>Ga0307515_10000235_pt1 | contig 136714 bp, 117 predicted proteins | sample 17_EM_MG_FD_194513 | JGI IMG/M metagenome (GOLD analysis project Ga0307515, IMG submission 194513) | Populus trichocarpa ectomycorrhiza microbial communities from riparian zone in the Pacific Northwest, United States - 17_EM | ecosystem: Host-associated > Plants > Roots > Unclassified...
TGAAAGCCTTTTTGACAACCGCAACCCTTAAACTTATCACCTCTTTATCAACATTTTGTTGGCAACACCTCCCGTTTTTAACGTTTCTTATGCGTCAGCCCTGGAGATATACCAATAAAGACCCGATAGTTTTTGTTTTAAGCTACATTTGGGGTGGCGAAAACCGGTACACAGGCCTGGCCATTCCTTACAAGGACAAATTGCTGGATATTAAAGTTAAACAGCCCATAACCGTATACCCCGGCCAGCAGGTAAAAACCGAGATTGAAGTTAAGGATGTATTGGGCAAAGCCGTGGCCGGCGTAGATATCACAGCGTGGGCGCTCACCCGCAAATTCCCTAACTATGCTGCGCCCTTTGTGCCTTACCTGGGCAAGGCTTATAAAAGCGCGGTTACCAAACCCTTTGCCAATTTGCAACTGATGGAGAAAGACGGTTTGTTACCCCTTAACTGGCAGCGCTGGAGTAAAGATATGGGGTTAGATAGTATTACCTATTTTCAGTTCACCCACCCCGCAACAACCTATAAAATTCAAGAGCCGGCACCCGACAGCGTTACCCAAATAGCTCCGTTTGTAGTAAAAAACGGCGCCATAGTCCCAGTGCATATCCTGTATATTGACGGCATCCCGGTTTATTTTAGCCAGGCACAACAACTACAGCGTTATAACTTCGCGGTAATTCCGGGTAACCATACCCTACGGTTCCGGACGTTTGATAATGTGATCAGGCTTAGTGATGTTGTTGTTGGCAAAGGCAAAAAAATGATATTAAGCGTAAATGCCGATACCGTGGTTAATAAAAACGCCGAGTTTGAAATGGCCACGGATACCTTGTCGACCTACGAAGCCATGGTATTAAACAAGCACATGATAAGGGTGGTAAATAACTTTCAGCAAAAAATGGCAACCATTGAACAGGACGGCCAAATCATGCTGCTAAATCCATCCTTTAATAATACCGATGCTAACGAAATATTGGTAGGGCCATTGGCAAACAATAACGCCAACTTTAAAATCAAGGACGAAATTACCCGCTCATTTATTGCCGAACCAGGTTACTCCTACCTTTTTGAGCCAGGCCTTTTAATACAAAAGAGTATCGGCACCAGGTACCCCTTTAATACGCAAACGTTTAAAGGCTTCACTACCGAAGATTACACACAATATGCCCTCACCAGGGCCGAAACCGAAAAACTCTGGTCGCGTTATCTTGATCTGCGGAGCCATACCACGCGACTTTTTGATAACGATGCGCCGGTTGGCGAAAAACAGGGTTTATTATTGATAAGCATTGCTCAAAAAAACAAGCTAATACCATTTATAAAAAACGTGATCATTTACAAAGATGGCGAACCCGATTTCATGAACGTTTATGAGGGCAACACAACCAATTTTGGACGATTGGCCGCCGGTAAGTACCGCATGTTTTTCCTCCTTGAAAAAAACACCTACTATATCAAAAGCAACATCGAAGTAAAGCCATACGGCCGTAACTTTTACCAGGTAGATATAGCTGCGCAAAAGCAAGATTCGGTAAGTATCCAGATCAACAATGTAATCAACAGTCGCACGGGGGCTTACAGTCGCAAAGATTATAGCATCGATAATGATGCTTTGAAGTTAAAGGAAGCATTTAACAGCAGGTATGTGGACGACAGTAATTTTAAAAATGTAATGTACGGCCGGGTAATAGCCAAAGACGATGGCTTGCCGGTATTGGGTTGTTTTGTTAGGGTAAAAGGCATGCGAACAGGAGTACAAACCGATATTAATGGAAAGTTCATCATCAAAGTACCAAACACAGGCACATTACTGTTTAACTACATTGGCTATCAGCCTTTAGAAATGACCATACACCCGGCAACTGTTGTAGAGGCCGTATTGCTTACCAACAACTCGCAGCTTAACGAGGTAGTGGTAATTGGCTATGGCACGCAACGCAGAGAAAGCGTTACAGGTTCGGTGTCTGTTGTATCCTCATCGGCTTTGCGCGAAATCAGTATCAGGGGCATCGCAACCGCAGATAATGGTAAACCATTAATTGTTATTGATGGTGTTATTGTTGATAGTATGGATGATGTTGACCCTAACAGTATTGGGAACATGAGCGTATTAAAATCTGCTGCCGCCACAGCTATATATGGCGCGCGCGCAGCAAACGGCGTAATTGTAATAACCACCAAAAAGCAAAACGGCAATGCCAACACGGATGGTACGCAGCAAGCCGCGGAACAAACGCTGCGTAAAAACTTCTCCGACTACGCTTACTGGCAGCCCAAATTAACAACCGACGCGCAGGGCAAAGCGAGTTTTACCGCCACATTCCCGGACGATATTACCAGCTGGCGCACATTTGTTGTTGGAATAAATGGCCACCAGCAATCCGGCTATGCCGATGGTCAGATCAAATCATTCAAACCCATCAGCGCCAATTTCATTGCCCCGCAATTTGCAGTAGCCGGCGACGAGATGAAACTGATTGGTAAAGTAATGAACTATAATGCCGATGCTGTTAACCTTACCCGCACCTTTACTTATAACGGGCAACAGGTAAAACAGGACGCGATAACGGTTACCAACGCTAAAATAGATACGTTGGGCATCACTGCTTCGACCACCGATAGCCTGAATTTTGAATACACCATTAAGCGCGATAACGATTATTTTGATGGCGAACGCCGCAAGGTGCCAGTTATAAAACAAGGAGTTGAAGAAACCAAAGGCGTATTTGAAGCCATGAATAGCGATACAACTGTAAACCTCAAATTCGACCCGGCCATGGGGCCGGTTACCTTCAGGGCCGAGGCATCGGTATTACCTACCCTTACCGAGGAAACCCGCAAGCTGCGCGACTATAAATACCTGTGCAACGAGCAGCTGGCCTCAAAATTAAAAGGTTTATTAGCAGAAAAACGGATCAGAAAATTCCTGAGTGAGGATTTTAAATACGAGAAAAACATTAAAGATGTAATTAAAAAACTGCAGGAAAACCGCCGGGCAAATGGCACCTGGGGCTGGTGGAAAGATACCGATGAGGAACTTTGGATAAGCCTGCATGCGGTAGAGGCTTTGCTGGATGCCCAAAAGGAAGGCTATGTAATTCAGCTGGATAAGCAAAAACTAACCGACTACCTGGTTTATCAATTGGAAAGCTATCGCGGTGCAGATAAGCTCACCTGCCTGGAGCTGCTCCACAAGCTGGAAGCAAAAGCAGACTATCAAAAATATGTGGATGTTGTTGAAAAGGAAAACAAAGCTTTCAAGCTAAAAACCGGCTTCCCGCTATCTGCTTATGATAAATTAAGGCTGATGCTGGTGAAACAGGAAACTGGCTTACCTGTTAAACTGGATAGTTTGTATGCCCGCGAGCACCGCACTTTATTTGGCAATATTTACTGGGGCGATGACAGTTACCGTTTCTTCGATAATTCCATCCAGCTGAGTATACTGGCTTACCATATCATTAAAGCCGAGGGCAAACACCCCGAATTGCTGCGCAGGATACAAGGTTATTTTTTAGAACAGCGCAGCCACCGCGAATGGCGCAACACCTATGAATCTGCCTTGATACTGGAAACCATCCTTCCCGATCTTTTAGTTACTGATAAGCAGGTAAAACCTTCGGCCATCACTATAAAAGGAACAAGCACGCAAACAATTACGGCATTCCCCTACTCTACCACATTTAATCCTGAAAACATCAGCGTTAGCAAAACCGGCAGCTTACCGGTATACATCACCGGCTCGCAAAAATTTTGGAATAGCAAGCCAGAAAAGGTAAACAAAGAGTTTACTGTAGATACCTGGTTTGAGCGCCAGGAAAAGAAATTGACCAGCCTGAAAGGCGGCGAAGTTGTACAACTAAAAGCCGAAGTAACCGCCCAGGGCGATGCCGATTTTGTAATGATAGAAATCCCCATCCCGGCAGGTTGCTCCTATGAAAACAAGGACCAGCCCTGGAGTAATAATGAAGTTCACAGGGAATACTTTAAGGAGAAGGTGAGCGTATTTTGCCGCAAGCTTAACCGAGGCAAATATACTTTCACCGTAAACCTCATCCCCCGTTATGATGGTAAATACACGCTAAACCCGGCTAAAGCCGAGATGATGTATTTCCCGGTGTTTTATGGAAGGGAGGGGATGAAACAGGTAGTCATTGGGGCATTGAGTCATTAGGTCATTGTTGAACGATGACACAGCGACACCTATTTTCCCGCCATGTCATTGCGAGGTACGAAGCAATCTCGTCGCCAAAGCATAAACTATATGCAAAGCTACGAGGTTGCCGCGCTGCGCTCGCAATGACATGGGTTATTTGCACCAGACTTGGCCGCCGGAAAAGACCAATGAACTAATGAACAAGTGAACTAATGAACCAAATTAAAATTTCAGATGCTTAACCGTTAGCCCATTGTTGATCAACTGCTTCAACGATTCGATACCGATTTTCAGATGCGTTTCTACGTATTGTTCGCTTACCACAGAATCGCTTTCGGCTGTTTTTACACCTTCGGGGATCATTGGTTGGTCTGATACCAGCAGTAGTGCTCCTGTAGGGATTTTGTTGGCGAAGCCGGTGGTAAAAATGGTGGCGGTTTCCATATCTACAGCCATGGCGCGTAAATCTTTCAGGTATTTTTTGAATACTTTATCGTGCTCCCAAACGCGTCGGTTGGTGGTGTAGCAGGTACCTGTCCAGTAATCGCGGCTAAAATCACGAATGGTGGTTGATATGGCTTTTTGCAGGGCAAATGACGGCAATGCAGGCACTTCGGCAGGCATATAGTCGTTAGATGTACCCTCGCCCCTGATTGCTGCTATGGGTAGTATAAGCTCGCCTACAGCGATCCTCTTTTTTAAACCTCCGCACTTTCCTAAAAATATCACCGCTTTGGGGTGTATGGCGGTAAGCAAATCCATTACAGTTGCGGCTACCGAACTGCCCATACCAAAGTTAATAATGGTAATGCCATTTGCAGTAACGCTTTGCATGGGTTTTTCAAGGCCCATTATCGGCGCGTCATCATTCCATTGGCTAAACAGTTGGATGTATTTAGAAAAATTGGTAAGGATAATATAATCACCAAAAGCCTCCAGCGGGCGGCCGGTATAGCGTGGCAGCCAGTTGGCCACAATGGCCTCTTTTGTCTTCAGTCCCGATTTTACGGGCGACTGCACTTCTTTCACTACCGGTGCATCGGTAGGGTTCTTTTTCGCATTTAATTCTTCGTTCATATTAAATAATTTTTTGTTTTAACCAGCAATGGCAGCCTGTTGGGGCTGCCTTATTAGTTTGCAGTTATCTGTTTGCAGTGGGCAGTTGCCTGTTTTCAGTTTTGAGTGTACAGTCCTTTTTTACTGCAAACTGCCGACTCAAAATTGCCAACTACCTGATACAACAAACCCCGGCGTTTCACCAGGGTCTGTGTTATTTCAATAAAGATAGCTTCGAAGTTTTACCGGGAGGTTAAGCTACTTTTAATTTTTTCAGATCCGATTTTTCAAATTTCTCGTGGGCATAATCCAGCGTGATATGCAGGCGTTTCACATCTTTTTTTGATGGAAACTCAAACATCGCATCTATCATAATCGCTTCACAAATTGAGCGTAAACCCCTTGCCCCTAACTTAAATTCCATTGCCTTATCAACAATAAATTCCAGCACTTCGTCTTCAAAATCCAGCTTAACTCCCTCGTATTCAAACAGTTTTTTGTACTGTTTTAATAACGAGTTTTTAGGCTCGGTGAGTATGTTGCGCAAGGCTCCCCTATCAAGGGGGTTCAGGTAAGTTAATATAGGCAAACGGCCAATTAACTCAGGTATCAAGCCAAATGATTTCAAATCCTGCGGTGTGATGTACTTGTACAGATTTTTCATATCTATCTCGCCATCATCGCGCTTTAATTTATAACCAACTGTTTGGGTACGCAGGCGGTTGGCTATCTTCCGGTCTATGCCGTCAAATGCGCCACCACATATAAACAGGATGTTACTGGTATTCACCGTAATCATTTTTTGATCGGGGTGTTTACGACCACCCTGGGGTGGCACGTTAACCATGGTACCTTCCAGTATCTTCAACAAAGCCTGTTGTACACCTTCGCCCGATACATCGCGGGTTATGGAAGCGTTATCGCTCTTACGGGCAATTTTATCAACCTCATCAATGTATACAATGCCTTTTTCGGCAAGGGTTACATCATAATCGGCAGCCTGTAATAAGCGGGTCAGGATGCTTTCCACATCCTCGCCCACGTAACCGGCTTCGGTTAGTACCGTAGCATCGCAAATACAAAACGGAACGTTTAATATTTTTGCCATGGTTTTGGCAAGCAATGTTTTACCTGTACCTGTTTCGCCAACCATAATGATGTTTGATTTTTCAATCTCAACCTCATCCTTATCAATACGCTGGTTAAGGCGTTTGTAATGGTTATATACGGCTACTGATAATATCTTTTTGGCATCATCCTGACCAATTACATATTGATCGAGGTGAGTTTTGATTTCGTACGGTTTAAGCAAGGCAGGCGCCAGCGGCGACGACTTTACTTTACGCACCTTTAACTCCTCAGCTAATATTTCATTAGCCTGGTTAACGCACTTATCACAGATATGAGCGTCGAGCCCCGCAATCAACATTAGGGAATCCTGTTTACCGGCACCACAAAATGAGCACCTGATTTCCTTACTGTTTTTATTCATCTGATTCGTTTACTTAATCAAAATTAGTTATTTAGAGCGAGATTTCAAAGTGGAGTAGTCCGAAAGTCGGGAAAGTCCGGAAGTCCGAAAGTAAATACCCGCTTTCAAACTTCCAGACTTTCGAACTAAATACTTCCGGACTTTCCGGACTTTTGGACTTTCCGTCTTAAGACTTATTTCCCTTTATTTCCTCTTAAAATTTCATCTACCATACCAAATTCTTTGGCTTCTTCGGCAATCATCCAGTAATCACGGTCTGATGCATCCCAAACTTTTTCGAATGAGGCGCCGCTATGATCGGCAATTATCTGGTACAATTCTTTTTTCAGTTTAGTGATCTCATGGTAAGTGATCTCAATATCTGATTGCTGGCCCTGCGCACCACCAGATGGCTGGTGAATCATTACCCTTGCGTGTGGTAACGCTGCCCTTTTACCTTCGGTACCGGCTACTAATAATACAGCGCCCATTGAAGCGGCCATACCTGTACAAATAGTTGCTACATCATTTGAAATGAACTGCATGGTATCATAAATCCCTAGGCCAGCGTAAACCGAACCACCAGGTGAATTGATATAAATCTGGATATCGCGTTTAGCATCGGCCGATTGCAGGAATAGCAATTGAGCCTGAATAATGTTTGCAATATTTTCATAAATCGCATCGCCAAGGAAAATGATACGGTCCATCATCAAACGCGAGAATACGTCCATCTGGGCAACGTTAAGCTGGCGTTCTTCAATAATGTACGGCGTCATGCCGGTTGGTACCGTGGTAGCAATGCCCTGCGGCATGCGGCGGCTATCAAAATTTCCAAGATATTTATCTACAAAGAGGCTGTTAATACGGTGGTGTTTAACAGCGTATTTTCTGAATTCGTTTTTATCGATATTATTACTCATGGTGTTTGTGTATGTTTTATTTTTAGGATGCAGGCATTTTACCTGCGTATAAATATAGTTTTTAGTTGAATACAATTTCAGGAAGATAGTTTGTACAAAGTAAAAATTATTTAGCGGTGAAGGAGTCGGAAAAGTCCGGAAGACCAAAAGTATCGGGTTTTGTAGCACGCTTGCATTTATTCGCCCGCCGGATTTTGCTGATTTCCGGACTTTCCGACTTACTGACTTCCGGACTTTTTAACTTCCAACCCTACCTATACAACAAAAGCAACCTTGTGAGTTGCTTTTGGTAAAATATATCTTAAAATTGCGTTCCTTATTTCTCAGAAACCAATTTGTTAAAATCAGTAAACAGGATGTCTTGTTTATCTAAAGTGATTACACTTTTAATATAATCAAACACCTTTAATGCTTTTACTTCTTCAAATATTTTGTTAGCATTCTCTTTATTTTGCAGGTATTGTACGGTGTATTGTGCCAACTGATCTTCAGGGATAGCCTGTGGGCTGTACATCCTGAATTGCTGATCTAACCTAACTTTTGCAAGCGCGAAAACCTCATCGTATTTGATTTCGATTTTGTTATCGGTAATTATTTTGTTCTCAATCAAAGTCCATTTAAGGTTTTGAGCAAAATCATTATAACCGCCTTCCAGCTCTTCTGTGGTCAGTTTTTCGTTGGTAGCTTTTAACCAACGTTTCAAGAAATCGTCAGGTAAATTAAAGTCAACTTTAGCAATGCTTGCTTTGTAGATATCGTCCTGCAATTTGCGTTCGCTATCCTGCACCATCATTGTTTCAAGCTCTTCGGTAATTTTAGCTGTAAATTCCGCTTCGGTTGTTACTACACCTTCACCAAATAATTTGTCAAAGAACTCCTGATTTAAATCGCCTTCTTCTAACCGGTTAACGTTTTTAACAGTTAGCTGAAAGTTTGATTGTAAATCGGCCGCTTCGTCTTCTTCTATCTTTAATAAGCCGGCAACCTTGGCTGCGTCGTTATCGTAAGCTTTTTGAATATCAAACGTCAATACATCGCCCTTTTTTAAACCAATTAATGAAGCTTTAATGGCTTCGTCTTTAATTTGGTCTAAACGTACAGATGCTGTATTGCTTATTCCACCCTCAAAAACACTACCATCCGGAGAAAGCTGGACTAATTCGCTGTAAAGAACGTCATCGTCTGCCGATACGTCAGGATTTGTCATTTTGCCATAGCTACGGCGAATATTTTTGATACGTGAAGCTAATGTTTCGTCATCAACTTTAATTACGTATTGGGTAACTTTATCTTTTGATGAAAAGTCAATATTGAATTCCGGAGCTAAACCCAGTTCATAATTGAACTCAAAATTATCGGCAAAATCCCAGTTGTATTCTTTTTCGTTATCAGTTTTTGGCAAAGGCTGGCCTAATACGCGCAGGTCCTGCTCTTCAATATATTTGGTTAAGGTATCCTGTAGCAGGTTATTGATCTCGTCAACCAAAATACTTTTGCCGTACATTCTTTTTATATGTGATGCTGGCACCATGCCCGGGCGAAAACCTGGTAATTTTGCTTTTTTCGCGTTTTCTTTTATCGCTTTTTCAACACGTGGCTGATAATCGGCAGGATCGATATTGATCTTAACAACTGCATTCAGGGCATCTACTTTTTCCTGTGTAATATTCATCTTTTTACCGGGTATTTTAATTGATCCATTGAAATGTAGACCGAAAATAACTTGCGGACTATACAAATTTCGAGGCGCAAAAGTATGAATTTATTTTTAATTAAAGCTCTTGAATAAATAAAGCTTTTGGTCGCCACTAACGATTTTTCGTCTGCCTTATTTTATTTACCCGGACTATAATATACGTATACCACCGCACAAAAACCCGTACGTGGCGGGCCTTTTCGGCCTGAATCCGTTGCGCAACTTTAATTCTAATCTCCTCTTACTTCGCTACAAATTTCACAAACTGGTTTTTAACAGGTTTAATGGTTTTAACATAGGCATAAATAGCTTCCAGGTCGCTTGTTTTTAAGCCGGCGTATTTATACCATGGCATAATAGATTGGTATTCATGCAATTTAACACCCGCCGGCCCTTTGGTGGTGTCGGCATAAACCTTAAAGCGGTTTACAAATTGCGCTTTTGTCCAGCTGCCCAGCCCGGTTTCTTTATCGGATGTAATATTTGACGATTTTACGGCACCATAACCTGGTATTACAAATTCGCGGCCACCGGCATATTCCATACCCGGTATTATTTTACCTTTATCTACCTGGCTGTGGCATTCCATACAGGCAGCCGAGGTAACCAGGTATTCGCCGTACTTCAGCGTATCCTTTTCATCCGGGCGTGTGCCTAAACTTGCCTTTTTCGGCATGGTATGTACCAAAATATTCAACGGAAAATCGAGTGTACTTTTGGGGTAATCTGTTTTTATTGGCTTAAGCGAGCGGATATAGGCTATAATACTGTAAAGATCTTCACGATCCATTTTGGAGTAATATGGCCAGGGCATCAGCGGGAAGATGGCCGAACCATCTTTTTTTACACCGGTGGTGATCGCCCGAAACAGTTCGCCATCCGTCCACCGGCCTAAATTATACGGGGTGATGTTGGGCACTTCTACATTGCCGGGAAAACCGTCCGCCGCCGTAAACTTTTCGCCGCCCTTACCCTCGGTGCCCTCCAGCATGGGGCCGGCAAATTTTGTCCAGTCGCGGGTAGAGTGACAATCCATACACAGGGTAACATGATTTGCCAGGTATTTACCACGTTCAACGCGTTGCGGCGTGGCTTCTACTTTAATATCTTCGGGCTTACCCACATCAGGTAAAGCAAGCGTAATGTATGATACGCCTGCTACAATAATTAAGATAACAGCAATTACAACGTAAGCTGCATATTTTAAAAACTTTTTCATGATAAGATAGTGGTAGGTATTTCAATTTAACGTTGGTATCAATCAACTTTTTTTATGCTTGATGCGCCAGATTTATCGTTATTTACGGTTGCAGGCGAACCTTTATATTCAATTTCGGCTGCGCCGCTGGAATGCACATTCAACGTTTTTAATACATTGATTTTGCAGTTGCTCACACCCGAAGTATTAATTTCATAATCGCCTACAACAAAATCAAATCCATTAATCTTGGTGGCGCCGCTTGATTCAACGCGATGCGATGCTGCTTGCCCTTTCAGGTTTAATTCGCTCATGCCGCTACCCTCGGTTTTTACGTTGGCTGCATTCAGGTCAAGGTTAACCTTCGTGGCACCCGATAAGTCGAACTTAAAATCGCCGGCATTTATTTTTCCGTCTGATGATACTTCAACCGCGCCGGATGCGCCTATTTCTTTCAGGTTATGCACGCCAACGGTGATCTCGATATGATCGTCGCAAAAAGATTTTCTCGACTTGATGTGTAACTCGCCGTTTTCAACAGAGGTTGATACGTATTTAAGCAGGTTATCATCGCCGGTGATACTGATTTTCAGCGAACTATCCTGTTTTAAAATTACTTTAAAAGCGCCTGCAATATTCACCTTGGTAAATTCTTCGGCCTGGCGATTCTCGGTGGTCATGTTACCAGAACCACGTACGCAATGAAAGCGGCATGACGAAAATATACTTACAGATACAATAGCAATTAAAGCGGCAATATTCAGGTTAAATTTTTTCATAGTGTTTTGATTTTTTTGACGTTGGTTTCGATTGAGATGTTACATCAAAATTAAAAAAAGCTACCATATTTTAAATGATAGCTTTTCAGAATATATGATGGACTTTTGCAAAAGTTACTGATGCTTATATAATTACAAGCCTGCTAACTCGTTTTCGTTTTTGGCAGATGAGATACCTGTTAATTTATCGGTATAAGTACCGGCTATAAAATTGTTATTATTAACGCTTGATTGCAGGTTGTGGTTAAGGGTGTAAACCTGTGTTGTGCCTGCAAGTTCAATTTTAGCATTGTTGTTAACATTTACGTTGGTGTTGTAGGTATCCAAATCTAATTTAGCAGTAGCGTTGTTGCTTAAGTTAACATCCAGATCGATGGCAGATAACTTGCCAAATGATTTTACTTCGGCGTTATCGTAGGCGCTGATGGCGCGCAGGTCATTTGCAGTAACCCAAACTACTAATTTTTCTGTCGTATATGATGCTATGCGCAATATACCTTTTGAGCTTTGTACCAATGCACCTGATGCATAGTATTTGTTGTAAACCTTAACCTGATCGGCAGTACCAGCAGATACATAAAGCTCAACATTTCCGCGAACTTCAATTTTATTGATGTTGCTTACATCGGTTAATACGGTAGCAACATTTTGGGTATTTTTTGTAGACGCAAAAGTTGTGTTTGATAAACCAGCTACTAAAACTAATGAAGCGGCGATGGTTAATAATGTAGTTTTCATGATATTAATATTTTGATTGTCAAGTAATTGTATTGTGTTATTTTTAAATACACCAATAAGACGCCCCCGTTTTTAAAACGTTACAGCAGTTTTGGCTGATTTAGATGTACACCCGGTTTTTATCGGCGAACGCTGTGAAATCATCGGTGAACGGAGGGTGCATGGTATCAAGTAGTAAGTATCAAGTAGTAAAATTTTTTGACTTTTGGATTAACCGGGATTTGCAGCGGTCTTGCTACTTGATACTTAAGACTATTTTGCGGCAGTCTTGATACTTGAGACTAACTACTTGAGACTATTTTGCAGCAGTCTTGATACTTGATACTAACTACTTAAGACTATTTTGCAGGGGTCTTCATACTTGCTAATAACTACTTGAGACTATTTTGCAGCAGTCTTGATACTTACTACTAACTACTTGATACTAAACCTCAATACACCAACACTACATACCCCGATCGTACCGCGCTGCCGTCTTTCAAATCAATAATATAATAATAGGTACCGGCAGGCAGGCGCTTGTTTTTATAGGTGCCATCCCATGGGCGGGCGTAGCCGGTGGATGTGAAAAGTTTTTGCCCGTAGCGGTTAAATATATTTACCGTACAGGTTGCAAACTGATCCAGGTGCTGAATATTCCATACGTCGTTTACACCATCATGATTGGGGCTGATAGCATTGGGGATCAGCACATCAAGCGGCAACACTTTTATAATAACGCTATCGGTAGCCGTGCAGGTGCTTTGGTTTTGCACAAGCAAGGTGTATTTGGTGGTTTGGGTTGGCGTGGCTATCGGCTTAAGTATGCCGGGGTTATCAAGCCCGGTAGCCGGGCTCCATTGCGTGCTCAATATATCGCCGCTTGCGGTGGCTTTTAACTGGGTGGCATCGCCCTGGTGAATGGTTACATTGGGGCCTGCATCAACTACGGGTTGCGGTAACAGCGTTGCTGTAAGTGCATTGCTTGTTGCTGTGGGTATAGTAAGGCACAGGTTGTGTGGGGTTACCCGGCAGGTTACTATATCGCCGGTTGTAAGGCTCCTGGTAGTAAAGGTGAAGCTATCTGTACCTACATCGGCACCATTTAACTGCCATTGAAGTGTGGGCCCATTGCCCCCGTTAAGCACGCTTGCGGTAAATGTGACCGGATTACCCTGGCAAACGTTGCCGGTTAACTGGCTGATACTTATTGACGGAACCACCGGCGTAGTAAAGCTTACGTTGATGCTGCCACCGCTGCAACTGGCCACCCCATTAGTGGCCATAACGGTGTAAGTTGTTGGCTGCGATGGTGCAATGGTAATAGATGGCGCGGTTTCGCCTGTAGACCATTTTAGTGCGACAGGCGTTTTCTCCACGGTGGCGCCGATGATGAACAGGCGCTGGCCGTTACCGCCATGGTCATTCACTACAATACTATCTATCCGGGTTGGCGCGGGCATCTTGATACGCACATTATCAAGCCGGTTTTGCCCGTTGGGCGATAGCCAGGCGTTGGTTGTGGTGGTGTTATTAATTTGATTGGTAAACTGGGCGGCGTTAAAGTCGCGGATGTCCTGGTCGCCTATCAGATCTTTTTTGTACACTTCGACACCATTGGCCCAAAAGCTTACGCTTACGTACGACGCCGGGCCGGGTACGCCGAAATAGGTATTGGCCAGCAGGTTGATAGCCACAGCACCATCCTCATTAACAGGGATAAACAGTTTACGCGGATCGGGGCCGGTAGCGTTACTTGCATTCCAGCCGGTAAAGTTATCACTCCAGGGGTACAGGATGTAAGGAACTCCGTTGAAAGTGACATTGCCGGTAGGGCAATTGACAAACTGATGCCCGAAAGTATTGGTTGAGATATTGAAATTGAATTGGTTCGAAAAATCGACTGGTTTAAATTTGGCATAGGCTGCGCCGGAAACATCGGCCTGGAGCACCATAGTACTGCCCGGGCAAATAGCGGTATCATGCTGCACAATAGTGGGCGGCGACAGGATGGTCATGGTAAGCGCATTACTATTGGTAGTACTAACTGTACCGTTTGGGCCGGGCGTAGTAACACGACATTGCACCACATCGCCATTAACAAGCGCGCTACTGGTAAATTTATTTTGGTTGGCACCCACGTTAACCCCATTTACCTGCCATTGGTAGGCCGGTGCCGCGCCCAGATTAGCTGCCACCGCGGTAAAAGCTATAGGCTGCCCAACGCAGCCGCTTGTTGGCTGCGAACCGATGGTAACAAGTTGCGCGCTACTTTTTTGGGCAAACGCCAATTGGTTTATACAAAATAAAACCAACCAAAGGCAATGCTTTGCACGTAACCGTTTAGCTAATAATAGGGTTGATAATAAAGGGCTCATTGTTGGCTGGCCGAAAGATACAGCATAGATGTGAGATTTGAGATATGAGATTTGAGACGAAAGATTGCTTAGGAGTTCTCAAGCTTTAAGAAAAATAAGCAAATAGGCTGTTTGGGCAGCAAGATTGGGCAAAAAAAAAAGGTCCAGCCAAATGACCGGATCTTTTCAAAATATCTAAAAAGTTGCAAGCTTATTTTGCTACCGTAAACTTATATAGCGACTGGGTTTTATACGTTTGGCCTGGTTTAAGCTCGGTTGACGGAAACTGCGGCTGGTTTGGCGAATCAGGGTAGTGCTGGGTTTCCATAGCAAATGAGGTACGGAATTCATCTTTAATGCCGCGTTTCATAGCGTTTTTAGCTTGCATAAAGTTGCCACTGTAAAACTGCATCGCTGGTTCTTCGGTGTAAACTTCCATTTTAATGCCGCTTTTATCACCAATTACAGTTGCAATCGGGGTGCTTAAATCATGTTTGTTAAGCACAAAGTTATGGTCATAACCTTTACCATTTTTTAGTTGCAGATTATCGTCGTTAATGCGTTTGCCAATGGTTTCTGGTTTGGTAAAATCAAACGGTGTACCTTTTACGGGCTCAATTTTACCTGTAGGGATTAAACCGGCATCAACAGGAGTATAATTATCAGCGTCAATTTGCACCAAATGATTAAGTATGGTGCCGCTGCCTTCGCCGTTCAGGTTAAAAAATGCGTGGTTGGTTAAGTTTACCACGGTTGTTTTATCGGTGTGGGCTTCATAAACGCATTTAAATTCGTTATTGTCGGTAAGGCTGTAAATCACCTTTACCGTAAGGTTGCCTGGGAAACCTTCTTCCATATCTTTTGACAGGTAGGTAAGCTCCAACGTGGTCGAATCAATTTGTTTGGCGTCCCAAACAACGCTTTGGTAACCGTTTTTACCACCATGCAGGGTATTTGGCGGATTGTTAATTGACGATTGGTAATCTTTACCATCAATTTTAAAATGCCCTTTGGCAATACGGTTACCAAAACGGCCGATAGTAGCGCCATAATAAGGCTCGGTTGATTTTTCGAAACCTTCTACACTTTCATAGCCTAAAACCACATCGGTAAGCTTACCATCCTTATTGGGCACCAGCAGGCTTACTATGCGGCCGCCATAATTGGTAAAAGTAGCGGTAATGCCGTTTTTGTTTTTAAGGGTGTAAAGATGAGTTTGTTTACCATTGATGGTTGATTCAAATGCAGCAGCGAATGATTTGGTGCTATCCGTTTTGGTGCTATCTGTCATACTGGTTTTCTGTTGGGTTGATGGTTGATTACAAGCCGCCAAAGATAGGCAGGCCGGTATCATAATTAATGATAGATTTTTAAATAAATGATTCATAAATAGGTTTATATTAGTTGGTTTAAAAGTAGCTTTTTTTACCTACCCTTTCACTTTATAGTGAATTTCGCTTAACCCACGCAGTTTTTCGGCTGCATATTCGGCCGTTATATCGCGTTGAGGGTTGGCCAGCATCTCGTACCCAACCATAAACTTTTTAACCGTTGCCGAGCGCAGCAGCGGCGGGTAAAAGTGCATGTGCCAGTGCCAGTAAGGGTGCTCGCCCATGTTAACGGGCGATTGGTGCATTCCTGCCGAGTACGGGAACGAGGTTTCGAACATATTATCGTATCTCACCGTAAGCCTTTTAATAGCATCGGCAAGGGCATCTTTTTCATCATCGGTAAAATACAAAATGCTGGTAATGTGCCTTTTGCTAATAATCATGGTTTCATAAGGCCAAACCGCCCAAAACGGTACCAATACCGCAAAATGATCGTTCTCGAAAATAACACGCTCACCGCGCTTAAGCTCAAGCGCCAGATAATCGCCAAGCAAACTGCGGCCTTTTTGCTCAAAGTGCGCTTTTTGCTGCTGGGTTTCTTTGGCTACCTCAACAGGAATACTATTTTGCGCCCATATCTGGCCATGTGGATGCGGGTTACTGCACCCCATAATATCGCCTTTATTTTCAAATATCTGTATGTGTTTTATCCACGGATATGATGCAAGGTTTTCAAATTCAGATTGCCAAACATCTACCACTTTACGAATTTCAGCGGTTTCCATTTGTGGCAAAGTAAGGTCATGCCGGGGCGAAAAGCTAATAACACGGCAAATACCCTTTTGGCTGTTGGCTACCAGCAGCTCATCGTCATTAAGGCCGCCGTCGGGCGTATTTAATAGCAACGACGAGTAATCATTGGTAAAAACGAAGCTGCCTTTATAATCGGGGTTCTCGCTGCCATCTGCCCGTTTGTTAGTTGGGCAAAGGTAACATTGCGGGTCGTAAGCCGGGCGGTCGTTTGCCTGAGTGGCTTCCACTTTACCTTGCCACGGCCGTTTGGTTCGGTGTGGCGATACCAGGATCCAATCGCCGGTTAAAATATTTAAACGACTGTGCGGATGCTCTTTAAGATCGAAATTATTAGTCTCCATTGTGTAATTTGAACAGGTTTTATTGGCTTATGGCAATTGGTAATTGCTTTTGTTTTTCAAAAGTAGAAAAATAAATGTAAACCATACATTTAAAATAAAAAAGATTAACTGCCTATTACCCGGCTAACAAAAGAATAGGCTTTAAACCCGCCATTAAAACGTGTTACACAAAAAAAGCGATGACCTGTAAGGCGCATCGCTTTCAAACTAATATTAAAAAAATTATTTAGCTGCTACAGCTTTCTTCTTTACGGTTGTAGCTGCCTTTGCTGTTTTAGTTGCGGCTGTTTTTTTAGCGCTGGTAACGGCCTCGTTAGCTTTGGCAGTAATGTTTTTCGCTTTTGTTTCAGCCTTGGCTTTTACATCGGCAGCTTCTTTTTTGGCAACAGCGGTTTCAGTTTTTGCTTTGGCAGTAATGTTTTTTGCTTTTTCACTCGCCTGAGCTTTTACTTTGGCTACCGCAGTCTTAGCCTTGTCGGCGGCTTCTGTAGCTTTTTTTGTTACAGCAGCTTTTGCTGCGACAGTCTTTTTAGTGGTGGTGACTTTTTTTGTGGCTACCTTTTCTTTAATATCTTCCAGTTTATCCGCTGCGGCTTCTTTTACGTCTTCGGCTGTATCTTTGGTACCTTCCCACAAATGTTCAATTGTTTCTTTAACCTTCTCAAAAAATCCCTTTTCTTCAGGTTCGGTTTTGTTAGTGCTCATGTTGTTTTTACAGTTAGATTGTTGATTAACATTAAAACAAATACTATTCCATCGTTAATCTATCTAAGCAACTGGCCTTATTTTAAGTTTATTGTACTTTTTTAAGGCCATCTTACAACATCATTTGACTATCTGTTTACCACCGTGCACATATAGTTGTTATTTAAAAAACTGATGACAGGCATGTTATCATTATTATAAACCGTATTTTTGCCGGCTATATTTAAAATATGAAGTTTCCGAAATTTGCCGACCTGATACTATTTGAAAACGACGATGTGATTGTGGTTAACAAACCTCCTTTTTTAAGCTCGCTTGATGAGCGCGAAGGCGGCGAGGTAAATTTACTACGACTGGCCAAAGGATATTGGGAAGATGCACAAATTTGCCATCGCCTGGATAAAGAAACTTCGGGGGCGCTTATTATTGCCAAAAACCCGGAAGCTTACCGGATGGTATCTATGCAGTTTGAAAAACGGCAGGTAAAAAAGGTGTACCACGCCATTATTGACGGCACCCATACTTTTGATAACTTACTGATTGACCTGCCGATATTAAATGTAGGCAAAGGGAACGTAACCATTAGCAGGCAGGAAGGCAAACGAGCCGAAACCTGGTTTCAGTCGTTAAAATACTTTAAGCATTATACTTTGGTTGAGTGCCGCCCTGTTACCGGTCGTATGCACCAGATAAGGATTCACCTGGCTACCCAAAGGGCCTCAATAGCCGGTGATGAAATGTACAAAGGCGAGCCAGTGTTTTTATCTAAAATAAAAAGAAAGTATCATTTAGGAAAAGACCAGGAGGAGCTGCCCATCATGAAGCGCTTCGCGTTACACGCTTACGAGGTTACCTTCAAAATAAACCTTGAGACAGAAGTCACTATACATGCCCCCTATCCCAAGGATTTTGAAACGCTGTTAAAACTGTTAGAAAAATTTGATAGTTAATTTCTCTGTTTTATCAGCGAACGACTTAGCCATTATTTCTTTTGAGTAGTAGTATCTTTGGCAGCAACTAACCTTTGTGTAGTTGTGTCTTTTTTACTGCTAATAGCCAATTCTTTTTTGGTTGTGCTTTTAGACGACACAGGAGCCGCGTTTTCTTTTTTACAGGAGAAATAGCCTGTGGCAACAATTACCAAACATAAAAACGTAATTTTTTTCATAATTTCAAAACAAGTGGACAATAATAGTCAAAATAAATATGCCGATCAAATAATTATACAAAACAGTATCACGTATGGCTGATCTTAATTCACCAGATTGCAATATTTCATTATAGTTAACCTAATAATCACCTCCCTCCTGATTTTAAGCGAAATACGTAACAATACTTGTTATTATATATTTCCTCATAAACAAATCATTATACGTTACCCCCCACACAAAGGTTTAAACATTACGATAAATTCATGATTATAACTCTTTTGATTGACTTACAAGTTTAATTTTATTTTTAGCAAGCGTATTTTTATCCTAAATTACCTGCACTTTGAAAACACTCCGCTTTACAATATTAATTTTATTGATGTGCTCATTAAAAGCGAGTTCCGCGCAAACCAGCGTAAAAAAGGATAGCCTGGTTGATTACGTTTTGCTAAAAGATCAGCAAAAGCGTGAAGACAAAGTAATCAGATATATCAAGGGATTTTTTCAGAATGCGCCATTAAGCCAGCTTGTTGCCAAAAAGAAGGCCATCACCGATACTTTTGTAAGGTATAATTTGGAACAGCGGGAGTCCATTTTATATTTCATGGAAAGCATATATCAAAGACGGCTTGAGAATCTCCAGGAGTCACAAAATGCCTTGGTGAAGGCTATTGATGAAGCGCACAAAAGCAGCGACCATTTGCTTCTTTTTGATTATTTCACCCATCTTGCGTTTGTACAAACCGACGAAGGAAACGCTATTGGAGCAGTATCCAGTTACGGATTAGCCAAAAACGAGGTGAAAAATTTAAACGATCCGTATTTAGAGGCGGTGCTAAATGTTAATATATCTGACATATATTATAAAAGCGGCTTATATAGCCAATCGCTATCTTACCTTAACCAGGCCCAGCGGCTAATGGATGATAATAAGATCAACCGTTTAAATATCTTAAGCTTGATTACGTATAATAAAGCCGAAAATTACTTCAGGACCCAAAACTACGATTCATTAAAGGTTTGCCACCAGAAACTCTTCGGCCCAAAAAACCGGACCTACAAGTTACACACTTTCCAAAAACGTACCGGGTATTATCTCACTTTATTAAAACATGACTACAAGGGCGCTATAAAGCAAATTAATGACCTGTTAAAAGATAGCCTTTATGTAAAAGGCGATCTGGAGGGGCAAATGCTTGCCGACGCCTATTTTAGCAACGGCCAAACTGACTCGGCCCGTTACATGCTTCAGAAACAACTTAACCTGCCATCTCAAAAAAACCACCCCGAAATACGATATCATCTATATGAAGTACTTGGAAAAATAGCGGAACGCAACAATGATGAAAAACTTGCTGCCGAAAATTTCAAACTGGCGCTGGGCGAGTTAAAACAAAACATTGATAATCTTTTGCAGGTAGGTGATAAATCATCGCAATTAAAAATAAACGAAGTACAAAGCTTGTACTACGTAAACTTATTAAAGTATGAACGCGAGCGTTTATGGATGATATTTGCCATAGCGCTTGCTGTTTTAGCAGTTATTGTTGTAGCTATTTTTTACCGTAGCAGCAGGCAAAAACGTCATTACGAACAGCTATTGTTTGCAGCCAAAAAGCAAGAACTGGCCACAATAAACTCGCACGAAGTACGCAAGCACTTATCGAACATATTGGGCCTGCTTGACCTGGTTAAGGACATTGAAACCAAAGAAGAACTACTTAAAATACGCAAACATTTACTGTACTCGGCCGAGGAATTGGATAAAAACGTAAAAAACGTTTCAGAAAAGCTAAGCGAAATGGATTGATCGTCCGAATGGATCAATACAATTAAAGTTTTTTTAGTTATTTCTGTTTACAAACCTACTCTATTTTGCATTTTTATTAAAATACATTGTGGTTACGAGTTTAAAAATGCAAAATTATCAAAAACGCCACCGATTAGGTTAATTATTATGCATTTACAGTTAAAACAAGGTATTTGTTGAAAAAAATTATAAAATTTTCACAAAATCATGGTGTTTTTTGTAAAAATAATTTAAATTCGCCTTGTTAATTGGCGAGATTAATACAAAAACTATAAATAGAACCCCAACTTTACAAATTAATTAAAAAATGGCAACTAAACTCGAGTACATTTGGCTTGATGGGTACAAACCAACACAAAGCCTGCGTAGCAAAACAAAAATCGTTAAAGATTTCAGCGGTAAAGTAGAAGATCTGGATAACTGGAGCTTTGACGGCTCATCAACTGAACAAGCACCAGGTGGTTCATCAGATTGTATCTTAAAACCAGTTTTTGTATGCCCTGATCCGCAAAGAAAAGAAGCATTCCTGGTAATGTGCGAAGTTTTAGATTCAAAAGGTCAGCCTCACGAGTCAAACGGTCGTGCACTTATACAGGATGATGATAATGATTTCTGGTTTGGTTTTGAGCAGGAATACTTTTTATGGGATCCTAAAACCAACAAACCACTTGGCTTCCCGGCTGGCGGTTACCCAGGTCCACAAGGTCCATATTATTGCTCTGTAGGCGCAAACAATGCTTACGGTCGCGAAATTGTTGAAGAGCACTTAGACGTATGTTTAGATGCAGGTTTAAATGTTGAAGGTATTAATGCCGAAGTAGCAGCAGGTCAGTGGGAATTCCAGATCTTCGCCAAAGGCGCTAAAGAAGCTGGTGACCAAATCTGGGTTGCACGTTATTTATTAGAAAGAATTGGCGAGAGCTACGGTGTTGCAATCAACTGGCATTGTAAACCACTTGGTCAGTTAGACTGGAACGGTTCTGGTATGCACGCTAACTTCTCAAACACTTTATTGCGTACTGCAAACAGCGAAGAGAAATTCAAAGCAGTTTGTGAAGCTTTCCGTCCGGCGGTTGCTGAGTGTATCGCTGTATACGGTGCTGATAACGATCAACGCTTAACCGGTAAACACGAAACGGCTTCAATCACCGATTTTAGCTATGGTGTATCAGATCGTGGTGCTTCCATCCGTATCCCTCTGTACGCTGTTGATCACAACTGGAGTGGTTACTTAGAAGATCGTCGTCCTAACTCGGCTGCTGATCCATACAAAGTAGCTGCGGTAATTATCAAAACTGTAAAAACAGCGAAAGTTTAATTCCCCGCATATTATAGTAAGTCCCCTGGTTTGAAAAGATCAGGGGATTTTTTTTAACTACTTATTGTCTTTTGAGGCCGATGTAGTACATATAGTCTCCACCTTGTACTTCTGGCAAATTATCGGTTGACCAGTTATAAATATACACCCAACAAACAACCGGGCCTTGTTCAGCATCAATTTCAATCAATTCGCGGGTATATTCATGTGGTTTTGGTTCGCGGGCACCTATACCCTCGTACTCATCAATTACCGATAGTATCTTTTCGGCATCATCCATCAGGTAAATACTGCCATAAACATACCGACCCGCTGTGGTATCAATGGTAGCACCCGGATATTTGCCAATATCGTAAAGTTTGCCGCCAAATTTGCCCCCTCCTATTAATGTGCAATGCAGCTGCAGGTATTGCGCGTATGTATTGCCTTGCTCAAGCAATGTACCATAAACAAAAAGGTATTGGTTAATTGTAATCATTATATAAACTACCGTAAACAAAGGTAACAGCAAAAACGTATGAATACTTGTAAACACCAATCGCATTTTTTTATGTTTACATCGTAATGGCTATCTTGCTTAATTTGAAACCAGCCTTATACTTACACCATGAATACCGAACAGATAAAAACCTACATAGAAGAAAATAACATCCAGAAAATAAAATTTGCCTTTGCCGATATTGATGGCGTTTTGCGCGGGAAGGTAATTCACCCAAAAAAATTCATTGAAGGCTTGCAAAGCGGCTACGGTTTTTGCGATGTGGTTTTTGGATGGGATAGTAATGATGTTTGTTATGATAATGTGAAACTTACAGGCTGGCATACCGGTTACCCCGATAAGCTTTGCCGTATTGATTTGAATACCTTGCGTAACGTACCCTGGCAAGATAACATCCCCTTCTTTTTGGCCGATTATAGCGACCCAAATGGTACAGCCCTGCCTGCCTGCCCACGCAGCCTTTTAAAAAAAATAGTTAAAGAATGCCAGGACATGGGCTATCACGCCGAGTTTGCCCAGGAGTTTGAATGGTTCAATTTCAGGGAAACACCCCAATCTATTAATGATAAAGGCTTTACCAATATCAATACCCTTACGCCAGGAATGTTTGGGTACTCCATACTCCGTACATCGCAAAACAGCGATTTTTATTACGACCTGTTTAACTTGCTTACCCAATTTAATATACCCATAGAAGGCCTACATACCGAAACCGGCCCAGGTGTTTACGAAGCCGCCATAGCTCATGACGAGGTTTTGGCTGCCGCTGATAAAGCTGTATTATTTAAAACAGCCGTTAAAGAAATTGCTTACAAACACGGTATTATGGCTTCATTTATGGCCAAGTGGAACCAAGACCTGCCCGGTTGCAGCGGCCATATCCACCAAAGTTTATGGAGCAAGGATAAAAGTGACAACCTGTTTTACAACGGCGATGACGTTAACAAAATGAGCGATTTGCATAAGCATTACCTAGCGGGGCAATTGCACTGCATGCCACACCTGTTACCAATGTATGCCCCCACTATTAACAGCTATAAACGCCTTGTTGAAGGGGCCTGGGCGCCAACTACCATAACCTGGGGCCTTGATAACCGCACCACGGCCCTCCGCGTCATCAATACCACACCGGGCTACACCCGGTTAGAAACCCGCATACCAGGTTCAGACACCAACCCATATTTGGCCATAGCGGCGGCATTGGCTTCGGGTTTATACGGTATTAAACACAAATTGCCATTAACTATAGCACCCACCATTGGTAACGGTTACGAAGATAAACGCAACGGGGTACTGGCCAAAAACTTGTTTGACGCTGCGACCGATATGCAAAATTCACCCCTGGCCAAAGAGCTTTTTGGCGAAGGCTTTGTTGAGCACTTTACCCAAACCCGCCTGTGGGAGCACCGTCAATACGCCAAACATGTTACCGATTGGGAGTTGAATAGGTATTTTGAGGTGATATAGGTGCCTTCTGAACCGGAATTAAACGAATTTATAGAATTAATGGCAGGGTACTTTTCAGAATTCTGTTAATTCTTCAATTCCACAAATTCCGGTTCAGACAAAGAACCTGTTTATTCCATGACCGATAAAACATTATGCAAATCATATTTCTTATTCCATTTTATTGTCTAATCTTTGTAGCCTAAATTATGTAAATGGACTTTTCTTTAATTGTTAAAAAAGCATGGGAAGGGTACGACGCGTCCAAAACGATTAAACTTATCGAGGACATTAGCGCCATGGTATCTACCAACCATGTGTACCGTATTACTTTTGATGACGACGATATCATTATAGCCAAGCTATCCTATTTCGGTAAGTTTGAGCATTTTAAAGAGGATCACCGCATCATCCAAACCTTAGCCAATAACCTGCTTTACCCTTTTGAAAATTTGCTTGCGCGCTCGCTACTTAAAAATAACAGGGTATATATTTATCATTATAAACATGGCAAAACAGATGCATGGGTAGTATTTTATAACCCAACGCGCATATTAAACCGCCTGCCCCGTCGCCTGGAAGACAGCCATATTAAAAAACTTGGCCAGCAAGTGGGTAAGTTTCATAAAGCATGTTCAAGGGTTAAAAATGTACTCCCAAAATCGTCAAAAACATTGCGTACCGATATTTCGTCGTTGATGCACCAGCTGGAAACTAACGAAAAACAGTTCGGCACCGCTATGCAGGCCGATTTTTTGAAATACCATTGCGAAACCTTTATGAAAAACCGGTCAAAATACAACATGAGCTCTTTCGAGATCATCCCGGTTTTTATCGATTGGAACATCGGCAACTTTTCGGTAACGCCAAGCCTTGAATTATATTCCCGCTGGGATTATGATTGGTTCAGGATGAGTTATCGCGTGCTTGATTTTTACTTTTTCAGCCGCGTGGTATCGGACATTGGCGACCGTACGGTATTTAGCTATGTGATTAACACCATGATGGAGGATAGATTTATCTTATTCCTGAAAGAATATCATAAAGTTAACCCGCTTACCGCCGACGAAATAAGGTTTATGAAAGAAGCATACCGCTTTTTTATCCTGAACTATGTAATTAAGGATGGTAAGTACTTTTTTAGCGAACAATATGCGCAAAAATTGCAAACCGAGGCATTCAATGTTTATTTACCATCGGTAGACAGGGATTTTGATGCCGAAAAAATCATAGAGGCACTTAAATTAAAATAGGCTTTGAGTTAATATTTGAGCATATTGCAGCTTAATTAAAGCAAACGCAGGCATGAACAGGATAGACAACTTTAAATCTATAATAGACAGGTACAAAGTTGTTTTTTTTGACGCTTTTGGGGTTCTGAAAAATTATAAAGGGCTGCTGCCGGGCATCGAAAACACGTTTGCCTACCTGGATCAGCAAAAAAAGGATTACTATATTGTTACCAACGATGCATCGCGCAGCCCGGCACAACTGGCGGAATCATATAATAACAAAGGCCTGCTTGCCATAACACCGGATAAGATCATTTCATCGGGCATGCTTACCAAAGAGTACCTTGACCTGAAAGTGAATGATGGTATTGTGGCTTACCTGGGTACGCCAGATTCTGCGCATTATATCGATAGTTCGGGGCTGCACACCCTGCCGGTAAGCCAGATAGATGCCTCGAATATTGATAAAGTAAATGCCCTGGTGTTTTTGGATGATGAAGGTTTTGATTGGTTTGAGGATTTGAATAAAGCCGTAAATATACTGCGCAAACGCACCATCCCTGCAATTGTTGCCAATACAGATCATGCTTATCCACTTAGCAAACACGATGTATCAATAGCCATTGGCGGGATTGCCCACATGATTGAAAAAATTGTGGGCAAGGAGTTTATCCGCTTTGGCAAGCCCGATTCGCAGATGTTTATGTTTGCTTATGATTTGCTGCGCGATCAGGGACCAATCAGCAAAAAAGATATTGTAATGGTCGGTGATACCCTGCAAACCGACATTTTGGGCGGCAATAAGTTTGGCCTTGATACTGTACTGGTATTATCCGGCAACACCCAGGCAGTTGATGCCGAAAACCGTATAAACGCAACAGGTATTGTTCCCACCTACGTTTGCGATTCGGCAGTTATCGAGCATGGAGAATTAGCATTTTAAGTTTCACTTCCCTTTGCCAAGCACAGGCAGCAAAAAAAATTCGAGATATTACCAATCAACAAGGTGTCCCTTTGGATATTACAGGATGTGGCCCCATGCGCCTGTAATTAATAAAATGAGCTGTCGCTATCAATAGCCCCCCGGCAGGCACAATAATGCCTTCCATTCGTCCGCTTAAAAAAACATGCCCGAGTATAATGATTGCAAAGCCTGTTACCAATAAAATTACCGGCATTGGCCGCCTGTGAACGCGCAGGTAGGATAAACCTATCGAGTATAAGCCTATCATCAGCGCAAAAACAATCATCCCCCACTCCACCAGTGGTAACGCTAAAAAGCCCAGGCCAATAAGCGGCAGGCTTGTAAATATAAGCGGTACCACCGCGCAATGAACGGCGCATAACGTAGATGCTGTAATACCAATCCTATCTATCCGTGCCGTAGTTTTATGATGACCCATGTTGCAAATATAAAATTAACGCAACAATATTGCATTTAAATTTATATTATATTTGGCAATAACTTTAACATTGGTGTAACATATTATTAATAACCGCGTCAATAATTACCTTTGCAAATCATTTCCCTGATAAAATTTTGACCCAGATTACCCTATATAGAATAAAACTTAACTGGCAAACCGCGTTTAATACAAGCTTAAAGCGGGTAAGGCTCATTATTGGCACCATGCTTATTGTGGCGATAATTAATACAATGCCTTCTTTTTTTAAAGCTATTGAACAAAGGCATGGGGTAGTACTGCATGATTGGGTACTGGCAAATTTGCCGGCGGTTGACGTATCAATACCAATTTTTGCAATAATATGGGGAATGGGTATCCTCATGATAATCAGGACACTTTACAAGCCGGATTTGGGCATAACCTACCTTTGGACTATCATTTTTGTATGTATAGCCCGGTTTATAACACTAACCCTGGTAAAACTTGATCCGCCGGCCGGGCTTGTACCGTTAATTGATCCGCTTACCGGGTACTTTTACGGGCATGCCTCAATCACTAAAGACCTTTTCTTTTCGGGCCACACATCAACCCTTTTTTTAATTTACTTAAACCTCGAACGTAAAAACGATAAACGCATTGCCCTCACCGCCACTATCATTTTAATGTTCCTGCTGCTCATTCAGCATATCCACTACACTATGGATGTACTGGCAGCTCCGGTTATTGTTTATTGCTGCCATCGTTTTACAAAAGCATTGGGTTTTAAATAACAGTGTGATGATTTCAATTTCATTTTATCAGAAAACACTATTGCAACTTTAATGCTTTACGTTTAATTTTTCAGATTCCCAGGTTATTAAACAGGTGCATGGTATCCTTTAAATCGAGGTAAAGCTTTTTAAAAACAACGAAGGATTTGTTATACAATTCATGATTTTGCTGGTTATAAGCAATAACGGTTTCACCGTTTACATGGGTTAGCTCCTCATAGCTTGCGGGATGCATTACCTGCATGGCAAGATAAACAGCACCCACAGCAGATGCGTCTTCGGGTTGCAGCACTACCAGTTTTTTGCCGGTAATATCGGCCAGTATCTGCGTCCAGGTGCCGGAACTTACAAAACCACCACTTATATTAACCTGTGTAATAGCAACCGAGGCATCCTCTACCGTTTTTAGCACATTATACAAAGCAAAACAAACCCCTTCAAGCGCAGCCCTTAAAAAATGGGCCTGGGTATGGGTCGGTTTAATATTTAAATAAGCACCGCTGGTTTTTGTATCCCAAAGCGGCGCACGCTCGCCGTATAAATAGGGTAAAAATAAAAGGCCGTCGCTGCCCGCTGGTACGGTTTCAATGGTGTTGAATAAAGCGTCATAATCGGCACCGGTATGATTCTCCTTTTGTAAAAAATTTTTCAGCAGCCAGTTTATGGCAATCCCGCCGTTATTTACAGCTCCACCGCATACATAAGTATTTTGGTTAAGCAGGTAGTTAAAGGTCATACCCTGGTAATTATAAACCGGTACAGGGCTGGTAATACGTACCGCCCCGCTTGTACCAATAGTAAGGGCGGCAACACCTGGCCCTGTAGTATGGCTGCCCAGGTTTGCACAGCAGCCATCGCTTGCACCTATAATAAATTTGGTATCAGAGGCTATGCCCAGCAGGTTTGCCGTAGCAGCGTGAAGGCTATCCCTATAATAAGTGGTATTTACAGGTTCTGATAATCTATCGGCAGTTATACCGGCAAGCTGGCAGGCATCATTGCTCCATTGCAATTTTAAAATATCAAAAAGCCCTGTGGCCGAGGCGATAGAATAATCAATTTGGAAAATATTAAACAGTTTAAACCACATAAACTCTTTTATCGATATAAACATATCTGCCTGCGCAAACAGGCCGGGCTTATTTGCTTTTAGCCAAATGAGCTTGCATAAAGGCGACATCGCATGGATCGGTGTTCCTGTTATTCGGTATATCTCCTCCCCTTTTGGCGAATTCCTTAAATCCTGGGCGATATTTTCGGCACGGGCATCGGCCCAGGTAATCATGGGCGCTAATGGCGTACCTGTTTTATCAACAGGGATAATACTGTGCATAGCACTGCTAAAGCTAAGTGCCTGCGGCGCATAGCCTATCTTTACAATTATTTCCTGCACGCATTTTACAAAAGCATCCCAAATAATTAACGGGTTCTGTTCGCTATAACCGGGTTGGGGAATATCAATACCGTAATGCTGCTGGGTTACACCCAAAGCCTTGCCGGTTAAACCAACAGCTACAGCCTTTGTGCTGCCGGTACCAATATCAATACCTAATATATATTCCTGCATCATGTATCAGCCAAAATAGGATTTATCTTTGGGATGGCGGAAATAAAATGCAGGCTACCATATTTCTCATAAATTTGCCCTAATTTTCTACCGAAAAATGAATTACAATCCACCACAACTCCGCACCATTAAGGTGATCCGCTATGTTACGCCATTGCGCGAAGGCGGATCGCTGCCGGCTATTGCCGAAGGCGACGACGAGTTTTTATATGTACTTAAGTTCCGCGGGGCCGGCCAGGGCGTAAAGGCGCTGATAGCCGAGCTTATTGGCGGCGAATTAGCCCGCCTGCTGGGCCTTAAAGTGCCCGAACTGGTGTTTGCTAATCTTGATGAAGCCTTCGCCCGTTCTGAGGCCGACGAGGAGATACAGGACCTGCTCAAATTCAGCGTCGGGCTTAATCTTGCATTGCATTATTTGTCGGGTGCAATAACGTACGACCCGGTTGTTAATACTTTGGATGCTAAACTGGCATCCAAAATAGTTTGGCTTGATTGCCTGCTAACCAACGTTGACCGTACCCCCCGCAACACCAACATGCTGATGTGGCACAAAGAGCTGTGGCTCATTGACCATGGCGCAGCCTTGTATTTTCACCACTCGTGGCATAACTGGCAGGAATCGGCAGAACGGCCCTTTGTGCAGGTAAAAGACCATGTCCTGCTTCCGCAGGCATCTGAATTGGATGAGGTGGATGCCGAATTTAAATCCATTTTAACCTCCGAACACATTTATAACATTGTGAATTTAATCCCGGATGATTGGCTTACCGATGAATCAGGAAACGGAACACCGGCAGAGCGCAGGGAAGTTTACGCGCAATTTTTATTAACCCGTATTGCATCATCGGCAATATTTGTAACCGAAGCTAAAAATGCCCGATCAGCTGTTTGAGTACGCCGTAGTACGCGTTGTACCCAGGGTAGAGCGCGAGGAGTTTGTAAATATTGGCGTGATACTTTATTGCCCGAAACAGAAGTTTTTAAAAGCAATTGTATCGATAGATGAAGCCAGGATAGCGGCTTTTGCACCCGGCCTGGATATAGATTGCCTTAAAGACAACGTTAAATCGTTTGAAAAAATAGCCCATGGCGCTCCCGATGCCGGCCCCATAGCCAAACTGGATATAGCTTCGCGCTTTAGATGGCTTACTGCTACACGTAGTACCGTGGTGCAATCATCAAAGGTGCATCCGGGTTTGTGCAAAGATGCAGAATTGACTTTAAGGCGGTTATTTATCCAGTTAGTTGGGTAATAATAATCATAACGCAGAGAGCAAAACATTGCCCTCTGCGCACGTTAAAATTATTTAGCCGCAACCTTATCTTTCACCACAACCCAGGGATAGTTAAAAGTATAATCGCCTGATCCTAATTGTACTGTTGTACCGTTTACATCGCCACTGGCACCCGTTAGCGGTTTACCATCCTGTTTTACATCTTCGGCATGTGCCTGTGGCAGTGTTAGTCCTGCTGTGGTATTGGCCGGGATTTTAACATGTATGCGCATAGTGCCATCTTTAACCTCCCACTCAGAAAGCAGCTGGCCATACATGGTTTCAAAAGTTGCTTTGGCAAAGGTAAACTGGCGGCCGGGCTCGGGTTTCAATACTATATTTTTATAGCCCGGTTTACCAATTTGCAGGCCGGCAACATGTTGGTACATCCAATCGCCCACGGCACCGTACGAGTAGTGGTTAAAGGAGTTCATGCCTTTATCCTGGAAAGTACTGTCGGTTTTAATACCATCCCAACGCTCCCAAATGGTGGTAGCGCCCATTTTTACAGGGTATAGCCATGATGGATACGTTTTTTGCAATAACAGGTCATAAGCCACATTGGTATACCCATTTTGCGATAACACCTGGCACAGGTAAGGCGTACCTAAAAACCCGGTTGAAAGGTGGTTGTTCCGGCTGCGCACATCCTCAACAAGGTAAGCCGCTGCCTTGCTTTTTAAACTATCGGGTACCAGGTTAAATTTCAATGCCAGTACATAGCCTGTTTGCGAGTCTGCGAAAATCCGACCTGTAGGGGTCATATAATTATGAATGAATGCCTTTTTTACCCCCTCAAACACGTCATTGTATTTCTTCTCGTCGGCGGTGTTGCCTATAGCGCCCGCGGCCTGGCTAAGCAGTTTTGCCGAATATGCATAAAAAGCGGTAGCAATCATATCGGGGTTGGTATAACCATTCGGCTCCGAAAAGTCATAGATGCCCGGACGGTAAAACAACCAATCGCCAAAAACACTGCCCCCGCGCCAAATGTAGCTATCCCCTGCCTTGTTGATGATTTTATCAACGTAAGCTTTCATGCTGGGATATTGGGTTTGTAAAATGCGCTTATCGGCATAAACCTGGTACATCGTCCACGGAACAATAACAGCTACATCGCCCCAGCCTGCCGATGTGGCGCGGTTGGTTTGTAAAACATCGGGCACCACAAAAGGCACCCCGCCATCCGGAAACTGGTCGGCTGCTACATCCTTCATCCATTTGGCAAAAAACGGACCTACGTTCATGTTAAATGCCGCCGTGCGCGAAAAAACCTGCGCGTCGCCTGTCCAGCCCAATCGTTCATCGCGCTGCGGGCAATCTGTAGGAATATCTAAAAAATTACCTTTTTGCCCCCACTGAATATTGTGTTGTAGCTTGTTAATCATGGTATCTGAACAGGTAAACTGCCCGGTAACCGCCATATCCGAGTGTATTACAACAGCCGTAAAATCCCCAGGCTTAATCTCGCCCGGAAAACCCTCTACAGCAATATACCTGAAACCCATAAAAGTAAAGTGCGGCTCAAATGTTTCCACGCCATCGCCCTTCAGGGTATAATTAATGGTTGCGGTGGCATTGCGCAGGTTGGCTGTGTAAAACTCACCAAATTTATCCAACACTTCGGCATGCCTTATGGTAACGGTTTTTCCGGCCTGCCCACTCACTTTCATTCTTATCCAGCCCGTCATGTCCTGTCCAAAATCAATAATTTGGGTTCCTTTGGGGCTTTTAAAAATCGCTATGGGCTTCAGTTCGGCAATTTGGTGTACCGGCACACTTTGTACCCCAACCAATGTGTTTTTTGTGATGTTGTTGGCTACATCAACCGGCAACCAGGCAACATCATCAAACCCTTTCTTATTCCAGCCGGTTATTTCTTTACGGGCATCATAATTTTCACCATCGTAAATGCCGTTAAGCGTTACCGGACCGTTTTGGGTACCTTTCCATGAGCCATCTGAGTTTACGTTTTCGATAGTGCCATCGGCATAAGTTATTTGTAGCTGGCATAACAGGGCAAGGTTTTTACCCCAGAAACCCCAGTTGTTCATATAAGCCAGTGTGCCTTTAAACCAGCCGTCGCCAATCATGGCGCCAATTACGTTATCGCCGGGTTGTAGCATAGCGGTAACATCATAAACCTGGTATTGCAGGCGTTTTTTATACTCCGTCCAACCGGGTGTAAGCACCTGGTTACCTATTTTGCCGCCGTTGAGGTATAGCTCATACACGCCATGGGCGGTAGCATAAACCCGGGCCGATACCACTTTTTTAGTTGCCGAAAATTGTTTGCGTAACATTACTGCAGGCATTTTGCGCGAGCTGTCCTGTTTGGGTTGTACCCAACTGGCCGTCCAGTCGGTGGTGTTGAACAGCCCCGTTTCAAAATAAGCAGGTTTGCTCCAGGCAGATGCATTGCCATGGTTATCCCATACTTTTACCCGCCAATAGTAGCGTGTTGCCGATTTTAGCGCAACGCCGTTATAAGTAACAAACACGGATGAATCGGACGCTACCTTACCTGTATTCCAAACGGTTTTGGACGACGAAAGGGAAGCATCAGTAGCAACAACAATAGTATAGGCTTGCTGTAAAGTATTCCTTTGCGTGGTACTAATTTTCCAGCTCAGGCGGGGATGGCTAATATCAATACCAACCGGGTTGGTTAAGTATTCGGCCGTCAGGCTTTCGGCAACTGGTTTTTGCGCCATGCAAATTACCGGCAAAACAGCAAATAAAAAAAGTAAAATATGTTTCATGGTTTAAGATTGGATACCAATGTTATTGATTGCTGGCTACAGCGGCAACCCTATCTGTCTTTTGCCTATAAACCATACCACCCAAACACGCCTGTTAATTTATCCGCTTAACAGCATCAAGCGCGTCCTGGAAGGTAAGCACTTCTATTTCGTCGGGGTGTTGCTTTAGGTAAAGCAATAATTGCTTGTGCGCGGCTGCAGGTGTAGTTATATAATCGCCTCCTATGCCATGAAACATAAACACGCCCAACCCGCCGCTTTGCTGTGTCTTTTTTACAAAAGCAATCAATTCATCGCCGGTAACGCCGCCGTGTACACCCCAGGCCGGAACCTGCATGGGGTCAATCTTTTTAAAATCGGTTATAACCGCATCGGGGCCGCCGCCAATGCGCGCGTACTTGATAATACCGGCTGCGCTCAGCGAATCGGCGTATTTTACACCACCAACAGCTATCTCGGTGCAAGGGTAAGCGTAAGTACGTGTGCCGGTTTTTCCGTCGACGGCATACAGCAGGTTATTCATTTCGGCAACTTCACGCTTGATCATAAATACCGAATAGTTGGCCGAATTATTTGCAGGATTGGCTTTTACCGAACTGGTTAAACAGGGATGATAAAGCGAATGATTAGCTAATTCGTGTCCCTTTAAAGCAACCTGTCGCCAGCGCGGAATAGTTACATGGGTTATATATCCCGTCAGAAAAAACGTACCCTTAAACCCCAAAGAATCCAGTTGCGGCAGCGCCACATCCAACTGCGATGGCAAGGCATCATCATAGGTAAGTACGATAATCGCTTTTTTATGCGACTGGGCGAACGCGGTAAAATTAAGAAGCAATAAGAGTAAGGTTATTTTTTTCATAAACGCAGGTTTAAAGCCTGTACTAATATAGACTAACGCCGGATTTTTTGGCGATGGCAAACGAATAAAATAAATTAAACTTTATTAAATGCTGTTGACATAGGGCTGTCACAAGCGGGTTGTTACTTTGAATTATAAATCAAAAACAAAAACGCTATGAATATTATCCCAATGTTTTTAAAGGAGTTGGAGCAGGAAGCCCAAACCACCCGAAAAATGCTCGAGATTGTACCAACCGACAAATTTAAATGGCAGCCGCACCCAAAAAGCATGACCATTGCAGACCTTACCGTGCACATTGTTGATTTGCCAAACTGGCTTGCGCTGGCCGTGTACACCGATGGATTAAATTTTGCCACCGAACCTTATAATCCCCCAACAGCCGAAAGCGCCCAAGGCTTATTAGATTTGCTGGAACAATCAGTTGCCAAGGGCAAAGAAGCCCTGCAACACATCAGCGAAGAAGACCTGCTGAAACCCTGGACACTAAGCAATGGCGATGTTATATTACAGAACTATAACAAGGCCGAAGTAATCAGGGTTGCCTTTTGCCAGCTTGTACATCATCGCGCCCAGTTAGGTGTTTACCTGCGCCTGCTAAACATCCCGATACCCGGCAGCTACGGCCCCAGCGCCGATGAACTGAGCGGAGAATATCAACGCGAAGTAGAATTTAGTATCAAGTAGTTAGTATCAAGACTGCTGTAGTCTGGTATCAAGTAGTTAGTATCAAGTATCAAGACTGCTGCGGTCTGGTATCAAGTAGCGAGTATCAAGTATCAAGACAGCTGCAAAAATTGGTTAGTCTGAAAGTCAAAAAATCTTGATACTTGATACTAACTACTTGATACTAAAAGACGATTGTCCTTTATTTAGAACAATCGTCTTTTACATGTCTTGCTGTGTGGATACTAATTTCTATACTTTGATAATTTCCCTTCGTTTATTTCTTCAAGGAAACCATTCTCGTTAATTGCGTACCGGGCATAGGTTGTATCGGTGTCAATTTTATATTTTGTAACAGAATTTGATTTTTTGCGTGTTTTAGAGCGCAAAATGAACATAACAACTGTGAAACAGATTACAGCAAGCAGTGCAGCGATTTGGAAAAATATAAAAGGCATAACGTTGAAAATAAATTGTTTAATACGCACATCTAAAACTGTGATAAAAACTTAAGCAGTATTTAATTTTAGCTGTAATCGTTACCAGTATATAGCTAAATATGTGCCAATAATTTATGAACGCTTATACCTAAGGGAATGTTACAATATGAGGACAAAAAAAGGCGTTTTACGCCTGTGCACAGGAACTTACAAAGTTTTGGAAACTTCGTAAGTTTATTAAGAAGGGGGCGAAAAATCAACCGGGTAAACGCATCTAACATTTAGCGGCTATGATCTGTCATTTAATAATAACTGGCGGATCAAAGCTTATAGGCATCAAACGATACCTTGTGTTTACTTCACAACCGTGGTAAAAAGATCCAAGGCGCTTAGGCAACTGATTTTGCTAACAACAGGCGCAAATATTGGGATGCGCTTAAATTGCACAAGCATGTGTTCAGTGTTAACCATGATTATTTACAACACATTAATAATCAAATATTTATAATATTTTTTCTCAAAATATGTTAAGTTATGTTAACCCAGTTTAGTTGAGTTTTCACTAAAAAAATCAGTCTGGATATTGATATCGCTATTACAAGCTATAAAACGAAATAGCGTTGCCTCCCCAAAATTGTTCCTGCTCGGTGGCTGATAACTTAGCAACATAGTTTTGCGTTACCTGCATGGTACCCTCGTAACCGCCTGCCAGCAGGCAAACCGGCCAATCCGATCCAAACATGACACGGGCCGGCCCAAATGCGTTGAATATTATATCGAGGTATGGGGTAAAATCATCAACCTTCCAGTTGCCCCAATCAGCTTCGGTTAGCATTCCCGAAATTTTACAGGATACATTTTCATGTTTGGCCAGCACCTCAATATCTTTTTGCCAGCCGCTTATTTTTTTATCCCTGATGTGTGGCTTGGCCAAATGATCAACCACAAATTGCTGATTGGAAAAATTGCCAACCAGTTGATTAGCAAAAGGCAGATGCCGGGGAAATATCAGGATATCATAGGTATAGCCATACTTCCCGAGCGTGGCTATACCTTTTTGAAATGCTGGTTGCAGCATGTATTCATCATCAGGCTCTGATTGCAAAACATGCCGGAAACCTTTTAGCTTATCGTGATTTTCATATTGCACCAATTGGTTTTCAAGGTCATCAGCTTGCAGGTTTACCCAGCCTACTACCCCCTTAACAAACGGGTTTGCAGCAGCATGATCCAGCAAAAACATGGTTTCATCATCGGTTTGACTTGCCTGTACAGATACACAACCATCTATGCCGTGTTGTTGTAAAACGGGCAACAAATCAACCGGCGGGAAATCACGTTTTATAGCCAGCATTTGGTCGTTAATCCAACTATCCCTCACAGGGTCGAAGATCCAGAAATGCTGGTGCGAATCTATTTTAAGCATATGCTACTACATTTTGTTTTTGTTCGCCAAGGCCATCAATACCCAATTCAATAACATCGCCGGGTTTAAGGTAAACAGGCGGTTTCATACCCAGGCCAACACCCGCCGGGGTACCTGTTGATATAATATCGCCCGGTAACAAGGTCATGAACTGGCTGGTATAAGATATAACCTGCGGCAGGGTAAATATAAAGTTTGATGTGGTACCATACTGCATAATTTCGCCATTCACTTTTAACCAAAGGTGCAGGTTGTGCGGATCTTCAATCTCATCGGCAGTTGCCAAAAACGGACCAAGCGGTGCAAAGGTATCACAGCCTTTACCTTTATCCCAGGTGCCATTACGCTCCAGCTGAAACTCCCGTTCAGATACGTCATTGTGCAAAACATAACCGGCAACATAATCCATCGCGTCGGCCTCATCAACATAGGATGCTTTTTTGCCGATAACTACGGCAAGCTCAACCTCCCAATCGGTTTTTACCGAATTTTTAGGCACCACAACATTATCATTTGGGCCTACAATAGCCGATGTAGCTTTCATAAAAATTACCGGCTCGGGCGGCAGCGGTGCATTGGTTTCATGCGCATGGTCGGCATAATTTAGGCCGATGCAGATGATTTTTGACGGGCGCGCAAAGGGGCTGCCCAAACGTACATCATCGGCAACCTGGGGCAATACAGCATCTTTTACAAAGGCGGCTAAACGTGCAAGGCCGTCGGTTTCAAAAAACTGCTCGGTATAATCTTCGCCAAAAGCCGAAGTATCGTATTTTTTATTGTTAAGGATAATACCTGTTTTTTCTTTGCCGGTTTCGCCAAATCTAATAAGCTTCATTGTATCTTGTTGTTATGGTTTTGTTTAATTATTAAGGGTGATAAAACCGCCATCGATAGGGTAATCGGTACCTGTGATAAACCCGGCCTCGTCTGAACATAAATAGAGCGCCAATGCCGCCACTTCTTCTGATTTGCCCATCCGGCCAATCGGCTGGCTTTTGGAGAGCTTTTCAAAAATCTCGGCTTCCTGCCCCGCATAATTTTTGGCGATAAAGCCATCCACAAAGGGTGTATGGATGCGTGCCGGCGAAATGCAGTTACAGCGGATGTTATCGTGAAGATAATCGCGCGCTACAGACAGTGTCATGGCGTGTATAGCACCTTTGCTCATGGAGTAAGCAAACCTATCGGTAATACCAACGCTGGCCGCTATAGAGGCTGTATTGAGGATAACCCCACCCCCGTTTGCCTTTAGCATAGGGATAACGGTGTACAGGCAATTATAAGCACCTTTTACATTTACGTTAAATACTTTTTCAAAATCGGCAGTGCTGGTGGTATCGGCGCGGCCAATGTGGGCAATGCCTGCGTTATTTATCAAAATATCAATAACACCAATACTTGTAAAAGTATCCACTACTTGTTGCTGGTTACTTACATCGCAGGCATAGCCTTTGGCTTTGCCGCCGGCCGCTTCTATTTCGGCAACGGTATCGGCCGCCGCTTGATCATTTAATTCGATGATGTGCACAGCAGCGCCTTGCTGCGCAAAAAGTATCGACATTGCCCTGCCTATCCCGCTGCCACCGCCGGTTATTACTGCTGATTTATTGGTTAATTTGAACATATTGCCCCCTCTAAATCTCCCCCTGAAGGGGGAGACTTTTTGTTTTATCTTATTTTTAATTATTGTTTACCAAAATTGAAACTATTAGCCTATCCCTCTCTCCTTTAAAGTATTCTTTTTAAAGTCTCCCCCTTCAGGGGGAGATTTAGAGGAGGCTTTGGGCTTTTTACAGCGACACTCCCCTTTTCCACGGTATAAAATCGTCCTGGCCAAGCTTTACCGATTTTGGTTCAACTTCGCCATTGGCTACCTGTATCACATAGTTCAGGATTCGCTCGCCGGCCTGCCGAATAGTTTCGTCGCCCTCGATGATGGTACCGCAGTTAATATCGATAATATCGGGCATACGCTCAAACATTACCGTATTGGTTGATAGTTTAATCACCGGGGTAATGGGGTTACCTGTAGGTGTACCCAAACCCGTTGTAAACAATACAATATTTGCGCCCGATCCAACTTCGGCCGTAGTACTTTCCACATCGCTGCCGGGCGTACACAACAGGTTTAAGCCTGGCCTGGTTACCTTTTCGGGATAATCCAACACGGCTGTTACCGGCGATGTGCCGCCTTTTTTGGCTGCGCCGGCCGATTTAATAGCATCGGTGATTAAACCGTCGCGAATATTGCCTGGCGATGGATTGGCGTAAAAGCCCGACCCATCGGCCTCGGCACGGGCGTTGTAGGTGGTCATTAACTGCATAAAGCGGTTGGCAGTTTCCACGTCGGCACAACGGTCACTCAGTTCCTGTTCTACCCCGCAAAGCTCGGGAAATTCGGCCAGGATTACCGAGCCACCCATGGTAACCAGCAAATCTGATACATAACCCAAAGCGGGGTTTGCCGAAATGCCCGAGAAACCATCTGAGCCACCACACTCCATACCGATGCACAGCTTTGATAGCGGTGCAGGCTGGCGTTGAGTTTGGTTGGCCTGTACCAGGCCGGCAAAAGTTTGTTTTAGGGCTTGCTTTAGCAATTCGCTTTCGGTGCCCACTTTTTGCTGCTCCAACACTACCATTGGTTTATTAAAAGCCGGATCACGTTTGACAATCTCGGCCTGCAAAATACTTACCTGTGCATGCTGGCAGCCCAGGCTCAACACCGTGGCACCGGCAACGTTTGGATGGGTAATATAGCCGGCAATCAATCCGCACAAAGCGTCCGAATCATCTTTGGTACCACCGCAGCCCATACTATGGTTAAGGAACTTGATACCATCAATATTTTTAAACAAACGTTTTGAATTGGGTTTATCAGCACTTAACTGAATATCAGCATTCAAAATCTCTTCAACAGATTTACCGGCCTGGTAAAGCTCCATGAGCTGCTCTACATCGCCCTCGTAGCTTTTGGCTTTTTTATAGCCAAGCTTATCAACCAAAGCCTCTTTTAAAACCTGGATATTCCGGTTTTCGCAAAATACCAGTGGTACTACTATCCAGTAATTTGCAGTACCTACCGATCCATCGGCACGGTGATAACCGTTAAATGTTTTGCCTGCAAAATTTGAGGTATCCGGCTGGTGCCAGCTCAGCTTGCGCTCGCCTAAGTGAAAGCCCTCCGATGCGTGGTGCACATTGGCCGTAGTAAGCAAGCCACCTTTTGGTATAGTTACCGTAGCCTTACCTACCAATACGCCATACATATAAATTTCGGCGCCCTGCACCAATTCATTAATCGCAAATTTGTGTTTGGCCGCCACACGGTCAACCAACGGGAAGCTCTCGCCCTCAAAATTAATTAGGGTACCCAACTCCAGGTTTTGCAGCGCAACCAACACATTATCATGCAGGTGTATTCTTAAAAATGTTTCTTTTTGCGACATTATATCGTATTTGTATTTTTATAAGATCAGACGATGGTCTATGGACCATGGACTAACCAATGCTAATTAAGCGATAACTCAATAACTGGTATCTCATACGGCGGTTTAGCCGGCATGGTAACCTCCAGATCATCAGATCCTGATGTTTTATATAACAACTCCGAGTGATCGTTTAAAAACTGTGCGTATTTAATCTTTCCGGCGTAACCAGGCAGTATCAGCTTGCCCTTGGGGTAATCAAACAATTGCACATATAGTTTTTTAGTAGCCTTATTGTAAGTAAGCTTTGATCCCTCGGGTATTTTATAAGTATCGGGAGCATAGGTACAATTGTAAATTGATTTATCGTTAGCATGCATCCAGTGTGCCAAACTATCCAGCGCGTTTGTGGCGCGGTAATCAAATTCGCCACGGGCGGTGGGGCCTACGTTAAGGATAAGGTTACCACCATTACTTACTGATGTTATCAGCAAATCCAGTAACTGGCGGTGGGTTTTCCATGTATTTTCATCGCGATAATATCCCCATGAACCCGAAAATGTTTGGCAGGTTTCCCAGGTTTTACCACGGTATTTGGCCAGTTCGGCTGTGCCTACCTGTTCCGGCGTTTCAAAGTCGGCACCATCTTTATATTCTTCCAGGTTAAGGCGGTTATCTACAATGATACCCGGCTGTAATTTCCTGATTAGTTTTAACAGCTCAACAGATCCCCACTCGTCTTTACCCTTGCCATGTCCATCGCCGCGGGGAAAAGAAAAATCGAGCCAAAGGATATCAATTTTACCATAGTTAGTTAGCAACTCGGTTATCTGGTTGCGCATGTACTGACGGTATTTGGCCATATCGCGGTTTTTATTCAGCCTGGCATAGCTGGCGTCGCTTTTATCTTTTGGCGATTGCGGATGGATTTCATCAATCGTGTAATCAGGGTGGTGCCAGTCTAACAATGAATAGTAAAAACCTACTTTAAGCCCCTGCCCACGGAAAGCGTTTACATACTCGCGTACCAAATCGCGTTTCGCCTGGGTGTTAGGCGCTTTATAATCGGTATATTTTGAATCGAAAAGGCAAAACCCTTCATGGTGTTTAGTGGTGAGCACCGCGTACTTCATACCGGCAGCCTTCGCCTGTTTGGCCCACTTCTGCGGATCAAAATAATCGGGGTTAAACTGGTCGAAATATTTCTGGTAGCCGGCGTTGTCAATTTTCTCGTTATGCTTTACCCACTCGTGCCTTGCCGCACCTGAGTATAATCCCCAGTGAATAAACATACCAAAGCGGCTGTCTTTCCACCATTCCATACGTTTTTCTTTTTGGGCATCGGTTTCGGCGCCAATTGTTTTTTGTTGTGCCGATGCCGATAAAACGGCTACCAGCATCACCAGCATAGATAATTGAAGTTTTTTGAACATGAGGTTTATAATTTAGTTGACAGGTTATTTATAGCTGAAATATTTTATCCATTAAAACCCATTTCTCGCCTTTTGGGGCCCCTTTAACAGCCTGCTGATACTTCCACATCAGGTTTTCCCATTCCTGCACTTTTGGGTTAGCGGCATCCGCAGCCGACTTTTTTTCGAAACTGAAAGTATCATCGGTTTCTATGATCATAAACAGGCGCACATCAAAACGATAAATTTCCATGTTGGTGATACCATACTCGGTAATACTTTTGTGAATCTCGGGCCAGATAGCCTGGTGGTATTTTTCGTATTCGGCAATCAGCTTGGCATCGTCAACCAAATCAAGCGTTAAACAATATCGGTGGGCCATAAATAGATTTAAAAAGTAGTATATCGGTTATACAAAGAAATAAAGTTTACAGGTAAATAGTTGGCATAAAATGGTTAAAACATTCAGCTTTTTTGGCATAAGAAAGTGCCCCCTTTCCATATTTCTCCGGCAGGGAGAAATAAAAAAATAGCTAATGAAAGTATCGTCAACCGCAGGAGATTATTCGCGGTTTGACTGTTTTTGGCACTCATGAATCTGCGTTGCTCAGCGGCAGCTTACGAATTCTTAATAAACTCCTTCTGGTACATTAGCGGGCTTTTGCCGGTTACCAGCTTGAAATGTTTATGAAACGTTGAAAAGTTATTAAACCCGCTATCGTAACATAGCTGTTTAATGTTCAGCTTATCTTCTATCAGTAATTTACAGGCGTGGCCAACTTTTATTTCGATAATAAACTGCGAGAAGGTTTTGCGGGTTTTTGATTTAAAGTACCGGCAAAACGAGTTGGAACTTACGCCCGCTATCTCGGCAATCTCATCCAGGTAAATCTTTTTCCTGAAATTTTGCATCGAGTATTCATAAATGCCGTTCAACCTGTCATTTTCCGAATCGTTATGATCGTATTTAAAACCAATAGAGGCCATGTAACCTGAAGGGGCACTGGTGGCTATGGCATTTAATGCCTTCAGCAGCATAATAATGCGCTCGGCACCGTCTGTACTTAACATCGCGGCCATCTGTACGGCCACTTTTTCTTTTGTGCCACCGGTAACCTGCAACCCGCGTTTTGATTTCTCGAGCAGCACTTTTATTAATTTATTTTCGGGCAGTTGTAAAAATTGATCGCCCCAAAAGTTTTCACAAAAGTGTACTACAAAAACCTCCACTCCGTTATTTTCACCGGAATTAAAATACAAATCGTCAAAACGCCAGTAATGCGGCAGGTTGGGGCCAACCAGTACCATATCGCCTGATTTGAATTGCTTTATACTATCGCCAATAAACTGGGTACCGCTTCCCTTTTTCAGGTAAATGAGTTCCAATTCGGGGTGGCAATGCCAGCGGTTGTTGATATCGGGCAATACATCGTGCCGCACACTAAATGAGTGTGCAGGGCCCGAAGAAACTTTTAGTAACTGCGGTTTCATTCAGCTTATTTTACAATTGATGCGATAAATATAGCCAATAATTGTAAAAATAGCTGATTGTCGCATTTTTTTTACGCCACTAAAAAAACGACACGTCACATTTTCTTTTAAGTGATATATTTTTATATCTTGCTGCCAGATTAAATCCAATTATTCCCTAATGAAACCTTATTACAAACTCCTGCTTCCGGCATTATTATTGCCTTTATTTTCTGTAGCGCAAAGTAATTACAAACCAGGTTATGTTGTTACCCTTAAAGGCGATACTTTACGTGGCTTCATCAACATTAAAGAATGGGCTGTTAACCCACGAAAGATCAGTTTTAAGACAACTGCGGATAATAAAAACAGCCGCGAACTTGGTGTAAACGACATTACATTTTTCTCTGCAACTAACCTGGAGGCCTATCAGCGTTATGCCGGATTGCTGAACAACGACCCAACAAATATCTCAAATCTGCCTACCGGCCGCGATGCAAGCACCATTACCGATACTGTGTTCCTGAAAATCATTCAAAAGGGCGCTAAAATCACCTTGTTTGAATACGCCGACAGCAAAAAAGATCATTTTTTTGTTACCGAAACCAAAGACAACCAACCTGTAGAACTGGTTTACCGGATTTATAACAACGATGGCAAAACCGTAAACGAAAATGGCTATATGCAGCAGCTATATCTGTTATCCGAGAAATTTAACGGTAGCCAAAACCTCAAAATAAGGATAGAAAAAGCAGATTATAATTATAACGACCTGGTAGAAGTATCAAGAATGATCAATCATAGTACCGCTAAAGATGATGAAGTTGTTACAGGTAAAAAGAAAGGAACCTTCTTTTTTGCATCAGCAGGGGTTAATATCAGTAAAATATCATCTGATAAAGCTTTTGCTGATTTTGATCCATCTGTAAGCACCGCCGGGACGACAGGAAAAAGCGCAAAGCCGACCTCCTTTTTCCCAAGGATTGCTGCCGGGGTAAACGTATTGGCCAATCCGAATACAGGGAAGCTTGTTTTCAGGGCCGAAATAGCTTATACCTCAAATAAATATACGGGGAGCGCCGTAAACAGCGGTTCATCTGAAAACTACTCGCTTAATCAAAATACGTTTTCCTTAATCCCTCAGATTCTGTACAACTTTTATAATACCGACGATCTTAAATTTTACGGCGCTGTAGGTGCATCATTAAATATATCGAGCTATAAAAGCAAAATAGTTTATAACAGTAGCGGTACAATTACGCAAAATGCCAACCCCTACGGATTACTATCCAAATGGACTTCATTCCCATTTCATGTCGGCGCGATAATCAATAAAAAGTTTGATGTATCTGTGGCTTATATCCCTAATGCAACTTTTACCAACACCGATGCCTACTATATACAGGTAAGTGCTGTTCAAATAGGACTAAATTATACTTTTAACTAAACAATATTTCAACTAATCCTTATCTCATGAAACACCTACACAAACTCATTTTGGCAGCGTTTATGCTTCCTGCCGTAGCCATGGCGCAAAGCAATTATAAGCCAGGCTATGTTGTTACCCTTAAAGGCGACACCTTACGTGGCGAAATAAACCAGAAAGAATGGTTTGGCAATCCCAAAAGCGTAGAATTTAAAAGCGCAGCAGGAGTTAAAACCTATACGGTAGATGATATAAGCTATTTTGAATTAATTAATTCATCTATTTATCAAAGATACTCCGGGGAGATCAGCATGGATGAAACCAACACTTCAAAATTACAAACAGGAGTTGATTCGACCCAAAAGCAGGATGTGGTATTTTTAAGGGTAGAGCAAAATGGCCCTAATGTAACCTTGTATTCATACATTGATGCCAAAAAGACGAGGTTTTTTATTGGCGATAACAAGACCGGACAGGTTAAGGAACTTGTTTACCGGATTTATTATTTGCCAGAGCATGGCGTACAAACCCGAATAGAAAATATTTATATCCCACAACTGTATGACCTGGCCATTAAATACAACCCAACATCTGAGAAATTAAAAAGCGAAATAGAAAACGCCACCTACAGTTTCCCCGATTTGAAAAGCATTTCGCAAAAGCTTAATAACATTACGGTTGATAAAAAAAACTACGGTAGTAAATCGGCGTGGAAATTCTTTGCGGGCGTGGGAGTTAATGCTACACTGTTTACAACCAGCCTGGCTGCCGGCCAGGGCAACAGGTTTTATGATGCAAAAAACACAACATCGGTATACCCGGCGCTATCGGCAGGTGTAAACTTATATCCCAACCCCAGCGTTGGTAAACTTATTGTACGTGGCGAAGTAATGGTAACGGGCGCGGCTTATAAAAACTCTGTTGAGCTTTACTTTAACCAACCCGATATACCAAGATCTGATTTTAATGTGAAGGAATTTTTGGTTATTCTTAATCCGCAGGTCATTTACAACATTTATAACACCAACGCTTTTAAGTTTTTTATTGATGCGGGTATATCATACGCCTTTGTAAAAACCACGGGCAACTACATATACAATAGCCATCTTCAAACAACTATCTCTAATTACCTGTCCCTTTCATCGGGCTTAATAAGCTTCCCTATTAAACTGGGCATAACTGTGGCTAAAAAGGTTGACATATACGTTTCCTACTCTACCCCTGCGGCAATTACCAATAGCAGGGACTATACCATAAATGCAAACAGCATAAAAGCAGGCATCAATTACGAGTTTTAACATAAAAAAGCGTCCCGGTATCTCACCCCCGGGACGCTCTGTTATTGCTTAAACCAATAACATCAACTAAATCCAGATCAACCTCGCGTATGATCGTTGCTTGCCATCTTTCTCAGGGATGGCCAGATTTTAAATATCTTTTCAGGCTTTATCCCTCATTAAAACGGGCCACCGCCAGGGCCGCCACCCGGAGGCGGGCCTCCAGGGCCAGGTCCGCCGGGACTACCGGGACCCATTGTTGGTTTTTTACCTGCAAATTTCTGTAACTTAAAGGTAAAGCTTAACAAATAATACCTGCCCAGCCTGTTGCTGCTGGTTTGGGTTACATAGCTGCCGCTTTGTGTGCTGGTGTAACCCGTGTTTTGGTTAAACACATCCATTGCCGATAGGCGGATGGTACCCGCGTTTCCTTTTAAAAACCTGCGCTCAACATAGGTATTTAATATATTGGGGTTGGTTGCACCTTTGTAACCATAGTAAAACATCTTTGAGTAATCGTAACTCAGGGTCCAGTCCTTCCATAAATAATTTTTACCGTTGATACCCAGGTTAAGCGAGCTGAAATTATTATTGATATTGGCCGTGGTGATCGAATTATTCGATTTATTAACCGCATAGGTTGTGCTGGCCTCGGCATCTACAATATCGGTAATACTCAGCCTGAATTTTACGCCTTGCGATAGCACCAGGTTTTTAGCTATATTTTTCTCGGTTGTCATGGCATAACTAGTCGAATCGACATTAGTTATATAAGAGATGTTATTATTGTATGCAACGTTGCCTATAAAGAATAAATTATATTTTCTTTTATCCCATGGTTTGGCAAATACATAAAAACCTTGTGCCGAGTAAAACCCATCGGCATTTAAATACTGCGTTAAAATGCTCCCGGCCAATTTACTGTTCGGCGTGTAAGTTTTAGGATAATTGATGGTGTTAGCTACTATCTTATTATCGGTTGTGGTGAAAGATAAATTACTAAAAAACACGTTACCACTCTCGAAATTAAACTTGTTGTACCGGATGGACAGGTTGTTATTAAACTCCGGCTTTAAATCGGGGTTACCTTGTACGGGGTACGATGCATTGCTAAAATCGGTAACAGGCTGTAGTTCGGTATAAGTTGGCTGATTGCTGGCACCGTTATAGTTTAAGCTCAACGACTGATTGCGCGAGAAGTTATAAATAAACCTGGCGTTAGGCGCTAAGTTAAACGTATGGCTATCTGTTGGCGAAGCACCATTGGTTAATGATTGCCCACGCAATATGGTTGGCTGTGCTACTAAACCCAACGTGTAGTTATACTTTTTATCGATAAAACGATAGTTTAGGCCAAAACGGTTGGTAATAAACGTGGAGTTATAATTATTGCTCAGCAAGCTATAATAATCTTTGGTTACGCCATCAATATTTAGCGTATCTGTTAATTTATCGGCTGTGGTATAGGCGTAATGATAGGCGTAGGTTAGTTCAAGATAGCCTTTTTTACTTACCGGCTCTAAAAACGATACGCTTGTGCCCACACTATCGGTGCGGCTGTCGGTATTAATAAATTGGTTTAGCGGCGCGTTTGCAGCCCCATCCAGGTAAGTGTAAACCGGGTTTTGGTATTTATTGATCTTGTATGACCCGGCCCCCACATTCAGGCTAAAATTGCGGCCTTTGCGGGCAAAACGGTGGTTAAATAACACATTGGCACCATAGTTTGGTTCGGTTTGATTACTGTAAGTATCAAAATTATAGTTAGATAAAGTTTGGGCCTTATCAACCAGCAAGCTGCTGCCAATTTGAGTGGTAGTTACCCGTGCATAAGCAAACGATGGTGTAATTTTAATATAGTTAACTGTATCCGGTTTAATTTCGATATTGAAGTTGAAACGATGGTTAAGCTTCTCGTCGTTTTGGGTATTGTTATTGGTATTGGTGCTTGGGTTTGATGTAGATAAGTTATTTTGAATAGTTTTGTTAAGCGAATATACCGAGTTATCGGCAAAGCTATAGCTGCCATACGCAGTAACTTTTTTGCCCCAGCTATCGCGGTAGTTAAGCCCAAAAGAGCGGGCTGTAGTAATACCATTGGTATTGCTGCTGTTGCCCCCCGGCGGGCCGCCCGGACCACCGCCCCTTGGACCGCCGCCGTTAAACGTAAACAAGTTGGTATTGGTATTATTCAGGTTACCTAAAAAAGCCAGTTGCTGATCGCCGTTGAATTTGAAAAAATTTGCCGATGCTACATACCGGTTACTTTCCTGGCTGTTTGCTATACCGGGTATGGCATCCCTGCCCCCGCCCAGACTGGCCTGGCCAAAGTAGCCGTAGTTTTTACTTTGCTTTATGGTAATGTTCAGAATTTTCTCGGGCTCGCCGCTTTTTACGCCTGTAAGATTTGCCTGATCGCCATAATCATCTATAATTTGGATATTTTGCACAATATCGGCCGGCAGGTTTTTGGTAGCCGATTTTAAATCGCCCCCAAAAAACTCTTTCCCGTTTACCCTTACCTTGGTTACGCTTTTACCCTGGGCGGTAATATTGCCATCTTTATCAACATCAACGCCGGGTAGTTTTTTTATCACGTCCTCTACAGGCGCATTATCACGTACCGGGTATGCCGCCGCGTTAAATTCAATTGTATCTTCCTTAAGTTTCACCGGGTTAACATCCGATATGGTTACGGTGTTAAGCATATAGGTGTCGTTTTTAAGAATGATGGGCTTTAAAAATACAGGTGTATTGGCATTATCCAACACAAAACGGCGGCGCAGTCCCTGGTAACCTATCGAGTTTAAAACCAGGCTAAACTGGTTAACTTTTACATCATCAAAAGTAAAAGCGCCTTTACTATCGGTAATTACTTTGGCACTATCGGTGCCGGTTAACAGTTTAACAGTTGTGCCCGGCAAGGTTACCCCTGTTGAGTCTGTTACGGTGCCCTTAACCCGCCTGCCCGTTTGGGCAAAGGTTGTAAGGCTAAACAGCAATGCTGCAATTATCAGGCATGTAAATTTAAGTTTCATTGTGTTGTGGCTTATTTGCAACACAAAGCAATAACATCAGCACCACCCCAAAAAACGCAATAGACAGAGGCATAGTAAATGTAGACGAAGGCATGTTTTTTGCCTATAGAACCATGTATTTGGAGTATTAAACTCCAATTACAGTATTCAACGGTTAATTTTAGCCATTTGTCGGCAAGTTGTGCCTGTTAGGCGATTATGGTTGCCTGATAACCAAATGGTTTAGTAATATTGAACGATTATTAAACCGTAATCGAAAATCTCAGGTCAAGATTTTCTGTCGAAAAAATAAAAAACATTAATAGTCCTGATTCTCGTATCTTGACTCCTGATTCAAATCAAAAATGAGCCTTAAATCAAAAAGCAGTACCATTACTATCCTTATTCATGTATTAACATGGGTAGTGCTGGGCTTTGCGTTATTTTTATATCAACCCCTTACGTGGGATATTGTATTGCCCTACCAGTTCTGGATAAAACAGGCATTGTTTATCATTATGCTGGTAACTGCATTTTACATCAATGCTATTGTGTTTGTGCCTGTGTACCTGTTAAAAAACCGGACAGGCATGTACTTCATATTTATAATTACCCTGGTAGCAGTTATATATATATTAAACATTTTCATTGACCGTTCATTGAACATGCACCTGTTAATGGATAATGCTATCCATAAACATGGCCCGCCAAGACACGGCGAACGGAACCGTATCTTCGACTATGCGGTAATCTTTATTATGGCATTGGTTTTAGGCATCAGCACCAGCATCACCGCCATCCAAAAGTGGCAGGCCGATATCAGGCTGCGCGAAACTTTAGAGCAGGACAAAATCAGTTCGGAGTTATCCTTCCTGAAAGCGCAGATCAACCCGCATTTCTTTTTCAATACCTTGAATAACATTTACGCGCTTACACATATCAATGCCGAAACATCGCGCAAAGCCATTCACCAGCTTTCGCGAATGATGCGGTACGTGTTGTATGATACCCAACACGGCACAGCATTGTTAAGCCAGGAAATAGCCTTTATAAAAGACTACATCAGCCTGATGGAACTGCGGCTTACCGATAAGGTGAAGGTTACATTTAATTCGCCCGCCACGGTTAACGATATGACCGTTGCCCCCATGATATTTTTACCTTTTGTGGAGAATGCTTTTAAACATGGCATAAGCGCGACGCTGCCCAGCGACATCCTGATTAGTGTTGAACAAAATGCAGAGCTACTGGAATTGCGGGTAGAAAATTCGATTTATAAAGACGCCAACCCCAACCTGGAAGAAAACAAAGGCATTGGCCTTACCAATACCCTGCGCCGTTTAGATTTGTTGTATGCCCAAAAATACACATTGGATATAAACGAAGATCCTGGTGCCAATACTTATAAAGTTTACTTAACACTCAACCTGTCATGATATTAAACTGTATTGCTGTTGATGATGAACCCCTGGCCCTTGGCCTGGTTTGCGCATTTATTGAGCAAACACCATTTTTAAAACTTACAGGCCGCTACAGCAGCGCGGTTGAAGCGCTGGTTGGTTTACAGGACCAAAAAGTTGACCTTATTTTTTTGGATATACAGATGCCTAACCTTAACGGCATCGAACTGGCCCGTGTGCTGGATAGCCGGGGCTCAAACAAGCCACGCATTATTTTCACCACGGCTTACAACCAGTTTGCGTTGGAAGGCTATAAGGTTGACGCACTGGATTACCTGCTGAAGCCTTTTAATTATGAAGAGTTTTTGCATGCTGCCAACAAAGCATTAAGCTATGCCGAGCTGTTACAACGCTCAGCCAACCCTGCTCCCGCAGCAACAGCTGTTCCCGAAGAGCACCGCATTGAGGACGATTACCTGTTTTTAAAGATAGAGTACCAACTGGTACGTATAGCGCTTAAAGATATCCTGTACATAGAGGGCCTGAAAGATTACGTTAAAATATACCTGCAAGGCACCGAGAAAGCCCTGCTATCGCTCACCAGTTTAAAGTCGCTGGAAGAAAAACTGCCATCAAAACGTTTTATGCGGGTGCACCGCTCGTTCATTGTATCGTTAGATAAAATAAACGCCATTACCCGCAACGCCCTGCAAATTGGCAAAATAAACATCACCGTTGGCGATCAATATAAAGATGCTTTCGGGGTATTTTTGAGTAAGTGGGTGTAGAGCCTCACCCTGCCCTCTCCAAAGGAGAGGGTTCTAAAAATCACGTTAAATATAATCGAACCTTTCCTACATGCTAATCAAAAGTCCTCTCCTTTGGAGAGGATTTAGGTGAGGCTCCTTTTATTGCAATTTTTTCTCTCCCATTCCCGCGCATTAAATAATAATCCCTAATTTTATTTTATGCAAGAGGTAACCGTATCCTGGCTTAAATCGCTCGAAGCTTTAGAGCATGTCCCGGATGATCAGCTGCAGTGGCTGATAGATAATAGCGAATACAATACATTTGAAGATGGCACCATGCTCAACGAGCCAGGCAAGCCAATGACCGGCCCACATATTATTGTTGAAGGCAGCATGCGTTTTTATATGCTGCAAAGCCGTGGCCGCCGCGATTTTGTTGCCGTAGGGCCGGGAAATATAACAGGATATCTTCCGTTTTCACGCGGATTGGTTTCTAAAGGCTTTGCCGAAGCTATTGGCGAATTGCGGGTATTGAGTTTCCCCACCGAACGGATCACCGAAATGATAAAAAATCATTTTGAGCTTACCCAGGCACTGGTACATATCATGACCAACCGCGTTCGCGATTTTACAGCCTTGCAGCAGCAAAACGAAAAAATGATGGCGCTGGGCAAACTATCGGCCGGACTGGCTCACGAGTTGAATAACCCTGCATCGGCCATAGTGCGCGATTCTACTTCCCTAAGCAAGCACTTACAACTGGTACCTGAGGCCATAAAGGGTATGTTTGCCATAAAAATGGACTCGGACCAGGTTGATGGCGTAACCAATGAAATGTTTAAAGTGCTTACTGCCAAAGATGAAGGCCGCCTGAGCCTGAAGCAACGTACGCACCGGGAAGATGAAATTGGCGAATGGCTGGATGAGAACGAAATAGAAAACAGCTACGAAATTGCCGAAAGTTTTGTTGATTTTAACTTTAAGGTTGAAAACCTCGACGCCTTAAAAAGCTATATCCCGAAGCAATTTTTATCCACAATTTTTAACTGGATGAGCAATAAGCTGGTGGCCGAAAAAATGATCCAGGATATACAGGAATCATCCAAACGGATAGCCGAACTGGTAAGTTCTGTTAAAACTTTTACACATATGGACCGTGGGCAGGATAAGCAATATGCCGATATCCATATTGGTATTACCAATACACTTACCATGCTGGGGTACAAAATTCGTAAAGGAAATATTACTGTTGTTGAAGATTTTGACCGAACTTTGCCCGAAGTAAAAGCACTGATTGGCGAACTTAACCAGGTTTGGACCAACCTTATTGATAATGCCCTTGATGCCATGCAACCGGCAGAAAAAGGCATCCTGACCATTAAGACCCGGCGCGACCGCGAGTTTGTGGAAGTTTTTATTATCGACGATGGCCCCGGTATTCCGGAAGATATCCAAAGTCAGATCTTCGATCCGTTTTTTACAACCAAAGAGATGGGCAAAGGCACCGGGATGGGACTGGAAGTAGTACAACGGATTGTAAAACAACACCGAGGATCGATCAAAGTAAAATCGACACCCGGTTGTACCGTATTTAGTGTTTGCTTCCTGATTGACGGGTAGTAAAACATTTTTTTATTTAAAGCATTAAACATCAAGTCAAGATATAAGAATCAAGATAAGCGAAAACATAAGAGTTAATATTCTGCCGGCCGTTTCTTTATTGAAAAAAAGTTTAGATTAGGTTATCATTGTATTCTCTCTTGATTCTTGAATCTAATGTCTTGATTCTTTTTAATTATTACCTGTAGCGAACCCTATGAATCGACCTATTATATTTTCAATTGATGATGATCAGCAGGTACTACGGTCTATTAGCCGCGACCTGCGATCTCAGTACAGCAAAGAGTACAAAATATTAAGTACAACATCGGCCCAGGAAGCATTGGAAACGCTTACCGAACTCAAAAATGGTTCGGATGTGGTAGCCTTGTTTCTTTGTGACCAGCGCATGCCCGAAATGGAAGGCGTTAAATTTTTAGAAAAAGCAAAAAAAGTATTTCCTGATGCCAAACGGGTATTACTTACGGCATACAGCGATACCGAGGCGGCTATTAAAGCCATTAACGACGTACAGCTGGATTATTACCTTATGAAACCATGGGATCCGCCGGAAGAAAAACTTTACCCGGTAATAAATGATTTGCTTGCAGACTGGCATAACAGTTATATTCCTGAATTTGTAGGCATTAAACTGGTTGGATACCAGTTTTCGCCGCAGTCACACGTGATAAAAGATTACCTGGCCGGCAACCTTATCCCCTATCGCTGGCTTGATATTGAAAAAAATGTGGATGCAGGAACGTTGCTGGCTTTAAACAACCTATCTACCGATTGCCTGCCTATGGTATTTTTCGAGGACGGCAGTTATCTACAAAAACCATCGATACAAGGCATAGCCGCCAAGCTTGAAAAAAACACCCAAACATTAACCGATGTTTATGACGTGGTAATCATTGGCGCTGGCCCCGCCGGCCTTGCAGCCGCAGTTTATGGCGCATCCGAAGGTTTAAAAACCTTGTTAATTGAGCGTAAAGCCCCGGGCGGACAGGCAGGCACCAGCTCAAGGATTGAAAACTACCTGGGTTTCCCGGCCGGCTTAAGCGGCGCCGACCTTACCCGCCGCGCCATTACGCAGGCCATGCGTTTGGGTGCCGAATTTTTATCGCCGCAATCGGTTAGTGATATCAAACAAAAAGATGGCTACAAAACCATTATTTTAGATGACGGCCCGGAAATTATAAGCCGTACTGTAGTGATAACTACCGGCGTTGATTACCGTAAACTGGAAGTTAAAGGCGTTGAAAACTTTACCGGCGCGGGCATTTACTATGGCGCAGCCACTACAGAGGCATCGGCTTGTACAGGCAAAGATGTTTACGTAATTGGTGGTGGCAACTCTGCCGGGCAGGCGGCCATGCATCTTTCAAAATATGCCACCAAAGTGCATATCGTGATCAGGCGCGAGGATCTGGTGGCAACCATGTCGGCCTATTTGATTACACAAATCAGCGAAACGCCCAACATTGAGGTGCTGGGTAATACCGAGATTGTAGAAGCGCACGGCGGTAACTGCCTGGAAAAATTAACTTTAAAAAACTGCATAACGCAAGAAACATTTACCAATAAGGCCGCTGCCTTGTACATTTTTATTGGCGCCAAACCTTATACCGACTGGATTAAGCTTGACATTATAAAAAACAACAAGGATTTTATAGAAACCGGCCGCGAGCTGCGCAGCTACGAAAGTTTTAACAAAGTATGGAAACTTAAGCGCGATCCGTTTTTGCTGGAAACCAGCTGCTCGGGTATTTTTGCCGCCGGCGATGTACGCGCCGGGGCCATGAACAGGGTAGCATCTGCCGTGGGCGAAGGCTCAATGGCCATTAGTTTTGTTCACAAATATTTAGCTGAAGTTTAATAACACAACATGCAAAACGACGACGAAATATGCCAGCACCTGGCGGCAATTACCGATATTAAACAACCGCAGGATTACCTGTGCGAAGAGTGCATTAAAACACATTCATCATGGATGCACCTGCGCACCTGCCAAACCTGCGGCGTAACACTATGCTGCGATAGCTCGCCCAATACCCATATGACCAAACATTTTGAAGCCACCGGCCACCCGGTAGTAATATCGGCCGAGCCCGGCGAAAGATGGCTATGGTGCTATGTGGATGAAGCAGTGACGGGTTATTAGATGTGCAGATTTCAGATGTGCAAATGAAGGAATTGATGTGCAGATATGCAGATTTCAGATGTGCAGATGAAGCTTCACATTCCGTGTGGCAAATCTCAAATGCGCAACTCAAATCATCTGAAATCTGCACATTTGAAATCTGCACATCTAAAAACTATCCTTCCAGGTACCTATCCAACGAAATTGGGCCGGAGCCTAAAATGGTGAACATTACCAGGAGGATTAATGCGGTTACAGATGGCCATTCCAGTGTGTTTATGGGTTCCTTGAAAATGCCTGTTAAAAACACCGCGCCTAATACAATAGGGATCTGGAAAATAGATGCCAGCCGGGTAAATATCCCAAGTGTTATCAGGATGCCGCCTATCATATGAGCAAAGGTTACGTAATAAACCAAAACCATCAATACGCCGGGCGAAAGATCAACAACATCCTGGCTTTCGATCAGATCGCGTAGATAAGCCGTATTTTCCATAAAGGCTACGCCTTTCAGCAATAAAAATACCCCAAGCGCAATGCGTACAAGATCAAGGAATTTAGGGTGATGTGTATCGCCCCAATGTTCAATTTTATGAACTACGTTCATGACAGCCTCCTTATTTTTAAAGGTATAATTGGTTTTAGTAACCAGGTGGCTTGCAGGGAGAATAATGCGACTTGGTTACGCTATATAAATATAGTAACAAACTTGTGGTAATTGCAAATTGTTTTTATTCGGAATTCAAGGCAAATGCAAAGAGATTGGGTTAACATAACTTAACACATTTCAGGTTTAAAATGTTATAAAATACTAATAATCAACATTTTATATTTTATTCATGGTTAACACTAAAAATGATATTTTACGTAATGTAAACGCATCTAAATTTTGGTGCCTGATCCTGGTTGAAACAGGTATCGAAGCGACCTGTTTCAACCAGGATCAGGCAATAAACAGAGGTCATCGTTTGATGCTAATATCTTCCTGGCATAATTGGCTTACTCCGTTGTTTATAGTTATAATTCTCAACAAAATCTATCTTTCTATACCTACCCTGTCATTCAAAGCAGCATCGCCGGTTTTAAATGCAGTTTCAAATGGCACTAATAGTTCATCCAGGCGGCCGGCATCTAACAATTGTTTCTGCAGCTTTACAAAATCTGTTACATCCTCAATTTTCCTGATTTGATGTTTGCCAAAATCTTCCAGCATTTTCCCTTTTAAACCCAATTGAATAGCGCGGCGTTGCAGCTTATTCCCGTAAGGGTCATGATCGGGGTCCCATTGCAGGCGCACTTCCTTTTGATCCAGGTCGGCTCTCCATTGTGCGTGGCTTTCATAATATTTAGGATTAAAAGAAGATATGGCTGCTTCACCCAGGATTTTCTCTAAATCTGTCTTTTGAATCCACAGGGCAAGTACCCTTTCCTGGTTTTCCTTTTCGGCCCAGCCACAGCGGTACATCATCCATAAAAAGTTAGGCTTTATCCACGACATCCGGCTATAACTATAATGGTTGCCGCCGAGGAATTGATTTTCTACGGCAAAATCGGCAATGTTATGATTATAAGCCTGGTAAACAACAATAAGATCTTCGGTTTGGTGGCCTAACAAATGCTGGCCGGTTTTGGGTAATCTTTGGGTGCTGTCCTGATATAATTCGATGATGATATGTAGTGGATTGTTTTTTGTTAAATTGGTATTCATTAATGTAGTATATATTCATATTTTGATCCTCACAGATCATATTCCTTTAGCCATCCTCTTAAGGTAGCCAGGTCTTTTTTTACAGCAGTTGTAAACGCGTCCTTGCCTATTGTTAATTGTTTGGCGCCATCCTGTGCACCGCCAAGCTCGTATTCGCAGTGCAGGCTCATGGGGCCGTTTATTTTTTGTTCCTTTAATATACGAAAATATTTTGGAAAATCCACCATACCCTCGCCCAAAGGCACACTTTTCACCTGCCATTTGCCATCTTTTTTGTCCCAGTAAAAATCTTTTACATTGGTGGTTTTAATGCGCGGTATAAGTGTTTGGATAGATGTTGGCCAGGTGTCGACTCCTTCGGTAGTGGCATGCCTTACGTCGTACTGGCAGCCAATAAAATCAGGATTGGTTCCCTCCATCCCCAGCCAAAGGTCCCAAACTGAGGCGCCAAATAACTCGCCCGAATGATTTTGATAAGCACCGTGCATGTTATATTGCCTGTTAAGGGCCTCAAGCGCCTTAAACTGCTTGTTTATCGCCTTTAGGTTATCGGGAATGCTGATGCTTTTATCATAATCCAACCAGGCCATCCGGTAGTACTTAATTCCCAATGCCGATGCAGACTTTAAAATATCATGGGTGTATTTTTCGTCGGGCGATTTGATGTTGGTTACAATGGTATAAACTTTTAAACCTGCGCGCTCAACCGCTGCAACAGCTTTTGGCAGATCAGTAGCCACATGCTCCGGCGATACGTGCCCGTCGGGCCTTACCGTCAGGTCTACTCCATCAAAGCCCATATCAGCCGCCAATGAGGCCATATCAGCGTAATTGAGCCAATGCAGATGCTTGGAGAAAATGCTTACTTTAATTTTTCCGGGAGATGGATAGCCGGCATCGCTACTATTTAAGCTTTCGGGCAGCGATAGTCCTTTGGCGTTTAAACCTAATGCCATACCGGCGGTTGCCATTGTAGCTGCAGCAATAAACTTTTTGCGGCTGATATTTTCCATAAGCTTTATAAATTGGTATTGCAATATACCAAAAGCCGGACGGAATTTCAGAGCGCTTAAATCGAAATACCTTTATCAATCAAAGCCTACATACTCTTTTTGTTTAACCTCTACGTAGCCGGCGGTATTATCGCGGCTGATATACATCACGATATGAAAAAAATCGTTATCAAACTGGTAAATGTTGTTTATCGTATCGGCCCCCTGGAATTTCAGGGGCAGGCCCTGGCTTTTTGCCTGTGAAATCAAATGGAAAATTTGTTCAGTGCGAGATGTTTTATAGGTTACGGTACGTAATATGGCTCCGCTGCTTAATTTCAAAGCTACCCCAATATCTACCGATTCTTGTTTTTTTTCGGCATCTGTTTTACTCAAATGCTCAATGGTATTACCATCAAGTTCCTGGGTATAGGCCTTTTTAAAGCCTTTTGCTAAAACCAGGTATTTGTGCGCATCGGCGTTTGTTAGGTTGGTTAAATTGGTAAGGTCATTAACTGTTATGCTTTGTCCAAACAGGTTGGCGCCGCAAAAACATAATAAAGCCACAAACAGGAACTTTTTCATTTTTGTTATTGTATCCAAATATACTTTTTTCTGCAACTAAATTAACTGCCCGGATGATAGCTTTTACTTACGTGTTTCAGCACATCTTCGCGGTAAAATAACACATCTTTAAACTTACCCTCAATAATACCCCGCGCCTGGTCGGTAAAGTTTTTTGATGCGGCATCAAATGACTGCCCGCCGGTCATGATACTTTTAGCCTTTATCTTCGGGCCAAATTCAACTGCGGCTACAAAACTATTGCCCGAGTAACCATACCTTTTCAAAGTATTTACCGTACGGCTCTGGAACGACGGCAATTGCCCAAACCCCGAGCCGGTTAAACCAACCGGGATACTCGGCAGCTTATCATCAAAGGTTATGCCATCTGCGGGCCGCTGGTAGCGGTTCATATCGCCCCATTGCACCTGCCAGGTGCCAAAACGGCTTTGCAGGTTTTTCATAACAGCGCTTAAAAGCTCCAGTTGCTGCTTGCCCGGGGTGGCATCGGCCAGTGTTTTAATGCGCCGGGTTATAAAAGTACTTTCCTGGTCGGTTTTAGGCGGAGGGAGTAATTTAAGCATGGCCGTACCCCATTCAATAGCCAGTGAGCTTGCTACCGAATTGGCCGCCGTGCGCCTATCCCACTGCTTCAATATTAATATAGCATCTGATATTGAATGCTTTAATGAATCAGGAGCTTCATCATAAGCCTTGAATAGTGCGGGCAGTAAATCGTCAAAGGCAGCCAGGTAATGGTCATATCCTTTTGCTATCAGCCCATCCAGTGTAAGGCCCCCAGCATTCTTTAATATGTTAATGGCCGTAACCGCACGGTAATTTTCGCCGTCGGGCGCCATATAAGCCGGGTATTTACTTTTATCCGGACTGCTTGCACCGGCATCGGTAAATGGCGTCGAATTACAATTTTGAATCCAGCCGGTAGCGGGGTTTGTGGTGGTTACTATTTCGTTTAAGCGATGAACACCTTGCCATTCAGTAGCGGAAGTAGTACCGTCAACGGGTAAACTCCAGTCATATTTGGGGTCGCGTTTGGGGATATAATTGCCATACCAAAAAATGGTGTTGCCCTTATCATCGGCATAAACAGTGGCGTTGGTGGCGTTGGATACCAGGTCCATGGCTTTTTTGTACTCGGCCAGGTTGTTGGCCTTCGTTATCTGCCATGATTCAACCAGCGCGTTATATGAGCGATTATTGGCCCTTAGCGCCAGCCATTTGCCGTCGCGGCTGCCTACTACCGGGCCATGATGGGTATAGTAGCCGGTTATTGTTTTTGGTTCAAGCTTATCGCCTTTTTTGATATTGATAACCAATTTACGTTCGGTAACGGGTTTAAGGGTGCCGTTGTATTCGTAAAACCACGTGCCGTCTTTTTTTACCATTTTTTCGGCATACAGGTCGGCTACATCGGCGTAGCTGCTGGTGTGCATCCAGCCGCAGTGTTTGTTAAAACCCTGGTATATAAAAAACTGGCCCCAGGTTACCGCGCCGTATGCGTGCAAACCTTCGTCGCTAACCAGTTCCACCTCGCTGCGGAAATAAAAGGGCACATGCGGATTAATATACAACAAAGCATGCCCCGAAGCCGACCTCGAAGGAGAGATAGCAAACCCGTTCGATCCTGTTTCGCGTTCATTCACAAATTCATAAGATTTGACCGGGCCATTTGGAACGTAACCCAGTTTGTCGCCGCCATTTATATAAAACTCTTTTGTTTCATCCAGCTTAATGCCCCCTGTTTCGGTGGCGGCTACGCTTCCATCGGTAAACATCAGCGCGTACCAGGGCTCAAAATGCTTAAATACTTTGGGTTTTACTTCGGGATGTTTGTACAGGTAATAATTTATACCATCGGCAAAAGCATCCAATAGTTTCCTGAAAGCCGGGGCGCTTGTTTTATAATCATTGATAGCATCTGCGCTATCGGCAATTAATTGTAACTGAATATCGGTAGCCAGGCTATTTTCACCATCCACTTCGGTTTGTTTGCCAAACTGGTAAAGGTAATTGCGTTCAATCCCCTTAAAATTATCTTCGCACTGCGCGTACATCAACCCAAAAACTGCGCTGGCGTCGGTTTTTCCATAAATATGCGGTACGCCGTAATTATCGCGGATGATAGTTACCGTATTAGCCAAATTTTCAGCCCGTTTAATTTCCCTCAGGTTAATTTTTTGAGCAGATACAAACAACGAAGAAAATAATAAAATAAAGATTAAATTCAATTTCATGGTAACAAATATTTTACCTGGGCATCTAAGTAAATAAAGTAACGTTAGATAGACATTTATTAATAATATGCGGTAAATTTGAACGTTTAAACGCAATATTTATATTGTATCTTCGTTTGCTTTAAATTATTCGCAATTTATTGGCGCAAGGTTAAATATAAAGCTGTTTAAAAGCTGCTGACACAATATAATAAAAAAATTGTTTATCGGTTATTACATCGGTAAATATATAAGAGCTTAGATAATCATCTTGCATGAGATCTGAGGTTTAGTTGATACAATATCACGTGAGAAATGATATTGCCGTGCGTTCCGGGGTGAGATACGGAACGCATTTTTTATTTTAGTCATTAGTTTGATTGGCTAACAACTGTTTTAATTTTTTTGATAAATCTACCAATGACAGCGAAGCGAAATGACCAATGACAAGCGCAGCGTAAATGACCAATCGCTAATGAACATTATACTTGGCCATTACCAGTAACACCATGCGGTTGTATGTTGCCAGGCCACGGGGTTGGTTGTTGGCTTTCAGGAAATTATCATAAAAGATACTGCTTATCCAGCTAAGCTGGTTTTCATAGGCCATCCAATAGGCGCGTTCGGCTACAAAATCCTGGTGTACTTGTTTCGATATCATCGCCTTTAATTCCTTATGGGCCACGGTATCGCGCCGGCGCAGGGTATGCATAAACTCGTCAACCGCCAGGTGATAGCCCGAGTAACGCAGCAAGCGGTCCTTTGATTTTATGGCGATAATAAACCCGGCAAAATCAGCCTCGTCCTCGGCCCCGTAACCTATCTGGTGCGACATTTCATGGCAAGCTACAAATGGCCTGTTAAACACGGGCATGGCATAATTAATCTGCGCTTCGGAAGTAAATGGATTATAGTAACCCGACGTTCCTATATAATTCAATAAGAATGTAATCATAGAGGGCTTTACGCCAGGCTGAAAAGCGCGAAAATTGGCTGAGTCGGCCGAGAGCGCTTTTACCGCGTTTGCAGCCGTTTGGTAAATAGCACTGTTGCTTTGGGCCAGGTCGGCAGCGGTTACCCTGGCTCGGCAGGCGTTGGCGCTATCTATCAGTAATTTGGTTACGGCCTTTAAATCGGCAGTAGTGAATGTAGTATCTCTTAAATTAAGGCGTACAGCGGCAGATGGCCTGAAATAATTCATCCCCCAAAACAAATAAAAAGCTACAACCACTATCTGGATGCTTATTACCCAGCTCAACAATTGCATTCCAATTTTTTTGAACTGCTTTTTAACCAGCAGCTTTACCATTCTGATGATAGCTAAAACTATAGCCAAAATAATTGCTGCGTAAAGCAAATCACCTGCGCTAAAGGGGAATAAATTAAAAACCGGGTGAAAAACCCAGCAAATAAGTTTATAAAACCCTTGCGAATAATAACGCTCGACCAGTGCGGGATAACCGGCAAACAGCATCAACAAAAAAATGGCCATGGCTAACAACAATATGGCTATTATTCTTTTAAGGAATGGATTTTTGCTGAGGTAGGTACGCATTGTATACTATAGATGTTAACCAAGGCAATATAACAAAGCTTTACCTTTAAGAAGCTTTTTTTCTGATTGCCGTATATAAAAAAAGCTCCTTTACAGGAGCTCTTCTTTTATACGGATTAAATAAATACTTATTTAATGGCCACCGGCACAACAAAGGTATCCCATTTCAGGTTGAAACCTTTTGGTGTAATGGTATAGGTAAGGCTTTCGACTTTTGGCGCGGTTTTGCCTTTAACTGTTACACGCAGCTGGTCGTTTTCTGGTTTATAAGTGTAAGCTCCCCATTGCTTAGGGTTTTTATCAAAAATAATAGTCCATGTGCCACTTGCAGATGGAATTACAAAAAAGGCGTACCTACCGGCCGGAAGTGCTTTACCTTCAACCTTTATTGCTTTGCTGGTTGTAAAACTGGTTGCCGAATCGGCACCTGCACGCCATACTTTATCAAACGGCACCAATTCGCCTAATATTTTGCGGCCTTTTACATACGGACTTCCGTATTTGATTTTAATCAATGAGCCTGCAACTGTAGCGCTTGTACTATCGTGCGGACTGGCCGGTTTTTCCTGTGCAAAGGCCAGGCTGCTTAAAAATAAGGCAAATGCAAAAACAAATGCTGCTTTAAATTGAAAAGGTCTGTTCATAATATTTCTCATGATTTATTTGGCATAAATATAGGGCGAAATTTTTTAGGGCAGCAATTGATAAATTAAATAAACGTGTGGCATAGCTATAAAAACATTTCGACTATATAGTTATCCAACTTATATCCGCCTCTGTCCGTTTTTAAGTCGGTAGTAACCACACCGATTAATATTTTAGGGGGGCGGTGCTTTTGGTACAGATAGCATCTGTTTATCAGGCCGCCAACTTGCTGTTACGTAACGGTTAGTGATGACCAAAGGGAACAAAAGCCTTACGGCTATTTACACCAGCGTGGGGGACGCCCGGATCAAGTTTGAGGCAATACACATCGCACAAAAAAAAACGGCTTACCAATGACGATAAGCCTTTTTTTTAAAAAAATTCACCTACATTTTGTGCCCTGCAGTATCTTTTTTCATCGACATTTTTGGCATCTCGCCGTTCATCATTACACATTGGCCTTCTTTTAATTTCATTGTTTTGCCGCCTTTCATTTTACAGGTTCCGTCGGCCTCAACAACGGTACCGTTTGTCATGGTTTTAGCTTGGGTCATGGGCATGGTTTTGCCATTCATCATAGCCATCATTTTACCGTCTTTCATCATTACACAATCGTGCATTTTATCCATCGACATATGCGACATCTTATGCATTGATTTGTGCGACATTTTATGCGACATCTTGTGCATGGTAGTGTCGGTTGTTTTGGTTTGTGCCATAGCGCTACAACTTAAGGTAACAGCCATAAGGGCAATCATCATTCTTTTCATTTTCTGGTGGTTTAAATTGGTTAATATTTTGCTTGTTGATGGAGTCTTGGTCCAGGGCTGTTATTCTTTTACTTTCAGCATACCTGCATTTATGGCCACAACCACGGTACTTACCGTCATTAACACCGCTCCTACTGCCGGGCTTAAAAGTACGCCCTGGTTATATAACACGCCCGCAGCCAGGGGCAACGCCACAATGTTATACCCGGTTGCCCAAATCAAATTCTGGATCATTTTACGATAGGTTGCCTTGCCAAACAGTATCAGGCTTACAATATCTTTCGGGTTGCTGTTCACCAGTACAATACCGGCAGTTTCGGCCGCTATGTCGCTACCCGAGCCTACTGCAATGCCAATATCTGCCTGGGCCAGCGCGGGGGCATCATTAACACCGTCGCCGGTCATGGCCACAAATTCGCCCTTGCTTTGCAGGTCTTTAATCTTACCCAATTTTTGATGAGGCAATACTTCGGCAATAAAACTATCCATCCCTAAAGTTTTGCTTACACTTGCCGCCACTTTATTGTTATCGCCGGTTAGCAAAATAGACCTGATGTTTTCCTGCCTCAACGTTTTAATTGCATCTGCCGATTCGGGGCGGATCTCGTCCGAAAGGGCGATGTACCCGGCCAATTGCTCGTCAATTATTACAAATACTACCGTTTCGGTATCGTTGGCATTATATCCACCGGGAACGGCCAGCTTATTTTCTTTTAGATGACCCGGGCTAACCACCAATATCTTTTTACCATCTACTGTTGCCCCGACACCCTGGCCGGTTATGGCCTTAAAGTTTTGCGCCTGCGGGATGGTAATTTTTAAGTCTTTCACTTTTTGCAGGATGCCGGTGGCTATGGGGTGCTCTGAGTTTTGTTCCAAGGCAGAGGCCAGGCGGATAAGGTTGTCCTGTTTGATTTCCTTATTAAACGAAACAACTTTGGATACTTCAAATTTGCCCACCGTAAGCGTGCCTGTTTTGTCAAATACCACGGTGGTAATTTTACGGGCATTTTCAAAAGCGGTGCGATTTTTAATGAGCAGCCCATGTTTGGCCGATAATGCCGTTGATTTGGCTACCACCAGCGGAACAGCCAGCCCTAAAGCGTGCGGGCAACAAATAACTATAACGGTTACCATCCGTTCCATGGCGAAGGCTATGGTTTGCCCGGTTAAAAACCAATACATAAACGTACCGATACCGGTAACCAGGGCTATAATTGTCAACCATTTTGCAGCGGTATCGGCCAGTAACTGCGTTTGCGATTTTGACTTTTGTGCATCGTCAACCAGCTTAACTACCTGCGATAAATAGGAATCTTTGGCGGCGTGTGAAACTGTTACTTTAAACGAACCGTTGCCATTGATGGAGCCGGCTATTACCTTATCGCCTTTTACTTTTTGCACCGGCCGCGATTCGCCTGTGAGCATCGATTCATTGAGGTAGCTATCACCCTCCAGTATAATACCATCTGCCGCAACTTTCTCTCCGGGTTTTACCAGGATAATATCATTGGCTTTTAACGTATCTGTTTTCACATCGTGCACCATGCCGGGCATTACCATGTGGGCATCTGCCGGCATGAGCTTAACCAGCAATTCCAGCTCATTTAATGCGCCCATTACCGATCGCATTTCTATCCAATGCCCTAAAAGCATAATGAGGATAAGGGTAGCCAACTCCCAAAAGAAATCCATCCCGTTGAGACCGAAAACGATGGCCACGCTATAACTATAAGCCACTGTAATAGCAAAACCTACCAGGAACATCATCCCCGGATTTCTGGCTTTTGCCTCGCTTACCAAACCGGTTAAAAAAGGCCAGCCCCCATATACAAACACCACCGATGATAAAGCAAACAAAATGTACGACGAACCCTTGAACTGCCAACTAACCCCCATAAAATGCTGGAGCATGGTTGATAACAACATGATAGGGATCGTAAGCGCCAATACCACGTAAAACCGTTTTTTAAAATCGGCAATCATCATAGCATGGTGGTCATGTTCTGACATTCCCATGTGCTGATCATGACTATGATGCATTTGTTGATGGTCCATACCTTCATGCATTTTGTTCATCTTCATAACAGGTGCAGTTCTCCAAAAACTCCGTAATACATCATCTTTAGCTTTAAAGTTTTACCGTTCAACTGAACAACAAACAAAGCTGCTAATTACAAACCAACCAGGGAATGACCGCCGTCACATAAACAACTAACAACCATCACCTAATAAGTTAAGGTTAAGCCGCCGCCCAGGCCCATGTCACTATCGTAATGCGATGACAGCGAGAAATATTTGGTAAAAATATACCGCATACCAACAGCGTATTCTTTATCGGTGTTCCCCATTAGCGTAAACCTTAAGCGGCTGGTTAGGGGGATATCTTCCCTCCCCAACTGGAACCGAAATTTGCCATTCCCATCAACACGGGCATCGGCAACAAACAGCATCGGTAATATATACGATACCCCTGCAACTACGGTATGGCGGTTGTTTTTATTGCTTTGCTGGCCAAACAGGTTTTTTTCCTGGTCGGTTGATTTTTTGTAATGGTAATCAAACCCTCCATACGCGTACAGCCATTGCATTTGCCCAAAATAACGGCCTGCCATAGTTTCGCTTTCATACCCTTTTTTGCTGTTTACACCCAGGTGCCATAGGGTTGATAATTTCCACCGGGTATTGGCAATGCTAACTGTACCGTCGCTGCCATTGCTTTCCAGGCCAATTTTTGCAGCCGGGAAAAAGCGGCTGTCATCGGCGTATATTTTTTTCAGGGCACTGGCCGGGTTGGGCAGTTCGGGGTTTGGCGGCGAATTTTCATAGCTGAATATGCGGCCCATCCCGCTCATCATATGGTAAAGGATATGGCAATGAAAAAACCAATCGCCGCTTGCAGTAGCCGCAAACTCAATAGTATCAGTTTCCATCGGCATAATATCCAGCGTATTTTTTAGCGGCGAATAATCGCCCTGCCCGTTTAGTACCCTAAAGTAATGCCCGTGCAAATGCATAGGGTGGCGCATCATGGTATTATTGTACAGGATGATACGCACATTTTCGCCTTTTTTGATCAGTATTTTATCTGATTCCGAAACCGTTTTATTGTTTATCGTCCAAACGTAGCGGTTCATGTTACCGGTAAGGTTAAAATGCAAAACCTTTAGCGGGCCGGCGGGTAAATTGGTAGGTTTAATGGCCTTTAACATCCCATAGTTAAGGGTAACCATATCGTTGCTGGCCGCCATATCCATACCAGGCATATCACCCATTTTTTTTGCAGCCACACCCGTATCTTTTGCGGCTGTCCCATCCCCGGTAATTTCAGGATACATTACGGTATTCATGTCCATCACCTGGTTGGTCATCACCATGCCATCCATTTTTTTCATGTTGCCATCCACCCCCATCATGTCGTTCATCATCTTCATGCCTTCAAAATATTTGAGCCTGGGCAATGGCTTGGCTTTAAACTGCGCGCCACTACCAAGCCATAATGAGGTTGACCGGGTGCGGTCTTCGGATGTTGCCAAAAATTCAAAACTGCCGTCGTTAGGGATGGTAACTATCACATCGTATGTTTCGGCTACGGCTATAATCAGCCGGTCAACAGCTACCGGTTGCACATCCTCGCCATCGTTAGCTGCAACGGTAATTTTGCCTCCGGCATACTTTAGCCAAAAATAGGTTGATGAACTGCCGTTAATAATGTGCAGTTTCACCTGGTCGCCTTTTTTAAACTGCGGGGCGTTGTTTATTGCTTTCCCATTGCTAAAAAAACGGTCGTAATACACATCGCTCACGTCCATGGCTACCATTCTCTTCCATTCGTTGGTTAGCTTGGTTTTAAAATGGCCTTCGGCTACAGCTTCTGCATAGTTTTGAGTACTGCCTTTACGGATACCGTACCAATCGGTTTGGTTATGTAATGATCGTTCTACCTGTTCGGGGTTTTCATTGGTCCAATCGCTCAGCAGTAAGGTGTACTCCTTTTGCCCGGCTGGCTGTTTGGGGTGGATAATAAAGGCGCCATACATACCGCTTTGCTGCTGTGTCATGGTATGCGAGTGGTACCAGTAAGTGCCGTGCTGTACCAGCGGGAACTTGTAAAAATGCGTTTGCCCTGCCTCAATTGGGGCGGTGGTAAGGTAAGAAACACCATCATAGCGGTTGGGTAATATCAACCCATGCCAGTGGATCGATGTCTCCATCATCATTTGGTTATGCACATATATTTCGGCAGTATCGCCTTCGATGAACTCCAATGCAGGGGCAGGTATGCTTCCGTTAATGACCATAGCCGGCCTTGTTTTGCCAGTGTAGTTTACTGTAGTATCGGCAATGTATAAATGATAAATTTCACGATTGCCCACTTTGGTGTAAAAGGGTTTGCGCGGTTCCTTTTCGTCCATTTTCATAGCCATATGCTGTGCATAGGCCGAAAAAGACAAAAAGAAACTCAATAAAAGAACGGTGGATATTTTCATGATAAAATAAGCTTCCGGAGTTACCCGGAAGCATTTTATGTATTATTTGGTTGCAGGGCTAATGGTTTCGCTAACCTTGCCGCAGGTAAGCATCATACTGCCATAATAAGGGTTTTTAATGGCGGCATCGGCCGATAGCCAGTAGCTTTTTTTCATGGGGCAATAGGCATAGTAAACCGGCTTATCGGTTAGTTTTACCGCCTTGGCCAGCTTAAAGAAATTTGCCGAAAAATTAGCAAAATGCTCCCTTTGATGAGCTATGTCCTTACTTTCGGATATGTGCCGGGCATCAAAAGCCAGCTTTTCCTGCAGAGGCTTAAACGCGGCAGCATCCGTAGCGGGCAGCGACTTTACATCAACCCCGTTAATAGTTTTTAAAAATTCGCCGGCGCTGGCAGCAGCATCTGCACTGTTTGATTTTACTAAGGCATCTTTAACGCCGTAATAAGATGATAGCAATGGAGTAAGTGCCGTAGCCTTGCCGTCCTGGGCAAAAAGTTGTTGGGTAAGGGCAGTCGCGATAAAAGCGATCAATAACAATGTTTTTTTCATGATTTTGATAGTTTAATATAAAGGCCACCCAAGCCAATGGCCGGCAGCAGCTTGAATAATAAGAAATTGCTTTAATTTTATTCCGATACAAATTTAACCTATATGCCCCGGTACTTTTTTATAGAATTCGGGTTTTAAGTTATGTTATTTTGTGTTTTTGATTGGAGCAAGCAGAGCCATTGGGTACGGCAAATGACGGCAGAAGTAGTCTTAAGTTCTGAGTTTTGAGTTAAGACTCAGAACTTAAGACTTTCAACTTAAGACCAACTATTTCTCAAACTCATCCGGGTTTAACTCCGGCTGTTCGGTTTCATCGGGCGGCAGTTCATTGGGGATATTTTCAGGGCCTTCTTCGGGCACATCAGGTTCACCGGGATCAGTTGGCTGCCTTATCTCGGGCCTTTCGGGATTAACCGGCATTTCGTCGGGCTCGTTGGGCATTGTTCTTTTCTTGCTCATGGTTATTTAATTAAAGGACAATTGATCATCCTGTGTATTTTAACTCGGTTATGTTGTTTTAAACTGCGGATGCTTTACAAATCCTGGCCGGTAAAAGCGCCGGGGGCATCAAAATCAAAATGATGATCGTTATATATTGTAATTGTGCCCAGCTGTCCATCCTGCGGCACATCTACCGATCGCGATTGCTCATAATCTATCCAATCTTCGGCCTTATCGGCCGCGTAAATCTTAAATTGATTAACTTTATCCTGTGGTTCGAATTTCAGTAGCCGCTGACCCTGTCCAACGCGTATTTCAAAAGCTTTCATTTTAATAGTAGTTGTATTTAAAAGACAGTTTGGGGCTTAAAAGGTTTGAAAAAAAGCTTTTCATATTGCAATCAAATCCGGGTTGTTGAAACATCCCTGCGTTATATAAGGTTATCCTGTTATTGAACATTGTTTTAAACTGGTTTTACTACATGAAGAAAAAGCACGAAAAGAAATATATGGAGCGGGAATGGCGCTCCATGACTCATCATTTAAAAGACTTTATAAAAACCGGCAACCAGGAAAACCTGCATCATTTTCGCACTGGTGTAAAAAAACTAAGGGCGTTTTTTACGTTGACCGAAAGTATTAAACAGGACCACACCACAACAAAATTAATTAAACCCGTACGCCAAATTTTTAAACAGGCCGGTGAGTTGCGCAACGCTTACATTAATATTCAGTTAGGCAATAGCCAACAAACCATGCAGATGGATTTTATACATGCCCAGGAACAGTTGATGGACACTTTAACAGTGCAGTTTAAAGCACAAGGACCACATTACCTGGCTACTTTGCGCAAGGTACGGCGTAGGGTAAAAAAGCGTATCCCTAAATTAAAAAACCTGCACATCGGTTTATATTATCAGCAACAACTGGAAAACATTGCTGCCGGTTTGCTAACACATGGTTTCGCCGAAGACTTACATACCTGCCGCAAGCAAATTAAAATGCTGATCTATAACTATAACCTTGTAAAACCTAATCTTGACAGGCCGTTTAATGAGGATTACCTGGAACAGGTACAAAACGCGGTTGGCAACTGGCACGATAACAACGTTACTGTCGAACTTTTTGCCGCCGAAGCCACGCATGGCGAAACCACAGTGGCATCGCTGAAAAAACAGGCCGTCCAGCTGAAAAGACAGGTAACAAAGTTGCTTAAAGGATTTTATGACCGGGCTACAACGGTAACCGAGTTACCGCTGGAACAGTTGAGTTAAGTCGATAGCACTAAGCCTTACGTCAAAAGTTTAAATTATCCCTCTTTGACTTGGTAGTTAATACTTTCGACTAAAAGCTACCTCTTCGGATATTCGAAATACGACAGGATCAATCCTTCATACCTGTCAACCAGCCCCTGGTCGCTAAAGCCGCTTTTGAGCAGCACCATTTGCGAACCTTTATTTTCCTGGTCGGTAACGGCCACTACTTTTTGGGTTTGGGGGATAGTAAAAGCATAATCAACAACCAGTTTTGCCATTTCGGTAGTATAGCCTTTGCCCCAATAGGGCGTAGCCAGGCTGTAGCCCAGTTCAATCACGGTATTATCGCCTGCGTTAAATTCGCGCAGCAGGCAGCTACCCATAAAATTACCGGTTTCCCGCTCAACGATGGCCCAGCGGTTAAGGGCGGCACTGGGCTGTGCCATGCTTTGCTGTAACAGCTCGCTATATTGTTCGGCCGTGCGCACGGGTAAATACACGTTCACCACCGGATCCATATGTATGTTAATGTAAGGTGCTTCGTCGGCAGCAATAAAAGGCCGGATGATAAGGCGCGGCGATTCGAGACTAAAACTCATGACAATTCAATTTTAACAAATGTGCCAATTTTGGGGAGTAGTATCAAGTGGCGAGTATCAGGTATCAAGACTGAAATCTGAATATACTTAGTTGTCAGATTGGCTTTAAAGGTGAATTAGTTTGGCGGCATCTGCCACATCTGCAAAACGTGCCAGTAGCACCCTCAATTTAGGGTTCACTATATTTTGGCAAAAAGGCTTCTCGGGGTTACTGTAGTAGTAATTCAGGTAATTATCGCTATTGAGCCGGAAACGTTTGTGAGGAATAACTTTGGTGATAATAACACTTTCAAACTCCGGTTGCAGGGCGTCAATGGCGTTTTGAGCAGCCGTTGCCTGCCTTTCATTAAAAGTATAGATGGCCGAACGGTATTTATCCCGCATGCTATGGCTTACTGTACAGCTGTGGGTATATAAATGCACGGCAATAAGCGTATGCAATGATATCGCTTTCGCGTCAAATTCAACAATAACGGCTTCGCTAAAAGTGGAATTTTGGCCATCAGAAGCTATCCAGCCTTGCTTAACAGCTGCCACTCCTTTCAACGATAAAAAAATAGCTTCGGTGCACCAGTGGCAACTTCCGCCAAAACCAATTTTGCTGACCATTTTTTAGTCCACAAATTTAATAATCAGGCCGGGTATATTTGCCAGTAGGGTAAAAACTAAACGCCTTAGGCGGCCAATTGATTACTTACTTTTTGCAGCAACGAATCGATATCAAAAGGTTTCGGGATAAAATCATCAGGGGCACCATTATCATAGCCATCCAAACGCAATTCGTGTGAGCCTGAGATCAGGATTATCGGGATATGGTTGGTTTCGACACTTTCCTTTAGGCTTTTGCACAGTTCGCGACCATCCAGGCCGGCCAGCATTACATCCATCAGGATCAGGTCGGGTTTAAAGGTATCCATCGTTTTTTCAATCATTTCGCCGCTGGTAAGCGTCCAAACATTGTAGCCTTCTTCTATCAGTATAAGGCAAATGAGTTCAACCATTTCGGAGTCATCGTCGACAATTAGTATATTCTTGCTCATGGCATTGGTTATATTTAATAATAGTCTAAATTTCATGCCAATGGTTTTGGGTCGTACCCGCTTCGTTTATTTTAAAAGGAGAAAGGGCCAGGAGATACTGACGCAATAACTCCCGGAACCGTTGTTATTACCATATTTTAAATTAAATTGGGGGCTTATTACCGGTAAAACCAGGCATGCTGAATATTGTTAAGAAACTGATACTCCCCCTTGTATGCGTGATTATACAGGGAACCGCCTGCCGAAAGGCCGTGCTGGCACCCGATAATCCGTCGAAAGGTAAATTATTGGATTTGGTGAACAATTACCGGTCAACGGGCTGTACTTGTGGTACTGTTTATTATCCACCGGTTAATCCCGTTGTTTGGAACGATACCCTACAGGTAGCCGCTCAAAGGCACAGTAATGATATGGACGAGAAACAATTCTTTAGCCATACCGGCAGCGATGGCACCAACACCGGCGACAGGCTGATGAGCCTAAATTATATTTACGCCACCTACGGCGAAAATATTGCCGAAGGTTATGCCAACGAAACTGATGTAATGGTTGGCTGGATTAAAAGCCCCGGCCACTGCCAAAACATTATGAATGGCGATTTTACCCAAATGGGTGTAGCCACCAGCGGGAAGTATTGGACACAGGTCTTTTCGGCGCATTAATAAAAATAAACATCTGCATTATTTGATAAGCTTCGCCAATGAACTTAACTAAACCTATTACAACTGTTGTCGTATTCACCTTATTTGTGTTTTCATCAGCATGTAATCATGCGCCTAAGCCCGTAGATAAGTATGCAGGCTTTACCGAGATTGATAAAATAGTTGATGCTGTTATTACAGAAAGAGGGCTTCCTGTAAAAAAAGGCGACGAAAAACACGCCCCTGGTACTATTATCATTGGTTCGTTAAATAGAATATATGTCAGCAATCATAATCCAAATGACAGATATCCAAGCTTTGTATTTTTTTCGCATCTAACGGAGGATAAATACTTCAAAAAGTCAGACAGCGCTTATTTATTCAATCAAAATAATGGGCAAAAGTCCGTCTCTATATCAAATACATTTCAAAAGCAATTGAACCTCCCTAAAACACCACCTGCAACGGGCTTTGAAGACGACATTAATATGGAATATAAATTTACCATGCCCTTATATTCAAAAGATGGCAAAACAGCGTTTATATGTGTGACAACTTATTGCGGCCATTGCATGTATACCAATGATTACTTTTTAAAGAAATCAAAAGATACCTGGCACGTTGTAGCCCAAAGATATTACCGGGAGACTGAAGGCAATTAGCATCGATCACTCAAAATAGGTCTCCGTTGATGCCACCGGGTTCAACAACTCCAATAGCGGCTCTGCCTCAAGCCCACTTGCCCAAAGTTCATCGGCAAATTTCTTGAATGAGGCCAATGATTGCAGTACCTGGTGAGCTTCTTCGTTTTCCAGCTGATCAAAATGCATAAAGGTTTTGCCATCAGGCAGCAGCCAGCAGGTGTATTTGATTCCCGGATGGTTTAACTGCTTCAGTTCGGCAACAACGCCTGCTATATTGGCCTGGTTTATGGCTGCAAACTCTGGCCGGGTGGTGTATTGTACGCGTACTACTTTCATTTTTTGAATACTTTTTATATAATCAATTGGCGAATTTTTGAATTATCAGTCTTTGTCGAATTTAGGACGTGCTACCTTTCGGATTTTCGGATTCGACCGGTAGTTTAGGGCTGCGGTAGTGCCACCCGTTACATCAATTGTTACGCCTGTTATGTTGGCTGCCAAATCTGACGCCAGGAATACGGCGGTATTGGCAATATCAGCCATGAGGGGTAGTTTTTTCAGCATCGTATCAGCCTTCATCTGTTTCAATACCGTGGCCATTACTTCGGGGCGATCTTTAATGGCATCCGCAAATACCCTGGAGTCTGGCGAACCGCCCGAACGGATATTTATCACGCGCACGCCATATAGACCGACTTCGGATGCCAGGTTATTGCTAAAACTTTCAACCGCGCAGCAGGCGGCGGCAAAGCCACCGGTATAGGGATAACCGATACCACCGGGCGTTGCAGTAAGGAACAGGATAACGCCCGAACCCTGTTCGGCCATCACCCTACCCGCCGCTGTCGCGGTTAAAAACCGGGTTCGCAGCGTGGCCGATACCGGCTCCACAAAATCATCTGCTGATAAATCAACCAGCGGAACGCCCTGTTTAGCATCAACCCCAACAGCGTTAAACGAAATATCCAGCGAGCCTGCGCTTTGCAAAACTGCAGCTAGATGGTGGTTAATGGCGTCAGCGTCAAATGCATTAACCTGTGCAACTTCGGCAAGCCCGCCAAGGGCATTAATTTCCCCGGCAACTATTTGCAAGGGGGGCAGCGTGCGGCCTGTTAAAAATACTTTTGCCCCAGCCGCGGCCAGTGCTTTTGCAACCGCGCCGCCCAGCGAACCGCCCCCGCCGTATATAATGGCATTTTTGTTTCGAAGTAACATATCAATCCAGGTTTTTAAGACATCCCAATCACCCAATGGCCCACAGCGATAACGTAAAGCAATTATCATCGTTATACAAACCTATAACTAAATATCCTTTTTAAGATGGGTTGTTGCAGACAATTTCGGGGTGCAATTGCGACATGCTGGTAATGCGCGGCAACAGGGACTCTCTTGCCATTGGCCTAAGAAATTCAGCTCACCCCTGTACATACATGCCTAAATTTGGCAAAATAATATTTCGTCTCAAGCAAACTACCTGCCTTTATTTAACTTATGCCTATGAACTAACTACATTAGCCTTTAATAAACTTTGCTGTAACCAAAAAAACATCTACTTTTGTGCCGCCTTAAAACATTTACCGTAGTATAACTAATGCCCGATCAACAATCACAACAATCCATTTTCAGCCAACTCGAAATTTTCGGGCATAAAAAAGTGGTGTTTTGCAGCGATCCGGATACCAATCTGAAAGCTATCATCGCTATTCATGACACCACCCTTGGGCCTGCTTTTGGCAGCACCCGCATGTGGAGTTATAAAACCGAAGGCGATGCGTTAAATGATGTGTTACGCCTGGCCAAAAGCATGACTTATAAATGTGCCATCGCGGGGCTTAATATGGGCGGCGGTTATTCGGTAATCATTGGCGATTCGCGCCGGGATAAAACCGAGGCGATGATGCGCAAATTTGGCCGCTTTATTAAAAATCTTAATGGCGAGTTCATCACCTCCGAAGATGTAGGCACCAATCCACGCGATATGGAATACATCCGCATGGAAACCCAGCATGTTACCGGTATTCCCGAAACGCTTGGCGGCAGCGGCGATCCTTCGCCTGTGGCGGCACAAGGTGTTTTTATGGGGATAAAAGCTTGTGTTAAAGAACAGTTTGGCACCGATACCCTGGCCGGTAAAGCGGTAATTGTACAGGGCGTAGGCCACGTTGGCGAGCACCTGGTACGCCTGTTGCGCGATGAAAAGGTAAAAGTGTACATCAGCGATATCCAGGAAGAGCGGGTTGGGCAAATTGCCAAAAAATATGGTGCCGAAGCTGTATCAAACAACAGCATTTTTGATATCGACGCCGATATTTATGCACCTTGCGCGCTGGGTGGTACAGTAAACACCCAAACCATAAACAAGTTAAAATGCAGCATCATAGCCGGATCGGCCAATAACCAGTTGTTGGATGAGGCTGTTCATGGCGAAATGTTGTTGAACAAAAATATACTATTTGCGCCCGACTACGTTATTAATGCCGGCGGCATTATTAATTGCTATTCGGAGTTAATGGGATTCAGTAAAAAACGCACTTTGCAGCTTACCGAGAATATTTACGAGGTAACACGCAATATTTTAAAGCTATCGAAACTGGAAAACATTTCTACCGTTGTAGCGGCAAATAAAATAGCAGAGAAAAGAATTACGGATATTAAAAAAGTAAAATCGTCATATTAATTATAGTTTAAACCGCTGGCCAGCTGGCCGGCCAAATCGTTCTTACACATGTTAAACAGAAGGCACCTACGGGTAAAAGTACTACAGGCATTATATGCGTTCCACCAATCGGACACCACCGACATTAAACAGTATGAAAAAAACATGCTGGGAAGTATAGATGAAGTTTTTGAAATGTATATCTGGATGTTATCACTCATTTCAGAGGTGGCAAACTATGCCGCTAATGATAAAGAGGAGCGTGCCAACAAGCATTTACCCACCGCCGAAGACCTTAATGCTAATATTAAAATAGTCACCAACAGGTTTATCCTCTCCCTGAATGATAACCGTGATTATCTTATCGCCTCAAAAAAATACAAGGTTGACTGGGGTTTTGAACCTGAACTGGCTAAAACCCTGTTTACAACCCTAAAAAAATCGCCCGAGTATGCCGAATACCTGGCCAAAACCGACGACACCATCCAAACGGATAAAGACATCATTAAATTTATTTTCAAAAAAGTGATTTTAAAATCATCATTGGCCGAGCAGGTTTTTGAGGATAAATTCATTTTTTGGCCGGTAGACAGGGATGTTTTGCAAGCTTTGATTGCCAAAACATTCAAAAACTTCAGCAGCGAAGATTTTAAACAAAATCAGCTTGCCGAGATAACCGGTAACTGGACCGAAGACCGTGAATTTGTAGTTGACCTTTTTGCAAAAAGCATCCGTTTTGATAAACCTTACCAGGAATTGATAGCCGCCAAAACCACCAACTGGGAGCCCGACCGCATTGCGATGATGGATACCCTGCTGATGAAAATGGCCATTACGGAGTTTGTAAACTTTACCTCGATCCCGGTAAAAGTTACTATTAACGAGTACCTTGAAATTTCAAAGGAGTTTAGCACACCTAAGAGTAATTCATTTATAAACGGTATCTTAGACAAGATTTTGATAGACCTTAAGGCCGAAAGCAAGATCAAAAAAATTGGCAGAGGATTGATTGAATAGTTTTGAGTTATAAGTATTGAGTTTTAAGTTGCAAAATTTAACAATCCATTTAAAATAGATTTAAAATAAAAACCGACTATATAAAATGAAGAAACTGTTTTTAAGCTTTGTAGCAGCAGGCTTACTATTATCGGCCTGTAACCAATCAAAAACCGGCAGTACTGCGGCTACAACCGATAGTACGGCTACAACAACTGCCAACGCGGCTAACGCGCCGGTAATGAAGTTTGAAAAAGAAAGCCATGATTTTGGCAAGATAAAAACCGGCGATAAGGTTAACTACGATTTTAAATTCACCAATACCGGCAAATCGCCCCTTATCATCAGCGAGGCACATGCCACCTGCGGCTGTACTATTCCAGAGTGGCCTAAGGCTCCCGTTAAACCGGGCGAAAGCGGCATCATAAAAGTCACCTTTAACAGCGCGGGCAAAAACGGTTTACAGGACAAACAAATTACCGTAACCGCCAATACCGTACCGGCCCAAACTATGGTACACCTTATTGGCGAGGTTTTAACCAAATAATTTCAATTAATTTAAACAATGATAGCAACAATTTTTTTACAGGCCGCTGCAGGCGGTGCTTTTGGTGGCTACGGTACGTTAATACCCATGGTATTAATTATTGTAGTGTTTTACTTTTTTATGATACGCCCACAGGTTAAAAAACAAAAAGACCAAAAGAAATACGTAGATGAACTTAAAAAAGGCGACAAAGTGGTAACTACCGCAGGCATACATGGCCGCATTATCGACCTTAACGATAGTACCTTTTTAGTTGAAGTTGAAAACGGAAAAATCCGTTTCGATAAATCGGCTATATCATTAGATGCATCAAAAGCATTGAATACACCGGCTGTAGCTACAAAAGCTTAAAGCCCAAGGCTTAAAGCTTAAAGCTCTGAGCAAAAAACAAATAGCAATATGATAGCTAAAAGTGGAAAGTAACTAAATGCGATGCGTTTTTTGGCTTTCTGCTTTTAGCTTTCTGCTTTAAGCTAACAATATGGCAATAGTAAAACTATCCACAACAGAACGGCGGCGGCTATCGGTATTTTTTACCTGTCTTGGCCTTGCCGTTGTTGCCTGGATTTTTACTACGCTATCGAGCCCACTGCCCTTTATTATTAACGAGGCGCTGGTATACAAAAACTCACCGCAAAAAAAGGCTTTCCACCCCCTGCAGGCAGATACCATAAAAATTACTATACAAGGTACTGGCTGGCAAATGCTTTTTTCGAAAATGAAGCCCGATAGTAAGCCCATCACGGTTGATTTAACCCCCCTGGAAAGCCGCAATTACGTAGTGCTTAGCTCGCAGCTTAAGCTTATTAATGCCAAACGAGATGCCAACCAGCAAATCACTGCTATTGACCCCGATACCCTATATTTTGATTTCACCAACCGGCTTACCAAAAAAGTACCTGTAAGGGCCTTATTGGGTATTGATTATCAAAAACAGTTTGCCATATCGGGCAACGTATCAATCAAGCCCGCCTATGTAACCGTAAGCGGCCCTGCCGACAGGTTGCAAAAGATAGACGAATGGAAAACCGATTCGATAAAAGCAACCAGTGTAAATGAAATCATTGCCACGCGGATAAATTTGCAACCGGTAACCGAAGGTAATTTAACCGTTTACCCAAAAAGCGTACTGGTGAATATCCCTGTGGATGAGTTTACCGAGAAAACGCTGGATATCCCGGTTAAGCTCATCAACAACCATAATTACGATAACGTTAAGGTGTTTCCGCAAAAGGTAAAGGTGACATTCACCACGTCGTTAAACCGTTATAAGGATATGAGCGATGACCTTTTTGAGGCCACCGCCGATCTTGACCTGTGGCGTGATCATGGCTACTCTACCCTGCCAGTCCAGCTAACACGCTTCCCTCCTTTTTGTAAAATAGTGAAGGTAAGCCCCGCAAATATTGATTTTATTATCAAAAAATAAGATTGACAGACTGGTTGATAAATTTCAACCCCGATCTTTTTATAAAAGTGTTATCTTTGTATATTACAAAACAATAAAAATATGGCAATAGCAATCAAATCGGTTCCTGTCCTCAAAGGGGATGTTGCTAAAGCTTTTATAAACAAAGCGGATGCTAACTTAGATAAAAAATCAACTGTCGATTTCTCTAAGGAGGTTTTGATCGCGCATAAAATTCTAAGTAAAGCGAAGAAATAAATTGCTCAACTTCGAAGAAAACTTCCTTTTTGAAAAGTGTTCTTTTAAAGAATATACTCCATCTCTTTTAGAAGGCTGTAGCCCGTTTAATTGCGGGCATAAAGATTTAAATTCGTTTTTTAAAGATGACGCTTTTAAATTCCATGAAGAACTATTGGGAAAAACCCATTGTTTCACTTTAGATAGCGATCCCACAATAATAGTATGTGCCTTTACTATCTCCAATGATAGTGTAAAAGCAAGTGACTTGCCCGGCTCAAGGAGAAAAAAAGTAACGAAATTAGTACCACGAGAAAAAGCGCTTAGAAATTATCCGGCTGTTTTAATAGGTCGACTTGGCGTTAATGTTAATTACAAGGGAACAACGGTAAGTCGTGAGTTGATGCAGTTTATTAAATCCTGGTTTATAGATCCGGAAAATAAAACAGGATGCAGATACATTGTTGTCGATTCATATAACGAGCCTATCCCATTACATTATTACACAAAAAACGGATTCGAAACAATCTTCAGTACAGAAGATCAGGAAAAAGAATATTTGAAAATAGCGCAAGATCAACAGTTGAAAACGCGGTTAATGTATTTCGACCTGATTGTTTTAAGAGCCATAACAACGTGAAAACACCATGCTTAAAATTGGTTTAACAGGCAATATAGGCAGCGGTAAAACCACTGTAGCTAAAGTATTTGAGCTATTGGGTGTACCGGTTTTTTATGCAGATGACGAAGCCAAAAAAGTTATGGTTACCGACGTTATACTGATTGATGCCATTAAGCAAACCTTTGGCGCCGAGTCTTATTTCGCGAATGGTTCATTAAACCGCAAGTATATTGCCGCTATTGTTTTTAATAACCCGGCGGAGTTGGCGAAACTTAACGCATTGGTACATCCGGCCGTTTTCAGGGCTTTTGAAGCACTTGAGGCAAAAGCAAAGGATGCCCCTTACATTATTCGCGAGGCGGCTATATTGTTCGAAAGCGGCTCATACAAAACCTGCGACCGTTCCATTATTGTAACCGCCCCATTGGATAAACGCATAGCCCGCGTTGTACTACGCGATTGCATTAACATTGATGAAGTTAAAAAACGCGAAGGCCGCCAAATGCCAGAAGATGAAAAGAAAAAACTGGCCGATGACGTGATCATAAACGATGACAGCCAACTGGTAATTCCGCAGGTGCTTGCCCTGCACCAAAAATATTTGGCCCTGGCACATAACTTATAATGAATTAAACATTAGCTTTTAGCTGTACGCCTTAAGCTTTTAGCTCCTGAAAATGATACTCGACGATTTTGTACTTATAGATGACAAAGGCCTTTACTGCAAGTATGGCGATTTTTACCTCGACCCTAAACTACCTGCTAAAAACGCCGTTATCACACACGCTCACGCCGATCATGCCATCAGCGGCAATACTGATGTGTATTGTACCCGCGCCACGGCAACCGTAATGCAATTAAGGTATGAGCGCACTGCCGCCAAAGTTTTTCATATTGTACCCTTTAACCAGCCTTTTACTATAGGCAAGGTGCAAATTACTTTTATACCGGCAGGTCATATGCTCGGTTCGGCCCAAATATTGATGGAGTACGAGGGGACCCGTTACCTGTATACCGGCGACTATAAACTACAACCAGATGCCACCTGCGAACCCATAGAATGGGTTAAAACCGATGTTCTTATAACTGAAAGTACCTTTGCCGACCCTGCCGTTATACATCCCGATCCGGTTGAGGAGATTAAAAAGATTAACGATATCAAAATCAATATTTTATTGGGCGCTTACGGCCTGGGCAAAAGCCAGCGGCTTATTAACCTGATAACCGAGCACGCCCCGCGCAAAAAAATTTTGGTGCATCATAAAATCATGCCCATTAATGCTATTTACGAAAACATGGGTTACCGCCCTGGCAAATACCAGGTTTATGGCCGCAAGCTAATGAAAGTGCAGGATGAATTTGTATATATAGTGCCTCCCTTTACTTTTGATAGCTACATCAGGGCCACGGGCGTAAAGCGATTATTTGCATCGGGCTGGAAAAACCTGCAGGTAAATACCCAGGATACCCTTTTTATATCCGACCATGTGGATTGGAAGGATATCCTGGAAACCATCACCCGTACCCAGCCCACACAAGTATGGACACTACACGGCGATGGCCGGCATTTGAAGAATTATTTTAAAGATGAGATATTTGTAAAAATACTCAACTGATGCTGCAGGAAGGGACAGATTATTATATTAACCAGGACGGCAACTTTGTTTTTACAAAACATTATCATTTAACACGCGGTTATTGCTGCAAAAATAAATGCCTGCACTGCCCATGGGATTATGGTAAAACCCAAACAAATAGCAACGACGTTAACCCTGAGGACGAGCCGGGGCAAAAGGCAATACCCGATTAGTTTACCTCAATTTAAAAATAAATAAACATATTTGTACTTTGGTTATTATAAACTATTATGCGGATAGACGACGAGATACAAAGCAACAAATTCGAGGACAATTACCACAAGGTAGTCATCAACATTGCCTACACTTCTGGCTGGTTAAACAATGCTTTCCGCTGCCATTTTGATAAGTATAACCTTACCCAGCAGCAATTTAATATCCTGCGGATACTAAGGGGGCAGTACCCTAAGCCCGCCACTATTAATTTATTGAAAGAAAGGATGATTGATAAAATGTCTGACGCCAGCCGTATTGTTGATCGCCTTATCCAAAAAGAATTGGTTTCGCGTTGCACCAACAATAAAGACCGCCGGGCTGTTGACATCCGCATAAGCGACCTTGGCCTTCAAACCCTTGCCAAAATGGATGACGAGTTTAAAACACGCAAAATTCTTGAAGATAACCTTACGCCGGATGAAGCCGCGCAGTTGAGTGACTTGCTGGATAAATTGAGGGGGTAGAAGCCTCACCCAAAGCCATCCCGGCAAAGAGGGCTTTAGCGTCCATTTAATTCTGCCCGGAGAAATTAGAGGGGCTCAATAATGTCCCCTTATTTTTCCAATAATTTCCGCATCATACAAACTCCTTAATTGCCGATGAGTATTGGCTGGCAGCGGCTCCAAAGCAGATGCCTCAACGTTATTATCAACCTGCGATACTTTTGACGCGCCGGGGATAACCGTTGTAACTTCGGGATGATCCAATATCCAGCGGATAGCCCATTGCGGCATATTGCCGTCGGGTAATATTTGTTTTATTTGTTGAGATAGCTTCAAACCTTCGTTAAACTCGATCCCCGAGAATGTTTCGCCGGTATTAAAGGCCTCGCCGTTGGCGTTATAATTACGGTGGTCATTTGCGGCAAATTGGGTTTGCTCGTTAAATTTACCGGATAATAGTCCACTGGCTAAGGGAACCCTTACAATAATGGCAACGTCTTTTTCCTTTGCTTTAGCAAAAACCTCGTCGGCCACGTGCTGCCTGAATAGGTTAAATATGATCTGTAACGATGCGCAGCCTTCCTGCTCCAGGCAGATAAGCGCTTCCTGGGATGTTTCTACACTGGCGCCAAAGTGTTTAATAAGACCTTGCTGCTGTAGGGTACGTAAATGATCAAACACTTTACCCGATTTCATTTCTTCGGTGGGTATGCAATGCAATTGCTCTAAAAATAGTTGCGACACATCCAAATGCTTCAGCGAGTCTTCCACATTCCGTTTCATTATATCGTAGGTAAAGTTTTGCGGCCACCCGTTTGGCGCATCGCCGCGGCGACCCAATTTGGTAGCTACAAATACTTCCTTATCTGTCGTTTTTAAAAACCTCCCAATAACGGATTCACTTACCCCCATGCCATAAACATCGGCGGTATCAATAAAATTACCCCCGGCATCGGTGTATGCCTTTAATATGGCGAATGCATCATCGTCATTTACATTGCCCCAATCTGCACTGCCCAGTTGCCAGGTGCCCAGGCCAACTTCGGCTATGGGAGTATTTTTAAATTTTCTGTAGTTCATATGGTTAATGTTTTTACGGTATTAAAAGAACCGTCATTGCGGGGCACGACGCAATCTCTTTAGGACAATCGCCAAACTTGTAAGTTGGCCTTGCATAGTCGGGGATTGCTTCGTACTTCGCAATGACGATTTGTTAGGGCTTCCCCGTTTCCTCGTGCAAAATATCCAAAATTGTTGGCGTGACATGACCAAAAAACGAGATGCCGGCAGCGCCATTCTTTAATGCATATTGTATCCCGGTTCGTACTTCGTCGTCATTTTTAAAATCGGATATATACAAGCCTGCGTACAGCGGGAATTTTCCATCCAAAAAGTGTACACCTTCGGCCACGGCGTCACCTATCCAGCTTACACCCTCTTTATAAAAGCCATGATAAATCATGGGGCAAACACCATCCAGGTGAAAATTTGTCCAGTCCTGCCTCACGTTGCGGCGTGCAACTTCGGGGGTGGGGAACACAGCCGCGGTTATGGCCTTTTTATGTTGTTTAGCTACCTCCGAAATTTTGTTGACCACCCTGATAATATTACCATACCTGAACAACCGCCACGAAAGGCTGGCATCCGGGTATTGTATTGCTTTTACATCCTGCCCGTATTGTTCTTTAAACTTTCCCTGGCAAACCTCGCAATAGCAAAAATCATATTCGGGCAATTCCTTGGTTTGTTCAATTTTGTAATGGTCCCAAAGGTTTACCGGCAGCACAACATCGCAGTAGCGCACATAATCCAGGTGGATACCATCTACATAATCCAGGGCCAGTATCTTATCAACAGTTGTAGTCAGGTAATCCTGTACTTCGGGGCGCGATGGGCAAAGCCAGCGGTAATAGGTTACATAGGGTGGTTTATCGGCACATGAATCGCCGTTGCGGCTTTTGCTGTACCACTCCGGATGCTCGGTGAGCAGTTCGGCGCGGTTAAAAGTCCATATCCAACGGTGGGCCTCAATTCCGACAGCTTTAGCCGCGCGAAAATGCCGCTCGCTGTCGCTCTCAAAAAAAATACCGGTTATCCCTTTGGCTTTATAAGCTGTATAATTGGTTTTTAAATCCTCATCTGTATCCTTCAGGTTAGGATTTATCCATATCCAGTTTTTCCTTACCTTTTTTTTCATGGCCGCGGTATTTACCGGGGCAGCAGTGCTTAGCAACGGCAATTGGGCAGCAACACCGGCCAACAAACCGGCTTTTAAAAATTCGCGCTTATTCATGGTGTATCGGGTTTAATTGCTCTATAAAACCTTCATGGTTTATGGTATAGGTGATGTTTGTTTTTGCGTTGGTAATAAAAGCCTCAAACTGGCTTTGGGTGCTTTGCAGCTTTAATTTATTGCTGATGCCGGCAATATCATACTTACTGTTGATATCCAATTTGCCAAGCGACGAGGTATATGCATGATGTTGTCTGTACCACTGTTTTTCACGATAATAAACCAGCCAAAGGTATTTCTTTTGTTGCTCGGCATAGGACAAGTTAAACTCCACATCATCTGCCTCATGTGTGCTGAACAAAAGATATCCCCAATGCTCGGGACTGTGCATCGCAATCTCGCCCTGCGGCGACCAGGACCAGTTATGTTCCGGGAGATCGCGCCCGGTAGAGTCTTTCAGTTTTATATTTCGGCCTTCTGCAATTTTGGTATCATACTCCACACGCGAGAAATTTATGCGGTAAATGGTGCCGTTTTCAGGTACCTGCGATTTAAATCCCATGGTAATGGCGCTAAAAGGGATAGCCATTTCTACGGTCCAGCCAGCATCTGTATCCGACGTATTGTTGAGAGTACCCTGCACCTTAACTGCTGAACGCAGGCCATTAGCATCCCAACCGATCAGCCCCTCTCCCCTGTTGCGGTAAGGCTTATTTAAAAACAAATCGAAAATGGTGTTCAGCGCGTTTACTTCAATTTCGTAATAGGAATGGGTTGTTGTAGATGGGTCGATAAATAATTCAAAATCGTTATCGTGGTATACAATATCATCGTGATTTTTTAAAGTGGCCCATATCTGCGGTTCTTCCATATGGGCGGCTATATATAAGTAGCTGTTATCCCAAAGCATTTTTACCTTGGTTTTGTAAGGCGGTTTGGGCTTTAGGTCGCCTTCAATATCAACAAAATCGTTTGTCCATTTTGCTTGCTGCCAAACGGCATCATTAATATCGCCATCAATTACCGGGGCGTTTGTTATATGCCTTACTACGTAATTTTCGGGTGTCGCAAACAAATTCTCCAACCCGGCAAATGGCGATTGCGCCTTAGTTATTTTGGGGCAAAATAACACCGCTGTAAGAAACACCGTTTGTATACAGCGACTGATTGCAAATGGTCTGGCCATTAACTGCCCAATTCTAAAATACGGTCAAACTCCTCGCGTTTTAATGCCATTACCGAAAGGCGGCCCTGCCGTACCAGCCCAACGTCCTTTAGTTGTTCATCGGCTTTTATCGTCTCTAAGGTTACCGGCTTCTTCAATGTTTCTACCGGCGATAGATCGACTACCACCCAGTTAGGGTCTTCGGTTGTTGGGTCCTGGTAGGCTTCTTTAACTACTTTGGCTATGCCCACTACTTCCTTGCCATCGTTACTGTGGTAAAACAACACCAGGTCGCCCTCCTGCATCAATCTTAAATTATTGCGTGCCTGGTAGTTGCGTACGCCATCCCAAAAGGTGCGGCCATCTTTATTAAATTTTTCCCAGCTATATTTTACGGGTTCGGATTTTACTAACCAATGCTGCATTTGTACTTGAAATATGTGTACCGTAAAGATGTTAAAAAGCTACGATAAGTTAAGGGGACTTTTGTAAAAAGATAGGCCTCACCCTGCCCTCTCCAAAGGAGAGGGTTCTTGATTTGCATGGCTGCCAAGCCTATACTATTTAGCCTTGCATTTTAAAGTCCTCTCCTTTGGAGAGGATTTAGGTGAGGCTGTTTAAGCAAGGCTGTTTGAGTGAGACCTCGCCCTCCAAATTTTCAGCTTCACCGTAATTTTCTATAAGCTGTACCTATCTTTAATTAGATTTACCTGATGGAGAAAACCGGGAAACAGTTATGGTTTTACTGTTCGCTGCTGATAGCCATAATGCTCAATAGCGGGAGGTTGCTTGCCCTGCGCGAAAATGGCATTGTGGCCCATTACTGGCGCTTTAACGCTGCAGAATTTGCCTACCAGTTATTGGCGCAGCTGGGTTTCTGCTACCTCCTGTTTTCGCTCAATTTAGGTCGTGGTCGCTTGGCCAGGTATCGAGATAACAACAAATACCTGCGCTATCTGTCGCTAAATTTTTTAATCGGATTTGTTGGCATGGTGCTGATAGGCGGCGTACAAAAGCGGGTATTTAGCTTTAACCCCAACCAAATAAGGGGGGCTTTTTGGCTGGGATATTTAACCCGGTATGCTTTAGCAGTATTATTAATTGGTATTATTATAAAAATAGCACTGCTGCTGCGCCAAAACAAACAACAGGCCATTGAAAACGAACAACTTAAAAATGCCTACACAACAGCCGAACTGGAGTTATTAAAAGAGCAGCTTAACCCGCACTTTTTATTCAACTCGCTGAGCAGCTTATCCGGCGTAGTGCGCGAAAACCCGGCCCTTGCGCAGCAATATATCAAACACCTGTCGTCGGTTTTCAGGTATACATTAATTAAGCCTGTAAGCAGCCTTGTTACCCTGAACGAGGAATTAACGATGGTAAAGTCATTTGCCCAATTGATAAAAATGCGGTTTGAAAATGCCTTTGAGTTAACAATTGACGTGGGCGATGCTTTCCTGCAATATAAACTGCCACATTTATCGTTACAGCCTTTGTTGGAGAATGCGGCAAAGCACAACGCAGCTACCATTAAAACGCCATTGCAGGTAACTATTAAAATGTGTGGTGATGAATTATCGGTAAGCAACAACCTTAACCCGGCAGATGCAGATGGCACCGGCACCGGCCTGGCCAACCTAAACCAACGCTACAAAATATTGATGCAACGGGAAATAGACATTGAAAAAACTACCAGCTATTTTACAGTTAAGCTCCCTTTGAAACATGAATAAACTACGTGTTGTTATAGTTGAAGACGAACCGGTTACCGCCCGTAACCTTGCACATGTGCTGCAAAACGTTGATGACAGTATAAATATCACAACCTGCCTGCCCGATGTAAAAGACGCGGTGGAATGGTTTAATGCCAATCCCGATAGTTACGACCTTGTATTTATGGATATCCGCCTGGCCGATGGCGTATCCTTTGATATTTTTAAGCAAGCCGAGATCCTGAAACCCGTGATATTTGTAACGGCTTATAACGACTACGCCATACAGGCCTTTAAAAATAATGGCATTGATTATATTCTTAAACCTTTTGATGAGGCCGAAATTGAGCTATCGTTAAACAAGTTTAAACGCCTGGTAGTACAAGGACCCCAACGCGATGCAAACCAGCCCTTTGAGCAACTGCTGCAACAGGTAAAAATATTGGCAAAACCGTATAAAAAATCCTTCCTGGTTCATTTCCGGAATAAGCTGATCCCGGTTGAAACCGTTAAAATAGCCTGGTTTTATACTGCACATGAAATAGTATACGCCCAAACTACAGACGGGCAACAATACAACATCGAATTTACAATGGAGCAATTGGAGCAACAGCTGGAGCCCGATATGTTCTTTCGCGCCAACCGGCAGTTCATCATCAACCGCAAGGCGCTAACTGAGGTTGATTTTTATTTTAACGGACGCCTATCGCTAAAAATGAAACCGGAACCACCGGAGAAGATCCTCATCAGCAAAGCAAGGGTGCCGGAGTTTAAAAAATGGGTAGATAGCTGAGATTTTTGATTTCGGATGTTCGATTTCGGATTTAAGGCCGCGCCGTCACTTCGCCCCCTGGTTTTTCAGCTTCGCCGGGTTTCATAAAACTTAAGCTGCATTTTCTGGTCAACTTTATATTGTCAATCAAAAACGACAAAATAATTCAACCGACTAAGAAAATGAAGCATCAAATTGGCCCATACCGCATATACATATTATTGTTCCTGGCCGTACTTGTAACCGCCGAAATTATCTGGAGCTGGAAGAAAGATAAAAACGCTTATGACGTTAAAGAGACCTTTGCAAACCTATATGTTTTTGTTGGCTTCCAGTTCTCCAAATATATCTTCGCCGGCTACCAGTTAGCCGTACTTGGCTTTTTTGCCAAACTGGCGCCCTTTACATTACCCAGGAATGGCTGGGTTTTCCTGCTCACTTTTTTTACAGCCGATTTTATTTACTACTGGTTTCACCGCATCTCGCATTATTGGAAACCGCTTTGGGCTTTCCATCTTATCCATCACTCGGCCATGCACATGAACCTTACGGCAGCTTACCGCCTTAACTGGTTTTCGGCAATTGTTAGTCCGCTGTTTTTTATACCGGCAGCGTTATTGGGTATGCCAACAGACTTTATTGTAATATCCTATGTACTTAACCTGGCTTATCAATTCTTTTTACACACCGAAGTTGTTGGCAAACTGGGCATTGTTGAACATGTAATGGATACGCCTTCATCGCACCGGGTGCATCATGGCAGCAATCCTATTTATATTGATAAAAATTTTGGCGGGGTATTTATCATCTGGGATAAATTATTTGGCACTTATCAGCCCGAAACCGAAAAGGTAGACTATGGCCTAACCACGGGTTTTGTGAGCAACAACCCGTTTGTATTGGTTGCCACCGGGTTTACCAATCTGTTTAAAAGCAAAAAACTTTCCGGAATAAAGAGCGGGGCAAGCACCATCACTTTAGAGAAGCCTGTATTGGCTAAACAAAGCTACCAGCAGGTAATTCCCTAATCAAACAAAACATCAAACCGGATAACATATACACAACATTAAAATTTAATATTATGAAAAACGTAAAAACAACAATGGTGATATTGCTGATGGCATCAAGCCTTGGTTTAGGGTTAAATTCCTGTAAAAAAGATGGCGTTGCAGCCAACGACGTTACTGTTACCGAAGCCGACGCGGCAGAACTTACTACCGATGCTGTAACGCCAACAACAGGCGGGTTTGCCTTACAGGTAAACAGCTCGGTAACTATCTATAAAACGGTTGCGCTAAGTTGTGGCGTTAAAAAGGATTCCACCTTAACCAAAACAAGCGCGGCGGGTGCAACACCATCATACAGCTACAACCTCAGCTGGAATTACATGCTCACCTGCACCGGTATTGTACCCAACCAGTTTACCTTCAATTTTACCGGTTCGCACACTTTTGATGGCACGCGCATGTCGTCAAACGGGAATAGCACAGGAGGGTTTGTACTCACTAATTTGCAGCCGTCTGCATCAACTTATACCTTAAGCACTTCTTTTACCCATACCGGCACCGAAACCTCAAAAATTGCCCGTAAATACACATTTACAAGCAATTTAAGTATTACATCGTCAAACATACTGGTTGATAAAACTACCTTGAAAATAGTATCGGGCAGTGCCGCGGTCAAGCTTACGGGCTCGTCGTCGTCCGGTAAATCTTTCGGTTTTGCAGGTACCATCACCTTCCTTGGCGACAATAAAGCTACTTTGCTTTTAAATAGCGGGGCCAGTTATGCTATTCAGTGGTAAAATGTATTTTTAACCAAATTACGAATAATGAAAAAACAAGAAATGATAAAAAGACTTTGGCTGATAACCGCAATAATGACTTTTACGATACTGATGAGCAAACCGGCAATTGCCCAAACCGGCATGCCCGATTTTAAAAACTCTACCCCTGAACAACGGGCCCAGTTTCAGACAGAAATGATGAAGAGCAAACTGAAACTGGATGCCGCTCAGGAGAGCAAGGTGCAGGCTATTAATTTAACTTACGCCCGTAAAATGCAGGCAGTTATAAAAAGCGACGATGGCCGCTTTGGCAAAATGAAACAGGCCAGGAGTTTGCAGGAAGCAAAAGACCAGGAGTTAAAAGGCGTATTCACCCCGGCACAGTTTAAACAATATAAGGACTTTGAGGAGGAGATGAAAGCGAAACTAATGGAAAAGATTAAGGAAAAACAATAGTTCTTTTAAGGCACTGAACCAGCCACCTGGTTACAGTGCCTTTTTATATTTATGTTGAGATTATGAAAAAGTTAATAACTGTGCTTCTTTTGTTTTGTGCTATAGCCACAGCAAAAGCCCAGCATCATTTTGAAAAAGTTGACCAATGGCTTGCCAATAATACTGAAAAAATGGGTGGCCGTACGGTGCTCATGGTTTATAAAGATGGCAAAATCATTTACACCGGCGGCAAGGATGAAATGACGATGAAGCAAAGATTTGCCACAAAAATGATTGCCCGTAAAATGGGCAAAACACCAAACCTTGATGCTTTTACCACAACCACCAAAATCCCGGTTGCCAGCTGCAGTAAATGGTTTAGCGCGGCTTTGGTGATGACTTTTGTTGACGAGGGTAAGCTGAAACTAACCGATACCGTAGGTAAATACCTGCCTGTACTCACCAAAACCGGCAAGGGCACCATTACCATAAGCCAATGCCTGTCGCACCTTACCAGCATCCAGGCGCCGCCTATAAAAGAGGCGTTGCAGGATATGAAAGATATTCACAGTATGGACCAATCCATCCAAAACATTGCGGATATGCCCATTGAGGGCAAGCCGGGTACATTGTTCAGGTACAGCAACGTAGGGTTGCAAATGGCAGCAGCTGTATTGGAAAAAATAAGTGGCCAAAGTTTTGAAACTCTTTTTGCCGAACGCATTACCGGCCCGTGTGGTATGACTAATACCGATTTTGGCAAAGGCCCTGTAGCCTTCCCCGCCGGCGGCGCCTGGAGCACCCCTAATGATTATCTTAACTTTTTGGTGATGATATTAAACAAAGGCACCATTAACGGCAAACGTATCCTAACCGAAAAAAGTGTTAATGAAATGCAGGTAGACCGGATAACCAACGACGTAAAAATAGCTTATGCTCCTGACGAAGCCGGCAATGCCGGTTATGGTTTTGGCGAGTGGGTGTTGAAAGCATCCGGCCCGCAAAGCCCTACGCCGGCTGTAAGTAGTCCGGGGTTATTTGGCAGTTTCCCCTGGGTTAATAACGATAAGCATTATGCGGCTTTTATGATGTGTTTTTACATTAAAAACGATGGCAGGCACGAAAGGTACTATGCGTTGAAACAGTTGGTGGATGAGGCGTTGTAATTGAAAGTTCAGCTGAAAGCTGAAACCATAGTAGTCACGGGTTAAAACCCCGCGACAGTGATCTATTTTAAAAAACTCTCCCGCGAGGTTAGCGTAGCATAACTCGTGGGTAAAACTGGTGTATGCTTCCAGCTTACAAACATTAACATATCAGTTGAATATCCAACAATCCCTTAATACCCGCATAATCTCTTGCACTACTATATAAGTAATGTTCGGGCGTATCAACCCAGCCTGCTGCAACCGGGTTAAAATGAATATAATCCAATTTCTGATCAATAATAAGGTTATCGGTCAATTCTATTGGATGATTACCCTGCTGCCAAAACTGGTTGTTTTTATTGTTAGGATTAAAGCTGCCTTCCTTGGCAAACATCCAGAGCAACCAGTCTTTACGGCTTTCTTTCGGATTATCCTGAATAGCTTTGATGATCGCTTTTGAAGTATGTGTTTTGAGGTCCCGCAAGATATCTTCCATTGGTTTACCTTTAGTTCCCATTATAAGATGCACATGGTTACTCATAATAACCCATGCATAAATTTCTAGCCCCTTCTTTTCCATACAAAAGTTAAAACTATCAACAAGTATTTCTTTGTAAACAATACGGGTGAAAACATCCACCCATCTTATGGTAGTAAAAGTTGCGAAATAAAGTTTTTCCTGGTTGCGAAATTTATGGCTAAGGCTCATGGTGAAAGCAAATTAGCAACTAAAAATATATTTTCAAATTAATTATTTGATTAGTTCAGCTGAAGAAGACTCCCGCGAGGTTAGCGTAGCGTAACTCGTGGGCCGACTGGTTGAAGCCTATGGCTTCAGTTCAGCTGAAAGCTGAAACCATAGTAGTCACGGGTTAAAACCCCGCGACAGTTACACCTCGCGACAGTTACAGTTTTTGCTAACTTCTATCCGGTGCAAAAGCCTCGATATCAATAGTGGTTTTTGCACCCGAAATCACTTCCTGTACCAATAACCCTGTAGCCGCTCCTAAACTCAGGCCCATCATGCCGTGCCCGGTTGCTATAACAAGGTTGCTGAATTTGTTGCTCCTGCCGATATAAGGCAAGCCATCAGCAGATGACGGCCGGAAACCAAACCAGATATCTTTTTCGGCAGGCACAGCAGGTTTCAGGCCGGGAAAATACTTAGGTACCGACTCAACAATACCTTTTACCCGGTTCATGTTGATGCGGCTGTTAATTTTATCAAGTTCCATGGTACCACCGTAGCGCAGGCCGCCATTCATCGGGGTAATGGCCACCCGTGCTTCTGCCAGTAATGCGGGAATCTGCATAGATGGAACTTCTTCTTTCACATTAAAAGAATAGCCTTTACCCGGCATTAGTAATATTTTAACGCCCAACAATTTACCTATCGCCGGCGACCAGGAGCCACCCGCAACAATATATTCATCGGCTGTAAATTCTTCATTGTGCGATAAAACCCTGGTTACTTTACCTGCAACAGTTTCTATTTTAGTAACCTCTTTATTTGTAATTAAATTTACCCCCACGCTCTTAAGGTATCTTACCAGCGCCGCCATCAGCTTATTTGGCGATAGGTGTGCATCGCAACGGTAATGCACCGCCCCTAATACATCAAGTTCCAGGTTGGGCTGCAGCTTAACACAATCGGCGGCGCTAAGCACTGCCATGTCCAATCCCAGTTCACGGCCCTTTTCGGCCAGGTGGGCTTCTTCTTCGCCGGCCTTTTCGGTTTTGTAAAACATCAGGATGCCTTTTTCAACCAGGTCGAAGTCAAATTCCGGTTCTTTACTTAAACCTTTATAGAGCTTTTTGCTCAGTAAAGAAAGTTCGGTCAAGGGTGTTGAAGACCGTTCTACGTGCCCGGCATTTGCTTTTTGAAGAAATTTTAATCCCCAGGAGATAAGTTGCGGATTAAATGATGGTTTTACATAAAATGGGCTCTTGCTGTTAAACATCCATTTGATGCCCTGCGAAACCATACCCGGAGTAGCCAGGGGAATAAAGTGACTCGGCACTATCATACCCGCGTTACCGAACGAACAGCTATCAGTCAGGTCGCCTTTATCCAGCACGGTAACCTGGTACCCGGCCTTTTGTAAATAATATGCAGAACTTAAACCTACAATTCCACCACCTATGATCAGCACTTTTGCCATTTTGTTATCGGAGCTTAAAGCTAAAGGCGTAAAGCCGAAAGCTTATTTTTGTAATCGGTATAATTAAAAGCTTGTCATTTCGAACGAACGGAGGTGGGCATTGAGCGTTGAGTGAGGAGAAATATTAAACGACAAGCCTAACGGCCAATCGCTCGTATAAGATTTCTCACTCGTACCTCGTATCGAAATGACAATTGGACATTAATATTTTATTATATCACCTGGAAACCATGTGCATACGGATCGTCATCATCTATTTTGATGGTGTTGTAACCGTAAACTTTTGCCCAGCCTTCAACACTCGGAATAATGGCATCCAGTTCGCCAATCTTCACCACCTCTTCAACCTTGCCAATGAATTTACTGCCAATGATGCTTTCGTGTATAAAAGGCTCTCCAACTTTCAGCTTGCCTTTGGCATACCACTGTGCCATACGTGCAGATGTACCTGTGCCGCATGGCGACCTATCTATCGCCTTATCGCCATAAAACACAGCGTTACGGGCGGTAGAAGTACTATCTAATGTTGCGCCCGCCCAAAGGATATGGGTACACGTATTTATGGTAGGATCCTGCGGATGAACGAAGCTATATTTTTCGTTAATGCGCTTGCGTAATACCTGGCTCCAGGCTATCAGCTGCCCGGCGGTATAATTTTCAAGCCCGGCAAAGTTTGGCTGAGGATCAACAATGGCATAGTAATTACCCCCGTAAGATACATCGATGGTTAGCGTACCCAGATCCGGGCACTCTACCTCCAGGTTGGTGGCGGCAAGGTAGGCCGCCACGTTTCTGAGCTTTACCGAGGTAACTTTTTTACCCTCCTGCTTATACTCTATCAAAACAAGGCCAGCCGGCGCTTCCATACGTACTATGCCAGGTATTTTAGGCTGAATAAGCCCCTCTTCAATGGCAATGGTTATAGTACCAATGGTGCCATGTCCGCACATGGGCAGGCAGCCACTTGTTTCAATAAATAAAACGGCCACATCATTTGCCGGATCATGAGGCGGGAACAAGATACTTCCCGACATCATATCATGCCCTCTTGGCTCAAACATCAGCCCGGTGCGTATCCAGTCGTACTCTTTTAAAAAGTGTTGGCGCTTTTGGCTCATGTTATCGCCTTTAAGCGTTGGGCCACCACCTGCTACCACCCTCACGGGGTTACCACAGGTGTGCGCATCTATACAAAAAAATGTTTTACTACTCATTTGAAAGCATAAAGCTTAAGGCCGAAGGCATAAAGCCGGCCTTAAGCTTTGGTTATAGTTTTACTAAATGATAATTAAGCTTCAACCTCGGTTAGTTTACCCCAGCTGCCAACAGGCAATTCCGGCCGAACAGCTAATGCATCATTGATGATCTTTAATACTTTGGTGCGTTCTTCGCCAATTAACGGTAAACGTGGCGCGCGTACATTTTCGGTACCAATACCGGTTGCAACTTCGGCCAGTTTGATGTACTGAACCAGTTTTGGATGAATATCCAATTCCAATACCGGCAAAAACCAACGGTAAATGGTTAAAGCTTCGGCAATTCTGCCTGCTTTTACCAAACGATAGATAGCTACCGTTTCTTTAGGGAAGGCATCAACCAAACCTGCTACCCAGCCGTCGGCACCCATTACAAGGCTTTCCATAGCCAATGGGTCAACACCGGTAAATATAGCGTAACGGTTGCCAAAACGATTAAACATTTTGGTAACGTTTGATACATTACGGGTTGATTCTTTTACCGCCTGGATATTTTTATAAACCGATAGTTTTTCAAACATATCCAGTGTAACTTCAATTTTATAATCAACCGGGTTGTTGTATATCATGATGGGCAGTTCGGTACTTTCGGCAACTGCGCCTATGTAAGCCAAAGTTTCGCGTTCTTCGCTGTTATAGCGCATTGGCGGCAATAGCATTAAACCATCGGCACCGGTATCAAAAGCTCTTTTAGCACAGGCTACAGCCGCTTTAGTAGTTTGCTCGGCAATATTTAGTATTACAGGTACTTTGCCATCAACATAATCAATGGTATGTTTTAATAACGCAAACTTTTCATCATCGGTAAGCACGCTGGCTTCGCCTAATGAACCGCCTAAAATAAACCCGTCAACACCAGCTTCAAGCTGTGCGGCAAGGTTTACATCAAAAGCATCAAAATCTAATTCGTCGTTATCGGTGAACTTGGTGGTTACCGCAGGGAATACGCCTTTCCAGTCAAAAATTATCATTGTTTCTTATTTTTATCAAAAGTACGGTGGATTACTAAATTATTGAACTAACAATTTAGCAATCATTAGCCGGATTTTAGCCTCATTCCTCTGTTTTTGTTAAAAAAATAGGAACAGACCTCTTATTTGGGTTAAGATACGGTTAGCTACTGCTAAACAATAATATTTTTAATACCTAAATGATTGCCACATATTTATTTATTCCTCCACAAAAAAGCCCCTGCAATATGCAAGGGCCTGTTACTAAACAAAAGGATAAAAATTAATCAAGGTTTTGTTTTACTCAAAAGCGAAATACCGGCATCAATATACTGCCCGCCCACTGTTTGGTGGCAATGTATGGCTATGGTGTTTTTACCTTTCAGGTTTAGCGCGGCTTTGCCTTCTTTATTTATTGGCGCTACGGTATAGCCGGATGTGGCACCATCAATTGTTGCAGCTTTAACGCCGTTTATGTACACCTCGCAGGTTTCATCGTGATGAATGTACAGCACCAGGTTGTCTTTGTTGATGGTTTTGGTTTCATTCAGGGTAAAATCCTGGCGTATCCATATATCACTGTTATTCCAAACTGTTTTCACATTTACACCTGGTGTAAAGCTTGTGCCAAACCCGCCCGGGCCCAATTTCCACGCGGCATCGTTGTACTGCGCATTAAACCAGCCGTCTTCAGGTTTGGTGAAGGTATACTTCCAATCGCGGCTGTTGGTTTGCGACGATGGCAGTACATCGCTGATGTACATATGATCATTAATGATTTTTTTGTTGGATGCACTGATGTTTGCTACGCCCCCTTTATCTACCTCGCGATCATAAGTGAGCAAGCCATTTAACTCCACCTCAACATCGGTAATTTCGGTGTATACCGCGGCACTTAATCCTTTATTGGTTTTGTATAGTACCAGGTCGTTGGCATAGGTATCGTACAAATTGGTATAATCTTTTTTGTTGTCAATCATGATATACGTTGGGCCCGATTTCCAGATATGGCCCGGAATTATGTACCCGATACCGCCATACTCGCCACAGGCCAAAACCTGGGTTTTACTTTCGGGCACCGCTGGCGGCGGGTAGCTGTGGATATCCATAAAATCGCCAACACCAAAATGGTTACCGCCACTGGCCTGGTTAATAAGCCGCGAATCGTCGAGCTTGCGCACCATATTTACTAAACCGGCCGTGTTATGCTGTCCCTGTGCTTCGTTAAACACTACCCAGGTTACTATACTCGGCGTGTTCCAATGCGTTTTAATCATCCGGGTTAATTCAGATGCGTAGGCAACTGAATCAATAGGCGGCGTATGGTCTGTGTACGAGTTTTCAGACGGCATATCCTGCCAAACCATCAGGCCCAGTTTATCGGCCCAGTAGTACCACCTGTATGGCTCAACCTTAATGTGCTTCCGCACCATGTTAAAGCCATAGTTTTTAATCATCTGCAAATCGTTTTTGATGGCAGCATCAGTAGGCGCGGTATAAATACCATCGGGCCAGAAACCCTGGTCAAGCGGGCCTATCTGGAAAAGGAATTTATTGTTCAGGAACAGTTTTTTGTAACCATCCTCATCGCCTACCGATATCTTCCGCATCCCGAAGTAGCTGGAAACCATATCGACGCTTTTGCCATCTTTTTGCAGACTGATATCTAAATTATAAAGGAACGGCGAATCCGGCGACCATAATTTAGCATTCTTTACCGGCACACTTAATTCCTGGCCCGCTTTGCCGATGTAAGTTTGTACTACTTTAACACCATCCTTCACTTTAATGGCTACTGTATATCCTGCTGCTTTTGCTGCTGTGCTTACAGTAAGTTTTACAACCGATTTATCAATATCCGGGGTTATCCTGATATCGTTAATATTTGTTACTGGTACGGGCTCCAGCCACACCGTTTGCCAGATACCAGTAGTTGGCGTATACATAATGCCCTGCGGGTGCAGGCTTTGCTTACCACGTGGTTCGCCGGCATCATCTGTAGCATCAAAAACCCTTACGGTAATATCCTGCGGACCAGCACCTGTTATTGCAGATGTAATATCGTAGCTAAATGGGTCGTATCCACCCTTATGCACACCAAAACTTTTGCCGTTTACAAACACTTCCGATTCATAGTCAACCGCGCCAAAGTGCAACAGGACATGCTGACCTTTCCAAGCCGCAGGGACTGTAAATTTGCGACGATACCAAAGCCTGTCGTGGTGTTCCATTACACCCGATAGCGCCGATTCCACCGGGAATGGCACCAGGATAGTTTTGCTGAGCTTGCCTTTTGGTAAAGCATCGCCGGCAGCACCGGGCTGGTACTGCCAAATGCCGTTAAGGTTAAGCCATTTTACGCGGGCAAACTGCGGACGCGGATATTCAGGCAAAACACTGTTCGGGTTCACATCTTTAGCAAACCGGGTCATGAGTACCGCTTTTTTGGGTTGCCATTGTTGGGCAATCAGCAACGAGGGCATAGCCATTGCTGCTAAGCAAAGGATTTTTTTTAAGTTCATAATATAGGCGGAAAGCACGCAGATCATTAATAGCCTGCATGATTAATACTGACGCTAAAATTATGCTAAAATGACAAGCCCGTTTACTCCCTAACTACATTTGATTGTTTTTGGCGAAAAGTTGATACGATTTGTGGGACTGTGTTTATTTCATCAACTCAACGTCGGGAACGAAATTCCCTTGATTTTCCTGAACAACTCCACCGCATACAAATCTGTCATCCCCGAAACAAAATCGAGTACAGTTTGAATTTTAGAGTAATCATCCTGGTTTTTGGTTAAAAACTGTTTGGGGATAAGTTCTACCAGTTTTTTATGATACTTGGATGAATTTTGCAGGTAAGCCGGGATAAATTCTTCCAGTATGCCACCCATAACTTTATAACCGGCTACTTCTATCTGCACAACCGACGAGTAATTGTATATCTTTTTTACCGACAACGTTTCGATGTTTTTCATGATGGTACGATAGGGCTCTTCTATCATATCTATCAGCGATGTATTGAAATTGCCGGCAAGGATGTTTTGCTGCTGATTGTAAAACAGCTTGGAACATTGCTGTATCAGCGTGTTTATAGACCGGGCACGCAGGTAACCAACCTTTGCGTCGTCATCGTCAATATCATCAAGTCGCGCCTTCATTTTCGGGTCGTTACATAAAGGCAGCAACAGGGCTTCAATTTCATCATAGGATAATATCTTGAGGCGATGAGCATCCTCAATGTCAATAATATTATAGCAGATATCGTCGGCAGCTTCTACCAGGTAAACGAGTGGATGGCGCTTGTAAATAGGCGGATTGTCCTGCACTTTGTTTAGTCCCAGTTCGTCGGCTATTTTCCTAAATCCGGCCTGTTCCGACTGGAAGAACCCATATTTTTTAGTATGGATATTTGCTTTATTTCCGCCTACGATAGAAGCGCAGGGATATTTGGCAATAGCCGCTATGGTAGCATAAGTAAGCGCGAAGCTTCCGTTCCCCTTGCCCGAATAAGAATGGGTAAGGATGCGCAAAGCATTGGCGTTACCTTCAAAATTGATCAAATCGGCCCATTGCTCAGCAGGTATATTTTTTTGATAGCCTGCACCGTCACCCTCAATAAAATAATGTGATATTGCGGCTTCACCCGAGTGGCCGAATGCCGGGTTGCCCAGGTCATGCGCCAGGCATGCCGCCGAAATAATGGTGTCGATATCACTCATCAGCGGCAGGCGGGCATCAATCCCAGGATCTTCTTCTTTAAGCTTGTTATAAAAGATGCGGCCTAATGATTTGCCAACACTGGCTACTTCTAAGCTATGGGTAAGCCTGTTGTGCACAAAAATACTCCCTGGTAAAGGAAATACCTGGGTTTTATTTTGCAGCCTCCTGAAAGGCGACGAAAATATAATACGGTCATAATCCCGCTGAAACTCCGACCGGGCATCAACCTGGCTTGCAACATATTTATCCTCGTATCCCCAGCGCTTGGCCGATAGTAAAGTTTCCCAATTCATCATAAGCGGTCAATACAAATCTTGTTTAGTATTTACCGGCAATATTATCCTATAAATTTCATAAACAGAAAAGAGATAAACATTTTATGGTAATAAGTAAAGCTGCATATCTATTTAAAAAGCCTTTAATGCAGAAAGGCTTTTATTTTCAATTTAAGTGGTTTTAACAATTAATGCACCGGATGATGATCTTGCTGGTTTGCAGGAATTGGCTCCAGGTAACCCTCGTTGTTAACCGCCAGGTTGCTGGTAGTTGCAACAGGTAAATTTTTCTTTGCTTTTGGGCCGGCCATTGGTATTACAATTACTGCAATAAAGGCTATTACTTCCAGTACGATATAAAATGATGTCATGACTTAATTTTTTAATGTATTATCAATTACAGCCTATATACTATAGGCATGCCAAAAAACGCTTAAAATGCTTTATAGCAGCTAAAACCACTTTAAACCGACTAATTTGACAGGGCTGATGTATTTGGGCATTTAAAAAACCTATCATTTTGAAAGGGTGGTAATATCAAAATGAAAAAACAGTGTGAATTAAAGCAGATTGCGTTTTACTTGTAATAAGTGCGCCAAGCACTAAATAACATACTCAGCCATAACTCACGTTTTAAACACACTTGTGGCTGATTATACATTTCATACTCAGCCATAACTATATAAACTTATAATCAATTGCTACCCGAAACCACTTTAATTTCTGTTCTCCGGTTTAGCTGATGATCAGTTTCCGAACATTTAACCTTATCGGCGCATTGGTTTACCAGGTTGCTTTCACTATAGCCTTTGGCTACCATGCGGGTTGGGGCTATGCCTTTTTTTACCAGGTAAGTTACGGCAGATTTGGCCCTGCGCTGAGATAACGCAAGGTTGTATAAATATGATGCCCTTGAATCGCAATAGGATGCCAATGCTATTTTTAGTGCTGGATATTGCTTTAAAATGCCTGCCACCTTATCCAGTTCGGCAGCTGCATCGGGCCGGATAAATGATTTATCCAAATCATAATAAATGGGCCGGATGTTGAAATCGGGACGGGATGCCCCTGAAAGTGGATCGGGTGAGTCTGGCGATCCTGGTTGCCTGGTGGCAACAATTAATTGCGGGCTACCGTTTATTGGTTTCACAAAAATCGAATCCTTTACGCGGGTAAAAGCATAAATATCATCGCTACCCTGGCCGTTATCGCGGTTTGACGACAGGTAGCCGCTTTGACCATCGCGTGTTATCAGGCTAAAATCGTCGCTGGTGGAGTTGATAGGATACTTAAGGTTTTTGGGGGAGTCCCAATTGTTTTTTTGGCCATGGGCAACATAAATTTCGTACCCTCCCATACCGGGTAGCCCTTTGGAAGCATAGTATAACACACCGTTTTCATCTACAAACGGAAAGCTTTCTTCTTCTTTGGAGTTGATGGCTTTACCACAATTTACAGGTTTGCCCCAACTTCCGTCACTTTGTTTTTCGCAATACCAGATATCTGTTTTACCCAGCCCGCCCTGCATATCCGAACTGAAATAGATCAGCCTGCCATCTTTTGACAATGCCGCGTTACCCACAGAATACTGCTGTACATTATTGTACGGAAAACTGCCCGAAATAACCCAGCCACCATCTTTTTTCACGGCGGTAACCAACTGCAGGCGGCGGGTATAAAGGCGGGTGTTATTTTTGCCGCTACGTTGGTCTATCGGTAAGTTTTTAGCAGCAACTTCGGTAGTAACGGTAATATAGGCGGTATCCCCTTTATTGTTCAGCACCATGGGGCCTACATGGTAAGCATCTTTAAACTCGTTGCTTGTGCCTGGATCTAAAAACAGTTGTTTTGTTTCTTTAGTATTTAAATCGTAGGTATATAGCTTAAACCATCCGTTGCCGGTGCGGTTATCTTTTTTGCCATCTTCGGTTTCGCGATCAGATGTGAATATAATGGTTGTCTGGCCACCGTATGCGGCCCCCCAATCAGATGATGGGGTGTTTACGCCCCCAACGTTATTCACCTTATATGGCGATGGCTGCTTCATCCACACCATAGCCGAATCCACATCGGCCAGCTTTAAGGCCAACGCGCCTGCATCATCTGTAAAATACAGTTGGTACTGTTGCCTGGCCATGTCAAACTTTTGGTTGCGAAACAATACTTCTGCATAAAAATAATGATCGAGTTTGGCGGCTTTAGGATCGTTCAGGGCTTTGGCATACCAATCTTCGGCATCCTGGTATTGGTTAATGTAACGGTAACAGGTAGCAATACGCTCAACAAGTTTTACATCCGGCTTATGGCCAAGCAGTTTAAGGTAAACTTTAAGGCTTTTGAAATATTCATACTGATCGAAAAGTTTATCGGCCCTTTGTTTTACCGACAGCTGTTCCTGCGCCAAAGTAACCTTTGCCAGCAAAGCCATCAACAAACCAATCAATATTAACTTTTTCATTTGCCTAAAAATATCTCGGACTAACCACCCTTGGGCTTTTGCCCGGAAAACTAATGCTCAACGACAATTCATGCGACCCACTTTGCGAACTTGCCAGCCTGCTTGTGGTAAAATCATATGAATAACCAATCCTAAAGTTTTCGCTCACATAAAATTGCACCATCGCCGCCACAGCGTCTGTTTTATCAAGGCCGCTTTGCAGGTTACTTTTTTTCCACAGGTTTATCCCGGTGCGGTATGATGCGCCTATCCAAATGGTTTTGTTAAATACTATATAATTGCTTACATCCAGGTTGGTTGGGCCTTTAAAGTCCTCTTTTATCAGCAACGAGGGTTTAATATCCATGCCTTCATTTAACGGCACCATTGCACCGCCGGTTAAGTAAACTGTACGGGCCTGTTTATACTGCTGCAAATGATCAACAGTGTTACCCAAACCCGAAAGCAAGTTAAACACCGATGCGCCAACATATACCGTTGGCGAATAATAATAAACCCCGAAACGAAAATCGGGCGTAACGTTGCTTTGCGTTCCGGCGGGTATATTGGTATCCCCATCGTCGGTAGCGTTAAATTTAGTGCCATCCAGGCGATACTGTATAACGCCAAAGCCAAGGCCAAAACTCAGCCGTTTTGTATCATCCTCATCAAGCCGTAGCCTATAGGCATAGTTTACATAAACCGATGATGTACTCTCGGGCCCAAGCTTGTCGAAAGTAGCTATCAAGCCTAAGCCCATATTCTGGTTGGTGCTATTGGTAAGGCCATCAACAGATACTGTGCCCGTTTTAGGCGCGTCGTTAATACCCACCCATTGAATACGGCTGCTGAAGTTAAGGGTCCAGTCCTGTTTATAACCAGCATAGGCCGGGTTCACCGCCAGGCCATTGAACATATATTGGCTAAACTGTATGCTTTGCTGGGCCTGCAATTTTACGGTGAGTAAAACCAGGCCTGCTGTTAGGATATATAGTTTAAAGCCCCGCATCATTTACTCAGTTTTAAAAACACCCAGCCCTTAACCGGGGTAAATTCACCTGTATGCTCTTTCCGGTTCAACACATAAAAATAGGTAGCCTCGGCCAGGCCGGTGCCGCTCCAATCATTTTTGTAATTATCAGAGCGATAAACCTCGTTACCCCAGCGGTTATACACCGTTAGTTGCGAACCGGAGTAGCTCTCTAATCCAACAATTTTAAAAGTATCGTTTTTGCCATCATTGTTGGGTGTTATTACATTGGGGATCTGCAAATCGGCCGGGATTACCTTCAACACCACCGTATCGGCACAGCCATTGGCGTTGGTAAAAACAAAATGATACAAGCCAACTTTATCCAGCCCTGTTATTGTAGTTGTATTGCTTGCGGGGGTGGTAATAGTTGCCGGTAACGGATCGCCTGCCGCCTGTGTAAATGTGCCCGTACCCGTTGCTGCCATAGTAGCCGGAGCGTATTCAAATATAGTTTGATCGGTACCTGCATTTGGGCCCGGCGCAATGTTTACCGTGTTGGTTTTAACATTATTACAACCTACGCCGGAAGGGGAAGCGTCACATTCGCTATTCGGATCGGTAGGCACAACTGCATCCGGGTTGGTGGCATCCGGGTCTGTTACATCCGCAGGCCTTAATACAGCAGCCTCAACAGTAAGGTTGCCGCTTGTTGCCAACGCTATATTCCCGGTAATGGTAAAAGTGCGTACAGCACCATTTGCAATATCCAGGTTAACGTGGTACACATTTGCCGCAATAGTGCCGCCAGAAGTTGACGAACTGCCGGTGGTAGCAGCGCTTGTTACTACCAAGCCGCTGATATAATTAGGAAAACTAAAGCTGAAACCGGCACCTGTAACATCATTAGGGCCGTTATTTTTTACCACCACTTTATATATTACCGGCTGGCCCGAACAGGCCGCCACGGCCGTTATACTTTCTACAGAAAGATCGGCTTCCTGCATTACAAAGCTTACCGAAGTTGTTACCGGTTTACTTTTTATGTAACTCCAGGTATCAATGGATTTATTGTTCCCAAAATCGGCATCATTGGTGGCTATACTGGTAGTGGTGCCCCATTTGTGCCCGTTTATGGCACTGCTTAACCCTGTGAGGTTTTTTATAGGGTTTGATGGTGTGCCTACAATACTGATAGGTGTATCGTCCCAATACAAGGAATCATCGGGAGCAAAAGTGCCGTTTGTGCGCGTAAGTAAAAGGCCGTTAACATTGCGCTCCACATCAAAAAACGGGAAATGGACTTCGCCCGCGGTAGTGGCTATGGTGATATCTACCTGCAATGACAAAGTGCTGTTACCGGCTACTTTGGCGCCAAGGCCATCAAGCCCGTTCCAATATACCTGGTTACCGCCAGTGGTTGCCTGCCCGGTTAATTTACGGTCGATGGCATCGGTATACAAACCGTTATGGTTTATATCAATACCAATTACATAATTACCGTTCCCGGTTATGTTAAAGTTAAAATTGCCGCCCAACGGATTGGTTCCGGCCTTGCCAATAGTTCCTTCGGCGCCGGTGAAAGTAACGTTACTTATAGCCGGCACTACGGGCGTATTTAAAAGCCATGTTGTTGCCGATCCCGGCGTATTGGCTACGGCGGGCATATCGGTAGCCGGGATATTAAAAAATATTTTTTGGGTGATATCGGTTTGGGTATCAGCCACGCGCGGGTCCTGCACGTTAACGTTGGCGCTAAGGCCGTTGATGCTTTTGTACGATGCATTTCCGTCGTCCCCCCTAAACCCTTTGTTATTTACAAAAAACGTAAAGCCGTTGCCGGCCTGGCCGTTGTTATTTAATATGTATTGATATCCGTCTTTGGTCAGGATGTGGAATATCGCGTTAAAGCCCACGTTAAACGTACCTAATATTCCCGAAAATACCTGGGTATACACCCTGCCATTTATAAAGCCCGAGTTTGAAGCATTGCGTACCGATACATCAAAGGCGGTAATATATTCGGCCTGCGGCTGTGTCCAGTTGGCATTGGCAGGTATGGTAGGCGGATTGCCGTTTAATACCGTTCCGGGGTTTTCGGCAACAAAATTAATTTCCCAAACCCCCTCCTGCCCCGCGCCTACCGTTTTTATAAATGGCGTAAATCCCCCGGTATTAGGCAATGGGCCAGCTACTTCCTGCGCTCGGCTATTGATATTACCTGTGCTGGCATCTGTGCCGCTGGTATAGTTGTTACCGTCGGGCGCGCGCAAGTTAATAGTACCACCGGCAATACCCTGGGCGCTTGAGCCCACATAAATACTTTCGCCGGGCTTTACGTAAACCTTAACTGTACCTAAAGTGGGGAACGGGAACGAAGTATTGGCAACCGTGCTGCTCGAAAACAGGTATGCGCGGTATCCCCCACTGGCGGCCAGCTCTTTACTGCCTTCGGCATATAAACCGGCAACAGGCAAAAAAAACAAAATTACAGCACAAAAAAAGCCCTTTATAATTAGCTTAAGGTATGGATAAGGTATGCCGCAAAAAGTTACTGCGCTGTTAAGCATTGAGGTTTATTTACAAAGCCGTAAGTTATAAAAAGCAGGCGAATTGGGTGCAAAAAATTTACAAGGGGTAGCAAAAAGCAGTTTCGGCCCCGTTAGTAACCTGTATTAAATTTTCTGGTACTCTTTACGATAAACGTGGGGATATTGTTTGCATCATGCCCGATTAGCTTTAAAACAATCCTTATAGTAAAGTAGTTGCCGGATTTGGAGCCAGGTTATAGTTTTTTGCCAGGTGTACCATCCCATACCAGGGTGTGTCACCCGTAGCGGTATACACAGTGTATAAATCCTGTTCAAAAATCATAATTTTCTGAAATGAACAGCTTTTTCAATCTTTTCCGGGAAGCTTCCATCAGCCCATGTAAAATAGTTTTTCCTCAAGCGGCTTACTTCAGACAGCCTTTCGGCAGGGGCCTTATCTAACCAAAATAAAACGTCAAGAGCGTCCTCTTCTTCAACATTTACATGATTGACTACCAAAGCTATTTTCCTGCTATGCTTCATGCGCAATACTTGATTATTAAACTGATGGATGCGTTTATATAACAAAAATACAAAAAAAGCACCGGGTAATCATATCATGATTTTGCATATGAACAAATTCAACATTTGTTAACAATTTATTAAACCTTACGCCAGCGTTGCTATCTAAATCAAAAAACAACAGCGGTTTCTTTGCCTTTTTACTAATACATGATCTTAACTAATTTAAAAAAACGTATTTTTAAGGCGTCTTTTCAGATCATCATATTGGCAACAATAAACTATAATTGAATAAGGGTATGAATGCCATTCACAACAAGGATATAGGGACCAAGCAAAAGGCACTTGCTATTAACCTTGATCCTAAAATATACGGCTCATTTGCCGAAATTGGTGCAGGACAGGATGTTGCGGCTAATTTTTTTAAGGCCGGCGCATCATCTGGCACTATAGCCAAAACCATGTCGGCCTATGATATGGTTTTCTCCGACGCCATTTACGGCGTACAACAATCAAGGCGTTATGTGAGCGAAGCGCGCTTAATATCGATGCTTGACCATGAATACGGGCTGCTGATTGAACGTTTGGCCGTACAACGTGGCGACTCAACTACGTTTTTCGCTTTCTCTGATACGGTATCAGCTTTAAATTACAATAAAACCAACGATGGTCATGGCTGGATGGGCGTGCGTTTTCAGCTAACGCCAAACAGCGCGTTTAACGATGTGGTTATTCACGTAAAACTGCTGGATAACGATACCAACCTGCAACAGCAGGCTGTGGGCATTTTGGGTGTAAACCTGATGTATGCCTGCTTTTATTACAACGAAATACCACCGGTATTTTTGCTGTCGCTGATGGATAACCTATCGAGAGACAGGATACAGATTGACATGATCCGTTTTGAAGGGCCCGACTTTACCAAGGTTGACAACCGGCTGATGAGCCTGCACCTGGTAAAATATGGTTTTTCTGACGCTGCCGTTTTTGGGCCCGATGGCAAAAATATGCAGCCTACCGAAGCGTTGTATAAAAAACACATTGTGGTTATCCGCGGCCGTTTCCGCCCTATTATTAACGTGCATTTAGATATGCTTAACAATGGCGTTAAACAATTTTTGCAGGAACCCGATGTTGACAAATCAAAGGTAGTTGTAGTTACCGAACTTACGCTGCAGGCTTTAAAAGAGCGAAATGCCGACCTTAATGCCGATATTGATGAAAAAGATTTCCTGGACCGTGTAGATATCCTTTGCTCGCTTGGGCAAACGGTTATGATCAGTAATTTTCATGAGTATTATAAGCTGGTGGCCTACCTTTCAAAAATCACCAGGTTAAAAATTGGCATGGTGCTGGGCTTCCCTAACCTGGAATACATTTTTTCGGAAGAGCATTACAAAGATCTTCCGGGTGGCATCCTTGAATCGTTCGCCACGCTGTTTAGCCGTAAGGTAAAACTGTTTATATACCCTACCCTCCGCGACGGCGTAATATGGAATTGTCTTAAGTTTTATCCGCCACCACATCTTATCGATTTATACCGCTACCTGATTGCCAATAATAAGATTGAAGACATACGGCACTATAACGAGGGCAACCTGCATGTTGATACCGATAAAGTACTCCAACTGATAAAACAAGGCGCTGCCGGCTGGGAAGAGTATGTACCCAACGAGGTAGCCGCCATGATAAAAGACCGCTGCCTGTTTGGTTTCCATTGCGAAGTACCACCGGTTAACGTTGTTGCTGCTACTAATGGAAGCGACACCCAGACGCAAACAGCCACTGTTTAACATTTGCCGAATAATTATCATAAAAAAGCCGCTGCATTATTACATATGCAGCGGCTTTTCTTATTTGTTATAAACAATCTCTTATTTTATCAAAGCCTTCAGCTTATTAAAAATTTCGGTGTTGTTGAAAACGCCTCTAAAATCAAGCGAGTGCGGGCCGTAGGCAAATATGGGTACGGGTGTTCCGGTATGGTCATTAGTGCTAAAGTCGCCCAAAACGTATCCTTTGCCGATATTGCCGTCCAGCAGCGTTAAACCGCCTGTTTCATGATCGGCAGTAACAATAACCAGTGTTTCGCCATCTTCGTCGGCAAAGCGCAGGGCATCACCAACCATCCTGTCAAAATCGCTATTTTCGGTAATTACCTGTTTAAGGTTATTGCTGTGGCCGCCGTGATCAATCTGCGATCCTTCGATCATCATAAAAAAACCGTTTGGTGCATTTTTAAAAGTTTGGGTTACTTTTTTAAATGCAAGCGGCAGATAGTTGCCCCGGCCATCCATTTTGGGCCTGGTTACACTATCGTCCATTAATGCCAGGATCTTTGTTGCAGGTGTATTTAAAAAATCGTCAAAATTTCGGATAACGGTATACCCGCGTTGTTTCATTTTGTCAATAGGCGTTTGTCCATTTACCGGCTGGGTAAAATCTTTATAAGCCGAGCCTAAAAATATATCAACGGGCGATGATACTATTTGATTGGCTATGACCCCGGAGTGGCTTCGCTCAGCATCATGTGCGTAGAAGGCAGCGGGGGTTGCATCCGTTAGCTCGCAAACTGCAATATCGGCCGTCTTCTTTCCGGCATCGGCGCTATAGTCGGCCAGTGAGCGTAAAGGTTTACCGTCCGGATCAACGCCTATGGCCCGGTCGTTTGTTTTTTGGCCTGATGCAAACGCGGTAGCACCTGCAGCCGAATCGGTGATATAAGCATCAGCCGAATAAGTAACCGAAAAGCCCATGTTAAGCATTTGGAATATATTAAGCTGCCCCCTGTTGGCACTATAGGTAGCATATAATTGCGATAAGCCCATGCCATCGCCTATACATAAAATGATGTTTTTAACCTTTTTAACCTCGCCATCTGATTTATAGCTGGGGTGATAGATAACATAAGGCTCAGGAGCTGTGTATTCAGATTTCTCTTTCCTGTTTAAAAAATTGCCCAGTCCTTCTATGTCATCAGTACCTATAACATCAACGCCCAAACGTAACATGGCCAGCCAGCTGCTTTTGGTATCGGGTGTTTCGTAAAAACGTACTTTTTTACCGGCATTATGAACACTGTCGATACCACCTCTTATTCTTTTAATTTCGTCGGCATTAAATACACCTTTGCCATTCCAATGCACATATTTGCTTAATGGAAAGCTCACCAATCCAATTTTTTTCCATTGCGCGGGTGTAAATCCATCTAAATGGTCAACATCAAATGAAATCCAGTCGGGGTAGTTCGGCATAACAACTGGCGGAGGCACGGCTCCCGTCATCACAATAGATAACCTGCCAGGGTGCCCATCATAGGCAAAATATTTTTCTAATGGTTTAAGTTCGCTGATCACCAAGGGCAATATGGCTTTATAATCTTCTTTTATTTCGATTAGCAGCCTCAGGTGTCTTTGCGGATCGCGGTTAAATTTCTCTATTAGCGGATCGATATAAAGGATTTTTAACGAGCGTTTGGCGCTGATCTCTTTTTTATCATGTGCTACCATCAGTTGCCCGTTTACCGCATACACATCGGCCTCAATTGATCCAAAACCTTTTTCATAGGCCCTATAGAAGGGAATATTGTTTTTATAATCATTATGCGAGTGCGCATCGGCCACGGTATAAGCCTTAATTTGCGCGTGGGCAGTAATGCGTAAACCCGCAAGCAGCGCCAACATTGCTGCTGTCCTAATTATTTTTATCATGATGCTGTAAATATAAAAACCAAGCATTGCCCGGTTTTAAAGTTTGTATTATTAAATTACCAATCCGCATTTTGTTTTAGCTGACCCTGGCATACCCGGATACCTTTAGGTGAGATAAACTTTCACTGTTAATTCAGCTTAAGATTACCGCTATCATAAAACACGTTGTGACGATTAACCGCATTTTACAGGTGCTGTTCGCTATACTTTTTGGAGTTACTCCGTCGTCTGTATTATTTAAAGAAACCCGATTACCCACATAGGCGGCTGATATGAGTATCGCCCCTTCTGCCAGCGCTATGAGTACCTTCAACCAAACCTTCCCAGATGAATGCGCTAAACTTTCGGGAATGATCAGATCGTTATAATATGCATTCAAAACAACCAGCACCCAGCATATTATAACCTGGTAAATAACATTGATTATAATATAGAATGGTCGTTTCATTGTTGGGTTTGTACTTGTATGTTTGCTTTCCCTAATTATGATGTGGCCGGCGGGTGCTACTTATTATCTTCAAATAATTGCAATGTAAAAAACCGGGCAATGCCCGGTTTTAAAGGTATAAATTTATTTACCAGCCGGCATTTTGTTTAAGCTGCCCCTGGCTTATCTGGATATCTTTAGGTGGGATAGGCCATACATTATCCCTTGCCGGGTCAAAGTTACGCGCTTTCCAAACTACAGAGCCATTAGCGCCATGTAATGGTTTGGCGTAAGTAGCCTGCGCATCGCCCCAGCGTACCAGGTCAAAGTTTCGGTCGCTCCACTCGCCTGCCAACTCAACACGGCGCTCATGTTTCAAATCGACAATGGTAGCGCCCGATTTTGGTGCAAGGCCTGCACGTACACGTACCATGTTTAAAGCTGCATCGCCATTTTTACCCTGCATAATTTGCGCCTCGGCCTTAATCAGCAAAATTTCGGCATAGCGTAATAACGGTACGTTTAAATCTGTCGATGGCTCATCGCCGTTAGGGCTTACGTGAATACCACCCGCATAGCTAAATGGCTCCATGTATTTATTAAACTGGTAACCGGTTAAGCTGTTGCTTTTGCCGCCAATTGGATAAGTATACGTTTGGCCAAAATACTGGAAAGTATCACCATTTTTAAGTATGGTTGTAGCCAGCCTTTTATCGCCGGTTTCAAACTCGTCAACCAGTTCCTTTGTGGGTTGATAGTAGCCAAAACCATTGTATAAGCCCCAGCCTTTATTCTCCAGCATGGCTCCCGGCAAAATGCTTTGCCCGTTTAAATTACTGGCAACCGACCAAATGTACTCCGAGCTATAGTTATTGGCTATTTTAAATACATCGGCATAATTAGCCAACAAAGCATGTTTGCCGCTTAAAATAACCGAGTCGGCATATTTTTCGGCATTGGCATAATCTTTTGCATGCAGGTAAGTTTTAGCAAGGTAAGCCCATGCGGCTGTTTTATGCGCCCTGCCCTTATCGGTTGCCGCAAGCTGATCAAAGTAGGGTAACAATGAAGCAGCTTTCTTCAAATCAGCTTCAATGTACGCATAGTTATCTTTAACTGAAGCTAATTGTACAGGAAACGCGATTGGGTTAGCGCGGTTTTGTAGTGGTGCGCCTTGTTTATCAGTACCATATAAATCGGCAATCTCCAGGTGCATCACAGCGTGTACAAGGTAAGCCTGCCCTAATATAAAGTTCTTGGTAGCCTGATCCATGGTGATGCCGGGCACATTGGCTATTACATCATTTGCCCTTTTCATCACCACAAAATGTAACGACCATGGCGCATAAATACTGCTTTCGTTACCGGTACAAACAAAGTTTTTGATATTTTCCCTATCGGCAGATGTACGGCCAACCACCATGTCGTCGCTGGCATTTATAAACCAAAAGAAACCGCGGCCGTACATATCCTCGCTGTTGCTCTGTTTTTCGTAAAGACCATTAGCTGCCGCCTGGGCATCACTGGCGTTTTTCCAAAAATTGGTGCTTGTTGGTGTACCGGTAGGTTTAATATTATCTAACGTACTTTTATTACAGCTTTGCGCAAGTATAATTACCATTATACTTAACAAGCCTTTAACTATATTTTTAAATTTCATCTTAATTATCTCCTTAATTCTCTAAATACCTTGTTGTTATAAGCCTACGTTAATACCTATTAAAATGATCCGTGATTGTGGGTACAAACCTAAATCGACCCCATTTTGGTTGATACCAACCTCCGGATCAAGGCCCGAGTATTTGGTAAACGTGGCCAGGTTTTGCGCGTTGGCAAATACCCTTGCGCTGCGTACGCCTATTTTGGTCATCAATGCTTTAGGTAAGGTGTACCCCAGTGTTACGTTTTTGATGCGCATATATGAGCCGTTTTCCACATAAAAATCAGATACGTTACCAAAGTTGCCATTGGCATCACTTGCCGAAAGCCTTGGTATGCTGGTATTGGTATGTGTAGGGCTCCAGGCGTTTTTAGCATCCGACAGCAGGTTGTAGTTTTGGATAGATGCATTTAAACCGGTGTACTTAACCGCATTGAAAATTTTGTTGCCGGCAATACCCTGTAAAAACACGCTCAGGTCAAAGTTGCCATAGCTAAAGTTGGCTGTGAAGCCGTAGTTGAATTTAGGAAAGGGTGTACCGATATAAGTTTTATCGGCATCGCTAAGCTTACCATCGCCATTTAAATCAAGAAATTTAATATCGCCCGGTTTTGCATTTGGCTGGATAAGCGCGCCCGATGAACCTTTATAGTTGTTTACCTCATCCTGGGTTTGAAACAAACCGGCAGTTTTGTACCCGAAGAAAGAGTACAACGAATATCCCTGCTGCAATTGAACCGGAACCAGGTTATCCCTTACCGTTGGATTTGATAAAATTGTTTGCTGCCCTGGCAAAATATCCTGGATCTTGTTCTTTATATATGATCCGTTGGCAGCAAGGTTATAATGCAACTGGCCAATACTGTTCTGGTACTTAACCGATAGCTCGATACCTTTGTTCTGAATTTCGCCGCCGTTTACAAATGGCGGATTAGATACGCCAAAAACTGCCGCTACCGGTGGCTGAAATATAAACTGGGTGTTTTTTTTAATAAATGCATCACCAGTTATATTTAGCTGACCATTTAGTAAACCTAAATCGAAACCGATATCTGTTTGGGTTGCTTTTTCCCAGCCTATACCTTTATTGGCTATACCATCAACCGCCGATCCGGTTATAACAGCGGCCGGGCTGCCCAGGTAACCAGAAGTTTTGGTTAACGATACTGATGTAGGGAAATTGGGTAAGCCCGCCAGGTTACCAGACTGACCATAACTTGCCCTCAACTTGGCAAATGAAACCAACCCATCAACTGGGAAAAACGGCTCTTTACTGATCAACCAGCCACCTGATACTCCAGGGTAATTTTGAGTTCGCTTTGCATTACCTATAATTGACGAAGCATCGCGGCGGATGATGGCATTAATAAAATACTTGCCCTTGTAATCATAACCAACCCTGCCTAAATACGATATCAGCGCGGCCTCATTCTTATTACCCTGCAAAGGAACACCTGTTGGATTTAAGGTCCCATTTATAATGTACCTATATGCCGGATCTTCGCTCAGGTAATTATCGGTATTTACACTAAAAAACTCCTGGGTGTCATCCTGGTAGGTGTAGCCTGCCAAAGCGGTTACGTGGTGGTCGGTGCCAAATGTTCTGTCGAAGTTTAAGGTTTGCTCAGCAAGTATTGTTCTTGAATTATTTTGCTCCTGGAACAGGAAGTTATCAAAAAACTTTTTTCCGGGCTCCAATACCCTGGTGCTAAAGTTTTTAATAGTCTCCAGATTTTTGGTGATTCCAAGATTCGAGCGGAATTTTAATCCTTTAAACAAACTTACTTCTACGTAAGGATTTATAGTGAAGCTCGTAACCGCATCGCTGTTATCCAGGCGTTTTAAGTAAGCTACCGGGTTTATAACATCGCCGTATGAGCCTGCATAAGCAGCAGGCACACCGCCGAAGCTACCATCAGCATTATAAATGGAGGCATTGGGCGGATAAAATACGGCCGACAATATAGCACCTGTATAAGCGCTTGTGGTATTAGCCCCCTGGCCGTTATTATAGGAGAACGACATGCTTTCGCCCATTTTAAGCCAGTCTTTTACCTGGTGATCAGAATTTACCCTGAAGTTGTAACGCAGCGCGTTGGTATTTAAAAGGATAGCGTCGTTTTTACGATAACCACCCGATACATAAAACGTTGATTTATCGTTACCACCGCTAATGTTAAGGCTATAATCCTGCACATGGCCTGTCCTGAAAAGTGCATCAGTCCAGTTGGTACGGGTTATGCGCGAATCCGGGTTTACAGTGGCATCAAAAGCCGGCAGGCGGGTTTTGCCTGCATTATCATAGGCGTTATTGATAGCATCAGCATATTCGGCAGCGTTCAGGGCCTGCAATATCTTGAGCGCATTTTGATTCCCTCCTTTTACCGAAATATCTAAATTGGTTTTACCTTGTTTACCACGTTTGGTAGTTATCAATATTACACCGCCGGCAGCTTTGGCACCGTAAATAGCAGCATATGAATCTTTCAATACGTCGATTGATTCGATATCATTTGGGTCTATCGGGCCGCCATTGTAGATAGTTCCGTCAACTACGGTTAACGGGCCTTCGTTGTTGAAAGAGCTCTGCCCGCGCAACCTGATGCTTGGGCCCGATGTGGGGTCGCCGCCTTCATTTAAAACGGTAACACCGGCTATTTGGCCCTGCAGCATTTCGGTAACCGAGCCCACTGAGCGATCCTTAACATTTGATACCTTTAATGATCCTACGGCACCCGTAACATCCGATTTTTTTTGCGTACCATAACCTACCACTACTACCGCCGATAAGCCGGTTATATCTGCACTTAAAATAACATCAAGCGGCGAATGATCGGCAACTACCTCCTGAGTTTTGTAACCGATAAACGAAAAAACCAGTACCTCGCCCTGCTCAACCGATATTTTAAAAACGCCGTTAACATCTGTAGAGGTGCCTGCCTGCGACGTTTTACTGCGAATGGCAACGCCTGCAAGAGGGCCCTCTTTATCGCTCACGGTACCGGTTATCACTACTTTTGCCGGCACTTTTACCACCTTTTTGCGCGAAATAATGATGGTGTTATACTTCTCGCGGTACTCCAGCTGGGTGTTGCTGGTTAAAGCATTTAATACATCTTTTAAAGGCTTGCCTATAAAAGTGCTCGCTTTTACTTTTACTACCGCCACATCATCTAATTTGTAATTGAAGGCTACATTGTTCATCGCTTTTTTTAATTTTTCCAGCGATGCATCCATTGTTTCATCGGCAAACTTTACGGTTACCGGCTGGTCAATCAATGATGCTTTACGCTCGGCCAGGGATTGGCCCGGCACCAACGTTGCGAAAATTGTTAAGAGCAATGAAATTGCGGTCATTAACTTTCGTGAAATCTGGGATAAAGATTTTTCCATACATTTGTTTTTAAAAGTGATTAGTAACCGCCTGTCTGGTTTTAGTCTGGGCAGTTACACTTAATAAGCCAGTGCTTGTTAGTAGCAGGCATTGGTTTTCTTTTATATCTATTATTTAATAGTTACTACATCTTCGTTAAGCCGGTATTTACGGCCATCAATAAACTGCAAAATATCAAGCACTTGGTTAATGGTTAACTTATTTGAAAACCTAACCGAATAATGTTGCCTGCTCAGCCTTTTACCCGCGTATTTAAAATTGACGTTATACCTGTTTTGCAGGTAAACAGCTACCTCTTTAAATTCAACATTATCTAAAATAAGGTCGTCATGCATCCAGCTTAGCGCGTGGTCGCCTATAATGGTTTGTCTTGAAAAATTTTGGTTTTGTTTGTTATAGGTTACCTGCTGCTGCGGTGTGTACATACCCAAAGTATGCTGCCTGTCATGTACTTCAACTTTACCGCTGTTTACAAACACCTGTATGGTTGGCAGTTCGTGATAAAATTTAATATTAAATGAGGTACCCAACACCTGTGTGGTAACACCGGCCGTGTGTACCAGGAAAGGTTTTGTAGCATCGTGCTTTACATCAAAAAAGGCTTCGCCATTTAGCAAAGTTACCTCCCTTACGGCAGCGCCGAATTTAACCGGGCACCTGATGGCGCTGCCCGCGTTTAGTTGCACAAGGGTATTATCGGGCAATAATATTTTTTTCATCTGCCCTTTGGGCGCAGTGATCACCTGGTAGGCAATTACCTCTGCTGGTTTAGGGCCTGTAAACATGCGGTAACCCAAAATACCGGCAAAAAGAGTAATTAAAACAACAGCGGCTACTTTTAACCAGGCGGTATTTAAACGGGTTACGCGGGGCTGGTTAACGGTTTGCGCTTGTATTTTTTCCCAAAGGGCTTGCTTTAAATGCCCCACAGGTTGCGGCGCATCCTGCCGGCGGTTTAAATCCTGCATCAGCATTTGCAAGTACGCTAACTCTTCGTCGGTGCATTTGCCTTCGTTAAATTTATCAAGTAGTTTTTTGATTTCCTTTTCTTTCACTTATAAGCCTTTATACTTACCAAGTGACAGCAGGAAGGACTATGTACTATAACAACCGTAAAAAAATTATCAGCAGCAAAAATTCGCTCAGATTATCGGGCGGGATAACGTTATAATAATGGTGAACGGTCTTCTTTAACCGGCCCAGGGCACTGCTAATCTGGTTACGCACGGTTTGGTGCGATATACCTAATTCTGCAGCTATTTGTTGCCCGTTCATATCCTGTTCGCGGCTGCACAGGTAAACCTGGCGCATTTTTTCGGGCATGTCGGCAATTTCGCGGTTTATTAAAAAGCTTAGTTCGGCAAATGACAGTTTTTGGGCAGTACTGTCCTCGGCCATATCCGGCAACTCCATAAAATCATTTAATGACTGAGGCTGTTTGCTTTGCTTTTTGAACCACTTGTAGGCCATGTAATTTACCGATACAACCAGGTAAGCCTCCAGTGGACCGTTTACCTGTATGGTGTAGCGGTTTTTCCATACCGAGAGGAAGAGTTCCTGCACCATATCCATCGCCTCATCTTCATGCTGCGTTTTTTTAAGGGCAAAGGCTATCAATTTATCAGCGTAACGCTCGTAAATTTCCTGAAATGCACTATCATTACCGCTTTGCAGTTCCAATAAAAGTTGAGCATCCGAATACTGTTTCACAAGCCTTTTTTATAGGGGTAAAGTAACGCCAATGATATTAATTTAAATTTAAGGATATATTAAGATACAAGAGTCAAGAATTAAGAGTCAAGATAAGCGCAAAATATCAAATAAAGACAAAAGTTGGCGATTTACTTGAAGTTTAATTGTTAAAATTAAGTATAAATTACGCTATTATTGTTTTCAATCTTGATTCCCGACTCTTAATTCTTGACTCTTCTTTTTTTGCTATGAACGATTTAAAACTTGAGGCGGCAAAAGCAGCCCTAAAATTTATTAAACCACACCAAACCATAGGTTTAGGGGCCGGCAGCACCATTGCTCACCTGGTTACCCTGGCAGCCGCTGATGATGAACTTGCAACATCGGTTACCTTCACATCGTCATCTTTTAAAACTACCGCTATGCTTGCCAAAAACGGCTTAAGGGTAATGGCACCGGCACTGTTAAACCGCCTTGATATTTATTTTGACGGATGCGACCAATTTGATAAACAACTAAACGCCTTTAAAAGTGGCGGCGGCATCCACACTCCCGAAAAGATACTGGCATCAATGGCCGATGAGTTTATGCTGATTGGCGATGCGGGAAAATATACTGATAAGCTGGATACCACCTACCCCCTGGTTATTGAAGTTTTGCCCGCCGCGTTGCAAATTGTATTAAAACGTCTGGCAGCAGATTTCCCGGGTGCCAAAATTAATCAGCGTATAAGCAGCCAAAAGGACGGCGCGGTAGTATCAGATAATGGTAATATGCTGGTTGATATATTTTTCGCGAAGCTTTTACCGCTGGATGAGTTAAACATTAAGGTAAAAATGATACCGGGTATTGTTGAGCACTCTTTATTTTATGGGCTTGCAACAAAAGCTATTATTGCTGGTGAGGATGGGATTAGGGTGATTGAGGCTCTTTAAGAATCGCCCAGTGATTATTGTGCTAATCCAGAACTCCCTCGTGACCGTCATTGCGACGTATGAAGCAATCCCCGACATGCTTTAAGGTTGTTTGGGTACTGAAAATATTTTTTATAAGCGAACACATCGGCCCGCTCAATTGCCGCGGGAAGGCTGTTACTTTGTCTTGATACAAAGTAACCAAAAATCAAGTCAGCAGAAATGCTTCTTTGAGCTCGTGGCCTCTGCCCTGCAAAACGGTCAAAACCTGGGCTGGAATTATTTTGCCCCGAAGCACTTTCCCCACGCACATGCAAAAACTTCCTATGCCCTACAGCCGCACAGCCCCGCATTGTTTTGCCCGTTTTCGCCCGAAGCTGTTCTGCTGACAATTCGGGGACGACGAGAGCTTTAGTAAAAAAGCTGATGATCAATAACTTAAGTTTATATCACTGCAAGACAAGAAACAATGCCTCCTTTTTTAACTTCAGAGCTTCCTACTTAAAAATTTATTATTGTTTTTTAATATCACAAACGGCGTGCGGGTATTCCAGCCGGGTTTTATACTATCATCGTTAATAAAACCCATCGAAAAATTGCCTAAAATAATATCCGGGCTGCCGTCGCCATTATAATCTTTAACATCCATACAAATCCAGCGTCCCTGGTTATATATGGGCAGGTTGTGGGGTATAAAATGCATGGGGCTGTCCTGTTCAAAATAAGTAAAACCTTCGCCGGAATTTTTCTTCAGATCCGAAAAAAAGGCAATCAGCGCTATATCCAGCCTGCCATCGCCGTTAAAATCGGCGGCTATAGCTTTGGTGGCTCCGTTTACAGGGTAAAAATAGGCTTGCTTAAATTTAAAATTGCCCTGGTTAAGGTATATGTAAACGCCGTGGAAGGGCTTCAATATTTTTGAATAGTCGCTGTTATCGCCACTGGTGTATAAAACATCCGGCAGCCCGTCGTTATTAAAATCGACCAGCTGAAAACTGCTTGAGCCATACATAGGCGGAAACCTCAAAATATTCCTGCTTGTAAACCCTCCTTTATGGTCATTCAAAAACAGCCACACACCTTCATCGGCCTGCGCAAATAAACACGCTACATCGGGCCAGCCATCGTGGTTAAAATCGCTAATAACGGCATGCTCGGCACCGGGCATGGTGCTGATGGTGTGTTTTTCAAACTGGTTGCCGGCCAATTGCTGATACCAGTACAAGCCACCCAAATTATGGCCAAACCCGCATACCACCCAGTCCTGCAAACCGTCTTTATTAATATCGGCCGGTGCGGATTGTATTGGCCTTGGCAATTTATCGGCAATCTGAATTTCCCGTTGATAGTTTATGGATTTTAAATCCACCTCTTTTACAAAACCATTGGCTATATCAACAGCATCCATCGAACCGATGAATGTAAAAACACTTTGCCCGATACCCTTATCATCTTTACCAAATTGCACATCAACCGCGGGCGAAGGGTATTTAACGGTTGATAATAGCTTCAGCTGGTTTGACCATTGGAAAATACTGCTATTCATCCTGTCGCTGGTATAAATACGCTGCCCGGCGGTATCAAATGCCACCATGGTAGTTGTTGCCAAAGGCACATCGTGGGCAGGCTTTATTAAACTGAAATTGCCCCAGTCTTTTAACGGGGCAACAGGGACCCTTGCGGGCATCAATTTCTTTGGTGATGCTTTGGTATAGTAATCAACAATTTTTAACCAATCGTCATAGGATACTGCCGATTTTGCCGACAGGTCGTTTACATATTGGTCATCGGCATACACTTTTATGCCCAAACGCGGGGCCATTGCGGGTAGTACGTGTTTTGTCCAGGTTTCCTGGTCAAGCAGCCGTGGTTCGGGATATTGATGGCAGCTTTTACAATAGGTAACAGACAAGCTTTTTCCATCGGTTGCAACCACCTGCGGTTGGGGGCTATTACAATTAACCGAGACGAAGCAAACAACTGCTGTAAATAAAAATAAGGTTGATGTTAAAATGTAATGTTTGCTAAACCTCATAACCGGCTGCTAAAGTTTGTTGATGAATGTGCCTGTATTTTTACATACAAAAAGAGGCAGCTAATGCCACCTCTTTCTGTTTTATCAAAAATAAACAATATTAATAACCAGGGTTTTGTTTCAATGCAGAAGAAGATCCGGTTGATTCCAGGTCGATTTGTGCCTGCGGAATTGGATAAACCTCATTTTTACCAACTGTGAAATGTGCGCCGGTAACGTCGGTTATATTTTTGCCATCGTAGCCAAAATAGGTAGCCAATGACTGCTGGGCTGTACCCCACCTAACGATATCAAAAAAGCGATGGCCTTCCATACCTAACTCCAGCTTCCGTTCAAAATAAATGGCTTTTAAGGCCAGGTCTTTACCCGTAAAATAACCTGCCGGGTATTGATTTACTACATATTTGGCAGCCGGTGTTGTAGTATAGCCGCCCATTGGGTTGGCCGCATCTTTATAAGTATATACTATACTTGCCGGTTTAGCTGCCCTTGCACGTACCAGGTTTACGTATGATAAACCCAAATCGCCGGTGCCTAATTGTGCTTTTGCCTCGGCCGCCATTAACAATACATCGGCAAAGCGGATGATGTTAACCTGGTTTGCATTACCCGGTGCCCAGGTATGGCTATCGCCCAGGGTACCCTTTGTAGCCTGGTAATAAACATTCTTTTTAGGCGAGTACGGGCCAGCTGAACTTTGCTCGCGGATCCAGTTTTGGCCTGGGTGATTGCCCCAATCCAGATACGGAATACCACGGCGGCCAACTGTCCAGTCTAAGCGTGGGTCAAGGTTGCCGGCATCAAGTGTAAAAGCGGCAGTTGATGCAACGCCCTGGTCGTTAACTACAGCATGGCTGTTGTAGTCGTCTAAATAAGGTAAGCCGGTAGCATCGGTACGGAATGAGTTAGCCAGATCTTCGGTAGGCTGAAAAAATCCGCAGCATCCAAAAGGGCTGTTGTACGGGTAGTTCAGCATATCGCCGTTATTGGCCTCGCTGATAGTACCGGTACCATCATTTGCTGCCTGCTGAATAGCAAAAACAGTTTCTTTATTGTTTTTGGTTGCTGCGTTAAAGTTATCCTCGTAATTATCCGTTAAACCATAAGCAACACCTGCCGAGTTTGTTCCGCCTGTAATAACCTCGGTAAATGTTTTATCGGCATTGGTATAATCTTTTTGGTACAGGTAGGTTTTAGCCAGGTAAGCGCCCGCTGCCCATTTGTTTACCCTGCCAACCTGTGTTTGGGTTGCAGGTAAGTTTGCGTAGGCAAATGCAAAATCGGCAACTATTTTTGGCCATATATCGGCGGTATTAGGTTGCACAAAATTGGTTGTGGTTTCGTCGATATAAGGCACATTGCCAAACATTTTTTTCAGGTCGAAATAATAATGACCGCGCAAAAACCTGGCCTGACCAATAATATTTGCTTTATCGGCGGCAGATATGCTTGTAACAGCCGTTACTGCTTTTAACACGTTGTTTGCTCTTGTTACACCTTCATAATCGGCAATCCATTTGGTATTTAAAAAACCGTTACTAGCATCAACCGTAAATGTTGCTATAGAGTTGATGGCAGGCTGATCGATACCGGAACTGCCTTTGTGAGCGTCGCCACCGGCCACGCTGCCATATATCCAGTTATCGGGCGATGATTCCCAGGGATTACCGCCACCAAAAGCAACGTTGCCGCCTTTTTGGCCGTCAAGCGCCGAATATGCACCAATCAAAAGGCCATCTACACCTGCCGCGGTTGTTATTTGGGCTGTACTTAGCGCACCCAAAGCAGGTTGGTCAAGAGACGACTTTTTGCATGAACTTTGAACTATACCAGCTATAACTAAAGTACAAACTGATAAACGTATGATATTTTTCATAAAATCTTTAATTAAAATTTAACTTGTACACCTAATAAATAAGTACGGCTTGGCGAATAGTTACCCCTATCAACACCAAAGTTGGTGCTGCTGTTGGTATTACTGGTGGTACCGCCACCCACAATCTCGGGGTCAACGCCAGAGTACTTGGTTATGGTAATTAAATTAGCTCCTGATAAGTAAATACGTGCGCTGCTTAAACCAATTGATTTGATCAGGTTAGGTGCAAACTTGTAACCTATTTGCAGGTTTTTTAAACGCAGGTATGAGCCGTTTTCTACATAATAAGAGTTGGGTACAGTGTTGGTACTAAATGAGCCATCAATTTCCTGTATAGGTGCTTTGGCATCCATATGGGTAGGCGTCCATGAATCATACAAAGCTGTTTTGCTTTTTGCACCCGCAAAATTGGCGTAAAAATCTGTCCACCATCTTACGTCATTCCAAATTTTGTTGCCGTATGAGCCATACCAGAACATATTCAGATCGAAGTTTTTATACGTAAAATCGAGGTTGAAACCGCCGGTGAATTTAGGGTTAGGGTTGCCCAGCAATGTACGGTCACTGGCATCTACTTTACCATCGCCGTTTACATCGGCATATTTAAAGCGGCCAACAGCGGCATCGGTTTGATAAGTGCCCCCTGCTTTTGCATTGGCAGCATCAATTTCGGCCTGTGAATTCCAGAAACCATCAGTTTTGTAACCAAAGAAACCGCCCACAGGGCCACCTACCTGGTTGCGTATAATGGAGCTGCCATTAAAACGGCCTGAGTTTTGGTCGAAGTAAGGCTGCCCTACGGTAACGGCCTTAATAACGTTATGATAAGTAGTAAACGTTAATGAAGCATTCATTTTCAAATCATGACCCAGGGTTTGATGCGTGCCGATGGCAATATCCAAACCCGTATTATTCATAGCTCCAACGTTGCTGTATGGTGCTGTGGCCGAGCCTGCAGTACCCGGCAGGTTTGGATTGAATAACAAGCCGGTAATGATCTTTTTGTAATAATCGGCAGATATATCCCATTTCTGGTTGAAAAATGAACCATCAAAACCAATATTTAAGTTTTTATCAAGTTCCCATTTGGCATCGGGGTTACCTATCCTGGTTTGGGTAAAACCGGCAACTGTACTGGTTGATGTACCGGCAATGTCATAGTATGAATTGGTTTTTATTGCGCCAAATGTGGTAAAGGCGTTGGATGGGTCTACATTGATCTGGTTACCCATTACACCGTATCCACCACGGATCTTCAAATCGCTTATCCATGTTGCTTTTTTCAGGAAACTCTCCTGCGATATACGCCAGCCGGCACTTACTGCCGGGAACCAGCCATATTGGTAAGTTAAAAACCTTGATGAACCATCACGACGGAGCGTGGCATTTAACAGGAACTCATCGTTAAAAGTATAATCTAAACGCGCAATCAACGATTGTAGCTTATCTCTTTGGATGGTGCTATAAGCAGTTGGCGTACCGGTACCTGTTGTTATAGTGGTATAATTTTTATCAAAGGTAAAGTAACCTGTATTTGTAGCACCCAGGGTTTCGTACCTGTTTTTATAATTCTCTGTACCTACCAATAATTTAATATCGTGCTTACGAATGGTTTGGTGATAGGTTAAAGTATTTGTCCAGGTATAATTGTACCCGTTAAATGAGTTCTCGGAGTATGAGTTTGTGGTATTGTTTTCAGAATTCTCATATTCCGGGTAAGTAAAGCTGTGGTTATAATCGGAATAATACTCGCCGCCAAACTGGGTGCGTAAGGTAAAGTATTTCAGGAAATCAACCTCGGCAAAGGCATTACCAAACAGCCTGTTGTACGCTCCGTAATTATTGCCTGTACGTTGCTGTATAGCCACCGGGTTACGGGCGTTACCTAAGTTTGCTGTATTTGAACCGGCATAGTTACCTGCAATATCATATACAGGAATTATAGGCTGCTCGCGAAAAGCCATACCAATACCAGAACCCTCGTCATTTTCATTGATCAGGGGATTTTCTGTTACCGAGTATGATAAGTTTTCGCCTACCCTGATGTGTTTAGATACATTAAAGCTGGTATTTGCCCTTACGGTATAACGCTTATCATAAGTATCTATCAGGGTACCCTTCTGGTTGTAATAGTTCATAGAGAACAAATAAGTGGCCAGGTCTGAACTGCCGCTTAAAGCCAGATTATGGCTTTGTATAGGGGCCGATTTAAATATTTCATGATACCAGTCGGTACCTGCTTTGTTGGCCTTTGTAATACGGTAAAAGCCCGATGGATCGCCGGAGGTATAAAACGGGTTAACGTTATACTTTGATGGATCGACAGCCGGGTCGCCTGCATGTACGCCATAAGGGCCTGTACTGCCCGCGCTAATATAATCGGGCAATACATTGCCATTGGGGCCATACAGGTTGCTGCTTAAATCAACAGGTATTCCTTTTAAAGCAGCGGTATTTTGTATGGCCAGCGTTCTGAGGCTGGTCATTTCCTGCGGATTTAACAGGTTAAACACATTGCCGCCTTTAGGTACCTGGGTACCGTAATAAGCATCATATGATACGCTTACCTTACCGGTACCTTTTTTGGTGGTAATAACAATTACACCATTAGCCGCGCGCGCCCCGTATATTGATGCCGAACTTGCATCTTTTAATACCTGCATACTGGCTACATCATTGGGGTTAATGTCGCTTACGTTTGTAGTAGGTACACCATCAACCACATACAGCGGCTGGTTGTTGCCAAACGTATTGGCACCGCGAATTTTTACTGAAGGGTTTTCGCCCGGTTGCCCCGATGCAATAACGGTAACACCCGCTGCCTGGCCCTGCAACTGGTTTTCTACAGATGATGTTGGCTGCCTGTTGGCGGCGGCTACATCAACTACGGCTACCGCACCTACCAGGTCTTTTTTTCGCTGGCTGCCGTAACCTGTTACCACCACCTCGTTTAAGGTATTGTTACCGGCAATTAGGGTAATGTTTAAATTAACGTCGGTACCAACGGTTACTTCTTTGGTAACATAACCTATATAGGATATAACCAGCGTATTACCCGGACTTAACGAGAGGGTAAAATCGCCGTTAACGTCGGTAATGGCGCCGGTTGCGGCGCCTTTTACCCGTACCGAGGCGCCAATGATAGGTAATTTGTCATCGCTGGCGATAACCTTTCCCTTGTACTTTGTTTGGGCAGTAACTACCACCGAAGATACCAGGCAGCATAACAGCACACCCAGGAATCTCCCTTTTAGGAGTAAACTTTTAAACATGAATTTGAGATTTAATTGATATATATTTGGTTATTTATTGATTGCAAACAGAACGCGTAATCATCTCTTAATCAGCTGTTAAATAATGCGTTCCGGATCTCACCCCGGAACGCAAATCCAATATCATTTCTCAAGTGATATTGATCAACTAATTCTCAAATGACACGTTTACTAAATCATTTAAGCTCTTCAGATACCGATGTTATCAACCTTGATGATTCGAAGTTTTAGCTGCGCAAAACCGTCAAATCAGTTCATCAACACACTTGTATCGCTAATTCCTTATCCCGATCATCAGGAGCACAAAAGGCTCCCCTTAAAAATGTTTACTTATGTAAAAGAGGCCACACGATTTGCGCGCCCCAGGTAAATGCCCCGGTTTATTATAATTGTTCACAAATAATAAAATAATAGAATTATAGATTTTAATAAAGCGACAAAACATACTTATTGTAAGACCAAACAGGTAAATAATGCGACAAAAATATTTTTGCTTTTTGGGGTGCTGGAATACCAGAACCTGCGGGGATGTTATATATTAGCAAGAGTTTAAAAAACTGCCACAAAACCGATTTAAAACCAGTTTCACGTATAAAGGCTGGACAATTTTAGCAATAACAGCTTTTGCGTGGATATTTCGCAATGAATTAGTATGTACCAGCCAGGCAATCACATGTTTAAACATCAACAATCGATTGTGTACTATTTGTATTGTAAAAATAATACTGCATTTATGTATATAATTTCATTAAACCTTTTATAAATGTACTTTAGCCATGCATGATAAAAACAATATAATAGGTTTGAATTTGTACAATAAAAAATTCAGGATTTGGGCGCATGTATGCGTTTGGCTTGTTCTGATGGCTTTACCATACATCATGCATTCAATCAACGTATTGCCATCCCGCACGTTTACAGGCAAAGAAATGAGCGGGTTTATTAAGCTTGATTACGCAGGGTACGTGTATTGGATAGCGGCTTTTTATTTTAACAGCTTAATTCTTATACCTCATTTGTTCATGAAGGGTAAATACCCTTACTATGTGCTGGGCGTACTTTCAATTTATGCCATTTACCTGTTTGTATATCATTATATTTATAACTGGCTGGAGATAGACCTGCCTTATGGCCTGCTGCGCACCAGCTGGCTGCGCCTGCCCGCGTTTTTACTCACCATGGCGGCAAGCCTGGCCTACACTACTATAAACGGCTTGCTTGACTACCAGGAAAAACTGCGCGAAAAGGATAAAGAGAAATTAAAAACCGAGCTGTCCTTTTTAAGGTCGCAAATAAGCCCGCATTTTATATTCAATGTACTTAACAACATTGTATCGCTGGTAAGGTTAAATAGCGCCGAGCTGGAGCCTACAGTGATGAAACTTTCGGGCTTAATGAAATACATGCTTTACCATACCGATGAAGAGAAAGTGAATATTAAGGTAGAAGAGGAATACCTTAACCATTATATTGATTTGCAAAAGCAGCGGTTTGGCAAAAAAGTTAAGGTAGAAACTTCATTTACCATCCTGAATAAAAACCAGCTGATTGAACCGATGCTGTTAATCCCGTTTGTTGAAAATGCCTTTAAGCATGGGGTGGGTTCGATAGATGACCCGCGCATTATCATTGAGTTAGTTACAGATGAGCGTTTTTTAAATTTTACCGTTATCAATAAATATGACGCATTAAATACCGGGCAAAAAGATGAATCATCGGGCATAGGCATAGCTAATGTGAGCCGCAGAATAAACCTGTTATATGAAAACAAACATCAGTTAAGCATCAAAAGCGAAAACAATTGTTTTGAAGTTAACCTGATACTAAAATTAGATGCATGATAAATTGTATTGCAATTGATGACGAGCCGCTTGCCTTAAGTTTACTTGCCGATAACATAAGTAAAATTCCGTTTTTAAACCTGCAGGCAGCCTGCGACGATGGATTTTCGGCCAATAAAGCCATGCAGGAAAACGACGTCGATTTAATATTTGTAGATATCCAGATGCCCGGCATGACGGGGCTTCAGTTTATAAACAGCTTAATAAAAAAGCCGTTGGTTATCATTGTATCGGCCTACAAGCAATATGCTTTAGATGGCTTTGCCTTAAACGTGGTTGATTACCTTACCAAACCAGTACCCCTGGACAGGTTTATGCAGGCCTGTAACAAGGCAAAAGAGCTTGCCGAGCTTAAGGCGTTAAAATACACACTAACCCCGCCCACCCTAAACTATACTTATATAAATGCCGGGTACACCGTTGTTAAAATTACTTTTGATGAAGTGCTGTACCTGGAAGGTTTACGGGATTATGTTAAAATATACTTTACAGGCCATAAAAAGCCGGCCATTGTGCGGCTCAGCTTCAAAAATGTAGAACAAAAATGGCCATCGCACTTTATGCGCATTCACAAGTCATTTTTCATTAATACACAAAAAATTGAGGCCATTAATAAAACGGCCGTTATTATTGATGAAAAAGAGATTCCCATAGGCGAAGCTTACCGTGGGGCGGTAACGGCGTTGATACAGTCAAATAGTTAAAGGCAAACCGGGCAATAACTTTTTTGGTGAAATTTGGCGAAACGCTGAAGGAGGAATGACATTCAAGAATGAAAGACTGTCATGCTGAGGTACGAAGCATCTATTCGCGAACCTTTCTATCGTTCATGCACCGCTGATAGACCCTTCGTTCCTACCCATGACATGTTGTACTTTCGAAGTGCGTGGGCCTGTCACCCTGAGCCTGTCGAAGGGTCGCGCGGAGAGGCCTTTGCCCGCTATGCTTCGACAGGCTCAGGATGACAACGCTCTTTAGTATGTCATTTCCCCTTTAGAACTTCGCGAAATTTTACCACTCATGATGACAAGAAAATTGGATAAGTTATGGGTAGGTACTAAGCAATGAAGCTCGTTTTTCTATTTTCAGACAGCTTCTTAAAAACCTTATTTCATAAAAAAGGGCCGAAAAACTCTCGCAGTTTTTTGATCGGCCCTACATCTACCTATGAAAAACAATCCTTTGAGAAGGATATTAATTTATACTCAATAACAGTACCAATGGTTACATCTTAATTAAAATAAATAAAACGGCACTTTATTTTTACTTTCTTAATAGTTTGTAGAAACACTTCTACTATTATTGTGTAATAACGACACGGTTGGGGAGTTCCCGGTAAGCCGGTTAGCTATTTTCAGATCAGCTGTATTTGTCGCGGCTTACATATATGTCGATTTTTTTGCCGGTGATTTGCCAAATTTTCAGTATCTCGTATCCAAACAAAAAAATGGCCCGTTTTTCCATTCCGGAAAATTTACACTAAAAAGCCAACCTCCAATAAAAACACATAGCAATCTTATCTACGATAGCTTACATCTAAAAACAGTTTTTATCAGTATACCAAAAGTGTGTAAAAAGATAGCAAAAGTAGCGCAAAAGTGTGCAAAAGGATATCAACCGTGCATAAAATCAGGAGCCGCAGGATTACCTTACTATCGTGATGGGGTGTTCAATCAACTACCTGGCAGATAGCAAGATAAGCAGGCCCGTATTTTTTTTTACAAATTCATGAAATGTTTTGGCTCTACGGTCGTCTTAAAGGACAGATAGCAGCGTTTGTTTTTTGATCGATATTCAGCAAACAACCTGTTGCCGGCAACCCGGGGTAACCTGTTTAAAACATTTTAAATGACCAAATCACTACTTGTTTTTCTATTTTCATTATTCGCCTTATCGGCTTTTGCTCAAAAAAGGCATATCATCAGCGGCACCATCAAAGATGCTGCAACAGGCGAAACACTTATTGGCGCATCTGTAAGGGTTAAAGAGCTTTCTTCTGTGGGTACGGCTACAAACAATTATGGCTTCTACTCCCTATCTGTACCCGATGGCTCATATACCTTGCTGTTTAGCTACATAGGTTATGAAACCATTTTAAAACAGGTCTCGCTTCAGCATGACCTGCCTATCAGCATCTCCCTGTCCCCCAAAAGCGAACTACAGGAGGTGGTTATCAATGCCAACCGGCCCAATAACGATCAGATAGCTTCGCCACAAATGGGGGTTGAACGATTAAACATGACCCAGATTAACCAGGTGCCGGTAGTATTGGGCGAAAAGGACATTTTAAAAACAATAACCCTGATGCCGGGGGTAAAATCGGGCGGCGAGGGAAACTCCGGCTTCTATGTACGGGGCGGCGCTTCTGATCAAAACCTGATCATGCTTGATGAAGCCACGGTTTATAACGCATCGCATTTGTTTGGCTTCTTCTCCACCTTTAACTCCGATGCCATAAAAGATGTTAGCCTGTACAAAGGCGGCATGCCTGCCGAATACGGTGGCCGCCTGTCGTCGGTACTTGATATTAAGATGAATGATGGCAACAATAAGGATTTTACCATTCAGGGCGGCCTGGGTCTTATCGCGTCGAGGCTGAAAGTAGAAGGCCCCCTGGTTAAAGACAAAGGATCATTCATGATAAGCGCCAGGCGAACCTATATCGATTTCTTTTTAAAGGCCTCTAAAGATTCGACCATCAAAGGCAGTAAGCTTTACTTTTATGACCTTAACGCCAAGGCCAATTACCATTTTGATGACCATAATACCATTTTCCTGTCGGGTTATTTTGGTAAAGATGTACTGGGGCTCAAAAACCTTTTTGGCACCAACTGGGGCAACGCCACAGGCACCGTAAGGTTTAACCATATTTTTACCAGTAAGCTATTTTCTAATACATCGGTAGTTTTTAGTAATTACAATTACGCCATACAGAGTTTTTTAAGCGATAACAGCTTTAAGGCCACCTCGCAAATCACCGATTTCAATTTAAAGGAAGACCTGCAATACGCGGTTAATAATGAGCACCGGCTTAAATTCGGCATCAACATATTGCACCACAGCATAGCTCCCGGCGATATCACTACCGATGCTTCGTCCAGTTTCAACGCCAAAAGCATCGAAAAGCGTTTTGGCTATGAAAACTCGACCTACATCAGCGATGATTGGAAAGTTAGCGACAAGCTAAGTGTATTGTATGGAGTAAGGCTTAGCTCCTTTTCCCTTATTGGCCCTGGTACCTTTAAGTCATATGATGCCACAGGCAAGGCTGCCGATTCTGCGAGATACGGCTCAGGTTCAACCGTTAAAAGCTACCTTAACCTGGAGCCAAGGCTATCTGCCGGTTACCAGTTAAATGATGCCAGCTCCGTTAAGATATCGTATAATCGTAATACGCAAAACATACACTTGCTCACCAACTCTACCACCAGTTCGCCAACTGACCTTTACGTGATGAGCAGCAACAATATCAAACCCGAAATTGCCGACCAGGTGTCAGCCGGATGGTTCCGCAATTTCAAAGATAACCTGATTGAGTTTTCGGCCGAAGCCTATTACAAGTGGCTGCAAAACCAAATTGATTATAAAGACGGCGCGCAGCTAATAGCCAACCAGGATGTAGAATCGCTGCTCACCTACGGCTCGGGCCGGGCTTATGGTATTGAGTTATTTTTGAAGAAAAAATATGGTAGGTTTAACGGGTGGATAGGTTATACCCTATCACGTACCGAGAATAAATTTGCAGCTATCAACAACGGCCGTTACTACCCGTCAAGGCAAGACCGTACGCATGATCTATCGGTGGTTGGCATTTACCAGCTTACCAAACGTTTATCTTTTTCAAGTTCATTTATTTACCAAACGGGGAGCGCTGTTACCTACCCAACAGGCAAATATAATGTTGGCGGGCTTACCACTTTTTCATATTCGGAGCGCAATGGCTACCGTAAGCCGTCAAACAACAGGCTTGACATTGGCGCCACGTTAGAAGGCAAGCAGCACAAACGATACCACTCCAGCTGGACGTTTAGTATATACAACGTTTATGCCCACCGCGACCCATATAGCATCACCTTCCGCGACAGCAAAACCAGCCCCAACACAACCGAGGCTGCCGAAACCAGCATTTTTGCCACCCAGATACCATCAATTACCTGGAACTTTAAATTTTAAGCCCCCATGAAAACATTCAAACTCTATATCATATTTTTATTTGCCTTACCGCTCCTTTACTCGTGTACCAAAGTTATTGACCTTAACCTGGGCAACAATACCGGCAAACTGGTTATTGAAGGCAACATTACCAATGCTACCGGCGCCCAAACTATCAAATTGAGCCAAAATGTGCCGTTTTCAAGCACCAATACCTATCCTCCGGTTACAGGGGCTACTGTTGCCGTAACCGACCAGGCCGGCAAAAACTACGTGTTTACAGAAGGCACGCCAGGCACCTATACGGCCAGTACCTTTTCTGGCATACCCGGAAGCACCTACACCATGACGGTAACAACTGGTGCAAAAACTTATACCGCCACCTCGGCAATGCCGGCACCAATTGCGTTAGACTCGCTGACATCAAAAGACAATGAATTTAATACCAGCAAGCATAAAAAAGATATCACCGTTCATTACCGTGACCCAGTCGGGGTAGCAAATCAATACCGTTTTGTAATGTTTGTAAACAACGTACAGGTTAAACTAATTTATGCCTTTAATGACGATTTTAACGATGGCCGTACCGTTAGTATCGATTTGCGCACCGATAACAACAGCGACCGGGATTTTGGCATTTACGCCGGTGACACCGTAACTGTTGAAATGCAATGTATAGATAAACCTGTTTACACCTACTGGTTTACCCTGATGCAGCAAGGCGATAACGGCCCCGGGGGTGGGGTTACCCCTGCCGATCCGCCAGGCAATATTACGCCAACAGTTTTGGGCTATTTTAGTGCGCATACCACCCAAAGCAGAACCATTGTGGTTAAATAGGCTTTAATTAAGCCGTTAATACCCAAAAAAGCGTATATCTTTGCGCACAAATTTTATAATTATATTTTCATGGCAAAGGCATCTGAAATTAAAGTAGGAAACATTTTACGCTACAACGGCGAATTGGTAACAGTTACCGAAGTACTGCATCGTACACCGGGTAAAGGCGGAGCTTTCTACTTAGATAAATTTCGCAACATAAAAACCGGAAAAATTGTAGAGGCCCGTTTGGCAACCGACGAACAGGTTGAAATTTGCCGTGTAGAAACCAGTGATTACCAGTACCTGTACGAGGAAGGCGATTACATGGTAATTATGGATAATACCACCTATGATCAGCTAAGCATCCCAAAATCGTTATTTGGCCCATCGGCAAGGTTTTTAAAAGAGGGAATGAATGTGATAGTTTCTATCGAGAGTGAAGAGCCTATCATGGCCCAGGCACCTAACTTTGTTGAGCTGGAAATCACCTACTCTGAACCGGCCGTTAAAGGCGATACATCATCGGGCGCATTAAAAGCTGCAACTACCGAAAATGGTGTCGAAATAAAAGTACCATTGTTCATTAACCAGGGCGATAAAGTAAAAGTAGATACCCGCACCGGCGAATATATCGAGCGCGTAAAATAATAAACGGCTTGTACAGGTGTTCGCTTTTGAGCGAGCCCGTTCGGGTGTTCGGGGCGTTTTTATATATTGTTAACAATCAGACTATTAAGCGTTCGGATAAAATCAAGAGCATGTTAACTTATTAAAAAACAACAAGTTACATCAATAGCAAAATCAACTCCCGGACACCTTCTTTCTTATAATTCGGTGCCGGGAGAAAACACCTCAAAAAACGTTAACTTTTTGACAATAAAAATCAAAAAATCCTCAATTCCGGTATATTTTCTTTGCAAAAAAGTTACAATAATTTACATTCTTTTTCAAAGCCTTTTCTACGGCACAAAATCATACCAAAAAAGTTATGGGCGTTTCCCCAACCGGTAGAAGTTGGGGCCAGGCCTTTCATTCATACGCGCACAAGGCATTAGGCCCGGCCAACGCTCTGACCCTCTCCCGCGGCCGGTATCCGTTGCAGTCCTTAACGCGAAAACGGTTATAACACAACATCGTGGTAAATTATAGGATAAGCAAAAAATTGGTTTAGCAACCGGCAACATTCAAGGCACCGGCCATCGCCGGCTAACGCAAAATTTTATCCCCCCTTTCCCTTCCTCGCCGAAATTATTTTACTAATTTTATTTCGCAGCATAGCCTAAACAATATTATGTCCGAAACGATAACTTATCAATATAGCCAGCCATCAACCCTAAAAAAGTCGACGTTAACCGACGAGCTTTTTTTGGCCAAATACAGCGAGGTGCAAAAAAATAACTCCCCCTGCTTTTTCTGGGGACAACTAACCGACCCGTATACCGTGGCCCGTTGCCTGCTCACGCTCTCCAACGTGGTAAAATCAAGCTTCAGCCTTTCGCCGTTTGAGTTGGCTATGCTTAAAGACCCTATCGTAACGGCCGGGAACGAGAAGATCCGCTTTGAGGGGTTTTCGCATTGCGCGGGGGTGTATGCCCGGGTTGATATTTTGGGCGATGGGCACGATGGCGAGTTTTTGGATAACGGCACCACCAATGTCGATTTTAACCAGCCCATGCTGGCGGCGCTGAGCAATATCCGCAGGAGCGAGAAAGTACTGCTTTCGGTAGGCCAAAAAGAAGTGGCCCTGCACCGCGAGGGCGAAAAGGTGGTGGAGCGCAAAGTACCCCTGCCCACCAAATGGATCAAGGGCCTTACCTCGGTACAAATGTTTTTGGCCGAATCCGAGAAGGTGCACCGCTTTAACCGGCTGCAGGCCTTACAGCTGTTTAAAACCATCCCGCCGGGCAAACCCAAAACAGATTATTACTTGATAACCCGCGGCGGCAAACCCATGTTTTCGCCTGTAAAATCGGGTGATGCCATTACGGTTGGGGGTGTGCACCGCTTAAAACTGATAGAGCCTTTGCTGGCCATTGCCGACGAGTTAAGAGTGTTTCCGCATGCTACCATGCAATCAACCACCTGGCAAATTTATATTGGGGCAATACGGTTTAGCCTGTCCATTTCACGGGATGCCTGGCGGGGTTTTTCGGGCGAGGGTGCGGCGCTGGAGTCATTGATAGAGGATGTGCCCGATAACTGGGTAGAATCACTGGATAATTACAGCTATGCCAACCAGGAGTTTAACCCTACCCTGCTGGCAGTAAACGAAGGCCTGGATATGCAAAAGGTGGATAACATTACCGGCCGCCTCTCGGCCATTGGCTTGCTGGGGTACGATCTGGACGAGAACAACTTTTTTTACCGCCGCCTGCCCTTTAAGCTCAGCCGCATCATGAGCCTTAACCCGCGCTTAAAAGATGCCGAAAAGCTGTTGCAAGAAGGCAAGGTACAGATAACCAAACAGCAGGACGATAAGGTAGAGGCCCGTGTAGAGGGCAGCGGCGTGCACCACATGGTTGTATTAAACGGCGATAAAGCCCAGTGCACCTGTACCTGGTTTAGCAAAAATCAGGGCGAGCGGGGCATTTGCAAACATATTTTAGCAGTTAAAAAAAAGCTGGCCAACTAATACCACCATGAGCGTAGTTGACGATTTTACCCGCATTTTAGAGAAAGGGCAGGAAGCCAAAATTATCCCCTTTTCGCAAACACTTGATAAAGCGCAAAAAAAGCAGCTGGTGCCCGAATTAAAAAAGCTGTATAAAACTTATTCGGAGTACAAGGAAGACCGCTCGGGCCACTACCGGGTTAAATGGACCGATCCGCAACGCGAAATACTGGGCATAGCGGGTTTTGTATGCCACAACCAAAAAGATTTTACGCAGATGCCCGGCGGGGCGCTCAATAAAAGAGTATTAGATGCCATACTGCCCTGGTACTGTCCCACCTGGTTCAGCGATTTTATAAACGGGCACAGTAATAACGGCTCTTTTTCCTGGTTTTTGGATTATGCCTGGTACGTGGAACTGGTGGAGCATCACTACATCAACCTTAGTCCTGCCATGATCGCAAAACTACTACCAGAATATCTTTATAGCCTAAGAAGTGTGCATAAAAGAACCTATATGCCCGATAACCTTTTATCCAAAAAGATTATCCTGGCCGAACACATCTGGTATCTTTTTGAACATGAATCGGACGTGCACCTTGCCGACAAACCTTTCAACCTGCCCGGGGTACCCGCCGAAGGCATCTGGACATATGCTTTTAAAACCCAAAGCGATGCCGGCCGGATTGACAGGCAGCGCGTTTTAGGGGAGTCGTTAAAAGCAGCGAACAGCAACTTCGCCCAACATGCAGCCAACTGGTTCGTCTCCCTTTTTATGCACCTGGAGCCGTCAAAAACGGAGCTACTAACCTTGCAGGACGATTTGTTGCACCTCCTCAATTCGCCACACAGCAAACCCGTAAATACGGCCATAAAATATTTAAAGGATATTTGCGACGATGCCGGTTTTAACATCGACGCGTTTTTAGATCATGCGCCGCTGCTGCTCTCGTCCGAGTCAAAAGCCACCGTATCTACCACGCTGATGGCTTTGGATAAGCTGGCCAAAAAGTACAAAGACAAAGCCGAAACCATCATGGCCATCAGTTGCCAGGCATTTATTCACCAGGATAATAATCTGCAGGTTCGCGCGGCCAAACTGCTGCAAAAATACGGCGACCCTGCGTCTGAAGAGTTGAAAGCCGCCCTGGCCGCTTACCAGGATGCACTACTTTTTGACGCCCGCAGTTTGTTAACCGCCTTTTTGGATAACACCGAAGAAGTACCGGCAGAAGCAAACCATCCCCACGAACAACCCGAAGCCCAACAGGCCCTTGTACAAATAGCCTCCCCTCAAACCTTTGATGAACTGGTATTTTTAGCCAGCCAGGCCTTTGATAACAATCAGCCTTATCATTTCGACCTGCTGCCTGCCGCCCTGCTGCATTTCCAGGGCGAAATGACGGCCAAAAACATCAGCAAGCTTATCCCAGCCTTCCAGCGGGCCTGCAAGGTGATCTCGTCCGATTTTACAAGTACCATGGGCTACCTGGATAATATGCTGGCCACCTTTTTTGCCGACTATAGCTGCCTGCTGGTTGAACTTTACCCCTTGCAAACAACCGAACTGAACCTGCTTCGCGAATCGTTTATGGAAACGTTTAAAAAGCACGAGATGTGGGGCAGGTACATCAGCCGGATAGATAACATCAAAAGCTGGAACCGTGGGGTAAGTTACAAAACACACAAACACCTGCTGCTCAACGCGTTTTTCCTGCTCGAGCGTAAAATAAACCTGCCCCTGCTGTCAACCCCAACGCATGAGCCTTGCTGGGTATCGCCCCTGGTGCTGGTGCAGCGGCTTATCAAATACAAAGTAGCCCATGTAGCACCTGCCGATATGGATTTCCAGGTGGCGGTGTCCCGCTGCTCAACGGAACATCACCAGGAAGCCCTTGAGTTAGCCGCCCGCGAATTAAACGGCGAGTACCGCCAGATCATCAGCTTTATGCTGGGTGGCGACTACTACCCGCAGGAAAACTATAAATATAAACCCGTGTGGCTGGTGGCCGCCCTTACCCGCGCCAAACAACCGCCAAACCCGCAATGGTTTGCCTACAGCAGCCTCCCGGCCAACTATCTTACCGGCAATTTCAGCTGGACATCGGTTGTAGAGGCCTACACCTATAAAAAGTGGGATTACGCCACCCGTAAAAACATAGATACACCGGCCAAACGCAGCAAAATAATTATCGAATTTGGCGATGCTCCAAAGAAAATAAGCGCTATTAAAAACCTGTTTGCCAAACTGCTGCCCGCAAAAATCATCGCAGAGCCATCGGTATATGATATAGCCATCATCAACGCCAAATACGCCTGGGGCGGGGATAATGATGTGATGCGCCTAATTAATTTAAACCCCAACCACCCCGAAGTATGGCTGGCAAGGGTCATCAGCACATCGCTTGATAGCCCCGATTTTGATAGCGAAAACGACAAACGCCTCATCATCCACGCCCTCGAGGCCATGATGGCCCTTAACACAGTTTACGGCCCCATGGCGCACCTGCTGGTAGCATCGGCCATGGTCAGCAGCGATAAAACCGTGCGCGCCTACGCCGCCGAACTTTGGATAAACGGCGTAACCCAAAACACCATCAGCAGCCAGCAAATTGGCGACATCATTGGCCGCCACCAGGCCATCGAGCTAACCCCCTTTAAACGCTTTACCGACCTCCTGCAAGCCAACCTGTTCCAGGTATCCAAACCCCACAACCAGGCCCTGCAAAACCTCCTAAACGCCTGCCTGGCCCGTTTAAGCGACAAGCCCGCCAACGGTTTAAAAAAGCTATTGGAAATTTATACCGAGCTATTGGCGGCTAATAAACCGGCTGTTATCCCGGCAGAGGTATTGGCTAAATTGGATGTTTGGGGAGAGGTGGAGGCTTTGGGGAAAGTTGTGGGGAAGGTGAAGGTTGTGGGTGGGGTGAAGTAGAAGGGATTTACAGATTTATTATTCTAAAAAGCCATTTAAAAGCTTCATTATTCATTGCCGTTGACTTTAGTCAACGGGAGAGTGAAGCATCGCCGTCCCCTCGGGGTCTCTTTGAAAAAGGACCCTGAGGTTCCCGATCATCTCGCATCAACGTGGCTTCGGGATTACGACCGGCTTTATACAACCGCTGGGTCCTCTACCGAGAGACCCCACGGGGACGGGAAATTCACTCACACCGTCCCCTCGGAGTCCCTTTGAAAAAGGACCCTGAGGGACCCGAACATCTCGCATCAACGCG
>Ga0307515_10000237_pt1 | contig 136173 bp, 126 predicted proteins | sample 17_EM_MG_FD_194513 | JGI IMG/M metagenome (GOLD analysis project Ga0307515, IMG submission 194513) | Populus trichocarpa ectomycorrhiza microbial communities from riparian zone in the Pacific Northwest, United States - 17_EM | ecosystem: Host-associated > Plants > Roots > Unclassified...
GCTCAGATACAAAACCCCAAAAGAGGTCTACAAAGAGAAAAACTAAGTCCCCCCTTAAATCTCGTTGCTAACTGTCCAACAATTCCGGGTCAGTACAAGGTTCCGGGTGCCTATCAAACACACAGATCTCCGCTCCCTAACTCCCTAACTCCCTAACTCCCTAACTCCCTAACTCCCTAACTCCCTAACTCCCTAAAAGGCGTATAACCAACTAAGCCCCCATGCTTCTCCTCGCCGCGCTCATCCTCAAAACCGCCACCGGAGCCACGGAGACCCTCTTCCCCGCCAAAGACCGAAAGGCAACGGTGATCTACGTCGTACTCGCCGAATGCCCGATCGCCCGGAAATTCAGCCCCGAAATGGCCCGTCTCGCAAGGGACTACGGCAAGAAGGGCATCCGCTTCCTCATGGCCTACGCCGACGCCGAACCCGCCGCGATGAAGACCCAAATGAAGCAGTTCGGACTCTCATTCCCCGCCGCCAAAGCCGACCGGAAGCTTATCAACCTCCTCAAAGCCGTCGCCGTCCCCACCGCCGCCATCATCACCGCCGATGGCACCATCCCCTACGTCGGACGCATTGACGACCGCTTCCCCGCCCTCGGCGTCCAGCGAAAACCCCGTCGCGCCGACCTCCGCCTCGCCCTCGACCAGTTCCTCGCCCACAAACCCGTCACCCCCGCCCGCACCGAAGTCGTCGGCTGCAACCTTCCCCAGAACTAAAACGGTTTCACGAGAGTCAGAACCACGTGGGATGGGCTTTCGACCTCTGGCGTGACAATGCCCTCCTCGCCCTGGGTGTCGTCCTTTTCCTCGCTGGCCTAGGCGTCCCCGGCCCCGCCTCCATCGCCATCATCGCCACCGGGGCCCTCATCCGCCGCGGCCACGCCGACCTCCTCCCCGCTCTCGCTGTCGCCCTCCCTTGCGCCATCGCCGGAGACCTCCTCAGCTACACCCTCGCCCGCCGAGGCCTTGGCAAGTGGCTGGAGCGGCAAAAGACCAAGCGACGCTGGCGCAAAGCCGTCGAGCGCTTCCAGGAAAACGCCCCCTTAACTCTGTTCCTCGCCCGCTGGCTCCTCACCCCCATCAGCCTCGCCGTCACCTACATCGCCGGCAGCAGCCGCTACCCCCTGTCCAAATTCCTAACCGCCTCAGTGTCGGGCCAAGCCGTCTGGATCTTCCTCTATGGAGGCACCGGCTTCCTCCTAGGCCGCCAATGGAAATCTGCCGCCGCCTCCCTGCCCCCCTATCTCATCGCCGCCGGAGCCATCCTCCTGTTCGTGGTCGCCGGCCGGGTCCTGGTTACCCGTCGACACCAACTCAACGCGAAGCGGTGAGCCTACGCCGCATACCCAAACGGCCGCACGTTTGAAGCCCCGTACTTCCGCAGTAGATCCTGTACGATCCCCGCCTTGAGTGGATCTTGAATCACCACGCTCAGAATCGCTCCGCCGTCCTCGTAAGCCTGTTGATAGTGCGGAATCTCGTCCGCCGGAACCCCTTGATCCTTCAGGTATCCGACCACTCCGCCTGCCACCGCGCCCGCGCCTGCCGTCGCGGCCAAACCCGCCACCGCGACCGCCAAAGCGCCGCCGCCAACCACCAAACCAAACCCCGGAATGGCGATGCTCGCCACGGCCGCCAACGCACCGATGCCAAGACCATAACCCACGCCCTTCGCCGCACCCTTGGCCGCGTCCTGAATCGTCGTCGTCGAAACTCCCGCTTTTGCCGCCCGCTCCGCGTCGTATTCTCGCACGTCGGCATCGTGACCGCTCGCAATCGCCGTCGTCGCCGTCGTCGTCGTCGTTACCGACGAATCGCTCGCATGCTCAATCGGCGCCCGGTCGTGAACGCCCAAGTCGTAAGCTTCGTCGTATGTGCGCGGCTCCAGATCCGCGTTCACCTCCGCCGTCTGACCCAACGGAAACATATTGCCCCCCGGAATCGGCGGCGTACCCGCCCCCGCCCGAAGGTCGTTCCCCAACGGATCGAAAGAACCGGTCGATCCCGCGGGACCACTCACAATCGTGGGCTGACTCCCCATGGCGGCGGAGTCGGTGAATCCCTCCACCTGCTTCCGCGCCTTCTCGTTCAATACCAAGCTGATATCGGAAGCGGCAATCCCATGATCTAACAATGCCCCCGCCGCACTCTCGGCATGGTTGACATCGGCAAAGGCGGCGTAAACGGTTTCAGACATGATGCTCAATCCGACCGCTTTTCCCAACCGAGGGTTTCCTCAGAACCCCTCTCTCCTCCGGGGGAGAGGGGCAGGGTGAGGGCGAGAGCCTTTCAGATCCCGGATCAATCCCGATCAAACTCAAGGCAAAACCCAACCCAAGCCACCGTTCCTTAGGTCCAACCCACTTTTCCGTTCAAACCACAATCCCCACCTCTCACGCCACAGTAAACTCTTCCCCGTGAGCGAAGCAGGCCAAAACGAAGAGCGGCAGGTGATCTATGACCCGTTGCACGCCCTCATGGCCCGTTTTGAGAACGTCAAGATCTCCAACACCGGATCCGACGCGTTCGAAGGCCTGACCATCGAAGAGGCTCTCGCCAAACACATCGTCGACGGCGTGAAAAAGGGCCTGGAAACCCGCCTCGAAACCGCCCTCGAAAACCACGAACCCCTTGCTATCGTCAACGACATCCTCCTCGGCGGCATGAAGACCGTCGGTGAGCTGTTCGGCGCCGGCAAAATGCAGCTCCCCTTCGTCCTCCAAAGCGCCGAGGTCATGAAGGCGGCCGTTCGATACCTTGAGCCGAGAATGGAAAAGGTCGAAGGCTCCGAAAAGGGCTCCATTCTCCTCGCTACCGTCTCCGGCGACGTTCACGACATCGGCAAAAACCTCGTCGACATCATCCTCAGCAACAACGGCTACCGCGTGGTCAACATCGGCATCAAGCAACCGATCAACGCGATCCTCGATGCCTGGAAAGAACACAAAACCGACGCCATCGGCCTCAGCGGCCTCCTCGTGAAGAGCACACTCATCATGAAGGAGAACCTTCTCGAGATGAACTCGCGCGGCCTCGCCGGGATCCCCGTGCTACTGGGCGGTGCCGCCCTCACCCGCTCCTACGTCGAACAAGACCTTCGCTCGCTCTACGAAGGCCGCGTCTTCTACGCCCAAGACGCCTTCGAAGGCCTCCACATCATGGAGAAGTTGGCCGACATGATCGCGGAAGCTCCCGTCGAATCGGCGGACGACGCCGAGGAGACCGAACAGATCCGCCTCCGCTCCCACCGCACCGACGTCCTCGAACCCGCTCTCTATAACTTCGACGGCACGATGTCCGACGTCGAGCCGATGGCCGAGCCTCCCGCCCTTCCCTTCTACGGCGCGCGGAAGCACACCAAGTTCGACCTGTTCGAACTCTACAAATACGTCAACCCCGTCGCCCTCTTCCGTGGCCAGTGGCAGTTCAAACGCCCGGAAGGCATGACCAACCCCGAGTTCACCGCCTGGCTCGCCCAGGAGGCCGAACCCATCTTCCGCCGCCTCGGCCGCGACCTCGCTACCGTCCTCAAACCCGCCGTCAAATGGGGCTGGTTCCCCTGCGCCGGTGAAGGCAACGACGTGATCGTCTACCAAGACGACTCCAAGACCGAACGCATGCGGTTCACCTTCCCCCGCCAACGCGACGGCCGCCGCCTCTGCCTCGCCGACTTCTTCCGCCGTCCCGATAACGGCGCTACCGACGTCGTCGGCTTCCAAATCGTCACCGTCGGAGCGGGCGTCAGCGAACGAGAGCGAGCCCTCTTCGCCAAAGGCGACTACCAGGAATACCTCTTCACCCACGGCATGGGCGTCGAAACCGCCGAGGCTCTCGCCGAATACTGGCACCTCCAAATGCGCCGCGAACTTGGCATTGACGACCAGGAGCCCGAAGACATGCGCCTCCTCTTCTCCGCCCGCTACCACGGCGCCCGCTACTCCTTCGGCTACCCCGCCTGCCCGAATCTGGAAGACCAAACCAAGCTGTTCGAACTCCTAAACCCCGAAGACGTCGGCCTAGAACTAACTGAAGAGTTCATGCTCGAACCCGAACAGTCCACGAGCGCCATCCTCATTCACCACCCCGCGGCGAAATACTTTAACGTTCGATAAGCCTCTCAGAACCACTCGCCCCTCCTGGGGGAGAGGGGCAGGGATGAGGGGCGAGAGCCTTCCAATATCCAGGTCCGAGCGAAAGTTACCCCCCGCTGGCCGCTGAGGTCGTTTCCTGAAGCTTCCTCAACTCTTCCTCCGCCTCCTGGAGTCGCTGCTGGGCCTCTCTCACGTCCTGGCTATTTATCGACTTTGATTGATAGTCGTAAACAGACCTGGCCTGCTGGACAGCTTCCTTCGCCGACTGAATCGCGGCCTTCTGATCGGCCTCAGCCTTTGCCATGTCGGCCGAAGGCGCAGCTGGAGCAGCCGGTGCCTCGGGGGCCACTCCGTCCGAAACCTTCATCGGAACCTCGGCATTTGGCCCAACGTCAGCCGTCGAACCACCGAAAATAACTGCTGGCCCTTCGACCGACGGAGGCACCCTCTGCTGCCCAAACAGGAAATAGCCGCCCAACCCGATCACCGCAATCACGACAACTAAAGCAAGAACAATCCCCGCGCTTAAAGCCGCGCTCCGATCCCCAAATTGCCGCGTTTGTGGCACTGCTTGGCGAGCCTTGCGTTGACGCACCTCGCCAAGTAGTCTTTCGACCTCCGCCGGCGGCAAGTTCAGCGCTTCCGCCAGACCCTCGACGGTGGGACCGTCACTGAGCGGGCTGCTTTGCTGACGGGCGGCAAGGCGAATAATCTCCTGCGCCTCATCGGAATCGACGTGTTGGTCTTGGCGAAGCATGGCAATGACTCTATAGTGCGCAATGAAAAGGGCCGAATGGGGCATTCGGCCCTTGAAGGGGAGAAATCAGCCGATAAAAACGCGCCAGGCCTCGCCAAGCGCGGAACGTATACGTTCCCGAAAGACGGCTTGCCGCGCGAACCGCGTTGAAACATGGTGCTGAGGGGACGCTAAAGAGTGCGAACCTAAAACTACGAGGGAAACGAGGGTAATCATTTTTGGGCTTTCGATCCTTGCGGTCGTCGGCCCGGCGGTGATTAGGGCCTACATATCTCGTCGTTGTTCCAAGACCAAGACTTTGCCGTCATGGCCGTCCAGCCTCATCGAGAAACTCGCGGTCGCTGGCATTGGTGGTATCGGAGTGAAGTTTAAGATCCGCGTCTCCACCGTTGGCGCTGGCATCAGACTCGCGAGAAGAGGATTCTTCTTGATGAGCGATGGGCCGGCGAAGGCGAAAGCGGCGGCGATCACGGTGATGGCGATTCCCGCGCTCAGCAGTCCGGACCGATCGATAAATCGTGGTTTCCGGCCGGCCAAGCGGCGGACGTTCGCGACATCCGTGCCGAGGGCGAGCGCAAGTGTGGCCACATCGATCTCATCGGTCATCCCGTGCTCCGCACGATATGCCCGTACGACTGCTTCGGCTTCGCTCCACTGCATTCTTTCGCTCATTCGCTTCCTCCTTACGTAGCGGATATTACCCGCACATCTTTATAGACGCGAGTACACGTAGGCCGTTACGCGGAAAATTACCGTGCGGGTACAACCCAAGGATGCGTAGGAAGCTCGTCGTCGGTAACTGGAAGATGCACCTCACTCGTGACGAGGCGGCTTCCCTAGTCGGCGCGTTGCAAGAGGGCTTCGTGGAAACGGAAGCGGAGGTCGGCGTCTGCCCCGCCTATCTCAGCATCGGCATCGTCCGCCGCCTCCTGGAAGGCGCTCCCATCGCCCTCGGCGCACAGGACGTTTTCTGGCTCGACCAGGGCGCCTTCACTGGCCGCGTCTCCGGCTCGATGCTCAAGGATGCTGGCGTCACCCTCTGCCTCGTCGGCCACAGCGAGACCCGCGGCCGCTTCGGCAAGCTCGACGTGCCCGAATCGACGGTCGGCTTCTTCGCCGAGACAGATGAGACCGTCAACCTGAAGATCAAAGCCCTCCTCAAGCACGGCATCGCCCCCATCCTCTGCGTGGGCGAAACCCTCGAAGAGCGCGAAGCGGACCGCACCGACAGCGTCATCCAATCCCAACTCCGCGGCGCGCTCGAAGGCATCAAAGACTTCGCCAACGGCGTCGTAGCATACGAACCCGTGTGGGCCATCGGTACCGGCAAAACCTGCGATGCCGCCGAGGCTTCCCGAGTCTGCGGCGTCGTCCGCACCGCCCTCCGCGCCATCCTCGGCGCCCAGGCCGATTCGGTCCGCATCCTCTACGGCGGCAGTGTCAACGCTGCCAACGCCAAAGAACTCTTCGCCCAACCCGACATCGACGGCGGCCTCGTCGGCGGCGCGTCGCTAAAGCCGGCCGACTTCACCAAAATCATCGCCGCCGCTTAGCCCCCCTCGTCGCGTGGGCGGCCCGCTCGCGAGGCAGCCGTCGTTGGGTCGTTGGGTCGTTGGGTCGTTGGGTCGTTGGGTCGTTGGGTCGTTCCTAAAAGGAGCCTAACCCTCCGCCCAATGACCCTATGACCCAACGCCGCTTACAGAATCTCTTTCCCCAACACCTCGCCCTTCTCGCTCAGGTCGTAGACGACCGGGACGGCGGTGCCGAGGTTGAGTTCTAGGACTTGCTCTTCGGTCAACCCGTCGAGGTCCATGACGATGGATCGGTTCGAATTCCCGTGAGCGACGACGAGGACGTTTTTGCCTTGTGCGATGTCACCGAGGATGCAGCGCTGGAAGAACGGGAGGGTTCGGGCGGCGGTCATTTCGAGCGATTCGCCGCCCTTGCCGGGGGGCGGGACGTTGTAGCTGCGGCGCCAGATCTTGACCTGGTCGGCTCCGAACTTCTCGGCGGTCTGGGCTTTGTTCAAACCCTGAAGGTCACCGTAGTGACGTTCGTTGAGCGCCTCGTCCTTGATCGTCGGAACCTGAACGCCCATGCTGGCGAGGATGCCTTCGAGGGTCTTCTGGGCTCGCTGGAGGTTGCTGGTGTAGGCAACATCGATCTTTGTCGCGGCCAGCTTCTTGCCGGCGGCCTGCGCCTCTTCCTGGCCGAGTTCGGTGAGGGGAACGTCGACCCATCCGGTAAATCGGTCCTCCAAGTTCCAGAGCGATTGACCATGGCGAACGAGGATGAGCTTCGGCATTAGGCTTAGGTTACCTTCCCCGGGCCTGGGTCACTTCGACCATCCAAGTTCGATTATTGATGATTCTTTGCTTTCAAAGAACGTGGTTTCTGATCGGGATTTTACGAGGATATCTCGTATTTTTTTTCGTGGGCATCCAGTTATCGATGATTTATGGAGTTAACTTTCAACCTCATCAAGTACCCGAGAAGTGATTTGCGTATTCTTTTGTCTACGTTATTTTACCCTCTCGGAGGTGGGGAGGCAGTTGTCCGGAACGCAAGATCGGTTGCCTCCTTTTCTTGGTGCCAATGCCCTGGGCCGCTCAGTCCTCGCTTTCGACCATTGACAAACGTAAACGCCGGTGAGCCCTGGGGGTTAAGAGGCGACGAGAGGGGGAGCTTCTATGCCCCAAATTTGAGCATCTCAACGTGAACCCGGGTCGCTTCCCCGCTCTCCAAAGCCACCTTCCCTCCGACCACCACCATCTCCGGAGCCGCCGCCAAAGTCTCTCCCTCGTACGGGCTCCAGCCACACTTCGATTGGACCATCCTCCGCTCAAAAACAACGGTCCGACCCAAATCCCAGAGGGCAAGGTCGGCGTCCATTCCAACTTCCAGCCTTCCCTTCCCTTCGATCGCGTAAAGCGAGGCAGGCCGTTCGCAGGCCATTTTGACAACCGTCTCCAACGAAAGCCTTCCCTGCTGGACAAACCGAAGGAGGGCCATCACCATCGTCTGAACCCCGGGCATGCCGCTGGGGCTGCCGGGGAAAGGGATGCCCTTTTCTTCCAAGGTGTGAGGGGCATGGTCCGAGCCGAAGACGTCGAAGACTCCCGCCTCAAGAGCTTTCCAAAGGCCTTCCCGATGCTCGGCGGAGCGGATCGGGGGATTCATCTGAAGGTGAGTACCGAGCCTTTCGTAGTCCTCGCCGGCGAACCAGAGGTGTTGGGGGGTGACTTCCGCAGTGGTACCGAGGCCTTGGCGCTTCGCCTCAGCAATCATCGGCGGCTCGTCGGCGGTGGAAACGTGGAGGATATGGATCGGGCGGCCGGTCTCGGCGCTGAGGCGGAGGATCCGCTCGGTGGCTAGGCGGGCGCTTTCCGCGTCCCGGAGGAACGGATGCTCTCTCGCGTTGGGCGCTTCGCTGAGGAGGGCTTTTCGCTGGCGATTTCGAGCCTCGTCTTCGGCGTGGATGGGGCAGCGCTTGCGCCCCGACCGCAGAACGCTTCGGAGTTCGTCGTCTTCCCCCACAAGGAGCGGCCCGGTCGAGCTGCCCATGAAGATCTTGATACCGGGGACGCCCGGGAGCTTTTCGTACTCGGCCAGACTGTTGACGTTATCAGTGGATGCCCCGACGAAGAAGCCGTAGTGAACCCAGGAGGTTTTGGCCGCGCGATCCAACTTGTCGCGAAGGGTGGCCTCGTCCGTGGTTGTGGGGTTGGTGTTCGGCATCTCAAGATAAGCCGTCACGCCACCGTAAAGGGCGGCGCGGCTGCCGCTTTCGAGGTCTTCTTTGTGAGTCAGGCCGGGTTCGCGGAAGTGGACTTGGGTGTCGATGGCGCCCGGGAGGAGGATGAGGCCCTTGGCTTCGATGTCTCGTTCCGCCGTTTCTCCGGCGAGGGAGCCGATGGCGGCGATCTTGCCGTCCTTGACGGCTAGGTCGGCTTCGAACACTCCCGATCCGGTTGCGATTCGGCCGTTGCGGAAGAGAAGGTCGTAAGCCACGACCATAAGTTTCTCATATCTACCGTGGCGCGGGCGGGGCAGAGTCTGGTCTTAGTTACTCGGTGTGCGAAACGCCCAGGAATTTCGCCCCTTTGGGGCTTGGGTCTTGCTCGCTTTCGTCCCAGGCCGTTGGCCTGGGCTGTGGTATATCGGCCCTTCGGGCCTGGAGAAGAGGCTCTACTCGGCGCTCCATTTAGGCTATCGGACAAACTATTCGTATGACGATTGCGACCTACAACGCCGCCGGAATTCGGGCTCGGCTGGATAGCCTGCTCGACTGGATGGCGACGAACGAGCCGGACGTGATCGCGATTCAGGAAACCAAGGTCGAAGACAGCAAATTCCCCCTTGAACCGTTCGAAGAGCTTGGATACCACGCGGCAATACATGGGCAGAAGGCCTGGAATGGGGTCGCCATTCTCTCCCGCTCGCTGCCCACCAATATCCGGCGCGGTTTCGAAGATCCTTTGATGCCGGAGGATGCCCGTCTGATCTCCTGCGAGATCGATGGCATCACGTTCATCAACACCTACGTGCCCAACGGTAGCTCGGTGGGGTCAGAGAAGTTTGCCTATAAGCTCCAGTGGCTGGAGCGGTTCCGGCGCTATCTCGATGAAAATATTCGCCCCGATAAGCCGGCGATCTGGCTTGGTGACGTTAACATTGCACCTACACCGGACGACGTTTACGACTCACCCCGGTTTCTTGGCGGCGTCGGCCATCACCCGGAGGAGTTCATGCGGCTGACGGATATCGTCTCCTTCGGCCTTACCGACGTATTCCGTCTGCACCACCCCGGACCCGGCCTTTACTCATTCTTCGACTTCGTCATTCCGAACTCGGCGAAGCGAAACCTCGGTTGGCGCATCGACCACATCTATGTCACCGCCCCGCTCGTCGGAAAATGCACGGAGTGTCTCATCGACCGAGACGCCCGGATGAGCGAGAAGCCGAGCGACCATACGTTTGTGGTGGCGACGCTGGAAGTTTAGGGAGTTAGGGAGTTAGGGAGTTAGGGAGTTAGGGAGTTAGGGAGTTAGGGAGTTAGGGAGTTAGGGAGTTAGGGAGTTAGGGAGTTTTCTCCAGAGGAAGCCTGGGCCAAAATCCAAAACCTAACTCCCTAACCGTCAAATTCACCGAAAATTTGCCGTCCTAACCCCTAATCCCTAATCCCTTATTTTCCAAACCTAAAGTTCTTCCATAGATCGCCGAGGATTCCATCAAGGAAGTTCGCTGGTTTTTAAAAATTAGCGATCCAAAGGATTGGAACTGTGAGCATCAGGATCAACAACAACGTCACCGCGATGAATGCATTGCGGAACCTGGGTACGACGAACGATGGGATGGCGGGCAGCATTACGCGGCTTAGCACCGGTCTCCGAATCGTATCCGCCGCCGACGACCCCGCCGGCTTGGTGATCTCTGAGGGGATGCGCGCCCAGATGAAGGGCCTCTCCCAGGCGAGCAGCAACACTCAGAACGCCATCAATATGTCGAAGACGGCAGACGGCGCGATGGAAGAGGTTCAGACGATCCTCAGCGATATGCGCACCCTGGCCGTTGCGTCCGCTAACTCCGCGGTCATCGATGCCTCGCAGCTTCGAGCCAACCAGAACCAGGTTGTGAGTTCGATCTCCTCGATCGACCGAATCGCCACCACCACCCAGTGGGGCAGCAAGCGTCTTCTCGACGGCACCGCCGGCGTCCGCAGCAGCGTCACCGACACCAACAACGTCAGCTCGGCCTACTTCGGCTCGACGTTCGATGGCATGACCATCGCTTCGGGACCGATCACGATTCAGCGCACCACCGCCGCAAGCCAGGAGAGTCTGACGACGAACAAGACGTTCGCCAACAGCCTCAGCCTCGTGAGCGCCGGTTCGTTCGTCATCAACGGCACCACTTTCACCTCCAACGGTACGACGGATACGGTGCAGGACATGGTGACCGCGATCAACGCTCAAGCGAGCAACACCGGCGTTTCTGCAACCGCGGTTGCCGTCGGCGCCAACGTTTCTTTGAAATTGACTTCGGTCGAATTCGGCGCCGACTACGACGTCGACTACTTCGACACGGCAGCCCTCTTCAGCACGACCAACCACCCTGCGCCGACAGTAGCAGGCACCGATGCGGTGGCAACCGTTACCGCAACCGTCCTCGACAAGACGGGCACCCCGACGACGACGAGCGTGACCTTTACCGGCGGCCAGGGCGACAAGACCAGCGGCCTCTCGATGACGGACACCGAGGGCAACCGGCTCATCATGACGTCCTCGGGTAACAACGGCGCGACTCTTGGAAGTGCCACTACCGTTGGCGTGGTCAACACTGGCGATGTCCAGTTCCAGATCGGCGCTAACGCCGGTCAGTTCGTCACTTTCTCGATGCCAGACGTTCGAGCCCGAAACCTTGGGACCAGCGCGGTTCCGGGTTACGACCTTTCGACGATCGACCTTACGACCACCGCCGGCGCGACCCGAGCGATCCAGATCCTCGACGACGCGATCACCACGCTGGCCGAGACTCGAGGCAAGCTTGGCTCGTTCCAGAAGAACGTACTGGAGTCGAACTCCCGCGCTCTTCAGGTGGCGAACGAGAACGTCACCGCCGCCGAAAGTTCGATCCGCGACGCGGACCTGGCGGCGGAAATGACGCATTACACCAAGTATCAGATCCTTCAGCAGAGCGGCACCGCCGTTCTCGCGCAGGCCAACCAGCTGCCTCAGCAGGTTCTCAAACTCCTGCAGGGCTAACCCCTCGAATAGGCGAGCCCTCCCGTTCCTAGGGGCGAGCCTATTCAAGCGGTCCTTATCCCGGTCACGCGTTTCTCGAATAGGTGAACCCTCCGTTCCTATGGGGTGAGCCTATTCAAGAGATCCGAGGCCGGGATTTTTGTGTTTGGGCAGCTTTGCCTTTATTTTCCTTTCCGGCCTCGACGAACTTAGCCCAAAGGACTTCCCGGACGGTACGCATCGGTGAGCCCCGGGGGCTTAGGTCCAAGAGTTTAAGGAGTTGCCCTGTTCGGCCCCCAGGGCATTGTCGGCAAGAAAAAAGTACCAGGCACTCCGAAGACTGGCGCCTTCGGCGTAGGAGGCCACCTTTATCGTTACCTCCGGGAAAGTTGCGGAGCTAAAGCTCCTGATTGAAAGCGGAGCTGAAGCTCCGCACTCCAGGGTAGGCCGTACTAAACCGATTGGCTCCGAGCAGCGTAGTCACAACAATGTCCGCATTCGCTAGTGAAGAAGACCGGAGAGTTCTAAGCCGATTCTCTTCCTCGCTGGCGGACCTCGCCGCGGTTGCGATTCAGCCGGGTTCGCGGTCGATTCGGTCCACTTGTCCGGATGGGCAGTTTTGGTTGCCGGTTCGGGGGGAGCAGGTGATTCGCGGGGCCGGGGGAAACCGGCGGCAAGGGCCTTTCGAGCTTCTTTACTATGCGCCCAGGGAGGCGGCAGAACGAATGGCCGATTCGCCAACGCTTGCTTATGGACTGCGCGTAAAGCTTTCGGCCATGAGCGACGAGCAGCGGGACGCGAGTTGGATGGAGGGGAATAAGGTCGACTGGGATACGTCCCGAAAGGTTTTAAGCCTCATCGTGAAGGGATTCAGCGGGAACGCAGATCCGCATGAACTGGATGAGACCATTGCGCAGTGGGTTACGAGCCGGCGGCAGGTGCGCGAGACTCCTAGAGCGCAGTGGCTGCGAACCATTCAAGCGCTGCTATTCGACGACCCTTCCCTTTCGTTACTGGACCTAAGCCGCGCCACGGGGATCGTCCCGTCCTATTTGTCCGCGGAGTTTAGTCGTACGCAAAGGGTGACGATCTCGGCTTATCGTCGGCAGGTCATGCTTCAACGCGCTCTTTCCTATGCGGGTGAAGGCAACCTCAACGTCGCCGCGATTGAGGCCGGTTTTTACGATGCTTCCCACTTCCACCGAGTCTGTAAGGCGGAGTTGAAGATCAAACCGACGGAGCTTCGGCAGTTGATTTGGCCAACCTAAAATCTGTACAAGACTTCCGATTTCGGTGACCGGTACAAGGAGGGTGTGACGATTCTCTTCGCGGCCATTGCCCTCACTCCGTCGAGCACCATTCAAGCGCGGGAACTGGTCGACCAGGCCATGGGCATCCTCGGCGGTCGCAAGAAGTTGGAGTCCATCCGACAGCTTTCCACCACGGTATCTGGCCACAACTATCTGGTCGAGCAGTCGGAGCGACCCACCGGACCTTACGTGACCACGTACGGCAGAGGGAGCCGAAACTTTGATTTCGACCGTTTGTCCGAGACGACCGAGCTGACCTTCGCGGGCTTGGTCTACGGTGAGAGGGAGATCAAGCGGACCTACGGGGTCGAACGCGGAGTCGGCAAAGGGGCGCTCCCGCTTGAGAGTTTTCTTTCGCTTCGAAGGCTTGCCCTCGGTCCCGAACGTGCGCTCATCCAGGCGGCGGACGCGGCCGATTTGGCGTTGGGGACCGATACAGTCTTCAACGGAGTTCCCCACCGCGTGGTCACTTTTAAATGGGGCGAAATCCCCGTTCGGCTTTTTCTTAAGAAGGGGACCGGGGCGCCGTCGGGAGTCGAGACCACATCGCAACTCTCGTTTCCCTGGACTACTTGGGGGGATGTACCGATGACCACCCATTGGGGCAACTGGCAGGTTTTGAAAGGCGGGGTGATGGAGCCGACGCAGTTCACCACGGAGATCGGGAGCTATCCGGTGAGCGACGAGACGATCTTATCTAGTTCGGTCACCTTGGGCCCCGGCACCGTGAGCGTGGGATTGCCCCAACCTTCGGCCAAGGAAGATGCCGCGGGGATGCTGGCGCGATATCGGCCGGTTAAAGTTGCGGAGGGGATCACCGAGTACGTCGGGCCGTTTAACACCTTCGTGATTGAGCAGCCGGATGGTCTCGTAATCATCGAGCCGGTTTTCACTTCCGCATTTGCCGGCGCTTTCCTGGACCGGTTGGCCAAGGACAAACCCGGGAAACGGGTGAAGGCGGTGATTGCGACCGACGATGCCTGGCCGCACTTTGGTGGCCTCCGAACCTTCGTGGCGCGGGGAATTGAGGTGATCGTTCTCGACTTGAACCTCCCGCTCGCCCAGCGATTCTCCAACGCCGTTCACCGTTCCATCCCAGATGAGTTGGCTTTGAAGCCGACAAGACCTCGCTTCCGCACCGTGCGAAAATCTTTGACCATCGGAACAGGTTCAACGCGGTTCACTCTGTATCCTATTGCGGGGCAAGGGAGCGAGAGGATGCTGATGGCGTACTTTCCGGAGTCGCGCCTTCTGTATGGGAGCGATCTGCTTCAGAAGCAGGGCGAGGGCTTCTTCTTCCCTGCTTATCCGAAGGAGCTGATGGAGGCGGTTTCACGGGAAGGACTTGATGTTCGGTCGGTGTTTGCCGAGCACCTGGAGCCTATGCCTTGGAAGGTGGTGACGGACTTTCTGTCCCGGGTGATGAGCTAGCCCACCCCTATCGCCCGGGGGTCATTCAGGTAGACCGAAGCGGTGGTTGAAGTCAACAACGACGCTGCCAGGACTCTTCTCCTTCGATTGCTGGCAGTGCACCCGGAGTGGGAAAGCGTATTGGAGGCGGGCAGTCCGTCGGTGGGTTCTGAGAAGACTGTCCACCCGAAGCTACATATTCCTTCCGCCCACCCAACGATTCGAACGCCCCTCACGGTCGAGTTGGGTGGGACGCTCCAACTCTTCTGGCACGGCGGCTATTTCTACGATTTCATTGAGGGAGACAAGGTCGCCGAGGCTTTCACGTTTCTAGAGCGTTTCTTTGCCGAGGAGGTCCGTTGCGGTTTGTGCTGGAGCGACGGGAAAGTTGTTGCAGGAGGCCCCGTGGAGGAAGATGGGATTCCGCCCTGGATTGGAGACTACGACCGTGTCGAGGTCCGCTCGTGGCGCGGCAACCGCGACGAGGTTGAAGATAGGTGACCGCCACAGGTTGAGCGAAGCGGATACCGCACTAACGCAAAACCGTCGTATATTAACATTGACGCCGCCGCTTCGAACGGTCGGGGCGACGACGCCGGAAAACAATCCCAACGGAGGGAGTGATAACGGTGAAAAAATATACGGCGGAAAAAATCAGAAACGTGGCCATTGTAGGCCACGGCGGTGTGGGTAAAACGATGCTCGTCGAGCACCTCCTCTACACCGCCGGAGCGATCGATCGCGTGGGCAGCGTGGAGACGGGCAGTACGCAGAGCGATTTCGATCCTTTGGAGGTGCGGCGCAAGATGAGCCTTGGCGCGGGAGTGGTCCCGCTCGAGTGGCACGGCTGTAAGATCAACCTGATCGACGTGCCCGGCTTCCCCGACTTTAGCGGCGACCTTCACGGCGCGGCGCGAGTGGTGGAGTCCATGATCCTCGTCTGCGAGGCGAAGCGCGACCTTGACGTCGGCTTCGAGAATGCCTGGGAAGTGGCGGAGCGGCATGGGCTGGCCCGCTGTATTTTTGTTAACAAGCTGGAGCGAGACAATGCCGACTTCGACGGCCTCATGGATACCCTTCATGAGCGGTACGGCCGAATGGTCGTCTCGACCCAGATTCCCATTGGCCACCAGGCCGCGTTCTCCGGCGTGCTCGACCTTCTGAACATGAAGGTTTATAAGGGCAAGGACCGGGGCACAGAGATGGAAGACGTGCCGACGGGCTATCTCCCGGACGCCGATTTACGGCGAGAGAAGATGATGGACGCCGCGGCGGAGGGCGACGACGAACTGGCGCTGAAGTACTTGGAAGGGGAGATCCTGACCGAGGAGGAGATCGAGCACGGGCTGATGATGGGTATCGAACGCGGACGCGTCGTTCCCGTCCTCCTCGGCTCGGCGGCAAGCGGGATCGGGGTCGCGACGCTGTTAGACCGAATCATCGGCGAGCTTCCCTCCCCTGTCGATGCACCTAAACTGATCGAAGAAGGAACTCTTGTATCTGCGGTGAGCGGAAAGCACGAGGGGACGCCGCTCTCGGTGGAAGGGCCCTTGGCGGCATTCTGTTTCAAGACGACGGCCGACCCTTACGTCGGGAAGATCAACTACTTCCGAGTCTTTTCTGGGTGTCTGAAGGCGGATACCGCCTATCGAAACGTCGGGAAGGAGGCGGAGGAGCGGGTTCACGGGCTCGCGTATCCGCACGGAAAGAGCCAGGAAGGGACGCCCGAGATCTGCGCGGGCGATATCGGCGAGGCGATCAAGCTGGTCCACACGGGAACCGGCGACACGATCTCCACGGTGAAAGACGGCGTGATCCTGCCGGGCATCGACTTCCCAGAGCCGATCTACCGGGTGGCGATTCGGCCGGTCGCTAAGTCCGACGAGGACAAGATGGGCAGCGCGATCGCGAAGCTGTTGGAGGAGGATCCGACCCTTCATTACTACCGCGATGGCGCCACCCATCAAGAGATTCTCGAAGGGATGGGCGATCTGCATCTGGACGCGGCGATCGAGAAGCTCAAATCTCGTTACGGCGTCGCGGTGAACACGGAGGAGGCAAGGGTTCCCTACCGGGAGACCGTGCGTGGTACTTCGAAAGCCCAAGGCCGTCACAAGCGGCAGACGGGTGGCAAGGGCCAGTTTGGCGATTGCTGGATCGAACTCTTACCGTTGGAACGCGGCGAGGGGTTCGTGTTCGAGAACAAGGTGGTCGGTGGGGCGATTCCGAAGAACTTCATCCCCGCCATCGAGAAGGGGATTCGGGAGGCGATGGAGAAAGGGCTGGTCGCCGGCTATCCGGCGGTCGACATGAAGGTCGTGGTTTACGATGGGTCGTATCACGACGTGGACTCCAGCGAAGCCGCTTTCAAAACCGCGGGCGCTCTGGCGCTGCGGAACGCGGTGGAGAAAGCCTCCCCTGCGCTGCTGGAGCCGGTGATGGAGGTTGAGGTGGAAGCGCCGGACGACTCAATCGGCGATGTGGTGGGCAACCTCAACGGCCGCCGGGGTCGGATCGGGCATCTGGAGCAGAGCGGGGTTGGGAAGTCGCGGGTGCATGCGAGTGTGCCGATGGCTTCGATGTCGCGGTATGCGCTGGATCTTCGGTCGATCACGAAGGGCCGCGGCCGGTTCCGGGCGCGGATGTCGCACTACGAGGAGGCTCCGTTTGAGGAGCAGCAGCGGCTGATGGAGGAGTTCGCGAAGAACCGCGGACACGAGGAGTGAGTTAGGCTTCCGGAACCTCTCCCCCCGGCCCCCTCTCCAAGACGAACCACTTGGAGAGGGGGTGACCCAAACCTACTAACTTCCTGAAACTTTTCGTCCCCCTTGAGCGTTATAGACTCATAGCGTTGAGCCTTAAACGATCATGGCGTTGGATTACTACAAGATTTTAGGGGTGCCCAAAGGGGCGGACGAGAAGGATATTAAGAGCGCCTACCGGAAGCTCGCCCGGAAGCACCATCCGGACGTCAATCCGAACGACAAGGCGTCGGAAGCCAAGTTTAAGGAGATCAGCGAGGCGTACGACGTCCTGAGCGATCCTGAGAAGAAGAAGCTTTACGACCAGTACGGCTCCAACTGGGAGGCGGTGAGCCAGGGCGGGGCGAATCCGGAGGACTTTATGGGAGGTGGCGGAGGTTTCCACATCCCGGGAGGCGGCGGATTTGAGTCGATCTTTGAGCAGATGTTCTCGGGCGGCCGCGCGGGTCGGGTCGGGGGCGTGGACTTTCGGGATTTCGAGCAGTCGACCCCCAAAGACGTCGAGAAGGTCGTTGAACTGAGTTTGGAAGAGGTGGACAAGGGCGGCAAGCGAACCCTGACCTACCAGACGATGGACGCTCAACGGGTGCGGGGTGAGGTCTCGACGGTGCCGACCACGAAGAAGGTTGAGGTGACGATTCCGGCGGGGATACAGGACGGGAAGAAGCTCCGCGTGCCGGGAAAGGGTCAGGCCGGGTCGAACGGTAAGGCCGGGGATCTGTACGTGGTCATCAAGTGGGCCGAGCATTCGAAGTTCCACTGGGTGGGCGACAATCTTGAGGTCGAAGTGCCGGTGTCGTATGAGAAGGCGGCGTTGGGCGGCGAGATCCACGTGCCCACGCTTCGGAATAATCTTTCGATGAAGATTCCGGCAGGGTCTCAGAGCGGACAAGCTTTCCGTTTGGCCGGTCAGGGCATCACCAAATTGGGCGGGGTGCGGGGTGACCTGATGGCTAAGTTGAAGATCACCGTACCAAAGCCACTCAGCGAAGCGGAGAAGAAGCTTTTGGACCAGATTCGAGTTTTGCGGGGTGAGGAATGACCTCCGAAAACCATCCGGTTTATATGATCGGGGTGGCGGCGAGCCTTTGCAATATCCATCCTCAGACGCTTCGCCAGTACGAACGGTTGGGCCTCGTCGCGCCGAGCCGGGTGGGGAGCAAAAATCGGCTTTATAGCGAGGCGGATATTCGACGGGTGCGCCGCATTCAGCGGCTAACACAGGAGATGGGAGTTAACCTCGCGGGGGTTGAGTTGATCCTGCGGCTCCTCGACGACATGGAGGAGATGAAGCGGGATTTGGAGAAGCAGATGGGCGAGTACGTCGAAGACATCGAGCGGCGTTTGGCGAATCTCGTGCTTTCGAATCCAAGCATGCCTTTGCGGCGGGACGACACGTTGCTACCGGCGCCGAATATTCGGGTTCGAAGAGGGATCGACCTTTAGTGGCGAGAGCGTCCCGCTCCTCACCTTAGCCAGGCAATTCGTAAGGACTGATTTCCGGTTTTCCAGAGTTTGAAACAGGAGGTTTCCAATCTCGCGAGTACTGCACCGACGCCAGAAAGCTCCATACCACCGAGGCGATGGCAATGCCGGCAAGAATCAGAACTTCGGATCGTGCATCCCCCCGCGCCGCGCGACCAAGGGCCACGATCCCGGCCACCGCCCCGAGTACCCACAGGGGAAAAGTAACCATGCCTGTCTGCCCATCTCCCGGGGCGACGATAGCGAAAAATGATCCCGCACAAATGAGGGCTGTGCCGACAAAGGCGAGGGTGATTGTGTTCATACCTTCGAAGACCGCAGAGGGCCTTCCAAGGTTTTGATGGTCGGAGGTTTTTAGGCCGGACAAGGAACGCCGAGTGGTACCCGGCGCTCCATTAGGCTGGCCACTGTACGCCGACGGCTTTCAGGAAGGCCCGCGTGATGATCGCATGTCCCGTTCCGTTGGGATGAACCCGGTCCCAGGCGAGGGAATTGGGGTGGACGTGCTTTAGGACGGCGTCGAACGCAGCCTGCACGTCGACCCACACCGCGCCGTGCTCGATGGCCACTTCCCTTGCGTAGGCGCCGTACTCGTCCATGCGGGCGCGCATGGCGTCGTGTTTGTTGGGTTCGATGTAGAAGGGGGAGGCGAGGAGGACGCGTTCGACATGGGGCGTCGTCTGAGCGATGAGGCGGCTTAGGGTGTCGCGGTACTCCTCGGGGCCGACGTGGATCTCCTTTTGGAGGGGGGAGTCGAACTGGCGCCAGACGTCGTTGATGCCGATCATGCATGCAACGTATTGGGGTTTGAGGTCAAGCACGTCGGTTTTCCAGCGCGCTTCCAGGTCGCGGACGGTGTTGCCGCCGCAACCCATGTTGACGACACGGAGCTTTAGTTCCGGTTTGGTCGCACCGAGGAACGCTTCGACAAAGGAGACATAGCCGTTGCCCAGCGCATTGAAAAGACCCTCGCCAACGGGACGGGTTCGGCCACAATCGGTGATCGAGTCGCCGATAAAGACGATTTTACGGTCGGGAGCGAGGAGCACGTTGCCGGTTTACCCTGTCGGGAGGAGGGTTGGTCACGGGTCGTAAAGTTCCGGGACCAATTCCTCTCCTGCCCCTCTTCGGTAGAGGGCTTACCGGACGCTTGCTTGCTTCGGAATCGATCTTTCGCCCGCGCCGCCGATCTCCATGATGGCTTTGAAGCGAGCCAGGTCGTCTTCGATTTCTCGTTGCGGGTCGCGGCCGGTGGCTTTCGCGAGCCAGATGCCGAGGGCGTCGGCGGGCGGGTCGTAGCGGAAGACGACGCGGAGGCGAGTAGAGCCGCTATCGAGAGCTTCGAAGTGGACGGAGCCGGCGATGTCGACGCCGGAACCTTCGAGGGTCTGCCAGGCGATGAGTTCGTTGGGGATATCGTTGATAATCTCCGCGTCCCACTTGATGACGGTTCCGGCGGGGGCTTTGGCGACCCAAATGGAGCGTAGGTCGTCGACCTCATGCACGGAAATCAGGTTCTCCATGAAGATGGGCAGGTTCTCAAGATTGCGCCAGATTCGGTAAAGCTCTGCGCTGGAACGTTCGATCACCACTTCATGCTCGACCCGGGCGTTTACCTTGCCCACCCCAGTCGGGCCTTGGGGCATGGGTAGACCGAGGGCATCGTAGAGAGGGCGGTAACCCTGCTGGCCCCGATAGATAAGGGCTGCGCCGCCGACCTTGTAGAGAAGGCCCAGGGGGCCGCCCTTCAGGAGACCTTTGAGGAGGAGGAGTCCTCCCACCGTAAGTGCGCCGATATGTTCGACGTCCGTTGCGTTGACTTCGCGTCCTGCCTGCCTGACCGGTAACATTTCGGGTCTTGGACGGTCATCGTCAACGAAAAGTTTCGTAACCCCACAAAACCTTGGGCCGTTGTAATTTATGAGATGGTGCTGACTACTCTATTCGCTGCCCTCGCCCTTGTCCAGGAACCGGTTACGGTCACTAACCTGTCGCCCGCCCAGGGCGCGGTGGTTACCCGGCTTCAGGAAAAAAAGATCTCGACGAACTTCAACAACGCTTCCTTGAAGGACGTGCTGAACTTCCTTCATAAGCAGAAAGTCGACTTCGCGGTCGATCCGGATCAGTTCAAAGATCGAAAGATTAGCCTGAGTCTGAGTGATGTCCCGGTCAGCACCGCCCTCACCGCGATCGCCTCGGCCCTTGACGCTCACTGGGAGACGGTGGGCGGCGTTAAGGTGCTGAAGAAAGGCTTCGGCTCTTCGTTCGGCGGCGGCGCGTTCGTAATGCCGAGGAGCTTTGACCAGAAAATGTTCGAGCTCAAGGGTCTTGAGGGCAAGAACTTTGACTTCAAGGCGTTTGACAAGGAGCACAGCCAGGAGATGAGGAAGGCCATGGAGGAGATGCGGAAAGCCATGGCGGACCAGAAGTTTGAGTTTAAAGGACTCGACAAGGCTCAGACCGAAGAGATTCAGAAGGCGATGGAGGAGGCCCGCAAAGCCATGGCCAACCAGAAGTTCGAATTCAAAGGTCTCGACAAGGCACAGAGCGAGGAGATGAAGAGGGCCATGGAGTCCGCCCGGAAAGCGATGGCGGATCAGAAGTTTGAGTTCAAGGGACTCGACAAAGCTCAGACTGAGGAGATTCAGAAGGCGATGGAAGAGGCCCGCAAAGCCATGGCCAACCAGAAGTTCGAGTTCAAAAAGCTTGACGGCAAGGAGTGGCCAAAGGGCGCGTTCATTTTAAAGGGCCAGAACTTTGGTGATCTGACGAAGAGCATCACGCCGGCACAGAAAGAGCTTCAGAAGAAGCAGGGGTACTTGAAGGTCTCCGACCTTACGCCGGAGCAGCGGAAGCTGGCGGGGATTTCCGGCGACGGAAAGGGCGCGATCGAGATCACGATCACCCGCGACGGCGAGACTCTAAAAATCAAGGGCGAGTAGCCGCTCAACGTGGCGCGGTTCTTCGTGACCGCGCCACGTTTTTGAAGGGTTTAGCTGCCGACGACGTCGGGGCCGGATTTGGCGTGGACACGACCGTCGGCGGAGTTGTAAAGGACGACGGTCACGGGAGTTCCTTCTTGGAGGGTGACGGGTATGTCGCCGCTGATGGAGGTGAGGAACGTGCCGGAGGTGTAGACGTTCAGCAGGTATTGGATTCCCCCCGAGCCGCTTACAGCGACCGACTTATAGCCGCTACTCGTGCCGACCGTCTGACCGCTGGACGTTTGGTAGACGATAGTGTCGTCGGACGCCTTTCGAAGGGTGTAGTAGATCGGGCTGAGGGTTCCAGCGGCGTCAAGGATCCGGACGAAGGCGGAACCGGAGGAAGGGGCGACGCCGTCCTCGAATTTGTAAAGGGTGCGGGTGCTGGAAACGGTGGCGCCAATTACCGTGTAGTTAACGCCCGTGATGAGGGCCTGGGCGGTTAGGGATGCCCAGGTCGTTGAAGGGTCCGCGTAGGGGTTGGTGACGATGTCGACCGAGCCGGAGGTGGCGTTGCCGTAAGAGAGTTCGTTCGCGAACGAGATATCCGGCCCGACCGAGGGGGTTGAGAAGAGCTTCCCGCCGATGTAGACGCGGACATCGCCGCGGTCGGAGAAACCGTTGAAGAACCGGACATGCGCGGGGTTCTTGATGCTGTTCCCTCCGCATCCGACGAGGGCGAGGAGGGAGATGCAGGCGGTAGCAAGAATCCTTTTTGGCACGGAGAACACGGCGAATGATACGCGCCAGTTTCGTGCCAGGTTCCAATTAAAGATTTACGTAAATTCCAGGTACCAGAGCAAGCTTAACATGACCTGCGGAACCATAAAAAATTAGATGCATGGGATAGATAGGGTCCATTCGGAAGGAGAAAGGTCCACCGATGACCTCTCCGGTTGGTTTCTTGACTACGACGCTATAAATTCCAGGGCCTCTCGCAAGATCAATGCCGCCGTCGCCAGCCCCAGGAGTTGAGTTGAAAGACATCAGGAGCTCGCCGTCTTTGCTAATGAACCCAATATGGTTTCCCGGAATATCGATGGCGTCGCAAAGGTTGATCGTAATTGCACTGCGATTGCTGTTCGTCCAAAACTCATCACTAACCGCGAATAGTTGCCGGTCGCCTCCTCTCCCGAAACCGATTACAAATCGATGGCGATTGGCTTCGAAATCGACGAATGTACTAGCAAGCAGAGCGGCGTCAGCATCGGTCGACCGGACTCCAATGGTGCCCGACCCTCCTGGCGCCGCGACATATCGAAGGATCTCGCCCAAACCTGCTGACGTTCGCCCCTCGGCATCGATCATCGCTCCGCCGTAGGCCTCCAGCCGAGCCGGAATCTTTTCGGGAAAAGCGTTGAAAAACTTGAACGGCGCGAAAGCGGCTGAAGGGATAGCGACTCCGCTCTTACCCCCTCCGCTGCCGCTTCCTCCGCAGCCGATGATAGCGAGAATAGGGAGCATCGCCAGAGAGCGTAAGAAGGTCACCAGGATTGGACGCTTCGGAACCCCACATTCGTTTCCATCGGTCCCAATTGGCAAGATGTCAACTTACTACGCGACTTTCGCCAACCACCAGCAGGCCAAAGACGCCCTTCGCGAGTTACTACGCGGGGGTGTTCGTCCGGACGATGCGAGTCTCCTTTTGCCGGGAGATTCGGTCGCGGATACGACCGATCTTTCGGCCGGCGGTACGGTGGGGGACGCCAGCTACCTGGTGGGTAGGGCGGATGATCCGGCGGCGCCGGCCTTTCGTCAGGATCCCTTGGTTGAGATGACGACCATCGAAGCGAGCCGGATCAGCGGGGTCGATACCTCGGATGCGGGTTTCACAGGCGATTCCGTGGATCAGATGGACGATTCGCAGGATGTCGCGGAGGACAGCACTTACCCGAGAAGGGGCATTTCCCAGAGCGAGCACGAAATGGACGATTTGGCCTTGACGGTCACGACCGGTCTGCCCTCGCCCATGCCGGAGATCGACGATATTCGGGATGGAGACGAGATGCAGGATCAGAACGAAGAGGGCCTGGAGGCACTGGACGTTCCGGGTTTTGGCGCGGTGCTGGGAAGCGGATCTCTGGCCACCGCGGCGCTGGGCGACGGAAACTTCGAGCAGCGGCTGAACGCCTTCCTGGAGGACGATGGCATGCCAACGGCTGCGATCGACGACCTGCTGCTTTCCCTGCACTCCGGCCACGCCGTCCTCGCAATCGTCGCCACCCCGGGCGAAATCGACGAACCAAGCGTCGAGTCGATTGCGTTGAGGAACGGGGGAAGGGATCTGGGACTGTTCGACGCGCCGCGATACTACGATCTGGATCCGGTCAACGCGAAGTAGCCCCCATCTCGAACTCGACCATTGGCTTTCGTGGGGGAGAAATTCGAGCTCAGAAAGAGCTAAACCTTCCCCTTTAAAAACTCAAAACTGCTCCTTAGGCAGTCGAACGCGTCCCGGCGGCAGGTGTCCTGTTCCACGATCAGCCACTCCGTTTCCCCCGCCCGACAGGCGTCCAGGATCGCATCCCAATCTAAGTTTCCTTCGCCCACCGGAGCATAGGTGGGAGCCTCCCAACCGAAAACTTCGAGATCCTTCAAGTGCACCGCCTGAATCTTCCCCGCCGCTCGGCGGAGCAGTTTCGCGGGATCTAGCCCCGCTACCGCAATCCAATAAACGTCGATCTCCAGCATCAGGTCGGGATCCGCCAGCAGCAGGTCGTAATGATCCACCCCCCGTTTCCGAAACTCCAGTGCGTGGTTGTGAAAACCAAACCGAATCCCCGCTGCCTTAAACTGCGCAACCGCCGACGCCGAATCGGCTAAGAATCGCCGGTAAGAGTCCGGCTCTTGGCCATAATCACCCGCAATCGAGCCGACCGCCGTGTACCCGCACCCCAAGGTCTTATGGATCGCGATCTCTTCTTCCGTCGACTCCAGAAGCCGCTTCGTCGGCCGGTGAGTAGCGCAGCATTGCAGCCCGTGCTTGTCTAGCAAAGCCCGAATCTCCGCCGGATCGATTAGTCCTTTGTCCCACGCTCCAATCGCGGAAAGCTGAACCGCGGAGTAACCGATTTCGGCGACGCGGCCGAGGGTTTCGTCCAACGCCTCCGGCGTGGCCGTGAAGTCTCGGAGGGTGTACATCTGGGCGGCGAGCGTCATTGCGCTCCGAGCTTACCAAGTACAATCTTCCGTGACCCTCTCGCAGCGCCTTCCGGCCCTCGAGCATGCGGCTTTCCGTCGCTGGTTCGTTGGATCGTTCCTATCGAACATCGGCGGCTCGCTCCAGATGGCCACTGTCTTCTGGCTGCTGGATCACATCACCCGCCGCGCAGAGGCCGTTGGAATCGTTGGAATCGTCCGGGTCGTGCCTCTCTTGGCCCTCGGGCTTTTCGCCGGGGTCATCGCCGACCAACGGGAGCGCGCGAAGGTCCTTCTCGTCACCCAAAGCGCCAAGGCGGTGATTGCCCTCCTCCTCGCGATCCTGGTCTTCACGAACTTGGTCACGCCGCTGGCGATCTACGCCCTCGTCGGTCTGGACGCCGTCGCCCAATCCTACGACGGTCCTTCGCGACAGTCTATCGTCGCCAACCTCGTCCCAAGCCACCACTACGCCAACGCGGCCAGCATCAACGGAATCCAGTGGCGGATGAGCGAGGTGATGGGTCCGGTCCTCTCTGGACTCCTGATCGCCAACCTCGGCGAGCGTATGGGACCTGCAAGCGCCTTCTTCATCAACGCGATCTCCTTCGGCGCTCTTCTCTACGCGGTGGCCCGCCTTCCCCACCTTCCGGCTAAGACCGCCCGCTCCTCTGGATCTCGGGAAGTGTTTCAGAGCATTCACGAAGGGATTGTCTTCTTGAAGACGGTCCCTGTCGTCCGCAATGCGATGTGGATTGACTTCTGGGGCACCTTCGTTGCAGGCGCCTCCGCCCTCCTTCCCTTCCTCGCCCGCGCAGTTTTGAAAGTCGGTCCCACCGAATACGGCATTCTCGTCGCTAGCCAAGGGCTCGGGGCGATGATTGCTTCCTCGGTTCTGGCCATTCGCCCGGCGTTCGCCCAACCCGGCAAATGGGTCATCGGTATGATCGGCTTGTTCGGTCTCGCCACCGTCGGCGTCGGGCTGAGCCCGAACGTTTACGTCGCCGTCCTCTGCCTCATGGCGGTCGGGGCGACCGACATGATCAGCACCGTCATGCGCCAAACGATTCGCCAACTCGCGGTGCCGGACGAGATGCGCGGCCGCCTTTCCTCCATCGGCATGATCTTCCAAGTCTCCGGCCCGCAGCTCGGCGACTTCGAAGCCGCCCAAGTCGCGGGCGTCGCCGGTCCCCGAACTTCATTCGTTTTAGGCGGATTGGGTGCAATGTTCGTGGCCGGTTGGTATGCCCTAAAGGGACCGGCTTTGAGGGACTACGAATACGAGACAGTTAAACCTACCGAGCCAAAGAGTTAGATCCTGCCTATCGCATTGAGCCTGACGATTTGGAATTCACTACTCTGATGTGAAGATGGATCTGGTGAGGCACTTTCCTTGGTTGCAATGCCCTGGGGGCCGAAGAAAAATGTTTTTCGAACTCTTGGACCTTAGCCCCCGGGGCTCACCAGTGTGTGATCGGTTGGAAAGCCCCGGGGGCTTAGCTGATTAAAGAACGATAGCGATGGCCGAGCGGCCCCCAGGGCATTGCTACCAAGGAGAAGTTAACCAACGGCCACTATTTTCATGGACGGCAACGTCGTCCGTCAGAGCTGTGGTGAGCCACGTCACCCTTTTCAGGGTGCCTAGGAGTCTCAAAAAAGCCCTCGCAAGGGCTCCAACCTTATCTTTCCAATGACCCAAAGCCCAAAGACCCCGTTTTTAGGCTAAATTGTCCCTTGCAATGCGAAGATGCACGCGCAAGGATGTCCGTCGATGATCGCGGCGAAAAGAAAAACCGGCTATCGCTGGACGATCTGCGCCCTGATCTTCTTCGCGGTGACGATCAACTACCTTGATCGTTCGCTTTTTGCCCAACTCGTTCCCTTCTTCGAGAACGAGTTGAAGCTAGGCCCCACCGACCTTGCGCTGATCAACGTCTCCTTCACGCTGCCCTACGGCTTCGCGATGGTGTTCATTGGACGCTGGATCGACCGGGTAGGCATCCGCAAAGGCTTGGCTGGCTCCTATCTTCTTTGGAATATTGCCTCGATCGGTCATGCAGCCGTCCAGAGTCTAGGCGGATTCATGGGTGCACGCTTTGCCCTCGGCTTGGGCGAGTCGGGCATGTATCCGTCCGGTGTCAAGACGGTCACCGAGTGGTTCCCCGTCAAGGAGCGTTCCACCGCCACCGGAATCTTCAACGCCGGTGCCAACATGGGTGCGATTGCCGCGCCGCTTCTTGGCGTTTGGTTGGCGAACACAGTCGGTTGGCGCGCCTGCTTCATGCTCACCGGTGCCCTCGGCCTCATCTGGCTCGTTTTTTGGAACACCGCCTACCGGCCGCCGCGCGAACATCCCCGCGTCGAAGCCGAAGAGCTTGCCCTCATCGAAGGCGATCCCGAAGAACCATCCGATAAGATCGGTTACGCCGAGCTGTTCGGCATGAAGCCGATCTACGCGCTCGCGATCGCCAAGGCCCTTTCGGACGCCCCTTGGTGGTTCTATCTTTTCTGGCTCCCCAAGTTCTTCGTGGATGGCTTCCACGTGAGCAAGACGGTCATGTCGTTCGCCCTGGCGTTCGTCTACATCGTCGCGGACGTCGGCTCGATCGCCGGCGGTTGGCTCTCCTCGCGACTGATCGCGGGGGGTAAGCCGGTGGGGACGGCAAGGAAGACCGCCATGCTGGTCTGCGCGCTGGCGGTCACGCCCGTCATTGCCGTCGGCTATCTCTCCGACACGACCGTTTGGGTCGGCCTACCCGGCGTTTACTGGGCCGCCATCCTTCTCGCCATCGCGGCGGGTGCTCACCAGGGGTGGAGCAGCAATCTGTTCACCGTCATCTCCGACACCGTTCCCAAACCGGCCATTGCGATGGCCGTCGGGGCGATCAATGGCTTCGCGATGATCGGTACTTCGGCGATGCAGTTCTTCGTCGGCAGGGCGGTCGCGGTCACGAGTTCCTACCAACTCCCCTTCATGGTGGCGGGAACCCTCTACCTCGTTGCCCTGCTTATCCTGCACCTGATGATGCCGGAGATCCGGCAGACCCAGCCGAAGAAAAAGGCGAACCTGGTGCTCGTCGCTGCGGGTGGCTTCGCTATCTTGCTTGGCCTCGCTGGTTTGCAGTACTTGGCGAATAAGCCGCCGTATACGTCCATTCAGGACTACACGGCCCACCGCGGCTCCGATATTAAAGCCCTCGGCATGCCCACCTTAGGCCCAACGGCCAAGGTGGGATGGATGAGCGCGCAATGGTATCGCTGGATGAATACGGCCGACGGTAAGCCCAAATTTGAACTGGTCAAGCTCGACACCCACGATCAGGCTTTCGTAGAGTCCAAAGGCGCTAAAGCCGCCCACTACGAAGGCCCTAGTGAGGAGGATGTCATTAAGAGCTTTGGCCGGTAGTTTGCCCGGCAGGATGCCGGGGTTACTGGAAGGCGGCACTACGATGTTGTTCGTTGGGCCCGGTAAGTGCCGGGCGTCACGCCTACCTTCGCCCGGAACGTCCGCACAAAGTGCGGGGCGTCGCTAAACCCGGCTTGCAGCGCGATCTCTCCCACGGGGAGATCCGTCCGCTCTAACAAAGCCTTCCCCCGCTCTACCCGAACATGCCGCAGGTAGTCCCGGGGCGTTCGTCCCATGACCTCAGCGAAGGCCACGGTTAGGTGGTCGGCGCACAGACCGACCTCCCGCGCGACCTCCCCGATCCGCACTGGGCGGGCATGCCGCTCGTCGAGCAGTCGTACGGCGTCCGCCACCGCGACCGTTGCCGGTACGCGACGGGTTGGCGTCGCCGTCCCCGCCGAGAGACGAGACAAGGTCAAAAGAATTCTTACGAACAGCCCTCGCGTCAGCAATGCGCCCGACTCATCGCCCCGTTGCCACTCCCGCCGAAGCTCTTCAAACTGCGTTCGGACACCACCGTAGGCCACCGGGTCGAGATGCAGCCACTTACCGCCCCCGTTCTCTCCCCCCAGGACCGAAAAGAATCCTGGCGTCGCAAGTAAAACGCGCCGCTCCTCTTCGGTGAGCGTGTCGCGGTGGAAATAGATCGCGTCCAAGACGAGGTCGTCGTGTTGCGAATAGGCGTGCGTCGCGCCCGCTCCCATGGCGTAGACATCGCCCCGGGCAACCCCGTAGGGCACGCCATCCACCACGTGCATGCCTCGCCCCCGGCGCACTACATAAAGCGCCAGGAAATCGTGATGGAGATGGTGAAGATCCGGCACCTCATGCTCATCGACCCGGATCACCAAATGGGTCGCCGACGCGCACGTCTCGGGCCACGAACTCACAACATCTTTAAACCAGGCGACGCTGGCTTCGGTTGTTCGTGGCTGCATCCCGTTACCATACAAGATCGTCTCGGTTTTCGTCAACGCCTGACTCCCCGCGGCGGGATAGCATCCCACTCAGTCATGGCCGACACTCTCACTCCCGCCTACGCCTTCCCCACGTTCAAGATCGACGACGTCGCGGGAATGACCGATGCGCTGCACGAAGACGGCTTCGCCCTCATCCCGAACGTCCTCTCTGCGCAGGAGGTCCAAGACGTTCGGGACGCCATCGACCGGCTCAAGCCTTTCGGTTTTGACAAGATGGGCAAGACTGAGCATTACAAGTGCGTCTTCAACCGGGAGCGAACCTTCTTCGACCTCATCGACCGGGAGGGCGTCGTCGACCTCGCCGAGGCCACGATGGGCTCCCAGTGCCACATCATCGGGGAGACCGCCTGGAAGAGCCACCCTGGCCACAATGGCTGGGGGCCCCACACCGACCACACCCTCGTCACCGTCCCCGAGGAGACCGCCAGCGACCGCAAGGCTTTCCCCATTTACCTCTGCACGGCCCACTACTATCTGGACGACCTCGACGAGACCCTCGCCCCGACCTACGTCATTCCTGGCAGCCACAAATCCGGCCGGTCGCTCGGCGGAGATAAGGATCCCGAATGGAAGGGTGAGAAGATGAAGCCCGTCCTGTGTAAAGCCGGCGACGTCCTCTTCTTCCGCAGCGAGGTCTGGCACTCCGGGTCCGAGAACACCAGCGACCGCATCCGCTACCTCCTCCAAGTCCACTATTCCCATCGCACCATCGCCCAGCGCTTCTCCCCCTGGCCCTTCTCCTTCAACCAGGAGCTGCTGGCGACGGCGAACGAGCGGCAATTGCGATTGTTGGGTAAGCACCCGGAAGCGGCTTACGGTTAGGATCGGCTCCCCCTCTCCAAGTGGTTCGTCTTGGAGAGGGGGCCGGGGGGAGAGGCTACGGGAATCCCCAAACTCTCCCTGCCCTTTCCCCTCTTCCCTTTTTCCTCCAAATGACCTCCCTAGAAAATCGCCACATCCTCGTCGTCGGCGGTAGCCGCGGCATCGGGGCCGCCACCGCCCGCCTCTGCGCCAAATCCGGTGCCAACGTCAGCATCGTCTACCGCAGCAACCAGGCCGCCGCCGAAGGCGTCCTCGCAGACATCCGAAAAGCTGGACGAAAAGGCTTTGCCGCCCAAGCCGACGCCTCCGACGAAACCGAAATCTCCGCAGCCATCGCAAAAGCCACCCAAGAACTCGGCCCTCTCCACGGACTTGTCGTCTCGGCCGGCATCTTTGAAGGCCTCCCACTCGCCGAGATGACCGTCGAGTTCTGGGACCGGACGATGTCCCAGAATCTCCGATCGACCTTCCTCGCGGTGAAGCACACCGTCCCCCACATGGAGACCGGCAGCATCGTGATCTACACAAGTACTGCCGGCCAACGCGGCTCCGCCGTCTTCTCCGCTTACGCGACGAGTAAGGGTGCCCAGATCATGTTCATGCGCTCGATGGCCCTCGAACTGGCGCCCAAGATCCGGGTCAACTGTATCGCCCCAGCCTGGACCGAGACGGAGATGGCCGACGCCTCCCTCACTGCCCTTGGGCGAGACGACGTCGCCGCCAAATTTCCTTTGGGCCGTATAGGCCTTCCGGAAGACGTGGCGGGGGCGACGCTTTTCCTTCTCAGCGACCTGTCCCGGTTTGTCACCGGGACAACGGTCACTGTGGATGGGGGCATGGATATGAGGGGCTAGGGTGTCGTTGCAGTCTGATAGGAGTACCAGGGGCTCGAACCTTGCCGATAGACCAACGGATAGTAAGCCGACGTGTTGTAGCCAACGGCCGAAACGACGAAGGTTCCCGAGGTTGAGGTGGCAAAGATCGCGTAGCCGTAGTCCAGATTCGCGCTTGAGGAGCCGAACAAAAGCTGCGTCCCGAGCGTCCCGCCCGAAGAGATAGGATCGACCGCCGAATAGTGATTCGAACTCGCCGGCGGCTGGTATGGGTAGACCGTGAGGTAGTCCCCGGAGAGGTCTTGACAAATTCCCGCCGGGACATTGTTGAGCCCTGAGGAAACGGGCGTGGTCCAGGTAGTAGCCCCTGTCGAGCCGGAAAGTTTTACGATAGCGTAGCCGGTAGCTGTCGGCCCAACCGCAACGACATCGCCACTTGAATCCACCAAACTCGCCACAAGCCCTGAGACATTAACCGTCGGGCTTGCCATCCAGTTCGTAACGGCGGTAGATGTACTATGTTGGACTGCAACAATGTGCGTCGTCCCAGCCAAAGTATCGACCCCGTTCGTCACGTAGGTCACCAACGTCCCGGCGGAATTCAAATGGAGATTGCCAGCATTGCCAAGCAATTGTTGATTGGGTGGGTAAGAATCAACCGCCGGCCAACCCGACACTAAACCAAAGGACGAGTTGTATTTGAACACCGCAGTGAAGCTTGCCAGCGTCGTCGTGTTGTAGCCACTCTCCGCACAATAGATATTTCCGGAGCTATCCTTCGCGATATCGGAAACAAGGTAGTCACCGACTCCAGAGAAACTCATCACGTTGGTCGACACCGTTGAGAGTGTTGAGTTGTATTTATTCACGAAGGGCGTATATGCGGTGCTTGCTCCCCCTGGTGAATAAGCACCGTTGATATAGATATTGCCGGTGCCATCGACTACGATGCCCCCCAAGTAGATGTCGCCGCCACTACTGACCGGATCGTACAACTTGGTCGTAACCGTAGTTCCCGTGGAAGAAACCTTAAAAATTTCAATCTTCTGCCGGTTTGGGCCAGTTCGACCAATCAGCGCCGCGACATAAGTGTTTCCACTACCGTCACAGGTCACGCAAGGAAGCTTCAGGACCAGGGTCCAGGGTGATGGCAGGTTAAAGTCTTTTACCCAGGCAGTCGTGTTGGACGCGTCTCGTTTGCTCACCCGAATCTTCGCGTTCGACGGGTAGCCGCTTGCCGTATAGATATTTCCTGAACTATCGGTGGCCGCCGAGTGCATCATATTCGCCGCTCCCGACGAAGCCAACGACAGCACAAGACCGGTCACGAACGAGAAAGAAAGAATCCGCGGCCGGACCATTTCCAGGATGTTCCTCATAGAGGAACATCCTATCACATGACCAATAAAATGCGTACAGCTTAGTACATACTAACCTTTCGGACGTTCGCGGAGCGTCAGCCCTTTAGCCCTACCGGAAACTCCGCCCCTAGCAGCTTTCCGATCGCCATGATCCGCGCCGCCGTCGGCCATTGGGTCTGCAGCTTTGGATTGTTGTACGCGTACACTCGGTACTTCCCGGCCCGTTGCGTCTCGACGATGATCGAGTAGCCGTCCTTGGTCGTCTGTCGCCCCTCCTGAGGCAATGTCGAATCGTCGGGCAAAGTCCAGATCCCCAGCGACTCCGCTCGCGACCAGAACGTCGGCCAGCCCGCTTTGGGTCCTGTGTAGACCTTTGTCCAATCCCGCCGTTTTCCGTTGTGCGTCTCGGAAAGCAAACGAACCGCGATCCAGGTTCCTTTGACTCGGCGGAGAATCGTCCCTTGTAGGAAGGTCGTTCCGAATCCGCCCCAGACCCGAATCTCTGCGTCCCCCGTCGGCAGCAGCTTCTGCCGCAAGTCACCGTAGCCGCCCGCCGCCGCCCGTCCCAGAATCGTCTGGCGATCCTTCGGCGCCCCGTAACTCACGAGCGCGAACGAATTTGGTGGCACGTCCACCTGGGGAGCCTGCAAGACCGCGAGCATATTGCCTATTTGGACGATCTAATCGCCTCGCAGTTATGTTTTAAAACGAGAAAAGGCCCCCAACATCAGTTGAGGACCTTTCTTTTCGTTTTCTTTAGAAGCTGACGTCGACTTTCTCTTCGTTGCCCGTCTCAGACGATTTATAGATCGCGTCGAAGATGGCGTTGAGGATCAGGCCGTTCTCGCCCGGAACCGGAGAGGGCTTGCCGTTGATGATGGCGTCCACGAATGCCTTGACCTCGTCCACGTGCGCCGATTCGACGTGCGGGATGTTGCTTGGCTTGATGTCCATCTGAAGCTTGGTGGCCTCGGTGTAGATTTCCAGGGCGTCCTTGCTGGCGTAAGGATCGACCTTCGCGCCGGCTTTGGAGCCGTAGAGGAACGTCTCGAACTTGTCCGGACCGTTCGCCATGAACGAGCTCTCGAGAGAGACGACGGCGCCATTGTCGAACTTGATCATGCCGACGGCGAAGTCCTCAACCGTGAACTTCGACCGGTCGTAGTCGCCCATGCCGTTGTACAGGTCGGGGTTCTTGCCCATCTCGTCCCACGTGCGGCCAGTGGCCGAAACCGGCTTCGGATAGCCCATGAGGAACAAGGTCAGGTCGAGGATGTGCACGCCGATGTCGATCAGCGGGCCGCCGCCCTGGAGCTCCTTGTTGATGAACACGCCCCAGCCCGGGACGCCGCGGCGACGGAGGGCTTGTGCGCGGGCGAAGGTGATGTCGCCCATGTTGCCCGCGTCGATGTACTGCTTCATCCAGCGCGAAGGACCGTTGAAGCGGCTCTGAAGGCCAACCTGCAAAATCTTGCCCGTGTCGCGAGCGGTCGCGCACATGACGCGGCACTCGTCCGCATTCATTCCGAGTGGCTTTTCGCAGAGGACGTTCACGCCCGCTTTGAGCGCGTCGACGGTCGGGTCCTTGTGGAACTTGTTGGGCGTCGCGACGGAAACGGCGTCGAGGTTCTCCTTCGCCAACATCTCCTTATAGTCCGTGTAGGTCTTCGGAACGTTGAACTTGTCCGCGGCCGCCTTTGCGGTGGCTTCGTTGACGTCGGCACAGGCCACGATCTCGCAGAGATCCGGGATGGCCGCGTAGCCTCGCATGTGACAGCCCTGGGCGATTCCGCCGCTGCCGATGATGCCGATTCTGAGCTTCGCCATAGAAAAAATCCGGTAGGGGCGCCAGCACTGACGCCGCGCGAGAGGTTACCCGTCTAGCGCCGGGTTCGACCGGTTAGTCTATAGGAGCTGAACATGCTCAACGAACGGCCAGATTCCTAGTGGCCTTCGGTCTCTCTTGGCTTCCTTTTTGCGACCGCCATTCCTACGCCCAGCAGCAGAATCGCGGCTAAACCGCCCCAGAAAACCGGCTCGGACATTCCGGGAATAGCGAAAGGCACCGCCTTAAGCTCGTGGCCGCGGTGGAAGGCGTGGGAGAGGAGTTTGATGCCGACCCAGCCCACCAAGGTGTAGGCCACGTGGTCGAGCCCCGGATAGCGGTCGAGCAGTTTGGAGAATCTGGCCGCGGCAAAACGAAGCAGCACGATGCCGATCATCGCGCCGGCGACAACCACCCAGATCTTGTCGTTCTGAATGCCTTCCTTCGGCAGCGTAATGAATGCAATGCCGGCAAGGACCGAGTCGAGGGCGAAGGCGATATCCGTAAGCTCGACCGCGATGACCGTGGGCCAAAAACCGCCCTTGGGCTTTTTCACCTTCGATTCCGCGTCACCGGACGAAGCGATGAAGTGCTTAATCGCGAGGAACGCCAGGTAAATGCCGCCCAGGGCTTGGAGCCACCATTGGGCCAGGACAAAGGTTGCGAAGACGATCGCGATGAGACGGAAGACGAAAGCGCCGCCCAGTCCGTAGAGCAGCGCGCGTTTGCGCTCCTCCTCCGGCAAGTGCTTGACCATGATCGCCAGCACAAGTGCATTGTCGGCGCTCAGGAGCGCTTCGAGAAACACAAGGGTCCCGATGCTTACGAGATCGCCCGGAACAAAAGACTGGCCAAACATTAAGCGTTTTCCTAGGATGTCACAATGAAGGAGACCGATGCCGACCTACGTATACGAGTGCAAGAGCTGCGAGAAATCCTTTGAAGTCGAGCAGCGCATCACCGCCGACCCACTTACCGACTGCGACTGTGGAGGCAACCTCCGCCGTGTGATTCAGCCTGTAGGCATTTCCTTTAAGGGTTCTGGTTTCTACGTCAACGATTCGTCGTCCAAGCCGGCCGAATCCAAACCGGCCGAAACTAAAACCGAAACCAACCACGCGCCCGCTCCCACGCCGCCGTCTACGCCGACAACAACTCCTTCGGAGTAAAGGGTACTCCTTAGAGATCGTTAAGCATCATAAAGGCTCTAGGCCTCCCGTAAGTTCCCCGTCCTCCCACCGGTAGATCCCAACGAACCGCCCGTGGGAGCCTCCTTGGCAAATCCACGTCTTCCCCACTCGCTCCGGTTCGGTCAGAATCGTGTGCGAGTGGCCACCAAGGATCACGTCGAACGGACCTTCCTTGGCCAATTCCACGTCCCGCCGATAACCGATGTGGGTTAGGGCGATGAGGAGGTCGACCTTCGGTCGCAGCTCTTCGCCGAGTTCCCGAAGGCAAGGCAGCGCGGGATCCCAAAGATAGGCGCTGGCCAACTGCGTCTTCATTCGCGGGGTGACCATCTCGATCATCGCCGCCGCCAAGCCGATTCTTAGCCCGTTCACTTCAAGCGTCAGGGTCCCGGGAAACGGCCGCTCCCCGTCCTTCAGACGCATGTTCCCGCAAAGGATTGGGTGAGTCGTCCCCGCCAGCTTCGCCCGCAAAGCTGCCGCCACCGGATGACTCTCCCGGTTCCCCGGCACGCTCGCGGTGCAGTCTAGCTGAGCGAGAAGCGGCCAAACCGGCTCGGGCCGTAACGGAACCCCCAAGTTGCCGGTGAGGATCGAGTCGCCGGAATCAAAGTACAGGTCGACGCCGGGCCGTCGCGCGGCAAGGCGCTCCGCCCGTTCCGGGGTGAGCGTCCCGTGTAGGTCGTTGGTGTGCATAAACGAGACGCCAGCCACAGCTCTGATTATGGGCGTGGCATCCGGGTGGGAGCCGGACTACGTTTATCCTCTAAAAATCCTTAAGCTCGCCAAACACCCCGCCTCCCGAGTCGTATACTAAATACAAGAGGCTCAGACGAGCCTGCGTGACCTTATGAAGAAGTTCTCTTTGCTCGCTCTCGCCTCGCTCGCCCTCGTCGGCGGTGCCTTCGCCCAGGCCAAGCCCAAAGCCAAGCCGGCCAAGACTCCGACCACCATTAGCTGCGCCGTCCAGAAGGGCGACATGCTGAACATCGCCGAGGCGACGAAGGATCACATGTACTCCGATTACAAGGGTCGCCGCTACTTCTTCTGCTGCAAGGGCTGCCCCGAAGCCTTTAAGAAGGAACCGGCCAAGTACGCCAAGTCGGCCAGCATTCCGACTCCGAAGAAGAAGTAAGGACCTTTTAGGACTCCCTCTCCCCAACGGGGAGAGGGCCTAACGACTATCGCCCAAACCGCATCTCGCAATCCATCGGGGTCTCCGAGACCACCTCGAAGCCCAGTCGAAGGTAGAGCCGCCGCGCCGGATTGTCCGGCCGCACTTGAAGCCCCACTGGCTTCCCTTCCTTGATGACCCGGCGCAAAAGCGCCGCCCCGATGCCTTGCCCTCGAAACTCCGGCAGTAGGGCGATATCGATAATTCGCGCTTCATCGGGCGACCAGTTCACCAAAAACCGCCCGGCGTCGATCCCGTTGCAAACCACGATCGACGACTCCGCGGTCGGATAGCTCGCCTCGTACTGCGCCTCCCGCGCACGAAATTGCATGTCCAGCATCACCTCGGACAAAGCCGGGGGCAGGAACGCGAACTCGCTTTCAAGAACGCTGGCTTGGAGGTGGCGAAGGAACGATTCATCCTTCGCCACCCGGGGTCGTAGCGTAAAGTTCAGTTTCTCTGGACCGCAACGAGGACATGGGGCGAGGTGACCGGGCGGCCCGCAGCCCCGCCCGAAACCAACTCGCCTCGCGCATTCAGGCTGAAGGAAGCCCAATCCACCCGCCCTTGGGCAATCACGTACGTGCCCTCGCGCAGCTTGGGGCCAGCCGAGCGATCCGTCCGCAATGTGAGCACCTGCTTTCCAGAGCCGATGAAGGCATTCAACGAAAGCCCTTCCCCAACACTGGTCGGAACGACCGCGCTGGTCTTGGTCGCGCCCGTAGGCGGTGCCGCCCAAAGCGTGAAGGGCACCTTCTGAATCGATTTTCCGGTCGGAACCAAACCATTCGCCTCAATTGCCTTAAGTCCTCCGCCCTGGCTGCTGGTCACGGTCAACCGCACATGTTCAAGCGTGACGTCGCCAGCGGCCATGGTCTCCGCCGCAACGAACCGTACGCCGTCCCAATATCCGATCGACATCGGTTGGGTCGGAGCTACGGAGGCCGAGGGCGCGGGGTCGGCTTTCACGCCTTGAGCAAGTCCAAAGGTCGGTGCGAGCCCCAAAGCGGCGCCGCCCAACAGGGTCGCGGTCCCGCGGAAGAGGTCTCGCCGAGCGATAACTGGAGTCTGATCGGTTTTCATATTCTTCTAGGGACGGGGCGGGAAAATGCCGGTGACGGCGATGATGACGTTGAGGGTAAGCGAGGGAGCGCGATTCTCGTGGGCTTCATTGCCACGAGGGGTTCCGACGGCGACCGAGGAGGAAGCGTCGTGGGTCGAGCCGTACATCTTCCCGAATCGCGGGTTGACGCTTCCGGCGGCATAGACGCCGTTCTTAGGATCGACCTCTGTTCCGGTCGTCGCAACCGCGCCTACCGTGTGACTGTGCGGAGGAAGCTCGCTCGAGCTAAGGCTGACCTTCTCTACCCCTCCCTCATCACCAATCAGGTACTCGCTCAGGCCGAAGCCCTGCCCGTGGCCAACCGCAATACGGCCCCGATAGTCGGGAAGGCCAAAGGTGGTCTTACCGTCCCCTCCATAGTTCGTGCCCAGGAGAGAAAATAGGGCGGTGTTCTGAGAGATCGAAAGGAGCTGCCCCTCGCAAAGGAGCCAACCCCGAGGGGCAAAGTTGAATGGGACGACACGAAGTTCGCCGAGGAAATTGTCTGCCATTGAAAGTGTCCTTTAGTTACTGCGAAGGGTAAACGCCGAAGAGTGAGATCGCAAAGCCCATCGCCGCGTACGGCTGCCGGTTCTCGTGCGCCGCACTCGAACCGGTAGGAGCCACCGCATCCGGCGCTAAGGTGGTTGCCGCCGCCGCGCCGTAAGCTCCGTGCGCGGCTACCCCGGGGATATGGGCGACGGGAGAGTAGCTGTTCGCCGCCCCCGCAACATTGAGCGAATGTTGATGCTGCGGCATCTGATAAGCGGAGAGCGAAACCGATTCCGTACCGCCGAAATTCCCCAGCGGGTATGAGGCTCCGTATCCAATCGGAACTCGTCCTCGGAGGTCTGGAAGCGCAAAGGTGTTGACCCCGTCGCCTCCGTAGGTCGTGCCGAGAAGGGTGTAAAGAACGTCGTTCTCCGAGATAGGGAGAATCTGCCCCTCGCAGAAAAGCCAGCCGTTCGGAGCAAATGTGTATGGGAGAAGTCGGATCTCGCCGACGTAGGGGAGTGACATAGTTTTTCCTTAATTGCGCGAGGGGAAGATCCCAACGAGGGCGATGATGTAGTTCAGGGCGATGTAGGGCTGCCGGTTTTCATGCGCTTGCGGCGCAACCGAACCTGCGGGAGAGACCGCGTTGGGGGGCATCGCTCCCACGGGAACGCTTCCATCGACGAAGCCCATCCCGGAAGGTGAAACCGCCGGATAGTTCCCCACCGGCGAAACTTGAGTTCCGGCCGCGCTCGATACCAGAAGATCGTGCGAGTGGTACATCACCTCGGGAGGCGTCAAGCTTACGCCGTTGCTCCCAACTTGATTCCCCATGTCGTAGTTCGAAAGCCCCGGCCCATGCCCAACGCCCAGCACCGCACGGTCTTGGAGGTTTGGAAGGGCGAAATTAGTCGTCCCGTTGCCACCGTAATAGGTGCCGAGGAGCGAGAAAAGCGCTTGGTTTTGGCTAATTGCCATTAACTGCCCAGCGCAAATTGCCCACCCCTTGGGAGCGAATCCGTAAGGAACGAGTCTGATTTCTGAAAGAAAAGGATCGGCCATTGTTGGTCCTAATGTGGTTTGTTTAGTTGAAAATCGCTTCGTACCGTCGAGGTCCGATCGGTACGATAAAGATGAGATCCCCGTCCCGGCGGTCCGTTCGGAGTCGGTAGATTCCCTGAGGAAGATCCGCCTCCCCCTCTTCCGCGCTGAACTCAAGACTGAACGGCCGGCCAGTTTCAGGCGAGGCCTTCGGATAGGGTTCCGCTTTGACCAGAACGATAGAGGCGATGACGGCAGACGAGTCCTCGGGAAGAGCCTCGAACCGTTCACCCACGAAGGGCGCGAACGATTCGAGGTTCATTTCGATTTAGAGCGGCGGCGCAGTGCCCCGGCAAGACCGAGACCTAAGACGGCCATCGTCGCCGGTTCTGGCACCGGAACGACATGGACGTCGTCCACCAGCAGCCCCGAGCTGATCCCGTTGTTAGCCCCGGTGAAGGCGTTTGTCACGCCAAACCCAAAGGTGTAGTCGTTCGCCGACAAAGCGGTAAAGGTTCCGGTGATGTAGCCCGATTCCGAGATAAACGGATTCGTAACCGGCGTGGTCGTAAAGCCCGTCAAGAACCCTGCCGGATCCGCAGGAGTGACGTCCACATAGCCATAGAACGTGTCGATCAGCTTCAGTACCGCGTTCGGCCCACCGACGGGAACCACCGAGAGAAACGCGAAATCGTTGTTCGCCAGCGAAGGCCGCTGCGCGAAAGCGGGCGCAAGCGGATCATTGTTGGTCTGGTTCGTCAGGAAGTTGTACTTAAAGACCAGTTTGTCGCCGGCATCAAGGTGCACGGTCTGGGAGATCGCCGAAACCATATCGACGTTGCCGTTGCCCACTGCGCTGATTGCCCCGGCACTTAGACCGAGAAAACTTGTTGCGGTGCTTTCCGAACCACCCACACCCACGGGCTCCCCAAAAGAGCCATCCGTGCTTGTGGCCAGCGTGGCTTGGAATAGTCCCTGGGCGGGCGGGCCAAAGATCGAGCTGTCCGAGGCAAAGGTGTTGCCCGAGGCGCCCCAGCCATTAAGGCTTCCTCCGCTATCCTCGAATCCTCCGTTCACCACCTGCGCATGGAGCAGCGGGGTGACGCCAACGACGAGCGCGATCATCAGCGCGCGAATAGCAATCCTCTCTGAGTGCATTTCGGATCTCACCTCGCCCCGGTTAAAGCCCCGAAGCAGAGTTAGCCGGATCATACGAGATGGCTATGTGGGTTCGCAACGGGTGAAAAAGGTCCCGACAAGCAAGAACTTAACGAATTAATGTGCTTACGCTTGTTAGTAATACGATTGCCTCGCCTAGAAGCCCTTTCGAGTTCAAGACAGGAACTCTATGACGAACGGACCAAAAAGGGTACTTCTGAAATCTTCGGCAACCGCTATTTTTGATGCATGGTCTTAACAAAAGAAGAGGTCGGACCCATCGTCGATGGGTCCGACCTCTTACTTAACCACGTTGCTATCGGCTAGTCGGCGGCTAGCGATTCAGGTGGTTGCCAATCGCATCCACCAAAATCATCAACACCATAAACGCTGCGCCAAGCATCAACGTGTAGCGCGACATGATGTCATCAAAGCTGGCCTTTCCTCGGAACGAAGTTCGCACCGAGCCTCCGCCACTCATCGCGTCACCCTTGCCCGTGATCATCACGATGCCGATGAAGGGAATGGCGACCAGAATGCCGAGGACGAGGAAGACGATGTAGGCGGTCTGCAAAGCGCTCTCCGGGCGGACAAGCCGCACGAACCCAGAGAATACCCGAGCGGCGTTTGGGAGCTACATCACTTCGGGAAGCCAAGTAAAGCCGGTCGCCCACTTAATCCCGGTGATCACCGCGGCCGCTAGGAAAGCCCCGGCGATAACTTGCAGAAAGCCCATATTCCAAATCCTTTGAAAGGGGTTTGCCATCGCCATCCGAGCCGTGGTATGCCGCGCTAAAAGCTCTTCTCCTGCCCGTATCGCTCCGTTCATCTGGGCATCGCTCGCCGGTTTCGTCATGATGAACTGTTGGAGAATTCCGCCCAACGGACGGGCAAAAACAACGGCGACGATCAGTGCGGGAAGGGCTCGAAAAGAAATCTGAGCTTCGATCGTCGAAAGAGCTTTCGACGCCAACTCGTTACTCTGAATGTTGCTTCCAACTCCCAGGAACAGGCCCGCAAGAAGGATTGAGATCCCCGTCGCAACGTTCGTACCGCAACGCGGGTGCACCCGCGGCATCCGCCGAACGACCTCCGGCGTGAGCGACTCCTCCCGCTCGATCGCATGGACCACTTGATGCTCCGCCCCATGAGTTCCGCTCAGAGGGGAAAGGCGAAGAAAGCTCAGGAAGCAAAGGTAGGTGATGGGGAGTTCCGCCGCTGCCGGAAGTCCCGCATCAACCGCCGCCTTGGCAATCATCGTCCCGATGATCAACATCCCTAGCATCGCCGCTCCCGTGGTCATTAAGGCCCACCAAGGCGCCCCGGCCGAGACATTGCCCGTCGTCAGATAGACGCCAAACGGCGTTGCCATGCCACCAACCGTGGAAGGTTTCGGAGGAACCCGTCGCCGCGGCCAAAGATCTACCGCCGAAACGAGGCCGACCACGCGATCTGAATCGTCGACAACAACCCGCGTTCGACCATCCTCCCCCCTCCGCAAAGCCTCCGCCGCCGTCGCGTAGGGCTCCAAAGTCTCGGCCAGTTCAGCGTAAGGCCCGACCGCATCGGTCGGCTCACTCGTCTCCGCCAAAGCGCGCGCCAAGCTGGCGTCGCTCAAAACTCCAACCAACCGCCCTTCGCCGTCGACGACGGGAAGAATCGACGCCCCGTTCTCGCGGAAAAGCGAAGCCCCGCGCGCTAGGGAATCCACCGTCTCGACCGTAAGCGTAGGACGCATCACGGACCCAACGGGCGCCGAAAGATTGGTGGCTTGGGGAGCTCGAATCAAAGGGTTACGCACGGCCGTGGCCCTTTCCACGCCGCACTCCTCCAGTGTGTTCCAAATTGCTCCGGAGGCGTTGGGATCATTGGGTCTTAGGATCATAGAGGGCTTCCCTTGGGATGACTTTTTCCCTTTTCCTTCTGCCCTCTCCCTAAGACCCAATGACCCCACGACCCAATGACCCGTACTGACCCGCCATAATTACGAACCTCAGTGGACTGCATCGGAGTGATTACGAGCGGCGGCGACGCCCCGGGAATGAACGCCGCCCTTCGTGCGGTGGTGCGCGCGGCCATGGGTCGCGGGGTGCGCGTCGTGGGCTTCTACCACGGCTACGAAGGCGTGATCAACAATGAACGCGAGGAGCTGAATTCGAACAGCGTTAGCGGCATTATCGATCGAGGCGGGACCATGCTCCGCACCGCCCGCAGCCGAACCTTCATGACCCCCGCCGGCCGCGAGACCGCTGTCGAGAACCTTCGTCGCAACGAGTGCGACGGCCTCATCGTCATCGGCGGCGACGGCTCCCTCACCGGTGCCCTCAAGCTCCACGAAGAGTTCAACTTCCCCGTCGTCGGCGTCCCCGGATCCATCGATAACGACATCAGCGGCACCGACTTTTCCATCGGTTTCGACACCGCCGTCAACACCGCCGTCCAAGCCATCGACCGCGTTCGCGATACCGCCTACAGCCACGAACGCGTCTTCGTGATCGAAGTCATGGGCCGCCGCAACGGCTTCATCGCCCTGGAAGCGGGTCTTGCCGGTGGCGCCGAATCGGTCCTCCTCCCCGAGGTCCCGTATTCCCTCCTCGACATTTGCGGCAACCTCCGCCTCGCCGTCACCAAGGGCAAGCGCTCATCCATCCTCGTCGTCGCCGAAGGCGCCGCTCGCGCCGAGACGATCAAGGACTTTGTCGAACGCAACACCGGCTTCGAAACCCGGCACGTCGTCCTCGGCCACATGCAGCGCGGCGGCAGCCCCTCCGCCTTCGACCGCGTCCTGGCCCTCCGCCTCGGCGCCCACGCCACCAACCGCCTCCTCAGCGGCTACACCGGCGAAATGGTCGGCGTAGACGCCAAAGACCTCGTCAGCCACCCCCTCTCTTACGTTCTCTCAACGGAAAGAACCATCGACCCCGATCGGCTATTGCTGGCCGAAGTCATGGCGCAGTAACTCCCCCTCTCGTCGCCCCGGCGATAGCCCTGCGGTGTACGCGAGGCCTCGTCGGGCGTTGAGAGGGGGCCGGGGGGAGAGCCGTGAGCCTCTCAATCAGGCGGCCAAAGAGCCGTTGGTCCCAGCGGCCAAAAGCTCATCCAAAAACCGGAGCCGCCGCCGGGCGCTTCGCCTTCGGCATCGGCAATACCTTCTGCCCCGGTCGAAGCCTCAACTGAAACAGAGACGACGAAAGCGGCTCGTTCACCGAATTCCACTCTAACGTTCGCGTCGTCCGAATCACGGCATTGCCGTTCCGGTCCAACGTTTCCGTCTCAATACTCGCCGGCAGATGATCCCGCTGCCGAACGAACATGGAACTCCGGGACTGCCGGCTGTCGATCGACAACACGTCGCAAGACACCCCCGCCGTCGCCATCACGCCCCGCAGCTTCACCAAAGCCGATGGCGTGAACAGCTCGCCGTAGATTGGCGTTCGCACCAACACGCTCCGCACGAGTGGATCGACCGCGCCCAACAGATCGGCGGTCAAATAGATCACCGATCCCCGGCTCGTCCGCCCCACATAGGCCGCCCCCGGTGTCTTGATCGTCAACTGACGGCCATCGTAAGCGAACCCCGACCCCTCACGCTCATATCGGATGCGCGACCCGGAGATCCACAGCGTCGCGTTTCCGTCGAGCTTCACGATGCCACTTTCCAGCCGGCCAGCGGCCCGCAGCATCGCCTCGACCACCTTCTGCGCCGACGCATTCGCGTATTGCGGCGGCAGTGGACGAGCGGTGAAAGATTCGACTTTTCGGTATCCCTTCGGCAGAGGAACATATTTGAACGGGCTATAGGAAATAGCCCAGTCCAGCCGCGATCCCGGCAGTTCCACATGCAGCCCCTTTACTTTGCCCGCGCCGTCGAGATCGAGGCGAGTGAAGCTCGCCTTCCCGACCCCGAACGTCCGGCGAGACAACCCGTTGGCCGTTACCTTCCAGCCGCCCAGCGTTTTCAAAGGGTCCAAATATCGCGCGCGAATCTGCGGCACCGTCAGGAACCCGAGCGAATCGTCGAAACCGCCCAAGAGCGACATCAACCGCAGCCCGATCGGCCCCTTCGTCGAGATGGTTCGCGAAATGCTCTCGTGCGCCTCGTAGTCGAGACCCACCACATACGGCCCGCTCAAGAAGAAGCCTTGGTCCGTCGCCATCAGGCCTTTCTTCGGCGGCGTCTTCAATCGTAAGGTCGCCCCGCCGACGCCATCAAGGTCCAGCCGGAACTGCCCCTTGCTCGTCCCCGCCGAAGTGACCGTCGTCACCGAGATCGTAGCCCCTCCCTTGGTCCAAGCGTTGTGAGCCCGTTCGATTCGAGCGAAGGTCTGGGCAGCGGTAGGCAGCGGCATAAGTCGTCTTGTGTTTACCCGTTAGGGCTTGCCCAAACCGGCGGGCGTCCGTCCCCTGCCCAAAAGTCCCGCCAACGCGATCACCGTCGCGAGGTAAGGCAAAGCCGCCCAAAACTCACTCGGCGGCATCACGCCGAGCACCGGTACTCCGGCGTACTGAACCCGCAAAGCGGTCAAAATCCCGAAAGCCAAGCAAGCGGCCAGCGTGGGCAGCGGACGCCATCCGCCCACAACGAGGGCGGCTAAGGCAATGTAGCCCCGACCCGCCGTCATGTCGTTGGTGAATCCATCCGTATACGCCACCAGCATCGCTCCCGCCAGCCCGGTGAAGAGGCCCGCCACAACCAGCGCCGCCAATCGCACCCGCTCCGGCACGATCCCCGCCAGCCGCGCCTTATCCGGATCCGCGCCGGTCGCCACTAGTCGCAGCCCCCCGCGCGTAAACCGAACATAAGCCCAAGTCAAAAACGGCAAAACGATCGCCAGTCCCTCGTAAAGGACGACCGGAAAGTGCGGTACGCCCGACGAGGACGCGTTGAACAGGCTCGCCACGAAGTTCGTCGCGCCGGCCGCAATCAGGTTTAAGACCATGCCCGAGATGACATGGTCGATCCGGTAGATCTGGGTCGCCATCCAATGCAGCACGCTGATGACCACCGTCACCAACAACGCGATTGCCAGTGCCCCACCAGGGCCGAAATGGGGTGCCGCCACCGCTGCCGTGCAGGCCGCCGTCAGCATCAGACCCTCCAGCCCGATGTTGACGACGCCGCTTCGCTCGCTGGCATAGCCGCCCATCGCCGCCAAAGCCAGCGGCGTCGTCAGGATCAAGGTCTGCTGGATGAAGAACGTACTAGGCAACCTTCTTAACCCCCTTCGCCCGTACCGCCGCGACAATCAGAATCAGCAGCGCCAGAATCACCGTCGTGATTCCCTTCGGCACGTGCACGAACTGTAAGTTCAATGCTCCTTTGGCCAAAACGCCGAACAGCAAAGCCGCCGGAATCAATGCCAACGCCGATTCACCGGCGAGCAGAGCCACACCCAACGCGTCGAACCCGTATCCGGGAGAAAAGCCGGCGTAAAACCGCCCCTCATAAGCCAAAACCTGCACCGCACCGGCAAAGCCGGCGACCGCCCCTGAAGCCAACATCGCCCGTACCGCCGTCTTCCGTGGGTCGACGCCCGCATACAGAGCCGCCGTCGGATTCGCGCCGACCGCACGCAGCTCGTAACCCGAGACCGTCTTCCGCAGCCACCAGCCCAAAGCCGCCGTCATCGCCACCGCCAAAGGCAAAGCGATATTCAGCGAAAAAGCCCCGGAGTGGATCACCGCGGGCAGACGCGTCGCATCGGTCAGGCTGGCCGTCGTGGTATCGCCCCCGCCAGCCCGCATCGGTCCCGAACCAACCATATAACCGGTCAGCAAGGTCGCGACGCTATTCAGCATGATCGTCGTGATCACCTCGTGCCCGCCCCGATAAGCCTTAATCGCCCCTGCCGGCCAAGCCCAAGCGGCACCTGCGGCGATCGCTGCCACCGTGCCGAGGACAATTCCCACGACCCCCGGAAACTTCAGCGCCACCGCAGTACAAGCCAGCGCTCCAACTAAGAACTGCCCTTCCGCCCCGATATTGAACAAGCCAGCCCGGAGCGCCAAAAACACCGCGATGCCCGCCAGCAACAGTGGCGTCGTATTCTCCAGCGATTTGGTGATGCCGTTCGGCGTTCCAAGGCTTCCCTTCAAAAGCGCCGCAAAGGCCACCCCCGGACCGACGTGACAAACCGCCAGCGCACCGAGGACAACCCCGATGCTGCCCAAAACGAGCCAAAGAATCCGTGCGTTCAAGCCACCATCTCCCGCCCGATCGCGTCTCGGTCCCGACTCGGCGGCTCCGTCAGCTTCCCGTGGTTGAGCACCACGATGCGGTCGCAGTGCAGCAGCAACTCGTCCAGGTCGAACGACACCACCAGCGCCGCCATGCCAGCCTGTGCTCGTTCGCGGATCGCCGCATAAACGTCCGCCGCACCCTTGATATCGAGCCCCCGCGTGGGTGAAAAGGCGAGCAAAAGCTTAGGCTCGCTCTCCAGCGCCCGCGCCGCCACGAACCGCTGCTGGTTACCACCGGAAAGGCTCGCCATCGGAAGTCCTAGCCCCCCGTGCTTCGTCTTAAAGCGGTCCGCCAGCCGCTGTGCCCAAGAACGGCGCCCGGCCTGGTCGATCTTCCATCCTTGTGCGAGCCCGGCTCGCCGCTGGAGACCAAGGGCTGAATTTTCTTCCAAGGACCAACTCTCGACAACACCCTGTTCGTGACGGTCCTCGGGAATCAGCCGAAGCCCCCGCGCGATCCGCCCCGCCGGCGAGTTTCCGCACACGTCTTCCCCATCCAAAACGATCGTCCCGCTCTGCTTCGCCGCCCCTACGATCGCCTGGAACAGCTCCCGCTGCCCATTCCCGTCGACCCCCGCGACGCCGACTACTTCCCCCACGCGAATCTCCAGACACGCGTCCCGCAAAGCCTCATGCCCACGATGATCGCGCACCGTAAGGTTTCGAAGAACCAAAGTGGCGAGACCGTCCCGGTCTCGTACCTCCCGAACTCTCACATCCTCCGAATCCAGCACGTAACCCGCCTCTCCGACGATCAGCCCGGCAAGTTCCGAAGCATTCGTTTCCGAAACCGCCTTATCCGCCACCCGCTTCCCGCCGCGCAGGACGGTGACCCAGGAACAGTGAACCAACACCTCCGGCAGACGATGCGTCACCAAAATCACCGTCGCCCCCGCATCGACCAAAGTCCGCAACGAACCGAATAGGGCCTCCCCGTCAGCGGGCGAGAGCATCGCCGTCGGCTCGTCCAAAATCATGATCCGAGCCTCGCGCCAGAGCAGTTTCAAGATCTCCAGCTTCTGCGCGCTAGCGGGCCCAAGATCCGAAGCCGGCCGGTCCCACTCGAACTGGAACCCCATCCGTTTCGCCAAGCCCTCCGCCCGCTCTCGTGCCGCCGAAAGGTCGATCATCACCCCCCCTTCCGCGCCCAGCATCAAATTCTGCAAGCACGTCAGCTCCGGGATGATCGCGTAATGCTGGCTCACCATTCCCACCCCCGCCGCAATCGCCTCCGCCGAGCCCGAGAAATGCTTCTCCGCACCTTCGACGGCCACCGCCCCTTCCGTTGGTCGCTGAGCGCCGTAAAGCACACGCATCAAGGTCGTCTTCCCGGCCCCGTTCTCGCCGACGACCGCATGCAGCGTCCCCGCCGTCACCTCAAGATCCACCCCTTCCAGAGCGTGAACCGCGCCAAAACGAACGGTGATTCCCTTTAATGAGACCGCCGCGCTCACGCCCCCATCCCGAGGAGAATCTCGTAAAGCGCGGCCGTCGTGTCCCCGCCCCGGCCGGCCTCCTGAAGCGGCGCAAGCAGTCGGTCCACCACCTCGGTCAAAGGAATCGCCGCATCGATCTCCTGCGCCGCGACCCGGCAGTAAGCGAAGTCCTTTCGCTGATTATCGACGGAGAATCCGGGCCGCCAATCCTCCGCGAGGATCATCTTGCCGTAGTTTTCAAACGCCCAAGAACCGCCCGAACCGCCACCCACCAGCGATCGGATCTGCGCGATATCCAACCCCGCCTTCTTCGCAAAACTCAGCGTCTCGCAGAGCGCCAACAGCGCCCCGCCCACCGCGATCTGGTTGGCCATCTTCGCCAACTGCCCCGCGCCGCCCGGCCCGACTCGTTCGGCCCGCTTGGTGTAGGGCTCCATTGCCGCGCGCGCCTCTTCACAATCCTGCTCTTCGCCGCCGAGGAAAATCGTGAGCTGACCGTTCTGCGCTCCCGCCGAGCCGCCCGTGACCGGCGCGTCGACGAATCGATGACCTCGATCCCGAAGCTCTGCGTGCAACGCTTCCGCCGCCGGGGGCGCGATCGTCGAATGGTCGACGAATAACGTGCCCGGGTGCGCCCCGCGCATCGCCTCAAGGCACTCCGCCACGTCCTCCGATCCGCGGACACAGAGAAAGATCAAATCGCAGGACGTGGCCAGCGTCGCCAAATCGGGAGCTACCAGGGCACCTTGCGCGGACAAAGGCTCGGCTTTCTCCGGTGTCCGGTTCCAAACCGTTACCGATCTCCCCGCCTTCACCAAATGCCCGGCCATCGGCCCGCCCATCACGCCCAGCCCGACGAACCCGAGTCTCACCGCCACGCGCGCAGAGTACCCGTGCGGTAGGAGATAGGGAAAAGGCAAGAGGGAAAAGGCGCAAGGAGGGATACTTGCCTTCTCCCAGGAACCATCGTGGTGACCGCGACGTTTTCCGTCGTACACTCAAAGCGAAACCCCTTGAAACGCCTCGCCCAACTCTTCGGAAAGCTCCTCCTTCTCTGCGCGCTCGTCGTGGCCTCGTTGCCGTCCGGCGCGACAGAGATGGTGTGCGTCCTGAAGAACGGCGAAACGATTCGCCCCATTGGCAAATGCCAAATGGCCTGTTGCGCTCACCGGCCAACCGCTGAGGCAAAGCCAACCAAACGAAGCTGTTGCTCCCCGAAACTGGCTCCCGCCAAAAAGAACCTCTGCGGCTCCCTCAAGCGCGATTGCCATTGCGAGACTCGGTTTACCGGCGCCGCGCCTAAGCTACCCGCCACCGCCGACGTCTTCCACCTCGACTTCCCCCAGGCTATTGCTCCCCTTCCTACTTGGACGGCGCCAGCCCCCCTCGCTTCCCAGGGCGAACCCGGTGTCGTCGGATTCGACTCTGGGCCACCGCGGCGTCGGCCCAGAACCCCGAACCAAAGCCGCGCCCCTCCTGTCCGTTCCTAAATCTCTTCGTCAACGACCGATTTAGAAACCGACAAAATGAAAAAATCTATCCTCGCGAGCCTGCTGCTCGCCCTCACGCTCGTCACCTCCGCGGCGGTCGCCGCGCCTAAGTCCACTTGCTGCGACGCCACCAAGTGCAAGACCGCCTGCTGCAAGATCGCCTGTTGCGACGCCCCTTGCTGCGCTCACGCTAAAGGTAAGGCAACCAAGAAGCTCAAAGCGGCCAAGCCCGCCAAGATGAGCCATGGCAAGTCAAAATCCTGCTGCTCGATGCCCATGTGCAACGGCGGCGCCTGCTGCAAAGACACGAGTTGCTGCAAGTAACTAGGTAAGGAAAAGCGGGAGATTAGGACCGCTCCTCGCGGGCGGTCCCTAATCTCCCACTTACCTTCTCACATCCACCACCATCTTCCCGATGGTGTGGCCCTGCTGGACCTCCTTCTGTGCCTCCACCGCCCGAATCAGCGGCACCACCGTATCGATCACCGGGCGCACTTTGAGGTCCTGGATGAGCCCCGCAATCCTCGTAAGCTGCTCGGGATTCGCCTCCATCACAAAGGACGCGGTCCGCTTCCCCTGCTTAGCCGCTTCCTCCTTCGGTTCGTCGCGAACCGTCGAGACCAAAATCCCACCCGGTTTCAGACTCGCCAGCGAACGTTTCGCCGTGTCTCCGCCAATCAGATCCAGTACGACATCCATATCGGTGGCGATATCCTCAAACCGCTCTGAACCATAGTCGATCGCCCGACTGGCCCCGAGTTCCTCAACGATATCGAGGTGCTTCGAAGACGTAGTCCCAAACACCGTCGCGCCCGCCCAGGCCGCCATCTGGACCGCAAAGCTTCCCACGCCCCCCGAAGCGGCATGAATCAAAATCCGCTGCCCAGACTTGAGCTCGCCATGGTCGAAGAGCCCCTGCCAAGCCGTCATCGCCGCCAGCGGAATCCCTCCTGCATCCGGCAGATCCATGGCAACCGGCTTCAAGGCGAAACCGCCCACCTTCGTCACCAGATAGTCGGCGCATGTGCCGCGGTGTTCGATCCCATAAATCTCGTCCCCGACCTCAAAACCTGTCACACCATCGCCAAGCTTCTCGATCGTCCCGGAATACTCAAATCCCACCGTCGCGGGAAACGTCACCGGGTATGCCTTCCCTTCCCGAACCTTCCAATCCACCGGGTTGATCCCCGACCCAGAAACCCTCACCAAAACCTCGCCCGGCCCCGGCTCCGGCATCGGAGCATCGTCAATCTGCAACACCTCAGGCCCGCCGTACGAGTGAAACCTCAAAGCCTTCATCACCCCATTGGAGGGCCCCAGGTTCCTTGGGGTTCCCCTCAAATGTAGCGGCGACGCCCTCGTCGCCGACTCCAACCAACCGGCGACGGGCGTCGCCGCTACTTCTTACAACCCCCGGTCTCGCAGGAACTTCATCAGATCCGCGATTCGGACTGAATAGCCCCACTCGTTGTCGTACCAAGCCACGACCTTCACAAAACTCCCCAATCCGACGGTATCCACCGCGGAGAAGATTGAAGAATAGGGGCTTCCCTTCAGATCCGAAGACACCAGCGGCTCCTCCGTGTACCGAAGAATCCCGTTGAGTGGTCCGGACTCCGCCGCCAACCGGTGCACCTCGTTGATCTCCGCCACGCTCACATCTCGCTTGAGCAAAGCCGTAAAGTCCACCACCGAAACCGTCGACACCGGAACCCGGAAAGACATCCCGGTAAATCGCCCCTGCAACTCCGGAATCACCAACCCCACCGCCTTCGCCGCCCCCGTGCTGGACGGCACCACGTTCTGCGCCGCCGCTCGGGCGTCTCGCAAATCTTTCGCCGCCGTGTCGACGGTCGCCTGAGAGTTCGTGTAGGCATGAATCGAAGTCAGCAGGCCCTTCTCAATCCCAAAGTTGTCGTTCAGAACCTTCGCCACCGGCGCGAGGCCATTGGTCGTACAACTCGCGTTGGAGATGATCTGGTGCTTCCCCGGATCGTAAGCATCCTCATTCACGCCCAACACCAAAGTCACATCCTCGTTCTTCGCCGGCGCGCCGATCACGACCTTTTTCACCCCGTGCTCCAGGTGAGCCTTCGCCTTTTGCGCGTCCGTAAACAGTCCCGTCGCCTCTAGCACGATGTCCACGCCCGCCTCATCCCAAGGAATCGCTCCGGGATCGCGTTGGGCAAACACGCTGATGCGGCCCCCGTTGACGTAGAGCGCCTGATCGTCGTACTCAACCGCTCCTTTAAAGTCCCCGTAGTTCGAGTCATGCCGAAGCAGGAAGGCGTTCGTCTTCGTGTCGGTCAGATCGTTAATCGCCACGATCTCCAACTCGTCGGCATATCGCTCGGTGGTCGTCCGCAGCGAAAGCCGCCCGATCCGCCCAAACCCGTTGATTCCAATACGTGTTTTCATCACTTCAGGCCTTTCTCTATCACGATCTATTTCATATTTAGACCGTGATATTCACATGATGTCGCTTTCGACTCTCACGAGTCAAGTGCCCCTTTGACCGGTATAATCTCTAACCTCGTGAGCGCGCCAAACGTCCCGGAACCCGAACTGCCCCACTTCGAGGACTCCGTCATGTTCGCAGGCGGCCGGCTGTCGCTGGACTTCGTCAACACTTTCTGCATGAGGCGTGGCGCGCCCGTCGAATTCCTGTGGAGCGCGGAAGCGCTCGAAAAGTGGCTTCGCTCCTTCGCCAGCTTCACCGGCAAAGATCTCGGCCCCCTCGATTCACCGATTCATGAGGAGCTTTTCACCCGCGCGCTCGACCTCCGCACCGCCATTCGCAACCTGGTCCTCGGCGCAATCCAAAACCAAGAGCCCTCCCCCAAAGCCCTCAGGACCCTCAACCAGGTCATTCGCGCAAACCCGACCTACCCGCGGCTCACCCAAAAAGGTCTAGTGCTCACCGCCACGGCGACCGCCAGAACGGAAACGGAAAGGTGGCTCACCGAAATCGCCATCGATGCCGCCGACCTGCTCACCAACGGAGACCTAAAACTGGTCCGCCAATGTGAAGCAAGCACCTGCATCCGCGTCTTCTACGACACGACCAAAAATCACAAACGAAGATGGTGCGTCGAAAAATGCGGCAGCCGAGTTAAGTCCGCCGCCTACTACGAGAGGAAGAAGGGAGTTAGGGAGTTTTCCGAGGAAAGGTAGCTGGTCCGCAAGAGCTAAAACCTAACTCCCTAACTCCCTAACTCCCTAACTCCTCAAAGCCTCGCCCTCGGATCCACCGGCACCCCGTCGATATGCATCTCAAAATGCAGATGCGGACCTGTCGCCAACCCCGACTTCCCGACGTTCCCCAGGTTCTGCCCCTGAGTCAGCGACTGCCCGGAACGCACCGAGATGTGCGAAAGGTGCGCGTAAACCGTCGTCACCCCGCCGCCGTGATCCACGATCACCACGTTTCCGAAGCCGCGCATCGTCGTCGCCGCGATCACCCGTCCCGGCGCGGCGCACCGAACCGGCGTGCCGTAACGCGCGCCGAAGTCGATCCCGTTATGCGGGCGGCTGTAGTGCAAGATCGGGTGGAAGCGCATACCGAACCCACTCGTGATCGGCGCGTCCACCGGACGCATGTAAGTTCCCGCGAACTTCGGCACCGTCGTGTGGTGAATGCGCGCCCGCCGCGCCGCCAACTCGATCAGACGGCGAACCTGGCGCTCGTCCTGCTCGATCTGCCGCAGCTGCCCTTCAAGCTCCCGCGCCTCCTGCTTCAGCCCCTGCAGCGCCTCACCCTTCTCCGCTTGGACCACCGCTAGCTCATTCTGCTGGTTGCTTTGCCGCCTCACAAGCGATGAGACCTGCACGACCAGCGAATCCTTCTGCTTTTTCTTCGCCGCGACTTGCGCCTGAAGCGTCTTCACCCGCTCGAACAGATCATGGTCTCGATGCGCGATCCGCTCCATCAGATCTTTACGCTCCGCAAGATCGCTCACGCTTTTTGAGCCTACGAACGCCACGAGCAGATTCGCGTTCCCCTGTTTAGCCATCGCCCGCAACCGCAGCTTGGCTTGCGTACGCACTCGCCCCAGCTCCTCCGTCGTCTTCGCGAGATCGGCCGTCACCTGTGCCTGCTGCTCCCGCGCGTTGCCCAAGTCGTGTTTCGTCTCCTGCAACCGCTCCTGCACATCGGCGAGGCGGACGTTGATCGTGTGGAGGTCGTGCTGCACGACCTTCGCCTTCACGCGCGTCGCATGAAGCTGCGCTTGCATCGCCTGTTTCTGCCTGGCGATTTGCCCCAAGCGGCCCTTCAGGTTCCCGCTCTTTGCCGGTTTAGTTCGCCGGTGACCGCGGCGCGTCTGCGGGCCGACGGCCGACGCCGTGCTGACCAGCAAAATCATCGACAAGAATAGGCCGAGCTTTGACATCCTTTTCAAACCCCTACTCTCCTTCCTAGAGAGTCCGTTACCGGCTACGCGCTCGCAAGGGTCTCCCCATCGCGAAAAGCGCACATAACCCACCGTACCCTCCCCCAATCGCACAAAGTGCGCCCAGGTACGGGCTAACGGGAAAAGGCGCAAGGGCGGCATCTACCGAGAACTCCGCCAAACGAAGCTCCACCACCCGCTGAACGGCATAAAGCCCGCTTGTCGCGAGTGCCCCGCCGATGGCGCCGTGAAGCAGTCCCTCCAGCGCAAACGGCAGACTCACCACGATTCGGGACGCGCCCACCAGGCGCATGATGCTCACCTCGACGCGGCGTGATTCCACCGTCATCCGAATAGCGTTAAAGATCAGAATCCCAGAGACCCCCAAAAGGAGCCCGCCGATCAGAAGCGAAAGATTCTGCGCCACACGCAACCACTGCGACGCCGTCTTCTGAGCCTCGCCGAAGTAGTTCAACCCGCCTTCGGGGTCAAATGCAGGCAACGCCTTAAGCGCCTTTGCCACTGCGTCGCTCTTTCCAAGATCGCTCAGACGAACGCGAAACGAATCCGGAAAAATGTTGTCGTCGAAACCATAACCGGCCGTTAGGTCTGGGTGCTCTTTCTTGAACTTCTCCCACTGATTCTTTCGCGGCAGCCACGTGACGTCCTTGACCCCAGGCATCGCCCGAATCGCGGTTGCGCTGCTTTTGATCGACTCGAAACTGGTCCCTTCCTTCAGGTTCACTTTCATCTCGAAGCGGCCCGGAAGCGAGTTCAGATACTCCGCTGTGCGACTGCCCACGTAGAACATTCCGGCCAAAAGAAAGAGCGAAATCGCCGTCGTCGTGATCGCGGCGAATCCCATAGAGAGATTGCGTCGGAGCGCGATGAACGTCTCGCCGATCACGAAGGTGATGCGATCAAGCAACGTCATCCCCCTCGACCTTCCCGTCGCGCATCATAATCGTCCGCTTGCCCATCCGCTGCACGACGCTCACGTCGTGGCTTGCCACCAAGATGGTGGTCCCGCGGCCGTTCAGCTTCTTCAGAAGCTCCATGATCTCCCACGAAGTCTCCGGGTCCAAGTGGCCCGTCGGTTCGTCCGCGATCAGCAACGGTGGATTCGCGATCAGCGCCCGCGCGATCGCCACCCGCTGCTGTTCACCGCCCGACAACTGCTCGGGCAATGCGTCCGCCCGAAGCGCGATCCCGACCTGATCCAAGATCTCTGGCACCCGCTGCCGAACCTCCCGCCGTGTATGCCCAACCGCCCGCATCGCGTAGGCGACGTTCTCCCAAACCTTCTTCTTCGGAAGCAGCGCGTTGTCCTGCGGCACAATGCCCATCTGCCGCCGCAGCTTGGCCACCCCGCTCTCGCGGATCTTCCCAACATCTAGGTCCTGTAGCCAAACCTGCCCACTCGTCAGCCGAACCTCCCGGGTCAGCAGCTTCAGCAAAGTACTCTTCCCCGCCCCGGTCGGCCCCACCAGGAAGGCAAACTCGCCGCGCTGAAAAGTAAGCGAAACGCCCCGCAACCCGCCGAGTCCGTTTCGGTACTCCACGTGCGCGTCTTCGAAGCGGATATAGGGTTTCTCGAGGTCGGCCAAAACTCAAAGGTTAAGGTACCCCTACCATGCCGATGCACTCTCACCATCGCCCCACCCAAACTCATAAGCGGCCCCTCTGTACGTACCGATGATTTATTTCATTAAATCGTTAATCAATTTAATAAAATAACATTGCTCAAGGACTCGCTGTTCCGAGATTTCTCCGAGAAAAACTGGGATCCAACCCAAGTCGTTAATCAATCCGTTAATCACCTAACTCCCTAACTCCCTAACTCCCAGTATCCTAATCGCCATGCGCCGGCTCCTCGCCTTCGCCTTCCTTATCCCGACGATCGCCTTCGCCGACAAGCCGATCACGATCACGTTCTTCGACACGAACGACCTGCACGCCCACATCAAGCCGACCCTCATCCGCGGCAAGACCTACGGCGGCTACGCGCGGATCGCCACGATCATCCGGGAGGCCAGGGCGAAGGATAAGAACGTCGTGCTGCTGAACGCCGGCGACACTTTCCAGGGCACGCTTTACTTCAACACCTATGAAGGCTTGGCGGATGGAGCAATCCTAAGCGCCATCGGCGTCGACGCCGGAACCGTCGGCAACCACGAGTTCGACCGCGGCCCTGACGTACTCGCTACCTACGCCGCCTCCATCGGCTGGCCCCTCACCACCGCTAACCTCGACCTAACCCGCGAGCCAAGACTGCGCGGCAAGATCGCCAAATACGTAGTGATCAAAGTTGGCGGCGAAAAGGTCGGTATCGTCGGCGCCGTCACTCCGGATACGCCGAACATTAGCAGCCCCGGGCCGAATATCGATTTCCGCGACGTCGTCCCCACCGTCCAAGCCTCCGTCGACGAACTCACCTCCAGCGGCGTCAACAAGATCGTCGTCGTCACCCACTGCGGCTACGAGGAGGACCAGAAGATGGTCACCCAACTCCGCGACGTCGATCTCGTCGTCGGCGGCCACAGCCACACCGCCCTCGGGACACCCGAAATCAATGGCTGGATGAAGTCGCAAGGCCCCTTCCCGACGATCATCAAAGATCTAAAAGGCGTCGAGGTACCCATCGTCCAAGCCTACGAATGGGGCAAAGTCCTCGGCAAAATCCAGATCGAATTCGACGGTAAGGGCAAGGTGAAGAAGATCAAGGAGGCCAAGGCAATCGTGATCGACGACACGATCCCCGAAGACTCCCGCATCAAAGCGCTGGTCGCCGCCTTCGAGCGGCCCATCCTCGCCATTCAGAACGCTCCCGTTGGCGAAGCCAAAGTCTCCCTCGATCGCGAGCGAAACGACGCGGACAGCCTGATGGCCGACATCGTCGCAGACGCGATGCAGGCCAAGACCGCCCCACTCGGCTCCGTGGCCTCCTTCATCAACAAAGGCGGCGTCCGAGCCGCCATCGAAGCCGGAAAGATCACCTACGGCCAAGCGGTCTCGGTCATGCCGTTCAACAACACCTTCACCCTCCTCGACCTCACCGGCGCGGAACTGAAGGCCGCCCTTCTCGAAGGTGTGAATTCAAACGGACAAGGCGGCCTGCTCATTCCGAGCGACGGCACCTCTTACCGCGTTGTCGGCGGGGACATCCAAGTCACCATCGCTGGCCAACCCATCGACCCGGCCAAAACCTACCGCATCACCCTCCTCGGCTTCACCGCCAGCGGTGGCGACTCGCACTTCATCCTCCGCGACGCAAAGGGCCGCCGCGTCGACACCGGCCTGACCGACATCGACGCGTTCGTGGATTACCTAAAGGCCCATTCTCCGCTCGATCCAAAACCGGCGGGACGCGTGGTCGTCCAAAAGTCGTGATCCTCGATCCCGATGTCGAAGCCTTCCGAGCCGCCTGGCAAACCGCCGCGCGGCACGAGGTCACGGAAAAGACCGATGCCGGTGTCCTAGCCGCGCTGGACCGTTTGGCCCTAGGTGTCCGGCGTAAATTCGTAGCCGGAGGCACGGCCGAGAGCGCGATTAAGCCATTTCAGGCCGCCATCGCCAAGCCCGATCGTTCCACCTCCGACCCGGCGTCGTTGCAAGCAGTGGTATCCCGCGACGGAGACCGGCTGATCATCGATGTCCGCATGGGTTACGCCTCGTCCGTTTCTGCCTTCGACGCCAAGGGGAACCGGCTGGAGGTTCCGCCCGCCATGCGATGGAGCTACCGCAAGTTCGGCTTCACCTTCCGCTCCGGTTCCCTACTCGCCTTCAATGGCACATCACTGTCTGACGCTGGCGTTCGGTACGACTACGACTTGAGATGGCTCCGCCGAACTAAGCGGGGATACATTGGCGCGGGACTCACGCAAGGCCACTGGAACTACAACTCCCAAGCATCCCATCTCCAGATCAAAGGCGACCGCGTCACCCTGCTTTCTCTCGACGAGCCCAAAGCGTTCTTCACCGACAACGCGACCCTGCTGCTCCGACGACAGGAAGTCTGGTCGGGCGGCGTCCGCAGATCCGTAAAGCTTTTCGACCAGGATCTTCGCGCCGCCGACGCCTGGCTCGCCACCCACCGCCCCCGTTCGGAACGAAGGTTTCTACTCGGTCACCTGTCCGGTCCGAACTGGGTTGAACTGGAGTTCGACCAGGAGAAGCAGTCGAAGTTCCGGTTCGAGCTTGGTAGAAAGGGCAAGGGGTGGGCTGTACGGAAAGTGACAGTCAGCTAAAAAACGATCAGGGGTGCCACAGGCTTTTACTCGTCCCCTTTCCGTTTCCGCTTCGCTTCCAACAAACTCTGCGCTGGCGACTGGGCCCCGCCCGAGGCGGCCCGCTTCTCCCGTGGCTTCTCCTCGACCGGAGAAGCCACGGACTCGATCTTCGCCTCCGGAACGTCCGCCCGAACCCGGGCCTTCGCCTTCTGCAACCGCCCCACCGTTTCGACCGTCACCGGTTCGGGACGACGGCGCAGACGGGCCATCAGCTTGGCGAAGATCTCGCCAAACGGTAGGGCAATCCGCCGGACACCGACGTCGATCGGGAGCAAAAGCGCCGCCGCCGTCAGCAGGAACGGCCAGAGTTCGGTGATCGAAGCCCCGGGATCCTTCACGAACCGGAGGGCCTCCTCAGGCTTGGCGAGCTCTTTACCGCCGGTCGTCTCGCTGATCCGAGTCAGCAGCGGCCGGTTTGGTCGGACGGTGCGATACTCCGCCGGGTAAGGAAGGCTGAAACCCGTCGTCCGGGTGCGGACCCCACCCTTCGGGTCGGGCTCGGCGACGGTCACCAGGTAACTTCCGATCTCGTCCGTGTCGAAGGTCCCATGGAAGCGACCTGGGGCGGACTGGGTGAGCGTGACCTCGCGCGAGCCGCCACTCGGAAGTGCCACGCGGACCTTCGCCTCATTGTTCGTCACCGGGTTGCCAAGCGAATCGGTGGCGGAAATCTCAACCTGCCCCTTCCCCGCTTCCTGGTGAACCGAAGACTGGTAGCGATTCAACGTCGCCCTCCGGCCGATCGCTCGCGCGGCCTGAGACCAGAACGCATCGTAACCCGGCCAACCGATCCAGTTGCTCGCCCAGCGCGCCGTCGCGTCACTTGTAAAGGCCATCGAGGTTCCGAGTCCGTATTGCCAACTGGCAAGGAGCGGGTCGTCCTTCTTCGTGAGCATCGAGATCCGAGCAAGCGGGCGGCGGTCGGAAAGGCAGTAGGCCAACAACGGCGGAGTCGCGTCGATCCCTCGCAGCATCTCATCGTTGCCCACCAGCTTCGGCAGGAAGGCTCCCTCCTCAATCGCGGAACGGCTCATGATCGCCGTGTCCTGCGTGAAGATCGCCGGGAGCTGGCCCGCCCGCTTGGCCAGATAGAACCGCCCACCCCCCGCCGCCGCGAGTTGCTTGAGGAACGCAACGTCTTTACCGTCGCCAATGGAGACCACGGAGGTCGTGATCTTATGCTCCCGCATGGCGAGGGCGACCCCAAGCGCGCCCTGCTGATCCTCACTGTCATTGCCGTCGGCCAGAAGAATGTGGTGGCGGACCTTCGTCGTCTCCGCATCCAACACTGCTTGGGCTTTGTCCATGGTGGGACGGATATAGATTCCGCCGCCGTTGATGTCGAGCTTTCGAAGCTGCTCCACGATCGCGTCGCGATTCGTGATCTTCTGCATCGGGACGACGAACTCGATGCCGTCGCTGCTGCCCGCCACGGCTACTCGGTCCATCGGAGAAAGGAGTTTCACCGTCTGCTCCGCGGCTTGGGCGGCGAGGCGAATCTTCGGAAAACCGTCCTCTACCATCCCCATCGAGCCGGAGGCATCAACCATGATCGCCACGCTGGTACTGGGGAAGCTCTTGCGCTGGCGGATGTTGAGATCGACCGGCAACGCCTCGGCCACCGGAGTCCCGTACCAGCCGCCAGGAAGGAAACTATCCTCGCCGCCAATCATCGCAAAGCCGACCCCCGCATCCCGGATTGCCGACTGAACCAGTTTCATCTGCCGATCCGTCACCGCGCTCGCATTAAAGTCGTTGAAGAAGACCGCGTCGTAAGCCGCCAACTCTTCCGGCCGCGACGGGACGCCGCCAACACCGCGAAGATCGACCAACCAACCACGCCGCCTCAGCGCCGCCGCCAGTTCGCCGCGCTCCGGATGCGACTGGGCGACCAGCACCCGTGGCTGCCCCTTCACCGCGGTGAAGGCCATCCCCACGTTGTTCCGGTTGTCCCCGTCCTTCCCCACTCGCAGGGTCGCGCGGTAGCGGTGGAGCCCCGAAGCGCCCAGCTTATCCGGAATCACAATCCGGTTCTCGCCCTTCTCCAATCGAACCGGTACTCGCTTGATCAGAACGCCATCCCGGTCGATATCGAGTGAGCCGCTCTGGGCAACCGTTGACTCGATGGTGCCGCGAAGATCGAACGGCTGCTCAACGCGCGTCTCGTCCGGCGCTTCTAACGCGACCACTGCCGCCTCCGCCGTCGACTCGCGTCCCTTCAAAGCCACGTGGTCGATCGTGATCCCGTCCGTCGAAGCCACCTGCGCCGCCCCGGTCGCATCGCCCCGCGTCTCATTGCCGTCGCTCAGTACCACGATCCGGCGGGCTTTACCCTCCGGGAAACTCGCGCTCGCCAACCGGATGGCGGCGGCCATATCGGTCGAGTTGCCTTCGACTTTAGTCAGCACCCGTCCCAGTTCACGTCGTCCCGTGGTGGCTGCATCAACCGCCGCATTCCCGCCGAAGGCGACCACGCCGCCAACATCGTCCGGCCCCAAAGCGCGCAGTGCCCCATCGACAAACTTCTCCGCCGTATCCCGGTCGCTCTCAGGAATCGAGTCGCTACGGTCCAGAAGGAAGATCGTCGCCAGACCCCGGTTCGGACGCCGCGCCTCCGGACCGGAGAGGGCGAAGATGAGACATCCCGCGAGGAGCGCCCGGATGGCAAAGGCCAGCCGCTTGCGGGTCTTCGCCATCCCGTGGACATGACGATAAGACAACCAAAGCCCCACCGCCAGGGGGAGAAGGAGAACGAGAAAAGCGGGGTCGGTAAACCTCATCTGCTAGCTTCTCCTCGCATAAAGCCACCACTCGACGCCAAGGACGAGCAGGCAAAGCACCGCCAGAGTGCGCCAGAAATCGGCAAACCGCAGTGGCGCGGCCATCGCCTTCACCGGGTGATCCGCCAGTGCGATCTGGGTAACGGGGGTGATGTCGGATTCCCGCGGGCTCTGGAGCGTCGCCAGAATCTTCCTCGGCTTTCCGCCCGCATTCAATTCGTATTCGCCGATCCTTCGAGCCTCACGGATGGTTGCCGCGCCGCCAATTGCCTTCAATGAGTCTCGCGAGCCGTCGGGCAGCTTCAGCGAAGGGTCGGCAGAGGTGACAGGAACGGAGAATGGCCGTCCTGCCCGCACCACCAACGGACCGCTCCCGGCCTCGCCACCTAAGTAGTCGAGGGCATTGGCGATAAAGATTGGGAAGCTCACTTGGAGCGGGAAATCGCTCTGCAAGGGAGTAAACGCGAGATAAACGGCTCGCTGGGCCGCCGTCTTCTCTGCAACCAACAAGGGGCCGGCAGTGGAGCGAATCAGCACCTCGCCCGCCGCTCGGGGCTGCACCTTCTGCATGGAGTCGACGAAAACGCCATCGATATCCACGCCCTTGGTGAGCGCAACGTTCTCAGTGCCCGTGATGCGCGGCGCCTTCGCGCTGCCCAAAACCGTAACCGGCGCGCCGGGTCCGGCGTCGCCGAGGATCAGAACGCCGCGGCTCTTGGTCGGCTGGGAGGTGACACCGTCAAAGACGACGATATCGTAGGTCGCGCCCCCGTCCGCCGGAAGGGTCGCGGTACGGTCTAAGGTGACGCGGGGGTCGAGCGCGAGAGCCCGGTCGACAAACGGATCCTCCCCACCGACTTTCAACACCCTTAACGAGGCCGCCGGGTCAGCCGAAGTCGCCGCGTAGTCATCGGCCCTCAGCGCATCGTTGGTAACCAACTTTGCTTCGAACAACCGAACTCCGGTCGGCGCATCGATCGTTCGGCCTTGGGTTCCGTGAGCCGAAACCTCCAGCTTCACCGAATCAATCGCCTTCCCGTCGGCATACAGAGAAAGCGTCACCGGCCGTTTCTCCCCGCCGTAATTCTTCAACCCGGCATAAACCTGCCGGCCACGCGGGGTGTCGGTCACGCCTAAGGCTTCGACGGCCACGTTCTCGCCGCCTTTGCCCACAGAGCGGTAGACGATCGCCGCTTTGCCTTGCGAAAAGTCCTTGATCGGCTCGAAATCACCATCGCTAAGGAGCACGATGCGAGCGCCTTCCAAACCGCTGACCACCGCCGTCGCCAGACGCATCGCTTCGCCCACATCCGCCTCCGCATCGGTCCCTTCGAGCGCATCCAGCGCCGACGTCTGACGTGCCGGGTCGTTGCCCAACGGGAAGACAACCCTCGGCACTGGGCCAGCCTCGATCAAAGCGGTTCGGTCGCCAGCCTTGGTGGAAAGGATCGCTTCACGGGCCAGCTTCTTGGCCTCGGCAAACCGGCTAGGCAGGACGTCCGTCGCTCCCATCGAGGCACTGCTGTCGATGACGAACACGGTGACCTCGCCCGCGAGGCCGCGCTGGCGGGTCTGGGGTCGACCAAGGCAGAAGACGGCAAGCGCCAGCGCAAGCAGTTGCAGGAACAGCAGCCAGCTTGGGCGAAGCTTTTGGAAGAGCGCGTTCGCCCGCACCTCGTCCGTCCGGGCGGGCCAGAGGAACGTGGCCGGAACACGCAACTCGCGCCGCCGCATCCGCAACAGGTAGAGCGCTACCAAGATTGCCGCGAGCGGCAGGAAAAGCAGCAGCGCGCCCGGATTGCCAAAACTCAGCGGACCCACCCCTCGCGTTTCAGGATGTCTTTGACGAAGCCATCGAGCGGCGAACCGGTGCGGTAGAGCGTGTACCTTCCGCCGCCCCGTTTGGCGGCGTCGGCCAAGGCTTCGTTGTGGCGTTTTAGGTTCTCTCGGTAGGCTTTGAGGGTGCCGGAGTTGGCAGTGATTTCGGTGGGGGTTCCGCCTTCGCCGTCGATCAGACGAAGATCGCCTTCGAGGTCGGGATCGAGTTCCAGGTCGCTTAGGATTTGGACCACCCAAACCTCGTGCCCCCGGCCGACCAGTGCCCGGATGGCGCCCGCTGCCTCGGGGTCAAGCCCGTCCGAGAGCACGACGGCGACCCCAACGCGGGCTCTTCCGGCGGCGAAGGAACGGAGAGAGGTGGCGAGGCCGGTGGGGGCTTCGTCGGAAACCTCTCGAGCCAGCCAAGCGGAATACCGGCCATAGGCGGCCCGCCCTCGCAACGCGGCAAGCGGGGCCTCCCGACGGCCCAGTCTTAAGGGGTTCACCGCGTCGCCGCCAAGGAGGCCGACGTAGCCAAACGCGGCGGCGAGTTCGCGGGCCGCCTGAATCTTCGCCGGTTCGCCGAAAGCCATGCTGGGCGAGTCGTCGAGGAGGACGTGAACCGCCAAGTCTTCCTCGTCGCGGTAGGTACGCATGACGGGGCTGTCGAGACGGGCGAGGACGTTCCAGTCGAGATGGCGTAGATCGTCACCCTCGGCGTAGTTGCGGTAGTCGGCAAACTCGATGGACAGGCCGGCACGACGCGTCAACCGCTCGCCGCGGACGCGGCCGGGCTGGGACTTACGCGGAGCGAGGCGCAATCCTTCCAACAAGCGAAACGCGCGAGGTTCGAGCAGTAAGTCCATTTAGCGGGACGCTTTTCGGCTTTTCATATCCGAAATGAAGGGGGCTAGCTGGCAAAGGAATTCCGCCGCCCCGCAGACGATGATGACCGTCAAGGTCCCGTTGACATCCCCGTTTGGCAAGGTCAGGAAAAGCCCAACGGTAAAGGCAACCGCCACCAAGAGGTGAGCCACCGCTGACCAAGCGTGAACGCGGCTCCTAAACACGGACAGGGTCTCGGTCCTCCTTTCCAACCTGCTCGGCAACCGAATCCAGGAATGCGTCCGGCGCAATCCCATCCGCTTCCGCCTCGAAGTTAAGCAGGATGCGATGCCGAAGCGTCGGCTTCAACGCCTTCAAAACATCCCCCTTAGAAGCATTCACCCGCTCCCCAAGAAGCGCATAGACCTTCGCCAGCGTCACGATCGACTGCGCCCCACGTGGCGAGGCCCCATACCGGGCGTACCGCTTAGCGATCGAAGTCGCCCCATCCCCTTCCGGATGAGTCCCCACCACCAGCGAGAGAGCGAAGTTGAGAACATCCGGGTCCACAACAACGGCCCGCACGATGCCGCGCATCCTCAGCACGTCTTCCTCCGATGCCACCCGGGTGACCGCTTGATCAAGCGAACCGGTCGTGCGGAGAACCACTTCGGACAGTTCCGCCTTGGTGGGATAAGGCACGAGCAGCTTCACGAAGAACCGGTCGAGTTGAGCCTCGGGAAGGGGATAGGTTCCCTCCTGCTCTACCGGATTCTGAGTCGCCATGACGAGGAACGGTTCCGGAAGGACGTGTCGCTTGCCCCCGGCGGTCACCGCCCGCTCCTGCATCGCCTCCAGCATCGCAGACTGAGTCTTCGGAGTGGCGCGGTTGATCTCGTCCGCCAAGACGATGTTCGCAAAGATCGGGCCCGGACGGTACTCGAAGGCGCGGTTCTCGCCCAGCACTTGGGTGCCGGTGACGTCGGCGGGCATCATATCCGGCGTGAACTGGATGCGGCTGAAGTTCAGATGCAGCGCCTCGGAAAGGCTCCGCACCATCAAAGTCTTGCCCAGCCCCGGCATGCCTTCCAGCAGGACGTGACCGTTCGCGGCGAGTCCGGCGAGAACCCCCTCGACCACCTCCGCCTGGCCCACAATCGCTCGACCGACCTCTTGCCGGACCGCTTCAAACCTTTCCCGAAACCACTTTGCGTCTTCTTGCATGAACTAACTCAGCCCTTGGTCAGGCTTTCGAAATAGGCGCGAACACGCTTCTCGTGTTCTTTCGGAATCTCTTTCCGGCCGAGCGCCTCCTCGGCCTTCTTTCGGTAGCTGGGAAGCACCGACTTGTACGGCACCGAGGTCCGATTGCCCACCGTCGTCGGCGCTTTGATTTCGACAAAACTCTCTTCGCCGGTATCCCGCCGTGCGCCGCTGACCTGCGTCTCGAAGGTCTTGCCCTTCCCTTCTTCCGGCTTGTCCAGCTTGTTCACATGGCCGGTGTCCATAAAGGTGCCGTCCTCGCCGACATCGGGCATGCCGCCCTTCAAGCCGAGAAGCGACATCAGGCTGATGCCCAACTGACCGGGGCCGTCGCCTTGCTCAGACTGCCCCTCGGCGTTTTTCATCGCCTCGATCATCTGCTTCAGGTACTCCTCCATCGCCTTGTCGTCTTTCAGCTTAGCGAGGAGTTCTTCAAGCTTCTTTTTCATCTCCGCCCGCTGCTCTTTCGTCAGTTTCGGTTGGCCGTCTCGGGCGGTCTGCTGATTGTTCTTCGCGAGCTGCTCCGCCAGTTTGCGGATCTCCTTCATCAGCTCGTGGTTGCGCATCTTGCTCAGCACCTGACGGGCCTGCTCGCTCAGTTCAAGCGCCTTGCTCTCCTTCTGCGCCTCCTCCATCTGCTTCTGGAGCTCGGCTTTCTGCTTCTCAAGCTCTTTCCGCTCCGCCTCCAAGCTCTTTCGCTCCGCTTCGGTCAAACCTTTCTTCGCCAGCTTCTTCGCAATCTCGGCGAGCTTCTTGTCGATCGCCTCCATTTGCGACTTAAGGTCCTTCTGCTTGGCCGCGTTCTTCGCCTTCAACTCGTCCCGCTGACCTTGCGGCATCTGGAGGAGGGAGGGATCGGCTTCGGAGAGTCCGGCCTTCTCCAACTCCGCCCGTTCGATCTTTTCCATCGCCGTTTCGGCCTGGGCGAGCGATTTCTGAGAATCTTGGGCGAACTGCTTCGCGAGTTCGAGAGCCTTGTCCTTCAATTCGTTGGCCTTCTGCAAAGCCTCTTCCTTGTTCAAACGGCCTTTCTCAAGATCGCGCTGAAGCCGCCGCGCCTCTTCAACCAAACGGCGCTCCGCATCGGTCATCCCCTTCTGTGCTTCGGGAGTTTCGAACTGTTCTTTGAGGATACGTTCGACCGCCGCGCCCTTCTTCGCCAACTCTTCTCGGGAAGCTTTGGCTTCCGCCGAGAGGAGAAGGGGGGTCGAACCGAGAAGGAAGATAGAGGCCGCCAGAGCCATAGAAGCCAAGGCTCCCGCATGCCAACGGCCCACTCTCATCGGGTAGATTTCCGCGGCCTTAACTCCTTGAAGGCGGCGCTCCGCATCGGCAGTAATCTCGTCAATGAACGGCACGTCGACGGCCGAAGCGGTGAGGCGGTTTTCTAGATTCGCACGCCGGTCGACGCTGGCCCGTAGTGAGGTGGTCGGAAGACGAAGGCTCGCCCCGGCGATGGCGCCGAGGACCGATCCAACCCCGGCCAAGATGGCCATCCCGACCGGCGTAGCGTCGGCGTAGCCCATCCAGTCCAGAGCGGACCATCCGGCCGCGGCGAGAGCGCCCGCGCTGGCACCCATGGCCGCGCCCCGCCAAGCCCGGACAAAGCGGACCCGGCGGGAGAACCGCTTGAGGTCAAGCACTCGCGACCGCCAACCTCTTTCGGTTCCACTCCGACCAGGAGTTCAATCCCAAGGCGACCGCAACGAGGCCCAATCCGTAACCGATAGCGATCTCCGGGCGATAGTGATTGAACATCAGCACCGGGCGCAGGAGATAGAAGTCCCAAGCGGCCGATTCTTCTCGACCGAGCGACTGCGCCGAGACGGCGGAGAGGAACGGCACGGGAAGCGCGATCAGAAGTACCACCGAAGCGACGACGGCGGTGCGGGCGGCTTTCAGGCCGATGCCGTAGCTGGATGCCACTCGGGCGATGGCCCAGAAAAGACCCCAGAATCCCATCGCGTAAACCACGTAGACCGCGAACAGCGCACTGGGAAGATTGCCACCTGCGGCGGCGATTCCGCCTAGGGCAGCGACGGAAGTGGAGAGAATCACCAGCACGATATAGGGCATGGCGCCCGCAGGGGTGCCGTCGAAGGTATGGCGAACATCGAACCAGCCGTTGACGCGCTGCCGGATGTAGCCGTCTTCTCCATAAGCCGCCAGCGTGGGAAGCGCCAAGACAAGCGGCGTCATCACCCAAAAGAGTCCATACCCGAGGACGGCGGCGTGCGGATCGGAAGAACCAAACGACGTATTGGTGGCCATACCGCTGTAACCCCCTTCCGTAACCAGCCAGTAGCAGAACCCAAACGAGCATGCCGCCGCCAAGAGCATCCAGTGGATCCGAAGATTAGCGGTCTCGCGACCTTCACTGAGGATTGAGCCCGCGCCCAGCAGACACAGACGAACCCCGACCAGAATTGCCAGCGAGGCCAGCAGATAGTTCGGCACGTGGTAGCCGTAAAGCGGCGTGTAGGTGCCGACGGTGAAGATCGCGCTGAAAGGGCTGAGCCCGACAATGAAGGGGACTTCCCCGCCCGCCATCATCGGGCGGTACGAATAGGCGGCGCCCGCTCCCGTGCTAGCGAAGAGGTACCCGGCAACCGCGATATAAGTCCACACAACGGCCGCGACCGGCTTGCTGGACACCGTCGACATGAGGAGACCAATGGCCGCAAACAACAAGCCATGGACGGACAACATCCCGTAGACGGTAAGCACGTCGCTCCAACTCGCACCGCCCAACACCACGCAGGCCGCGGTGACCGGGAGCGACAGGATGAGCAGCATCCAAATGTAGCGGTAGACCGCGATGATCTTGCCGACCAGATAGTAGCGCGGCGCGACCGGGGCGGAGAACACGAGGTCAAGGGAGCGGCGCTGACGCTCCATGACGATTGTCGTCGCCGCCAACCCGGGCGTGACGATAGCCACCATGCCCGCGAGGAGGGAAACGATCAACGTATAGAAATCGCGCAGTTCGCGCTGGGCCTGCACGACGGAGATCGTCGCGTTATTCGCGATCTCGCCATATTTGAAGTACGCGACGGTGATCAGGATGGCCAGATAGAGGCCGAAAAGGAGCATGGAGCGGTTGCCCCGAAGCTGCACCCGGAAGTCCCGTTGCGCCGCCGCGTTCCCAAAATAGGTTCGTCGCGTTTGGCGAAGCCACTCAGATCCGGCCATCATTTTTAGTTCACCGCCCCTGTCGTTAGCTTGAGGAAGACGTCTTCAAGGTCCGCCTGATCCTCGCGGAAGTCCAACACGCCGTGGCCACCTTGAACCAGCGCGCGAACCACTTCGGCCTGGGCTTCGGCGTCGCCGTTGAACTCGATACGAAGACCGTTCTCGCCCTTCATAGTTGCTCCGAGGACGCCCGGCAGACTCGCCACGATCTGGGCGGCGACTTCCGCGTCGCGGAGCAGTTTCGTTTCTAGCGCCCGCGTCGGGTGGAGGTCCCGAACGATCTGATTGACATCGCCGAACGCGAGCATCTCGCCGCGCTCGATGATGCCGACGGTGTTGCAGAAGTCGGCCAGTTCAGGAAGGATGTGCGAGGAGACGATCACGATCTTGCCCATCCGGCCAAGTTCGATAATCAGTTCCTTGAGCTCGGCTCGAGCACGCGGGTCAAGACCGGACGCGGGCTCGTCCAAGAGAAGGAGCGCCGGATCGTGAACTAGACAGCGGGCCAGACAGAGCCGCTGCTGCATACCGCGGGAGAGCGACTGAACAAACGCGTCCTTCTTAACCGTGAGGTCCGTCAGTTCCAGCACGTTGTCGATAATCGCTGGCCGGTCGCGAGGCGGAACCTCGTAGATGGCGGCAAAGAAGTCGAGATACTCCCAGACTTTGACGTCGTCGTAAAGCCCGAAGAAGTCCGGCATATAACCGATGGAACGGCGGACGGCCATCGGATCTTTCTTGATGTCGTGGCCGTTCAAGATCGCGGTACCGCTCGTGGGTTCGAGAAGAGTCGAGATCATGCGGATGGTGGTCGTCTTGCCGGCGCCGTTGGAGCCGATGAAGCCGAAGATGTCGCCGGGTTGGAGGGTAAACGAAACCCCTTTAACCGCCGTCAGGCCGCCGTATTCCTTACGTAGATTTTTGACTTCAAGCATCGTGGTGGTTCTGGGGCAGGAATTTCACTTCGTTCTCGGCAAAGTGAAGGGTTTTCTCGGCATAGAGAAGCAGTCCAGCGGCGAATCCGAGATAGATCAAAACGTGGGGCAAACCGTACAACGCCCCGGGAATGAAGGGCATATTCTCGAAGTTGGAGGTCGCAGCGTTCATCATCGTATCGTGGGCGCTTGTGATCGTCGCCAAAGCCACGAACGGGTTCAGATAGCCGACCATTTCGGTCGTGATTCGGTCGCCGCTTACGATCGAAACCAACAGCGCTGGGATGACAGCCAATCCGAGCGCCAACGTTCCAAAAGTCGCACCCAAGGCCATAAACGGCCGCTTGGCGCGGGCCGACATGAAGAGCGTCCAAGAGCAGACGAGCATGCAGAAGGTCAGCGAAACGGCTTCCGCTAAAACCAGGTCATAGAGGGTGGTCTTTCCGTAAGCAATCGCCGCGATGATCGTGGGGAGCGCCATCGCCGCCGCGCCGATCCCGAGCGCCGCCATCGCCCCCATGAACTTGCCCGCGACGATTTGGGCTTTCGAGATCGGAGCGACCAGCAGCAGGTCCCAACTTCTCCGCTCTCGCTCCCCGGCGATCGCCCCGTGGAGCATTGCTGGCCCGAAGAAGCAAAAGAGGCCGGTCTGGAACATGATGATCGGGATCGGCGGCAGGTCTCCGCGCATGTTCACCACCATCATTACGATGCCGGTGTAGCAGAGCAGGATCAACGCGAGAACCGCGTTGTTCACGCTGGAGCCACCGAACCCGAGGAAGCGGCGGCGGAACCGCGCCACTTCGATACGCATCGGGTTCTCAAGGATGAGCGATTCGACAATCGTTTTCATTCGCTGGATTTCCCTTGGGCCGTCGCCTGGGCGAATGCGACCAGCGTGATACCACTCCGGTTCTCCACCTCTTTGCCGATCTGAGGGCCCGGGCGGAAGCCGGTGATCGTTCCGTGAAGCGCGATGCGGTTCATGCTACGCGTGAAATTCCGAAGGTCCCTTCCATCCAACGGCGCCCCTTTATCGGCAAAGTTGCCCTCAGCCAAGCCAACCAGGGCTTGACCTCCTGGCCTAATCTCGACGGGCATACTTTCCCATGAGCCGTTCACCAGTGTCCCCTTGAACGGATAAGGCGACCGGTTTTCCACCCGCAAGTGAGCCCTGTCCACCGTCCGGAAGCGGAACCAGTCGCCCGCATCAACACGCTGCGAATAGCTCAGATCGCGAAAGGCAAGATTATCGGCCTCAAGTTGGGGAGCCTTGATCTCACCGACATCCACCGCGTTGAACCCGCTCAAAGTATTGGACCGAGCCCGAAAGCCGTACTCCTCCGCTTGGTTCACCGCCGTCATCCGATCCACCCCGCTCAGCTTTAGATCATAAACGCCGCCCCGGGGGAAGAAGAGTTGGCTTGTGCCAAAGAACATTCCGTTTTGCGACCCTTCCTGCAGCACCAAAACGCCGTTGGTGGCGGTGGAGAGCGAAGCGGAATAGAGGCCCTGCGCGGATTTGAATAGGAGGCCTGCAAAGGCAAGACTCAGTACGGGCGCCGTGAACCAGGCGAATTCGCCTTTTTTGAACTTGCGCAAAACCAGAAAGCTAACCGGAACCACCAAGACGAAGTAGCCCGCCAAGATTCCAAACACCGTAGACGTTGGGGGCAGCGTCGTGCTAAATGGGTCGCCCGAGACCTGCGGTTGGTACATCGAATATGGGGTGCCTGGCGCAACCCCTGCAGGCGCTCCCGTGCTGGTTATCATAACGGGTGGGGGAGCGCTGTAGATGTCTTCGCCCATCCTCCCGGAAATCTGATACGTGCCCACAAAGCCCCTCGCGCGCTGACCTTCCGCAGAGCGGATAAACCGAGAGATGAGACGCCCTCGACCGGTCCAGGTACTGAGCGGCGGCTCAAGCGGCGAGTAGCCCAAAACGATAACCCGACCCAAGCCATAGCCTCGCTCGGTCTCCAGCACGGTTCCCCCTTCCCAGCGGATGGTCCCGCCCGCGGCGGGCACGTCGGGCGAAAGCACGGTGAACGGCCCGGGAGCGTCCGAGTCGGCCAAATTGGAAAGTTCGGGACTTCGGCTCAAAGTCTTCGGACGCCACCCTTTCCCGGGAATCAGCGAGGCCCAGCGGACATCTTCCAGGATCGGCGCGGAAGGTCCGCCGATAAAGAGCAATGCTCCGCCGCTGAGGGCGTAGTCCTTGAGCGCACGGACCGCCCCGTCGGAAAGCCGCTCGGCTCCCGGGCCTAGCATGACGACGTTGCTCGTTCGATAGGCGGCGGGACGATCCGGGGCATCTTCCGGCGTAACGTACGCATCGCGCGTCGTATAGTTCTGCTTTCCGTCGCTTAGTTTCCGGAGGAAGCCCAGTCCGCCGTTATCATCTCCGATGAGCAGCACCGAACCGCCGGTCATATCGTTCGCGGGCGGAAAGGAGGGGATCTTCTTGGTTACGTCGCCGTGATCCGTCTCCAGCGAAAAGACCAACTCGCCCCAAGACGCTTCGGGCAGGGTGAGAAGTTTCTTGCGGGCGCCACGCGGAAGCTCGACCGGGTAGGTGGTATCGCCCGTTTCTCCCGTAACGCGCACAAAACCTCGCGCGTCTGGTCCATCGTTCTCCAGAAGAACGGTAATGACCGAGCTATCCGCGGTGGGTCCGGTAAAGGTGTTTTGAAGATCCATCCGGAGCGGATCGGCCGCCCACGCCGTCGCGGCGAACAGTGCCGTACCGAGGAGGAGCAGTTTTCTTAGGGGCTTCATCGTGGACCTGAGAAGATAGCGAGGTGACGGGGCCACGACGCATTTTCGTGCGGAAAAACCGGGCGCTGGGACTTTTGGCGCATTCTTTCGTCATGAACCCGTTGTCCCCGCATGAAATTCGTGTCGCTACCATCCTGGAGGCCGCGCCGCTCGAGGGTGCTCGCAAGCCAGCATATCGGCTTCGACTGGATTTGGGTGAGTTAGGAGAACGAGTTAGTAGCGCCCAGCTGACCGTGCACTACCAGCCCGAGGAGTTGGTCGGAAAGCAGGTTTTCGCCGTCGTCTCCTTCCCACCCAAACGCATCGCGGGGTTCGTCAGCGAGTGCTTGGTATTGGGTGTCGATGCGCCGGAAGGCGGGGTCGTTTTGCTGGTGCCGGACAGGTCGGTAGCGAACGGGACGGAGGTCTACTAGTAGTGCCGCCTTCCAGGCGGCATCTCCCCATGCCCCCCGGCTTCCAGCCGGGCGGCAGTCACAATGATCTTATGATCTCCCCCGAAACCGTCGAAGCCGTCCTCGCCCCCCTCCGCGAATCGTCTGCGACAGGCTCCGCCCTTCGCCAGCAGGCAATGGCTGCCCTCGACGCCCTCCCCGGCTACGACTGGAGCGGGATCTATCGCCTCGAAGGCGACACCCTCCACCTGGACGCCTACGTCGGCGCGGCGACCGACCACACGGAGATCCCTGTCGGCCGGGGAGTCTGCGGCACTGCAGTAGCGGAGGATGCAAACCAAGTCATCGACGATGTCCGCGAACTCTCCAACTACCTCTCCTGCTCCGCCTTCACCCGCAGCGAGATCGTGGTGCTGATCCGGGACGGCGAAACGGTGTTGGGGCAGATCGACATTGATGGGCACAACGTCGGTCAGTTCGACGCCTCGGATGAGGCGATGCTAGAGAATATGGCGGCGATTCTGGCCGCCAAATGGAGCTAGCCTTCCATAATCACTCTATGTCGTACGACGTAGTCGTGGTCGGAGCAGGGCACGCGGGGGTTGAGGCGGCCCTTGCGGCGGCTCGCATGGGCCAGCGCGTCGCTTGCGTCACCCTTCGCGCCGACCGGGCGGGATACCTTCCCTGCAACTGCTCCATCGGCGGCCCCGCTAAGGGACACTTGGCCCGCGAAGTCGATGCCCTTGGCGGCCAGATGGGCATTGCTACGGATATCGCCACCACCCACCTACGCCGCGTCGGCACAGGGCGCGGGCCTGCGATCCAGACCCTGCGCGCCCACGTCTGCAAGGATCTCTACCCGCGCACCATTCAGGCCGCCCTGCGCGATGAGCCCAATCTCGATCTGATCGAATCGACGGTAACCCATATCGGGATGGAAGCGAATCGGGTGACCGGGGTCTGGTTGGGCGATACGTTTGTGCCTTGCCGCTCCGTGGTCATCACCACCGGCACCTTCCTCAACGGCGTCTGTCACGAAGGGCGAACCAAGACGCAGGCCGCCCGCCGAGGGGACGCGCCGAGCGTCGATCTCGCCGCGTGGATGCGATCGCTCGGTCTGCGGATGCTTCGGTTCAAGACGGGCACTCCTCCGCGGATTGGCATGTCCACTGTCGACTTCTCCCGCTGCGAAGAGACTCCCGCCGAAGACGACGCCGGCCCCTTCTCGTTCCGCAACGCCCGCCCCGTCGTCCAGCGTCCCCTCCACCCCTGCTGGCAGACTCGCACCACACCGTTTACCCACGATGTCGTCCGGGAGAACCTGGGGGAGAGCGCGATGTACGGCGGGCGGATTGAGGGCACGGGGCCACGTTACTGCCCGAGCGTCGAAGACAAGGTCGTACGGTTCTCCGAGAAGGAGAGTCACCCGGTTTGGCTGGAGCGGGAGACTTGGGAGGGTGAGTCGATCTATGTTCAAGGCCTCTCCACTTCCCTGCCCGCCTGGGTTCAGAAGGAGATTCTGAAGACGATCCCGGGGTTGGAAAACGCCGAGATGCTTGTCCCGGGCTATGCGGTGGAGTACGACGTGGCTGATCCGCAGGGTCTTACTCCCGCGCTGATGAGCAAGGCGGCGGACGGCCTGTTCCTCGCTGGCCAGCTCAACGGAACCAGCGGCTACGAAGAGGCCGCCGCTCAAGGAATCGTCGCAGGGATCAACGCCGCCCGCTTCGCCGCCGGCGAGCCGCCCGCCGTCTTCCCCCGAGCCGAGAGTTTCCTGGGCGTGATGATCGATGATCTTGTGACCAAGGGGGTCGACGACCCGTATCGCATGCTCACCGCCCGCGCCGAGCACCGGCTGCTCCTTCGGCATGACAACGCCGACCGTCGGCTGACCCCGCTGGGCCGGTCGGTTGGACTGGTTCAAGACGAGCATTGGGCCATTTTTAGCGAGAAGGTTGAGGCGATTGCCGCCGGCAAGAAGGCACTGAGCGAAGCCACCTTCTCTTCCGCCGATAACCCGGTCCTCGCCACCTTCGACGAGCCCCCGCTGTCGACCCGGGTCTCGGTGATCGACTTCATGCAGCGCCCCGGGATCGATGTGGCCAAGGCGATTGAGATCGCGACGGCGTCCGGGAAGACGATCGAGGTTTCGGAGGATCGGGCGGTGCGAGAGGCGTTGCGGCTGGAGGCGGTTTACGGCGGCTATCTGGAGAAGGAATCCAGGATGGCCGACGAGGCACGCCGCATGGAAGGGCGGGAGGTGCCGTCGGACTTTGACTACGACTCGATCGTGAGTCTGAGCCACGAAGGACGAGAGAAGCTGGCGCGGGTGCAGCCGACCACGCTGGGGCAAGCTTCGCGGATTCCCGGCGTGCGGCCAACCGATGTCGCCCTGCTGGCGGGTCACCTGACCCGGAGCGCCGAGTAGCACTCGGCGACGGACGGCGTCACGCTCTCGCCGAGTGCTACTCGGCGCTCCAGTTATAATGGCGGCGTGCGCCTCACCGTATCGCTCTCCCTCGTCGCCCTGGCCGCGGTTGCCGCCGCGAAGGTTACGTCGCCGGAGAAGCAGTTCGGGCATGTCATCGGTGCCGACTACGAGCTTCCGAACTACGCCGATCTGACCGCTTACTGGAAGAAGCTGGACAAGGAGTCGAACCGGATGAAGCTGGTCTCCATCGGCAAGACCGAGGAGGGGCGGGATCAGTTGATGGCGATCGTCTCCTCCCCCGGCAACCTGCGGAACGCGGAAAAGTACCGCAACATGGCAAAGCGGCTCGCGTTGGCCAAAGGGGTGACCGAGGAAGACGCGCGCAAGCTGGCAAAGGACGGTAAGTCGATCGTTTGGATCGACGGCGGGCTCCATGCGAACGAGGTGCTCGGCGCGCAGCAGTTGATGGAGACGCTCTATCAGGTCCTGAGCCGCGACGACCGCGAGACGAAGAACATCCTCGACAACTGCATCATCCTCTTCGTCCACGCCAACCCGGACGGCATGGATCTGGTCTCCAACTGGTACACCCGCGAAAAGGACCCGAAGAAGCGGAGCACGGCCGATCTGCCTCGGCTGTACCAGAAGTACATCGGCCACGACAACAACCGCGACTTCTACATGGGCAGCCAGAAGGAGACGGAGAACATGCTCCGCATCCAGTACCACGAGTGGTTCCCGCAGATCATCTACAACCATCACCAGACGGGACCGGCGGGAGCGGTGATCTACTGCCCACCGTTCCGTGCGCCGTTCAATCACAACGTGGATGCGTTGGCCACCGCCGGGACCGACCTGGTCGGGCAGGCGATCCATAACCGGTTTATCGCGGAGGGCAAGGGCGGCTCCGTCCGGCAGGGCGGCGCTTCCTACTCCTCCTGGTGGAACGGCGGCCTGCGGACCACCGCCTATTTCCACAACATGATCGGCATCCTCACGGAGGCCATCGGCAACCCCACTCCCATACGGGTTCCGTTTGTCGCAAGCCGGCAGATCTCGAACGGCGATCTCCTCCTGCCCGTCGCTCCGGGGGAATGGCATTTCCGCCAGTCCATCGACTACTCCGTCTCGGCCAACTACGCGTTGCTCGATCTCGCGGCTCAGAAGCGAGAGGAGTTCCTCTACGGCATCTACCGGATGGGGCGGAACTCTATTGAGAAGGGATCGAAAGACACCTGGACGCCACGTCCGAAGTGGGCGGAGAAGGGCAACGACGCGATGGAGGCGATGACCAAGGATCCGGCGATGCGGGATGCTCGAGCCTATGTGATCCCGTCGGATCAGAAGGACTTCCCGACCGCGGTGAAGTTCGTGAATACGCTGATCAAGAACGGGGTGGCTATCGAGCGCGCGACAAGCGCTTTCACCGCAAACGGAAAGACCTATCCAGAAGGCTCCATTGTCGTTCGCTGCGACCAAGCGTTTCGTCCCCATATCCTCGATATGTTCGAGCCACAGGATCACCCGAACGATATTCCCGTTCCAGGTGCAAATCCGATTCCTCCTTATGACTCCGCGGGTTGGACACTCGCCTTCCAAATGGGGGTCGCATTCGACAGAATCCTTGAAAAGCTCGACGCTCCAACTGAGGAGATTCAGGCCCTTCCTAAGCCTCCACACTACTATTCTCGCGGATTTGTGAATATGATGCGTCGCACGATTTCGCCGAATCAGAACGATAGCTTCACTCTTGTTCAACGAATAATTGCCTCTGGACAGCCGGTACTGCGTCGCCCAGATGGCACCTTTTCGCTGCCTATGGAGGCAGAACCTCTTGTAGAAAAAGCTTGTGAAGAGCTTGGATTGACGGTTCGCCAGGGATCTGCTATCGGAACTCCTATTCGACCGGTCCGCGTCGGTCTCTGGGATCGTTACGGCGGCAGCATGGAGTCTGGCTGGACCCGGTTCATCTTTGACAAGTTCGAGATTCCGTACAAGCTCGTCTTCGCCAACGAACTCGATGCCGGCAACCTGAAGGATAAGTTCGATGTTCTGATTTTCCCTGACGGCGCTGGGTTCGGGGCGGGTGGTCGTGATCGGACACCGGACAACATCCCGGAAGAGTACAAGGCGACCCTCGGTTCGATTTCCGCCGTGCGGACGGCGCCGAAGTTGAAGGAGTTCATGGAGGCGGGCGGCTCCGTCATTACCGTCGGCACCGCCACTAACCTTGCGGCGGCCCTCAAATTGCCGGTGGAGAGTGCTCTGGTCGATGCCGATGGGAAAGCTCTTCCACGGGCTAAGTACTACATTCCCGGCTCGGTTCTGCAGGCGCAGGTCGATTCTTCGCTTCCGGTTGCGGCGGGGATGCCGGAGCATGCCGACTTTATGTTCGACAACAGCCCGGTCTTCCGTTTTAAGCCCGAGGCGGAAGCGGCGGGTTTGAAGAAGGTGGTTTGGTTCGATACGGACGCACCGTTGCGCAGCGGTTGGGCGTGGGGGCAGAACGTGTTGAAGGATGGGATCGCGGCGTTTACGGCACCGGTCGGGGCGGGGATGTTCTATGCCTTTGGGCCGGAGATCACGTTCCGTGCGCAGTCGCACGGGGCTTTTCGGTTGTTGTTTAACGCGATCTATAAGTAGTCCGGTCTCCCCCCTTGGAGAGGGACCGGCACGCACCCGGACTCTCCACCCCTGCCCCTCCTCTCACCGGAGTGAAAGGAGGGGTTCTAATTGTCTCAACTGAGCCCCTATCAGCCGCACCACGGGATAGGCGTTCAGCCGTCTATCGGCGTAAGGCGATCGGTCGAACAGCCAACCCAATCGGTCGTTCTTACTGGCGTTTGGACTCTTGACCAACCAGGCTTCGAACTCTGCTTTCAGTTTCGGGTCGTTGGCCAGCATGGCGTCTCCGACGACGGCCATGGAGTAGTCCTCGAAATACTCTTTTTGCTCGAACACATTGTTGAACAGGCCCCACTTCAGCAGCGAATCCGGCGCGTCCGGCTCGAGAAGTTGCATGGCCAGTCGGGAAGCCGGGACGATCGCGGTTCCGGGGGCCAAAACCCTTGTCTCCGTTACCGGGCGAACGGTGAAGGAGGGTTGGAAGCGGCCCTCGAAGGGGCGGGTGGCGAAGCGTACGCCGTCGAATCGGGCGGAGGAGAAGGAGCCGGTCATTGGCGACTTCAGAATCTTTACCGGTAGGCCGTGCAGCCGTAGGCGGTCGATGACGTCGGTCCAGGCGGCGGGAATGGCGTAGCCGGCCGGGGCGGTTCCGGAGGCGCCGGGTAGATATTGATCCTGAACGGTGGTCACGGTATCGACCGGGTCGTGGACCCAGGCGGCGACCGGGCTGCCGGCGGACGGTGACTCCGCTGGAGCATAGCGCCAGCCGAGGAAGGTGAAGGGGCGCTTTTCGGCGGAAGGTTTGGAGGCGAAGACGACGGTATCTCCTTCTTTCACCGGAGCATCCGCCGCATGATTAAGCGTTTTTAGGCGGCTGGCGTTTTTCACCAGGAAGGTCGAGGTCGCGACCAGCGTCTGGTAGGTTGCTTCGACCCGGGTCTTATAGTCCTTCAGCATATGGGTCTCGATGAGCATCGAGGGACGGCCGAGGGCGGCGAAGTAGCCGTGGGTGTAGCGGGGGGTGAAGTCTTCGACGGTCAGCCCGCGGCCGATGTTGTTCCGATCGACCTCGAAATACGGCGCGGTCAAGACGCCTTTCGCGTCGTTCGCCAGCTTGACCTCGTCGTAAAGCCGCTTCGAGAAGTCAGCGGTGGCGGGAGGCAGGACCGGGCTCTGGGGGACCGAAAGCATGGCGGAGTAGCGGTAGTCCGCGCCATCGGTGGTGTGGTCGTCGAAGAGGAAATCGGGTTGATAGCGATGGAGCAGACCGAGCCAGGCGCGGGTCTCGGGGGCGTCGGCTTTCATGTAGTCCCGGTTCAGGTTGAGGTTCTGTCCGGTGGAACGCCAGCCCATTTCTATCGGGCCATTCTGGTTGATTCGGTTGTACTTTGACTTCCGCTCATGGCCGTCTACGTTGTAGATCGGGATCATCAGCCAGTTGGCGCCCTGGAAGAGATCCTTGTGCTTCCCCTCTAGCAGCATCCCGCGTACGAGCATCAAGGACGCGTCCTTCCCTTCGATCTCGCCGGCGTGGATGCCATTGTTGACAAAGATCAGCGGGCGCGGCGATTTGGCGAGGGCTTGCGGGGTGAACTCCTTCTTCGCGCTCATCAACAAGGCGATCATCGGCCGGCCCTCGGGGCTCGTGCCGAAACGGATGATTTTCGCGAAAGGCGACCGCTTGGCGAGCGTCTCGCAGAACGAGACCGCCTCGGCGTAACTGCCCGACTCGACGAAATGGCTCCGTTCGTACAGCAGGGTAGGGACGTTCGGCGGGAGGAAGATCACGACCTATTTTAGAGTGCGGGCGCCTGCGACCGCTTTTCCCAGCGAGCCTGCGAGCGTGGTGGGTCCAAATATACGCTCGCAGGCTCGCTGAAGAAAGCGGTCGCAGGCGCCCGCACTCTAAAAGGAGAGTTACACTAATCGATAACCTATGAGCAACGTCGCCGTACCGTCCTGGACCGATCTTGCGCCGCTGCGCCTGCCGGTGGCCGATTACATCGCCTTTCGGCGGGACGGGTACTTGATCGTGAAGGGACTGATACCGGCGGAGCATATTCGCGAGCTGCACGACCATTGCGACGACCTGCTGTCGGGCAAGGAGACGCTGAACGGGTACATCACCGCGGACACCAAGGAGGCCCGGGAGAAGGCGATCCTGCGGGTGCATCAGGGGCACGAGCGGCATGAACTTTGGGAGCGGTATTTGCTCCACCCGCATCTGCTAGACATCGTCCAAGCGCTTCAGGGACCGGATATTCTGGCTCTCCAGACGATGCTCTTTACCAAGGCTCCGGGCTCGTTTGGCCAGGGGTTTCATCAGGACACCTATTACATCCCCACCTTCCCCGATTCGCTGATTGGCGTCTGGATTGCGATTGAAAAGGCAGACGAGGAGAACGGCTGCCTTTGGGTTTCGCCCGGTAGCCAGCACGAACCGGTCTATCCGCCGGAGAACGGCTATGGGTTTGGGCAGGTTGAGTTAGCGGACATTCCGAAGGTCGCGAACGTTGGCGGTCATAGCAACGACGACGATGACGCGAAGAACACGCTGAAGCCGATCGCAGACCAGTATGGCGCGGGGGAGATTCCGGTCGTCCTAGATCCGGGCGACGTGGTGTTTTTCGGCGGGCATGTGTTCCATCGCTCACTCCGCAACCGCGCAGAGGCGCGTTACCGCCGTTCGCTCGTTAACCACTACTGCAACGCCCGTAGCTTCCTCACTTGGGGCGGCGGCAACGACCAGCACATCTTAGCGCGTGGGAATACGCACCTTGGGTTTGCGCAGCCGCGGTTTGGGACGCCCTGCGCGGCGAACGATCCTCAGCGCTGCTCGGTCAGTGATGGCGGCGCTCAGATGAGCATGATGATGGGGATGCCGGATGGGCGGATGGACTTGCAGCCGATGCCGGATAAGGCGCATGAAGACTAGGTAGCGGTAATCGACAGCGTCGCCGCTTGATTTCGACGCTGTCTTGCTCTCCCCCCGGCCCCCTCTCATCGCCCGACGGCAACTTGCGTACGCCGTGCCGCCTGGGCCGAGGCGACGAGAGGGGGAGTCGTTACTACTGCTTTTTCGATTCCAGCGCTAACTTCAGAACCTGCTCGCCGTGCTTTACGAAGTGTACGGTCAGCTTCTCACGAATCTCCGGCGGGACGTCTTCGAAGTAGTCCTTTCGATTCTGCTCCGGAAGGATCAGCGTTTCCACCCCGGCGCGGTGGGCTGCCAGGACCTTCTCCTTGATTCCACCCACCGGCATCACATTGCCGGCCAAGGAGATCTCGCCGGTCATGGCCAACCGTCGCTTTACGGGACGCCCGGTGAGCAGGGAGGTTAGGGCAGTGAGCATCGTCACACCCGCGCTCGGACCGTCCTTGGGGACGGCACCGGCTGGAACGTGGACATGGATCTCCATGTCCTCGTAGAAGTTGCTCGGAATACCTAGGCCCTCCGCGTGCGACCGGATGTACGAGAGAGCGGCCGTCACCGACTCCTTCATCACGTCGCCAAGCTGACCGGTGACGATCAGGCCCTTCTTGCCGGGCATCTTCGTCGTCTCGATGAACAGTACGTCGCCGCCCACCGGGGTCCAGGCGAGGCCGACGGCGATGCCGGGGACCATGTCTCGCTCGACCACCTCGTCGTGAAGGAAGCGGGGAGAGCCCAGCGCGGTCTCGATGAACTTGGGGTTCACCGTGATCTTGCGCTTATGGCCTTCGGCAACCATCCGGGTGGCTTTCCGGACGACGGAGCCGACTTCCCTTTCCAGATTACGGACGCCCGCCTCGCGGGTGTAGTGGCGAACCAGTTTCTGGACGGCTTCGCGTTGCCAGGCGATCTGGGCGGGGCGGAGGCCGTGCTCTTCCACCTGCTTTGGAATCAGGTGGCGAACCGCGATTTCGATCTTTTCTTCCTCGGTGTAGCCACTGAGTTCGATGACCTCCATGCGGTCGCGGAGCGGGCCCGGGATCGTATCCAGTCGGTTGGCGGTGGTGATGAAGAAGACGCGCGACAGGTCGAACGGAACGTCCAGGTAGTGGTCGCGGAACGTCGAATTCTGTTCCGGATCCAAAACCTCGAGCAGGGCCGACGAGGGGTCGCCACGGAAGTCGTTGCCGAGTTTGTCGATCTCGTCTAGGACGAAAAGGGGGTTGCTCGACTCCACGCGTCGCAGGTTCTGGATCACCTGTCCCGGCAGAGCGCCGATGTAAGTTCGGCGATGGCCCCGGATCTCCGCTTCGTCGCGCATGCCGCCGAGCGAGATGCGGGCGAACTTTCGTCCGATCGCGTTCGCGATCGAACGACCGAGCGAAGTCTTACCCACGCCGGGGGGGCCGGCGAAGCAGAGGATCGGCTGGCGGATCGCGCCGCCGCCTTTCACCTTGCGGACGGCGAGGAATTCGATGATTCGCTCTTTGATCTTGTCTAGCCCATAGTGATCGGCGTCCAGCACTTGCTTCACGTGAGCAAGATCGAGAAGATCTTCCGTGGAGAGGTCCCACGGCATAGAGACCATCCAGTCGATATAGGTCCGGGCGACGGTGTACTCGGGCGCGCCGGGGTTCATGCGGCGCAGGCGATCGTACTCGCGGTTGACCTCCTTGAGGGCCTCCGCGCTCATGGGCGTGGAGTCGATCTTCTCACGAAGCTCGTCCAGCTCTTCCGCCCGGTCGTCGCTCTCGCCCAGTTCGCGTTGAATTGCCTTAAGCTGTTCGCGCAGGTAGTAGTCCCGCTGCGTTTTGGAGAGTTCGGTGTTGACCTCGCTTTGGACCTTGCTGCTCAGTTCAAGAACCCGGACCTCCTTGCCAAGCATCTCCAAGAGGATGCGAAGCCGTTTCAGCACGTCGAGCTGCTCCAGGATCGTCTGTTTATCGATCACCGAAAGAGTCATATGCGCCGATACCAGGTCGGCCATAACGTTGGTCTCCTGAACGGCCTGAGTCAGCGTTCGGAGCTCTTCGGGGAGCTGCGGCGAGAGGCGGACAGCCTGCTCGAATAGCGCGGCGATGGATCGGCGAAGTGCCTCCGCCTCCTCGCTCTTCTCTTCCGGAATCTGAATCTCTTCGAGAACCTCAATCCGGGCCTTCAGATACGGCTGCTCTTGAATCCGCTCGACGATGCGGAACCGCGCGATCCCCTGAACGATCAGGCGAGTCGCGTCCGGCATCTTGACCAGAGTACGGATGATCACCGCGCAGCCGTGGTCGTAAACATCATCGAAACCGGGCTCGTCTTCGCCCGGCGAAAGCTGGGCGACCACACCGATGACTCGGGTCTGACCGCCGACGGATTCGTCGATCAGGTGGACACTGGAGTCCCTCGCCACGCTGAGGGGGGCGATGAGCATCGGATAAATGACGCTGTCCCTCAGGGGCAGAATGCTGAGAATATCGGGGATATCGGGACGCGGCTCGTCCTCGGGATCCTCCATCTTGGGTTCCGGCGCTTCAGCGACCGGCTGATCCTCTTCCACTTCTTCGATCGGCAACTTAAGGTCGGTCATTGAATTTCTGTAAAAGTCGTACGGGTAACCACGACGCGATCAAGCTTTGGGATTGAGACGATCAACATCCCGTTGCGAACCTGCGCACGAATGCTGCGCGCGTCGATCGAAACGACGGGCAGCGCGATCTCGCGCGCAAACTCGCCGTACATGATTTCAAGCTGATGGGCGGCCCGCTTGCCGCTGTCGGGGGCGGCTTCCGGGCGAACGCCACGAATCACCAACGCGTGCCGCTCCGGCACAAAGTGCAGCGCGATATCTTCGGCGCGCACCCCGGCGATCTCCACGCGGATCAGAATCCGGCTCTCTTCTTCGTACACATCGACGCGAGGTTCCCAGCTCCGTGTCCCCGCTACCCTTGGCCGCCCCTGGGCAAGCTCCTCTGCCAGAGAGGACATCTCGCGCCCAACCTGGACAAACCACTCTTCGACATCGCGCCGTGGCATCGGATTAGTCTACTCGCGAACTCGGAAACCCTCTCGTCGCCTCGGCAGGAAATACGGGAACGGGTCGAGGCACTTGATCCTTCAAACCTCCCATGTCCTTTAGAGTTGCGATAAGATTAGAGGGAGTGCGAAGGGCGCTCGGATCCGCACAAAGGGCAGAAGCCCACCGTTCCTCCAGACATCCACCCATACGAACCCTTTCTGCCTGGCCTCGCGGACGACAGGCGCCGAGCGAAAGCGAGTTCGTAACATGCCGATCAAACCACTCACGTCTAACCCCAGCCTCGACCACTTCAAACATCAGGCCCGCGACCTTCAGAAGGCGCAACGCGCCGGAGACCCCGAGGCCAACCAGCGCATTCGGGAGTTCCACCCCCGCCTCCGCCGAGCCACCGAGGAAGAGATCGTCCAGGCCAAGTTCACCCTGACCGATGCCCAGGTAACCATCGCCCGCGAATACGGCTTCACGAGTTGGAGCAAACTTCGCGCGTATCTCGATTCCGGCAAGCCGATCGACGAGACCATCCCCCTTCGGGATCGGATCGAAGACCCGATCTTCCGGCATGCCGTCGAACTGATTGACGCCGGCGACGAAAGAGGCCTTCGGACCCACCTTGCCGCCCACCCGGATCTAATCCGGCGACGCGTCTTCTTCTTCCCCGCCGGAGGCTACTTCGACCACCCGACCCTCCTGGCCTTCATTGCGGAAAACCCGATCCGCAACGGCCGCCTCCCGGCGAATATCGTGTCCATCGTTGCCATCTTGCTTGAGGCGGGGGCCGACGCCAACGACGGCACTCTCGGCCTCGTCACCTCCGGCCGCGTTCCTCGCGAATGCGGCGTTCAGGTTCCGCTGATCGATTTCCTCTGCGCGAACGGCGCGAAACCTCAAGGCGCGGTCGGCCCTGCAGTAACTCACGGCGAATTCGGCGCCGTGGAAGCGTTGATCCGCAACGGCGCGTCCGTGGATCTTCCGACCGCCGCCGCCCTCGGGAACCTCGAAGAGGTCAAACGTCTCTTCCCTACCGCCGATTCAGAGGCCCGTCACCGGGCGATGGCCTGGTCCGCCCAACACGGGCGGATGGAAGCCCTACGCTTCCTCTTGGACCAAGGCGAAGACCCGAGCCGCTATAACCCGCTCGGATCCCACTCCCACTCCACCCCGCTCCATCAAGCCGTCGTCTTTGACCATCCCGAGGTCGTCCGGCTCTTGGTCGACCGTGGCGCAAGGTTGGATCTGAAAGACACGATCTTTCACGGCACCCCACTGGGCTGGGCCGAGCACGAGGGCAAGACCCAAATCGCGGAGTATCTACGGAGCCAGGAAAAGTAAACGTCGCCAGGCTCAGAGGAGGAGGAGAAGCACGGAAAGCATCAACCCGACGATGGTCCCCATGAACGGCAGGCAGCCGAAGAACCGGCGCGAGCGGGCGGAGATCTCGATGTGGCCGCTGGGGGTCTCGTGGCGGGAGATCACGTCGGCGGTGATGTTTTTCTCCTGCAGCGTCTTGATCGTGCCGAGCAGCTTTTGAAGGTCCGCTTCGCTGGTGCGCGACTTGATCTGGATCTCCATCAAGAGCCGCTCGAGTTCCAGGCCGTGCATGGCCGCGATTTTGTGCAGTTCGGACTGCTCTTCTTTGTTGAAGAACTGATCCATGTTACGCAGGACGTATTCCGGGTAGCTGACTTCGCCCGCGCGAAAACGGCTCTCCAGCTCCATTTCGCTCCACTTCGCGAGGAAGTTGGAGTCGTCCGCTTGGGTGTGTTCTTGGCTCATAGTGCGGCGCTTTTGGGCATCGACAATCTTAATCGTGATCAGTGCGGTCGGAATATCAAAGTATGCGACGATCTTCGCGTGAGACGGCGCTTCGGCGCGCAAACGTTGAAGAAGACGGATTCGAGCGAAGAAGTCCGCATACCAGGCGGCCAGCTTGACGCGCTCCGTGTCTCGGATCATTCGCTGAAACAGCGCGGCGTCTTCGCGGGTCAACCAGGTCTGCTCTTCTAGCACGCCCGGAGGGAGTTCGATCGACAGTTGAGCGTCGATTACTTCCTTCAAACGCATCATGGGGTCGCTTAGATCCCCATCGGCCGGAATAACGTAATCGATTCGCGATTGTCGCAAGCGACGAAGGGTCTCTTCGCGTACGATCTGCGCCAGTTCGAACTTCGTGTCGAGGTTGACGAAGTGGGGTACCACCTCCAGCAGGCGCATGACGGTCTGCCCGACCTGCTTCACCTGGCCCTGTTTCCAAGCGCCGATCGTTCGCTTTGCGTAGGCATAGGCACCGTCGCCGTACTTTTCGCGGTAGAGCTGGAGCACCCGGTCGACCGTCTCTGCATCCATCGAGAAGAAGATGCGGGTGACGCGGTCGACCAGGGAGCCGTAGCGATGAAACGACTTGTTCATCGCGGGGGCCGATTCGAGACGGGGCGGTCCGAGGTCGGCCCATTTGACGCGATACGGGCGTCGGACTTTCCGGTAAAGATCGCGAATCGACGCCATCGAGCTGTCTAATTATAGGAGCTTTCCTTTCTGAGCGTTTCTTAGGTCCTAGGCCACGAATCCCTTTCGGGTCCGGCGGAAAGCGAAGAGAACGACCAGACCTACCGGCAACCAAACGGGTACGAACGCGGCAAGCCACATGCCGAACGAGGCCAGGCTCCGGCCGAAGGCACGTAGCGAGCCCGTGGCGTCGCCCCAGGTCTGCGAAGCCCAGTCCGCCGGGGCCGGCGCCGCCGAGAGCGGTGTCACGGCTTGGGTCAAGTTCACGACGACCTTGCTTCGCGCCGCGTGATCTCCGAGATCGCGGCGTTGGGCCACGATCTGCTCGATTTCGGTCCGGACGCCCGTCAGTCGCTCTTGGACGTCCAGCACATCGGGGATTTTGCGAGCCCCGCCGAGGATCGCGCGGTAGGCGTCTTCCTGAACGCGAAGACTCTTGAGCCGGGCATCCATATCGACCGCCTGGGTGGTCACGTCTTCGGTGGTGATCGATTTGCTCAGCCGCGTTCCGAGAGCCTCGACTCGGGTGAGCGTATCGTCGAAACGGGTGACCGGTACCCGGATGGTGATGCTCATGGATGGGCTCGGCCCGGCGAGATCGGCGCTTTGAGTGGCCTCAACGGCGCCACCCAAGACGACCGCGATCTGTCCGACGCTCTTCTCCGCCTCGGAAATCTTACTGACGCGGACGGTGAGATCGGCGTTCTTGACGATCATCCGCGGCGCGGGGGTGGCGGGCATGGAGGCGAGTTGTGCGCTGCCGTTTTTCTGCTTTCCGGTTTGTTCGCTCGGGGAGGTAAAGCGTAACCGTTCCCCTCCAGATCCGAACCCTCCGGCTGCATCCGCCGACATTGCCGATTTAGTCTCGGGCATCGGTGCGCTGGCGGGCATGGTTGCGGAATCCGCCGAGCTGGCGTACTCCGATTTGCTACCACAGCCCGCTACGACGAGAGCTAAAAGGAAAAGCGGAACGACTCGCATAAACATGCGTGTCGTTCCGCTTAGAAAAGGTTCAACGAATCGCGGAGCCGGGTTCCGGCTGATATGCCGGAGCGTTCGACTGGCCGTGTCCCGCAGCCGAACCGCCCGAGTACTCGCCCGGCAGTTGCCCCGTTCCCTTGGCCGGCTGGTCGAAGCCCTGCATGACCTTGCCGTCCTTCTGAGCGCCGAGCCCGTACCGCGTCTGCGTATTCAGGCCGCCGTTCGCCTCGGCAATGCCGCCGCCACTGTATTTGCCCCACTCGCGACGATTTTGGGGGTCGTTCGCCTTGGCGCTCTCACCAAAGTTGAACTCCTTCGATTCTTCAGCCCGGCTCGAAGTGGCCTTCGAGAACGACTCGAATCCCTTAAATCGGCAACCGGCCACCGAGACAAGGACGGCGGCAAGAAGGGCAAAGCGAAGGGCGTTCCGCATCGGCCACAAGAATACCTCCCCGGAGACTCTTCCCTCAGATGTGTTGAGTGCGGGGCCGGATCTGAAAGAGTGGAATACAGACCCGGGGCGGCTGGACGAGGAGGAACGAGACGGCCTCCGCGATGTCTCCGGGAACCAACATCTCGCCCCGGGCGATCATCTCCTCCTGCGCCGGATGACTATCCGCCGTCATATCGGTGAGGACCAGACCCGGTTCGATGAGGCAGGCGTTGATGTTCAGATTCGAGACCCCCTTCGCAAATGAATCCACAAAGCCGTGCAGACCCAGCTTGGCGGCCACGTACACGTCTCCCCCGCCGCCCCGCGTCTTGGAACTCATCGAGCCGACGAACAGCATGTGCCCGCCCCCGGCCGCCTTGATGAGCGGCGCAACTACGCTCGCGATATGCATCGGACCGAGGAGATTGACGCTCATCGAATAGTTCCAAGCCTCGGTGGTCATGGTAGTGACCGAGGAGGCCCCGATCCCCGCGTTCACCACCACCGCATCCAGCCCGCCAAGGGCCTGGTCGGCCTCGTCAACCAACCGGGTGACATCCTCAAAACGTCCCTGGTCTCCCTGACCGACGATGGCTTCCGGCAACGCCTTTCGTCCTTTCTCCACGTGCACCTCATCGTGGGAAAACGTAAAGATCTTCGCGCCGTCGTGCAGCAGGCGACGGCACACCGCAAGCCCGATCCCCCCGGTGCCTCCGGTGACCAGCACTCGTCGTCCGGCCAAGGCAATCGGGGCTCCGGTTCTCACTGAGAGACTATGTCGCAGCGATCGCCCAATGAGACGTCCTTCGCCTGAACTCCGCAAGACTTCCCTTAATTCCCTAACCGTGATAACCTGACGAAGAGGATCTCCAATGGCGAAAATCCCAACCAACGGCATTCCACCTCTCGCGGGGCTGGCGACTTATGAAGAGGCGGCGCGGCCCGGGATCGGAGTGGACGACAACGTCGACCTCCTCCGGCGCTATAACTTCGTCGAGACGCGGCTCTACAATCTGAGCGCCGCCCTAATGAACCCAACGCCAGAGTGGGAGGTGAAGTGCGCCCTCAGCCTGCACCTCTACCTCGACGGCGAACACAGCCAGGCCCTCCGCCAACGTGTGGCCGAACTGCGCCGTCCGCCGCTGTATCTGGATAAATCGCCCGACGAAGCCCTTGAAGCCTTCCTTGACGAGGCCCTTCGGTCGGAGAGTACGGTCGAGGCGCTCACCGCCATCTTTCGCGTTATCCGTCCCGCCCTCCTCGCCGCTTATCGGGTTCACCTCGCGGCCATCAACCCCGTCTTCGACTTCCCCACCGTCCGCCTTCTCAAGATCGCGATCGCCGATGAAGAGCAGATGATCGTTTGGGGCAACGCCGCGCTTGCCATCGTTGGGAAAGCCGAAGCCTGGGAAGCGCACCTTACCGCCTATCTCGAGGCGGCGGGCGGGATCGACGGCAAAGGCGCACGCACCCAGGAGCTTCCGCCTAAGCGGGCCACCAAGCCGTTCGTCGCCGACGTCGATCCCAAACGTGACGCGCGCTCGGGGGACATCTACAACTTTAACTACCGCGCCAACGACGTCTACCAAGACGACAAGGCGGACATGGACGAGCGGGTGCTCGCCCTTATGTACAAGCGGTTCCACGAGATGGACGTGCCGGAAATGATGTCCAGCATCCTCCTTCAGACCCCCGGCAAGCCCTGGGAGTACTACCGGGACATGGGCCGCCAGCTCTGGGACGAGGCGCGGCATTCGATGATGGGCGAGGTCTGGTTTGCCAAAGGGGGGGTCGACTGGAGTCGGTATCCCAACCACGTCGGCTGGTCGATGCACCTGAATCTGGATCGGACGCCACTGGAACGCCACATCATCCTCTACTTCATCGAGCAGAACCTGATGGACGGTAAGACGGGCAAACGGCTCGAATGGCAGATCGCTCAGTCGGCTAACGACGAGTTGGCGACCTACTTCCAAGACTACGACTGGGCCGACGAAGTCCTCCACGCCCAGATCGGCCGCCGATGGCTTAAGCCGGATGTGGGGGACGTCAAGACGATGCTCGAACGCGGCCGCGAGATTGCGGGTCGCGGAAGCGCCACCTTCGACGCCCGTCAGGCCTCGACGCCGCAGGTTGACTGGTGGCCGCAGATCGTTCGCGACGTGCTCGGCAAAGAAAGCAGTTCTCAGGTCGCCGGTGACAATGCGGTCGTGCCGAAGTTCGAAAGCTTGGCGTCCGGCTAGTGGCCGCGACTTCAGCCATGATAAGTCATGGTCCCGTTTGTCGCGCTCGTCGCCCTTGCCCCCTACCTTCAGGAACCCGTCGTCGGCGTCGCCAATCCTGAAGCTCTGTTCACGAGCAAGGACAAGAAGCTCCACGCGAACAAGCAGGTCGTGCTACACATCGTGCGAGACCTACTGGAAGCCGGCCACTGGAAGGACGCGCCGAAGTATCTCACCGAGACCTATCACCAGCACAACCCGATGGTCGCCTCGGGGCTGAAGCCGGTCATGAAATTTTTCGCGGGCATGCCGGAGCGGCCGATTCCAAAGCCCGGAGAATGGAGGACAAGGGTTGTGTCGGTGGTCGCCGAAGGCGACCTTGTGATCGTCGCTACGGTTCGCATCGTCCCTCGCGGGACGAGCCGCTACACCACCACATGGTTCGACATGTGGCGGATCAAAGGCGGAAAAGCCGACGAGCACTGGGACGGCGCAACGTTGCCAACGCCGTAATCCTCCCTATGTGGAGTGCGCAAATTTATTTGCGCTGTAGTCAGCCAATTTATTGGCGTGATCGCTACCTAAGTAGAACTTACGGAGATAAATCTCCTGACAACAGCGCTAACAAGTTAGCGCACTCCACATAGGAGGTCTTACGCTTCGAAATACTCTTCCAGCCGTAGGCAGAGCGCCTTCGAGGGGTCGTCGAAGACGTCCAGCGCCTGCACAAGCGCCTCCGCCGTATCGATCGACGTCACGCAGGGCACGCCCGTCTCGATGCAGGCGCGGCGAATCCGTGCGGCTTCACCTTCGCTGTTCTCCGTCAGGCTCGGAGTGTTGATCATCAAGCAGACGTTGCCTTGCATGATGTGGTCCAGGATGTTGGGCGAACCGGCTTGGATCTTCTGGACCTCGTTGCAGGGCAGTCCGGCATCCCGAAGCGCCTGCGCCGTGCCAGGCGTGGCGGCCAAGGACCGGCCCCGCTCGTGCAGCGCCCTTCCGATCGTAACCGCCATCTCCTTATCGCCTTCGCGAACGGAGATCAGCACATCGCCCTCACCCTTGAAGATGATGCCGCTCGCAACCATCGCCTTATAAAGCGCGCCGGCAAACGTCTTGTCGATGCCCAGGATCTCGCCCGTCGACTTCATCTCGGGTCCAAGTGATGGCTCAACCTTCCCAAGCTTCTGGAACGAGAAGACCGGCGCCTTGATTGCGTAGAGGTCGAGTTCGTTCGACCGCAACTCGATTCCGGCGGCCAGATCCGACTCCGGCTGAACGTAGCCCGGAGCGTTCGTCCCTTCTACTTTCGGCTGACCGTGGGCCAGGGTCCAGAGACCGCTGGTGTAGCCCAGGTCCGAAAGCTTCTCGCCCATCATGCAGCGGGTCGCGAGATCCACCATCGGGATACCCGTAACCTTGCTCAGATACGGCACGGTTCGGCTGGCGCGGGGGTTGACTTCGAGCACGTAGGCGCGGCCTTCGGCGATGACGAACTGAATGTTCATCAGTCCCTTCACGCCCAACGCTCGTGCGATCTTGCAGGCGCTCAGGACCATCTCGGCCTGAACTTCCTTGCTCAACGTCACCGGCGGGTAGACCGCCATCGAGTCGCCTGAGTGGACGCCGGCCCGCTCAATGTGCTCCATGATTCCCGGCACCAGGGTCATCTCCCCGTCCGAGATCACGTCGACCTCCGCTTCCTTGCCCAGCAGATACTTGTCGACCAGGACCGGCTGATCCGGGTTGGCGTCTTCGGCTTCCTTATAGAATCCGGCGAGCTGCGATTCGGAGAAGACGATCTCCATCGCCCGGCCACCCAGGACGAAGCTCGGACGAACCAACACGGGATAACCGACTTCCTCCGCCACGACGCGCGCGGCTTCCAGCGAGCGGACCGCGCGGCCCCGAGGGCGCGGAATATCGAGCTCTTCCATCAGCGCGTCGAACTGCTCGCGGTCTTCGGCCATCGCAATGGCCTCGGGGGAGGTGCCGAGCACCTTGAAGCCCGCCTTCTGAACGCCTTCGGCAAGATTGATCGCCGTCTGGCCGCCAAACTGGCAGACCACGCCGATCGGCTTTTCGTGGGCGATGACGTCTTTAACGTCTTCTAGCGTCACCGGCTCGAAGTAGAGGCCGTCGCCGGTATCGAAGTCGGTGCTGACCGTCTCCGGGTTGTTGTTGACGATAATCGCTCGGTAGCCCATCGCGCGCAGCGACCATACGCAGTGCACACAAGAGTAGTCGAATTCGATACCCTGACCGATTCGGATGGGACCGGAGCCAAGGACGAGGACGGTGTCGGGCATTCCGAATAAAGATTGTGACACGTCGGGCCGAGTTGGCGGATAATGCGGTCTACACTTTCATGCTGACTCTCCTGCCGCTCCTCCTTGCCCCGCCCAAAGTCCTCATCGTGGGAGGCGGCCCGAACAAGGAATACAACCAGGTCGCGATCGAGAGCAACGTCCGCTACTTCGCCCGGATCCTGCCTAAGGAGTGGCCCTACCGCCTCCTGTTCGCCGACGGAACCACTACCGCCGAGACGGTCCGTTACACACCTGCCGGCGAGACCGACCCGCGCAAGGATAAGTACCGCGCGCCCGACCTTCCCCAGCTAAACGGCCCCTCGCGACCAGACGAAGTGGTCAAGGAAGTTTCGGCCATCGCCACCGCCCAACCCGCGTCTGTCCTTCTCTACTTCACCGGGCACGGCAGCATTGCCCGTGATATCCGGCCCGCGACGAGTCAGTTCGACCTCTGGGGCAACTCACGCGTCGCCGTCCCCGCCCTCGCAAAGTCGTTGAGCGGAATTCCCAACAACGTCCCGGTCACGGTCCTCATGGTTCAGTGCCACTCCGGCGGCTTCGCCAAGCTCCTCTTCACGGACGGCGACCCTACCAAACCACCCATAGACAACCGCCTCTGCGGCTTCTACGCCAGCACCGAGCAGCGCTATGCCGCCGGTTGCACCTCCGCCATCAACGAGGCCGATTACAAAGACTTCACCAGTTACTTCGTCGCCGCCCTCACCGGAGAAGACCGCCTGGGTAAGAAGTGGACCGGCCAAGCCGACTACGACCACAACGGCAAGATCGGCATGAATGAAGCCTACTGCTGGTCGCTTGTCAACGACGAGTCGATCGACACCCCCGTCTGCACTTCGGACGAGTTCCTCCGCGATGTCCTGAACGTTGAAGATAAGGACATCTTCTCGGCCAAGTACTCCGACGTCCTCAAATGGGCCACCAAAGCCCAGCGCGCCGCCCTCGAAGGCCTGTCGAGCATTCTCAAGCTGGAAGGCGAGGACCGTCTGTCGACGTCGTACACGAAGTATCTCCGCCTGGACGACGACGAAGAAGACTTGACCCCCATCCGCGGCTACCGCTTCATCCGCCTCGCGAAGAGCGTCGTCCTAGCCCACCAAATGGCCAAATTCCCGGATCGGGCGGTAAAGAAACGGTTTGAGACCCTCTTGGCCGATGAAGCTCAAAACCCCCTCCGCCCCTAATTTCCCAGTATCCTTCCTCCATGCCCGTGCTAGCCGCCGCTGTCCTCGCACTGCTGACCCAACAGGCCGAACCGACGCCTCAAGTCATCCACCTCTGGCCCAAGGGAGCCCCGGGCTTCGAGAACCGGAAGGACGAGAAAGAAGAGGCGAAGGACTGGTGGGTCAAGAACGTCCACAACCCTTCGATCACCGTTTTCCCCGCCCCAAAGGAAGTCGCAAACGGCACCGCGATGGTCGTCATCCCCGGTGGCGGGCATAACCAACTCGTTTTTGGGCCGGAGGGCGTCGAACCGGCGAAGTATTTAAACAAGCTGGGCATCACCTGCTTCGTTCTCAAGCACCGCCTCCCCCGCGAACCCAACTCGCCCTATAAGATCGAGGTGCACGTTCGCCAAGACGTCGAGCGCGCCATGCGCCTCATCCGCAGCCGCGCCGCCGAGTTCAACATCAAACCGGATCGTTTGGGCGTGATCGGCTTCTCTGCCGGAGGCGAAACCGGCGCCTTCGTCGCCTATAACGATCTGCCCGGCGACCCCAACTCGACGGACCCCATCGAGCGCTACAACGCCCGGGCCAACTTCTTCGCCTCGATCTACCCCGGCCCCATCGGCTACCCAGCCATCGTCCCGCCCGACGCCCCTCCGGCGTTCATGCTCTGCTCCTACGACGACGAGTTCCACGCCAAGGTGATCGAAGACATCATTCCCAAATACCGCGCCGCCAAGGTGAATCTGGAAGTCCACCTCCTCTCCGCCGGCGGCCACGGCTTCAACTTGGGCAACCGATCGACCGTTCCGTCGGTTAAGACATGGCCCCAGCGGTTGGCCGACTGGTTGAGCGATCGAGGGCTGTTGACGAAGTAGTGCCGCCTTCCAGGCGGCATCTGCACTTGTAACCCCGCCTTCCAGGCGGGACGGGCCACCGGCTGGAAGCCGGGGTGACGATGGGAGATGCCGCCTGGGAAGGCGGCACTACTCAGACTTCGGCACGGATGGCCAGCCGTCTCGATCCCAGGTGATCTTCGCGATCTGTAACATGGGCCGCCCGTTGTTCTCCGCGTCGTACGCGTGATAAACGAGGTAATCCGTCCGCCCGTCGCGCAGAACCGCCTGGTGCCCCGTTCCCTTCCAGCGCGTACCGCCTTCGATCACCATCGTCCCGCCGCCCTCAAGCAGCGACTTCGCGTCCCGGTCCAGATAAGGCCCTTCGACCGTCCGAGACCGTCCGACCCGGACGTTGTAGGTGCTACGCGCGCCGCGGCAGCAGAAGTCGTATGAGGCGAACAGATAGAAATAGCCGTCGCGACGGACAATGAACGGCGCCTCAATCGCGTCCGGCGGCTCCGGACGTTGGGCGATCCCCGTGGGTTTGGCTCCTTTGGCCAAGCGGCCATCCTTGTCCAACTGAACCAGTTGCAACCCCTTCCAAAAGCTCCCGAAGGACAGCCACGGCATGCCTTTCGCATCCAACACCACGTTTGGGTCAATCGCGTTGTAGCCGTCGGGGGGATACGACTGGAACACCGGGCCCTCGTCGACCCACTTGAATTCCTTCTTCGAAGGATCTAGGGTCACGTTCGCCGCGTGACCGATGGCCGACCGGTTCTTTCCGAAGGTCGAGATCGAGTAGTAGAGGTGCCACTTTCCCCCGAACCGGGACACGTCCGGTGCCCAGATATGGTCGCGGAATCCGACGATTGTCTTAGGCGCCCATTCCGGCGGAGCGGCAAAAACCGGTACCTCGGGCGTCCAGGTTTTGAGGTCCTTCGAACTCCGCATGGGAACTCCCCGCCCCGTCATAAACAGGTAGTAAGTCTTCCCTTCTTTGACGATCGTCGGGTCGTGCGCCCCCGGCCGCGCCGTCTCCTCACTTGGAGCCTGCGCCACCTCGCACCCGCAGTCCGTTTCAGTTCCGGTCTTTGCCAGAACGGCTCCAGCTACGCCAAGCGCCAAAAATGCACCGCTCCATTGCAGTATGGGCATAACCCTATTGTGCGCTAACTCTCCGACGGTCGTGGCATGGCCTTCCAGGCCATGGGTCCCCTGGGCTTCCAGCCCAGGGAAAAATTAGCCCGCCGCCGCAGCCTTTTTAAACCGCTCCAGATTCTTCCGCAGGAACTCCACGAACTCCTTCGGCGCGTGGGAATCTCCTTCCGCTGCCTTCACCGCCGCTTCTTGAGACTTCACCGCGCCCTGCTTATCGCCCAGGCTGGACTCGACCTCGGCCGCCATCGCCAGGAACATGTAGAGCCGCTCATTCTTCTCAATCGCCTTGTCGATCAACCTGCGTCCGTACCGATAGGCTTCCGGTGAGAGATCTTTCTGGCTGGCGAAGATCGAAGAGAGCATCTGGTAGATCCCGATGTCGTCCTTCATCTCCTCCAGGATCTTCTCGCCCTCTTCCGAAGCTTTCGGAAGGTCGACGTGGAACAGCGCGGTCAGTCGGTCGTAGGCGTAGCGGCTCGCCTGCTCGGGATGCTTCGCCGTGATCGCGTCGATGAGGTCCAGCACCTTCTGGTACTGACGCGCCGCCATCGCCTCGTGAAGCGGACGCGTCTGCTCGACTTCAACCGCTCGCTGTTTACGGGCCGATTCCACGTCGAACTTGTCGGCGACGACTTGCGACAGAACGTCCTCGAGCTTCGACGGATGGCCGATCCAGGCCAGCTTCCCGTCTTTCCCAACGACAAACGTCACCGGCAGCCCGCCCTCGTCCGCCTTCTTCAGCCAAGCGTTCGCCACGCGGTTAGTGCCCGTATCGACGGCAACGTGGTACTCCATCTTGCTGCCCATCGACTTCACGAAGGCGGCTACCTTCGGAATTGTCGACGTTGCCTCGGGGTCGTTCGACTCCCAAACGTCGACGCCAAGGATCGAAGCCTTGCCCTTGAACTTCTTGGCCAGTTCCGTCAGATGCGGAATGTTCTCCTTGCACGGGGTGCACCAGGTGGCCCAAAACTCCACCACGTAAATCTTCCCTTTCTCGAACTTGGGAATCGCCTCCCCCTTCAGCCACTTGGCAGGCTCTACCGCGGGCGCCATGTCCCCGATGTTCAGGTAAGTCCGCGTCTGAGCCGAAACCGAGACCGCGAGGGCCGCCAAGGCGAAAAGGATGGGATAACGCATCGTTACCTATACGGTACGTTCGTGGGCTGACACTTGCCAATGCTCACGGGAACGCGGAGCTTAATTCACTCACGCTTTTCGAGATGATTTGAGCAAATTTAATTCTGAACCCCTATCGCGCAGAGAAGGCGTGCCCTCCGGTTCTTGACCACGGAGTGGTCTTTGGAAGATAGCCGGGGCGTCGAAGACCCCCGGTTGATAAGGCAACCGGTACGACCCTGGAAGGGTCGCGGATCGGAGCCTGCGAGCGATGCCGATGCTGAGTTCTCTTCCGCGACACCCTTCGGGGTCGTAAGACATTGCTTTCTGCCCCGGGGGTCTTCGACGCCCCGGCTATCTTCCAAAAAGACCACTCCGTGGTCAGGAGCGGCAAATCAAGGCGCAAAGACCGCTAGTCCAATCTAGGACTTCGGCTCGTCGTCCACCAACGAAGCCTCGAACAGTTTCTTCAGCTTCTCCCGCTCTTCCCGCTCCTTCTCTCGCCGGTTCACGTCGCCTAAATACTGCTGAGTCTTCGCCTCTTCCCGGCGGCGAACTTCTTTAAGATCCTTTACGCGCTTCCGGTCGGCGAACACTTCGCCAAACTGGATCCCCCCGCTGTTGATCAGCGTGCTGTAACAGGTCATCAGACCGACGATCGCAAAGAGCCCGAAGTACATCGGATTGGAAACGAAGCTGTAAACCAGCAGCACCACCGACAGCACCAAGCCGACATGCGCGGCATGCCGCATCGCCTTAAGCTCGGATACCCGATGGGCCAGAATCGCCTGCAGCGCCGCGCCGCCATCCCAAGGCAGGATGGGTAACAGGTTCAGAAAGCCGAGCCGGATATTCACCGTGCCGAGAATCCAGGTCAAAAGGAACGCCTCGCTCCTTGGCTCCAGCCAACGGCTGATCCACAAGAGCAAGAGTCCCAACGCAAACGTCGCCCCGGGCCCGGCCAGAACGATGATCAGTTGCTGTCGTGGCGTCCGATACCCGCTCGATGTCGCGAACCCGCCAAACCCATGCAAGGTGATGGAGAGCCCGGACATGCCGTACCGCTTCGCCGTCAAGGCATGACCCAACTCATGGATCAAGATGCTCAACACGATCCCCACCGCGTACTCCAACGCGAACACGAAGCCGAATCGGTTGTTCACGAATGCGGGTAGCAGAAAGAAGAGAATCGTAATGTGCAGCCGAATCGGAATCCCAAAAATCCGCCCCACCGACATGGATTTCTCGAACAGGGAGGTTAGACGAAACGGCTTCATAAGAATCTTCAAACGCGAGCGGAGCCACCCGATCCTACCGAATCGCCTGCCCCACCGTTCTCATTCTTGGCGGCTCGGCAGACAAAGCCCACGGCAAAGCTCACAATATCCTCGATGAACACGCCCACCTCACCCGAACCGGCCGTGCAAAGAGTTGGCCCGCTTGAGCTGTTCTTCGATCTGGTGTTCGTCTTCGCCGTAACGCAGGTCACGAGCCTCGTTGCACATCCTCACGATCTCACCGAGTACGCCAAGGCCGCGCTCTTGTTCTTCACGCTGATGTGGATGTACGACGGCTTTGCCTGGCTGACAAGCAATGTCCAGGCGCGGTCGGATTGGGACTACTGGCTCATCGCCATCGCGATGTCCTCGTTCATGGTCATGTCCTTGGCGATCCCGACGATATTCGGAGCGGGCGGGCTTGTCTATGGGGTGGGGCTCTTGATCGTCGTGGTAGTCCACGCCGTGATGTTCCGAAAGGCTCCCAATGCAAGCTCGAAAGCCATCATCGACGTCGTCCCCTACAACCTCGGCATGGCCGGACTCGTCGTCGGCGCCGCCTTCGTTCCCGAAAATCTGAAGTGGCCCATGTGGATCGGTGCGGTAGCGGTACCCGCCATCGCAACCCTCCTCCGCCGCGAAGGCCGCTTTGAACTCAGCCCTGCCCATTTCGTCGAACGGCATGGACTGCTCGTCATCGTCGCCTTAGGTGAGAGTATCGTCGGTATCGGCGCCGGTGCCCGTGACCTCCCCCTCAATCTTCCCCTCCTAGCCTACGTGGTGCTCGGCCTCTATCTGGGCGTCTGCATCTGGGCGACCTACTTCGATGAAGATGCCGAGAAAGCCGAGCACGCGATGATCCACGCCTCACCCAAACGCCGCAGCCGAATGGCCCTCCTCGGCTTCGGCTACGCCCACTACACCATGATCGCTGGCATCGTGCTCACCGCCGCCGGCCTCGAAGTCGGCGTCCACCACCCACTGGCTCCCGCCCCGATGTGGAGCACCTGGAATCTCGCCGCCGGCCTCGCCCTCTACTTAGCCGGAGATATCGCTTACCGAAAAAACATGTCGATCGGCCCCAACCGGTTCCGCTTTGGCACGGCGATCCTAATGTTCGCCACCGGCCTCCTCGGCACGTACGTATGCGCCATCGCCCAGCTCGCCGCCTGCTGCCTTTTAGGCACGGCATTGTGGGTGCTGGATGAAGACTAAGTAGGAGCCGGAGACGGCGCCTTCGTTGACCAAATGGAGCCGAAACTCACTTTTTGGTCGGGATGACAGGATTCGAACCTGCGACCTCTGCGTTCCGAACACAGCGCTCTACCAAGCTGAGCCACATCCCGTAAGGAAACTAGATAATACCCACTGAAAAGAAAAATGGGCACATTGGGGGCCGGATACTCGTCATACAATATGAGAGGGAGACGAAGATGCCTCACAACCGAACTCGAATCTGGGTGGGCCTGGTCATTACGGCCATCACCATCCCCGCCGTAGGACGCTATTACTACTCCTCGGCGACCCACGATCTGCAAGGCAACCCGATCGCGGGTCAGGCGGATTTAGAAAACCGGCAGCGGGACTCGTTCGGCTCCGGACGAATCTCGATCCGGCAGAGCGACCGTGACTATCAGGCTGAAGTTGATGCGGCTATTGCGCGCCGCGGCGGCCAGATTCCCAAGAATCCGGCTACCCGGGGAACCGACCCGCTGTTCCAAACGCGCCCCCTCGACGTTCCGATCCCCAGCGACCCGCCGATGCGGACGGCCAGTACCCGCGCTCCGGTTACGGTGGCGAGCACGAGCGATATCGACCCGAACCTCGAAAACCTCGACAACACGCCTCCTGACGATGGCGGATTGAGCGATCGAGCGGTCTATAACATTGTCGCCGACAACCTCTCCGACGAAGACCGGGACACCTTCGAGCGATCCTGGGCGCTGATGACCGTGCAGGAACGAGCCGACATGCTCGACCAGTTCCGCGCCAACCTTCAGTCGAAGTGAGCAGCACCGAACGCCGCGAACGGCCTGAGACCACCGGCCGTTCTCGCCGTATATCAACACCAGCATCAACCGATCTCGATGGTCGGTTTTTTCTAAAATCCCCGAGATTTCTCCGAGAAAAAACGCGCCTCTGCGCGCACTAGCAGATATATAACGTTAGACGATCGCCAGCCGCCACAGCTCCCGCTCGAAGTTCGGGAAGCTCGTCGCGATCGACTCCGCCCCATCGATTGCCGTCGTCCCCCGCGCGATCAAGCCGGCGATGGCAAACGCCATCGCAATCCGGTGATCGCCGTCGGCGTCGATCAGCGTTCCGGTCAACGGCGTCGGCCCGACAATGGTCATCCCGTCTTCCTGCGCCTCGATCGTCGCGCCCATCCGGCGAAGGCCGTCGACCATCTTCGCGACCCGGTCCGACTCCTTGACCTTCAACTCCTTCGCATCCCGAATCACCGTCGTCCCATGGCACTGGGTGGCAAGCACGGCAAGCACCGGAATCTCATCCACCAGCCGCGGGACCAACGCTCCCTCGATTTTGAAAGCTCGCAAAACCTTCGGCGCCCGAATCTCGACGTCCGCGATCGGCTCCCCGAGGTCGTCCCGTTCGTGAGTCAGGGCGAACGGCACCTCGCACTGGGTCAAAACGTCCAGCAACCCCGTCCGCGTGGGGTTGACGCTCAGTTCGCGCAAGTTCACCCGGCCATTCGGCAGGATCGCGGCGGCGACGGCGAAAAAGGCGCCGGAACTGATGTCGCCCGGGACGGTAAAGCCGAACGGCTCTAACCGCGATGTCGGCTCCAGCGAAACCGCATGGCCGCCGTCGATCATCGGCGCCGAATCAACCTTCACGCCCATCGCGCGAAGCATCCGCTCGGTATGGTCCCGGCTCGGCGCCGGTTCGACCACTGTCGTCCGAGTCCGGGCGCGGAGTCCGGCCAGCAGAGTACAAGACTTGATCTGGGCGCTCGCCACCGGACTCTCGTAGGTGATCCCTTCCAGTTCCCCGCCGACGATCCGAAGCGGGGGCTTGTCGCCCTCCACCTTCGCGCCCATCAGCCGCAGCGGCGTCGCGATCCGGCCCATCGGGCGGCGCGAAAGCGAGGCGTCGCCGATCATCGTCACGTCGAGCGGCCGGGAGGCAACGAGCCCGCTCAACAGCCGCATCGTCGTTCCGCTGTTTCCGCAATCGAGCGGTCCCAGGGGCTGTTTCCATTCCGCCAAAGGTTTCAGCCGGATCTCGTCGCCGTCCCGAACCGATTCGAGACCCATGGCCGAGAGGCAGGCCAAGGTCGATTCGCAGTCCTCGCCGCGAAGCGGACTCCGTACGACCGATTCCCCGCGCGCCAAGGAGGCGAACATGTAGGCCCGGTGGGTCAGCGATTTATCGCTGGGCGGACGGAGTTCCCCATCGAAACCGGCGGCAGCAGAGATCTCAAGTCTCAACGCTTGCCCTTCCGGAGCGGATTCTTCACTTCGGACGGTGCCTGGACGGCTTTCAACTTATGGGCCTTCTCCAAAATGGCCCGCAGGCCCTCCCGATCGTCGTTCTCCAGGGCCGTTCGCATCTCCAAAAGGTTACCTTCGTAGTCCCGGAGCACCTTGGCGAGTTCGACCCGGTTCTGCATCATGATCTGCGTCCAGAGGTTCGGATCGACGCCGCCGACCCGGGTCATGTCCCGCCAGGATCCCCCCGCCACGTCGATCGACTCCAGCGACTCCCCGAGGTTCACTAACGCCGCCGCGAGCACATGCGGGAGGTGGCTGACCGTTCCGACATGCCGATCGTGGGCGGCGGCTTCGATACGGACGGGCTTCGCACCCATCTCTTTAATCAAGGCTTCAACGGCCCGCACGGAGGTGCTCGCCGTGGCTTTCACGGGCGTCAGAATCCACCGCGCCCCGCGGTACATCCAAGAGCTTGCGTAGGTCGCTCCTCCTTTCTCGTGGCCGGCCATCGGGTGACCGGGCACGAACCGGGCATGCTTCCCTTTCTGGGCCCAGGCGGCCACTTCGGTCTTGACGCTTGAGCAGTCGGTCACCACCGTCGTCTCCCCCGCCAGGGCCATGGCGCGCTCGGCCACCGCTACCGTGACGTCGGGCGGAACGGCGAGGAAAACGATGTCGGCTTTCATCACCTCTTCGAAAGTCACCAACCGGTCGACGCAGAGACGATCGAGGGCGATTCGAGCGGAGGCCTCGTGGGCGTCGAAACCCACGATCAACCGCCCTGGATCGCGGAGGGCCAGACCGATGCTCCCTCCGATCAGTCCAAGTCCGACGATCCCGACGGTCTCGCCCTTAAAGGCAGGATCAGAGCCCATTGGCCCGGATCGTGTCCCTTAAGAAGAGCGCGGAGTCCTTGGGCGTCCGGACCTGCGTTTCGTAGTCAACGTGGACGATGCCGAAACGCGGCCGATACCCTTCGGCCCACTCGAAGTTGTCCATCAAGCTCCAAGCGAAGTAGCCCTGCACGTTCGCACCCTGGTCGATGGCGTCCAGTACGCCGTCCAAGTAAGACCGATAGAACTCAACCCGCTGAACATCGTGGACTCCGTCCGCCTCGACCGGATAGTCGTAAGCGCAGCCGTTCTCCGTCACGTAGATCTTCGGCGGCGAGTACCGCTTCTGGCTCTCCGTCAGGCAGTAGGTCAACGTCTCCGGCACGCGATTCCAGTTCATCTGAGTCGGATTATCGATCCGAATCGGCTCCGACTCGGCATCGTTCGGCGCGCCCTCCTTCCACTTGATCTTGGGCGCATCGTAGAAGTTCAGCCCCATGAAGTCGGTCGGCTGGGAGACGAGTTTGCTCTGCTCCTCCGTGAATTCGGGCATCGCGTAGCGCGACTTCATATAGTCGTTGTAGTCGCCCTTATAGATCGGGTCGAGGAACCAACCGGCGGTCCAGGAGTCGCTTTGGAACAACGCCTTTTGATCCTCTTCCGAGTCGGAGTTCGGGAAGCCATAGGTGTGGTTGGTTGTAATCCCGATCTCACCCTTCAAGCCGAGCGCCCGGAATCTTGCAACCGCTTCCCCGTGGCCCAAAAGAAGGCCGTGACCCACTTCGTAGGGCCGCGTCTCGCTCAACTCGCCCGGCGCATGAATGCCGATGCCGTGGCCCAAGAAAGCAAAGCACCAAGGTTCGTTGAGCGTGATCCAGCGCTGGCAACGGTCGCCGAGCCGCTTGAAGACGACCTCGGAGAAATCGCCAAACCACTTCGCCGCATCCGGGTGAGCCCAGCCGCCCTGGGCCTGGAGAACCGTCGGATAATCCCAATGAAAGAGGGTGATTGCGGGGTCGATCCCGTTCTCGACTAAGGAGTCAAGCAGGCGGTCGTAAAAGTCGAGCCCCTTCTCATTGACCGGCCCAACCCCGTCCGGCATAATGCGCGGCCAGGCAACGGAGAGGCGGTAATTCGGAATTCCGAGCGTTTTGAGGAGCTTGGCGTCGTCCGCGTACCGGTGGTAGTGATCGCAGGCGACGGAACCGTCCGCACCATTGGCGACCTTTCCGGGAGTCCGGCAAAAGGCATCCCACACGCTGTCCCCTCGTCCGTCCTCTTGAGTGGCGCCTTCGATTTGGAAACTGGCGGTGGCGGCACCCCAAACGAACCCATCTGGGAACTTACGCATCAGAAGGACGATACCCGTAGGGTCCGTCATGCGTCAGAATGGGCTGTGGCGACGACGTCCGTGATGACCGCGTTGGCCGTGCTTGTAATGGCCGGTCGACATCAGACTCCCCAAGATCCGGCGGTACAAACGTTCACCGATCCTGCCCTCGGTCTGAGCTTTACCCACCCTACGACCTGGACCCGGGTGGCAGAGCCCACGCCTGTGGCGCAGTCCGGCGGCAAAAAGCCGATCATTCCCAACCCCTTCAAGAAGAAGCCCGCGGCCAAGAAGCCGGAGGAAGGCACCGTAACCTTCTCCATTCCCGGCGTGAACGGCGCCGCCCCTTCCGAGCTGACGATCGTCCGCGCCAGCTTCTCCGGCGCTCCCGAGAAGTGGCAGCAGATTCAGGCCGACGCAAACAAGAACCAGCGTCGCGAGGTCGAAAGGCAGTGGCAGCAGGAAATCCTTGGCGTACCGCTCCTTCTCACCCGGATTGCATACACCAAGGAAGGCACCGCTACCACCGCGTTGACGGGCCTCCTTTATAACGCGGCCGCCTACAAGCTTCTTTTCCGCCTCACCGGCCCCGCCGCCAGCTTCGACGCGGCACAGTTTGAGTTCACCAAGGCGATGGAGACGCTCCGCACGACGGACGACTCCCTGCCGAAGACCCAAGAGCCGGGCAAAGAAGTCGCTCCGCCCGCCGGACCTCCGACGCCAGAATCCAAGCACACCCTGTTTGGCAAGCCGAAGAATCCCCCCGTCGTTGCTCCCGTCGCGCTCGCGGTATCTGTGGGCGATAAGAAGATGCAGCTTCGCGTCCCCCTGGGCTGGACCTTGGAGAAAGTGGAGGGCGACAGCGCCACGCTTCGAAATAAGGATGTGAAGACTCCGGTTACGGTCAAGCTTTATCTCTCCGCAACCTCCGCCAATCGCCCCACGGAGGCGCTGATGACGGCGGCCAATACGACTTTCGACGAATACAAGACGATTGCCCTGCGCGAAGATACGCCCGGTACGGCAAACAAGGCGGGCAACCCGATGCTGGCGATCTGGCGGAAGGGCGAGGGGGCGAATGGGCCGCTCGAAACGCTGGATGCGGTGGTGGTCGCGGGGGATTACTTCTTCCTCCTCACCTGTCGCCCCACTCCCGGTTCTGAGAAAACCAGTGAGCGGAAAACCCTCCAAACGCTCCTAGACAACGTCGGCCTTGAGCCCGCTCCGTGATCGCCGCCTTCAGCACTAGTAGCCCGGTGGCCAGCGTTGCATTGCTGGCCACCGACGGTCGGCTCCTCTACTCTGCAGGCGAGCCGGCTCAGGGCCGCGCCGGCGAGGCTTGCCTGCGGCTTTTGGAAGCGGGATTCGCTGAACTCGGGATTACTCTCGCCGACGTAACCCTCTTCGCCGCCGACCAGGGCCCCGGCAGCTTTACCGGGGTCCGTGTGGGCATCGTCCTGGCCAAAACCCTCGCCTGGCAGCAGAACGCCCAGTGCGCGGGGGCAGATGCATTCGATCTGGTCGATCCGGCGGGAGTGGTTGCGTTGCCTTCCCGGAAAGGAGAGTGGTTTGTCCGCACTCCCGGATCCGAACCGATTCGCACCCGGGAGGTGCCGGAGACGGTCACTGCGCCTTCCGCCGCCGGTTTTGCCCACCTTCGCCTCAATCCGGTTTCGCCGTACGAACTGGTGCCGGGCTACCTTCTCGAACCCTCGATCTCGACGCCGAAAGAGCCGTTCAAACGGCCTGAGGCCACAAGTTGAGCGCAACGCCCCAACCGAAGGTCGACCTCCGTCCGTTCACCACTTTGCGGGCGGGAGGGGCGGCCGATTTCTTTCTTCAGGCGTCGAATATCGAAGAACTGGCGGAGGGCGCTCAGTGGGCCTGGAAGCGAGGGTTGAAGGTGACCCCGCTCGGTTGGGGCAGCAACGTCCTTCCCGCCGATGCCGGGGTCTCCGGCTTGGTGCTCTTGAATCGGGCGACCTATCTGAAAGTGGACGAAGACGGCACGGTCGAGGCCGACTCCGGCCTGGGTTTCGGGGAACTCTTCATCAAAACCGTCCAAGCCGAGTTGGCGGGGCTTGAGTTTGCCGTGGGAATTCCGGGTTCGGTTGGCGGCGCGTTGGTGAGCAACGCGGGGGCTTACCGATCCTGCGTGAGCGAGTTTCTCACCGGCCTAGAGGTCGTAACCCCCGCCGGTCGCGCGTGGGTCGGGCCGGAGTGGATGGGGTTCGCCTATCGCGACTCGGTCCTCCGCCGCGCGGGCGCTCCCCAAGCCATCATCCTCCGGGTTCGGATGCTTCTGCCGCAAGGGGAGCCGAAGAAGATCTACGACGAGGCGCGAGAGTATCAGCGGCAGCGGATCTCCAAACAGCCTCCCAGCCCGAGCGCGGGGAGCTTTTTCAAGAACGTTGTAGACCAGGAGTTGGCCCAGCGGATTCCGGGACTGAGCGACGGTATGCGTGCCGCGGGGGTGGTTCCGGCCGGGTTCTTGATCCAGGAGTGCGGGTTAAAGGGACACCGGATTGGCGGGGCGATGCTGGGGGTGAAGCACGCCAATTTCCTTTTGAACGTCGGCGGCGCGACGGCGACGGATCTTCGGAACCTGGCGGAGCACGCCCAGGAGAAGGTTTTGGAGACGTTCGGGGTGACGTTGGAGCCGGAAGTTTTGTATTTGGGCCGGTGGTGAGTATGGGAATCGGGACTCCCCGGCTCGATAGGTCCTATTTGGTATACTGAGCCTTACAATAAGGCGCCGATTCTTCGAGGTGGCTTTCTAGCCGCCTTTTTTTGTATCGGCTCCGAGGAAAATTTAGACGGCGATGGACATTCTTCAGCAGCTCAACCAGATCGCCATCGAGCGGGACATCCCTCTTGCCCAGCTTCAACTGGAGCTTGAGGATGCATTGGCGGCCGCGTACAAGCGGTACGTGGGCGCGGCCGGCGATGTCACGGTCAAGATCGACCCGACCAAGGGATTCGACGCCAACGTCGAGAAAGAGGTCGTGGGGATCGTCAGCGAACCCAGCTTCCAGATTGCTCTCTCCGAGGCTCGAAAGCGCAATCCCAACGTCGAAGTCGGTGACAAGCTTCCGGTTAAGATCGACCCGAACGTGTTCGGCCGTATCGCCGCCTCCACCTTTAAGCAGGTTCTTAGCCAGAAGCTGCGTGAGGCGGAGACGCGCCGTGTGCACGATGTCTTCAACGAGAAGATGGGTGAACTGGTCACCGGCCTCGTAAGCCGGAAAGAAGGCTCTTCGGTCTTCATCCAGGTGAACCGCGTGGAGGCCGAACTTCCTCGCCGCGAGCAGGTCCCGACGGAGCCGTACCGCCCGAACGACCAGCTCAAGGTTTACGTTTACAAGGTGGACGACTCTCGTCGCCAGCTTCGCGTCATCGTATCGCGAACCCACCCGAACCTGCTTCGCAAGCTTTTCGAGCTTGAGGTGCCGGAAATCTCCAGCGGCGTCGTGATCATCAAGAGCGTTGCCCGAGAGCCGGGTCAGCGCAGCAAGATCGCGGTTTACTCGACCGACGAGCGCATCGATCCGATCGGCGCCTGCATCGGACCGCGCGGTGCGCGCGTCCAAGCAATCGTCGATGAGCTGAACGAAGAGAAGATCGACGTGGTGCCTTACAGCGAAGACATTCGCAAGTACATCACCGACTCTCTCTCCCCCGCGAAAGTCAATTCGATCAAAATCAACGAGGCCGAGACGAGCGCATTCGTCGTGGTCCCTGACAACCAGCTTTCCCTTGCCATCGGTAAGGGTGGGCAGAATGTGCGCCTCGCTGCGAGGCTCACCGATTGGCGGATCGATATCCGTAGCGAAAGTCAGGCGGCCGCAGAGCGCGGTACCGGCTCGGAGCGGGGAGTTTAGGATGGTCCGTTATGCAAAAGACCATTCCGCTTCGCACTTGCATCGCCTGTCGGCGTAAAGAAGAGAGAACACCGCTGTTGCGCATCTCGCGTGACACCGATGGACGGCTGGGCCTTTGGAAAGGGTCCGGTCGTAGCGCGTATTTTCACGCCACCGCGGCCTGTTTCGAGGCCGCTTTTCAGAAAGGCCGTCTGGAGCGGGCCATTCGTGGACCCGTCGCCCCGCAAGAGCGGGAGGCCCTTAAAACAGAGATCGCATGCCAACTGAGGTAAAGAAGAAGTCAATGCCGCACACAATCGCCGACCTGGCCAAAAGCCTCGATGTAAAGCCCGGACACGTTTTCTACGTGCTGGACGAGCTGAGCATTGAGCATGACGGCTCGGCGTTCGATGCGGACGCCGACACGCTGGAGCTGATCAACGAATCGCTCCGGGAATACAAGGGCAGCACTTCCCTTCCCGTCAAGCGTGGCGTCACCCCCATTCAGATCGCGGCCGCTCTGGGCGTTCCGTCGAACGAAGTCCAGAAGACGCTCATCACCAAGCTGAAGACGATGGCCACTGCGACCACCGCCCTTAAGGACGACGTGGTTGAGAAGCTGCTCGACGGCTACGGATTCGAGCCCGCCTTCAACGACGGTCCCAAACCAAAGGCCGCAAAACCGTCCGGCCCCATCAAAGGCGACCAGCTTCGATCGCCGGTCGTGACCATCATGGGTCACGTCGACCACGGCAAGACGAGCCTGCTGGACTACATCCGTAAGGCGAACGTCGCGGCCAAGGAGCACGGCGGTATCACCCAGCACATCGGTGCTTACCAAGTCGAGGGACCGGAAGGCGTTATCACCTTCCTCGACACCCCTGGCCACGCCGCCTTCACCTCCATGCGTGCCCGTGGCGCGCAGGTGACGGACATCGCGATCCTCGTGGTTGCGGCGGACGACGGCATCATGCCGACGACCATCGAAGCGATTCAGCACGCCAAGAACGCTAAGGTGCCGATCATCGTCGCGGTCAACAAGATCGACAAGGACAACGCGAACCCGGATCGCGTCATGCAGCAGCTTCCCCAGTACGACCTCGTGCCGGAAGCCTACGGCGGACAGACGATCACCGCGATGGTCTCGGCCCTCACTGGCCAGGGCGTTCCCGAGCTTCTCGAGCTGATCTCCCTGCAAGCCGAAATCATGGAGCTCAAGGCCGATCCGAAGGGTCAGCTTCAGGGCAGCGTGGTTGAAGCCAAGCTTGAGAAGGGCCGCGGTCCGGTCGCCACGGTTCTCGTGCAGAACGGAACTCTGAAGATGGGCGATGCGATCATCGTCGGCAACACCTTCGGCCGCATTAAGGCGATGACCAACTACCTCGGCGAGCGCATCACCGAAGCCGGCCCCAGCACTCCAGTGGAGGTTCTTGGCCTTTCCGAAGTGCCGCAAGCCGGTGACAAAGTCGAGTTCGCGGTGGACGAAAAGGCTGCGCGCGAAGTCGCCGTCGGCCGATCGGAAGCCGAGCGAGACAAGAAGTACTTCGTCAAGGCCCGCGGCCTTACCCTCCGCGACCTTCGCAACAAGCTCTCGGAAGAGGGCCTCAAGAAGCTGAACCTGGTTATTAAGGCCGACGTTCAGGGTTCGGTCGAAGCCGTGAAGGGCATGTTGGAGAAGGTTCGCAACGCCGAAGTGGAAGCGAAGGTTATCCTCGCCGGCGTCGGCGGCGTTACCAAGGCCGATATCGACTTGGCGGCGGCCTCCGAAGCCATCGTGGTTAGCTTCAACGTGAAGCCAGACGGCGAAGCGCGGAAGGAAGCCGAGAAGCGCGGCGTTGAAATCCGCACCTACAACATCATCTATGAGCTGATCGAAGACATCGAAGCGGCGGCGAAGGGCATGCTCGAGCCGAAGTTCGAGGAGCAGCATCTCGGCACCGTCGAGATTCGCGTCCGCTTCCAGTTCTCGAAGAAGGGCATCATCGCTGGCTCGTACGTTACGGAAGGCAAGATCACCCGCAACTCGAAGTGCCGCGTCACCCGTGGCAAGGAAGAGGTGTACGCCGGTTCTATCAACACCCTGCGTCACCTTAAGGACGACGTCCGCGAAGTCACGCTCGGAATGGAGTGCGGCGTCACGTTTGAAGACTGGACCGATTTCAAGGAAGGCGACATCGTTGAAGCCTACGAAATGGTCCAAGTCAACCAGTAAAAGTGGTGCCGCCTTCCAGGCGGCATCTCCCTTTGTCACCCCCGGACTCCCGGGAAGTCCCTCATGAGCAACCAGCCCCCCTTCGCCGAATACCCTCGCCCGTCCCAAGGCCCCTCTTTCGGTGCCCCCTACGGGCGTGGACCAGGTGTCTACTTTGATGCCATCGGCGAATCCTGGGGAATCGTCAAAAAGGATCTGGGGACTTGGATCGCCGCAACCATCGTGACGGCGGCAATCTACTATGCGATGATCTTTACCGTGAACTTGGCGATTCCGCCGCTCACGCCCGCAGAACTTCGAAGTTTCGATCTCTCCCGGATTGGCGGCCGTTTCGCTTTGCAAATGGCGTTGACGATGATTCCCGCCAGCATCTTCCAAATCATGATCGCGGGCATGATCGCGATGGGCGTCAAGAAGCTTCGCGGCGAATACATCAACGTCGGAATGATCTTCGAGCCGTTCCGGTCGTTCGGAACTCTGTTCCTAACCAGTCTGCTTTATTCGCTCGTGACCTTCGCCGCCACCATGGCCTGCCTTCTCCCCGGCCTCTTCTTCACGCCGGTCCTAATGCTCATGCCCGCAGTTGCCTTCATGAAAAATGTCGGCCCAGTCGAAGCCCTGTCGATCACCTTCGATACCTGTAAAGCGCACTGGGCGGGCCTTCTCGGGCTCTACATTTTGATTGTTCTCCTGGCACTGGTCGGTTCGTGCGCATGCTTGGTCGGTGCGCTGTTCACCGCACCCATGTGTATCGTGGTCCTCGCGATCCACTACCGCGCGTTCTTCGAATCTTCGCAATCACCCTATGCCGAAGGTCCTGCCGTCTACCCTTCGGCGTAACGGGGGCATAACTGGGGAACCGTTCGGTCGTCTAACTCCTGAACATGAGCCAACGAAGGCTCTAATTTGGAGAGAAATGAACCGGACCCGAACGTATATCTTTAGCCTTGCCGCCGCTCTTTCGGTTGCGGCAATCCTTGCCCCGAACCTTGCTTCGGCGCAGGTGAACACCCGCCGCGACGATTATCGCCGCGATCGGGACGACCGCTCCGATCGGCGCGATCGTCGGGACGGGATCGAAACCCTGGCCCGCCGCACCGAGCGGGACAGCAACTCGTTCCGCGCCTGGTTCGAGAGAAACTATTCCCGCCGCCGCTTAGGCCGCGAGCGAGACAACCGATGGCTGAAGCATGAGATCCAGGAACTGGACGAGGCGATGGAGCGCGTGCGCGGTAAAGCCGACGACCGAAACCGCGACCGTGGCCTACGAGACTTCGAGAACGCGATGGACCACGCCCGCCGGATTGACCGCGAACTGATCTTCGACAACGAGCGTGACACCCGCTTCACCGTGCCGGAGTGGATCCAGTTCCGGCGCACGCTGGACGATCTGGCCCGGGCTTACGGCGTCAGACGATTCTGAGGGAAGAAGGAAAAGGGAATAGGAAAAAGGACGGAAGAAATCTCCGCCCTTTTTCCTTTTTCTTCTTCCCTTTTCCCTCAACCTCGACTGAACTTCCAGCCTCCTTCCACGTTCAACCCCTACGTACGATCCGCCTTTGGATCGCCATAGGAGAGACCTTTGAACACAACACGAAACCTAGCCATTACCCTCGCCGCGATCTCCGTGGCGGGCGTAACTCTGCTCCCGGCGAACGCCAATGCCCAGTTTCGACGGCGTAGTCCCGAGTACCGCAGGCCCGTTCCGGCGAACCGCGATTGGGTCGTCCGCCCACTGGTGAACGATGCCGAGCGTGAGAGTAATTCCTTCCGCGCCTGGTTCGAGCGGAGCTACAGCCGTCTCCACCTGGGTCGCGAGCGGGATAGCCGCTGGCTGAAGCACGAGATTCAGGAGATGGACGAGTCCATGGAGCGCCTCCGCTCCCGCGCCGACGACAACCGCCCGGGCATCGGCCGCGAAGATCTCGTTGACGCGATTGCCCACGCCCGGAAGATCGACGGCGAGATCCTGAGGGACCGCGACACCCGCTTCACTTACCGTGAATGGACGGACCTGCGCCGGACGTTGAACGACTTGGCTCGGCTGTACGATGTTCGGGGAGTGTAACTGAGCAGCCGGAGTAGCCCTGACGGCACGAGCCGTTCGGGCCTATCGCAAACCCAACCATCATCGCTCCTAACATTACCAAAATTGTCGTAAAAGACCAGCAACCTAAAGAACACATCATTCGAACTTCGAGCTTTACCGGAAGCCAGAAAAGAGGCACCGCCCCAAGCGCAATCGCGCCAAATATGACCCGCTCCGTTTTCACTCCTCCAAAGATCGACATCCCAAAAGTATGTTGAAAGGCCGACCAATGCGATCGGAAAAGTGATGGCAGCCGCAAGGCAAAGCGCCCAACGCACAATGGTCGCCACAGGCCTCAACATAAAAGCATTGTTCGCGAAGACCAGAGCGTAGCAGGGTAGTGAAAACCTCGGACCAATCCCCCGAGCTCTGCCCTACACCTTGAGTTGCCGCGAAAGCAGTTTGCGGCCGCTTTCATCCAACACCGAAACCGTATACCTGCCCGATGGCAACTTCAAGACCGGAAGCGGCCGCCCTGGCCAGATCAGTACCCGGTCCATCGGAACGGCGTCGGCCGGCTCACCGGAGGGTATCGCCTCGACCAAGAAGCGCCCCTTCGCGTCCAGGCTTTTGAAGGGCAACCGAATCGTCTTTCTCCCGGTATGCCCCAACCAGTCCGGGCGGCCATCGACCAGTCTGGTCCTTGGGAAGAACACCTGTAGATCCACCTTCCCCTTTCCCTCCCCGCCGACCCAGTACGAGCCATCTTTCCGGCGAAGAGCGATCGGTGTTCGAATCGTTTGGCGATGCTGCTCGTATCGGTATTGCGAGTTCTCACGATTCTCTTGGGAGGCCTCCCGCATGTCGGTTAGGTCGATCGAAACCAGGCCTTTGCCGAGAGCCTTACGAAGACGCATGGCCATCCACTCCATGTTGTCGGGGTCGGCGGGCCATTTGTAAGCGTGCGAATAGCCGCAGTGAATGATCACCTTCGCCTTCGAATCGAGCGCGAAGATTCGGGTCATCAGATTCACGCACTCTTGGTTTTCCCGCCACCCCATCCTCTGCATCGGCGGAGTACCCGCCGGTGGCCTTGTCTCCGCTTCGTAAGGCACTAGTTTGTAGCCTTTTCGAACGGCCTCCCGAACGATTTGGCCGAACACCGGCTCGGCGGTGTAGCTGCCAGAAGACAAAGAGGGAGCACGATTCGCGGAGAATTCGGATGGTTTTGAAAATGCCTCCGCCGCGTAATACGAGTAGCCCAAGGCCCGTAACCGGCGGACCATCTGTAGCGTAAACGTCCGAACCTGGGGAACGTGGTGGGCCTCGTTGATCACCACTACTCGGCTCTTACTTGCAAGTTGGACGGCGGCATCAAGGGCGTCCACCCGGCGGCATGCAGCTAAGTCCTTGACATCGAAAACTTGGGCAGGTGGAGCCTTGAAGGAGGTCTCGTCAAACACTTTAAGGGCTCGGGGCGCTTCTCCGACGAACGAATAGGCAACGGCGACGGCCTGTCGGCAGACATCGTCTCCGGCCGGTCTTACCGCAAAAGCTTTCTCCAATTGGAGCACCGTCTGGAGCATCTGCCCCGGCCTTTTCAAACCATCGAACAGGATCTCGTAAGGGCTGGCCGGGGCCAGGTTCGCCTGGACGACCGCTGCCGCGAGCAAAAGCATGTTGTTTGGACGGATACGGTCCGGAATCGGGTCGATAGACTTGGACGCAGGTACCCTGTAGCTAATGGCATTGGTAGAAGTCGTTGCGCTTGGTGGCGTCGGCGAAATCGGTAAGAACTGTTCGGTAGTGAGGCAAGGCGACGATCTTGTGGTGATCGATTGCGGCTTGAGCTTCCCGAATGAGGAAATGCCTGGTATCGACATCGTCGTCCCGGACTTCACCTATCTCGTTCAGAACAAGGATAAGGTTCGCGGCGTCTTCTTGACCCACGCCCATGAGGACCATGTCGGCGGTCTTCCTTACCTCTTGAACCAGATCAAGGTTCCGGTCTACGCGACCGAGTTCACCGCCGCGCTTATTCGCCGCAAACTCGAAGAGACGGTTCCGAAAGAGAACATCGACGTCCGCATCTATAAGCACGGCGACAAGATCAAGGCCGGCGCGTTGGAAGTCGAGCCGATCCGCGTTACTCACTCGATCCCCGAGAACGCTTCCCTCGCCATTCGCACCGCCCACGGCGTGGTGCTCTTCACCGGTGACTTCAAGTTCGACTTCAGCCCGGTCGACGGCAAGCTTTCCAACATCACCCGTTTTGGCGAGCTTGGCCAGGAAGGCGTCATTTGCCTCCTTTCGGACTCGACGAACGTCGAGCGCGCCGGCTGGGGACCCAGCGAGCGGATCGTTCTGGATGGCCTGAAGAAGGTCTTCAAGGAAGCTCCGGGACGCGTCCTCCTCACCACCTTCGCCAGCAACATCCACCGCCTCCAGCAGGCCATGGAAGCCGCCGCCGAGACGGGCCGTAAAGTCGCCGTCGTTGGTCGCCGCATGGAGCAGAACCTCGAGATCTGCCAGCAGCTCAATTACGTCAAGATTCCCAAGGGCGTCCTTGTCCGGCTTGATGAGCTTCGCAGCTATCCGGACAATCAGGTCGCCATCCTCACCACCGGCAGCCAAGGCGAACCGATGAGCGCGCTGGTGCAGATGAGTAAGGGCACCTACGGCCGCATGCAGATTAAGGAAGGCGACACCCTCGTCTACTCCGCCCGCCCCATCCCGGGTAACGAAGGCGCGATCTGGCGCACGATCAATCGCCTCTTCGAGGCTGGCTGCACCGTCATCTACGATTCGCCAACTCCGATCCACGTCTCCGGCCACGCCTACCAGGAAGAGCTGAAGATGATGATCAACCTCACCAAGCCCTACTACCTCGCGCCGGTCCACGGCGAGCCGCGCCACCAGTTCGTTTACAACAACATGGGCCGCGACATGGGCTACCCCGAGCACCGCATGTTCACATTGAAGAGCGGCGTGCCGCTGGTGATCGACGAAACCAACGCCCACTTTGGCGAGCAGGTTCCGGTCGGGCAGGTTCTGGTTGATGGATCGGGCCGAGAAGGCGTGAGCGACGACGTTCTGCGCGACCGGTTTACGGTTGCCAAGGAGGGCCTTGTCTCCGTCACCGTCGTGATCGACAAGGACCACGGCACCATCGTTGGCGAGCCCATCGTGCAGGCCCGCGGCTTCCACGGTCCGGACGACATGGAAGATCACGCGGCGTCTTGGATCCAGGACGCTTTGCGCCAGCTCAGCCGCGAAGAACTCAAGGATGCCGTCCGCGTCCGTCACACCATCGCGGATTCGGTTCGCCGGACGTTCCAGAAGCGGGCACAGTCGCGTCCGCTGGTAGTTCCGACCGTCGTTGAAGTCTGATCGCAGCCTCTTTTGCCCCTCGTTGTGCGAGGGGCATAGGTCCAAGTTGTTGACGTCCTTAAAGATTATCGTCAGGACTCTGATGAGTCCTCTATCTCGACGACAAGACCTAAAACGGAAAAACGTCAAAAAGAACGGTTTTTTATTGCTTTATCTCTGAGGATTCACAGGTAGTCTGGCCGAGATAATTTGGCAAGTTCTGTTTTCCACCGATGCGGAAAGCTGCTTTGGCCATATCGATTGGCTGCCCATCAGCCGGTGAAATTCGATGAAGAAACAATTCGCTCTCCTAACCATGCTAGCAGTCGCTGCTGCCGCTCATTCGCAGACGCTGTACAGCACGAACTTCGACAACCTCGCCGCGGGAACGAACGGAGCGACGATGTCGTCGCAGGGCTGGCTGTACGACGGCTCTTCCAGCTCCTTTACCGTCGTTAAGAACGGCCAAACGAACGCCGGAGGTGTGACGGCCCTGTCCGGCACGCAAATGCTTCGAGCTACCACCACGACATTAAATTCCTCGAACAACTGGGGCTGGAGGGATCTCGGTGGCGCGTGGGATAGTCGCACCCTAGGTCACAACACTCTTCACACTTCCGTTTCGTTTTTCGTCCCAACCGACAATTCGCGAACGAGTACGTACGGCTTGCAGGCATACACGCCAGATCTCGACCTTCTGGCCTCGATCACCTTTAGGCCCAATTACAACGGAACCCATGCGGTCATCGCGCTTGGAAATACGGGGGTAGGCATTCCGGTCGCCTCGTTCAAAGGCGTTTGGAGCTCGTTCGATCTTTTCATCAATGCGGACACCGCGACCGCCTACGGAATCGCAAATATCGGCGGCCAATTTTTTAATCTAGGTTCGAAAGCCGTCGATTCGTCCAAAGTTTCCCTGGGCATTAGCGAGGTTGACTTCTTCGCCGGAAATTCAGGCGTTACCCAAACTGGTACGACGGCCGCTGCCAACAGCGTCTACTTCGATAATTTCAAAGTGGAAGCCGTTCCCGAACCTTCGACGATCGCCGCCCTAAGCCTGGGTGCCCTTGCCTTCCTTCGCCGACGAAAGTCGAAGTAAGCCACTTCATGTGAAACGTGGCGATGGCCTGAAGGCATCGCCGCGTTCAGCGGCTTAAGTGTTTGCGCATCGCGTCCAACGTCACATCACTGACGTGATGCTCAATGCCTTCTGCATCCGTCTCTGCCGCCTCGTGCGGCACTCCGATGGAGACCAGGAAATCGTGTACCAAAAGGTGCCGCTCACGGGCCGTCTCCGCGATTACGCGCCCTTCGTCGGTGAGAAAGATGGAGCGATAGGGCAGGCTCGTGACATAGCCGTCATCCTGGAGCCGCTTGACTGTCTTCCCTACCGAAACGTGGGTGACGCCCATCCTCTCGGCCAGGTCCACCGCCCGGGCTTCGCCTCGCTCGGCGATTAGCGCGGCGATCATCTCCAGGTAGTCCTCGGCACGCTCCCGACGGTGGTCGTCGCGAGTGCGCTGGAAGCGGTTAGTGGTCGTCGCCACCCCCAAAGTGTAGCCCACGCCACACTGGCGAAACAGGTCTAATAGAACGGTGCAAGCTATCGTCTTCGATTTCGACGGCACCCTCGTCGACACGGAGACTCCCGAGCTCACCGTTTGGCAAGAGGTGTTCGCCGCTCACGGCGCCGTTTGGCCCGACAACTATTGGACCACCATCGTTGGCCGCGGAGCCGAGCAGGAAGTCGAGCGCCCCAAGGCGCTCCTCGAACGGCTCACCGGCAAACCGTTCCTGGAAAATGCTGCCCGACATGCCCGGGTGATGGCCCTCATTGACGCGGCGCCCCTGCGTCCCGGCGTTCGGGCCCTTCTAGATCAAGCCAGCGCGGCAAACATCCCTTGCGCCGTCGCCTCGTCGTCTAGGCACGATTGGGTTGATCCCGCCCTTCAGCGCCACCACATCGCATTCTCTTTCGTTACTACCGTCTGCGCGGACGATGTCGAGCGGGCCAAGCCGTTTCCCGACCTTTATCTGGAGGCCTGCCGCCGGCTAGGGACCGATCCAGCGCAGACGGTGGCGATCGAAGACTCCCCCAACGGCCTTGCCGCTGCGAAAGCCGCCGGGCTTTTCGCCATCGTCACCCCGAATCCCACCACTCAGGGCCTCGATTTCTCGGCCGCCGACTTGGTGGTCGAAGACCTCTCCCGCCTCAACCTCACCTCCCTGCGCCAAGCCCTGGTACAAAGAGAATTGCCCCATGGCTGATTTCCTTGACAAGATTCGAGAAACGTTGCGACGCTGCAAGGAGAGCGGGGACCTCGTCGAGGTGTATGACGACGATCGCGATCTTGACCACTTCATCGTGGGCCGGGTCGAGAGCGTTACCCTCGACGGCTATGGCCTCCTATCCATTGGACCCCACGGCGACTTTGACGGCCGCCAGATTGGCCGCATCGAGGATATTATCCGCATCGCTACCGGCTCCTCCTACCTTTCCGCCCTACGACTCCTTCACGAGGCACGCGGCACGATGGACACCCAGCCCGCCGATTCTCAGGGCTACCAACCCCTCGACCTCGGCAATGCCCTTCGTTTCGCTAAGGACAAGCGCATCGTCGTCTCGCTCGTCGACGGCGATCACATCCCCATCATCGGTTTCGTAAACGACTTCGGCAAAGACTACGTCGAGATCCGCGAACTGCGGAAAGACGGCGAAGAGGATGGCTTTATCTCCGTCCACCTGGATGACATCGTCCGCATCGACGCCGGCGGCCGCACCGAACAAGCCAGAGCCTTCTTGCACCGAGTAAGAATGGGCTTATAAGACAACCAAAACCAAACAGCTCTTGCGCCGGTACGATCACCGGCGGCTACCCGCTTCGCGGACTTAACCACTAATCCATGACCCGAATCCACGTTGTTGACAGCCATACCGAAGGCGAGCCCACCCGTGTCGTCGTAGGCGACCTCGGCGTTCCCGTCGCCCCGATGTCCCAACGCCTCCGTTGGCTTCGAGAGAATGACCACCTTCGGACCGGATTGGTCCTTGAGCCTCGCGGGGCCAACGTTCTCGTCGGCGCCTTCCTCCTTCCCCCTTCCACCCCGGAGGCCGGAGCCGCCGTCATCTTCTTCAACAACGAGGGTTACCTGGGGATGTGCGGCCACGGAACCATCGGCCTTGTGCACACGCTGGCCTACCTCGACCGCCTGCCTCAATCGGATATCACACTGGAGACGCCCGCCGGTATTGTTCGCGCGAAGCGCCATGTCGATGGCCGTATCTCCGTCGCCAACGTCGCCTCTTACCGCTACCGCACCAATGTTCCAGTCGAGATTCCGGATCTCGGCACGATCCACGGGGACGTCGCTTATGGCGGCAATTGGTTCTTCCTGTGCAACGACCACGGCTTGGAAGTCGATCTTTCCAATGAACCGGCGCTCACGCAGCTTAGTTCGGAAATCTACCGCCAACTCGCAAAGCAAGGGATCACCGGTGCCGACGGCGCGAAGATCGACCATGTCGAACTCTTCGGCCCGCCCACCCGGACTGACGCCGACAGCAAGAACTACGTCCTCTGCCCCGGCCTCGCCTACGACCGCTCGCCTTGTGGCACCGGAACAAGTGCCAAGCTGGCCTGCCTCGCCGCCGCGGGCAAGCTTGCGCCAGGTCAAATTTGGCGACAGGAGAGTATCATCGGTTCCCTCTTCGAGGGGCAGTACCAGAAGGGCGAAGGAGAGACGATCCTTCCAACGATTACTGCCCGGGCGTATATCACGGGCGACACGGCACTGATTTTCGAAGGGGACGATCCTTTCGCAGCCGGCATTGTGAGCTAAGAAAGAACCGCCGAAAACGGTGAGAGACTGGCGACAAAGGGGTCGTCGCTACCTGCCAAACCGACTCGCGATCTGCGCGAACGTCCGATTCCCCGCCTGCTTGGCATAGTCGTATGCCGACCGGCCGTGAATATCCTGGACATCCACCTTCGCACCGTGCTGGAGAAGCCACACCTGGGGTTCGACGATTCCGCTCTGAACCGCCAACATCAAGGGAGTGACCCCATCCTTACCGCGTTCATCCACCGCCACTCCATGACGCGCGATGGCGTCCAGCATCAGGTAGTTCATCACCCCGTAGTGCATCCAACCGTATCCGTTCCGGTCGAGAACCTGGGGCTTTGCCCCGGCTTTCGCCAAATCGGCCAAAGCGGCTTCCTGCCCCTCCTCGATGGCGTACCGCGCCGGCGAAGCTCCCGCCCGACCCCCATCGTCGTCCGGCTTCGCCCCATGGGAGAGAAGCCACTTCCAACCCGCCTGCTGCCCGGTGACGATTGCCTTTATCAACGGCGTCCGCCCGGATTTGGTAGGCGCCGAAACGCTCCCGCCTAGGCGGCGGGCATAGTCGAGAACCTCCGGTCGCCCGTTGATGGCCGCGAGATGCATGATGGTGGAGCCGCCCTTCGTCTTATCCTTGGCGTTGCCTCCGTGCTCGATCAGATACTGGATCACCGCCACGTCGCTTGTGCCAAACGCCATCAGCGTTGTTGTGAACCCATCCCCGTCTTTTACCTTGGCGAGACTCGGGTCCTTCTTCAGCAACACGATCATCTCGACCGGGCTTGCGAACTGCATCTTCGTATAAAGGTGGCCCGGGTTGTGCAGGTTCTGGTGGCGAAAAGTGGTTGCCCCCACGATCTCCGTGGTGCGGGCGGTATAGCCGTCGGAGTACTTCGAGGGGATCTCGAATCGGACAGTCTCATCGTCCAAGGATTTATTGCGTGTAAGGAGCGAGCCCACGTAGGGCGCGCTCATATTCGCAAACTTGGTGATCGTTACAGGCGGGCTCTCGTAAATGCGGTCTTTGCCCGAATAGAACACCTCGCGCACGGTGAGCGAGCCGATCTCGAACTTGGTTTCGTTCTTGAACGCCAGCATCCACCGCTCGCTAATGCTTCCCGTAAGCTTGTTCGCTACGACCCCGCGGCTCGCATCCTTCCAGATCCGCAGCCCTGCCATCTCCGCAGGCAGTAAGGGGCGAACCTCTTCGGCGGCGGTAATGGCAAAAAGCAGCGGTGCACTGATCACAGACACCTTTACTCAGGCGGTAGTAAATCTGGTTCCAACGTTAGAACGCCTCATGGACAAAATGTCCATGAGGCGTTTGGATCCAGGCTGAAGCCTGGGGCACTCTTGCGGACTGAAGTCCGCGCCCCTTTCCGGATTAGCGGGGGCGTCGGCTGTGGAACTTGGCGGGGCCGCCGATGGGCTTGGCGCCGCCGTTCGGTTTTCCGCCCGGTCCCTTTCCACCACCCTGGGCGCGGCGAGCCGGCTCAAGGAGTTTGCCGAAATTGGCGGGGGTGCCTTCTCCGCGGGGGATCGAGAGTCGCATCGTCCGCTCGATATCGCGAACGTCTCGCTCCTGCTCTTGCAGCGCGAACGTGACGGCGCGGCCAGTAGCCCCAGCGCGGCCAGTTCGGCCGATGCGGTGGACGTAATCCTCGGGATTGTCCGGCAGATCGTAGTTCACGACCAGCCCGATGCCCTTCACATCGATACCGCGCGCGGCGATGTCGGTGGCGACGAGCACTCGAACTTCACCCTTCTTGAACGCGTCCAACGCGGCCTTTCGTTGGGCGAGCGACCGGTCGGAGTGGAGTTCTGCGGCGGTATGGCCGAAGTTGCGGACCACCCGCGCCAGCTTCCGGGCGCCGTGGCGGGTTCGGGCAAAGACGAGAGTCGTGCCGTCGTGGTCGGCAAGGATTTCGCCAAGGAGCGATCCCTTCTCTTCCTGAGCGACGAGCCGAAGCTCCTGCTCGACCAGTTCCGTAGCCGTCCCGGCCGAGGCCACTTCGACACGAATCGGATCTTTCTGGAAGTGAGAAGCGATCGCCTCGATCTCCGAGGGGAACGTGGCGGAGAAGAGCATCGTGTGGCGCTGCGCGGGCAGACCGGCGAGGATCTTCTTGATCGACGGGGCAAAGCCCATGTCGAGCATGCGGTCGGCTTCGTCCAGGATGACCGCATCGAAGTCGGTCAGGCGCAGCCCCTGACTCATATGGTCCAGGAGGCGGCCGGGGGTGGCGACCACGATGCGGGGTCGTCGGCTGAGGTCTTCGCGCTGGCGGTTCATCGACGCGCCGCCGATGACGACGGTCGAGCGAATCCCGCGAGGGTTCGCGACCTTCTGAAGCGTCTCGTCGATTTGCAAAGCAAGTTCGCGGGTCGGCGCAACGATGAGCGCCCGGCGCGTCTTGTTCGCCACCATTCGTTCGACGAGCGGGAGCGAGAAGGCGAGGGTCTTACCGGTGCCGGTTTGGGCGATACCCACGATATCGCGACCGCCAAGGGCGGCCGGAATCGCGGCGATTTGAATCGGGGTGGGAACGGTGTAGCCGTTACGGGAAAGGTTGGCGAGGGTTTCGGGGGTGAGGCCCAACGCGGCGAAACCGGAAGCCTCCTTCTTTAATTGTTCGGACATAGGTCGGGACGTAGGGAGTCCTAGTTCAAGTATGACTCCCTAACCTGCCGCAATGTCGCGTTTTGCCCCTATAATGAACCGATAGGCCCGAAGATGAGCCCACGCGATCGAATCCGCCACCTCTACCGCCGACTTGGTTTCGGCGCCTCGCCGGCCGAAGTCGATGCCGCCGTTAAAGAGGGTTTCGAAACCACCCGCAAACGCCTCGTCTACTACGAGACCGCCGGCCCCGCCCCGTCCCTTCATCCGTACGAGTTCGTCTGGCGAGAAAAAGAGGAGCCCGACACGGGGTCGTGGCGCTTCGGACTCTGGTGGTGCACGCGAATGATCGTCACCCCTCGCCCTTTAGAGGAGAAGTTGGCGCTCTTCTGGCACGACCATTTCGCCGTGAGCGACAACAAGGTCGAAAACGGGATGATGATGCTCGCGTATCTGCGCACCCTGCAAGACAAGGCGAGCGGCCATTTTGGCGATCTTCTCAAAGCGGTCTCAAAAGAGCCGGCGATGATGAAGTACCTCGATATGAACCGTCAGGTGCGCGGCGTCCCGAACGAGAACTTTGCCCGCGAGGTGATGGAGCTTTTCACCCTGGGGATCGGCAACTACACGGAGGACGACGTTCAAGAAGCATCTCGCGCCTACACCGGCTGGGGTTTTAACGACCTGTATTGGGAGCTTCCGGGCAATGGCGAACAGAAGTTCCGGGACTCGCTTAAGTACGACCGTCCCTTCGCCGCGTTCTACTTGAGTCCGGCGATGCACGATCCCACACCGAAGAAGGTTCTCGGGAAGACCGCGCCCTACGACGGCGATACGTTGCTTGAGATGCTCGCCGAGCATCCTCAGACCGCGCGCTACATCTGCGGCAAACTCTGGTCTTACTTCGCCTACGATAACCCCGAGGCGAACGTCTTGAAGTCGCTCACCGACGTCTGGAAGCGCACCCATGGGAACATCGCGGCGGTGGTCGATGAGATCACCAAACGGCCGGAGTTTTATTCGGAGAAGTGTGTCCGCGCCCGTGTCGCCTGTCCGATCGACCTCGTGGTAGGCACCGCCCGGCGGATGGGTCACACGACCTCTCTTCTCGCAGACCGTTCCCTTACGGCCGACAAATCGACCCGGATCGCGCAGCGGACCTTCGATCTTGCCGGAGAAGTCCATTACTGGATCACCCGCATGGGCATGCAACCGCTCTATCCGCCGGATGTCGCCGGGTGGGATTGGGGCACCGCCTGGACATCCGCCGCCCTCATGGCCGAGCGAATGAAATTCCACGGTCTCGCACTTTGGAAGGATAAGAGCATCGGCGAAGGCGCGCAAGGCGTCTTCAACGCTCTTTCGCCTTTGAAGCCGAAGACGACGGAAGAATTGGCCGGTTACTTTGTAGAGCTGTTCGATGTGCCTCTTCCAGAATCCCGCCGAAAGCCGATCGTCGAAGCCCTCAATCGAGGCGGCGGCATCGGTTCCCTCGCTAAACCGGAATCCGTCTCCAACCTCATCTACCATGCGATGCCCATCCTGATGGCCGCACCAGAGACTCACCTTTGGTAGAGATTTTCCATGGCCAAGCCAGCATGCTCACCGATCTTCAACTTGCACTCCGCGACCGGCCACCCGGTCGCCCGATGATGCGGCAGAGTTGGCGCGATCTCCTCTTCCTCCACTTCCCTTGCGACCCCGCCGAAGTGGCGCCCCTCCTCCCGCCAGGGCTTAGCGTCGATACATTTCCAGACGAGCATGGAGTCGATAAGGCATGGATCGGGCTCGTTCCGTTCCTTATGACGAATGTCCGATGGGCCAAATCTCCGCCTATCCCAGGGACCCACACTTTTCCTGAAACCAACATCCGGACCTACGTCCATCGAGACGGTCAAGAGCCGGGAGTCTGGTTCTTTAGTTTGGATGCGATGAACAGGCTCGCGGTGATGACCGCCCGGCGCGCCTTCTCCCTTCCCTACTACTTTGCGCAAATGGGCCTGGGTCGCGAAGAGAAACGCGTCTCGTACTGCGGACGCCGGAAAGGTGCGAGCTACGAAATCGAAGCCATCCTGGGGGACGAGATTGCCCCGCCTCAACCCGGCTCGCTTGAGTTCTTCCTGGTTGAGCGGTACCTTCTCTACGCCTTTCGTGGCGGTCAACTTTGGACGGGTCGAGTCCACCATGCGCCCTATCCTCTTTGCGCATCTAAACCCTTAAAAATTCGCGAGAGCCTGGTCACAGCGACCGGCTTACCGGCCCAAGAATTCGCTCATTCCGTCTTCTCTCCGGGCGTTGACGTGGACATTTTCCTTCTCCAACGAACCTAAAAGAAGTTATTTAGACCTTAAAGCGATCCTTGGTGCGGTTACCGTCGTCATAGGCAGGTGAAGCGTTTCGTAAGGGACGCAAAGAGAGGCGCCAACGAAGGCGCTCAAAGGATTTGGAGAGCAAAATGAAAAAACAAACGCTAATTCTCGCTTCGCTGATGGCCGTTTCGGTCGCCAGTGCACAGAACATCGGCGTGACCGTGGATGGTCGCCCGATCGAGTTCGAAGGCACGCAGCCGAAGATGGTGAACAACAGCGTGTTGGTTCCCCTCCGCGGCGTTTTCGAGGAAATGGGTGCCACCGTTCGTTGGAACCAGGCCCGCCAACAAGTGACCGCGATTCAGGGCGACAAGAAAATCCGACTCGTGATTGGCGAGCACACTGCCAGCATCGACGGACGCTCGGTTCGACTGAACACCCCCGCGACTGTCGTCAACGGTTCCACCCTCGTCCCGCTCCGCTTCCTCAGCGAAGCCCTCGGCGCGCAGGTCCGTTGGAATCCGAACCGCATGATGGTCATGGTTCGCACCAACGAAGATGGTCGAGCTCAGCCGATTCGAAACGGAAATACGAATGCGAATCGCGATGCCATCGCGACCCTCTACAAGGCGACCGTTATTCCGGTACGTCTCAACACCGAACTGAGCAGCAATGAATCGCGAGCCGGCGATAAGTTCACCGCGACCATCGACTCGACGGAGGGCGTTTATAGCAACTTCCCAAGTGGATCGAAGATCGAAGGTCGTGTGATTACCGCTACCAAACAAAACGGAAGCAATCCGGGTCTGCTCGAACTTCAGTTCGACCGCCTGATCCTGCCGAGCGGCACCGCGGAAGACCTCGATGGAACGCTGGTTAGCTTGTCGGACAAGAATCTGGTACGAGATTCGGAAGGCCGGATCACCGCCACCGGGAAATCGAAGGATAACAAAGGTATCTACGCCGGTTACGGCGCGGGTGCAGGTCTCATCGTCGGCCTCCTCGGTCGGGACACGACAAAGGGCACCTTGACCAAGGCCGTCCTCGGCGGTCTCCTGGGCTTCGGCGCCGGCGCTCTCCAGCAGAGCCAAGATAAGAAGCCGAAGAATGTTCATCTGAACGAAGGCACCAAGTTCGGCGTCCGCTTGGACAATGACTTGACCCTCTACCGAGACCGGTAAAGTCTCGGTTCCAAGACTAGCGGCGACGCCCTCATCGACGATCTTTCGGCGACGGGGGCGTCGCCGCTACGCGTCACAATGGAAGAATGCTCTTCCTGGACGACCCGATTCTGCATGTGGGTGACCGCTTGCGAATCGTCTGTCCAGACGTTCCCGAGATCTGCGTCGACCGCGCCGTCGCCGCCGACGGAACGCTCGACCTTCCCAAGGTCGGCACGATCCCCGCAGCCATTCGACACCTCGGCGAGGTCAGCCGCCAAATCTCTGCCCGCCTGCCGGGTGGTATCTATCCTGCGACCGTCGAAATCCGGTTCCTTGGTCCGGCGGCCGGTACGGTATCCGTCGAAGGCGCAGTTGAAAAGCCCCTTCGCCTTTTCGCCCCCCACGGCATCTTATCCGATCGCCTCTGGGAGGCGGCGAAGCTGTTTCCAGAAGCGGATCTGGCCCTTCTCGGTCCCACCAAACGGATCGCCCCCGGCAGAATTCTCTCCGTTCCTGTGGTCACCGCGGAGCGGCGCATCTCGGTTCTCGGAGGTGTTCTCAATCCCAAAGGACTTCCCCCTTCGAGCGGCCTCACCTTGGGCATGGCCATCGAAGGCGCGGGCGGTATGGGGCCACATGGAGATCCGAACCGGATCGTAATAGTTCGCTTTGGAGAGATGATTCCCGCCCAAATCCCCTTCGATGACGACTTCCCGCTGATGCCGGGCGACCTCGTCCGCGTCGGGCTCATCGAGAACCGCAAATACATCATCATCCGCGGCCTCGTCGAGCACCCAGGATCGGTTGAGTACGCTCCAGGTATGACCGCCACACGCGCGCTGAACTTGGCCGGAGGTCTATCGAACCGCGCCAAACGAGGCACTCTCGTATGGCAAACCGGGGCGAAGACGTTCCGCCTCAGCATCGATTTTCTCCTCTCCGGCCGTATCCCGGACCCGGTCATCAACGCTGAAGACACCCTGACCGTGGAGGCCCGCTAGTGAAATGGGATCGCCGCCAAGGGCGGCCCGAGCCGATCCGGGCTCTCAACAACATCCTGGAACTGGAGAACGGCGAACCCCTTGTCGATATCCGCGAGGTCGCGCCGAAGATTCGCATCCTGCGTCCGCAGGTGATTCCATACGTTCGCCGCCAGGTCGCGGAGATGTGCGCCGCCGCATCGGATGTCCTGCCCGAAGGCGTCTACCTCGGCCTTGTCGAAGGCTGGAGGCCGCTCAGCCGGCAGCAGCGTATCTACGACTTTCTTTGGGGTTGCGCGAAAGAGGCCTACCCAGATCGAAACCTCGCCGCTCTCCGCCGGACCGTCTGCCGCTGGGTCGCGCCCACCGATCAGAAGGCCCCTCCCGGCCACTGCACCGGTGCCGCGGTCGACGTTTGGCTCGTGGACGAGAACAACGAAACCATCGACGTCTCCTCACCCTACGACCGCTGGAAGGCTGCTCCTACCTACACCTTAGGCCTGACCGAAGAGGCCCAACAGAATCGCCGACTCCTCCTCACCACCATGCTAGCCCAAGGCTTCAGCAACTGCCGAGACGAATGGTGGCACTACAGCTTCGGCGACGCCGGGTGGGCGGTAAGAATGGCCGAGCCGACTTGCATCTACGGGTTGATCCATCTGGACGAGGCGCTCTACGCAGGCCTGGAAGAGGAGCACGCGGAAGGGATGAAGGAACGGGTGAATCCGTTCCTGTGAATCAACGATCGACTATTTACGATTGACCGTTCATTTTGTCAATCGTAAATCTCCTCACCGGATCACGTCATAGGGATAAGCGACTCCGTTCGGCCGCCAACCTAAGGGGGCAAAGACGATACAGTCGATTGCGGCCTCCGCTCCGATCTCGGAGCGCATTCTAAGCGCTACGTTCGTCACCCCGCCCGTCAGGCGGGTCGTTCCTAACCGATACCAGGCAAATCCGGCGCCGTAGGCCGAGACGGGTGCTTCGTTCGCAAATAGGACTTGCCCACCAATTGAGACATCGAGATCCTTCCGCCGTTCAGGACTAATGCGGGCGGCCACCCAAAGCTCGACCTCGTTCTTGTTCGTGACAGGCACCCGATAGTTCGCTACAAAACCCTCTGCTGGAGGGAGCACGGATCGTAGCAGAAGGGCTTGCCCGTTGCTCGCGCCCGCAACCGCCGCCGATTCGCTAAAGGTCGAATCGAACGGCTTTTCCGCTTCGATCCAGGATAAAGGGCTCAGCAGCGCGGCGAACCGGTGAAGCTGTTCTCGCATCCCCGCGAAGCTGCCTCCAGGGTTACTCTCGAAGTTGGACGCGGCCTGGGAGAACGAATATGCCTCATCCGTCCCCACGTGACGTGTCGTATCCGCAATCTGCATCAGTCGTGAGAACTCGTCAATCGTTTCTTTGACCGCGAGTTCCGGCACCGGTAGGTCGTTCGGGGAGCAGTCGATCGCAACGGGCACTTCGCTCAGCGTGACCGTCAATCCATTCTTTGCCTTTTTGGGATCTGGGTTGGATCCGTCAAGGGCCGTCACCGTCACCGACTCGGGTTTGGTCACCCGCAGCAGATAACGGCCGGCGGTTCGCGTCCAAAGCACGATCCGGTTACCCTGCGCAGTCACCATGCGATAGCCGAAGAACTGGTTCCCCAAATCCAACCGGTTGCCGTCCTGAGGGGTCGGAAGCCACCAGCGACCACCGGGCAGACGCTGCACCGCCGCCGGATTCATCGCGTTCTCGGGGAAGAAAACCGGATCGATGGCGAAGTCCGCCGGAGGGTTAGCCACTCGAGCCGCCGCCGCGAGTCCGATTTCCTTCATCGGCCCTTGAACGAACGCCGCCCGCAGACCAAGGTTGGCCAGGTCGTTCAACGACGCTTCCAGATCCTTCGCCGGGACATCCACATCCGTCGCAACCAGCCAGCCCGGAGTCGACCAGCGCGCCGCGGTGCTGACGGCCCGCGCGGCAGAGCCAACCAGCTCGCTGGACGCGTCTCCGCTCACCCGTGCCGCCACACCGTCGAACGCGGGTTCGCGGTTCTCCGTGACGCCCGACCAACCCGACCACTCTTGGATCACCGGTACATCGACCACGCGTCGGATCGAGGCGCAAAGCCGCTGAACTCGCCGCGCCGCCGCCTGGGCCACCGCGTCGTTGATATCCTTCCAAATGATGGATTTGTTATCGCAGGAGTAGATCCGGCCATGCTCCGGATCCCAGAGCTGGTTTACGCCGCGCGCATCAGACCAAAGCGGCACCAATCGGGCGAGATCCAGGAACGTCGTGGTGAGAACTCCCTTCCCTGTCGGACCGCTGCTCACGGAGGTACTCAGAGCGGAAGCCCGTAGCGACCACGCCGACATCGCGTTCTGTACGTTCCGGTAGTTGGCCTCCAGAATCGACGCGAGCTCGTTTTGGAAAGCCCGGGAGGTCGGAACGCCGTGAATCTCCTTGCCCGGAAGCTCGATCGTGCGTCCCAACGGGTTGACCAGGCCCCGAAACCCGGCGCCGAGCCGAGATCGCTTCAGGCGGGCCAGGATCGCGTCGCGATGATCGTCCAAGGCTTCCCAGAAATCGGGAATGTCCAGATGATCGGTCCGCGGATAGATCAGCACCACCGTCTCCAGATCGTTGTGGACCACGGTGTCATAGACCAGTCGCCCGTCCACCGTCTTCACCGTTGTCGCGCCCAAAATCGAACTGTCCCGCTTGAGGGCCACGACAACCAGGGCCTCGGAGACGCCGGGTAGCGCCAGGTCGATATGCTTCGGCCCCTTCAGGCCGGCAATCCGGTAGGCGGCGGGATCAACCGAGATGCCGCAGGCCGCCGGGGCAAGCGAAGAGAGACGGATCAGGTAACGCTGACCGTTCGCCTCTGCGCGGTCGATGGCAGGGCCCCAATCGCCCGAGACGGGGAGGTCGATCAGGAGGTCCTTAATCCCGGCCGCGTTGGCGGCATCGATTTCCGTGGGGGTTCCGCTGACGCGAATTCCGACCGGAGCATATCGAGTGCCGTTCCACAAAAGGCTGTGGTTTGCGTCGATGCTCCAGATGGCCGACTTCCCTTCGGCCCACTGATAGGTCCCGTCACGTCGCGGGGCTTGGGCCCACACAGCGGTCGGAAGGAGCTGCGCCGCGGCGAGCAGAAGAGCGATACCAAGGGGCCGCACCTCTTCAGGCTACCCGCCGTTACCGGCGGGTTTGCACGATTTTACGGCTTTTCCGCGCAGCCCGAAGCACTCGACCGGACGGCCGCATCCAGAATTCGACAGGCATCCGCCGCAATCTCCGGATTAGCGAAACCGAACGGTTTCACACCCGTCTGAATGCAGTTAAGGAAGGCCTCCGGTGGACCCGAAGCGGGCAGATCGGTCGGTTCCGTCCGCGAACGATCCTGCCCCGCGGCCGACTTCTCAACCTCTTTTCCAAAAGCGGCAAGAGTTCCCTTCGCGCCGTGGACCACTGCATTAGGACCGCTGTCGAAGCCAAATGTGGCCCAAGTGCCCTCCAGTACCGCGTCGCCCTTCGGATACTTCAAGACGATCGTCGCGTAGTCGTCGACCACTTCGTAATCCTTCGTAAAGTTGCCACGAACGCAGTAGACCGAATCGGGCATCCCGAAGAGATAGCGAGAAGCTGCGCAGCCATAAGAGCCGAAATCAGCGATCGCGCCGCCGCCGTTCAGCTTCTCGTCGTAAAGCCAACTCACGAACTCGGGGCCGCAGCCGATCTCTTTGGGACCGTGATGGCCGATGCGGAAGCGGAAATTGAAAACATGGCCGATCTCCCCCGCGTCGATTCGCGACTTGAAATCGTAAACCCAGGGGCTCCAGAGGAGGGGCCAGTTGATGAACAACACCGTGTTGCCCACCTTCTGGGCTTCGAGCAGCCGGTCCGCGTCTTTCGCGTTCGCCGCCATCGGCTTCTCGATGAGGCAAGGAATCCCGCGCTTTAGCGCCTCGACCGCGATCTCAACCGATTCGACGTTGTCGCTGGTCACCACCAGCGCTTCGAGATTCTCTTTATCGAGCATCTCTTTCCAGTCCGCGTACTTCGCAGGGTAACCCTCGAAGCTTTCCAGCAGACCGGTGCTATCTGCCACAGCTACCGGTTCAAAACCCGAGTGCTGACGAAAAGCGTTTGCCAGCCCTCCAACGTGTCCGTGCGTTAATCCAGCGATTCCAAGTCGGAGGGCCATATTGTTTTGTGGTCGTTACTCTTCGATGTCGATGATCTCGTCGGTCGGCGTATCGGGAATATCCACGATATCGGCCACCGCCGCCTTCTTCGTCGTCGGCCGCTTCTTAGCGCCCGCGTTCATCTCGACGCCGACAGCGCCTTCGGTGAAAGCGGTCTTGGACTTCACGCGCTTGCTCACCTCTTGGCCGGCAATCGTCGTCCAGTTCGCGCGGTCGAGCGCCCACTGCCAGCCGAGATCGTTCGGAGCGTAAACGAATTCGACGCCTTCCTGAAGGATGTCGGAGAGGAGCGTCTTCAGCTCATCGCGGCCGGAAAGCAGGTTCTCGCCCGCAGTCAGGTTCGGCATAAGGCCGACGTTCATCAGAATCGGCTCTTCTTCGACCGCCGTCTTCGAAACGCGTTTGGGGGCGTTGCTTTCAATCGCCTCCTGCGTATTCTTGACTTGGGGAACCATCGCCTTCATCAACTTTTCGTTGTCGTCCGGCCAAACGTACTGTTCGCCTTCGTACAGGGCGATGGCATGGCGTCCGGTCAGGGTCAGCGCGCTGGCAAGCAGAGCCGCGTCGGCGGGCACGAGCTGCGGGTAAGCCTTTTTCAGCTGGTCCAGCGCGGTCTCGAGTTTCGTAAGTTGACAGGTCATCATGGAGGTCGACAGATGTGGCACGGACCGGAGTCCTGCGCCATAATGCGTCAGTTTACCTCTTAGGGGACCATGCCTTTGACCATCGCTAAGCTCTCTCTCGCCGCTTTCGCCGCCGTTTTCCTGATCGGATGCTCCAACGACTCGCCGACGACCACCGCTTCGGGGGGCGATTCTAAACCCGCGACCGGTGGCGCTAGGCCCAGCGCGCTCAAGATCGGCGTCGTTTTCGATGCCGGCGGCAAGGGTGACAAGTCCTTCAACGACTCGGCCTGGCGCGGCGTCGAACGAGCGGAAAAGGAACTCGGAATCGATCCGGCCAATGTCCAGTCGGTCGAGTCGAAGTCAATGAAGGACTTCGAAGGCAACCTCAGCGCCCTCGCGGACGGTGGTTGTAATGTCGTCTTCGCCGTGGGCGTCGGCCAAGACAGGGCTCTGGAAGTGGTCGCACCAAAATTTCCCGATGTTAAATTCGGCCTAATCGACGCGGAGGTTCCGGGCGATAACGTGCGTTCGATCAAATTCAAGGAGGAAGAAGGCTCCTTCCTCGCCGGCTACGCCGCCGCCCTTGCCAGCAAGACCGGCAAGGTCGGTTTCGTCGGCGGAAAAAAGATCCCCCTGATTGAAAAGTTTGAAGCCGGATACGAGGCGGGTGCGAAGGCCGCAAACCCGAATATCGTGGTCCTCCCCGTCAAGTACACCGAAAGCTGGGACGACACCACACTCGGCAAGGTCATGGCCTCTTCCCTCTTCGATAGCGGCGCCGACGTGGTCTACCACGCCGCCGGCCGCTGCGGCCTCGGCGTGATCAACGCCGCCAAGGACGCGAATAAGCTGGCCATTGGCGTCGACAGCAACCAAGACGACGAAGCCCCCGGCAACGTCCTGACCAGCATGGTCAAGCACGTCGACGACTCCGTCTTCACGATGATCAAAGACATCCAAGACGGCAACTTCAAAGGCGGAACGATCATCTACGACCTCAAATCGGGCTTCGTAGGCGTGACTGACTTCAAAAACACCAAGGACAAACTCGGCCCCGACGGCATGAAAAAGCTGGACGAGGCCGCCGCCAAGATCAAAGACGGCACCTACAAGGTTCCAACCAAGACGGCGGAAGTCGCGGAATTCTTGAAGACGCTGAAGAAGTAGGCGAACCGGGAGCGCGGGCCATCCGGCCCGCGCTACGATCGTCAAGATCCCAGAAAAGCCCTGCCCGCCCTACAGAACTAACCAAAAGCTCCCGAAACTCCAATATGCCCTCCTTATCCGAGGCGATGGAGCGAGCGTCGGCTGATCTTTATCGGCTTGGCGACAGTATCGACGAGGTCCTTTCGGTCCTCACTCGGCGGATGCCTAGCCAGCGCATCGCCCAGCCTTACGATGCCTTTCTAAAGGGCTTCGCTTGGCTGTTTTGCATCGTCTGGATCGACCGGTGGGCCGGGCATCCGTCCGTGTTGCAGCTTCTCTATCTCGTGCCGGTTTGGCTTGCCTTCGAGACCGCCAGCTTGGGTGTGGCGGCTTGCCTTGCCTTGGTCGCGATTCCGGTTTCCACTTTCCTGAGCCCCACGGCGCCCTGGGGAATGGTCTGGGACCTGATGGTTCGGGCGGGGATGATGTTCTCGCTGGTGGCGATCATGACCTACCACGGCCGCCGATATCGTGTCTCCTGCGAGACCGCGCACCGCGACGCCCTCACGGGCTGTCTCAACCGCGCCGGCTTCGAAACCCAGGCCCGCGCCCAGATTGACGAGTCGCTCACCCAGGCGGTTCCGCTCTCCGTGGCCGTCATCGACTGCGATAACTTTAAGGAGCTGAACGACCTCAAGGGTCACGCCTTCGGCGACCAGATCTTGCGGACCCTCGTCCGCACGATCAGCACTACGGTGGATGGCGCCACCCTCGGCCGCACCGGCGGCGACGAGTTCGTCCTCATCGACCGCCGCCGCAGCCCGGAGGAGCTCCGCCGTGCCCTAGCCTTTGCCCTGGATCGGTATACCGATGCCACCCTCGTCATGGGCCGCCGCGCCAGCTTCACCGTCGGCATCGCCCAACTCGGCAGCGACGGCATGCGCTACGAGTCGCTCCTTGAATCCGCCGACCAAGACATGTACCGCGGTAAAACCGCCCGCTTCCAGACCATGGTCGCCTAACTCCCGACGTCGATCCGCTCCGCTACCGCGCGCACCAGCGGATCGGGGTCACGTCGCAAGGCCTCCACATCGGCGATCAACGCCACCGGCACATGCCCGTCGAGCGCCAAGAGCGCCCCGATCTTCACGTCCCTCGAACCCGATTTCAGAAAAGGACCAACCGCCGCCAACGCCGCCGGCGTCCCCAGTTTTCCGTAAAGGGCTAAGCCGATTCTCTGCCGGAAGACCTCGCCCGTCGCCACCAGCCGTTGCGACGTCGCCATCGCGAGATTAGGCTGGGTAATCAGAAACCTCTGGGCTGAGCGGCGGACCGTCAAGTCGGGGTGATCCGCCAAAGCGGCGGCGGTTGCCCCTGCCTGGGCATCGCCGATGAGCGCCAACGCCTCTGCCGCGACTCGAACGGTCGCCACATCAGGCGATGCCGCCATCTTCATGAGCGTCGGCAAAGCCGCCGTCACCTTTGCCCGGCCCGCTGCCTCCGCGGCAGTCATCGCAAGCTCAGGACGTGCCAAAGCGGCGATGACCCCGTCGGCAGAAAGCGGCACGTAGCCCCCCGTGCGTAAAGCCAGTCGAACGGCGTTTGCATCAGCGGAAACAAGCAACCGCCCCACCGTCGAACCGGCCGAAGCGCCCAGACGGGTCGCGACCGCCACAAAGGCATCCTCCCCTCCGGGCAAGGACGAAAGGGCATCGAGTGCCGGTACGCCGATCCCGACCAAGCGGGTAATCGCGGCCGACCGATCGGGACCGTCCGAAGCGCGGCGAGCCAAGATCGCGAACTCGGACGGCGAAGGCATCGGAAGCGAGCCTGGAGCCGGGGGCGGAACTGCCGCGGCTCCGCCCTCCGCCGCCCCAAAGACATCGTATGCGACATTCTGGCCGTTTACCGCCGCTTGGGCATCGCCCCTTCCCTCTCCATACCGGTCTCGTCCCCCGGCGTCGACCCAAAGCGCAATCCCGTCGTCGTTCCCGTGGAACGGAGCCGCCGCAAGGTACCGGTCGTCGCCTCCCGAATCCAGAAGGATCGCCACCCCACCCCGGTACGCGGTTGCCGGCGATCCGTCGGTCCCGCCATACACGTCGCTCCCTTCGCGATCGACCAGCATCGCCACTGCTCCAAAAGCCGCGGCCTGTCCGGGTCCCTGCTTCAGAAGGTACGAGTCGTCGCCCTCCCGATCCACCAAGTAGGCCACCCCGCCCGCCGCGGCGAATCCTTGCGCGTTGCTCCGGGCGACGTACTCATCGTCTCCTCGCGAGTCCTCCAGCGCGGCAAAACCGCCCACCGCCTCCGCCTGGCCAGACCCGGCCTGATAGAGGTCGTTCCCGCCTAGATCGGTTAGGATTCCAAACCCGTTTTCTCGCGCGGCGGCTTGAACGTCGGCTCCACCCCGGTAGGTGTCCTCGCCCGCCCCATCGATGCTCCAGCCGACGCCTCCCAGGTTGGCAAAACCTTCTCCAGACCGGCCCGCAAAGTAGGCATCATCCCCTAGCCGGTCGACGAAGAGCCCAATTCCCCGCGCGCTGGCGCCGAGTCCGAGGCCGACCACCCGATAGCGATCGTCACCGGAGGTGTCCGAGAACAGCCCCAACCCGGCCAACCCGCAACCTAGGCCAACGCTCCGAACCGCGTAAACGTCGTCGCCTCCAAGATCGAAAAGCATCCCGATTCCCAGCAGCCCCGCCCCCATATTAAGGTCGGAACCGTAGTAGCGGTCGTTGCCGCCCAGGTCGACCAGCACACTCGCGTACCCTGCTCCCGCAGCGTAGCGCCCGGTATAGCGATCGTCGCCTCCGAGGTCGATGCAGAGCCCGACATCCCGTCGATCATGCAGATCCGGCCCGCTCCCGGCCAGTTCGACGACCATGCCTCGGCTACGGAAGACCAGCTTCTGGAACTTCGCCCCGGCGCTCGCCTGAAGCAAAGGAATCGTTTCGCGTACCACCCGGGTCAACTGAATCCCCGCCGCCTCAATCCGCGGAACGTCGACCAGATCCAGCAACCGGCGCACCGTCGAAAAATCCGGCGCTGGCCCCTTCGCAAAATCGAGCGGCAGCGTCGGATCGTCCACCGCCAGCCGAGGCAGCGCCTCGATTAAGGTTCGCTTCTCCTCCGCGCTCAGCCGTGACGTCGCCGCCCGCACCTCGGAATTCGCCACCCCGATCGCCGCCACCAGCAAACCGACGGGTCTTCGCAACGCCGCCGGAACGGTCGCCGGAACATCGGCCACCCCGCTATCCGCCGCTTTCCCACTGGTCGTTCCTGTGAGCGTAAGCGCCGTACGCAGCAAAGCAACTTCATCTGCGGTGGCCCCCGCGTGCAGCTTGCTTACCTCCCCCAGCCCCACCAGCGGACTTTTCAACGCCGCCAAATGAACCGGATAAGCCCCCACGCGCCCCGCTACGCCGCCCAAATCCTCTGGCCGCAGATTAGCCAAAGTCATAGCGTCGTCCAACACCTTTGCTTCGTCTGGCCGCAACTGCGCCGTCGCCCCCGCAGCCAATAGCGAAAGAGCAGCAAGGAGGGCGAACCGCATAGATGGATTGTGAACGGGATTTGGGTCGTTGGGTTGCTTCCCAGAAGGAGCTTGACCTAATGACCCAACGCTACATCAATCCCATCTGATTCAACGACCGATACCCCTGGTCGCCGATCACCACGTGGTCCAACACTGGGATATCCAAGAGCTTCCCGGCCTCCACCAACCCCCGCGTCACCTTTACATCTTCGGGACTCGGTGACGGGTCGCCGCTAGGGTGGTTGTGCGCGACGATGATGGAACTGGCGCCATCTCGAACCGCCTCACGGAACACTTCTCGCGCCCCGACAAGCGTTGCCGTCAATGTTCCAACGTGAATCGTCGCCCGCCGGAGGACTCCGTTTTGAGCATCCAAGAGGATCGCGACGAAGTGCTCCTTCTTCTGATGCCGGAGGTCGTCGCAGAGTTGAAAGACATCGGCCGCCCCATCGATCGTATGGACGGGGCCTCGGCCGGCGTTCTGGACTCGACGGCCTAACTCCACTGTCGCCAAAAACCGCGAGGATTCGAAGAGATCCATCCCCTGCTCCGCCAAATCGGCCGGCGTCAGCGTTGCCACGCCGCGGATGTTCCCGAACCGCCGAAGCAAGTCCCGGGCAATCGGCTCGTTCGGCTCGGCGTCCTCCGCCCGTCGCGAAAGGGCAACCGCAAGGAGATCGGACGGCGACGCCGCGCTGGGGCCGAGGGATCGAAACCGTTCGAGGGGCGAGTCGGGCTTCGTGGTCAAGGCAACGGTTTACCCCGGTCCCGGCGCGGGCAGGTACCTTACTCGCCATGGCCGAAGCCTGGGACGAGATCGTCGAAGAACTGAGAAACCGCGCCCAGGGGATGCACGAGGCCCGCGAAGCCGCGCTCGTACAGACGCGCAAGCTGGGACAACTCGCTGCAAAGTCCATTCGGCACGTCCACCGTCACCAGTTCGAAGAAGCGGAAGCCCTTCTCGCCGAAGCCAAGCAGGTGGCCGAAGCCGCCCGCGCCATCCTCCGTCCTTTCCCGGAACTCAACCCCGCTTACCTCCACGACACCGAGAAGGAGATGGTGGAAGCCGCCGCCGTCCTGGCCATCGTCCATAACCGCCCCTTCCCTTCGCATAGCGAACTTGGGGCGCAAGTCATGAGCTACCTGAATGGTATGGGCGAAGCGGCCAGCGAAGTCCGCCGTTTTGCCCTGGACGAGATGCGTCGGGGCAACATCGAAACCGCGGAACGAATTCTGACCCAGATGGAAACGATCTACGACGATCTCATCACCTTCGACTTCGCCGACTCGATGACCGGTGGTCTCCGCCGAACCTGCGACGCTCTTCGTGCCGTGATCGAACGCACACGGAGCGACCTTACCGCCACTGTCACCCAGCGTGAGCTTGTGAGGCAGTTGGAGATGACGCGGCAAGCCTTAGGGAGATAATTCCCCCGGTATCGACGGCTGAGCCGAACCCGAGTTCGTTTGGTCCGTCGAACATCCATGCCCCAAAAACTGAACGGAAAGAAGATCGCCATTCTCGCTACCGACGGGTTTGAACCGGCCGAACTGTTTGGGCCTAAGCGAGCCACTGCCCTTCGCTAAGGGTCGTTGGGTCGTTGGGTCGTTGGGTCGTTGGGTCGTTGGGTCGTTGGGTCGTTGGGTCGTTGGGTCGTTGGGTCGTTGGGTCGTTGGGTCGTTGGGTCGTTGGGTCGTTGGGTCGTTGGGTCGT
>Ga0307515_10000238_pt1 | contig 136077 bp, 90 predicted proteins | sample 17_EM_MG_FD_194513 | JGI IMG/M metagenome (GOLD analysis project Ga0307515, IMG submission 194513) | Populus trichocarpa ectomycorrhiza microbial communities from riparian zone in the Pacific Northwest, United States - 17_EM | ecosystem: Host-associated > Plants > Roots > Unclassified | place...
AAATAATCAAATAATCAAATAATAAAATAATAAAATAATCAAATAATAAAATAATAAAATAATCAAATATAAACTAAATAATAAAAAAAAATAATTTAAAAACTAAAAATTTTCTTTTTCTATGCTTTTTTTTTAAAGAATATCCTTAATTAATTAAAAAGGTAAAATTTAATTTTCAAATATACTACAAATAAAAAAAAGACATTTATCATATCACATAATTCAAGTTTTTATTTTAAAATAAAAAATAAAAAATAAAAAATAAAAAATAACAATTTTTTTTATATATTTAAAATTGTCTTTAAATTTTAAATTTTAATTTTAATTAACAAAATTTAATTAACAAAAGAAAAGAAAAGAAAATTGCGAAAATATTATAATATTTCGCTAGATCAGAAAACAAAATAATAATTTCTTAATTTGGTGTTCTTCTTCTTAAAACTAAAAACTAAAAATTAAAAACTAAAAACTAAAAACTAAAAACTAAAAACTAAACCCTGAAAACTAAAAACATATTTAACAAACCATAAAAGTTCTGTCTCTTAATTCCTTGTTCTTTTTCCAATTAATTTTCTATACATTATTTTTTTTTAAATTATGAATAGTAAGCGAATAATGAATGTTGCAAAGCTAGGAAAAGAAGTTGATCCTTAATCAAAAGAAAGGGACTAAATTCTTAATTTTCTTTTTTTTTAAACTTAATAAGTGCGGAAGTCTGGTAGAGTACATTTAGTTTTTTTTTTAAATTTATCTAATATTTAATCTTTAATTTTTAATCTTTAATAAGAAGGCAAACTAGATATTTTTTTTTGTATGGAAATAAATTAATAACAAATAAAAAAATGCAAAAAATAATAATCTTAAACTTTTATTAAATTTACCATTCGGTATAATTTAATATTTGTTGTTTTTTTTTAATAATTACATTATATTTTACAGTCTTTAAGCTGCACTATTATAAAAATAAAAATAAAAATAAAAATAAAAATAAAAATAAAAATTAAAAATAAAAGATAAACATAAAAATAAAAATAAAAATAAATAATTATAAAATAAAAGTGTACAAGATTAAAAAAAAAACCAACAAAAAACCTTATCCTACTGTTTATATTTACAGCATGGATTTATAATAAAAATAAAAAATGTATAAAATGAATAAAAATTTTTTTAAAGTAAATTCCCATAATACTTTAAATTTAAATTATTTTTTAAATCTTAAATTATTTATGCCTCTTTCTATTGCTATTGGAACTGGACACAGAACTAATTGTAATGTAATTAGAGGCTTAAGTACTTTAACTCCTACAAATATTGATAAAATTAATAAAAATCAAGGTTCATCTGATACTTTAAATAGTAATAAAGCTAAGTTAATTCTTTCTTTAGCAAAAAAAAATATTATGTCTCCAATTTTCTCTACAAATAATTCTAATGTAAAATTTATTTTAAGTAATCATGATAAACTTAAAATTGCTTCAAATAAGAGAATACAAAATTATCCTCATCCTAAAATAGATCCTAAATTAAGTCAATCTCAGTCTATAACTTATAATTTTAATACTTTTAATAGCAATATACATAATAAAAAAAGAGTAAGTACTATACTTGAATATTTTTTTAATTCTTTTTTTAGTAGTATAAGTAAGCCTGTCTTTATAGAAACTCCTGATAAATTAATCTTAAGACTTTATTATGTAATAGGAACTGTGTTTGAATACTGCGCTCCTCATCCTACTAATAAAAATAATACAGATTATAAAATTAAAAGTACAGCACCTTTACTAGGAAAAGGAACGTATATGAAAAAACATTTATCAGAAAAATTGGCGAAATTTATTGATTATGTTATGAAAAACATAAATACAAAAGCTCCTAAAAATAAAAAAGCTTTATGATATTGAAATAGAATACAGAAAAGAAAAAATAATTTAAATAAAGCATGTTTAAATGGAAAACTTTATAATTTTAATAATATATTAGCTTATGCTTTCAAAATGTATAATTTGAATAAAATTAGAAGAAATAAAACAAGATTTAAAAGTACGTTGGTATTTCCTTTGAAAAAAACACAAGAACTAAATCAAAAAGTCAAAGGAAAGTGATACTATAGTTTAGATTCAAATAAAACAAAAGTTTCTACTGTTAAAAGCCAAAGCAATAACACTGTTCTTTTTTCTAAACTTAAACGTAAACCAAATTTTAAATTTAAAAATTTAATGCTCCAACAAAATATTTTTAATTCTATAAAAGCTACAGATAAGTCATTAAATGTAAATAAAGATTATTGATGATTAAAAATTGGATTACTTAAGTCTTTATTGTTAAGAATTTTCGAAAAAGAATTAGAAGTTCAATTGGTAAGGCTTTACAATATAGGTCATGATCCTAATATTTTAGCCCGAAGTGTCAGCGCTAATACCAAAACATTCAATTTCAGATTTTTATTAACAAAATTATGAAAAAAAATTTCTGTTTATAAAAGTTCTAAGATCATTTTACAGAAAAACAGAAATTTAAAAAATATTACATTTTCTAGAGCACAATTATTACCTATTGAAAAATATCTTTTAAACCCTAAAAGTTCTATTCATTATGTCTCTTCAGATGTAAATATGGATCTAAATTCAAATAACAATTGTAATATTTCTTCTACTTTAAATAAAAATATTATTACTTTTGATAAAAATATTAATAAATTAGATAATACAGGCTTGGGCTATAGTAAAGATTTAATTATTAACAAAAAAACAAAATTGGTATCTCAATTAACATACCAAAATAGTAATAAATTAAATTTACTTATACCTTCATCTATTCTTTATGATAATATGGATAATTATAAAGAGATAATTACAAATCCTGTATCACCTGCAAAAACTACAGGAATAAGAATAAGATTAGCAGGTAGGTTAAAAACAGAAAGATTTAAACCTAAGAAAACTGTGCAAACAGTACAAATAGGTAGCTTATCTAAAAATTTAGTAAATTTTGTTAATACTGCTTCATTTACAACTAAAAATAAAAAAGGAACGTTTAATATCAAAGTATGGATGAGTTCTGCATATTATTAAACAAATTTTAATATAATTATCTTTATTTTTTTTTATGTTTTGCTAAAAATCCTTTATTATATAAATAAAAAATTTAAAAAGTACTGTGTCGGTCTTCCGGTTTACCTTCTGGTGTTTATAATAAACAAATATTGTAAAATTAATTTTATTTGTTTGGTTTTCCACTTTTTATTTAACTCCTTGCCTAAAGTCCACTCTCACTTTTCATTTTAATTATATAGAAAACATTTTTTTTTTTTAATATATTCTATAATATAATTATTATTATTATTATAATATTAAGTTAAATAAATTTAAGACTGTTCTATTGTTCCTTGAGGCTTATTAAAGTTAAAAACAAAATAAACAAAAAATCTATTAATATTTAAAATGGATGTAAAGAAAAATCTATAGAATCTAAATCATTAAATTTATTTATATTCTAATCTTCCCTGCTTTGCAGTTTTTCAGCTTTTTAAGTTTTTGCAACTTTGCGGTTTTCCCCAGTTTTGCAGACTTGCACGCCTTAATATTTTTTTTTTAATAGTCTAAACGACAGGCTTTTCAGGCTTTTCAGGCTTTTCAGGCTTTTCAGGCTTTTCAGGCTTTTCAGGCTTTTCAGGCTTTAGTAAAACAAGTATATTCAAAGGATATTTTTTTTTTATAATCTCTTAAATTATAGTTGATTATATAAAACTTTAATATATTTAAAATAAATAATAAATAATAAAAAATAAATAATCTTAAAGAATTTAAGATAGTTTCAAGAAAAATTTTAATAAATATTACTTTTAATCAAGATCAACCCCTTTTCCAATAACCTTGGTTCTAATTGCAATTGCCTTGTTCTTCCCAAATTTTAAACTTAAAATGACAAATATAAATAGAGAGAAATTAAAAAAAAATAAATCAATTAAAAAAAAATTATTAAAATAAGAGAGATTGATTAGTCTAATTAAATATTTAGAGATTATATTTACCCCTTTATACTTATTACCCTTTAAAAATCAATTGTTTTATTGATATAAAAATAATTATTAACAAAATAAAATTAGGAAAGGTGAATATTAAACAAGGAATCATTATTTAATGATTACACTAAAGTAAAAGTAAGGATAAATAATTTTATCATTAACGTACAACTTTTAACTAAGAATAAATATATTAATTAAATATTTAAATAATATAATTATCAATTTTAATTTATTAAAATAAAATAAATTGTTTATACAAGATTAACGAAGAGATAAAACTTAACCAAAAAACTTTTTTAGATCTAGAATCAATTAAATCATTTACATTAACTTCTGGCGTTAAGGCTATATTTCTAAAGGTAAAATTATCTCTATTAAAATTTAAGTCTCTTAGTAATTAGTAATAAAATATTATCCCATAAGAACATTGTATGAAGTTGAGTTCTAAGGTTAGTTATTAAAAATCTAAAATTTATTCTAGTAATAGAATAAAATAATAACCTTCAGATAATACCGTTTATTATATTTCTAATTATTTTTGTTATCATTATTAAAAAATAAATTAAAAAAAAATTAATTATTTTATTGTAAAACCAATCAATTATACCTAAACTTAAGTTATTTAATGTATTAAAAATATAAGAAAAATCGTATCCTAAATATTTAAGAACATAATAAATAAAAACTATTTTAAAAGGTAATCATAAAAATTTAAATATTATTGTTGTAAACCTTTTGATTGAGGCTAAAATTATTAATATTAAAAAAAATATTTCTCAATTATTATCTGCATCTGTTAATTTATTAATTTCTAATTTAGCTAATATTAAATTATTATCCAGTTTAGATGTTTTACCTCCGATTGAATCAGAAAAAATAGTACTAAATAACATAAAAATTGAAGGAATACTGATTAAGTTTTTAATGTCTGTTTTATTCAATAAAGCTAGTACAATAATTCAGATTTGAGAAGGTTTTAAATAAATAAAAAATCTATAGGTTAAAGTAAATAATTTTTTATATAAATTTAGGTTTACTTTAGGCAGAGTATTTCTAAGTCGTCATCTTATTATTTTTAATGTGATATGTTTTATCATGTTATAATTAAATTTTAATTATTATATATTATTATATATTATTAATCTAATGCGGAATTAAATTACAAAAATCTTAATGGAACAAACTCTTGGGTTAATGATAAAATTGTTCCAATTATTAAAAAATTAAATTTTAATTTTTATTTAGTTAAATCTCTATTGTATTTTCTATCAAAAATATAGGCTAAGCACAACAAAAGATAAAATTTTATATTAATCCTTGAAAAGTTTATATTTATAAATAATATTATTATATTTATTTTAAAAAAAATAAAATATTAAATTATTATTGAATTTTAATTACTTTAAAACTATTTGATTTTATTTATAAAAGTAATTTTATCCCTTTAAGATTCAATACTATTTTTATTTTATTAAATTATTTATATTTGGGGAGGTATTTTTACGGTGTTTATTAAACAAAGAATCATTAAATATTAATGATTACACAAAATTAGGATAACTCATATTATCATTAACGTACAACTTTTATCAAGTTAAATATAATAAAAATTATTATATCTTAACTAGGGTAAACATATTTACCTATTTTTAAATTATTATTATAAAATAATATTTAAACCTAGTCTTTTAATTAGAGACTTAACTAAATAAAGGGATTAGTTGAAATATTTTGTAAAGGAAAAAAAAATAATATAATTAATTAATAATCCGCTTAAAGTTTATTTAAATTAATTATTTTTTTTAGAAGAAGAATAAATTTTATAAGTTACATCTTTAATTGTTTCAAAGGGTTTTACTTTTTCATTTGAGTCATCCGAACCTGGAGGATTATTTGTAGGACCTTCTTGTTTCATTTTATCCCAGTGATCTAATATATTTCACTTTGGATTAGGGTTTGAAGAAGAAGGTTCAATAAAACTACTTCTATTAAATTGAAAAGTATTATCTAAAGGTTTTTAACTCAATTATAAGTAGGATTACTTCTATCATTTACTAAAATTTGATGGTTATCATTAGGCGATGAAGGAGCAGTAGTGTTTCCTCCACTACCGGTTCCAGCCCCATTAAAATCTGAATAATAGTAATATCATATACCAATACCTATTAAAGTTATAATACCTAATATAATTATTATTTTTTTTTTTATTTAATTTATTTTCAGATTCAATCTCATTAGGAGTATTAGAATTAATAATTTCTTTTTTTAGGGTTTGAAGGCAAAGTAATAGTATTTAAATTTTGAATGTAAACCTTTTTTTGCCATCAACCTAATCAATTATTGTAAAGAGTTAAATATTGGACATAAACCCACTGAGGTATATTAATATAAAAAAATCAAATAGTCCTAAGAATAAAGAAAATTCTATTCTAAAAATAGAATTTAAAAACAAAGAGAATATACCTAGTTTAAATGGTCACAGGAAAAATTTTGTTTTTAAATAAAACATACAAACGATGCTACATTATAGTAAAGGTTAATCCTAACCAGAATAATCTTTTTTTTTTGTTTATTGTCACACAGAGCTCTAATGTTTATTCCTTAGGATAAGCCAATGGTTCTAAATACTACGTTATCTGTTAAATTATTCCTTAATAAGTCCCAGAAAATTAATAAAATATTTCTTGAGGGCTTAGTCTGAAGATGTACTGTAAAATTAAGTATTAACAATTTATAATCATAACTAATAAGGGTGTCAATAAATAACTGCCAAAAAACAGCACTAAATATTTTTTTAATTATTTTTATTCTCATTTTTTTTTAAATAGTTCAATAAAACTAACTATTTTATCCAAAAATCAGTCTATTATACTTAAAATTAAATTATTTAGGGTATTAAAAGCACTAGATAAGTCAAACCCAAAATATTTTAAGATGTAAAAGAATAAGGCTAGCTTAAAAAGGTAGCCATAAAACTTTAAATAAGCTGGTTAAAATTCTTTTTAATAAAGCTAATATTATTATGATTCAAAAAAAACTTTCCCAATTATTTTCACTGTCAGTTAATTTATTATCTTCTAACTTAGTATTTAGAGTATGTAAACTTAATTTAGTATTAAACTCATGGGAGTCAGGGCCAGTAAATATTGAACTAAATAATATGAAGATAGAGGGTATACCTAAAAGTTTTTTAAATTCGGTTTTATTCAACAAAGCCATTACGATTATTCATATTTGGGAAGGTTTAAGAAAATAAAAACCGATATGTTGAAGAAAACAATTTTGTATAAAGTCTACTATTTATTTGGGGTAGATTTTATTTTTCATCTAAGTACTCTAAATGTTAAGAATTTTATCATATTATAATTATTTTATTTTATTTTTTTTTTTAATTAAAGCGGAATTAAATTTTAAACCTTAAGGAAATAAATCTTTTTGTTTTACACATAATAATAAACATTATTTCAATATAATAAATTAAAATATTTATTATTTAAGTTAAGAAATAATTTAGTCCTTGAATAGTTAGTAATATTACTATTAATATTTTTTATAATAATTTATTTTTTTATTTTATTATTATTAATAATAATTAACTATTGATTTAACTATTAGTTTAAAAAAAATAATAATTAATAAATAAATTATAATTAGTTTAAATTCTTTATTATAAATTAATTTGTTTATGGAGGCCTCGGTAAGAAGGAATGGTTATAAACTAAAAGTCAATAAATAAAATAATAAATAAATTTTAAATTATTACAGAAGAGGTAATTTTAAGGTAAGTAATAATACCTCTCCTAGTATTTATTGTTTAATAAATTAAAATTGTATTGAATTTTAACGGGGAATAAATTAGTTTATAACTAATAAAATAATCTTAAAATTAATTATAATTTCCCAATAATCAATTTAAATTAATCTTATAAATAGATAAATATCGTTAAATATGTAATGTATTGTATAAATAATAATCTATGTTTCTCTTTTTAAATAATACCTTATTTTCATCTTTTTATTCCTAATAATATTAAATTTTTTAAATTTTAACTTTTAAAATAAAGTAAATTAAGTTTTAAATTTATAATTTAATTTTATATTCTTATTTTTGATCTTTACCAGATTCGAACTGATATTTTAAAGCGTGAAGAGCTTTTGTAATACCTTTATACCAAAAGACCTTTATTCTTTTAAATTTTCCTTTCCATTTTTCCTTCCAAATCCAAATTGCTTAAATGAATAAGTTAAATTTATGGCCTATAAAAAAAGGACTAAATTTAGTAAATTATTTATTTTAATATAGTTAAAAATTAGACAATATGATTTTTATTATTAATTTAATATTTATTTGTTTATTAATATTTAATTAATAGCGAAAGAAGGATTTGAACCCAACCTAACAGTTCATGAGACTATTGTGCTAACCACTACACTATTTCGCTTTATTTTATTATTAGATAATATATTATATAATTAATTTATATAATATAAAAATTTTATGTAACTTTTTTTTATTTAAATAAAACTAAAAGTAAAAGATGCTATAAAATATTTAAGATTAAATAAATTAAATATTTAATATTTAATATTTAATTTTTATATAATAATATTTCTTGTACTGCTTAAGCCTATCCTATAATTATACCAAATGTTTAATTTTTCTTCTTTGACTTTTTTTTACAATAACTAATAAGGATTAATAAGAAAAAAAAAATAACAAATTTCACTTTATACCTTTTTTTTTAATTTATAAAATAAACCCTTACCTAAATTCTTTTATTATATAATTAATAAAATTTAAATAAACTAAATAAATATAATATAAAATTTAAAAAATATAAGCCGAAAAAAGGAATTGAACCTTTATTTTACCGTCATGAATGGTATGTTTTAACCTTTAAACTATTTCAGCACTTACTTTTGAATATTTATAAAAAGGTATTCTTGAAAAGTTTTATAAACCTAAACACCTTTCTTTTATATAATTTAATTTAGCAAAATGTTTATTATAGTAAACTATAAACTCGGCAGCAGAGCTAGAATCTTTAAGATATTCTATTATTTTATTTTCTAGATTATTTTTAATTTCTAAGTAATTTGTCCAAGTTAAATCAATACATTCTTAAATATTATAAATATACTTTAAATTTGAAAAACCAATTAAGCCTCCACGTCCTATAAAAAATAACAAAATAACAAATAACAAATAACAAATAAAAAATAACAATTTTTCTAAATTCATAAATATCTTTAGCTTTTTAGAAGTAAAAAAATTTGTTAGCAAAGTCTAAATTATATTGATACCTAAATAATTCTAATTAAGAAGTAAAACTATCAAATTCTTAATTATACTCAAAGTTATTATCTTGTTCGATTAAATTTTTAAATTAAGAATTTATTTCAGCTTCTACCTCAGACTCAGATAAAATAATAAAATCTAAACCTTCTTTATACTCTATACCTTTATTCAAGGTAGAAGCAGAGCCGGTACTAAAACTTCTAGTCTGTGAATAAATATTATTTTTAAAGTTGTTTAAACTTAAAGGTGCAGCAGAAGCTGCATAATTAAACTGAATCTCATTAATATATTTAATATAAAATTTATTAACTTAAGAATATTTAATAGACTTAAGTTGAAGAAATCATTTAGTAAAATAAAATTAAAAAAAAATAAAATAAAAATTATAGGATAATAGAAAGTTACAGATGAGGGATTAGATATAAATAAATAATTATTTTTAAATAAATAAAAAAAGTAGTATAATGAATGAAGAATAATATAAATTGAATAAATAATTTTTAAATAAGATAATTTTGTTTTTATCTTTAATAAGACTTAAATATTCAATACTTACATTATTTTTTTGTTTGTTTCTTTTTTTTATTTTTAAATAAATAAGTTAATAAATATATAATAGAAATAGAGTATAAAAATAAAAATAAAATAAAAATAATTGTGTAATTAAAATTAAAGTGGTTTTCCTTCAATGTAGGTAATGCTAAGAATAATATATTCTTTAATATATTAAGAAGGTAGTAAGGTGAACTTAGAAGCTAAAAGTGCCAAAGACATTAAATGTTTATTAAAAATATACAAGCTACTTTAAATCCCTTCTATTCTCATACAATGTATTTAATATTTTATTTTATTATTTTATAAACTATTATTTTATTAACTATTATTTTAATTTTTATTTTTTATTTATTTTTATTTTTTATAAAGTTTTACCTTTTTATTTATAAACCTGTAAATTTTATATAAAAATTGCTTAAAAAAATATACGAGGAATCAGATTCGAACTGATGACTTCGACTTGGAAGGTCGTAGTTATTCCAACTTAACTATTCTCGCTAATTTTAGAAGTATCGGCTAATTTTATAAACATTAATCAAAATATAAATAAAATATTAATTTTATAATTTAAATTTATATAACTCACCAATTCACTTTGGGAACAGAAATAAAAACATATAATTTAAAAATAAATAAAAAATATAAATTAAAAATAAATAAAAATATAAATTAAAATAATTTATAATTTATATAATTATAACACTCTTTTAATAAAAATAAATAAATTTTAAATAAAATATAAATAAAATTTAAATAAATAAGGTTATAAAAATTTATAATTAATAAGCCTAATTTTATTAATATTGTAATAATATTTAATTAGTCTATTTTCCTTTATTTGTTTCTTTTACGTTAAGTAATTCATTAAATAATTAATAAATAATAAATAATAAATAATAAATAATAAAAAAATAAAAAATAAAAAAATTGCAATATATTAATTTATTGACCTAATTATTAAAAAATAGTACTACCTCTACAAAACTACAAAACTACAAAACTACAAAACTACAAAACTACAAAACAAACATCTTATTGGATTTGAACCAATACTCAATTACTTCGAAGGTAAACGCTTTACCATTTAGCTAAAGATGTAAAAAAAAGAATTATATTAATGAATTTTAATTTTGGGCCTATAGAAAAATTTATCTTAAATTTTATTTTACGAGTAAAGAGACTTGAACTCTTACGATCAAAGAACATGAATACCTAAAATTCACCTGGCTACCATTTCAGCATACTCGTTTATTTTTTTAATTTTAAATATAACTAATTAGTATATTCTAAATGAATTTATTAAACAATCTTATTAGATTCATTTTTTAATTATATTATTTATAATTTTTTATATTGTCTTTTTTTTCCACTTTTAATTTAATAAAAAAATTAAATTTGAAATTTAAGTAATTAAAATTAAAATAAAATTTATATAAAAAAAATCTATCCTTTTTGTTCTTAACAATAAGTTAATAATAAATAAAAAAAATTAAAATTATAAGAAAAAGTAATAAGATTAATATTTTTTTTATTTTATTTTAGTCTATAGAATATAACCATATTCTAAAATTTAACTATGACCTTAAAAAATCAAATTGGGGAATAACTCTTATTAAAAAAAAAGAAAGATTAAAATTTTTCTTTAATAATTATTAACAAAATTTATTTTTTATAGGACAGGACTAAGACTTTTTTGGTTTCTTTTTTTTAATTTAAATATTTAAATATTATTTTAAATAACTTTTAATTTAGGTTTTTGTAAACATACATTTTTTTCTATCTTAAAGAATTAAATTCTTTTTATTTTTTAATAAAATATTACATTTTTTAATTTTATATAGATAATTTAATACAACTTTTTATTAATAAAAAAAAATAAATAAATAAATTAAATTACTATCATACTTAATCCCTCTTTATATTTTCTTTTAATAATTAATAATTAATAAATAATAAATAATAAATAATAAATAATATTAAGAGGTTCTTTATTATAATTTATTCTGTGTTTTATACTTTAAAACAAAATATAATTGTTGTTAGGTGTTAGGAATTAGGAATTAGGAATTAGAATTAGGAATTAGGAATTAGGAATTAGGAATAATAATTATTATAAGGCTCTCATTTAAAGTTAAAAAAAATGAGACTTAATTTAGATATTTATTCTATAAATAATTTTTATTTTAAAAACAAATGATGCATTTTATTTTATAAAATTTTAATTTAACTTTAAATCTTTTTATCAACAATTATTTTATTCTACATTTTATTAGTTCTATCTTTGTTCTTATATTTTCTTGCCTATAAAACAATAAAACAAATAAATCAAAATAATAAATTATATAAAACAAATCTTGAGTATGTGAGTATGTGAGTATGTGAGTATGTGAGTATGTGAGTATGTGAGTATGTGAGTATGTGAGTATGTGAGTATGTGAGTATAATTAAAGATAAAGAATTGATTATTTTTAATAATAATTTGTTTAATGTTTATTATACAACAGTAATTATTTTATTTTATTTTATTTTATTTTTTATTTAAATATAATAGGCTATTCTTTAAGAAGGAGCAGAACTTTTTATTGAATTTTAATATTTTATTTTATTTTATTTTTTATTTATTTTTATTTTTATTTTTATTCTTAATTAAGAACAGAAAAAGTTGTTCTTTCTTAAAATAGATTCTATGTTAAGAATTTTTAGTGTTTTTATTTAAATTATATTTATTATTCTTAATAAAATAGATATTTTCTCGTTGATATCTTTTATATAAGAAATTTATTTAAACCATATAAGAAAGCCTTCAATATAAAAAGAGTAAATTTATTTATTAAAAAAAAAAGAATAAATTATAAAAATCAATTAAATCTTATGAGATAATTAATTTAAAGGGTTATTTTATTTATTATATCATTAATTTATTTATTATTGTATTAATTATTCTTATCTTTTTTTATTATTTCTACTTTATTTATTATACAAAAATAAAGTTACCTCATTTCTCCAAGATCCTCATATCCTTTAATAATTAAATAAAATAAATTATATAACTTTTAATAAAATAATAAAACATTAGTTTTGTTCTTATCTAAGAGCAGAAATGGCTGTTCTTAGTTATCTGTGTAATAAAATTTACTCCTTTACTTTAAAATTTAAGTTTATTATTCTTAATAAAGAAATATTTTCTCAGTTATTTTTTTTTATTTAATTCTCCTTATACCCTTATATAATTTAATAATATAATATTTATTTTTTTATTATTAAGAGTAATAATAAGTATACCTTCTTTTTATTTTTAAATTAATTAGATAAATAATGTCTTTAGGTAGAAAACCCCACCCATAAAAATCTAAAATAGAAATAAGGACATGTTTGTATCTCTTTTAATAAAATAAAATTATTATTTAGATTTTTAAATTGAATAAAATTATTTACTTTTGTTTTGCCGAGATTTATTTAAAATTAAGATAAGTATTTTATTAATTTAACATTCAATTGAAATTTATGGAAAAGGGGCACTATAAATTAAATAATTTAATTAAATAACTTAAATTAATTAAAATTATATTGAATCCTGTATCTTTCTTTTTCTATTACAAATTTATTTATCATAAATTTATTTATTCTTCCATGGTTATAATAATAATAATAATAATATAATAATATTATTAATGGGGGTATTAACTAATATAACTTTTAATAACTATAAACCTCAATTTACTTAACAGAATCTTATATAATTAAATTAACTTCATATTTAAAAAGTGATTAAGATTGGATAAAATATTATGTAACCTAAATATTTAAATTATTAAATTTATATCCAAGCATATAATACCATTAAAATTATTTAGTAATTTATCTAAACAGAGGGAGGGTGCAATAATTCCCTTTAAGTAGTTAATTATTTAATTTATTTTATATTTTATTTTATTTTATTTTATTTATTAACTCTTAGTTTAATATTTACTGTTTGAATACCATTCAATAAATTATAAATTAATAAATCTTTTAAAATGAATTGATAATTTAATCTAATTTAAAATAATAATTGTATTGATTTTTATATTTTCTTTTAATAACTTTATTTCATAAAGTTTATACTGTCATCCCAGAGTGATATAAAATATTATAAAACTTTTAAAACATTTATTTAAATTATATCTTATCTTTATCTTTATCTTTTTATATTATAAAAGACTTATATTGTCTTCACCATTCATCTGTTTCTTTTATTATTAATATCATCTTGAGGTGTAAAATAATTATTCTGTCACCAAAATCTAAATAAGTATATTATTTATTTATTTTTTATTTTTATTCCCAAAATCTAAATAAGTATATATTATTTTTATTTTATTTTTATAAATTTAAGTACTCCTATTCCAGAAGCTGAATCGGTAGTTGATCCTGTGGAAAATGTTAATAATGCTTGGAGCCAAAGGTCTACCGCCAAAGTAGAAGCTACTTGTTCTTTAAATCCTTCTTCCTCAGGACCGCCCAGTTCTACTGGCTCAGAAGGTTCAACAGATACAGTGACTCCTACAAATTGAAATTTTAAACCAGGATTTTTAAGTAAAAAAAAATAACTCCTTATTTCTATTTTTAAAACACAAATTTTCAAACAAGTCCCTTTATTAAGTTAAATCTCTTATTAAAATATTTATTATTTAAATTATTATTATTTAATAATTTAAAAATAGGTAAATATGTTTACCCTTGTTAATCTATAAAAATATAATTTAACATGATAAAAGTTGTACGTTAATGACAAAATTTATTGTCCATTTTTTTTTTTATGATAAAATATTTATTTTATCTTTAGTTTAATAAATACCGTAAAAATACCCCTACCTTCTTTATTCTAACATTTTTTTTTTTAATTTAATTACAAATAATTACATATTAACGATTTTTATCTTTTAACCCTCTTAAAATAAATAAATATAAATTAAAATATTAAAATAATTATATTGAATTTTAATCCTTTTCTTTCTTTTCTTACAAATTTATTCCATAAATTTATTTTTTCTTCCACTAATCTCATACTATTACTTATTTTATTAATTTATTTATTTATTTTTTATTTTCCTATAATATTTCCCTTTCATCTTTTCATTTTTATTTATTTTATTAGATATAATGTATAGGTGATATATACCCCCCGTATTTATAAATAAAGGATATATTATGTATCTCTTTTAAATAAATAAATTTATTTTTTATAAATAAATTTATTTAACAAATCTGTTATCTAAATTTTGCCGAGGTTAAATTAAGTTAACAAAATAAATATATTTTATTTAAAGGTTTAATCGAATATTAGGGAAAAGGGAGGTTAAAATTAAATAAAATTTAATTAAATAATTAAAATAATTATAATTGTATTGAAATTTATAACTTTTCTTTTCTTCTTACAAATTTATTACATAAATTTATTTTCTTTCACCACTACTGTCATATAGTTTATTTACTATAATAATAATATTTATTTAATTTATAAACCTATAATATTTTCCTATAATAATTTATTTTTTATTTATTTATGGTATTTATGTTAATAGGATATATACCCCCCAAATAATACATTAAGGTATATTATGTATCTCTTTTAAATAAATAAATTTATTTTTTATAAATAAATTAAGCGTTATTTATGTGTTTATTTTGTTATATTAGTATTCAACGTAGCAGGATTAAGGTAATATACTTATAATGTTAATATTTATAACTATTTTAACACAATTGAATATTATAGGAAAAAGAGCAAAAGGGGCTTAAAATAAAAATCGCCTTTTTTTAATTAACACAGAAAAAGGAGGGAAAGTCGCGTCCTTAATTTAAGTCCAATCAATGATAAAAAAATATTTTAAAAAATAAATATATTAATAAATTAATAAGTGAAGCACAAAGTTTTAATATTAAAAATAAAATTTTAATATAAGAAAATTTTGTGTTATAAAGAGATTTATTTAGTGTTGAATTTAGGATGGAGGTTTAATAAAATAAAAAATAAAATCATTATTATAGTGATTGTTTTACTTATTGGACTAGCGGTGATAAGGAGTAGAGTAATCGAAACTCTGTATGTAAAGTGTAAATTTACCGCTAAACCACTCAGCTAACTCCCTTTTTAGAATTTAGAAAAAAAAGTCCCTTAATCATAAAATTTATAGCATTACTAAGGGGTAAAATTGCTATCACTTTTAATATTTAAAATATTTAAAATATTTTAATTTACCGGGCAGAAATCCGTACTATTAAATTTAATATAATAATTAAAAAAAGATTAAGATTAGATATAAATAATAGGTCGATTAATTTATTTAAAATTAAAATTATATCCAAATACGTGGTAAAATAAATTAATTTATTAATTTAAAATTAAAAAAAGGAAGGGTAAAGAAATACATTTCTTTTAAATTTATTTTATCTTCTATTTTATTATTAAATTAATAATTGTATTAAATCTTGTTATTTTTTTCTCTCTCTTTTTACAAATTTATTTAATAAATTTATTTATTTATTATAATATTTTAATTCATCCTTTATTCTTCTTTAATTAATATTTATTTTTTAGTTTCTAGTAATAATCAACATATAATTTTTTATTTTATTCTCTAATTTAAAATTATAACAAAGAAGGGAATCAATTATATATACCCCATTAATGAAAATAAGGATATAAATGTATCTCTTTTAACAAAATAATAATTTTATAAAATTAAAGTCCTAGATATTAATTATTTATTTACCTCTTTTTCTTACTATCCCTATAAGATTAAATTGAGTTTTTAAAATTAAATAAAAACATATAAATTAGTATATGTTTTTGATCCAAAAGAATATGTAAATTCTATTTAATTATAATTAAATTTATTGAGCAAGCACACATAAAACTATCTTTATCTATTAAAAAATAAATTCTAAATTTAATATAATAACAAAAGTTTCTTGTAAGTAATTTATTTATTAATCTTATTCCTACGAGCTTGTAAAAGAAGTAAGGCACATGAAATTAAAAAATAAAATAAAGTCTATCGTTTTTATACAGCAAGGAAGGAAAACCATTGCAAACCGTCCCATTAACTGCCTACTTAGTGACTACTAATACTGGATTGACGAACTTGGGAGCTAAAATTGTCAAAGGTAATAACATGTTATTAAAAAATATACAAGCTATTATTAAAACCTTTGGTATTTTAATCCCATTCATTTTACATTTTAATTTTAATCACACAATTATTTTTATTTTATTTTTATTATTTTATTCTTTCACTATTTTATACTTACTATTTTATTTATTTAAAAATAAAAAACATAACTCTAATAATACTATACAATATATCTGTCTTATCAAAGCTAAATAATTTATTATTTTTAAAAATAATTTATTTAGCTTATATTATACTTTAACTATAGTATTATTTATTTTTACCCTAAAAAATAATTATCTATTATTTATTAAATTTTATCCTATATTATTTATTCCAATTATTTACTCTATTTTATTAAACAATATTTTTATTTTTAAATTATTTAATTTTTATAAAGAATTAATTAATTTTATCCAAATTTTAAACGAAACTAATTTTAATTTTAAATATAATAACAACCTCCTCTTTTAGGTCTTATAATTTAAAAAATAAAAATAATATTTCTAGTTTAAATTTTCAAACCAGAAGCCTTAGTACTGATTCTTCTTCGGATAACACAAACACCAAAGATAAATTTAATTTAGATTATATAATCTTACCTGAGTCTTAAGTAGTGTCTCAAATAAATTCTGAGTTCAAAGACTTAGATGTATTAGAAAATAATTTTGAACATAACTCAGAATTTGATAATCTTACTTCTTAATTAGAACTTATCAACCTTCCTTATAATTTAAAATTGGCTAAAAAATATTTAACTTATAGCAAAGTGAAGGATATTTACAAATTTAGAGAAAATTATTTAAGTGGTGGTTTAATAGGCTTTTCAAATATTAAATATATTTATAACCTTGCTGATTGTTTAGATTTATCTTGGACTCAAGATAAAGAAGTAATATCTAATTTAGAAAATAAAATAATTAATTATCTTAAAGATTTACCAGAGTACATAATTTACTCTGTTCTCCCAGTTATACGGTGAACAGAAAATGAGGGTAAAAGTAAATCTTTAAGTTTAACCGAATCATTTAAAATAGAAAAACATTCTGATTTTAATTTAATAGCTAAAAATAATACTTAAAAAATACTTAAATTCCTGATTGATTATGAATATGGAAATATTATTGATAATTTTAGTCATAGAGATTTTAATTTTTATTTAGTAAGTCGTCCTTGAAGAGAGTTGGATAATATTAGTATTGAGGCATCTTTAATCAAAGAAGAATTTTATACTCAATTAGAAATTGAGTTATCGTCAATTTTAAATAAAATGGATAATAATAAAAATTATAATAAAACTTCTATAAATTTAAATTATCCAATTAGAAAGTTTAGTACAAGTTCAATTAAAAATAATTTTAATTCTAATAATATTGATTATAGTGGTCTTGAAACAGGATTAGAAAAAGAGTCTAACGAATTAAAATTATTGAAAGATCAAGAAATAAAAAATTTTAAAAAAATTTATAGCGGAGGTTATTTAGGGTACAGCGATGTAAGTAATTTTGGGGATATATCGCATTTTATTAACATTGATGATTCTTTAACCTTAAGTCTCTATATTAAAATTTTAGAGCCTAAATTTGATGTTTATCTTAAAGACCTACCTGAAAATATTACTTATTCTATTTTACCTGTTTTAAGATGGCAATTCGTAGACGGGAACTATAAATCTATTACTATATCAAACTCCATTAAAATAACTAGATTCACTTCATGTGACTTACTAGCAAAAAGGGTAGTTTATTCTTTACAAGATGCTTTATTAACTTACGACCTTAGAGGTGTTGATATATATCTTTTTATATTTTATAATGGGAAGACCCTGGCTAAACGCCGAAGATTTTAATGTTAGTATGCAAAAAGTTACTGATACCTTAGATGAACAAATTAAAAATGAAATGTTTTCAAAAACAGATATTATAGATTATAATAAAGCTTTTTTTTTATAAAAATTTATTTAAACTTAAATCTTATGAATACGCTAACGTCTTTATGGATAAATATGGTGATCCAATCTTAAACAAAATTAATAATTTAATCGGATATAGAATAAATGAAATAGAGTGCGCTTCAATTAAAACTTATTATAATGACGATAATTTTTTTATGTAACGAAGTTTTAATTAAAGAATTTGATATTATTAGCTTAACTTTTTTTTTAAAACGATATATTAAAATCTTGAACTGACACAAGAACTGAGTACGGGTTTATTAGATATTTTAATCACTTTAAATATTAATATAATAAAGATAATGTTCTTTTTAATGTTGAAACAACCTACTCTTGTTTACTGTTTACTGTTTACTGTTTACTGTTTACTGTTTACTGTTTACTGTTTACTGTTTACTGTTTACTGTTTACTGTTTACTGTTTACAATTCCCAACATATAAAAAAGATGTTGTCTTAGACCAGAAAATAGGTGCTTTGGAATTAGAGACTTTTGGGTCTAATTTAGGTTTAGGGTTTCACACTGTCTATGTAATAAAATTATACTCTATTAGGTGCTTTTGTAATAATATTTTCAGTTTTAGTTATTTTTATTAAGGACTTAAAATTTGTAGAAATAATTGATAATTTATCCACCTATAGTGGCGCGTATTATTTTAAAAAATACAATTTTTAAAAATGTAAATAAAAAATTTTATAAATAAAAAAATGAATTACTAAAAATTATAGATTAATTTACTTTATTAATTAAGTAATTTAAATAAAAAATAATCTCAAAATATAAATAATAAAAATATAAAAATCATTAAAATATAATAAAATTTATAAAAAATTAAAAATATATTTCTCAAAAAAAAGTTATATTTTTTCAAATTTGATAAAAAAAATAAATAAAATTTATCTATAGTTTTATATAAAATTAACAAAATAAAAATTGAATTGATTATAAAGAGATAAAGTTAAAAAAAAATCAATATATTATAGATATTTTTGGATAAAATAAAAAAATAAAAGAAAAATAAATAAAAATAAATAAAATAAAAATATAATTAAATCTTTGGATTAAAATATGTTAAAAAGTTAACTTATCAAATTCTTAAGATTATAAAAAACACTTAAATTATTTAAATCTAAAGTTGCTACAAATTAAAAAAATAAAAAAAAAATAAAATCACATCATTTTAATTTAAAAATCAATGATTTTTAAAGTTTAAAGTCTATAAAAAAGGCTAAATTTAGTAAATTATTTATTTTAATATAATTAAAAATTAGACAATATGTTTTTTATTATCCTTTGGAAAAGAAGATAGTAATATTTTTCTCTCTCGGATTCGAACCGAAATTAACACTTTAGAAGAATGTAGTTCTAACCATTAAACTAAGAGAAAATTTTTAGTTTTAATATTTTATTCATTGTTTATTTCATACTTTCTTTTAAAAAAAATAAATATTTAATCTATACCTCATTTATTTTTTTCGTTAATCCAACAAATAAAAATATCAGGATATAAAAATTCTAGGTTGGTAAAAAATAAAATGCAAATATCAGCAGTTTTTAATTATAATTTATACTCTAGTATTAAAACCCAAACTATAATGTATAAGTTTAATTCTTTATGATAGTTTTATTTTTTGGGATAATTTTATGCATAAGTAAAAATTTTGTGTTCTATTATTTAATAAATAAGAGGACATATAAATGTATTATTAAAAAAAAAAATAATAATTTAGAGAATAAGTTAGAGTTTAAAAAATAGTATAAACAATAGTTGCCTTCTTTTTATTTAGTTTAATTTCATTATACCTAATTTTAAATTTTACTTAGGATTTGTGGAAGAGTATAAATTTAATAGGGTTAAGAAGGAATTGAACCCTAGTTTTTCAAATTTGCAATTTGACTACAGAACCATCTGTAAACTTAACCCTCTAATATTATATCATTTTTTAGAATTAAAAAAATGTAATATTTATAAAAATAAGAAATCAAACAAAGAATAGTATGTTATTTGAAAATTAAAAGATTTGAAACGAAGTATTAATTTATATCTAAAATGTAATTGTAATTGTAATTGTAATTGTAATTGTAATACTAAATTTATTGAAAACAAGTGGACTCGAACCACCGACCTTTTCTTTAAAAGAGAAACACTCAACCAACCGAGTTCCGTTTCCTATTATATAATTTCAAATTTACAATTTAAATTTTAATTTTTAAATTCTTAAATTTTAATTTTTAAATTTTAATTTTCAGTACAGTATTAGCTTTAAGAAATATTAAAATTTTATTTATTTAAGATTGATTAAACTATTTCTAACCTACAAATAACAAATAATAATAAATTAATAATAATTAAAATATAATAATAACAAAAACATATAATAATTAAAATAATCAAAATATAAGAAAAATAATTAAATTTAATTATAATTATAATTAATCAAAATACAATTTTTTTTAATTTTTTATTTTTATTTAATTTAATACCATACTCAATACTGAGTTGACCAGATTCGAACTGATATAAGCCACCTCCAAAAAATGGTGTTTTTCCAAATTAAACTACAACTCATTTAAATTTTTTAAATTCATAATTTAAAAATAAATATAAATTTTAATTAATCTAATTTATATTTCATAGACTCATGAAAATAAGGTATTACTAATTCTTTAAATTTAGGCATTGATTCTTTTTTTATAAAATTTTTATATTTATCCCTATCTTTATGTAATGTACAATTTAAATAAAATTTAGTTTTAAGTATTTTTATTAATAATAAATTTTCCGCATTTTTAAATGATTGGGTATTTAATATAAAACCTGAGCCTTGTTTGGTCCCATCACCCATCGCTCAGTAAGCTAAACCTATTGGGGTTAATAATTCAATTATATTTATTGGGATTATTTTTACTTTGTTTAAATAAAATAATGAATAAATTTCATTAAAACAAGGTAATGCTCTAGTTGTAAAATAAAAACTAGTATAAACTTTATTTGTTTTTTTGATGAAAAGATTCGTTTTTGTGTGGTTTTATTCTTTAAAAAAAAAGCACAGTAATCTTTAAATAAATAAAATAAATGGTTTAAATAATCTAATTGAACTTTACCTTGTTTAAATTGTAAATGAGCATTTTTACCTTTTGGCAATTTTCTAATTGAGAGGTCACCAAAACCTATACCTACTATTATTTCTTTTATATAATTAGGTAAATTTATTGAAGCTCGTTCTTTTTGAGTAAGGCTTTTACTTTTTAAATGTTGGAAAATTAAGAATTTAAATTTAAAATTTTAGTTTGTTTCATTATTAAAAATTTAAGGGATTTTTAATCCTAATAAAAATTTTAAAATACTATATTATATTTTTCTACAAAACACAAACATTATGTTGTACTCTGAGCAACCAGCCCTTTTAATAATTATGGCACTACTAAACAAAAATAAAATATTTTAAAAATTAAAGTTAACTTACAAAATTTTTATTAAAAAATTATACAGAATTTAATAGTGCTTTCTTATATCATAGAAAATAACGCACGAATAAGATCAGTATACGAGCTCTTCACCTCATGGCCTGAGCAAAAATATCGAAATCCAGATTTGAACTGAAGATAATTTTTTACAAGAAAATCGTTTTACCAATTAAACTATTCCGACAAAAAAAAGCATTTTTATACAAATGTATTCTTATTCTTAATCTTATTTTAATAATAAAAAATTTTAATAGACCAGAACCAGTATACTATAATATAATTTTAAACTATTATATATTTTTAATTTTTAATCTTATAATTTAATTTGTTATATTTATGTCGTTATTGATTTCTAAAGGGCATAATCAGTAAGAACTCCATTATCATCATAAATGATAAATGAATGATCTTTTATTGAATAATAGAATAAATAACTAAGTTATAAATTTCTTGATTTATTTAAGAAAAAAATAAATATTACCGTCTGATAATACTTCTATATCTTTTTTCATTTGGTAATTTTAATTTAATTTATTTTAATCAGGAATAAAGATCTTAAAAAGGTATTAAAATCTTAACCTTTAGTTTTAACGACGATTTACCTCCATATATTTTTTTATTCTTCTAATAGGATATGTACACTTTAAAAAACTTTAAAAAACTTTATAAATCTTTTAAATTTATTTTTAATAATATATTAAAATAAATTTAAATTACCTAATATATAATTATAAAAATAACTTATTAAATATTAAAATTATTAATAAATTTATTATTTAAGTTTAAATTGTAATTTATCCTATGAATTAAATTTTGTAAAATAAATTTTCCTACATTTTAATATAAATTATAAATTAAAAAAATTAAAATTTGACCTTTCTTTTACTAAATTCATTTATTTTTATTTTTTTCTTTCCTTTCTATTTTTCTATCTTTCTATCTTTCTATCTTTCTATCTTTCTATCTTTCTATTTTTCTATTTTTCTATTTTTATATAGAAAAAAAAAGACAGGCAGACAACAATAAAACTTTAATTTAACTTAAAAAATTTTATTAACAGTATTTATTTTATACTTTATTACTATTAATATTACTTTTTATATTTATTCCTTTTATATACTTTATTTATATTTATTCTATCTTTGTTCTTATATTTTCTTGCCTATAAAACAAATAAAATTAATAAATTAAGAATACATTTAAATATGAATATACAAGTCTTAATAAAGACAAATAAAATTATTAATTAAAATTAATTTATTCAAATTATACTATATCTCAATTATAATATTATTTTATTTTTTAAACTTTATTTAAGTATAATGGTTTAAACTTTTTTTTAATTTTTAATATTTATTTTTTATTTTCTATTTTCTATTTTTATAATTTATTTCATTTAATTTAGTAAAAACGATAGCAATTCGATTCTTTTAATTGGTAGTGGTGAATAAAATTGAATTTAATAATTAAGTTAAATAAAAAAATATTTATTTATGCCAATGATTAAACTGTACCGATAATAGATTAATAATTTTTATAAATAATTAATTCAATTCTTAAAAATAAAAAAAATATAAAAATATAGAAGAAATAGATCAATTTTTTTGAATTGAAAATAAAAAATTAAATAAAATCTATCGGAATTAAGTAGCAAAGAAGGAAAACCATTGCAAACCGTCCCATTTTCCTTCAATATAGGTAATGCTAAGAATAGTATATTTTTTTTTAATATATTAAGAGGGTAATAAGGCGAACTTGGGAGTTAAAAATGTAAAAAGTAATATAATGTTATTAAAAAATATACAAGCTTATACTAAAACCTTTGGTATTACAATTCCAATGATTAATTTAATTTTAGCACTAGATTTCACTTTAAACTTAAATATCACTTTATTATTTACAAAAATTTTATTTTTTTATTACTTATTTATAGTATGTTTTTTTCTATATATTTTTACTTTTATAAAAAAGTAAACATAAAATAAATCAAGAATATATTAGTAAATTTAAAGATAAAGAATTTAATTTATTTAAAGAATCTTTATTTAAATTTTATTCCTCAACTTTAATTATTTTATTTTACTTTATATTTAAACACAATGGACTAAATTATTTATTAATTTTAAATACTTATTTTATTTATTTATTAGTAACTATTTTTTTTATTTATTCTATTTTATTCAGTAATTATTTTAATTTAAAATTATTTAATTTATACTTAGTGGTAAAAAAAAATATTTATTTATTTAATAATACTAACTTTAATTTCTCTTCTTATAAAAATGTAAATAGGTTTAATATTAATGGTTTTTCTTATATAAGAAATTATAGTACTTTTATTGATCCTTCAAATAAATTAACTAATCAAGATACTTATAGTGACTCTGAAGTAATTAAAAATGAAAGTTAAGTTTCTAACCCAAAAGGAGAAAACTTATTAGAAATTAAAAATTTTAAAAACAAATATAAAGGAGGTTACTTAGGGTATCAGAACATTAAAAGTTTTGGTGATGTTTCACATTTAAATATGGCTGGTGCAGATAAAGAAGGATCTAAAGAAATTAGAATGTATGCAAATTTATTAGAAGATCAAATTAAAAATTATTTAAATGATATCCCTGAAGATATTACTTATTCCGTTCTACCGGTTTTAAGAACATTACTTGAAGATGGGAATTATAAAACTATTACAATCTCTAGAAATTCTATTAAAATAACTCGATTTACTTCTACAAAATTATTAGCTTCAAAATTAATTGAAGACGTTTTAAATGCTGTTTTTATTTATGACCTTAGAGGTGTAGATATGGTTTTATATATTTTAGATAGACCTTGGTTAAGTGAAAAAGACTTTAATACTGATATGTCTAAAGTTACAGAAGTTTTAGATAACCAAATTGAAAAAGAACTCTATTCTTGGTCCAAACTATCAGATTTAAATACCTCGGATAAGGTAAATAGGCTTAAAAATTATAAATATAGAAATAATTTAATGGATAATTATGGAGATCCTGTTTACGATAAAGATAAAAATTTAATTGGATACCAATTAAATGAGTTTGAGTATGCTACAATAGAAACATATTATAATGAGGATAATCTTTTAAGTAATAAAATTTTAATTAAAGATTTTAACTTAGAAACACTTTCTTTTGAAGGAGAAGCTTTAATAACTTGAACAGATACTAAATTAGGGTTAGGTTTTATTAGAGAGTTAAATAATTCTTTATATTTTTATGACCAATATAATAATTTAATAAATATAAAAATAAAATATAATCAACCTAAATTTCCTGTGTATAAACCTGAGACTAATTTAAATGATAGGATAGGATCAATAGATTTAGAAACTTTTGGAACTAATTTAGTATTAGGACATCACCAAGTTTATGCAGCGGGATTTGCTATTAAGGGTCACACTGAATTAAATTATATAAAACTTGGTGAAACAAGTGAACAATTTGTAATTAGTTTTTTTTTAATAGTATTTTTAATAGTCCAGATTATGATTTAAATAATTATACTTTTTATGTTCATAATTTAGGAAGATTCGATGCTATTTTTATTTTAAAATCTTTAGTTAAAATTAAAGATATTACAATGATCCCCGTATGAAAAGATAACGCTATTTTATCTTTAACTATAAAAAAATTAAATAAAAAAATTATTTTATTAGATTATCTCCAATTAATTCCAGATAAACTAGAAAATATTTTAATCTCATATAAATGCAAAACAAAAAAAGGGTAAATTCCCCTATAATTTTGTTAATAAAAATAATTTATTTTATAAAGGAAATAAGCCTCCTAAAAAGTCTTTCCACGGGATTTAGGATAATGAATATTATTCTATCCCTGAAAATAATTGGGATTTAAAACAAGAAACTTTAAGTTATTTAAAATCAGATATCGAAGGGCTTTTAGAAGTAATACTAAAATTTAGAGATAATATTCATAATAAATACCAATTAAATATTACTAAGTTTAAAACACTTCCAGGGTTAGCTCTAGCTGCTTATATTTCTAAATATATCCCAAATAATTTAAAACCTAAATTAAAAACAATTAAAGGTAACTTGGAATCAATAATTAGAAAAAGTTATTTTGGAGGTAATGTTGAAGTTTATATTAATAAAATAAATAACGGGTTTTTTATACGATATGAATAGCCAGTATCCTGCTGCAATGCTGCTGGATATGCCAATAGGTGACCCTGTCCTATCCCTCGAAACAAACCTAGACAAAATATTTGGTTTTGTTTATGGAGAAATAACGGCACCTAGTTAACAAAATTTAAGAGTTCCCTTCATCCAATCTAAAGACCCTTTCGGTAGAATGAATACTTGCCCTAGAGGTAAATTTAAAAGACTTATATTCAGCTAAGAAATTAAATATGCTTTAAATTACGGTTATAAAATAAATATTGAATACTGCTACTTATTTGAAAGAGGAAAAGGCTTATTTAGTAAATATGTAGAAGATCATTTCAATATTAGACAATCTTCTAAAGACCCTCTCCAAAAGGCAATAGCCAAATTATTTCTTAATTCACTCTATGGACGAATGGGTATGAAGGAAATAGAGAGTGTTCTTAAAATAGTTGATAAAAAAGAAGCTGAGTACTTAGATAAAAATACTAATATTACTGTATTGTCAAAGTTAGCTGAAGATAAATTTATAGTTAGATTTAATGGTCAAATAGCTGACAATATAAGAAAACTTTATAAGTCTGACCCTTTAATCGCAGATAAAGATAAAATGATATATTATACTAAAGAAGATTTGAGAAAAACAGGATTAAATAAAAAAATAAACGTCCTTTCTGCGGTTCATATTGCCGCAGCAATTTCATCTTATGCAAGGATTTTAATAAACGATTATAAAAACATACCAGGTAATCCTTGCATAATGAGTGATACTGACTCAGCAGTACTACCTAAACCTTTACCAGGACACTTGGTCGGTAATGGTTTAGGTCAAATGAAGCTAGTCAGCGAAATTAAAGAAGGTATCTTCATAAAAAAAAAATTATATTATTTAAAGGATCACAACGACCTAGAAGTTATTAAATCTAGCGGGGTTAGCTCAAGTAGATTAAGTTATAATAAATTTAAAAATTTATTAAACGGGGAGTCTGTCGAATTAATAAGAACTAATTTTAACGTAGACTGAAATGGAATGAGTATTAATTTAGTAAGTTCTAAAATAATTATTCAAGGTTTAAACGGGGATATCAAAACAATATATAATACAAAAGATTCTAACTTTAAAGCTGTCTCCTTTCCTATTAAAAAAAATATAATAATTCATCCTTCATATTTAAATAATTTTGAAAGCATAGAAAATAAAAAAATAAAAAATAAAATAAATAGAGGCCCAGAATTCTCGTATATTGAAATTATATTTTTTATTTTATTTATTGCGTTATTTATATCTATTTTAGGTATATTATTATACCAAATTTATTAGTTAATAAATAATTAATTAAATTACTCTTAAACTTTAATTGCTACTTACTTTAATATCTAACACTTTTTTTTATATTACGGCTATACCGATTCTTAAAGGAATAAAATTAAGATTAAATTAATAATATTTTTTGTTAATTGTATAGTCAAGTAATTTAGAGGTATGTCCTAGAGTTTAACATTAGGTTAATAAATAGGTCAATAGTTTTTTATAAATAAAATTATTATTTATTTTATTTTTGTTTATTAAGACAATAATCAAATATTTTATTTATAAAACATAAACTATTCAAGGACTAATTTAAAATTTAAGATTTAAATTTAAATCTAGAATTAAATTAATAATATAAAATTATTAATATCGAAACAATAATTATTATTATAAAAAAGATTTGTTTCCTAAGAATTTTAACCTAGTTCCGCATTGATTAAAAAATAATAAAAAAAAAATTAATTATATAAAAATGATAAAATTTCTAACACTCCGAATAATAAGATGAAGATTAAAAAGTACTTTACCTAGAATTAGTAGTAGGCTTTATACTAAATTATTTTCTTTAACATATAAATTTTTTTATCTAATAAAGCCCTCACAACTGTGAGTAATAATATTAGCTTTATTAAATAAAGCAGATTTAACTAAATTAATTAGTATACCATCTATTTTTATGTTATTCAGTACTCTACTTTCTGAATCGGATCCCGAAAATTTAAGTAAACCATTAGATAAAAATCTTTTAAATGCCAAGTTAACTGCTCAAAAATTTAATGAACCTGAGAATAATTGAGAAGGTTTCTTTTGAGTCTTAATTATTCTTGCTTTAATAAAAAGATTAATCACTAAGATATTTAAATTACTGTGAATCCCTTTTAAATTAGCTTTTATTTTTTATACGTTAAAGTATTTAGGATATGACTTTTCTTATCTTTTTGATACTTTAAATAATTTAAGTTTAGGTGTTATAGATTGATTTTATGATAATATAACTAAATTTTTTAATTTATTTAATAAAAATGATAAAAATAATTAAATATATTTTTAATTGGGTATTCTGAGGGTTATTCTACCAAATTTTACTCAATTATAATTATAAGACAATATTTGATAGCTTTACCACCCTATTTTCTACTTTACCTTTTAGAACTCTTTTAAAGTTTATCTCTGATTTAATTAATAATAGATTTTCTAATAACAATATTTTTAGATTAATAAACTTACCCGAAGGGTTAAATGTGAATATATTATTTGATAATAGTTCAAAAAGATTTTTCTGATCATGTTTTATTTTTTTTATTTTAGTACACAGATGACTCTTAATCTTTAAAAATTTAATTTTATTGCCTTTCAAATGAGGAATTTATTCTTTTATTTACTCCCTAATAGGCTTTGATGTTAATTGATTTTTAAATCTTTTTAATTTTTTTTCAATAAATATTCCAGCCTGGGTATACCTCCAATATTTAATCCTTTATAATAATTGACTAAACTGGTGGCGGTATACTGTAAATGTAAAAAACTTACGAATTATGCCTTTACCCGAAAGAAAATCTATAAAATTAATTGAAACTGAAAAATCTGAATCGGTAGACTCTAATGATATTACAATTAATAAAAAAAAATTAATAATTATATTAGGGGTTATAACCTTAATTGGTGTGGGTATTTGGTATTGATATTACTATAATGGGGCAAATAATGGAGGAGGTAACCCAACAAATCAGAATCCGATAGAAATTTTTAATAATCAAACTGGTGATGTCGTAGATCCTACGACATTAACTGATGCAGAAAGATTAGAACTTGTAGATAGAGCCAATAGATTAAGGGATGCTGGAAGGATTACTAATCCGGAACATAATGATCTCCTAAACACAATATTATCTCCAGCACCCTCTTATGAAGCTAGCTCTAATCTTATCGAAACTTCTAATACTTCAACAGCCCCAACAAACCCTGAGTATAGTCAATTTTTCTCTGAAAATAATCCAGTAACAAATGATAATTCTACAGCATCAGGATCTGGTAATAGAGAAACTACTGTTGCTGTAGAAGTTATAAATGATACTCAGGGTGATATACCAGAAATTACAGTAACCCCGGCTTCGCCTGTTGAAAGCCCACCTACTACCACAGAAAGGCCTTTGTCACCAACAGGAAGTACCGATTCAAGTGAAACTATAAGACCTTTTACTTACAGAGGGCCAAATGAATCGGCTAGGTATGCAATTCCAAGAAGGCCTTTCGATCCAGTATATAGAAATAATAATAATTAATTATAATTTATTTAAAATTTACAAAATATTTCAAACCAGTCCCATTTCTTAGTTAAATATCTAATTAAAATATTTATAGTTTATTAAATTTAATTATAATCTAATTAAATAATAAATTATTGGCAGTTATATTATTTATAAAATTAATAAAATTTTAAACCAATAATATAATTATGGTAAATATAATTATACTTTAAATTAATTTATATTTACTTAAATAAAAGTTGTACGTTAATGATAAAATTAGTTATCTTTTTTTTTTGATTGTGATAAATATATATTTATCCTTAGTTTAAAACTTACTGTAAGAATACCTTCGCGGTCTTAGTATAAAATTTAACGACCCTCCCTTAATATTCAACTATATTTTTAATATAGATTTATTTAATCTACAATTATTTATTAATAATCCCTACCCGTTAAAAATGAATAGAACTTTTAAATCTATTCTAATTTTGTTAAAAGTTATATCAATTTTTTAATTTATATTTTATTTATTTTTATTTTACTTACTTAATACCCCCAAATTAACTTATTGTTAATTTGGGGGTATATGGGGGATATTTCATTAAATGAAATAAATAAATATTTATAAAATAAATATTTTAAAAAATAAAATAAATATTAAATTATTATTATACTGAAATACTGAATGATTATAATAGTAATTTATGATAAATAAATTACAAAAGAAAAAAAAAAAAAAAAATATTAAATTATTACTTAATTTTAATTAATTTAAATTAGAGATAAATTTATTTTATTATTAAATGGTAAAGAAATAATAACCCAGACATCAAATTTCCGATTAAGTTGAAAAAAATTTACTTTAAGATTATCTAAAAAAGAAATAAAATCTAAAGGACTCATAGGTCCTAAAAAAACTATCTGGAGTATTAATGATACTAATTTTAAATATATTTAAAAAACTATAAAATACCCTATTATCAGCTACTCGCCTTCTAACTCACCAATAACTTTAAAAGAAAAAATATTTTATCCTTCTATTTTAAAAGAAAAAACCTATACTGATAATATTTACAAAGATATTAATATTTCTTCAGTAATTATAGATACTTCAGCTAGAGATTCAAAATTCGTTAATTATATAAAAAAAATAACTAAAAAATCTACTGCTAAATTAAGTTCAATACTTAATTGGGTTAAGGATTTTTTATTATAAACCTTATTAAATAACTTAACCAAGGTAAACCTTTTTAGGTTTAAATTAAAACAAAAATTAAAAGTAAACGATACCGCAAAATATACTTACTATTTAAATGAGAAATTTTAATTTGTATTTTATTTTATAAAACGCTTAGACAAATTTTCCAATTACTGACCCTTTTTTCTTTTCAATTATAACAAATATTACTGTTAATCAAGATCAACCCATTATTTTCAAATACTAACCCCTTTTTTTTATATTACGGCTATACCGATGCTTTCTTATAAAAAAAAATAAATATTTGATTGTTTTTTTAAGAATAAAAATAATATAGTCAAGTAATTAAGAGGTATATCCTAATATTAAAAATATTTTATAGTTAGGATAATTGTTTTTTATTTATAAATAATTAAAATTTATAAAGTATAAACTTTTCAAGGATTAAATAAAATTTTAGATTAAATTAGTAAACTTAAAATTATCTTTTTAATATTAACTAATACTGAAGTAATGTTTATTATAAAAAAAAAGATTTATTTCCTAAAATTTTAAAGTTAATTCCGCATTGATTAAAAAAATAAAATAAAAAAATTAATTATAATTAAATGATTAAATTCTTTACACTTAGACTACTAAGATGACAATTAAAAAGTACTTTACCTAAAATAAATAAAGTTTTATATAAGAGACTTTTTCTTTTGTCATATAAGTTTTTTATTTATTTAAAACCTTCTCAATTATGGGTTATAATATATGCGCTTTTAAGTAAAAGCGATTTTAAAAAATTATTAAGTATACCCTCAATGTTTTTATTATTTAGCTCTTTATTTTCAGACTCAGAGTCCTTTAGCAGTACTTTAAGTACTCATGCATTGCATGCTAAATTAGATGAAAATAAATTTAATGAGTCTTATAATAAATGAGAGAGTTTTTTCTGAGTAATAATAATAATGGCTTTAATAACGAGATTTATAAAAAGTTTATTTAAGTGATTATGAATACCTTTTAAAATAGCTTTAATTTATTATATTCTCAAATATTTTGGGTTTGATTTTTCAAACTTGTACAATATATTAAATACTTTAAGTCTAGGTGTTATTGGTTGATTTTACGAAAAAATAATTAGTTTTTTTAAATGATTTAACAATAATGATAAATAGAATAATTAGATTAATATTTAATAATGTTATTTGAAGATTAATTTTTAGAAATTTAAGTAGGATTGATTTTATGAATATTTTAAATTTTCTAACCAACTTAGTACTAACTATGTCCCCAATAAATTTATTGAGGTTTATAATAAGTTTAGTAACTAACACTATCTCAAATAATATTTTTTTTAGTATGATTGCTTTAACAACTGGGATAAATATAAATACATTTACGAATACAAGAATAAAAACATTATTCTGACTATTCTTTGTTTTTATAATAACTCTTTATAGAACTTATGTATTATTTAAAAAAATATTTTTGTGACCCTTTAAATTAGGTGTTTACACCTTTATAGGGGCTATTTCAGGCTTAGATTTAACTTGGTTCTTAGGGTGGTTTGATTTCTTTACTTTAAACATTCCTAAATGAGTTTATGTACAGTACTTAACGTTATATAGTAATTGAATAAATTGGTGATATAATACTGGGCATATAAAAAACTTAAATACTGATTTATTGCCTTCAATAAAAAATATTTATAAACTTGAAGATACAGATGAACCAGCTGAAAGTAGTAATAAATATTTTAATAAAAAAAATATTATTATTGCTATTACAGTTATTTCTTTAATAGTAGTAGGCGCAGGTATTTGGTACTATATTTATAGTGGTAACACCGGTGCAGGAGGTGGAGGAAATCAACCTAATCCTCCCAATACTGTATTTGTTAATAACCCACCTGCACCTAATGTCTCTTCAGTGCCGAGTGGCTCTAACTCTCCTGTGGTGGCAGCGGCTTTAGATAACCCACACCAAATTAATATTAACGATAATCAAATAATTGATACTAACTTTAGGGTTAATCCAGGCGTAAGATATAATCCCATTAATTCTAATTTAATTGATAGATTAGAATCTTTAAGAAATGAGGGTAAAATTAGTCCAACCGAAGAAAGATCTTTACTAGATCAGTTTTTAAGACCTGGACCTAATGAAGCAGGTAGCTCAGGGCTAACAAATGTATTTGAAGATTATGCTACAATCGAAAGATCTGATAGCCCTATACTACCTGATAGCCCGATTTTAAGATCTGGTGAACAAACTTTAAGACCGAATAGCCCAACAGGATCAACTGATTCTTCGGATACAATAACGGCTCATTCCGGTCCTAAAGATAAGGTTAAAGCTGTCATAATAAACGAATTCTTAAGAAGAAATAATAAATAAAATAAAAATTATTAGTATCATCTCCTCGAAAAAGAACTACTAATAGGATAATTTTTATTTATTATTAAATATATTTAAAATTTACAAAATATTTAAAACCAGTCCCTTTATTAAGTTGGATCTCTTATAAAAAGATTTATAGTTTATTTTATTATTTAATATAATAATTTAAAAATAGGTAAATATGTTTACCCTTGTTAAAGTATATTTTTTTTAATTATACTTTATCATGATAAAAGTTGTACGTTAATGATAAAATTAGTTATCCTTAAATGTTTTGTTGTGATTTTTTATAATCCTATGTTTATCAATCTTCCTCCTACCGAGGCTCCCTAATATTTATTAATAAATAAAATTTCATTCCAAGTAAAACGGTGTGATAAAATAATTTAAATATTATAAATAGAATGTTGAAAGGTCTACGAATTACAGTCTTTAGAAAATAATAAAATTATTTAATCTTATTATTAAATAATAATTGTATTAAATTTTATGATTCTTTTCTTTTTCTTTAAATTTATTACCATAAATTTATTTAAATCTTTCAGTATTTCAATACAATAATAATTTATAATTAATTTTATTTATTTAATTTTTATTTCCTCAATAATTTATACATTATTATTTTATTTTTAATTTATTTTATTTATTTATATTAATTTAGATTCATTCTATTATACCCCCATTAATAATTTTGTAAAATAATATTATTTTACAAAATTATTAATTATTAAACCTTAAAATTGCAAAGGGATTTAGTTTCAGTGGTAAAACGTTAATGTCTCCACACATTAAAAGCACGCGTTCAAATCGCGTAATCTCTAATTGTCCCTTTTTAGTATAATAAAACAAACAAAAAGGGATTTAACTTATTTTTATTTTATTTTTTTTAATTCATTCTGTAATTCATACTAATACTTTTTAATTAGTAAAGGACTTAAAATACGCCTCAAAGATCCTTGGAATGATTAAAAAGATGGCGTAAAACCGACCCATTCTATCTTTTAAATTATAAAAAAAAAAATTGTAAATTTTAATTATTTAAAAATTCATAATTTTGTATATAACATTTTCCCAATTTATCTGTACATATTTGTTTTCTATTTAATTATTTAAAAATATTTTAATTCTAATAATAATCAATATAATGATTAATTAATTTATTAATTATATTTAATTAAAAAATCCATATAATCTTATTTTATTTATATTTTGTATATTTTTTTTTTATTCTTATAATAATCCATATACCTTTAAAAAATAATTATTTATTTTTATTATTAAATTTCCCTCAAGATTAAATTTAACCTAAACACTTTTAATAACCCAAATCAACCACTCTAAGACTTTATTTAACTAAGAAAATAACGTACAATTTATTTTTTTATTTAACTTATTCTAAAAATCAATTCATTTAAATATTTTTAGAAAACTTAACTAATAAATCCTTTAATTACATTATTTTAAATAAAATTAAAAAATAAAATTAAATAATTTTAATCCTGAAGTATACTCCCTATTTTTAATTGTTATTTATCAAATAATCATAATTTAAAACAAAAATCTTTAAAATTTAAAAAATTTACAGGATATAGGGTACAGGATACAAGATACAAGAAGAATAAATATTTTATATATTTAAATTTAGACACTAAGAGGATTCGAACCTCTGATAGGAGTATTAACAGTACTCTGCATTTGCCACTTTGCTATAGTGTCCAACAAAAATAAAATTTTATGCCTACTATAAATATAAAAATATTAAAAATATAAAATAATTGAAAATTTTTATTAAATTTAAATTAATAATATATTAAATAAATTTATTTTTAATAGCGTTTACTGGAACAACGAAGTAAAATTTGTTTATTATAATATCCCTTTTTTATACACTAAATTTATACACTAAAATTTTGTTATTCAAAACATTATATTTAAATTAAAATTTAAACTAAAAAAAAAAGGGAGGTAAAACCTTTCATTAAAAATTTTTTATTAAGCTTAAATTTTTACTCCTAATAAATTTCTGGTAGGCGCGACTCGAACACGCTATATGTCTTACACCCAAAGTAAGTGACCAGCCAGTTAGTCATCTACCAGTGTTAATTAGATTCAAGAGATTATTTTTTATATTAATACTTTTTACAATAATATTTATTTTATAAAAATAAATTTAAAAAAGAAATAACCTATTACTAGATACTTAATTTTTTGTCTAATTCTTAATTCCTAATTCCTAATTCCTAATTCCTAATTCCTAATGATTAATTCCTAATGACTAATTCCTAATTTTTTTTTATTAGGATAAAATAGAATAAAGCAGTTATCTATTAAATATTTATTAAAATGAAATTAATTTTCTATATTAAGTTAATTTTTGTTTAATTTAGTATTTTAGTATTTTATATTTAATACTACTTACTTTTAATAAAATTTCTTTTCAATTTTATTAAACTTTAATAAAATTTATTTAACTAATTATTAGTTAACCTTTATTTTATTACATAGAAAAAGAATAAACAAATTTTAGCTTTTAATAAATTTTCTTCCTCTTCCGACTGCTTATGGCTTATGGTTAAAGTTTTAATTTTATTTAAATTTTATATAATAAAAATAATAAAAATAATAAATTACTGATATGTATTAATGTTATTAAAATTATTAATGTTATTAAAATTTTTAATGTTATTAAAATTATTAATGTTATATAAATAAAAAAAGGGTTGATCTTTTGTTATACCTTCATTTAATTTATATTTATCACAACCTAAAGACTCGTTTATGTGATCCTAAGCTGTGATATATTTATAGATTTCAAATTCTGTTAATTTATATTTTTTATGATATAATTCTTGTATTTCTATATAACTTAATGTTTGTGATATTAATAGGTTTTTTTTATTGATTCTACGTAATTTAAGTAATGTCATGGTAAAATTGAATTTTTCATGTTTGTATATTTTGTTTAAAATTTTTTATTTATAAAAAAAGAGTCTTTGTATATTATAATTAACTCTATATCTAGTTTAAAAATAATTTCTATATTTTATATAAATTATTTGCTTAATTAAAGTAATATAAATTTTTTTATGTTATATTTAAATTATTTTATTATTAATTACTTATATAGAAATCTCCTAAATTTAAGTAAACTTTACCTTTAAAATTTTTATCCCTTTTCTGCTTATAAATAAAAAAAATAAATAATAATAAGTATTTTTTTAAGACTAAAATATTTAAAGGAAAATACTAATTCTGTAATAGTTAGAGTGTAATATTAATAGTTATTAACATAAATTAATTTAGGTTGGGTTGGGTTCATACTTAAAATATAAATAAATAATTATTTTGATAAGTATGATTAAAATCCCGTAATGGAGGGATAATCCCCTTAATGGAGGGTTATAGGGTTATAGGGTTATAGGGTTAGGGTTAATAATTATAAAATTAAATAAATGTATTGTGTAAGATATAATAAATAATTAAAATAAGTACCGATTCTAATGGGCTGCTCCTTCTTAAAGAATAGCCAATTAAATTAATAAAATAAAATCACATCTTACGTTTGACCTATAAAGGCCAATAGGAATCGGATGAATCGAACATCCACCTAGATAAAGACGAAAATCTTGTACTAACCTTTGTACTAAATTCCTTAAATATAAAATAAACTAAAATATCATTCTTCTTTTAAAATATTTTTATTTCGATAAAATTACTATTTAAGACCTTTTTCATAATCACTGGAGGTACTTTTAAATTATAAATTTAATTATATCACCTTCCTATTAAAAGCTATTAATTTATTCTTTAATCAAATTTACTTATTAATTTAAATAATTTAGTTCCGCTAGTTATTTTTATTGCTAAAAAATAAGTAAATATTTTATTAAAGTTTTTTCTGAGGTTAGTTAAAAATTTAAATATGCAATACTACTAGCGCTAAATGTTATAACAGTATTGTCCTAAATTTTAAAATACTTTTATTTAGGTATAAATTATTTAGAAATATTTAACTATTATGTCTTTAGAGACAAAACAATTTTAAAAAAACATGATATTAACAATAACAAATATATTTATAACCAGCGTGGAATTTATTACCACATTTTACCTTTATTTTTATTATTATATTCTATTTCTATTTTATATTTATTAACTTATTTATTTAAGAATAAACAAAATAAAAACAATGTAAACATAGAATATTTAAGTCTTATAAAAGACAAATAATTTATCTTATTTAAAAATTATTTATTCCAAATTTATTATACCTCGTTAATAATTTTATTTATTTACTTATGCTATTGAAAAAAAAATAATTATTTATTTAATTTAAACTTAGAATTATTTTATTTTTTATTTATTAATTTAATTATATACACTATTTTATTAAGAGACAAATTTAATTTAAAATTATTTAATTTATATAAAGAAATATTTAAATTTATTAATATTTTAAATAAAATTAACTTTAACTTTGAAACACCTATTAATTCAAGCTTAAAAAATAAAATTATTAATTTTAACCATAATATTTACTCTCATGCTAGAGCTTTTAGTAAAAATATAAAAATTAAAGACGAAAAATCAAGTTATTCTAAATATAATTTATTTTATAAAGATGGTAATGATTTTGTGCTTGAAAGCATAGAACCAATAGCAAAATTAGATCTGAGAGACATAGAAAGCGATTTTAAGTCTAATCCAGAAATAGAAAGTGTTACACCTGCAGAATGGAGAAAATTAGTTACTACTGATACTGAGTATGCTATAAAAATTATTAAACATAAAATATTTAAAGATATTAAAGACTTTAGAGATACTTTCTTATTTTTTTATAGGACGAGGTGGTTTAATCGGTTATACTAATTTAAGTGTAATAGGTAATGTTTCTGAATTAATTGATTTAAACCTATTTGAATTACAATTAGAAAAATATAATTTAGAAATTAAAATTATTTAATATTTTAAAGAATCTAGCTCTGCAGCTGAGTATATGGTTTATTATGTAATGCCGGTTTTAAGATGAGAATACGAAAGCGGTAAAGGTCATTCTTTAACTATAGGTGACTCAATAAAAATAGTTAAAGATTCTGATCATACTTTAATAGCGAATAATATTGTTAATGAAATGTTTTAAACTTTAAGTTACCCTGATCTTAATGGTTTTAATATTTTTTTATTGCTAATGAGTAAACCTTGGATAAGAGTCGACGATATTGATTTAAATTTATTAAGCATTATTTGCGAATTTGAAGCCCAATTAGAAAAGGAAATATCGTCTACAATTAAAAAAAATAAAAAAATAACAAATTATTATAAAAATCTCGCAAATAAAACTAATTTTATTATTTTAAATAACCCGATTAGAAAATTTGGTACAACTTCCCTTAAGAAAAAATATAATAATGAGATAGAAAGTAATGATAATTTCGTAGATTTTATTAATTTGACTGAATCTGAGTCAGATAAAAAAATTATTAAAAATTTTAAAAAAGTATTTGGTGGTGGTTACTTAGGCTATAAGCACGTTCATCATTTTGGAAGTGTTATTTATGACTCTACTGTTCATCTGACTTATAGAATACTTGATTTAGAAAATAAAATTATTAATTACCTAAGCGAAATACCTGACGAAGTAGTTTATTAGGTGTTACCCGTGGTAAGATGACAAGATTCTAGAGGAGAGTATAGATCTTTAACCCTATCAAAGTCTATTAAATTAACTAGAGATACAAATCTAAAATTATTAGCAAAAAAAATCGACATAGACCTAACCGAGATCTTATTACTTTATGAATTAGCAGATACTAATATTGATTTTTATTTACTAATTAGACCTTGAATAAACTATGATGATTTTAATATGGATAAAGCAGGACTAACAAGTGTATTCGACGAACAAATAGAAAAAGAACTTTCTTCTGGAATAAATGAAAGTTATCCAGAAAAAAAAAATAGTACAGGAAAAGCTTTGAAGATAAAAACCTATGATTATGAAAATGTTTTTATGAATAATTACGGAGAGTCTATTTTCGATAAAATAATAATTTAATAGGTTATAAATTGGTTAATAGTGAATATGCTTCTATTGAGACTTATTATAATGAAGATAATTTTCTATGTAATAAAATTTCTATAAAAGATTTGGATAAAGATAATTTAAATTTTAAAAACGACGAATTTATTAATTGAGTAGAAATAAGAACTGAGTTTGGTTTTATAAGAGAATATAATTAAAAAAATATTTTTATGATACTAATAATAATTTAATTAAAGTTGAGGTACTATTTAAATGTAACAAGTTCCCGCCTTTTAATAAAACCCTTAATTTAGATAGCAAGATAGGTTCTATAGACTTTGAAACCTATGGCTTAAATTCAGGTATAAGGTCTCATCAAGTCTACGCTGGGTTGGGCTGTCAAAAACTCTACAAAATTATTTTACATTAAAAATAAAAAAGGAGAAACTAGTTAAGCATTCGTAAACAGAATATTTGAGAATATGTTTTAAGATAAAAATTTAAACGGTTATACCTTTTACACTCACAACTTGGGTAGGTTTGACTCTATGTTGATTATAAAATCTCTTATACTAAATAAAGAAGTAGAGTTAACACCTATCTGAAAAGAAAATACTATCCTGTCCTTATCTATAAAATATAAAAAATTTAAAATAACTTTATTAGATTCTCTCCAATTAATACCTGGAACATTAGAAAGTATATTAAAATCTTTTAAATGTAGTTTACAAAAAGGCTTTTTTCCTTATAAATTTGTAAACAAAGATAATTTATTTTACGTCGGTGATAAACCATCAAAAGATTTCTATAAAGAAATTGAACTTTCGGAGTACTTGAAGGTTCCTAATAATAATTGAGATTTAAAAAAAGAAACTTTAAATTATCTAAAATAAGACTTAGAAGGGTCGTTAGAAGCAATGGTTAAATTTAGAGATAATATTTACAAAAAATATAATTTAAATATTACAAAATTTAAAACTTTATCTAGTTTGGCTATGGCTGCTTAAGGGTCTTCTTACCTCCCTGAAAACTTAAAATCTTAATTAAAGGTTATAAAAGGTGAATTAGAAAAGGAGATAAGAACTGCCTACTTCGGAGGTAATGTTGAAGTCTTTATAAATAAAATTTATAACGGTTATCATTACGATATTAATTATCAATACCCTAAAGCAATGTTAAATGATATGCCTTTAGGTGAACCTAAACTATCTTTAGAAAATAATCTAAATAATATATTCGGATTTGTTTATGGTGAAATTACAGTCCCAAATGAAGCTGATTTATTAGTACCTTTTATTCAACATAGAGAGTCTTATAATAAGAATGTCACATGCCCAAGAGGTAAATTTAAAAGACTTATAATTTAGGAAGAAATAAAATATGCTTATAAATATGGTTATACTATGGACATTGAATACTGTTATCAATTTAAGAGAGGTAAAGATTTGTTAAAAAATTATGTTATTGATCATTATGAGATAAAGAGTTCCACTCAAGATCCATTAGAAAGATTTATTGCAAAATTATTTTTAAATACTTTATATGGTAGATTCGGTATGAGAGATATAGATGACTATTTAAAAATAATGAGTAAAGATGAAGCCGAAGCTTTAGATAAATTGCTAATATTTCCGTAATATCCGAATTAACTGAGGATAAATATTTTGTAAAATATAGTGGGCAGGTTAGTGATAAGATTAGAAGTTTATATACAAAAGATCCTTTAGTTTTAAATAAAAATAAAAATAAAATTTTAAGTAAAAATGAATTTAAAGAATTTGGTTTGATAAAAAATTTAAAAACACCTTCCGCTGTACACATAGCCGCAGCTATCTCCTCATACGCAAGGGTATTAATTAATGAATATAAAAATATAACTGGTAACCCTGCGTTATGAGCGATACTGATTCTGCGGTATTAAGTAAACCATTACCCAACCATCTAGTAGGAGGGGAACTGGGGCAAATGAAGTTAGAACAACAGATTAAACAAGGTATTTTTATTAGAAAAAAATTATATTTTATTTTAAACTGTAATAATAAAGAAATTATTAAGGCAAGTGGTATTGACTCAAGAAAATTAAATCCTAATTAATTTATAAGACTATTAAACGGGGATAGTGTTACAATAGAAAAAACTAACTTCAATCCGGATTGAAAAACTTTAAATGTAAACGTAGTTAGTTCTAATGTTATTATACAAGGTTTAAAAGGACCGATTAAAACAATTTATAATACCCTCGATATCAATTTTAAATATATCTCATTTCCTATAAAAATCAATATTATTATCCACCCACTTTTCTCTTTAAGTTTGGATGATACTTATAATGATTACAAAAATAAAACTAAAAATAATAATACTAATATAGCTAGCTACTCATACTTAGAAATTTTATTTTTTATTTTATTTATAATTCCATTTATTTCTATTTTTGGTTTATTATTATATCAAATTTATTAACTAATAATTTATTAGTTAGTAACACCTAAATTTATAATAAATATTACTTTTAATCAAGAACAACCCCTTTTTCATTATAAAAATAAATAAAATATTACGGCTATACCGATTCTTTCTTATAAAAAAAAATAAATATTTGATTGTTTTTTTAAGAATAAAAATAATATAGTCAAGTAATTAAGAGGTATATCCTCATATTTTATTTAATTAATAGTTAGGATAATTGTTTTTATAAAATAATTAAAATTTATTATAAAATTTTAATTATAATAAATTTGAATTATTTATAAATATAGACTATTCAAGGACTAATTCTAATAAAAATTGAAATGAATAATAAAATTTGTTTATTAATTTAAATAAATAAAATAAAACATTATTCATAAAGAGATAAATAATTACTATTTCACAAAAGGCTTTATCTCGGATTAATTGTGAATTGGTTCCGCATTTATTTAATATATTATATTATATTATAAAAAAAATTAGTTATAAAATTATGATAAAAAATTTAGCTTTTAAAATTGTAAAATACAGGGTTAAATCTTATTTACCTTTGATTACTCCAAAATATTATTCCAAAATGTTTACTTTAGGTTATAAATTTTTTGTTTTTTTTAAAACCTTCTCAATTATTAGTAGTAATTCTGGCTTTATTAAATAAAACCGATCTTAAAAGTTTAATTAGTATTCCATCATTGTTTATTTTATTTAATACTGTTCTTTCTGATAATTATGAACCTAGATTAGATCAAAAAACTTTACTAGCCAGATTAGATGTTTATAAATTTACAAGAAGTGAAAAGAATTGAGAAAATTTTTTCTTAATTCTAGTTATTTTAGCGTTAATTAGAAGATTCACTACTACTTTATTTAAATTTATATGGATTCCATTTAAAGTTGCTTTACTTTATTTTTGGATTAAAACATTTTGGATGTAATTTTGACTACGCTTACAATATTTTAAATAATTTAAGTCTAGGAATAGTTGATTGATTCCATAATAAAATAACTAGTTTTTTTAATTTATTTAATTCAAATGATAAAAATCCTTAAAATTATAGTTTATTCTGCTTCTAATTATTTATTTTTTGATAGTTTAACTAAATCTAATTTTAGAATGTTTTTGGACAATTTTAACATCCACTTAAGAAGTTTAAATATTTTAAATTTATTTGAAGTGTTAAAAAATTTAACTACGAATAATTTACCTGAAAGTCCATCTTTAAGAGGTTTTTCAATTCCTTTTAATATAGATTTAAAACTTCTTAGTGACACTTCCCCTAAAATTTTATTTTTAATTGGATTTGTTTTTCTGTAATTGTTAATCGAGGGTACAATTATTTTAAAAAAAAAATAATTTTATGGCCTTTTAAACTAGAAATATTCTCCTTTGTTTACTCTGTGTTCGGTTTGGATGTATCTTGGTTTTTAAATATTTGAGATTTATTTTCTATTAATATCCCTCAATGAGTTTATGGACTGTATTTAACACTCTATAATAATTGGGTTAACTGATGGTACAATACTGGGGACATACAAAAATTTAAACAGTATTTCACCAATAAAATCTACAAAATTAAAAGAAGATTTAACGACAGATTTAATTGAGGACCAAACTAAAGGTACAGATAAAATATGGTATGTTGTTGGTGTAGTAGCAATTATAGGTGGTATTTGGTTTGCAGTGTGGTATTTTGAGTTATTTAATCCTAATCCTCCTGGTCCAGGACCTAATTCAGGTCCAATAATTTAGGCCTTATAAGTAAAATTTTAGGTATTATACCGCAGAGTTACCACATCAAGTTCAAAAAATAGATAATCAAACTAGAATCGTAGCGGATCCAATCCGAGAAATAAATAATTCTTGACAATTTAGGTCCGCTGCTAATGTAGAGCCTTCTACATCTTCATCTTCAAATCCTTGTGATTCTTCTTCTAATTCTGGAGCATCAAGCCCAACTAATTCAGATGGTTCTGGTGATATTATAACGAATTGAAACTTTAAACCAGGGTTTCTTAGAAAAAAAAATAATTTTAATTTTAATTTTAATATTTTTTTTTAATTAGTAATTTTCTTGCAAGGATGACTTACTAATTTTTTTTATTACTTTATTTTATTGATTAAAAATAATCAAATAATTTAATATTGGTAAATATATTTTATATCTATTTACTTAGTTAAAAGTTGTACGTTAATGATAATATTAGTTATCCTTACTTTTACTTTAGTGTAATCATTAAATTATTTAATGATTCTTAGTTTAATATTCACCGTTTAAATACCTCCAAATTTAAAAATAAATTTAAAACCCAATTAATTGAATCTTCGGGGTTAAAGAGAAAAAAAAAAGGGGGTTTATTTAAAATATATTATTTAAATTATATAAATTATTATATTTAATCTTGTTACCTTTTTCTACTACTACTTCTTCATCTTCTTCTTCTTCTTCTTCATCTTCTTACATATTTATGTAATAAATATATTTATTTATCCAGTGTATTAATACAATGTATATTTTTATTTAATTTATTTTAATATTTTTTTTTTAATTGATTTATTTTTAAAGGTTAAAGGTTAAAGGGATTGGTTTAAAGTAAGTGGGAATTTGGTTTAAGAGTTATTAAGTAATTAAGTATTTAAGTAATTATAATCTTTAATTTATTTTAAGATTAGATTTCCATCTTGGGAGGTAATAAGAAAATTAGCACCATATGCCTTAAATAAGAACTCACCAGACTTAAAGATATATTGACCATCGTCAAATTGGATTCAGTTTAAACTTAAATCCGATCTTTGATAGTTGAGGTAATATTAATTTATTTTATTTTTTTATTTATTTTCTTTTTTTATTTATTTTCTTTTTTTCTTTCTTTAATTGTAATTAAAAATCTGTCTCTAAATACTTTACCATTATATTTTACAAGGGTATTTCTGCTAGCTTTTAAATTTTTAGCAGCCTCAGAAATAGAATTATACTCTATTTTTTCTTTTGTAGTCATATTTTCAATTATAGTTATTTTTGTTAAAGAACTTAAAATTCTTCCTTTTAATTTAGCACTAATATTTAATTTAGTTTCATCACTAACGGACATTCATTTACGTGAATTTGCTTTTTGTAATATATTGTATTCAGGTTTTAATTCTTTAATATAATAATTTTCTTTTTTATTGAGGTGATTTTTATCACAAATTTCTAGAATTAAAAGAGAAAAGTTATTTAGATTTTTCTCCAATACTGCATTATAAATTTTAGACTTACCTTTAAGGTATTCTTTTTTAAAATTATAATAATAAGCTAATCGTTTTTTTAAATCTATACTTTGACCAATATATATTTTATTATTTTCAATATTTTTTAAACAATAAATACCACTCTTATTTTTACAAATATTATAAATTTCTTTTTTACTTTTTTTAAATTTTGGAAATATTATACATGGTATTTTTATGATTAAATTTGATACTTCATTTTTAACTGGTTTTAAAAATTTTAAATTATTTTTCATTCTATTATATTTTTTTTTATTAATTTTAACAAATAAGAATCTTTTTCTATTCTTAACTTTTTTTTAAAATCTAGGAAGGTAATTTTTTTTAATTTTATTAATTGTTTAAATGTATAATAAGTATAACTATTACCTCCATAGTCTTTATATGTTGATTTATATGCTTTTATATCTTTTGACATTAAACCTAGATCATCATAGTCTGTATATAAGCTTAATGTGTATTTATCTCAGTTTGATAAATCTTTTATTCTTCAACCTTTTTGTATTAAACCGAATACTACTGCTATCGAATAGTAACTTAATAATTCTGAAGGGATGTTTGTATAGAATAAATCTATTAATATATTGTTATACTTATTTTTATCTTTTGTTATCCCTGCTGTTAAATCTATTTTGCTACAGCTTAAGGATTCCGTTAAATAATCATGAGCGTAAATATATTTATAAATATCGAAATTTGATAAATTGTATTTTTTGTTTGATAGTTCTTGTATTTCTGCTGAACTTAAGTTTTGTGAAGGTAAATTTGAATTTGTTTTTATGATTTCCAAGTAGTCTAAGTAATGTTTTGCGATTATTTGATTTGGATTAATTTTTAATGAATCTTTCCAGTTTAAATATGATTGTGATAAAATTGAATTGTTTCTAAATTGCATTTGTGTTATTGTTTTTAATTTTATTTTAAATCTTGGAGGAGATATCTTAAATTAACTTTTTATTTTACGAGTTTTAGGCTCATAAATAAATTTTTAATTTATTATGAGTTACTCCTATACTCATTTGTATTTTAAGTGCTATTTTATAATTTTAATAATCTTTTATTTTATTAACTTTTTTTTTTAATTGTTGTAAGTTCTTTAAATATTAATTATTTATATATTTTTTATTCCCTCTGATCCAATTATAGTTTTAAGTTTTATTATTTTTTTTTTATGTTTTAGAAAAAATCTACTGGGTCGTGCTTTTCTTTATTTAATATTAACAATTTATAAAAATAGTGTTTTTTATTTATAAACTTAAATAAGTTAAATAGAGCTAAAATAAAACAAAGTAATAATTTTAAAATAATCAAACTTAGGAATAAAAACAATAAATCGTATAAACTGTGGATATTTAATATAGAAAAAATATTAATTAAGACTATAAATTAAAAAGGAGGAAAGGTTATAAATAAGATCTAAATAAAAAGTAATAAATTTTTTAAATAAAATCATTAAAAATCCTAAAAATCATAAAAAATCGCACAAACGACAGGGACAAATCTGGGCGTAAAACACGTTAAATTAGGCACAGATTCTATTAGAGAGAGTAAAAATCGAGAAAAATTTTAGTCAAAAATAAGACAAAAATTTATAAATTTAAAATTAATAAATAATAACTCAATTTAATCTTTGGAAGGTTCGAGCGCTCAGAGGTCGTCATTTAAACTATGTAACTCTCTAATCGTGGAAAATTTATAGTACTATTTTATAAAAAAACAAAAGGCCATGGAAATGTATTACATAGCAGAAGGACGCAGCATCCAATCTCCTTTTTATTATTTTTTTATTTACTTTAAATTTAAATTTTAGAGCCTAAAGAATAAATAACCACCCCTTAATTTTAATATTTTTTTTAATAATAGTTTTATAATTACCCACGATTTAAATTTTAATTTAAATTATTAAATCATTTTATTAAATTTAAACATTAAAATGTTAAGCTAATAAATAATTAATCTATCTTCTTTTTAAATTTTAATAAAAATTATTAAATCATTTTATTAAATTTAAACATTAAAATGTTAAGCTAATAAATAATTAATCTATCTTCTTTTAGAGTAACTAAAATAAATAAAATATAAAATTAAAGTAAAAGGGTTGATCTTGATTAAAAGTTTTACTATGATGTTTTTTACCTAATAAGTAATTTTAATTGTCTTTTTTTTTAATTAAATAAGACAAAAATAAATAAATCTCTCCTTTCGCGAAACAACAGACATCCTCTTAGTTTAATGGTAGAATAACAGAATTTCGGATCTAGTGATTGTGGTTCAAATCCACAAGAGAATAAAAAATTTAAAACAAATTAAAAAAATAAACACCTTTTGAATTATAAATAAAAAAAATAAAAAATAAAATATAATGAATTTAAAAAAAATAAATTGAGGTAGTGAATACATAGTACCTAAATTTTTAAAAGAATTTTTAACAGAAGATATATATAAAAACAGATACCTAAAATCATTTACTTTAGTATCAATGCTACGTAATTTTACCACGACAGACACAAATAAAAAAGATAGTGAATCAATAATAATAGATAAAAGCTTAGTAATAAAACCGATAGAAACATCAAACTTAGTAGCAACCTTTGCAAAACCATATGGTGATCCAGAATCAATCTCAAGAGGAATGATAGAAAGTTCAATACATGAAATATACAACATAGTAATTCACATTAACAATAAATTTAATCCGACAAAAATAGGTTTATTTGACGCCAAAGACCATATATATTTTTATCAACTAGAAGGAGATAGTACTTTACATGTAAATATAGGTTTATTAACCTTTTTTAGGATATTATCGGCTCCAGCAATAAAAATAAATAGAAGAAAAATGAAGGAAACAAAAGACGCTGCATTTATTCCAAATTAAAAACTATCAGAAGTAATTTTAAAATTACTTCAAACTGCCTTAATAGATTATTATATAAAAAATGAAAATAACGAATGAGTATGAGAATCAGAGTATACATTACATGGAGTATCTGGAGAAGAATTAAGTAATCCATTTCAATTTAAATATTGTGAAAAAAGAGAAATATATTGGAGATACGATTTTATGAACATTCTTATCTTTTTTCACAATGTTTGGTGAGATATAATCTTAATATTATTCAAGCTATATAATTTAAAAAAAATGGAAACCACAGAAACAAGAACATAATTCAAATGATTTTAAATTAAGAGTATTTTTATTAGAACTGTTAGGAGGACTATCACAATTAAACATGTATGAAAAAATGAGAGAAGATTTAGAAAAACATTATATAAATAATCATAGTAATTTTGCGAATATAATATTATTAGAAAAGAAATTATCTAAACTAAGCGATATTGATAATGAAGAATCAATAAATTTAAAATTAAAAGAATTGTTAACAAATATAGCAAATCAGTACAAATTAACCCTGGAAGTAAATGATAAAATAAAAACTATAATTTATGGAGAACCTCCTCAACCAATTGAAGATCTATATGATCCTAATTACTTTGAGGATAATTTGAGAAAAAAAGATGAAAAAAGAGAATTAATTAAGAATGATATGTCAAACTTGGAAAACTCCCAAAAAGAATTTACTTCAAATTTTCAATTCAATGCATTATTAATATATATTATATCATTTGAAATGATTATAAAATTAGTATATGATTTAACAATCAAAAATCTTAAAGAATCTAGCTCTTCCCCCTCAAATAAAATTTACATAGATAAACTAGAAAACATTTTATTTACATCTATTTGCGGTTATATTCAAGGAATATCGTATTATAAAGAAACCTATTTATCATTTAAAATAGAAAACATTAAGTTAGACTTTCCTCTTGATACTTTATCTTCTATTTAAGAAAATATCTTAGAAAGTAAAACAATATCTTTTACTCTTCTATTTTCAGAAGTAAACATAGAATATAATTCAGAAATAAAAAATAAATATTTAAACCAAAAGAGTAAAGAAATAAAAAATAAAGTAAGAGAAGATAGTACATCAAATCGAAATCGAAAACTAAATAGTAAAATAAATATAAATTATCAAAAAAGAAATTTCTCAACTAGTTTAGTTAGATCTAATTTATTATTAAAAAGTATGCAGGATAGTAAAGAGTTAAATAATGTAAAAAATAAAGATACAAATTATAATAAATCAATCTTTTCATTATTAGACCAAATTAAAGAGTTAACACAGAATAAAATTTATAATCCACAAGAAGTTCAATTAAAGATAGAAAACTTTTGAGTAGATATCTTGAAAGAAAAATATAATGAAAATGTGTATAATCCAATTAAAGATTTACAACCTAAAATATATGAAATATTTGTTACAAAAGATCCTAATTCACTTAGATTTGTATTTCCTGATTTGTATCTATTTTTAGATGATATTAAAATATATTTAATTACATATTCAGTAATTACTACTTATTTTAGAAGATCTAGTCGAACGGCAATATGTTGTTTAGTAGCAGACCAGATATTATTTTATAGATATCAAACTTATTTTTATCCTATTATTAAAGGTGGGATTAAGGGAGTAAAGAACATAAAAATAAAAAAAATCTAAATCAAAAAAAGAGTATGATAAAACAGATATACTTAACTCTTTAACCAAAACAAAAAAAGATAAATTATTAAAATTGATTGAAGTTTCAAAATTTAAAAAAGAAGATTTTATAGAGAGTTGTAAACTAAATAAAAAAAGATAATGAAGAATTAATATCGAGTATAATATTTATTTTAGAAAAGATTTTAATTTGAAAAGGTTTAGACAACTTCCAAGAAATTAAATATAAAGATTTTATTGAACACACAAGTTTTTACTCTAGCTCATCTTTTGATAATGTAGAAAATGTTAACTTAAGTTTAAGTACAGAATTAAATAAGGATCTAGAAATTTCAATATTTAAAATTAAATTGGGTGAAAGATTTGTTTATTCTTTTGAAGATGCTAATATAATTAAAAATATGTGAAGAAATGGTATGAGAAGTATAGATGTTTTAAACACAACTCAAAGTTATTCTCAAAACAATGAAGGATCTTTAACTTTAGATTTTAATGAAAATTTAATACAAGAAAATATTGATAAATTAACTAATATATTACCCACTAATCTTCCTATGATTTGTCAACCAAATAAATGAAATAATAAAGAATATGGTGGATATTTAAATAATACTATCGAAAGAAAAGAATTAATTACAGGGATAGGAGCTAACAATTTTCATAAAATTAATAATTTAAATAATTTATATAAAGCTGTTAACTATTTAAACTCTTTAAAATTTAAAATTAATATTGAAGTATTGGATTTTGTGTTTGAAAACAAAACAATTATTTTTAAAGACTATTACCACTCAGATAAAACTTTAACTGAAGATAAAATTAATGATAACATATTAAGAGATTTTGTAACTTTAGAAATAGCTAAAACATTTTCAAATATTCCTTTTTACTTAAATATTTTTGCAGATTGAAGAGGTAGAATTTACACAAATTCATATTACATCTCATACCAAGGGAGTGATTTAAGTTTATCTTTAATACAATTTAATGAAGGACAATATATATCTAAATCAGGTGAGTTCTTCTTTAAAGTTTATGGTGCTAACCTTCATGATGAAAATAAAATTAGTAGGGCATCTTATAAAGATAGAATAAAATGAGTAGATGATAATCAAGATAAAATATTAAACATGGATATTGATTTTATATGAAAAGCTGACTCTAGATTTGCATTTATTTCTTTTTGTTTAGCTTACAGAAGATTTAAAGCTGGTAAAAAAGTTCATCTCCCTATTTGACTGGATGCTACATGCTCTGGTATTCAACATTTCGCAACTATGTTAAAAGACGTAGAATTGGCCAAAAGTGTTAATGTAATCTCAGATTCCTCAACCAGTGATAGGTTAAACGATAAAGTAAGAGATATTTATTCAGAAATGATTGAACCTACTTACAAGAAAATAAAAGATTTTGTAGGTCAGAATCCATCATATTTTAAATTATTAAACATTAAAATAACTAGAAAATTAATTAAACCTACAATCATGACTAGAGTTTATAACGTAACAGTTAAAGGTGTTTGTAACCAGTTAATATCAAACTTTGAAGTAATCAATTTAGATAAAAAAAAATAAAAATGAATTAGAAATTATTTCAAAGAATTTAGTTGAACCTGATGTTGATGAAATAGATAATATTCCAATATCCAAAAATATTGAGACTGAAATTGAAGATGATCTAAAAGAATTTTTTGGGTTGGAAAACACTGACTCTGATATATTAAATAAATTATATCTTGAAGGAAAAAAATTAATATTTAAAGCTCCCTCAATAAATGATGATGAAAATTTATACTTAACTTATAAAGAAGTATATCAACTAGCTAAAATTATGCATGAGTCTTTATTTGATTCTTATCCAGCATTAAAAAAATTATTTGAATATTTTGTCTCTGTTTGTTTAGCTTTTACTAAGTTAGATATACCTTTTAGTTGATGTCCACCCAGTGGATTAAGTATTGAACAAAGATATTTAAAGACAGCTAAAGCTAAGGTATCTATTTCAGTAGGTAAAGGTCAACAGAAAACTGTTATATTAAAAAGAAAATTAGAACAAACTGATACTAGAATTCAAACTCAAGCCATACTACCTAATATTATACATTCTATGGATGCTTCACATTTAATTTTAATCTTAAATAAAAATAAAGTATCACCTATTATATCAATTCATGATTGCTTTGGTACTTTACCTAATAATATGATAGATTTAGAAAACTTGGTAAAACTTGAATTCATTTCTTTATATTCTAAAAATAATTTCTTAACTAAGTTTCACAATGATTTAATGGATATCTTAGAAAAAAATAAAATTGTGTATGAAGTGAATAAAAATGAACATAAAGTTTATATCTATCTAAATAATTCCGATTTTAATTTGAATTCAAATAAAACTAAGAAAAAAAAATTGGAACCTTTAACTTTCTGATTACCTCCTAAAGATGGAGAATTAATATTAGAACAAATTAAAGATTCTAGTTATCTTATCACTTAAACTACTATAATTATTATATTATTATTTTAAAAAGTATAGTAATATACTTGATCTTTCAAATTAACCTTATTCTCTAATTAATCCTTAAACCTAGCCTTATACTATTTAAACTTAAAAAAGAAAGATTTTAAAAACATAAAGTTTTTAAGCCTTATTCTATTGAATAATTAATTTTATTCTTAGGGTAAGGTTTTTTTTTGTTATTTTTATCATATGCTTTTGACTTAAATATATTTTACTAATAAAGTAATAAAGTAATTAATAAATCAGTTAGATTATACTTTGTATAAAATTATTCTAATATTTCTTTATTAATTTTTTTTAATTGAATTGTTGTGTTATATTTTTTATTAGTTTTAATTTTTTATTTTTATTTCTTTTTAACTTATATAATTATTTTTTTTTTATGTTTATCTTTTATTTTTAAACTCTATAATATTCAATTATTAATTTTTTATTTATTATTTTTATGTTTATCTTTTATGTTTAAACTCTATATTGTTCAATTATTAATTTTATTTATTGTTTTTACCTCGAAACAAAAACTGTATACTTCTAACCTTTAAACTTTTTTTAATTTGTTTAAATTTTAATCGTATACAGAAAAAACCTTTAAGTTTTACTTTATATGTTAATTGATAAATTGTGAGGAATAAAATTGATATGTTAAAGAATAATAAAATGAGTTATAAAGTAAAAGTAGAGATTTTATTTTTATAGTGATTTTTAATTTTTAATCTATTTCATTTATTTCTATAGGTTCAGAGCCTATTAAATTGTCGTTTTGATCATAGATTAATTTTCTTTTTGTTGAATTTATTGTTAAATTGTAAATTTCTTGCTTAATTTTAATGTTACCTTCTGATAGATTTCTATACCATTTTTCAGTTGACATTGTTAACTTACTTTTTTTATTTAGTAAAGTTTTAAGCTCATCGTAAGGAATAATGTTTTTAACACCTTTGGCTTTTACTAGGGATTGACCATCTTTAGTAATACCACCATAGACTTTGGGTGCTAAGAATACCGATTCTAGGAATTCATATTCAGGTTTTAATTGTCCTAAATCTTTCCCTACTAACTCTGGATAATGTTTTCTAAATTAACATCAATAAAGATACTATCTGAATAATATAGTTTAAATAAAGGATTATTCTTAAATAGAGACATAAATATTCTAGATAAACCCGTTATAGCCGAAGATATGGCTACGCTGATTAACATATTTGAGCTACCTGCGTCATCGTTTAGAAGATCTAAAATTTCTTTATCCTTTATCTTTTTAGGTACTATCGAATAAAGTTCATTACCATTTCCTAAATCTACAATATTTTTTATATCGTAATCAATAAAAATTTTATCTTTTTCTTCTTGATCTCCTAATATAATGTGATCAGCTTTGTCTGGATTCATACCAAATCTACCATATAATGAATTTAAAAGTAATTTTGCAATAATATTGATTGGTGTATTCTTTGGACTACTTTGTCTTAAATTAAATAAATTTTCTACATAATTATTAAATAGAGGTTCCTGTCTAAACAAAAATCCTCTGTGTGTTTTAAAACTATGTTTATTGTTTTTTTTAATGGCATTATATAGTTCTTCTTAATAGTACACACCTTTTCATTTACCTACGGGGGCAATTGTTCTATGACCTCCATTTTTAGTATTATGACGTTTCAATAAAATTGGTTCGTTTAATTCATTTTTTGGTGGGGTAATTAAATCTACTTCAAAAAATCCATAGGGTAAATTATCTTTATTACTTAATACTCCACTATCTTTATTTAAATTTAAAAATAATGTTATTTTATATATGAATTCTGTGGTATAATAAATATTAAAGACTTCGTTTAAACTTGAATATATTGTTTTTGTTGGAATTTTATTTTTTCGATCCCCATTTAATTCTAAATCTTTAGGATAATTAAAATTAATTAAATTAAAATAATCTAAATTACCTTCAAAGTAGTAAGGATTACCGACTGGCATTGAATTGTTTCTCATTGAAGTTGGATATAAAGAATTTACATCATAAGATTTAATATTTTTATCTACTGGAACATAAGCATCTACTGCACCACCATAATATGATTGATAAATAAAATTATATATTGAACCATGTAACATTGAAATAATATTATCTTTTTCTAAATATTTTACTCTGTAAATTCTAAAAGCTAAACTTGATACTGTAGGTGTTTTTACAATATCTACTCCAAACTCTAAATAGATTAGTTTTGAAAATTCTTTTAAGACATAATATAGTGTTTTACAATCTTGTTCTCAATAAATTATAGTTTCATCTTGTAAATTTAATTTATCTAAATCTTTACCTTCTGTCTTCATATTATTTATTAATTGATTATATTCTATTTCATTAATTTTTTCATAATATTTAAACGCTGGAACTGGACCTATATAATTATAATCTACATAAGACTCATTCACAAATCTGAAGGGAAATGGTAACTTTTTTTCGAATTTACCTTCATTTTTAGCAAATGTTTTTCCTAGTTTTTCTAAAGATGTTGTTAATAATAAATAAGAATCCCTAAACTCTACATAGTATTTACTTTTGTTTTTTTCGTTTTGAGGATTGTTTTCTGACTCAAACTCAACTCTTAAATTTATTATTCTACCATCTCTTATTACTGGTTTTATGTTTTGACAATCTACTACACTGCTTATTATTCTCATTAAAAATATACCATCAAAATATGAAAAATTGTGAAGATATATTCTATGTTTATTGTACTTTCTTCTTAAAATAAATAATATAGATGCCTTTAACATTTCGTCTGATGAACTATAATCTGTTATGTAAAATGAATGCGAGTTTTTACCGTCAAATATTGATACACAGTAAGGAACTAATATACCGTCTGTGTCTTTAGTCTCAAGATCCATTGTTATAAAATTTTCTGTTAAACTTTTACACTCTGAGGTTGTAGTAAAATATTGTGCTTTCTTTCTTTTCTGAGTTAACACTTTTACTCCATTATCGTAAACATATTGAGTATTATCTATCATTCTTACAAAAGAATTAAGATTATTTATATCATAAATTATATCAATGAAATTTAAGTTAATATATTTAAAATTTTTGTCCGTTAAACTTACTCTGTGAATAAGAATTTTTTTATCATTAAATTTTAATCCCCTTATTGATACTATATAATTAAATTTTTCTGATGAGTTTGTATCATTTGTAATTAATATCTTTGTTTCTTTAAGATTAAATGGATATGGATATGAACCTTTAATGATTTTTATTTCTCCTCATTTTGTTAAGTCTGTTGTTAGAGGTAAGTTTTTATCACTTATTTTTAATTCGTTTTTATTTACTGACATGTTGTTTGAATGATCTTCAATTAATTCGTTTAAGCTTTCTTTAACTAATTTTAAATTATTTAATATGCTATCTTCATAACATATGTTATAAGTTAATATAATATTGTTAATGTAAAATGTCGAATAATTATCTTGAATTAAAAATAATGAAGACTTAAAATACGATAATGCTTCATCAAAGTTTTCTTTTTTAAATAATCTTACGGAACCCATAGATCTTATCTGTGAACTTTCTTTTTCTTCTGATTGTTCTTGAGAAAATCTTAAACTTAGTTTTAATTGTAATTTAAATATTGTATCTGAATCTAATTTATTTATTATCTCTCTCCAAAATAAGAATAAAGTTATTTTTAATTTATCTGATATTAACTCTTCTATATTTGATCTTTCTGAGGTTAAAATAAATTCTATCCATTTACCTTTTTCTAAATAGTTAGATTGAAATCCTGTTAATCTTCTGTCAAATGATGATCGGTATTTTATGTCTACTTCATTTAACATTCTAATGTCGCTTGTTATTTTATTTAAATTTTGTGTATATTTGCTTTCTTTACTTTCATATATAATTATTGAGTTGGTATTCATTTTTTGTTTGGTTTTTTAATTTATAACTCAAAAGGTTTGTTTTAATCTTACCTTATTAATTGATTGATGTCTAAATAACTTACGATAAATATAAATATAAAGTAAAATTTTGCTGCGATTAACATGAGCAATGGTAAGATGTCTCTAGTAAATTTAAAATTGATTGTTGATTGGATATTGTTTAGGATAGTATTACTCTGTTTTTTTTTAGCATGTTATTGAAATCTTTATTATTTTCAGCGGCTTCTAAGTTTCAAAAATCATCAAAGCTTTTTTCGATTAAACTATCATATGCTCTCTCAAAGTTACCTATTTTATCTATGTTTATTAAGAATATTTTTAACCTTGATAACGGTGTTTCATTGATATCACTGGGATCATTACTTTAATGGATCCCAGTGATATTTTACTTTTTAGTTTTATTATAAAAATTTTATACTTTATAAAATTACTATTATGGTTACCTCTTAAAATAGCTATAGTGTTTTATATACTAGATTTCTTAAATTATGATATAACATTTATTTACTATAAACTAAATCATTTAAGTTTAGGGATTATAGATTGATACTATAGAACCTTATAGACTTTTTAGAGTCTCTAAATTCAACGTAGTATTTATTTTATTTTTTATTTTTATTCTTATTTTTATCTTACTCAAATTCAACTCTTAAGTTTATTATTCTATTATCTCTTATTACAGGATTTTAAATTTCTGCATCTACTAAATCACTTATTACTTTCATTAAAAATATACTATCAAAATATGAAAAATTATTTAAATATACTCGATGTTTATTATATTTTCTTCTTAAAATAAATTGAATTGAAACCTTTAAGCATTTCTTCGGATGAGTTAAATTCATCTATATAAAATGAGTACGCTTTCTTTCCATCAAATATTGAGACATAATAAGGAATAAGTTTACCTTCTACACACTTTGTTTCTAGATCCATGGTAATAAAATTTTTAGTAAAATTCTTACATCTGTTTAAGTTTGTAAAATATTTTACACTTTTTCTTTTTTGAGTATAAACTAAATCACCTCTTTCATAAACATATTGACTGTTTTTTATTATTCGAACAAAAGAACTTGGTGTTTTTTAATCATAAATAATATCTATAAAACTTAAAATTATATTTTTATATGATTTATCAGTTACTTCAATTTTAGGAATTATTATTTTTTATTTTTAAATTCTATACCTTTAATAGAAACCATATAATTAAAATCTAAGGAGTCTGAATTAGAAATTAATACTCTAAAATTAATACTCTAGTTTCATCTTTGAAATTAGAATAAAAATTATAAGGGTAAATTCCATTTATTCTTTGTAAATTCCCTCACTTAAACAAATCAGTTGTAGTTGGTAATTTTTTTTCATTTATTTTTAAACTTGATTTATTTATATTTTTATTTTTTAAGTGAGTCTCAAATAATAAATTTAAATCATCATTTTAGATTACTTCTTTTTTTTAATATTGTATCCTCACTACAAACTACAAATACTAAATGTTAAAATTATATTTTTTATATAAAATTCGGTATAATTATCTACTGTCATAATTAATGAACCTCGAATATACTTAAATGCTTTATTAAATTCTTTTTTCGAATATATTTTTACATCTCCTATCGATCTAATTTGATAAAACCTTCCTATTCCCAATTGTATATTAATTTTTATTTAATAATAAATTGTATTTTGATCTACATATTCTGTTGTAAAACTAAATATTAATTTTAATTGTAATTTAAATATTGTATCAGAACTTAATTTATTTACTATATCTCTCCAAAATAATAATAAAATTAATCTTAATCTAAATGTAAGTAAATCTTCTACTACATAAAAATTGTTTTTTTCAGATATAAAAATAAAATTTATTCATTTATCAGGATCTAAGTAATTATTTTGATACTCAGTTAAATTTTTATTAAAAAATGTTCTATATTTTATATTCGAGTCTCATATTCCCGATATTATTTCTTTATGTAATTCGTTTAAATCCCTAATTGAGATTAAAATTTTATTTAATGTAAAGGAGTAATTATTTATTTTATTTGTTTCATATAAAACTATAGAGTAATTATTCATTTTTATTTTTTTTATATTTTTTTATATTTTACAAGGTCTATTTACCTTAATTTAAATTAGAAAGAACCAAATCTTTTTTTTTATTAAAGAGTCATAAGATTCTGTAAAATCCATATCTCTACTTACATCAATTAAAAATAAATTTAAATGTGATATAGTTAGTTACCTTATGTCTTGAGGTTCCATAACTTTTATGCATCTATATTTTACCTTTATTATTTCTTTATCCTCATATAACTGTGTTATAGATTTTATTTTACTTGGATCTGGATCTCTATGAACATAAGTGTTATAGGCAAATAGTAACTCATTATAAGTAAAAATACCTCCTTTAAATTTATAAAAAATATACTTCAGTTAATAATAATTTTATCAATTGCTTGAAGACATAGGAGGTATATTAATTACCAGCTTAATTATGAAAATAGACTAGTTTAATTGTAGTTCTGTATAAAAATAGTTGATTGGTCACTCTCATGAGCTTCTATATCATAATAAGATCTACAGTAGTTTAGATCTACTCTTGTTAGGTCTTTGATTTCTAATCCTTATTGTTTTATAGAAAAGATTATTGCTATAGAAAAAGTTAATAATTTACTAAGTATCGGTTGATGGAATAAATCTACTAAAATATTTTTTATTTATTTTCATTAGAGGTTATTCCTTCAGTAAATTTATTTTTATATTTATCACAGTTTAAAGAGTCTCTAATATGATCATACGCACTTATATATTTATTCATATCTAAATCAGTTAAACCATATTTTTTTATCATAAAAATATAATAATTAATTGTTTATTAAACTTGTATTTAAATTTGTTAAATTTTGTTTCATTATTTATTTAGTTTTTATTTAATTTTCTTTTTAAATTTAGGAAGAGGTTTTTTTATCTTTTAAAGACTCTTATTTTTTTTTAAATTAAATTACACCTTTGAAAAAGTATTATTACTTAATTATTAGATGTTTTCTAAATTTAAAATAAAATAAAGAAACAATTTAATTGGTTTCTTTACCTTAAAGAGATAAAGAGATAAAGAGATAAAGAGATAAAGAGATAAAGGGATAAAGAGATAAAGAGATAAAGAGAACGTACTATTTTTACGCTTAGATTGCTCTTTAAATTATCCTTTAAATTTTATTAAAAATAAGATTTTTTGTGTTTTATTTTCCTTTATTTTTTTTTTATTTTTTAAATTTTATTATTAATTTTGTTGACTTTTTTTTTAATTTTTAATTTTATTTTTTATTTTTATTTTTTATTTTTACAAATTTTATATCACTTAAAATAAATTAATAAAATTTACAATTTTTGTTACTAGTTTTAATTTTTATTTAAATTTTATATTTAATAATATAGTAAATATTTTTAATTTTTTTTTAAATTATTATATTATTTTATTTTTATTTTTTAATCTTAATATATATCCAAATTTTTCCTCCTAAGATATCCACACTAGATTTATAAATTTGTATATTTGTAAAGTTTTCTACTTAATTCTTATATTAATACTTTTTAATATAATTTTAATTAATAATTATTAAGTTATATAAATTTAAAATTTTTTATCTCTAATACTCTAATATATAGTTGTAAAAATTGTAATGGTAATGATAATGATAATGATAAAGATAATGTAAATAAAAAAGGAACGTAGCATAATAGATTAGGAAGCCCAGAAAAGGTTTAATTTATTTTTTTTATATAGAATAAAAAGTAATTTAAATTTAAAAAAGATAAACATTAATTGTCTATAGAATGATTGACTTAGGGTTGTAGTGTTGTATTTATTACAAAAATTCTAATTTAATTTATATAAAATTAAAATAATTTAGTGCTTATAGAAAATTTAAAATATATATTCTAAGAAAATATTTGGAAAAAAATAAATTAAAAAATTTTATTTAAAAAAAAATAATATACTGATACTGCTTTTTTTGCCACAAGCATAAAGCCATGTCATACTTGCTTTCGCTAGGGTGGTTCCCCCCTTTTTTTTTTATTATTGATTTTGTAATTCTTGTTTATTGTTTACTGTTTATTGATTATTGTTTATTGTTTATTGTCTATTGATTATAAAAAAAAAGTTTAAAGATTATGGCTAAAATTTAGTACCAACCGTTAAGTTAAAATCTATTAACTTTTAAAAACTAAAAAAATAATTATATTGTAAAAATTATACAAGAAATAAAAAAATTAATTTTTTTAATTCATTTTATTTTTTTTTTTATAAAGGAAAAGGGTTATTCTTGAAAAATTGTTTATTTAAACTTTATTCTTTAATAAATTTAATTTATTAATCAAAGTAAAGTATCTAGAAATCATAGTTAAAAAAAAAATTGGAAGCTATTTAATATTTAATATTTAATATTTAATATTTAATATTTAATATTTATTGGCTATCAACTCATTGAAAGAAATCTGAAACAGAAACTCCTTCAATCACTACAGGCATAAATCCGTGGTAAACCCCACATAATTCTGAACATTGACCGTAAAATACACCTTCTCTTTCAATAAGAGCTGAGACTTGATTTAATCTACCAGGTGTACAATCAACTTTAATACCCAGAGAAGGAACAGCAAAATTATGGATAACATCAGCCTAATATAAAATTTAATAAAAAAAAAAATAAAATTTATAGATGAAGTTTGTAAAGCATAAACGGTATAAAAAGTTTAACTATAGAAAATAATTTAAGAAAGCTTTCTATTCTTCAAGAAAGAAGAATATAATTTCTAAATTTTTATAAGAAAACCCTTGAACCGTAGAAATTATATTATATTTAATTTTTAAACCATTAATTAAAATAATTACTTCTTGAAAAGAAAACCTATCTGTAAATAAAATTATATTTTTTATTTAACTTAGCACTATCTCCCATTAGAAGTAAAAAAAAAGTAACTTTTTAAATTTTCTTCCATCATTAAGGACGGTCTTATTTTTATTTTTAAAATTTTTAATGAAATATCTTTTTTTAATTAGTTTTGAAAATCCTTTTTCTTTAAAAGATTTATCGGCGTTAACAATTGTATGACGACCATAACCTATATTTTTTAGCTGCCTGACAGATCGAACTATATTTTAAAACTTTATTTACTTATTGTATCAATAACTTCTACTGAATGTCCTTTTCTTTTTTTTTGCTTAATTTATAATTTAATTTATTAGAAAAAGTAAAGTATCTAAAAATCATAATTAAAAAAAAGAAAGTGGAAGCTATTTAATATTTAATATTTAATATTTAATATTTAATATTTAATATTTATTGGCTATCAACCCATTGAAATAAGTCTGAAACAGAGACTAAAAAATATCTAGATAAAATTTTTAATAACCTTATTTTAAAGTGCTTTATTATTTAACATATTTAATTTAACTAAATTATATAATTATAATATCTTGCTAGTTTTGGTCTTAAAATTACACTACTTCCAACATAGGTATTCCTATTTATTTTTATTTGTTCATCTATAAACTCCAGATTTATTATTTTTTTAATACACTCCAGATTTATTACTATTTTCTTTTACAGCTTGAAAATTAGAAATATCCGCATTTTCATATCTCAATATAGGATCAGGATATTTAAAAACATTATTAGAATCAGAATTAAAATTTAAGATTTAAGAATTAAGAATTAAGATTTAAGATTTAAGATCTAAGTTTTAAGATTTAAAATATAATAATTAATTATTAATAATTTAATTTATTAAAGTAAAAAACTAGTTTTTTTCATATAAAACATTTTTTTGTTTAAGGATATTTTGATTTAATATATTGAATGTAAAATTAATTTATTTTTGTTTAATCCTTTTAATTTGTAATATTGTATTTAAGGCAATACAATGAAATAAATAAATATTTTAATATTAAACTTAACTAACATTTTTATTAAAAAAAAGAAGTTAATAGTACTATTCTTTAAAAAAGAAAATGGTATGAAAAGAATTATCCTTTATCCCTTATCTATTATCAATTATCAATTATCAATTATCCAGTATCCATTATCCTTTATCCAATGGGCCAAAGCAATAGGGGTTAATTTTGCATATTTTTGGTCAGGAAATTTTTTTTATTTTAATATAATGAATTGAAACAAGCTAAAATTCTAGAAAAATTATCTAAAATATAAACCATAAGCCTTAAACCATAAACCATAAACCATAAGCCCTAAACCATAAGCCATAAAATTTATTTATATTTATATTTATGATTATATTACTTTTTACTTTTACTATTTTATGTTTATCTTTTATTTTTATTTTTATTTTTATTTTTATAAGAGAAAACACTAAATGACCTTAGAAAATTTAAACTAAATAGTTCCTTTTTTATAATATTTTTATAAATTAAATATGAAAAATCAATCTCCTAAATTATTAATATTCTTTTTTTATAATAAAGATTAATAGTATTACTAATACTAGGACTTTTTCTTAATCTAATTTTTTTATAGATTTCTTAAGTATAGTCTCTGAGGTATAACAATTTAAAATTTTAGGTTGAGATTAATTGCGTTCTCAAAGTGAATTGTTTAATTTGTTTACCTGCTAGTAATTAAATTAAATTTTTCTAGCATATAATAAGATTCTTAATTTTAATAATGTAATTTTTTTTTTATAAAAATTTTTTATTATTACTTAAGGGCGAGATGTTTCACCTGTTACAATATATCTTACATGGGTATCAACAGGCACAACCAATCTTTGATCAACATCAAGTAATCTAAGTTGACCTATTTCTAAATCTGATTCAGGTATCAGATAACTATCGAACTCTATAGCTTCACCGCTCTCAGTTAACATATCTGAATATTCATAAGATCAATACCATTGGTGACCAGTTACTTTAACAGTTAAAGCAGGGTCAATAACTTCATCTAAAGTATAAAGTAGTTTAAATGAAGGGAAAGCGATAGCTATAAGAACTAAAGCAGGACTAATAGTTCAGATTAATTCTATTAATGTACCGTGATTTAAGTATTTATAGACTAATGTTGATTTATTAGAACTAAAATAACTCATCAGTGACATTAAAACTCAGAATACTGAAACTAGTATCCAGATTAAATAAAACATGATTGAATCATGTAAAGTTACTATACCCTCAAAACCGGGGCTTGCTCCATCTTGAAAACCTATTTGCCAAGGTGTAGGAGCATCTAATTGTAAATTATTGTTTGAAAATCCTAGGAATAGTCCTATGGAAACAGAACCAAATATAAATAAAATCATTTTTAAACTGTAAAATTATAGAACGCTATTAAAGCGATAATTGATTTTTTATTTTATTTAAATATTTAATTAATTAAATTTACTATTTTTTTTATAAAATTTTAACATATTTGGATTATGTTTTTAAATATTTATTTGGTCTTATCCACTTTATCGATCTGCAAAAGGACCAAATAACAATACCCTGCTGCTTTTTTTTATTTTTATTTTGTATTTTTTTTTATTCTTTTTTTTAAGACCTGTAGGGAAAATTAAATTAAATAAAAATAGGTTAATAAAAAATTGAAAACTAGAATATTATATTTAAATAAATACACATCAAACCTAAAATAAAACTTAATTTTTTGCGATAGCAATTTTTGTATCTTCCCTTTACCTTTTTTCCAAGATTTAGGAAAAACTTTAAATAAAAAGGATAAGAAGAAAGGAAAATCTGCCTTTTTGTTATTAACTAAAAATATAATTTGATATAATTAGCTTTAGCATAAGTATAAATTATATTTATAAACATATTTTATACACTATAAAAATACTGTCTATGACCTTGCCCTTGTCCTTGTACTTTAGATTTGTTAAAATAAGGAATGATAAAAAGTAGAGGTAGAGGTAAAAACAATAATTTAATCCTAGAGAGGATGGTAAACTATTATATTTTAATATAATAAATAACTATAAATAAATTATTTATAAAAATTAACAGAAGGGGTTTTTTTTTTAAAAATAATTTTTAATAATAATATAAAGTTGTTAGGTTGAGCTAAATCAGCCTAAAAAACTACAAATTTATATCACCAGAAGAACCAATTTTTAATTATTTAAGGGTAGAAAAAAATTGGGCTGGGAATAAGATATTTTTAAATGGATCGGAAAAGGAAAAAAAAAATGGGTTATTCTTTAACAAAATTAAAATAATTTTTTTTATTTATTATTTAATCGGGCTTAAAGAAGGAAAGATTCCATCAGATTAAGAAGGGATTAAAAGCAAAAAAGGTAGTGGAATATTTTTTTTTAATTTTGTTAAATAAACATATAAGCAAGATTTATCAATAGACTCTAATTTTGTTTAAATTAAATTTAATATATAATTTTTTATATTTTAATAATTAATCTATTATATAGAATTATCTTTTAAAAAAAAAATAGAAGCATAAATTATAAAGGTAAAGTAAAAAAAAATACAATAATTTAAACCTAAATTAATAGACTGTAAATGAATCATATAATAAATTATAAATAATTCAGGGTTTAAGAAGAATTATAAATTTAATATCGGTGTTATAATGCTAAATAATACTATACTCGAGTACTCTCATAAAAAAAGAAAATTTAAATTTATAAAAAAATTTATAAAAATATAAACAGAGATAATTTTTGTCTCTTCTTTTATAGTTATTGAAATTTTTTAAAAAAATAAAATATAAAACAAAATTCATTGAACTGAGTAAAAAAAATTACCCTTCTTTCTCTTTCTCAAAAAATAGAAGAGATTCATCTTAAAAATTAATCTTTTCATAAGTGGGGTTTATGTTGAAAATTTAATTAAATAAACGGATAAACCTATTTACTATCATATTTAATTTAAAATTTTTAATTTAGTTAAAAATCTTTTTTTTAAATTTAGTATAAAGATAGCAAAATTTAATTATCTATAAAATTTATTTTTATCTCTAATTTAGACAAAAATTCCTACTATTTATAAGTATTTAAGACTAATTAATATTAAACTCTTAATCTTATTCTTATTTTTATTCTTATTCTTAATTTTATACTTATTTTTATTTTTAATCTTAATCTTAATTCTTATTCTTAATTTTATTAAAAAATGTATAATAGACCAAGTAGATTTAGAAAAAGTTTAAATTTTATTATAGTTTGGTAGATATAAGATTCAAAGTTGAAAGATCTCTTAAAAAAATATTTTTTATTGTGGACTATTATTAGGGCTGCAGAACTGGACCTTAATCTACCCTATTAAGATTTATATGCTTACTTACATTAAAAATTTTGTTTTTTAATTTTATTAAAAAAAAATAAAGAAGAAAATTAAAAAAAAGAAAACAGATTGAATATTAATAAGGAGTAATATCAAAAGCTATGACCACACAGGCATTTAAAACAATAACTGCCATTACAATAGGCAAAAGATTTGTTCAACAAAATCTAATCAATTGATCATATCTTAATCTAGGGAAGGTAGCTCTAACCCATACAAACAAGAAACAAAATAAAGATGTCTTCAAACCTAAAATAATAGATTGAAAGTTAATAAGTGAATTATTTATAAATATTTCAGGAAAACTTCAACCTCCTAAAAATAATATTGCTGTTATAGAACTAAATAAAACTATACTTGAGTATTCGCTTAGGAAAAAGAACACAAAAGGAACAGAACTGTGCTCTACAAAGAAACCGGCCACCAGCTCTGACTCCGAAATGTATTCTTTTTTATAGTTACCTGCTCCTTCCTAAAGAATAGCCTTTATATAATTTTCTATTTTTATATATTAAATTAAATTAATCCTATGACAACTTATAAAAACTCGCTTTTAAATAAAAAAAAATTAAGTCGAAATTTTGGTTAATATTTAAACTCCAATATATAAATTATATTTAAAATTTAAGAGTTATAGATTTTTTTTCGAAAGTGGGCTTTATTCTTTATAAATTATTAATTATGAATTATTAATTATTAATTATTAATTATTAATAATGAATTATGAATTGAGTCAATTTATAATTTAATCTTTTTTTATAAAAAATATACCTTTATATAATTTTCCTGATTTAATATATTTTAATACTGTGCTTTTAGCACACCTTAAATATTCACTTAATTGAACACTACTTTTAAAGGTTAAAATATTGTTGTTGTTTACATCATAAAGAGTTACTGGTTTTCTTATTAAACTTTTCGATTTTAGATAATGAGTTTTCCCAAACATTGGGTGATTATTAGGATCTAAAAATCTTTTTTTAAAATTTGCTATAGCTTCTTCTGTAGGTTTGTAACCTGATTTAGAAGAAGCTTTATATTTAAAATTATATAAAAATTCTTTTGGAAAATAAGACATAAACAATGTTTCCATAATAGTAATAGTTGGCATAGTGTTTTCAGCAAAAGCATAAACTACAAAAGAAAAGTTATCAATTCCATGTGCCTTTATAGCCCTTTGAAGTCTTATATTAGATCTACGACCTTTTAAATGATCTAAAAATCGGCGATATAAATCTACTCCAGAACCTATATAACGCTTTCCATCAATATTATTAATAAAACCATAAATACCTGATTTTTTCAATAAATCAGATCTTATTTTTGGGATTTGATTTGTATTATTTAAATGAAAGTATTCTATTTCAGGTTTAGGTTCAGTAAGGAAGACAGGCAAAATACTGTTCAATAAAAAGATTAAGTTTTCTTTGTTCGGATCGTTATAAAAATAATTTTTAGAAAAGGGAACATCAAAATTGAAGTTTTGGTATAAAAAAATAACTAAACAAAATAAAAAGGCGAAGCATAAAATAAAATTAAAACAATGCAATAATTGTAATAATAGTAATAAGAGTTTAGATTTCAAATGTATTCTTTTTATATACGCCATTATTATAAAAAATGCTTTGAACATCAAATGATAATTAAATTTATTTTTTTCTTGGATAATTAAAACCATATTCTTGGTCTAAAACTAATATTTAAATATATTATTTTGAGGTCTCGTTCATCTTTTTTTTTTATCAGCCTCACTCTAGAATTAACAACAAATTTGGCAAGGAAAGATTACTAAATTTATAAATAAAAAAATTATGATAAATTAAGTGGGAAAGAAATAAATAAAAAGAATAATTTTGACTATATCTTAATTAAGGTATTATTGTACATAATACATTCTTAAATTTTTATCGTATTAGTCGATGGGATATTTTAATAATTTTAACTCGCGGATTTTAATCACCTGAAAGAATAGAAGATAAAAAAAAACTTTAACTTCTTATTTAGTAGGATTGGCAATTTGACATAATTATCTTTTTTCACCTTTGGACTGCGGAGCATATTAAAAAAATTCTTTTTTGTTTAAGAAGAAAAGAAAAAGAAGAAGATATTTTTTATTTATAAGCAGAAAAAGGAAAAAAAAAAATAAAAATTAAAAAAAGAAAAATTAAACAAAAAACCTTTGCCTTTGGTTCCTTGAGGGTAAATTTATAAAATATCTGCTGATTGGCTATTTTAATATTTAAATTTTATATATTAACATTATTTTTTTATAGCTGTTCCAGCATAGAGATAAATTTTTTTTATAATTAAAGAAACCAAATCTTTAGTCAGCTTCTTGAAGATCAAATGGGGTTCTACTTGTTTCAGCTAAAATAGAAATGAAAAAAATTATAGAGACAGGTAATAATGGTACTATAAACCAAATAGCCTGTTGGCTCTCAATTATAGAAGTATAGTTGAATGTACCTGTTAAAATGATAATAATAATAATTACTGAACCCAAGATTAGCTCATAACTAATCATAGCAGCTGTGGATCTAAATGCTCCCAGGAAGGCATACTTAGATGCTGCAGATCACCCTGCAAACATAACTCCGAAGATTCCTAAAGAAGATAAAGTTAAAGTATACAATACACCCATAGAAAAATCCGAAAGTGCTAAACCTTCACCAAATGGAATAACCGCCCACCAAAATCTTTGTTTATTGTTTGAAATTTATTAAAACAAGTTTTAAAAAAAAAATAATTTAATCTTTAGAAATCCCTAGTTTATATAACAGACTAGCTTCAAAGTAAAGTTAACAGCTACAGTAAAATCTGGTATTGAAGATTTATTTAATTTAATCCTATACTGATCCTTAGTTTTATGTAATAATCCACAAGATAATTTAAAATTATTATTTAAAATTTTATTTAATATTTACTTATAATTTATAATATAAGAATCATTACATAATGTTAAATTACCCTTTGTTTTATAGAAAGATCCGTCCTCTTAGGTATAAAGGTCTAAAAGGCTAAAGAAACATAAGTTAATTATTCATAAGTATTCTTAGGTATAAATTTTATATTTATAATTATTTATTTTTATTTTTATTTTTATGTTTATCTTTTATTTTTATTTTTATGTTTATCTTTTATTTTTATTTTTAAAATTGTTACAATTCAGGTACTTAAGGTGGTTGCTGCTCCTTCTTAAAGAATAACCCTCTTCTAAAATTAGAATTTAAAATAAACCCTGAAGCATGAAAATTTAACAAAAAAAATCTATATTATTAAATAATAAATCAGAAAAATAGTAACAATAATAGAAAAAACACTGCAATTTTGTTTAATTCTTAATAAGAATTAAAAATAAAAATAAAAATAATATAAGCCTAAAAAAGAAATATTAAATTTAAAATTTAATTAAATTTAACAAAAAAAATCGGACTATATCTTAATTATTTTTTTTATTTAATTTTTTTTTACTTAAATACTAAAATATATTAAATAAAATATATATAATTGAATCTCGTATAGTCTCTTAGGAAAATTTTTTTAATTTAAATTTCCTGCTTATTAAAAAAAAATTTGTTTAAGCAAATAGAGATTTTTAAATATTAGGCCAGGCTTTTATTTTTCCAACCTAATAAACTAAAAAATAAAGTTATAACAGGAGCCAAATAAAAAAGAACTTTATTTGATTGTGAAGGTATAACAGGTTCTTTGATAATTAATTTTAAGGCATCACTAAATGGTTGAAGCACACCGTAATAACCTACTTGATTAGGACCTACTCTTCTTTGCATAGCAGCTAACTGCTTCCTTTCAATAATAGTCATGAATGCAACAGCTAATAGTACAGGAAGCACTACAACTAAAACTTCTAATAATAAATATAAAACCTTGAACATGTTTATTTTTTATAAATTTAAATAATCCTTCCTAATATAAATAGGAAGCTTTTATAATTTATATTCAAATATTTAATTTAAATATTAAATAAATTATATTTGTTCATTTAAAATCTCTTTTTTTTTATTATTAAAAATTTTCATAAATTACTTTGTTTAATTTGAATAGACTTAAAAAATGAAAGTAAAAAGTTAATTTAAGTGTACGAAAAGATTAAACAAAATTTTTTTAATTATAAATAAGTTTAAATAAAATTTAAAGAAATGAACTGGATTAAATAATTTTTTTTATTTTGTTCTTAAATTTAAAAACTTTAGAAATAAAGAAAATTTATACTGTAATATTTGGATAAAAAAGGGGACGATCTTGAAATTTTTAAATAAATTAGGACGTGGTATCTAATATTTTTTTTTAATTAGAAAACCATTAATAATAAAATTTATTTTTAAGTTTAAGTTTAACTTTTATTTTTTTTTATTTTTTTTTTATTTTTTTTTATCCAGAAGACTCCTAATTTATTTATTTTAATTATTCTTATTAACAATAAATAAAATAAGTTAGTTTTTATAATTATACAAATTTAAAATTAATTAGGCTGGTCTTTCACCATAATTAGAGATCAAAATAATATAATAAATATTACACTTGTTCATTAAAACCTCTTTTACTTTATTGTAAATTTATTATAAATACAAACCTGAATTTTGAACAATATAAATAAAAAAAGATGAACTAAATTAAAAAACAATTTTATTTTTAATTTTTTTATTTTTTTTTAAGTAATAGCTTTTTTAGAATAAATCTTTAAAAAGGAAAGGAAATATGCTTTGGTTTGGCTATTATAACAACCGGCCGCACCTAGCACAGTGTTAAACTCTCTATTTTATAATTTAATTATGATTACTGTTATTTCTACTTAAAATAATTGGTGTGACTAAAGCTAATAATAGAATAATACTACTTAAGATTAAAGGAAGACTAAAATTACTATATAAAGACTCACCTAATATACCTATTTGTAAAGTAGGTATTAATGAAGACTCAGGTGTTATCATATTTAAGCTATTTAAAGATACTCCTAATTGATCAGCCGCGTGTCCTATAAGAGAATAATCCAATCCTCCAATGTTTAATAATTGAGAAGAAGTATCACTTCCAAAAAAGAATGAATTTAAATTTAATATTGACCCTAAATTAATAAAATTAAATCCTGAAGATAAGTTTGTACTTTGAGAAAAAAAGAGAGGAATTAAAAAAATAAATAAAGAAATAAACAAAATAGAAATGCTAAAAGCTAAAGGTAGAATTTTAGCGTATTCGGGTCCAACCTCAACAATATCCAATATATCTACATTTATCATCATAATTACAAATAAGAACAATACTGTTATAGCTCCAATATAAACAATTATATAACTTATTCCTATAAAGTTTAAGCCTATAAATATTAAATAAATAGCAGCACTTAAGAATACTCCAATTAAGTATATTATAGCTATTACAGGATTAGTTGAAGTTATAACTGTTAAGCAAGCGAATATAGAAAAAACAATTAAAAATTCTAAAAAAAAATTAGTAATATTCATAAAAATTAAGAAAAAGGGTAAATTTAATACCAATCCCTGAACGCTTCCATTTTTAAGAAAAAAATGAAAAAGAAAAGGGTAAATTTTTTTTATAAAATTATCGTAAAATTTTAATTCTTTTTTTTTCTTTGCTATATTTTATGTTTTTTTTTATATAAACCTAAAACAAAATTAACCAGATTGGCTGGAAGTATTAATTTAATCTGTGATTTAATAAACAAAAACAATTTTTATTCAAACCTCGATTAAGAAAAAAAAGGATGATTTAAATATATGCATTATTATTATTATGACACAAAAGAATAAAATTTTATAAAAGTACATAAGGCTGTACTCTTTGTTATTTAAAAATTATTTGTTAATTTTAACTATAAATAGAATTTAAATTTATAATTTAAATTATACAGACTAAATTAAATTAGTTAGATTAAATTAGATTAAGATCATAAATTTATAATACTAATTAATAATACTATATTAGTTGAAAAATAACTGATATTTTTATAAAAATTTTAAAGTTCACTAAATTAATTATAACTATCCTTGTATTATTGGTTGATGTTTATTTCCTTTAATTAATAAAAAATTTTAAATTAAAAAAAAGTTCTTTATTCTTTTGACCATTTTTGATTGATTATATAAAAAAAGTAATTTTTTATTTTTTTTTTTAATAATAATGATTTTACCAATTGCTTTGTTTACCTTCTTTTAATTAATTATTCGATTATTCTTTTATTCTTTTTTTTTAATCATAGTTAAAAAAAACATACTTTTTGTAATTTGTTAGTAGTTGGAGTGATTTGCAGTGGCAAGAAAAGAGAACAAAAAAATATTTTATAAATATAATTTAATTTTTATTAAATTTAAGACAAGACCAAAGAAAATTATACTGAACTTATTAGTCATCTTATTTTTTTTTAAATAAATTGACAAAAATTTTTTTTTTAGTTTGAAAATTAAAATTTTTATTTATTACAAAATTTTAAGCTATAAACTATTAGATTGCGCTTGAGTGTATAATATTATACAAAAAAGGGGCTAAGACCTAAGGGACTTGAACCCTTATCTAACCCATTATGAGCGAGGTGCATTCACCAATTATGCTAAAGTCTTTTTTTTAATTTTTAATGAATAAATAAAGAAAATATCTTATATTTTCTCTTTTTGATTCTATTGTAGAAAATATCTTGTAGCCTTTTTAATTTATTATAAAATTATTATAAAATTTAAATATCTTCTTATCTTTAATTTCTTTAAATCACACTTTTCATTTTAATGACACTTTTAATTTTAATAACATTTTTAATTTTAATTAAAATTTTACTTTAAAAAACACTTTTATTTTTTATTTTTTATTTTTTATTTTGTTATTTTGTTATTTTGTTATTTTTGTTATTTTTTTTATTTTATTAAATTATTTAATAATTAATAAATTAAATTATTAAATTAAAATTCTTTACTATTAGTATATACTAATAATATAATTTAGATTAAATATAAATATTTAATATACAACCTTAATATTTATTTAAATTTAATTTTGTAATAAGATTAAAATTAAGAATTAAATTTAAATTAAGATTAAATTTTAGAAGAAGAAGAAGAAGATGAAGAAGAAGTAGAAGTAGAAGTAGAAGTAGTAGTAGAAGTAGTAGTAGAAATAGTAGTAGTAGTTGAAGTTATAAATAAAACCCTTTTTTAATTGTAATATAGTAAAAATTTCTAATATAATAAAATTTTTAAACAAAGTTAAAATTTTTTAATACAGAGAAATTCCTTATAGTCTTAAATAAAAAAAAATAAAATATTAAAATATTAAAATAATAAAATAATAAAAAAAATAAAATAATAAAATTTTATGTTGAGGGTGAGTGCCTGTTTTTGTTTTTGTCTTTGTCTTTGTCTTTGTTTTTGTCTTTGTCTTTGTCTTTGTCTTTGTCCTTGTCTTTGTGTGTCCTAGGATTAAAAATCACAGAAAGATTATTTCCTATGGCCTACTAACCAAACTATAATTTAACAAAAAAAGCAAATTTTTTATATTTGATTTACTTTTTATTTTTCATAATTCTCTTTTTTTTTAATTTAATTTTATTAAAATTTTATATTTTATTAATTTTTCGGGCCTTATCAGATTCGAACTGACATCTTCATAAATGACAATTATGTACTTTTTCCAATTAAGTTAAAGGCTCTTTTAACATAAATATAAAATAAATATAAATTTATTATAGTCCAGTATTTAAATTCTTATTTCAAGAACTAGGTGATTCGAACACCTACTGATGATTTTGGAGATCACTATACTACCTTTATACGAAGTTCTTTTGTCTTTTGTAGGATAAAGAAGTACCAGATTTTAGATATCAAAATGTAAATTAGATCAGTAGAAAAGGTAGAGTTATAAAAATTTAAATTTAATTTTTTTTTAAAGATATTCCTTATCACTATCAATACTCGAACTATTAAAAAAAAAAGTTTTTAATATGCAATTAAAATTAAAATAAACAAAAAATTAACGTCCTTCTTAATTTTAGGGAAAGATAGCAGTAAATTTATAATTTTAAGAATTATTAATAGAAAAAAACTTATTTATTAAATTTTATAATTTTTTAAATTATTTAGGATTTTAGTTCTTATCTTTTTTTTATTTTTTTTTATTATTTTTGGTTTATTATTTTTGGTTTGTATTATTTTTTTGGTTTAATAAAAAAGAAATACCTTTTATTCCTTTTAAAAATAAAGTTAGGCAAATTTGATTAAAATGCTACTATTTTAAAGGGTAAAATCAGAGATTCGAACTCTGAACCACCGTCGCCACAAGACGTTATTTTACCTATTAAACTAATTCTACCTCTTTTAGAAAATAGTTTCTATATTCTAAAATATTTGTTCATATCCATTTATTAAAAATAAATTAGGTTCATATGCAGGTGCTTCAATAGGATTAAATTTAGGAAATTTATTTAACTATATTTTAAATAAACCAAAATTAAAAGCTCATTTAAGCTTATAAAATATAAAAAGGCTTTATTTGAATTTAGCAAAGCTTCTTTATTAAAAAAAAAGGTTTAAAATTTAGCTAGATTTTAGAACTAAGGCAGAAGATCCTAACTAAAAATAGCCTAGTTTATAAGTTAGTAAAGGATATTTATTAAAAATTTATCACTTAAAATTTAAACAAAATTTAATCCTATTTTTTATGAGAACAATTATATTTTAATTTAGTTTTTATTAAGAGATCTTAGTTTATAAAAAATTTTTTTAATTTATTTGGGATATGTTTAGGCAAGATTCTCACTTGCAACTAAATTCTAGTTTTAAACAAAAAATTTCGACTAGAATTATTACTGTGCTTGTTTTAAATATAATATAAGGAAAAATACCGTTCCATCCTTTTATTCAGGATCTCAAGAATTAAATATATTCCTATTACTATTACTATTACTATTACTATTACTATTACTCTAACTCTAACTCTAACTCTAACTCTAACTCTAACTCTAACTCTAACTCTTAATCTAACTCTTATTTAGCTAATTAATTTTTCTTGTTTTATTTGGGCAACATTAAAATACTTGAATACATTAAATTTAAATTTAAAAGTACTTGAATATATAAAAATTAAAAATCTTGGCTTTGATGTGGTATTTTTATCCAGAAAAAAGTTTTATATTTTTTTTTAAATCCAAAAATACCCTTAATATCTTAATATATTAATAATAAAAATAAGACGGTTTCTGTCAAGCTTCTTCTCCTGGAGGAAAATTTATAAAATAAATAAATATTACTTCAAATCAATCATTTTTATTTTTATTTTTATTTTTATTCTTTTTTTATTTTTATTTTTTATTTTTATAAAACAAAATATCTAAATTTATCATCTTTTAATATAAATTGAAAAGAATATTACTTAATACCCAGAGAGTATGACACATTAGTAAATTATACATTTTTTAAATTTTAATTTTTAATTTTTATTTTTATTTTTTATTTTTAATTTTTATTTTTAATTTTTATAAATTTTTCTCACTTTCAAAAGGATAAATATATTATAATTTACGAACCAACTTTGAATTTAAAAAAGGGAAAATTTTAAATAATTTTAAATAATTTTAAATATTAAATTTTTTATTTTTAAGTCTATCTAATTTTAGTAATTATTAAATGATTCTAAAAAAAAATTCTAAAACAAAATCGTTAAATTTATTTTAACCTCCAATAAGACCATTTTTCAAACCTTTCTTATACTATCTTAAAAAAAAATAAAGACTTAAAAAAAGGTAATATCTAAAATAAAAAATTTAAATTTAAATTTTTATTTTTTTACATAGATGATTATGTGGATTATCTTGTGGTATAAATAATTTTTAAAATTTAAAAAAAAAGAGAATGAAAAAGAAAATTTTCTTCTTCTTTTAAAATCTTATTAAACTTAGGATATAATAAATTTTATAATATTTAAATTTAAATATATCTCACTTTTTAAAGGATAACTAATATTATCATTAACGTACAACTTTTATCTAAAAAAGGAAAAGAATATTTTTATATTATTTTTAATAAATGTAAAAGGAAAATGGTACTTTTTTTTTAAGAATTAAATTTTGTAAGATGAGCCTTAATTCTTGAAATAATAATTATTAAATTATCTATTTCTTCTGGAGTTAAATAAACCTTTTTCATTCTTTACTTTTTATTTTTAATTTATTATTCCTATTCCTAATCCTAATCCTAATCCTAATCCTAATCCTAATCCTAATTTTAATTTTTTAAACAAAATTTACATAGTCTAATGGCTTTAGCACCTAATAATTGAATACAAAAATGAATTGAATAAAATGAATTGAATAAAAATTAATTTAATACAAAAATAATTTCCTATTTTTTTGTAGCTTCTCTAAGACTCAATTTTATAGAATAAGAAGCTTTATTATCTATTGTCTTTTTTTTTAACATTACCCATTTGGAATAAATAATTTATTTTTTAAAAACTATAATTTATTTTTTTTAAAAACTATAATACTATCATTATGTTGAGTAATTGAAATTAATTCCTCATTTTAATTTATTTTAAATTTTAAATCTGAACTTGTATTATTTAAAAATAGTCTAGGTTAGAATCTAATAAGAGGATATTTTTAAATACAAATTTACTTGAAAAAACTATCCGCAGAACTGGTATTGTATATTAATTGTGAAACATCTGAATGTAAAGGTTCTAAAATTAAATTAGGGAATATACCAAATATTATACTTAGTGCTAGTAAAGGTAATAATAAGTAAAATTCTAATCTATCTAAATCTCCTAATTTTAAATTTTTATGAAGAGGAGTAACTTCAGCTTTAAGATAAGGACTAAACCCTAGAAATGCTATTCTATTAAATAAAAATATTGAATATATTGCAGAAAATACTATCCCAGTTGAACCCAAAATTCCAGCTACAGGAGAAGACTGAAATACACCAGCTAAACTTAAGAATTCACCAACAAAATTCAAAGAAAGAGGAGCAGATGCATTAAAAATAATAAAAATAAAGAATACAAAAGAAAACAATGGCATCTTTACAGTCATCCCTCTATAGTAATTAATTATTCTAGTATGATATCTAGGATATAAAACCCCACCTACTAATATAAATAAAGCAGATGACACAAATCCATGACCTAAGCTTAGTAAAATACCACCTTCTATCCCAATCACAGTATTTGAGAAAATCCCTAAGATAGCAACAGCCATATGGGCTACACTACTATAAGCAATAATAGATTTGATATCTGTTTGTCTTATTGTTACTAGAGAAGAATATATAAGTGTAATAATAGCTAATGTTTGGATTAAAAATAAATTATTATTTGTAAACTCGGGAAAAATTGGCAATAAAACTCTTAAAAAACCATATGTAGCGAATTTTAATATAATTGCAGCCAATAATACTGAACCTGCGGTACTACTTTCACTGTGAGCTCTAAATAATCATAAATGAAATGGATAAGTAGGACTTTTAACTGCAAAAGCAAGTAAAAAAGAAAATCCTAACCACATCTGTAGTTCATAGCTTATACCATACATAGAAATAAATTCAAAATTAGTTGAACCTAGATTGTAAAAAATAAATAAAATAGCTAAAAGCATAGGTAAACTACCAGCTAAAGTATACAAAAATAATAAAAATGCAGATCTGATTCTATTTGACCCACTACCTCATATACCTACAACCATAAATAAAGGTATTAAAACGCTTTCAAAATAGATATAAAATAATAATAAATCTGTTACCAGAAAAAATGAAATTTGAAGAGTCTCTAATAATAAAAAAGAAAATACAAAATACTTTCTTTTAATTGTAATATCTCTTCAATTAGATAATAAACAAATAGGTGTAATAAAAGCGGTAAGTAAAATATAATATAAAGAAATACTATCTATATTTTCTAATTCATTTATTGAAGAAGAATTAAGTAATCCAAATTGTATACTGTTATCACTGTTAGGATAAATATTTACTAATTTTGATAAACTTTCTAATTCATTAGAGAAATTAGGCAAAATTAAAGAACTTTTACTAAAAATATAAATAGTTAAAAATAAAACAATTAATGAAGTACTTAATCCTATTTGTTTAATAATTGAATTATTTTTTTGTTGAATATTAATAGGAGCTTCCTCATTTATATGAATAAATAAAAAAGAACCAACTAAAGGTAAAATTGTTATTAAGGTTATCATTTGTTAAAATGTTTAAATCTGTACCCTTTTCTTTTTTTTATTTTATTTATTTTATTTCTATAATTTGTTTATTGATGCATTTGATAAAATTAAAATTTATAATAAATTTAAAATATAAACTTAAATTATTATTAAATGTAAAAACAAATATGCGCTATAGCCCAACAAATATTAAAAAAAAGGGTATTATAATTTAATAATAAAATTTAAATCAATGCTCCACCTTTTAATTAAATTCTGCTTCCCTTACTTTTTGTAATAATAATAAAAAAGGGAAGAATAAAGATTTATTATTTAAATAACACAAGAATTTTTTTTAATAACAAAAAGTACAATATTTACTTTTAAATTTAGCTTATTTACTTAATTAAAATTGTAAATAAAAAGTAAGAAAATTTATACTTTTTTTTATAGTTTATAGAAGAATTCTTCTATATTTAGACCATTACTATTGAATTTAAAATATAGCTTAATGTTAATTATATATTTAAACCTTTTTATAGTTAATTTAATTTAAAATTTATTTAAAAAAAAGGGGATTGAAAAATATTGAATATTTTTGTGTAAACTAATCTAAATTTATTTGTTAATTTTTAATATATTTACACATACCTCTAAACTACTTATAATTAATTTATAATAAATTTATAATAAATTTTATTATAAACCTTAAACCTATAAAACTTATAATTTATTTTTAATTAAACTTAATTTTCTTATAACCTAATATCTTTAACAACTCATTCTTGTTAAATAATATAATTAAAAAAAAGAATAGAAACAAAATATAGCCAGTTTTCCTTATATTAAATTTGACTTTCAATCTATTTTAAAATTTAAAATAGGTATCTATTTACTTTTTTAATTCATTACTATTTCTTTAAAAGCCTTAATTTATAATTCAAATTTTTATAAAGATATTTTTTATACTTATTTTAAAAAGAGAAGTATAAATTTTTAAAATTATAGTAATTTTGTATTACAGATTAAATAAAGTATTAAGTTACAAATATACATTTAATATTAGGCATTAAATTAATAGTATGTATTAAATTTAGTATAAAATTAAATTAATTTTATTTAAGAAAAGGTGTTAAAATTTAATTATGTAGTATTTAATAAATCATAAGAAAAATAAATAAGAAAGATATTTATTTAATTGAATTTTAATTCAATAATAATTTAAATTAAATCTTTTTTTTTGCTAAAAATTAGCCCAGTTTTATTTTTGTTTTATGATTTAAATCTTCGCTTAAATTTAAACCTATAATAATAGAATAATATAAGTAAAATTTAAAAAATAAACTCTTATTTTTTTTATTTTTAATTTAATAGATTTGATGTATTTTTCTAATAATTAAAAAAAGAAAATAATTAGATTTAAATTAAAAAAATAAATAAAATAAATATTTATCTTACTTATATAAAATTCTAAATAATTTTTTTTATTAATGTTTAAAATAATAATAAAGTGTTAATCTTGAAATTTTGTATTACTTTTTGTGTAAAGTTATAAAATTTAAATTTTAATTAATTCTAAATATATTTTAAATTTTAATGTTTATAATTGAAAATTTTTTTATAGTTAATTAGACTCTGTCTGCACAGGTAGGTCATTGAAACTATGAAAAGGAGAAGGAGTTGCAATTACTCATTCTAAACTATTAGAATAGTTAGATATGTTTTCATACTGGTTTAAAGAAGTAAAGTATGAAGGAACTTGCCATGGGTTATTATTAACAACTTTCCCTTCAGTAAATAAATTATAAACAATATATATAAATAAAACAGTAGCTACTACTGATACTATAGAACCAAAACTTGATATAGCATTTCAGCCTGCAAATGCATCTGCATAATCAGGAATTCTTCTAGGCATCAATTATGTTAATCTTAAGTTAAAAAACTTAAACTCTTAATCTTACGATTAAGTTCAGACTATGTCAATCAATAATAAATTTATTATTGATAAGGCGCTTCTATTTTTAAAATTGTTAAAATAGTTAAAATAGTTATAGGTTTATTGTTAGTAATACTCACCTAATTAGTCGTTGAACGTTCATAAATTTTTTTTTAATTTTACTAATTTATGCTTCGCTGCAAATTGACCTTTATTAAAGGTTATTTTTGCAATTCACCTTATTTTTCTATTAAATTTTTAAAACTTAAAGAGGCATTAATTATTATTATTATTAATTTTAATTTAATTTTATTCTAGAATAAATTTTTCCTTTAAAAGGTAAACCTAATTTTAAGTATTTATATAAAGTATCTTTCCCTATTTTGAAATTTTTAGCGCATTCAGCAGTAGGATATGATCCTATATAACTCATATCTTCAGAATTGTAAACATAAACTAGTTTAATCATTTTACTTAAAGTAATTGTTGATTTTTTTTTACCATAGTTAGGATTATTTTTACCAGTTTTATCTTTTTTTTGCATATGTAAAAATTCAGAAGAAAAGATTTTTCCTTGCATAGGGTGCATAGGGTTCAAAGAACCTGATCTTCTTAAACCAAATTCAGCTTTATGTTTAAAACCTAAAGTAGAACCAGCCATAGGAGAATTGTTTAAAATAGAATTAGGAAAGTTTTTAAATATAATGTCTAAAAAATATTGTTCTCTAGATAACATGAAGTCTTTTGTAACAGAACCTGTTTTTCCTAAATCTTCAAGAATTATTAACATAAAATTATTATGGTTATATTTAATTAAACTTTTGTAAATAGGTAAATTTCTTTTTAAAACACTAGCTGTTCAATAAGACAACAATCTATTAGAGCCTTTTCAAGCACTACCTACATAAATTTTTCCATTAATTAAATTAATTCATTGATAAATAACAGTTCTATTTTTATTTTCTATCCCTATTCTATTTCTGTCTAATTTAGGTTTATATATTCTAACTGGTTTGGTTAAAAAATTAGGTGTAATATGAGGTCCAAAAATTATTGGTATCATATTTAAAGTTAAAAAAATATTTGTTGAATAGACAAAATTATTTGAGTCTACATTTAAAATAAAAATTAATAATAAAGGCATACCAGCTAGACCTAAAAAATGTTGAGGGAAGAATGTAATATTAACCCCAATGAACATTCCTCAGAAGTGTATTTTACCTAAAAGATCATTGTATGTTTTCCCAATTATTTTTGGAGCTCAGTAGTAGAAACCACCAAATAGTGCAAATACAGCTCCCATTGATAATACATAATGGAAGTGTGCAACAACGTAGTAAGTATCATGGAATGCAATATCCATTGATGCATTAGCTAATACAACTCCCGTTAATCCACCAATAGTGAATAGAGCGATAAACCCTATTACATACAACATAGGAGTAGTGTATCTTAATGATCCACCATAAGCTGTAGCTAACCAGCTGAATATTTTAATTCCTGTTGGAACTGCAATTACCATTGTGAAATAGGAGATTGACCCTAACTACAAGAAAATAATTTAAAATTTTGTAGAAATTTGTCAAAAACCCTTTCCCAAACCGTACGTGATAGTTTCCCATCATACGGCTTTCCAAAGAAAATATATTGCTATTTATTTTCTTCTGTTTCCCTTCAATTAAATAAAAAAAAATATTTCTTTTTATTAATCTAATATGAAAACTCCGTCACCTCAACTCTTCCGAGTGTCAGGTGATCCCAAATTCTTAAAAAAACCGCATTAATATCCCCTTAGGCCCCTTTTATTCTAATAATGATCCTTTTTAATTTACTCAGCAACTTATAAATTACATTTTAAATTAGAAATAATTGTTAAGGTTCGTTTACCTAGCCATAGGGATCGTAGCTCGAGGGTGAAATAATTAAAACAAATTTAAACCCCCTTTTTGAACATGCTATTGTCAGCGTAAAGTTAGCCTTTACTACCTAAGTTCAATGCTTTACATCACTAATTTAATTTATATAAAAAATGATCTACAAAAAAAGGTAAAATAAAAGGTTTTATTTTTATTAAACTTTTTTCATTAATATAAATTCTAAATTTATTTTTTTCTTTTTTTATAGTAGGATTTATATTAAATTTTATAATTAAAATATTTACTAATAAAACAACTTCTTGCAAATTAAAATTATCTGTGCATAAAATTAAACCTTTAGCTCTCTTAGAACCATCACCCATTATTCAATGAGCTAAAACCAAATAGTCAATATAAAAAAATAATTCAGGTTTTACTGTTTTAATTATTTGACCTTTATTTACTAAATAAAATAAATTAAAAATCTCATTTAAACACTCTAATTGTCTAGTTTGTAAAGAAAGACTAAAAATTAGTTTACCTCTTGTAATTGCTTTAGAAAGAAAAGGTAAACCTGAGCATAAATAAGCAAGTTCATTGTAAACGTGTCAAAAATAAGAAAAATTTATAAGTGATTGTTTAAACCCTATTCTAGGATTTCAATGTCCTTTTTTTTGTAGTCAACCATCTGATAATATTAAACCTATAATAATACTTTTAACTCTGGGTGTTAAATGAATAAGAGATTTTTCAGTATTTGTTAATTTGGATTTAAAAAACATAGAACTAATACCTAATTGTTTATTTCAAATAGTTAATTGCTTGAAAGAATTATTAGTATTTGTAGAATAATTTAAAATTTTAAATTTAGAAAAGGATTTTGATGAGGTAGTTACTCCCAACGATTGATTTAATGAGATGGCGCACGTTGCTGCAGTGAAGTATGCTCTAGTATCAACATCAAGACCAACAGCATACATATGGTGAGATCATACTATAAACCCTAAAATACCAATTGAGAACATAGCATAGACCATACCAAGATAACCAAAAATAGGTTTTCCAGAGAATGTTGAAATTATATGTGATACTATACCAAAACCTGGAATAATTAGGATATAAACTTCAGGGTGCTTTCATTTTTTTTGTTTAAAAAAATATTGGTTAAAGAAACCTATAAATTATAAAAAATGCTTGGACCATATCTTTAAATAAAAACAAATATTTTAATTATCTTCATATTTCACTCATTTTTTATAAAAATAATTTCAACTTTTTCCTAAAAGACTATCGGGTAAAGCTTTATGAGCTTTTAGATCTTTAAGTTCATAAAATTTTGAAATTAAATGAATTCTTTTGGTTTTAGCTGACATAGAAGGATAAATCTTAAAATATTCAACCATTTTTAAATTATCCTCCCGTTTAGTTACATATCATTTAAAAGATTTATTAGTTCCTCTATCTATGTAAACATTACCACCATGTATTTCAATTAAAGGGAGTAGTAATTCAGATGTTTTCTGGCTTGTACTAATAGATAATTGGCTATTAGTTTTATTAATAGTTATGGTTCCATCTGCATCAAAAAAACCAGATAATCAACCATTATTATATGTTAACTTATCAGGGTATTTTAGTAATAATCCATAATTATCGCAAATTTTACTTAATTGTACTAAACGATTAGAATTTCTAATATTCCCATTTACATCATTAATTATTGCTAATAATCCTGTTTTATGATGAAGTCTATATCTAAGAGCATTTGCACCTGATCTTAATTTAATAGACCCACCATAAATATTTTTAATTATTTGTAAAGCATGCTCATCTCTAATATCCATTGTAATCTCTAAACTTGCATAACCTTGTTTAGATAATAAAAATGAACCGGTTCCGTCAATTAGACCTGCTAATCATTCGTTGCGTTTTATTTTAGGCTGATAATCTTTAAAATTACTACTATAGGATCTTCTTAAGTTTTTGGAAAAAGATTGGGTAAAATATTTGTTTTTATTTAACGTACGTATGGCCTCTGAGGTTCCTACTAACGAGTTAAACGCTTTGGTTACTTGCAGGTTCTCCATTTTTAATGGCATTATTACACTAAGGGTACAATAATTGCAACTTATGCTTAATGTATCTATTAAAATATACATGGAGTTCTCGCTTATAGTTCGTTGCATTGAAAATTTTAAATTTTCAAAGGGCCACAGTTGACCAAAAAATCAAAATAGATGTTGGTAAAGTACTGGATCACCACCTCCAGCGGGATCATAGAAACTAGTATTAAAGTTTCTATCACATAGTAACATAGTGATAGCACCAGCTAGAACAGGCAATGCTAGTAATAATAAAATAGCAGTCACAAAGATTGCCCATGAAAATAAACTAATTTTATGAAGACTTAAACCACCAGCTCTCATATTTAAAACAGTACTAATAAAATTAATAGCCTTAAAAAAAATGAAATAGAACAAATTTAGTTAAATAAAATTAAGTGGAGATAGTTTGAAATTTGTGTTTAAAAATTTATTACTATTTATTTGTTAATTACCAAGATTTACATATAAATAAAAATTTAAAATTTAATTAAATCTTTTGTTTTTGCTTATTTTATAACTAGAGAAAGGGATCAAATAAGGTGAAATTAAATTAATTAATTTAGGCATAGAGTCAGCTTTAAAATAAATTCTGTAGTATTTTATACCTCTTGGATCAGTTAGAGTATGAATTGAACAATTTAATTCAAATTTAATTAATAAAATATTAATCAACAAAACAACTTCTTTAAGAGAAAAACTATCCTACATAGTCTTAAACCATACTTATTAGATACACCATCTGACATTATTCAATAAGCTAATACTAAACCATCAATATAATGAAATAATTCAGGTTTAATACATTTTTTATTATTTAATATAAATAAATCATATAAAAAATAAAAACAGGGTAAGCTCTAGTATCAAAAGAAATTTGCCCATATTTTTTCCCATTTACTGTAGAAAATTCAAAATGAGGAGGAAATTTTGAAATATAATGTGATAAGTTAATATAAACAGTCCAAAAAAAGGAAAATTAATGATAGATTGTTTGAATCTTATTCGAGGATTTGTTCCATTTTTTTTAATAATTTAATAATTATATTAGCATCTCCTAATAAAAATACCTATTAAAATTCCTAATGTAAATTTATTTAAATAGGTTAAACCTCTTAAATATTTAGTAATATTAATATTTCAAGTATTATTTAAATCGGTAGGTAAATTAACTAAACTAGTACAATTAGTAGGTTTAAAAATATTTTTATCAATTTTATTTAATTTTTTAAAAGTAGGTAAAGTCGAATTTTGTACAGAAAAAAAAAGATACCTTTAATAAATTAAAATTATTTATTATAATAATTTTATCTTGAGAAGATTCTGTAAACAAGTAATTAACAAAATTTGTCTAAATGGACTTTATTTTTAAAGATATATTAAAATAATTTATTTAAATTTATTTTTTTTAACCTAAATTAAACGTATAGTCTCTGAAATATTAATATTTTATAATTAATATTTGCTTATTAATTAGTATATTTTATTTATACAAATTTTTTAAGCATTTAGTTTAAATATTAGTTTTTAACTAGAACTTTGAGCACTATTTTTTTTTAATACTGTTTACCCAATAAACTAGATACACCAGATAAGTGTAATGAGAATATAGCTAAATCAACAGAACCACCTGAATGAGATTGGATTCCAGCAAGTGGCGGGTAAACCGTTCATCCTGTCATATCTAAAAAGAAATAAAATTATTTATTTGTCTATCCAAAACTGTAATAACCCAAAATAAGGGTTTATCTTGAAAATTTAAATTTAAATTCGAAGTAAACATTGTATAAATTGTTTATATAAATAAAATAAAATTTATATATTTTTTCCTTATTATAAGGGAAAACCTACTTCTATAAAATTTTAAGGGGTTAAAATTAAATAAAAATTTTTATTATTTAAAATTATTAGCCACAAAATTTAATTAAAGAAAAAAATTTGAAAGATGTTTTCAATCAAAGTGAGTTCTATTAGAATACATAGAATTTTTTATAATTTTTATTTTATTTGACCCTTCAATTGTTTGATGACTTTTATTTTTAACTAAACCTTGAGCTTCTTTTCAAGATAAAAAATCTAAATACTTAGAACTTCATAATTGAAAAGTATCAAAATATTTTATTAAATTTAATCTAGAGTTGATAGTTTTAGCTCTTGCCTAATACCCTTTTTCTGTATATTGAGTATCTGTTTTAGGGTTATGCCTTTCTCTTGAAATAGTTTCTACTTTAGAATTGAAAGCCAAAGCTATGGAATTCATTATAGGTAAAAATATAGGTAAAAAACTAGTATCAGTTTTAACTGTTTCAGAAATTCTATGATAGTTTTGTTTTTGAGAAATACGATAAGTGAAATTTATATTTTTAATAAATGAATCTTTAATTGTAAAAGAAATTAAAAAATTAGCATCACTATCAGAAAATCCGGCAAACCTAAATTTTGTTTTAATGTCTGAATTATCAACAGGTAAAACTTCTAACTTTGGAAATTAATTTAATTTATTTAACTAAATAATTAAACGATGTAAAGCTTCAATTTTGGGAGTTATAAATTTTCCATTCAAATAGTTTGCTACTAATTATAAAGAGGCTTTTTTTATAAACAGATAAAACGTAAAATTTACCTGGACCTTTATTTAAAGTAGCGTCAAGTTTCTTTGATATTAATTCTGCTAAAGGTAAATCCTTTTCAACAAAAATTATTGTTATTTGAGGGTAAAGTTTTTTACCTTTTTGAGAGCGTTCTGTTTCAGGTACTTTTATAGAACCGTCTCCTTCAATCAAACCTGCTAAATCCGAGCCAAAAGAATTTTTATTTAAATTTAAAACAGGTATTAAAAGACTTGACATTAAATCTAAACCTGATTTTTTTTAAAAAAAGAATATAAATTTGGTAAATAAAACTAACAGTTAAGTACAAAAGGTATTTTATTTTTTTTTAATTAAGATTTGGATAAATAATTTTTATACTTCTTTTTTAAGGACTATTTCTTTAAATCTTTTTTTTAAAAAAGATATTATAACACGTGGAGTCTCTGAAGCTAAATAATTTTGCTTGCTTATAATAAATTTTAATTTAATTTTTAAGCATATAGTATTAATTAAAGCTAGCACAGGGAAAGTACCAGCACCTTGCTCTACTAAGGCACTTAATAATAATAAAATTAAAGAAGGTGGTAATAATCAAAATGAAATATTATTTAATCTAGGAAATGCCATATCAGGAGCTCCTACCATTACAGGAACTAAATAATTACCAAATCCACCTACTAAACTCGGCATAACCAAAAAGAAAATCATTAAAAATGCATGTGCTGTAATTATAACATTAAATAATTGGTGATCTCCTTGTAAGAATTGAACACCTGGTGCAGATAATTCAAGTCTTATAAGAACAGAGAAAGCAGTACCTAACATACCAGAAAATATGGCAAAAATTAGATAAAGTGTACCAATATCTTTCGCATTAGTAGAAAAAAGCCATCTACTCAATTTATAACTAATTTCTATTTTTATCTGTAATTTAACAAATAAAAATGTTACCTAAATATTAAAATTTATTAATACGTTATCTCCTAACTAACTCCTTAAAATACCTCAAATAAATATGAAAAAGGGCTTACATATAAAATAAAATACACAATTTATATAAAATTTTTATATATTAATGCATTTTTTTAAGAATTAAAATTAAATAATAATAATATTATGAGAGAATAAATATATAATTTTTAACAATATAATTATATTGTAATTTATAAAATTTAAAAATAAAAAATAATTATAATTTATTTTAACTTAATTAATTTAAATTTAAACAATGGGAATATTAAATAGAATGAATTAATATAAAAATAAATTATTAGTTTTTATAACTAACAAGAACTAGGTGATTCGAACACCTACTGATGATTTTGAAGATCACTATACTACCTTTATACGAAGTTCTTTGATAAAACTAGATAAAAATATTTTTGTTACAACCTTCAATATAAAGGGAATTAAATTTGATGATTATAAATATTTAATTCAAATGATCTTTGTAAGATAAGTGGAGAAAAGGGGTAGATAATTTTTTAAGTAATTTAATTTTAAAGAATAATTAAGTAATTTATTCTTACTCTTCTTCTTTCCAAATTAGTTTAAAATATTTTTTTTATTTTTTAATTAATTTATTTTTCTCTTAATATATAATTTATTATTATTATTATTATTATTATTATTATTTTATTTTATTTTATTTTATTTTTTTTTAATTAATAATTATATTAATGGGGTATAAATAAATAAAATAAAATAAATTGTATCACTTTTAATAAAAATAACCTAAATTTACAATATACTTTATATTAATTATATTTTATAACCTTCAATACTGTTTTTTATTAAATTATATACTGTTTTTAAAACTTAAAATTAAAATTAAGATAGAAAAATTGGAAAAAAATACCATAAATAATATAACATTTACATAATTTATATAATATTAATAAATTACTAATAAAAATAAATGAATTAAACAAAAATAACCTTTATAAATCTTATGCCCTGAGACTGAACCGAACAGATTTTTAAATTTTATATTTTTTTTTAATTTTAATTAATCTATTATTACTTTAAAAAAAATCTATTATGACTTTTAAAAATATAAGTTATATATTATATTTTATTAAATATTCACAATAATTAAAATAAATTAATAATTTATTATTGTATCTATAATTAATTAATATTACATTAAAGAATATATAAAAAGAACAAATTTGTATATCTTATAAAAGTTACCCCTGAGAAGAGGTATAATAATATATTATTAAAATCAATATATTTTATTTATTATCTATGAAATATTAACGCTAATAGGATAAATTAATACTTGGGTCAAAATAATTATTTAATAATTATTTAATAACAATTAATTATTAAATTTTTATATTAAAATATAATCTTAGTCCTATAGTATAAAGTTTTTAATTTTAATATTGTTATTCCCCAATAATTGATAGGAAAAATAATTCTTTATTTATCCTGTACATCTCGCTCTTATTTTTTAAGCAATGGAGGACTTAGAATATGCCTCCTCTTTGGAGATGCCTTGGGGTAAATATTAAATTAAATAAAAATAATAATTGAATATGGTGTGGTCTTATATACCCCGAAAATATAATCTCCTTTTATAAAATAATCTAACCCTAAAATAATAAAATATCGTAAAATATAATAAAACATAAAATTTTATCCAAATTTAGTATTAAGTACCATTAAGTGGTTTACGAGATTTTATGATAAAATAGTGTTAAAATTTAGCAAATCGCTCTCCTCGCTCGAAGGGATAATAGATATTATAATTTAATTAAATTAAATAAAATTATATAATTTTTCTCTTCTCGCTTGGTTTTATAATTTAGTTATTAATAATTTATTTATTTTATAATTTTAATAAAATAATTTATGTTTTTCCTTAATTAATAATACATTAATGTTAATTTTCCAATTCTTAATTTTATTAATTATTCCTTGGATTTATAATTATATATTGTAATAATAATGAAGTATATAATTTATTTATTAATTGATAATTGTGTTTTTTAGTAGTAAGAAGAGAAAAAAATACTATTTATTATTAAGGATAACAAGGAGAGAAAATTAATAGAATTATATAATTTATTTAGATCTAGCGAAGCAGCCACCCTTATAAATTTAAATTTAAAATATTTTAAATTAAACTTATACTCATCTTAAATAAAAGGGGTTGTTCTTGAAAAATAATACTTAAAATATTAAATTAAAATAAAAGAAAATTAAAATAAAAGAAAAATAACAGAAAAATAAAAGAAAAATAAAAGAAAATAAATAAAAATTATTAATTAAATTAAATATTTATTTTTAGAGGCTATTCATTAGGAAGGAGCAGTATTAAAAAAAAAAGGGGTTGATCTTGATTAAAGTAATATTTATTAAAATTATTTTTTTTTATATTATTAGAAAAGCTAGAATTATTAGAATTATTAAAAAGAAAAGGGGTTAGTAATTGAAATTTTAATTATAGTCGAAATAATTATTTAATATTATTAATTAAAAAAATTATTAATATGTTTGATATAATAAAATAAAAAGTGGAAGGAGTGTTAAATAAATAAAATATTTTTAATATAAAATATCTTTGAGAGGCTATTCTTTAGGAAGGAGCAGAAACTATATTAAATTAATTTTTATTGATTATTTTTTTTTATATAAAGCTTATTTGACATTATTATCCTCTGAGGGATAAGCTTTAATTGTCTCACTTGAATCGTCATATCCAGTTGGACTTAAAGGTCTAGTGGGACGAGAAGGATTATAATTATCAGGGGTATTAGAACTTCAAGGATTAGGTGAACTAGACGAACCTGATGGAGAAGGAGTATTAAGTCTTTCATTATTTTTCTTTTTTAAATTTTGATATGTAAAAGTTGTAGCAGCTAACATAAAAAATAAAATGTTTATAAATATAAAAAAAATTGACTTAAAACTAACACAATCACCAACATAATTAGGCAAAGGGTCTTATATCTAAAACAATATTTTTAAATCTCCATAAATCCAATTTTCGTTCTCTATATAGGTCAATAAATTGGTTAAAGTGTTCAGAATTTTCTTCCAAACCAACATCTAAAGCAACGAATTTACCTTGCCGTTCAAAAAAATGGTGGCGTAATTCTCCACGGTCAACAGAGTTCCCATAACGCCGAGTATACAAAGGATGCCGTTGTAATTCTCCCCTATGTATTTCACCACTAATTTCATCTAGATCTTCCTCTGTAGGAAGGTATGTAGGTAGTTTATTTATATAATCATTAAAGTCTTCTGGGTCTAAAGGTTCAGTAAGTCCTGTTGATTATATTGGTCCTGTTGGTCCTGTTGGTCCTGTTGGTCCTGTTGGTCCTGAGGTTGGTTCTTAATTTGGATCTGAATTATCAAAATTCAAAGAGCTATCTGAAGGAAAATATAAAACATCTAAACAAAAGATATTTTTTAAAATACCATATATTAAAATACCAAATTTTAAAATACCAAAGATTAAAAATAAGTAATTTAAATTTAATTTTTCTTTATTATTTAATTTATAATTCATTTAATTTTTTTTAATTTTATTTAATATAGCTCTTTTTAATTTAATTTAAAGAGTCCTCTCTAATTATATTTTAATAAATATTTTTTTTTATTTTACATTATTTTTTTTAGAATATTAGAATAATCATAAATGAGAGTTGGGGATTAGTAAATTAGTAAATTAGTAAATTAGTAAATTAGTAAATTAGTAAATTAGTAAATTAGTAAATTAGTAAATTTTTTTTTAATTTAGAATAAAAATTAGTATCACTTTAATAATATTTTATTAAGTTTTAAGTTGAATTATTTATTTTTGTTTTATTTTTTTTTTTTTATTTTTTGTTTTATTTTTTCTTTATTTATTAAATAGTTAAAGAAAAAATAAGATATTATTTATATGTTTGCCCTGAGACTGAATCGAACAGACGATCCCTATTACTTCACAATAGTGCTTTAACCAACTAAGCTACCAAGGCGATTAAAATGTTTTGTTTAGATTAATTAAAACATTTTTGTTTTTTAGTCATAATAAATTGTATTTTTTTAATTTTAATTATTTTTTTTTTATTAAATTAATAAATAATAATTAATAATTAATAATTAATAAATAATAAATTATAATTAATAAATAATAAATAATAAATTATAAATTATAAATAATAAATAATAAATAATAAATAATAAATAATAAATAATAAAACTTTATTAAATTTATTTTATTTAAATATTTAAAGGATTTTAAATAATAAAAATAAAAATTAGGAGTATATTTTATATTATAATTAATAGATAATACTTATTTTTCTTAATATTTATTTTTATAATTAGAATTAAATTTATAAATATATTTAATTTAATATATTAAATAGTTTTTCACTATAAATTTTTTATTCCTTTTTTTCTTTTTTATTCACTATTTTATTTATTTTAATTAAAGACTTTTAAAATAAAACTTAAAAAAATTAAAATTCAAAAAGTATATGACATATTTAAAATTTAAAATAAGATATTATATTAGTTTTCTTAATTTTAATTTTAATTTTAATTTTCTAATTTAAGAATAAAATTTAGTATAAATTTATTTTTTTTTTATAAATACTTTCTTTTTTTATAAGAAAATAAAAACAAAATATATAAAATTTAACAAATAACATCCTCTCCTCTTTTAAGTGTAATTTTTAATTAGGTCCAGATTAATATTATTTTATTAATTTAAACTAGAACTTTTAATTTTAACATTGATAATATTGATGTTAAGAAATAAATATATAAAAAAATTTAAAAACTATTGACCTACTTATAATCTATCTTTCTTTATAAAATTTTTCTATTTTTCTATTTTTCTATAGAAAAGACATACAAAAAGACAAATTAAGTTTAGGACATACCTCTAAACTTCTTATAATTATTTTTTTTAAATTAAATATCATTTGTGATATATTAAGAAGTCAAATATCAAATAAGAGATAAAGACCGAAAATAAAAATAATTTACCGGATGGTAAATTCTAGTTTGCTTATTAATAAATTTGATTAATAATTTATTTTTAAATAAGATTAAGTTGTCTGTAAAACAAATTTAATTAGAATTAATCTAAATAAACTTTCATTTTTCTAGTAGGAAGTAAAATTTATAGTTTTTAAGTTTTCAATAATTATAGCTAAATACCTACCTTTATCTCGATCTTAATAATTTAAATTTAATAATTATTAAAACTTATAATAATTTAATAAATTAATAGATTAAAGTTTACATAAAAATTGACATGTAAATTTGAATTTGAGCCTACATTAAACATTAATAATTTAAACTAGAAATTTGAATAAGTTTATTAATTAAATTATGACTTTTATTTTATTATAATTTATATCCTTCTTTTATAAAATTTTAAATTTTTAAATTTTTTATTATTTAAATTTTAATTTTAATTTTAATTTATATTAGAGTTATTAATTTTATTTATTTTTTTCTTAGTTTAATTTTTTTTTTTAATGTTCATTTTTGCTATAGAATATTTTAAATTAAACCATTTTTGCTATAGCATATTATAAAAAATATTTATAAATTTTAATAATAAATTATTTTTATTGGGTATAAAAAATCTTACTCGTTTAAAAATAAAAACAAATATCCAATAATAACTCTAATATAAATTAAAATTAAAAAAAATGTTTAAATATTCAATGACTAATAAATTAATTTAAATTTTAGTTTAGTGTCTTGCCTATAGGAAAGAATAAATTCACATTCTATGTAATTACGTTATAAATAAAGAAAAGGAATCTAAGTAAACACTATTACTATAAATTAAATAAAACAGAATATTTAAAATCAGGAGTATCTAGGATTTAAATTAATCTTCCTCTTCTTAACGAACAAAATAAAATTAAATAAACAAAAATGAATGTGTTAAAAAAAATATAAAAAACTTTTAAACTTGGAATTAATAAAATTAATTTTATTTTAACTAATTTTATTCAATTTTTAATTTATTATTTATTATTTCTTTTATTTATTTTATTATTTATTTTTAATTCGTGTTAAAATCGAATCCTCTGTTATTTTTTTAAGGACACAAGTGTTAATATATTAAAATAAAAAAAAATATCAATGAAAAATTTTAAATCTTCCAAAAATTTAAACCCTTAAACTAGGGTAATTAAATTTAAAATTAAAATTTAAAATTTAAAATTTAAAATTTAAAATTTGAAAAGTAATTAAAAATTTTTTCTACGTACTATCAACTTTGAAATTTTCGATTAGTTAAAACTCTTCTTTTAAGTTTATTTCTATATTTCATTGATTTTAAATTCTAATTGGTTGTGTCCTAAAAAAAAAGTGTAATCGTTTATTAATTTTTATAAAGTTTTATATTGTTTAAATTCTTCTTTTTTAAACCATATTCAGATATTAAAAATAAAAATAGCTCTTACCAAAGCTCTAACAACATTATCAATAGAAGTTTTTTATAAAGAATTTAAATAAAAATTATATATATTATAATTACTTTATTTTTGTTAAGATTTCCTAAATATATATTTAACCACACCTGACTTGAATCTTTAGCGGGTTTATAATCTATTAAACTTTCTTACTTTTGATCGTTAATATATTTAGCAGAATCTTATATTTTTAACAAATCGGAGAACATTTATTTAAATTTTTCATGTTTGTATAATTTTCTTCAAATATATTTATTTTTTCTAAAAATATAATCTTACCTAAAAATTTTAATGATTTGTCTTGTAATCAGTAATCAGAAGGAGGTACTAATAATATATTATTCCTTATATACACAATAACACCTGCTCCGCTAGCCATTTATAAAGAACTTTTTAAAGTAATATAATTTTTATCCATTATAGAAATAAAATGTTTTATAATATTAAAACTTTTAAATAACATAAATCAGCCGTAATAAAATGACCTATAATAAAATACTTTTTGTATAAATAAAAAAAAATAAATAAAAAAAAATAAATAATAAAAAAATAAATAATTAATAATTCACATTTAATTTTTCGCTTGTAAAAGGATGAATATTGGAAACGACTGGTTACTGGAATTGAAGATAAATTATCATATTCTAAATCTAAATCTTTTATTTTTATAATTTTATTTTCTCTTTGCTCTTTTCTCTTTTCTCTTTTCTCTTTTCTCTTTTCTCTTTTCTCTTTTCTCTTTTCTCTTTTCTCTTTGAGTAATTCATATTTTTATTTTTAAATCATTAGATTCACATTTATAAATTTTACTTTCTGATAATTTAAAATCATTTTTGTAAGTTTCAACCATACTCTCCCTTTTATATATTTTTTTAATTTTATAATAATTTAAGACTTTTTGATTCATAAACTTTGGATATTTAATTATTAAAATTCTCTTCTTGATGAATTTCTTGTAATAAATTAAACAATTTTAGTAAGGAATAGTATAAAGTTTTAAACGAAGCTTCCGAAACTTCTCCAATTAAATATTTAAACCTAATTTCACTATTTATTAAAATAAAATATTTTGAATTCTGAATAAGGAAAAATAAATTTATTTTTTTTCTTTACTTAAACTTAAATTAATTGATCACGAAATGATAAAAATGAATAATATTAAAAAAATCTTTTAATCTACTTAAGTAAGTATTAGTTAAATTAGTTAAATACTCATGTATTAAATAAATTATATCTTAAGAAAGTTGATTTAAGTTAATATAATTATCAGGCAATGAAACTGTATATTTTTTTGTTAGTCTCTGTATTCAAAACTCTTAAAATATAAGGAAAATTTAAAGGAATTTATAATTTAACTCGTGTAGTTAAGGTTAATTGCGCTTAAACTAAATTATCTTCTGTATAAAAATTTATATATCTTCAGTATCATAACCAACATACAAAATTTTATTAATTTTTATAGAATTTATTTTTAGTTTATTATTAATTGTAGGATTTATTTTACTATAAACTTCTTTTAAAATTATTTTACTCTCTAAATCTCTAAAATAAAATCTGAATTTTATAAAGATTCTTAATTTTTAATAGCTTGATTTAATATTATAAACAACCTTAAAAACAAAACATTTAACGATCATTCTATTAACTTCTGTAGATGTCTGTCACTTAATTTTTGTAAAGGTTTTAAAATATAATTTCTAATGAAACTTGTTAAATAAGGATATTTTATCCCTTTGGGGCGGTATAATAATCTCTGTATTAAAAAATAAAACCATTCGGGTTTATTTTATTATTATCTGCTTAAAAATAGCACTATTTCTTTAAGAACTTCATGGAAAATAATTTTTTATTTTCTAATTCTAAAAATTTAGTTTTAAATTATCAATTATTTCTTTAACTTTATTTTTTATTTTAATGTCTTCAAATACAACTTTATAAACTTAATAATTATTTTATATTTATTATTTTTTTATTATTTTACAAAAAGGGGGTATATAAGAATGAATAACAAATATCATTAAAATAAATAAAATAAATAAGATAAAATATTAATGTAAGGATTATTGGGAGTATAAATAAAATAAAAATTAATTATATTAATTAAAAATATGTATTATATTATTGGATAAAGAAAAATAATTTATTTTTGTATAATAAATAAATTACTAAGAAAAGAAAGAAAAATAGAAGATTTAATATAATTATTTAATAAATAAAATATATAAATTTTATATTTAAACCGGAAAAGAAAGAAGGTATTAAAAAGTGAATATTAAACTAAGGATAATAATCTTTATTCTTGTCTAACAATTATCTATAAATTATATTTTAATTTATTGAATTTTTTTTTTTTATTATAAAAAAAGAACATTTAAATATACCAGAAATTAAATTATTAAATTATTAAATTATTAAATTATTAAATTATTAAATTATTAAATTATTAAATTATTAAATTATTAAATTATTAAATTATTAAATTATTAAATTATTAAATTATTAAAGAAAATTAGCATTAAAAAAATATAATCCTCCTAAAATTCAATAATGATTATTTAACAAAACAAATATTGTTCTTCTTTTTCTTATTCTCCTTATTCTCCTTATTCTCCTTAGACTAATAAAAAAAATAAAGGACAGGACAGATAATATAATAAAATTTAATCTGAATTTTATAATCTACTAGAATTATTTTTTTGTAAATATTATAAATGAATTTGATTCAATAATAGATTTTGTGACTTATATTTTTTTTTATTAAATTGTAATTAATTTTTTTAAAATAAATTGTAAATATTATTTTTTGTAATTATTAAATTGTAAGTAGGGATTTTTTTGAAAATTTTTATTTAATTATATATTAATAAATTATCCATAAACATAATTTTGGCTATAACACACATACAAATTTATAAAATAAAATGAGTGCTATAGCAAATAGCAAGTAAGGATAAAATGAATACTTTGAATTTTTCTTCTCCTTCCTAAAGAACAAGGACGCTGTGGGATAATATTACTTAGTTTATGCAACCTTAAAGCACAATAATATTTGAGTATACTGCAAGTACAAGAGGAAGAATAACTAAATTTAAATTAATTAAAAACTTATAAAATAAGAAATAAATAATAATACAAAAAGACTAATTATAATATTTATTACATAAGTTGTAATTAAACTATTATCCATTTTTGATAATTTATTACTTATTGAGCTTAAAAGTACACTTATACCAAAAGGACCACAGAATTCAAAGACACCTCGATCTAGTATTTTGCTTAAAATATAACCTAAATTTAGTCCTGATCTAATTAGATATCTATTATAGATTACATCTAAAAGATATTTACCATTTAAGAAAACATATAAACTTCTACCAAATTTATTTTCAGTTAATTCAAATAAAAATAAAGAATAGTTATGATACAATATTATTGCAGATAAAGCTCCTAAAATTGTTAAAATAGCTGGTAATAATTTTATTAAAATAGGCAGACTAAATTCGGCTTCAATTAAAGTAATATTATTAGGGTGTTGGAATAAACTTGCACCCATTAAATCAGAACCTAAACCTATGTATAAATCACTGGCAAAATATCCAAAAAATATACTAAATAAAGATAAAAAAACTAGAGGAATTATAACAAATATATCAGCTTCATGCACATTATTATAATTTTTTCTTGATGAATTAGGATAACCTAAAAAGGTAAATGAAATTAATCTAAAAGAATAAAAAGCTGTAAACATAGCTGTTATTGTACCTAATATTCAAGCTAAATAACCTTTAAATTCATATTGAGCAAAAGCTAATTCAAGAATTAAATCTTTGGAATAAAATCCTGTTAACCAAGGTAACGCCATTAAACTTAATGAACCAATTAAAATAGCAGTATAGGTAAAAGGTAAAAAATTAATTAAACCACCGTATCTTCTAAGATCTTGATTATCAGCCATTGAGTGTATTATACTTCCTGCTGAAAGGAATAACAAAGCCTTAAAGAACGCATGATTCATCAAGTGGAATAAAGCTACATTATATTGACTAAGCTTTTTTTTTACTTGTTAATAATTAAATTTTTGTTATTAAATTTTAAATTTTAATTAAAGTCCTATTTTGTATAATAAAGAAGGATAAATATAATCTTTAGTTAAAGCTCTCACTTTTTCTAAATCTCTCTTTGGTATTTAAATAATGTAACCCCTATTTTGGTCTTAATGTTTACCTCTGGTTAAATAACTTCTTATATTAAATTTTTCTAATAATATTTCTTGCATTATTGTTATTTAAGATAAAGTAAAATTGTTTAAATTTAATAATAACTCTAGAAGTGCTTTTATCTCAAGAACATCACCCATTATTAAAAAGGCCAAAGAAATAGGAGTAAATAAATCATATTTATTTTTAGGTAAAATTTTTATTTTTTTATTTTTTTATTTTTTTTTTATTTTTACCTCCTGAGTCTTTTACTAATTCGTATCAATTTAAAAAAATATTTTTAAAAAAAGGTAAAGTGAATGTTTGAAAAGAATAAACTCTTTTCCTATTCGGTCTGTCAATAATGTGAATATTTTTTTATTATTAATCCATAAAAATAACATAAATCCCAAATACCTTTAGTGATTAGTTAATCAAAAATGTGTTTGTTGAATACTTAATAAGGCATTTTACCTTTTAATCTTAAAGTACCATCAGAAACATTTAGTAAAATCCCAATAAGAATTTCAATGAAAATTTAAGGAATTTTATAAGAAATAATTTGTTTTAATTTTGATATGAAATATAAGCCTTTTTCCTAATAGTATTCCTTTTAGTTAGATTTAGTTTTTTATCTTTATTATCCAATTCTAATTTTTTTTAAATCAAAATAATGAAGAAAAAATACAATGATTGAAAGTATTATTAAAATTTAAAAGATTAGTAACAATTATTAAAATTATACCAAGCAAAATATTATTTATTATTTTAATTACTAATAAGTTTTTTTATTATGTTGAAAAAAAAAGTAGTATTATATAAAAATTTAATTAAAAATATTTTTCTCAATAAGGTAAAATTTTTAAAATAATAAATAAAAAGGACTTTGTCTTAAAATTTTTTTGTATAAATTTTTATTTACGTAAAGTCTCTGAAGTTTAAACAATTTAGAGTTTAACTTGCTAATTAGTAAATATACTTTTTAGCATTTAGTAAATTTTTTTTTCAATAGGCCTTAGTAATTAAGAAGAAGACCAATTGCCATTACCATATAACCTAGTTGACTGATTGTACTCATAGCAATGATTCTTTTAATATCATTTTGTAATAAACCTGTGGAAGCTGCAAAAAATGATGTTAAAGATCCTATAATTGTGATTATAAATAAAGCTGTAGAACTATATTCTAAAATAGGAGAAGATCTCAGAAGTAAATATAAACCTGCAGTAACAAGAGTAGCAGCGTGAATTAAAGATGAAACAGGAGTAGGACCTTCCATACTGCCTGGTAGCCAATTGTGTAAAAAGATTTGAGAAGATTTAGCCATAGCACCTAATAATAATAGTAAACTAATAATTGTTATAGATGAAGAATTCATATAAGGAGCAATACTGAATATAGTATCGAAATCCAAAGTACCAAATAAAAAAATCATAGCAAAAAACCCTAAACTTAAACACATATCACCGAATCTATTTTGAGTAAATGCTAAGATAGCTGCTTTATTTGCGTCTAATCTAGTATATCAAAAATTGATTAATAAGAAGGATACAACACCTATTCCTTCCCACAATTAAATTTTTAAAGATTTTTATTTAATTAAATTTTATATAAAAATGAGTAATGCATATAAAGTAGAACTATTCTTTTAAACTAATACTTTGCTGAAGAGAAATGTATATTACCCATTGACCTTCTTCTTTTTCATAATATCTGGTATTTAAATTAAATTTAAATTTTATTGCTTCTTGTAAAATAGTAATTTAATTGAAAGTGTAGGATCTGGTATGCAATATTGTTTGATTATTGGAATATTTACATCCATCATCGCAGATTAAAATTGCTAACGATTTAGGTGTTAATAATTCAGCTATATTTTTAGGTATTATCTTAATCCCATTTAAGTAGAATAATTCGTAATAATAATTTAAACAAGGTAAAGAATAAGATTTAAAAGCAATACTAGAATAAATTTTATTTGTTCTAAGATCAGGTTTTCTAATCTAAACTTTAGGGCCAGATCCTGTTAAATTATAAAAAATACTATATAATTACATAAAATAGGAAGCATGCGTAGGAAAAGTTTGATAAAATCTTAATCTTGTATTATGAGTAGATTTTTTCTTTCTAGTTTTCTAGTTTAGACAATTTAAATTTATTACCAACACTTTTTGTTTTAATTGAAACTATTCCTGAAATAATACTGTTAAAAAGAATGAAACTATCATCATAGCAAATTAAAGTAGTATAAAAAGAGAAAAGCATAAAATAAAATTTAATAAAAAAATCCTTAATAAATATAGGTAAAATAACAAAATAATTTAAAAAAAATATACGCTATCCCACAAATATAAATTATTTATAAATTTTATTAAAATCTTTAAAATATTTTATTGGACACTATCATCAAATTTTAATTAATATTTAAAAATTTGTATTATTTTTTTTGTCTCTGAGGTTACAAAACATTAAAATTTATTTTTATAAACCTGCTGATTACTTTTTTTTAAGTGTTCCAGCAAATGATAATATTCTAGTTTAGTTTTAATTTAAAACGTTCTAGGGCCGGGTTTAACCAATGAACATGATTAGGTAGTTACCACCTGTAACTAAAATAATCATAAAAAAGGTGAATAATGATAAATAAGAAAAGAATCTTTGATTATGGGGATCGCCTTTCATGTAAGACACAGAAAAAATATGCACAACTGTTGAAATATATAAAACAGGTAAAAGCATACTTACTGTTAATTGATCAAACATAAACTCCCAAGAAATATTTAAAAGTTCAGAATCTATCCAACTAGTTAAGTATATTGTAACTGGGTTTGAACAAAGTGCTACTTCATAAAAAGCGAAAGTAGTTAAAATAGAAGTTAAAATAAGACAAAAGATTGTTATAAAATGAGATCCAGTTATTCCTAATTTTCTACCTAAAAGACCAGAAAAAATAGAACCTAGTAAAGGTAATAATAATAAAGTTAAATACATTTTATTACAGCTTATTCCATATATTTGGAATTTGTTAAGGAGATATGTCCATTTAATCGATAATAAGCAACTAAAATACTTAAACCAATAGCAGATTCGGCACCAGCTAAAGCTATAATAAATAATCCAAATATTTGACCAATACTGTCATCAAAATGTAAAGAATTAAGTAAAATTAAAATTGTAATTGATAATAACATAATTTCAATTGAGATTAACATAAGAATTATATTTTTTCTATTTAATATAAAACCTATGAATCCTATAATAAATAAAGTTAAAGATCAGATCATTTGTGTTTAAAAAATAAGACCAGAGAGGTATATTCATTTCTAGTTATTAACCTTTTCTATGGGAAAACCTATTACGATATAAATTATTAATATAATGAATTGTTATATTAATATGGAGGGAACAAAGAAATGTAGTCTACTTTTTTATTCTCCTGTGCTAAAGTAAAAAAAAATTATGAATTCTTAATAAAAAAAATAAAATAAAATAAAAAAATAAATAAATAATAAAATAAAATAAAAACAAAAATTAGTCTATAAGTTAAATAAATAAAATTACTATAAAAAAATAAAATTATTTACTTAATAGAAATTGTACGAATTGAACGCACTACTTTAATGGTTGACCTAGCGAAGCAGGTCATTAATATTTTTACCGATAAATTAAATTTCTGTAGGTAAATTTTATTAAATAATTAAATTAAACATCTGAATAAACAATAGACAACTGAAATTTAAAAAAAGTCACACTTCTTTTACTAAAAATTTAAAAATAATTATTAAATAGATAAAATTTAACAATTAAAAAAAAAAACAGTCTAAATCAATTTATTCTATCTTTTAAACTAAAATAAAAAAAATAAAAATAAAAAAAATAAAAATAAAAATAAAATAAAAATAAAAATAAAAATTAAAAATAAAAATAAAAATTAAAAATAAGAGATATGGTATATAAAATTTGTGGGGTTTTACCCTTCTATCTCAAAGAAAAATAGAGGTGAATCGAACACCTAAGATAATTAACCTCGAACAATTTACAATTGGCTTAACTTTATTATATTAGTAAAGTCCATCTGACCAAACTGTATTGATTTTAGGTATAAATAATTATTTTTTTTTAAACTATTTAAAAATTTTCCCTCAATAAAACTAAAGACTCTGATAATTAAATTTTTATTTTTTAAGAATAGAAAGAAGTTCTAGTAGAAATCATACCTGCTGCTAAAGGTTTAAAATATTTTAAACCTTCTTCTTTTAATATTTCCTTATTATTAATAATTTCAATACATTGACAAAAAATCTTTAAATTGATCGATAATATTATTAATTGCACTTAGACTTTTTATTCTTATTTATTCTTAATTAAAATACAGTTGAAAATGTAGTTTAAATATTAACTAAAATTTAAAAACAAATTTTTTTAATTTTTAATTTTTTTTAATTTTTTTTTTTATTTAGGATAAAAATTAATACAGCATATCTTTATTATGTTGAGTATAATTATAAAAATATGGTAGTTATTACTATTTTTTCTTTTTTTATATTTAGCCAAAAGTAATACTGAATTGTCCATCTGCGTTAAAAAAAAGCTGCAAGTCAATGTATATTAATAAGCTAAAATTTTGGGTTATAAACAAGTGCTTCTGTCGGTACAAAAAAAGAAAAATAGTTCTTTTAATATTTAATATTTAATATATAATATTTAATATAGAAGAACAATTTTAAGGTGAATGATTTTTTTAAGGATAAAATAAAAACCGGATCTATTTAAGTGTTCTTTTTGGAAAATTAATTACAAAACCTCAGATAAAAATTTAAAATAAGTAAGTTTAAAAGAAAAAGAGGAAAATTAAGAATATGATCTCTAATTAATTTACATTCTTGAATTTTATCGACTCTATAATATAATAAATTTATTTGTAATATCTGTTATTATTAAACCTATTCCGAAATATTTTTTATTAAGTTTAACATTTGGTTTAAATTTGCAGAATTATTTGAAGCTAATAAAGAAAAAGTCAAGCTAACTCTTCACCCTAAATTTAATTTATTATTTTTTTCTTATATTAATAGAAATTGTAGACTATCCTTAACTGAAACCCGTAATAAATAAAGGAAATTAAAACATTAATGGTAATTTTTAAAATAAATTTAAATTACCAAAGTTCTGCATTGAATTAAATTTATAATATCTTAAAATTTACCTTTGCCTTTGCCAATTGGAAAAACTTTTCCAATATAAGAATTGTTGTTAAAAAAAATTAGTGTGCAATTTTTATTAAAGTTTGTATAATTCAATAAAAATTTTATTTTTATATGAGTTTAATAAAGATTCAATTTAAAAGAAATTTTAACATTATTTAAATTACAATTTATAATACAAACGGAATTTGTATTATACCCGCCAGCTCACCCTTATATTTAAATTATTTATTTTTGTTTAATTGGCAACAGGAATAGATGAACCATTATCACTTTAAATTTTTAAAGAATTTTATTTATAAAAATAACCATTTATAATTGAAATTTTTTATTATTTCCCTAAACTTAATTTAAGAAAATTTTCTAAATTAGAATTTTAAAGATTAATTTAATTTGTAGAGCATGCTTGTGTCCTTAAAAAAATAAATGAGGTTTAACTAATTCTTTAAATTTGTTCATTGAATTTTGTTTTATAAAAATGGTAAAATATTCCTTTGTTCCGGTAGTTGCTTTCCGAGTATGCAATGAACAATCCAAATTAAAACTTTGTTTTAGGCCTTGGATTAAAAATAAATTATCAGATTCTGTTAACGACTGGGTATTTAAAACAATACCCTTTCCATGTTTGGCTCCGTCATCTTGAGCCGGATAAGCTAGTCCTTTAGCCGTTAAAAGTTTCATTAGGTTTTTTGGTATTATTTTTTTACCATTTTTGTATAATATATTATATACTTCAGTAAAGCAAGGGAGGGCTCTGGTTTGAAAGTGTAAACTAAAATAAATTTTTTGATATCTTTTGTCTAAATATTTATATTCTCTCGGTTTATCAGAAGCACAGTAAGGTTTAAATAATAGGAACATATGTTAAAAATACTCTTTATTAATTAGGCCATGGGAAAAACGTAACCGTGCATTTGCAGTTAAGGATTGTTTTTCTAAATGCGCATCGCCAAGAATTAAGCCAATTAAGATCTCTTTTAACTCTGGGGTTAAAAACAATCAGTCTCTTTCCTTTTTACTTAAGTTTTTATTTTTTTCAATGTTTGCAATTTCAGAATTGGTGTATAAAATTTTAGTATTTTTCATTATTTTAAATTAAAACAAATTTTTTTTTATTTGCCTTTTCTATGGGAAAATCTTTTACGATATAATTATTTAATCTTAAATTTTTAAAATATTTTATCAATTATTAATTAAATAAAATTTTGTATTGTTCACATTTATTCATTGACCTTGCAAAAAATATTTTTTAGGTATAAATTTTTAATTAATAATTAAATTATATTTGGTAGGCTTAATGTGAGAATATAGAATTAAATTTAATTTTATTTATATTGTTTTGTTATTTTTTTTTAGGGAATATAAATTTAATATTGAAAAATACAATCGGACTAAGTGCGATTCGAACGCACAAGAGTAAAAACTCGGACAATTAGCAATTGTCTTAACTTGCCAAATGTAAACTAATCCTTTTTAATCATCCTATTTAAATTAATAATAATATTAATTTTTCCTTTTTAGTTATAAAAAAAAATACTCTTTATTATTTATTATTTAATAATTATAATAAATATAAAACACAATAAATAAAAATAATTTAAAAAAAATAATAAAAATAATAAAAAAATAATAAATATAAAAAAATAATGAATATAATAAATATAAAAACATAAAAAAAAGGTTACTTTAGAAATTTTATGTAATAATATTTATTTTTTTGTTTAATTTTTTATTAATAATATTTTTGAATCTTTATTAAGTCTAAAAATAAATTTTAAATTATAAGTCAATAAAAATAAAAAATATCTAATTAATTAATATTATTCATTTTTAATATTTATTAAAACTTTTAATTATATAAAGTAATATTTAATATTTGAGATATTATTTTGGAATAAATTTTATTTTGTTTTATTTTATTTATTCTTCTTATACTTAATTTAATTTTATTCTATTTTATTATTATTTATTATTATTATGTATTACTTATTAGTGATTATTGACTAGTGGTTAGTGATTAGTGATTAGTGATTAGTGATTAGTGATTAGTGATTAGTGATTAGTGATTAGTGATTAGTGATTAGTGATTAGTGATTAGTGATTATTTAAAATAAAGGAAAAAAAAGTAGACAGCTAAACTGCAAGTTAAAATTTAAATTACAAAATATAAAACATAATAAAACTTAATATGTTTTTATTATTATATTTAATTAACCTATTTTTTTAATGTAAAAAAAACAACATAGATTTAGAATTTAATTTATATTTAAATTTAAATTATATTTTAATATAATTTTTAATAAAATTTGTTTTACTATAGTAAAACTGGGATTAAAATTCTTATATAATTTTTTTTAATTATTTAATTTAATTTTTTTTTTAATTATTCAAAAATATGAATAAATTTAAGAATAAGTTTAAGAATAAGATAAAATTTAAATGTATATAATAATATAATATAAAATTAATATAATAATATAATATAAAATAAAATAAAATTTTTATTAATAAAAAAAAATAAAAATAAATAAGATTAAAGGTAATGAAAACCAATTTTTTTAGGTTTAAATTTATTAAAAATAAGATAAAATGGCGTATAACAGCACAATAAAATGAATAAAATTTTAAAATATATTGAAAGTGGGGTTTATTTAATAATAAAGTGTTATAATTTTCAGCAGCACCTTCCGGTACGGCTACCCTGCTATGACTTTTGAGATGTTATTTAAATGGCTTAAATCAACATTATTTGAGTTTTTATATATTTGTAATAATTTTAAATTTAAAATTTACTAAATATTTTTTTTTAATATTAATTTATTGTTAATATTTAAAGAATTTAGCTAATTTTCTTAATTTAATTTTAAATTAAATAGAAAAAGCTAATATAAATTGTGCTTTTATTATAAGGAGTTAATTAATATATAATTAAATATTATAATATTTAATCTTCTACCTTAAATATGCACGTCAAAATCTGCTATTTTCCACCAAAGTAAACTTCTTCCCAGCGACAGACAGTTAGTTCATTCCGAATTTTAATTTCACCGTTGCATCTACTTATCAACGATTACTCGAAATTCCTTCTTCATGGTACCGAATTTCAGGCACCAATCCTTCAAATTGACTTCTTTTATGTGATTAGCTCTTTTTTTTTCTAAATTTGCGTCACTTTGTAGAAGTCTTTGCAGCACATTTGTAGCCCAATTCATGAGGGTCATAAAGACTTGTCATAGCCTCCCGATATTGTTTCTATCTCAGAAACAACCTGTTAAGTAAAAATTAACAATGGAGATCGCGTTCGTTAAGTGGAATTAACCTCAGCTCTCACGATACGAACTGACGACAGCCATGCAACACCTGTTTTTTGGTATACTTAATTAATAAGTATTAAAATAAAATTAAATTTTATTAAATTAAACCAAAAAATGCAAGAATTGGTAAGATTTTACGCGGACTATCGTATTAAACAACATGCTTCACTTCGTTTGCTTCGAAACCGACTAATTTTTTTGATTTCACTTTTGCAAGTGTACTCGCAAGGCGGAATGGTTAACGTTTTAACATCGTTACAAGTGTAAATTCGAACACTTACAACTGCCATTCATCGTTGACAGTGATGAATACGAGGGTATCTAATCCTATTTTCTGTCATCACCTTCGTACCTCAACGTCAATCTTTCTTGGAAAATTGCCTTCGCCATTAGCCTTCAACAGATAGATTTACGTATATCATCCCTACTTACCGAATTCCACTTTCCTATATTAAGATTCTATCTTCAATTGCATCTTTCTATCTAAGGTAAATACCTTAAATATTTTGAAAGAGAGTACTTAAAAAAAAATAACATTATTTTTGTTTGTTCCCTTGAAGCTGTCTACTTACCCTTTAAGCCTTATTAAGATGGCTAACGTTAGCGTCGCTGGCCTTACCGAGTCTTCTGGCACCAGGTTTGGACGACACTATAAGTAAATCAGTCATGGTCTTCTTTACTATATCTAAGAACTCAATCCTTGAATCCAGTTAGCTCGTTCACTCTATTTAGAGCATTGACAAATATTCTCAGCTGCTGGTTTAAATTCGACTAGGGATATTTCATTCCCAATGTGGCCATTTAATCTTTCGGATTTGGCTATTGATTGTTGGCTTGGTAGGCTGTTACCCCACCAACTACCTAATCACATAAATTGAATCTATAAGCGGAAAATTTCCTTTGTATTATTCTGGATTTAAAAGAACTTAAAGGTATCTAATTTACTATTACTCACCCCTACACCCTATTAATAAATATTAATAGCGATTTGCATGCCTTAAAACTACTGGATAACGTTCAACCCGAACCAAAATTAAATTCATTCACTTAAACTTGGATAAATTTAAAACTGTCTTTGATTAAATTAAAAAAAAGAACAATACAAATTTTAAAAATTAAATATTTTAAATTAAAATATTTATTAAAATTTTTTTTATATTTATCTTATAATATTCGTTTAAAACGATTTTTAAAAAACTGCTATCACTTTTATTAATTTTATTAAATTCATAAATTTATTTTATTTATTTTCTATTTTTATTTCAAGGCTAATATTTTTTAAGTGAGGCATATACTAAGTCCTCCTTTGCTTAAAAAATAATTGAGATGTACAAAATAAAGTAGCAGAATAGTCCTTAATTTAATTGTAAGCCCTTTTTCATATTTAATTGAGGTATTTATTTTTTTTAATTAGTAATTTAAATTAAATTTATTAGTTATCTGAAGCCGATTCTAATTTTTTTTAGTTTAATATCATTTTTAATAATTTAAATTTTAATCTTTAGTTTTATTCATTTCTTTTTAACACTTTCTTTTTTGATAAGCCAAGTTGATTAAAAATAGAAAGAAGACAATCATTACTAGACTCTCTTTATTTATTTTAAAATAAATAACAAGATATCTAGGAAATGAAAAGCGGCATGTTATATATTAATAAATGAATGAATTTATTTTAATAAAATTTATAAGCGGTTAACCTTTTTAGTTTAATTTTTTAGAAAAATAAGAAGAAAAACCTTATCATTAATTATTATTATTTTATTACTAAAAATAATTAAAGGAGAATTAAACGTTGACTTGGAAATCCGGAATAAATTGTAGTGGGCATGTGACATTGCTGATGAACCTGGTAAACTTACAAATCATGGGCAGAGATAATTAAAATATTAATTATCCGGATAGAGAGAATTTAGGTATAACCTCATCAAATATTAAGGGATTTGTACCTGCGCCTAATAGTGAAACTGGTCATTCAAATTACCATTATTATATCAAATCCCTGAGTAAATAATGATGAATAAAAAATAACAAAAAAAACAAACACACAAAAATGATCTTTTACATTAATCAATCAATTTTAAATATAATAAAAATCTTAATTGTAAGTGGGGAATTTATTTTGTCTCACTTAACTTTACCTTTTATTGTTTTTTTAATTTTATATATTTTTTTTATATTATCCTTTTTTTTATATGTTTTTAAAAATAAAAAACAATTAAATAATTTAAATATTAGTTATATTAGTCTGATTAAAAATAAAGACTTTATTATATTTAAAAATAATTTATTTCAATTATATTATATCTCCACAATTATTCTAATAGTTTTTTTACTCAAAAATAACTATTTTACTTTATTATTTAATTTTAATTTATTTTTTATTATTATAATGACTTATACTATTTTATTAAATAATAAATTTATTCTAAGTTTATTTAACATTTATAAAGAAATACTAAAAATTATTAATATTTTAAATAATATTAATTTTGTAACCCCTTTAATTTACACTTTAAAAAATAAAAACGTTAATTTTAATCTATACACTCAAACTAGAGCATTTAGTACTGATTCAGAGTCTAGTTTAAAATCTCAAATAATATATAAAAATGATATGGAACTTTATATTGAATCTTTAGAAAAAGATAACTATAAAGGTATAGAAAGCAATTTCGTTTATAAGCCTGAATTAGATAATATGATATACTCTGAATGAGTAAATAAAATCTCAGATTCTATCTTCTTAAGAAAGTATCTTGATTACAAAATTGCTAAAGATATTCATGAATTTAGATTAAATTATTTAGATGGTGGTATTATAGGATTTGCTAATATTAAATTAATTGATGAAATTTCTCAATATGTGGGCTTAACCCTTAATTTTGAGTGTAATGAAAAACTTAATGAAATTAAAACAAATCTTCAAAATCAAATTATAAATTATCTTAAAGATTTACCCGCTGTCCGACCATACTCAGTATTACCTATTCTAAGATGGGATATTGAAACAGGTAACTGTAAATCCTTAAGCTTAACGGAATCATTTAAAATAGGTGAATACACTGATTTTAATTTAATTGCTAAGGATATAGTTAAAGAAATTTTTAATTACTTAGAAAACTTTAAGAATGATCAATTCTATGACTCTGAAATAGATAAAAAATTTAAATTTTTTATTATTAAGTAGACCATGAAGAAGAATTGATGATATTGACCTAGAAAGTTCTGGCATAAAAAGTGTATTTGACTTGCAGATAGGGATAGAACTGTCCTCAGTTTTAGAATGTCAAAATAAAAGTAATATTTCAAACAATAATAATAAAAAAAATAATATTAATTTAAATTATCCTATTAGAAAATTTAGTACTTCCGTACTAAATAAAAATTTAAATTATCCTGAAGAAATTGATCAACAAATTGAAGTGGATACAGATTCCACCATAGAAATAAATCAATCGAAACTAGCTATACTCCATAAGCAAACTATTAAAGATTTTAAAAAAGCGTATGGAGGTGGGTATTTAGGTTATACTCATATCCATGACTTTGGTAATGTAACCCAATTTTATTCCAGTTCTGAACATTTTCTTCACTTTATAGATAAATTAATTTTAAAACTTAAAGAATATATCAATGAAATACCAGAAAATATTATTTACTCTATTTTACCGGTTTTAAGATGACAGTTCGCTGATGGGGAGTATAGATCTTTAACTATTACAGAGTCTATAAAAATTACAAGAAATATTTCTTTAAAATTATTGGCTGAAAAATTATTATGGGATATAGGAGAAACACTATTAAATTACGATCTTAAAGATGCTGACTTAGAATTATTTATGATGGGAAGACCCTGGCTGAGTATAGATGAGTTTGACTTAGAAAGATTTTTAACTAGATTAAGTTTAACTGATCTTTTTGAAAACCAAATAGAAAAAAAAATATCCGCTTTATCCGAATCTTCGCTTCAACCGTCAAAAAATAATTCAAAAAAAAATCTTAGGACGTAAGGATTATTTATATAAAAATATTATTATGGATAACTACGGGGATTCTGTTTACGATAATAAAAATAATTTAATAGGGTATAAAATTAATGATTCAGAATTTGTCTCAATCGAAATTTTTTACGATAAGGATAATTTAAAATATAATAAAGTTTCGGTCTGGGACATGAGAGAACTTAACCTACCCTTAAAAAGTGAGGCTTTAATCTCTTGGGTAGATACTCAAACACAGTTAGGTTTTGTTAGAGAATATAAAAATAATAAATATTATTATAATTTAAATAATAACCTAGAAAATGTGGAAACATTTTACTCTTGTCCCTCTTTCCCTAATTTTAAGAAGGACTTAACCTTTAATGAAAAAATAGGGACCATAGATTTTTAAACCTATGGAAATAATTTAGGTCTGGGCTACCACACTGTGTATGCTGGAGGATGAGCTAGTAATAAAGGTACAAATTTATTTTATATAAAAAATAAGGAATCTAGTGAGTCTTTTGTTAATAGAATATTTTTAAGTATTTTGATGACTGATAAGTTTGACGGATTTACTTTTTATACTCACAATTTAGGGAGATTTGATTCAATATTCATTTTAAACTCTTTAATAACAAATAAAAACATTAGTATCGAACCAATTTGAAAAGATAATGCTATTTTATCATTATCTATTAAATATAAAAAAATAAAAATTAAAATATTGGATTATCTACAATTGATACCTGGTACTTTAGAAAATATTTTAATTTCCTACAACTGCAACGTTAAAAAAGGTTATTTTCCTTATGATTTTGTTAATAAAAATAATTTAAATTATATAGGTGACAAGCCATCTAAAGAATTTTATAAAAATATAACAGATATAGTTTATTCCTCAATACCTAACTCTAATTGGGACCTAAAAAAAGAAACATTAAAATATTTAAGATCAGATCTTGAAGGTCTCTTGGAGATCTTAAGTAAATTTAATGAAAATATATTTTCTAAGTATAAATTAAATATAACTAAATTTAAAACTATTTCGGGTCTAGCTCTTGCTATTTACAGATCATCTTATTTACCAGAAAACCTAAAATCTTAATTAAAAATGATTAAAGGGGAACTTGAAAGAGAAATTAGAACCTCTTATTTTGGAGGTAATGTTGATGTATTTATTAATCATATTAATAAAGGTTTTTTGTATGATATTAATTCTCAGTATCCTGCTGCAATGCTGCAGGATATGCCAATAGGTGATCCAGTCTTATCTCTTGAAACAAATCTAGATAAAATATTTGGTTTTGTATTTGGTGAAATTTATTGTCCTGATGAAAGTATTTTAAGAGTCCCTTTTATACAGCATAAAAACCCAATAACAAGAAATACGTATTGCCCGAGAGGTAAATTTAGAAGACTTATATTCTCGGAAGAAATTAAATACGCTCTAAAATATGGTTATAAAATAAACGTAGAATATTGTTACCTGTTCAAGAGAGGTAAAGGTTTATTTAAAGATTATGTAATAGATCACTTTAATTTAAAACTAAATTCTAAAGATCCAACTCAAAAATCTTTAGCTAAGTTATTCTTAAATGCCTTATACGGTAGAATGGGTATGAAAGATATCGAAAGTTTTACAAAAATTGTAGATAAAAAAGAAGCTGAAAGCCTAGATAAAAATACTAATATTACTGTCATTTCTGAATTAGCTGATAATAAATACCTTGTAAGGTACATGGTAAAATAATGGATAAAATTAGAAGACTGTACTCGGATAATCCTTTAACTTTTAAAAAAAATCAAACTATTTCTTATAATAAGGAACAAATTAAAAATTCGGGTTTAAATAAAAAATAAGTACGCCCTCAGCAGTTCATATTGCTGCCGCAATATCATCTTAGGCTAGAATAATTATTAATGAGTATAAAAACATTCCAGGTAATCCTTGCATAATGAGTGACACTGATTCAGCGGTTCTTCCTTATCCACTACCCTCTAATTTAGTAGGAAAAGGCTTAGGGGAGATGAAGCTAGTTCACCAAATTAAAGAAGGTATATTCATTAAAAAAAAATTATACTGTATCATAGATTCTGAAGGCAATGAAATTATTAAATCTAGTGGTATTGATTCCTCAAGATTAAATTATAACCACTTTATAAAATTATTAAGCGGGGAATCAATAACAATAGTAAGAAAAAGATTTAATGTAGATTGGAATGATTTATCTGTAAAAAATGTTAAATCTAACATTAATGTACACGGTTTAATTGAAAATGTTAAAACAATTAATAATATTAAAGATTCTAATCTCAGATTTATTTCTTTCCCAGTTAAATATAATATTATTCCTCATCCTTTATACTTTATTAAAGATACGCAACCAGTAAAAATAAAAAATAAAAAATAAAAAATAAAAATAAAATAAATAGAGGCGCTCAATTCTCAAATATAGAAATTTTATTTTTTATTTTATTTTTAATCCCATTTGTAACAATACTAGGCTTGTTGCTGTATCAAATTTATGAATTAATTAATAATTAATTAATTAAATTACTCTTAAACTTTAATTACTACTTACTTTAATAACCAACCCCTTTCTTTATTAAAAAAAATAATAAAAAATAAAAATATTTTTTTTTAAATACTACATAAAATTACGATTTTATAAGTAGTTTAGAGGTATATCCTAATATTAAAAAAAAAATATTTATAGTTAGGATAATTGTTTTTATAAATATTAACTATTTATAAAGTATAAACTTTTCAAGGACTAAATAAAAAAAAATAAAAATAAAATTAATAATAATAAATTATTAATACTGAGATAATGTTTATTATTAACAAAAAGATTTATCTCCGATTCTTTTATTTGGTTCCGCATTGATATGTCCACGTTGACAATAAAAATAAAAAAATAATTATAAAAATAAAATGATTAAATTTATCACACTTAGAGTAATAAGAAGTAGTTTAAAGAGAACTTTACCTAAATTAAATAATAGATTGTATAAAAAATTATTTACTTTGTCTTACAAATTATTTGTTTTTTTAAAACCCTCACAACTTTGGGTCATAGTACTAGCTTTATTAAGTAAAACTGAGTTTAAAAAACTATTAACTATACCTTCTATATTTATTTTATTTAGTACATTATTTTCTGACTCCGAACCCTTTAATAGTAATTTAAGTTTGCATACTTTAAATGCTAAATTAGATGAGACTAAATTTAATGAGGCAGAAAATAAGTGAGAGAGTTTCTTCTGAGTTATAATAATATTAGCGTTGATAACAAGATTTATAAATTTTTTATTTAAAATTTTATGAGTTCCTTTTTATATAGCTTTCGTTTATTATATTTTTAAGTATTTAGGTTTAGACTTCACTTATATTTTTAATGTTTTAAATACTATTACTCTGGGTATTATTGAATGATTTTATGAAAAAATAATTAAATTTTTTGAATGATTTAATAATAATGAAAACTCTTATAATTAAAATAATTAAAACAATAATAACTTCTACTTTATGACATTATTTATTTTATAGAATTGAAAATGTTAATTTTATAAATTTAATACAGGATTTTGCTACCTATGTTAGGGCTATGCCAATAGTTAATGTAATTAATTTTTTAAGAGATTTAATTTACAATAGAACCGACGATAGTTTAGTGTTCAGAACCTTAGGTTTAGCCCGCGGTATAAATTATAGATTATTATACGATACTAACAATAAAATATTTTTTTGAGTACTTATGACATTTTCTGTAATAATTTTTAGAGGGTTCATCTTATTTAAAAAAAAATATTTTTATGACCATTTAAGTTAGGTCTTTGATCATTTTTTTATTCTATCTTCGGATTTGATATTTCTTGATTCTTGGGATGATTTGATTTATTTACTTTTAATATTCCCAGATGAGTTTACATACAATATTTAACTTTATACAGTAATTGACTAAGTTGATGAAATAATACTGTAGAAATAAAAAATTTAAAAAAACCTGAAGGGTTATTAAAAAAAAATAGTAACCAAGAAATAATTGAATCTGAAGCCTCTAATTTAGAAGAAACAAATAAATATATAAATAAAAAAAATATTTTGATTGCTTTAGGTATTATTACTCTTATAGGAGTAGGGATTTGATACTGATACTATTCTGGAGACGCTGGTAGCGGAGGAGGTAATCCTACAAATAAAAATCCTATAGAAATTTTTAATAACCAAACTGGAAATGTCGTAGATCCTGCGACATTAACTGATGCAGAAAGATTAGAACTTGTAGATAGAGCCAATCGATTAAGGGATGCTGGAAGGATTACTCACCCAGAACATAATGATCTCGTAAACACAATATTATCTCCAGCACCCTCTTATGAAGCTAATACCTCTTCTACTATAATAAATCCAGAATATGATCAGTTTTTTTCTGAAACTAATACGGTTTCTCAAAATACTAACCAACCTTCTCCCTTGTTAAGCCCGGTTACTAATGATAATTCTACAGCATCGGGCTCAGGTAATAATGTGTCTTCTACTTTAGTAGAAGTTATAACCGAAACCCCAAGAGAAGTACCTGAAGTTATAGTGACTCCAGCTTCGCCAGTCGAAGCTTCCTCTTCTTCGATAGAAAGGCCTTTATCACCAACAGGAAGTACCGATTCAAGTGAAACAATAAGGCCTTTTTCTTATAGACAACAAAACGAACCGACAAGGTTCGCAATTCCAAGAAGACCTTTTGATCCAGTTTATAGAAATAATAATAATTAATAAATTTTTTTTTAATTAGTATTAAAATTGCAGTTTTAGTACTTTAATTTAAAAATAATCTTTTCTATGAAAATTAATAAATTAAATAAAATTTCAACCAATCCTTTTATTTAATAAAGCCTTTAATCAAAGGCAAAATTTAAATATTATTTTATAATAATAATTTAAAAATAGGTAAATATATTTACCCTTGTTAAAGTATAATAAAAATATATTTTAACATGATAAAAGTTGTACGTTAATGACAAAATTATCTGTCCATTTTGTTTTGAGATAATTTATTTTATCCTTAGTTTAATAAACACCGTAACAATACCTCCCTCAAATATTAAAATAAATACACAATAAAGTAGAATTGAATCTTAAGGGGGAAGTTAATTAATTTTAAATAATAATAATTAATAGTATTTTTTTTTTTCTTTAACTTTATTCCATAAAGTATTTTTTTATTTAATTAATTTTAATTTATTTATATTTTAAAAATAAAAATAATAAAATAGACACTGTTTATATTTCTGACCAAGAAATTATAAAATTATTTGAAAAAAATAAAATAAAAATAAAAATAAAACCATTTAATAAAGAAATTAGAATTGATCCAAAAGATATAAATAAATTTTTATTTTATTCAATACTTATTATAATTTTATTTCTTTGGTTTATTTCATTAATAGTCCTATAATAATTTTATTTTAAAGTTTAATATAATCCCTTTATTTAGTTATTACTCTAATTAAAAGTAAAGAGTTAGACTATTATTTAATAGTTTAATATTGGTAGTTATTTATTTATTTAAAATAATTGCATCATAAAAGTTGTACGTTAATGACAATTATAAGTGTCCTATATTTGTGAAGTTAATAAATTATTAACTCTTAGTTTAATACCTTTCCTCTGACTTAGCCTCTACTTATTAAAATTAATATCTCAATTGAATTTTAATTGAAAATACTCTTTATTTAATAAAATCAATTAATTTAAATTATAATAGTAAAGCATTTAAGGTCTTTCTTTTCTAATAACTTTATTACATAAAGTATTTTCTTTCCCAGTACTTCCATACAATAATTATTTATTTATTTTATTAATAATATTTATTTATTTATTTATTTATTAAATTATAACAAAAATAAATTATAAAAGTCACTCAGGAATTTCGTATAAGGGTTATTACGTTGATCCCCGTCTCAATATGATTGTTCAACTCAATCAATTCCTATTAGCCTTAAGGCGAAAATGAAAATATATTTAGTTTTTAATTTAATTGTTATAAAATATATACCGTATTAATTTTATCTTGTGCTTATTGGACGGAGATGAAACGGGGATAATATAAGACGATATGTAAATCGTATTAAGCTGCTTACCATTTTTTTATTTGCATTTAATTTCTATAGTAAGTTAGCTCCTAAGATATTTATAAGATAATAACTTGATCGAGCTTTCTCTCATTTATGAATCTTATAATTAGTAACTAATAATTAATATCATGAAATTTATTACGAATTAAATTAAAATTAGAGTTATTCAAGCAAAGAAGGAAAACTAACGCAAACCGTCCCAACTGTCCTTCCGTTAAATCTTACGTAAAATTGGTTATTTTTATAATTGAGGAGTGTACCGACGAATTAGGGAGCTATAAAGTGTCAAAAAGTTTAAAATGTTATTTAAAAATATACAAGCTTTTATAATTCCTTTATATACTTCATTTTTATACCACTTATTTACTTATTTTTTTTATTTGACTATTCTTTTTTATTACATTTATTCCATTATTTTATTATTATTTATTTAAAAATAAAAATAAAAAAATAAAAATAACCAATTATAATAGTCTTATCAAGGACAAAGAATTTATTTTATTTAAAAATAATTTATTCAATCTATATTATTCTTTAACTATAATATTATTTATTTATTTATTTAAAAATAATTATCTACTAAATTTTTATTTTATTTTATCCATTTCAATTACATATACTATTTTATTAAATAATATTTTTATGTCTAAATTATTTTATTTTTATATTCTTTCACTATATTATATCTACTGTCTTATTTATTTAAAAATAAAAATAATACAAATAATTTAAAAATAATTATTTAAGCCTAATTAAAGATAAAGACTTTATATTATTTAAATCTTATTTATTTAATTTATATTATTCTTCATTCGTTATATTAGTTATTTATTTATTTAAAAATAATTATTTTATTTTTAATTTATTAGAATTTAATACTGAGATTGTTTATTTTTTAATATTTATTTTTTTATTTTACTCCTTATTATTTAATAAAAAATTTATTCTAAAATTATTTTATTTACATAAAACAATAAAAAGCTATATCCAATTACTTAGTGAGATTGATTTTAAATCTGTTAATTATTACGAAAATAAAATTAAAAATATTAAGATATTTTCTTACTCTAGAAGGTTTAGTACTGTAACTTCTTCTATCCCGAATAAGGGGATAGAAAACAATTATGGTCTAGGTTTTATAATTTTATCCGAATCGGAAATAGTGTCTCAAATAAATTCTTAATTTAAAGACTCAGGCTTATTAGAAAATAATTTTGAAAATAATCCTGAATTTGATGTCTTTAAATCAGAATTAGATTTATTATCTATACCTTATGACTTAGAGTTTTCTAAAAAATATTTTGCCTATAAAAAAGTTAAAGATATTTATGAGTTTAGCCAAAATTAACAATAAGTTAATTTTGGGGTATTAGGTAAATAAAATAAAAATAAATAATTATTTAAAATTAAAAAATTGATATAACTTTTAACAAGATTAGAACAGAGTTAAAAGCTCTATTGATTTTTAATGGGTAGGGATCATTAATAAATATTTTGTAAATTAAATAAATATAGATTAAAATAGAATTGAATATTAAAGGGGAAGTTTTTTTTTTATTAAATAACAAATATAGTAAAATTAAAATACTTTTTAATTTTAGTTTAATTAAATTAAGTAATAATTTATTTAATTTATTTATTTTTTTTTTGTTTCTTTTTGGTAATTTATTCTCATAAATTACTTTATAATCTTTCAGTATTATAGTATAGTAATAATTTATTATTAATTATTTATTTATTTTTATTTTAATTTAATAATTTATTTATTTTCTTTAATAATACTGCCTCCTACCCTATACCCCAAAATTTTTTAGCCGGAGGATTAATAGGATTTTCAAATTTAAAACATATTTATAATATTTCTAATTGCTTAGATTTAACTTGAACAAATGATCCAGAAATTAAAATACTTTTAGAAAATAAAATAGTAGAATACCTTAAAGATTCTAGCTGAACATATAGTTTATTCTGTGTTACCCTTTATAAGATGAGCCGATAAAAATAGTAAATCTTTAAGCTTAACCGAGCCTTTAAAAATTGTCCAGTACACTGATTTTAATTTAATAGCTAAAGATGTTATTAAAGGAATACTTAAATTCCTGGACAATTATGAATGCGGATTGATTACTGATCACTTTAATCATATTGATTTTAATTTTTATTTAGTAAGTAGACCTTGAAGACAATTCGATAATATTAGTATAGAATCATCTTGTTTAAAAGACGAATTTGAGAATCAATTAGAAATAGAATTATCTTCACTCTTAAATAAAAAAAATAATTATAAAAAAAATAAATATCCAAATAGAACCTGCAGTTTAAATAGAAGCTATTACTTTTTGTTAGATTTAACAAAAATAATTTATTATGCAAATAAGTAAAGAAATACATTTAATGTAACACAATATAAATTAAATTTTAATTTTAATTTTACTATAAAAAAGAATTATTATTATCAAGATACAATTATGATTTTTTTTTAATAATAATAAAATAAAAGTTTAAAGATTAAATATTTAACATTTAATATTGGAATTAGAAAAAAAAAAGGGGTTGATCTTGATTAAAAGTTTTACTATGATATTTTTTGCAGAATTAGTTTTAGTTATTTTATTTTACTTGCTTAGGAATTAATCTGATTAAAAAGAATAGGCTTAAGTTAAATTAGTATTATAAACGATTAAGAATATAAAACTAAGAACGCAACCATTAATGAGAATAATCCTGTAGCTTCGGCTAAAGCGAATCCTAAAATAGCGTAACCAAACAATTGACCAGCTTTTTCAGGATTTCTAGATGTTGAAGCAATAAGAGATGCGAAAATTACACCAACTCCTAGTCCCGCTCCAATTAATCCAGAGCAAGCTAATCCGGCACCAATAAATTTTGCAGCAGCTAACATAAAATTTTTTAAATTATTTAGTTATAAGATAATGTCTAACATATAAAATTGTTTTTCTTCCTAACGAATAAGAAAAAAATAATTTTTTTTAATTTTTTTTTTAAATTTTTTTTTTTAATTTTTTTTAATTTATTTTAATTTTAAATTAAATTTTAATTTTACTATAAAAAAGAATTATTATTATCAAGATACAATTATGATTTTTTTTTAATAATAATAAAATAAAAGTTTAAACAAAAATTTTCCCTTTCAGGAGGACCATTTTTTAATTTAAATAAAGTTAGAATATTTGTAAGACAAATTTTGTAAAAATACTGAATTTAGTCTAAATTTTAATAGGTAAAAATAGAACAATTTTTCTTTCATTGTTATAGCTAAGATATTACAATTTTATCAACCAAATTTAAATTTTATTATAAGAACAAGCCTAATATAATTATTTATTTATAATTAATCAGACTAATAATACTAATAATACTATTAAATTTATTACGCTATCTTTAAAATACATTGAAAACATATTTGTTATAGTTATTATCGCTCTAATTTGGTTATAAACCAAATAAATAAGAATATATACAATTTGGTTTATATTACCAAAATTTAAATTTTATAAAAACAATTAAATAACCTTAACATGTTAGATTTTTTTTATTTATAAAGCATAATGAATTATGAATAATAAATAATAAATAATGAATAATAAATAATAAATAATAATTATGAATTCATAAAGAATAATTAATAATGAATAAAATTTGTTTTATTATTATAAGATTATAAAATTATAAGATTATAAGATAACGCACACCAATTTCTTTAATTTTATCTTTTAATTTTTCCAAATAAAACTATTTTTAAATTACCTTGAACCTTAACTTGATTTAATACTTTAAATCCCAGTTTTAAATATCTTAACTATTAGAATAAAAATATAAATTGAAAAGAATGTTTAAATTAATTTTTTAAATTTAATGAATTCTTTTTTAATCCATTTTTCTTCACCGGAAATGAATTATTTTAATTTAATTTTATATTTTTTAAATTATTTTTAAAACTGATCTCACTTTTATTAAATTTGTAATAATTTTTAATGAATTCATAATCTAAAAACAAAATTTAAAAGTTGTAAATTTTAACTAAGAAACCTATTTCTAATTAATATTACATAAAATTATTAAGTTGAAGTATGCGCATTGTAGGAAGGATTGGATTTTAAGGCTATCTTATGAAACCGATAAAAACTATAATAATTAAGTTGGTTATTAAGTTAGTTTCATTTTCAGTATTTTGCTCAGCAAAAAGAGAATTATTTTTATTAGTTATTAATGTAAAGTTCGAAAATAAACGTAAGAAATAAAGGCTAGAAACACCTTTCATCAAATAATTTTCAAATAAATTTTTTATATAATATTTTTTTTTAATGTCCTATTAAACCTATCAATTTAATAGAGAGAGTAGGATGAAAAAAATAACCAAAATAAAAAAAGAGATAAAATTTAAAATGTACCCAAAAGGCTATGATCTGAGGAGCGTTATACTAATTGGTGATGAGCCAAGAATTTGACAATTAAATTTGTATAAAATTTTATTAATTTTAAATAATTATTTTTTTTTAATAAGCAAAAATTTAACAAAATCTAGCAATAGATGGATACAAGGTATTTTTTAAACCAAATACCGTGAAGGCCTACCTCGCAAAATAAAGGAGAATGATGGGGACATCAATCGTACAGATAAAAGCTTGGGTTTTCATAAGCCGAACCCGGTATGGTTATCAGGGAATTCTTACATTTTTAATTAACTTAGTAATTAATTAATCGAAAAGGAAGAGAAAGAACTGCAAAGGTTAGGGTTTGAACTTATATAATAATAAAGTGTGTCTCAATTCAGAATGGGAATCATAGGAAGGGACTGAGTAAGTAAGATGAAATACTCCAACCTCAACCATATAAAAATTTATAAAAAAAGTAAATAAATTTATATTCGCGGAAATGACCGTATGATTGCTACCTATTTGGTGGAGCTTAAAAAATGGCAAAATAAATTATGTTATGTTCTATAATTAGATAAAGAAATATCTATCCCCTCTTGAAACTTTAATAAAAAAAGGTGAATAAATACTAATTTAAAATATAATTTTTCAAATAAAACCCCTTACTTAGTTAGGTCTCTAATTAAAAGACTAGGTTTAAATATTATTTTATTATTTAATAAAATAATAATTTAAAAATAGGTAAATAAGTTTACCCTAGTTAAGATATATCTAAAATAAAATATGTTTTAACATGATAAAAGTTGTACGTTAATGACAAAATTATTTGTCCTAATTTTAGTGAGGTAATTTTATTACCCTTAGTTTAATACCTACCGTTTAAATACCACCTCTTACTAAAATAAAATAAAATAAATAATAAATAATATTTTTAATTTTAGATCAAGTTTATTTTAAAACTTGTTAATCTTTTTTTTTTAGTAATTTATTTATTATACAAAAATAAATTATTTTTCTTTTCATCCAAGAATACTATTACTAATAAATAATATTAATAAATATTTAATTTATTTTTTTCATTCCCAATAATCAATAGATTAATTTTTATTTTATTTTAATTTAATGAATAATGAATATTTGTCTATAATACCCCCTAAAATAAAATAAAACAGGGGTAAGTATGTATCTCTTTTAATAAAATATTTAAATTAACTATAAATTTTAATCGTTTTACAAACTTTATATTATGCGTAGCGGAGTTTGAAGTATTTTATTAAACTAATTATTTAAATTAATTTAAATACAATTGAATTTTATGGTAAAATAAATAAAAAGGGGGTTTAAAATAAATAATAAATAATAAATAATAAATAATAAATAATAAATAATAAATAATATTTTAGTAAGAGGTGGTATTTATTGTTTAATAAATTAAAATTGTATTGAATTTTAACGGTGTTCTTTGAGGAAGTCTGCTTTTAACTTTTTTTATTAAATTTGCGTTTCTTCCCCGAGTATTACTACTTAAGATACCGCTTGAAAATTCGTATTCCAATCCCAATAATTTTAATGTAGGTTACATATAAGTATTACCATACTTGACTACTTCGCTTTTGTCCTTGTCTAATTCAATCCCGTATTTTTTAGAAATGAGACTATTATTTACCACTTTAACAAAATCGTTTCCACCTAATTTGATAAAGTCTTCTTTGGACATATAAAAACTGATATCATCAGCATAACATAAAATTTTAAATGTGGAACTTAAAGAAAATTCTTTCTTTAATTCTTCTATTCAATATTTTGTGTTTAATATACTCAACATTGGACTTATGCTCAAACCCTGTGGAAGATTTCTAACAGACATATTAAAGTCTTTGTTTAACAATCTCTCTACTTGACCTGCTAAGCTTGGTACTTCATTTATTGAGGGTCTGATTAATTTAACATTTAAATTTGCGTAAATTAATTTTACGACTCAGTTTGGTAAACCATCCAGTATCATTCTTTCAAATAAAACCTTCTTATTAACATTATTAAAATTGGCACTTAAATCCAATTCTACTATAACTTCAGAGTCCAATAAATTATTTCTAATTATTTCTTTTCAATAACTCATCACACCCCTTCCATACATAAATCCATGATATTCCTTCGTAGAAAGAAATCTATCATAGTATAACATTAAAAACTTGTTAAGACCACTTAAAAATAGCCTTGAACCCGCAACTGGAATTCCCAACACTCTTCATTTTCTTCCATCTTGTATTCAAACTTCTCTCATGGGTGCTAAATTTTTATTTTTTAAACATTTATCATAATCCATTATAATCTTTATTATCTGACTAAGACTATAATTTTTATACCAAATTGGATCTCAATTTACTAAGTTCAACAAAAATAATTCTGCTGAATTTCCAAATTGTTTATCAACTACTTCTCAGTAGTTTTTTTGACCTTGTATTTGCTGAAGAATTTTGATTTGTTCTTTAATATATTTATCACTTGAATTCATATTCTCATGAGATAATGGTTTTTTTAGATGAAGGATGTTTTCTTCTGATTCTATACTCATTTCTTGAAAGTATTTTTTACTTTTTAGTCCAAATAGCCCCAAAATCAAGTTGGATTCTATTCCTTTATTTAAATTAAATTCCGAGATTACAGGCATTCTTTTTCACGGCACATCATAATTATATCTACTATGTAGACCCCTAATGTTTGCCATTTCGAGATCTTCATAAAGTCTTATAACTCGAGTTTCGTTTATTAGAATACCATTTTCATCCAAGAAAAATTCATATTGCTTCCCTTCCCTACTAGAGTGAAAATAGCCTAGTTCATTTTGATTTAAAATAAATTTCTTACTCATCTTATGATATTAATTGTTCATCTAAATATAAAAAAATCTTTTATTATAAATAGATAATCAAATATTTCTCGTGCATATGAATGTCTTATTATTCAATTTAAAGGTACTCAAAAAATTATCCCAAATAATTCTGCTCATTCATGAAGATTTCAAATTCATAAAATTAAAAAATTATTGGTTATTAAGTTAATGAATGTATTCACATAGTAAAGATTATTAAGATGCCAACCCAAATTCCCAATGAATTCGAATAAGAAATCTCAACCATCAAAATAAGTTATTGTTTTTATTATTGTGATGGCTCACACTGTAAATGTGATTGGCTTTACTGTTTCCTTGTGTAATTGTGATAAGTTTTCTATTACAACTGATTGAACATTAACAAAATAATTCTGAACAAATAGTGGTAGCATGTCTCAAATTCTTTCTATATAGAATAAACTATAATTCATACTTTTTAAAAAAACATATAAAACTCCAGTAACTACATGTAACATCATACTTCAAGATAAGAACATTCCTATTCTTCCAATTAATCCTAAAACTAAGGCTACAATACCTATTCTGGTTCGTAGATCTTGACTTACAACATTATTAATTCCTACAGCGTTTATCAATCCTTGTAAAGGCATAGCCTCACCTGATTGCCCTAGAGTTAACACATGTCTTCCTGCCATGAATAAAGCAATTACTAAATTTCTGAAAGAACTGTTTATTAAAACTGTTGAAACGGCTCTATAAACTCGTGCAGCATTATGCAATGAACAATGTCTATATTCATAAGGGTAAAGTAAGCTTATGATAGCTCTTTGAACAAACATTTTTTTCTAATATACTAATTAATTTATCTTTCTAAAAATTTCTTTATTTTACCTAATTTTATTTATTAAATTAAATTTTTATACTCGATAGGGCTTATTACATAAGATCCGTAGATCCGCCCTCCTGTTCCTGACAGGTGTCCATAATAAAAAAGAGAAAAAGAATTACAAATTTTTTCTTGAGATCTCCTTCTGTTAAGTAGATGGCTATATTTTCCTTCCAAAATCCTTTTAAACTCCTCGGTACCATCTGTTCCTTAGTAGTTCATATAGACTGCATTATGCTAACATCCTAATTATGTTCAACCTTCTTTTTCGGAATTATACATTTACTGTTTTTACAAACCGTGGTTGCATTTAGAACTTCAACATTAAGTAAAGGAGCTCAATCATATTTCAATAATTATTTCTTTTACGGCATAACTCAACTTTTTTATCGTTATTAATTATAGGAATTCCTTCAACGAATTTCTCTTCATTTGCGACATACTTACCTCTCCTCCATTTAATTGGGCTTCATAAAAACTTTAGTGCTAGAACCGCTTTATAAATCATACGCAACCTAACAAAAGATCATGATAAATTCAGTCTTTAATCTGCTTTATCACCTGGCCTCTGTACGGGAATCCCCCCAAAATAATAAATTATTCCAGTTATTTTAGATGTTAAAAAAATTAGAACCAAATCTAAATTTTTTTTGGATTTTTTTTTTTAATTTTTTTATATTCTATATTATTGGGCCCGAGTTTCTTGCCAACGCTATCACACATTTATTTCCAATTAAAAGATTGACTCGAGGTAGACGAAAATGAATCTCCACTCTTTAAAGTATAAATACAAACTAACTTTTTCGAGACAATCTCAAACATATTGGTTATTTTCAAGAAACTCTTTTTTAAAATTATATTTTTTTTTTTTAAAAAAAATTGTATAAATTTATTTAATTCTTTTTTTAAATTTCAATTTAATTTAAATAACGTTAATTCTTTAAACAGAAGATGGGGAGGGATAGACTACAAGCTAATTACATATTATCCGATTATTAATCTTCTAAACTTTCTTCAAAACCGTATGAACATCCTATGGAGGTATTAGACAGTCTTATTTTGTAAAAATTAAAAAATTATTACCTTTTTTTCAGCTAACTAAAGCCCAGTTTTGAATCACAAACCTTTGATTTGTTGTTTCCCTTTATTTCACCCTTTAGCTTTCCAGATTATTTTTAGACAATAAAACCTCATCAAATTCTGTTTAGGTGTTAAGAACTTTTATTTAAATCTTTTAAATTTAAAAAGATTAAAAAATTTATTAATTTTTCTTTTCTTCTAAAATTAATTTTTTATTAAATTTCCCTTTTTTTGAAATTGCTTTTCTAAGCAAGTGATTTAGATAGTCTTCTTAATAAATAAATTCATTAAGATGGATTTGACTGTAATTAATTTTCAACTTAATTACGAGGTGGCCTTAATGTTATCCCTACTCAAAGTTTAATTTCCTTTGACCGGTCAACTTCCTATTTATTTAAAAGTTTATTAAGAGTACTTTTTTAGTTTTTAATTACCTTTGAGTTATCAATTCATAAAGGAATTGCCTATTCTCATCCGGGTTTCGACTTTTGATTTATCTAACTTTACTCAGAAACTTCAATTTCTTGAAAGAGCGCTTCCTTAAATCTGTTTGTGTATGCTTCATTAAAATCCATAACTCCACACATTAAATCAAACTTTAAATAATTCTATTTTTATAAAAAAAATAATTATCTTAATTATTTTTAATTTTTCCTTTTCTTTCGAATTAAAAACTATAGCATAAAGTAAGACTGTCTGTAATCAACATATCGATCTTATCATTTATTAAAGGCGTACGTTTTCACTATTCCTTCTTAACTAATTTTATACTTTTTACTTTTATTTATTTTACACCTGATTTAATCCAATTTACAATTGTACCTGAACTAGGTTGATCATTAAATAAAAATACTAATAAAATAAATATAAATAATATTAATTTAAGATTGTGAAATTGTATCATTGTGTGGTTTTTTTTAATTAAGTTTCTGTTATATTTATAAAGAATAACTAAGTCTCACTATTATTTTTTAACAGATAAAGTGAGAGCCTTATAATTAAATTTTAATCCTAATAACTTATAGTAATAAGGATTAAACAATTATAAGGAACCTTTTTTAAATTTCAATAAATAATTTCTATAAATAAAAAAAAAGGGATAATATATAGTAATAATTTAATTTATGATTAAATTGTATTAAATTAACTCGATTAAATAATATTATGTAATTTCTTTATTTTAATATTACTTTAAAGAATAATTTAATTCTTTAAGATAGAAAAAATATGGATGATTTACAATGAATCACATTAAAAGTTAAAAAATTTAAATATTATTTTAAATATTTAAAGTTAAACCAAAAAATGTCTTAGTCCTATGTTTTAAGTTTATTTAAGTTGTTATTTTTTTTTATATTCTTTATCCCCAAATTGAATTTTTAAGGTCATAGTTAAGACCGTAAAATAATTCAATTTTAGCCTTAATAAAGAATTGATTCAGTATTTATTTCTTGATGACCTTGTTTCTAGTACGACAAAATAATTAAACGTCATTATTCATAGTGTTCTCTTGAGAAATAAATAAAGTAAAAAAATATTTAAATATTTTGTTTTTTATTTTTGAATTATAATTAATAGTTTAGTCATATAAATGAGGTTTAAATTATAATTTTTATTGATTGTGTTTTAACTTAATTTATTATTTAAAAAAATCTTTCTGTTTTAAAGAAATAAACCCACCTTAACCCGAATTATTAATTTAATTGATATTTTTTTTAAGTTGTAAAATTTATGTTTTTATTTTTTATTTTTATCCTAAAAAATGTTCTAAAAGTAACGGTGATGATATGGAATTTAACACCAAATAATTTAAAGGGATTATTACGGATAAACACTAGCAGGTTTATAAAAAAGGAGGATTAATCCAAAAAGAATTTTTTAGTTTAAATTTATTTACTTTTTTTTGGAAATAAATTTAACTTAAACTTAAATAGTTAATTTAAGTTTAAATTAATTAGACATGTTTTTTGTAAGATCTAAATTTCTTCATTTTTTCAAGATCTTAAAATTTAAAAGAAACAAAAAAGGATACAAATTTTGTTTAAACAAAATTATTTTTCAAGATACAAAAATTAATTAAAAAAAGAAACAAAAAAGCTTTAAAAAAAATTCAATCCTAAGGGAAACCTTCTAAATTACCTTTTTATGTATTTAACCAAAAGGGTAATTTATATTTTAAACTTCCTGAACCAAATCATTGAATTAAGGAATGGTAAAAGAAATCAACCGAGACTCCGAAAGTAACGGTGAGTGAAATCGGAAAAGCCTAAAAAAAAATCAAAGAGATATAATATTTTCTTAAAAAAAAAATTATTTATAAGAATAACATAAAAATTTAAATTTATAAAAATTTTATAAGTTTTATTTTTTGGTATCCATTGAAGGTATATCTTTTTTTTTAATAATTATTAGATTTTCTAATAATTAAATAATATAAAAAAATAGAAAGATTAGTCCTGTAACTCTTTATTTTTATTTTTTAATTAAGTACGATGAGAGATAACTTGTCGGAATATTTTTTATAATCTGGTTTTTAATTACTGGAAAAATAAAAAAAGGGGAACCATCCTCTAAGGCTAAGTATTATAAATCTAGCGATAGTGTAAAGTACTGTGAAGGAAAATTTGAAATAGTAACTCTATAAGCAGTTGAAATTTGATTCTTATAAAAAGATAAAATAACAACGTACCTTTTGCATAATGGGTCAGCAAGTTAATAGGAGTAGCAAGGTTAAAAGCCCTAGCGAAAGCAAGTACACCTGTTTTAATTTTATTACAAAAAATAAAATTTAACAATAATGTTATAAACAATAAAGTAGTATAATAATTTATATTATTTATTGGGTAGTGCAATTAGTTATTTTTATTAGATCCGAAACAAAGTGATCTTACCATGTCCAGATTATTGATGGATCGAACGGGTGAATGTTGCATAATTCTCCGATGAGATGTGGTAAGTAAGTGAAAGATAAATCTGACTTTGAGATAGCTGATATTTTACGAAAGATATTTTAGTATTAAGTTTATTTTAGATTATTACAGGTACAGCGAGCTGATGCCATACTTATTAATTAATTAAATTTATTTTAATTAATTATTTTAAATGGGGGAGGTGAAATTCCTATCATTGGTAGCTAATCTCGGAATTATAATAATTGATGATAAACATGCAGACTACTCATGATAAGGTGGGTAGTCGAGACGAAAACAGTCGTGAACACGTATTAAGGTTCCCAAATTGATTATTAAGTGAAATTAAGGATGTGCCTTATAATATACAACTTTTAAGTGTGCTTGGTAGTGGCAGCCTTGTAGTGAACGTGTAACAACGCGAAAGTCCAATATTTAGTTTGGTGCACCGAAAATTTAACGGGTCTAAATAATCAACCGATATCGTGTCGCTATATTTAAATATAATTTTATTTAAATATAGTTGGGTAGTAAAACATTCAATTTACATAAATAAAAAACAGTTTTTAATTTTTTTTTAAAGTTTGTTATTGAAGAGAGCATGCTGGCATAAGTAGCGTAAAGAAGGTATAATCCTTCTCGCCGAATACGAAAGGTTTTTATTCTAATTTTTAACAAAAGAATAAATTAAAGCGGTCTCTAAGGTTATATTTTTTATGCTTTTATTTTTTTTTAATTTAATAAATATTTGTATTTAAATAAGCAGCAAATGTTATAACTGATGAGTATAAAGTCTGATTAAAGTATATTCCTTAAAATAGAAGGAAAATTTAAAAAATAAATTTATTAAGTTTTTATTAAAATTTAAATTTAATTTTATTTTTTTATTTAAAATCTAGAAAAGAATCAGACTAAATAAAAAAAAATCTATTTGGTTATTTCTAATTCTTTAGAAAAATACTTTTGTATTATTATACAAAAATAGATTAATATATGAAGATTAAGAATAAATTAAAAAAATTTATAAACTGAAAAGTAATAATTTATCTTTCTTATCTAACAAAATAATTTATTAATTTTAAACTTTAATAGATTATTTAAGGAGCATAAAAAGTAAATTTTCTTTAATATTCTATTAAAGATCTTTATAATATTTAACTTTCTACTTTATCTAATAAAAATAGAAAAGAAAACCTATTGAAAGTTTTTTTATTAATTCTACCGTACCATAAACCGACACTGGTTCGTAGGTTGAGAATACTCAGGCGAAGAGATAAAACTCGTAAAGGAACTAGGCAAAATAACCTCATAAGTTTGACGACAAGAGGAACCGATTTTTATAGATTTATATATTATAAATTAAATTTTAATTTAAAGGATATTAATATAATAAGTAGAAATAGGGGCACAAAATCGGAAGCCACAACTGTTTAATAAAAACACAATCCAGTGCAAAGACTAATATCACTGTATACTGGATGAAATTTGCTCTGTGGCTGCAACATAAGAGAAGGTAATGAAAGTTATTAATCGAAAGTCTGCTAAACAGCGGCCTTAACCATGAGGGTCCTAAGGTAGCGAAATTCCTTGGCCATTAAATGTGGTCCTGCATGAATAGTGTAATGATGGCTTTACTGTCTCTACGAGTTTCTCAGCGAAATTGGAGTCGAGGTGCAGATACCTCGTACCTTCGGGTAGACGGGAAGACCCTAGCAGCTTTACTGTATTTAGTTACTGCTTTTTTGACTTACAGCTTATTTAGAGTAAAAGGTCATAGTCGATAGACAAAGGTGAAACACCTTAAGAAGTAATCATTAAAGCTAACCTTGCTTTTTAGCTTAATACAAAAATTTTTAAAACTTTATTTTCTTAAATTTTACACTAAACTAATACTATTATAATAATAATTAAATTAAGACAAATTTGTCTTAATATTTTAATAGAGTAAAAGCAAAATTTTATCTAAACTTTATTATTTAAATTATTTATTAAAATAAATGATTTGTATAATAATTGTAATTTAAATATGGCACGGGTAAAGTGTTTAAGAAAATTTTAATATTATTTTATTGAGTTAATTTGGAACACTAACTAATTGACAGTTTGTCTGGGGCGGACGTCTTTAAAAAAGTAACAAAGTATATCCAAAAAATTTAAAATTTAAAGAAGACAAGCATTACCTTGTTCGGAGAACAAGAAACTCTGAAAAGTTTATATATGTGTAATGGCATAAGTTTGTCTAACTGAAAGACCTATAAGTCAATCAGATACTTAACGTAGGGCATAGTGACCAGGTGGTATATTATGGAATAGACATCGATCAATAGATAAAAGTTACGCTAGGGATAACAGGCTGATAGTCTTCGAGAGTTCATATTGTCGAGACTGTTTGGCACCTCGATGTCGACTCAACCTTTCCTCCAGGAGAAGAAACTTGGAAGGGTTCGGCTGTTCGCCGATTAAAAGGTTACGTGAGTTGGGTTTAATACGACGTGAGTCAGTATGGTCCCTATCTTCCGAAGGTAGCAATAGTAAAAGGGAGTAGACCTTCTAGTACGAAAGGATCAATAGGATGTGTTTCTATGGTGTACCAATTGTTGGAAATAGGTTTATTTATCTTTAATCTTTATCTGGCATTGTTGGGTAGCCACAAACATATTGGAAAAAAGCTGATTGAATATAAAGCTTGAAACCATCTCCTAGATACTATTATAGAAATCAAGGTTAAAAAATTTTTATATTTATCCAATGATAGCAAATTATAAACCAAAATATTAAAGGATATAACTTGATTTCTAGTCAAGAAAAAGAATATTTCTAATTAATAGGGTGCTTGTATATGCTTAGCACTACTAATTGACTTTAAATTTTTTATTACTATATACTCTCACCTTTATACTTAATCTAAAAATTTTTATCAAACTATTTATTTAATAGTTTTAATTATATTAATCTAAAATTTTAATTTATTTATCATATTAATATTCTCCTATAAAAGACAGGAATAAAAATAAAATAAAAAAAAATACAAAATACAAAATAAAAATAAATTAAAATAATTAAAGATTATATTAATACACTGGATAAATAAATAAATATATGCAATATATTTGTAAGAAAAGAAAGAAAGATACAAGATTTAATATAATTATTATAAATTAATAAATAAATATATTCATTTATAACCCCTTTTTTCTTTTTAACCCCGAAGATTCAATTAATGGGTTTATTTAAAGAGTATAAATTATACCCCTTTACTTTATATTGATTATTGCGGCAAGATTTCAATTAAATTATATAAGTAATCATTAAAAGTGATAGCATTTATTTTAATCTTATTTTATTTTTTATTTTAATTATTATTTAATTTTAATTAATTTAAAAGTATTTAATTTATTATTTATAATAAATGGGGGGTATTAGAAATGAAACAATAATGATAAAATAAAAATAGATATTATTAGACAATAAAAAAAAAATAATAATTATATTGAAAATAGTAAGGAAGTGACGAAAATAAAATAACAAATATTAGTAAAAAAAAATAATAATTCAATGACATATTGCTTATTCGATAAATAAAATAAAATTTATTTATAAATTTTCTTATTATATTATATTGCGACTTATATTTTAATTAATTATTATAATATTAATAATAATATTATATTAAGGGGTATAATAGAATGATAATATATTTATAAATTAATTAATTAAAAAAAATAATTAAATATATGTTGATTATTATTAGTAAAAATAAAAAAAAAATAAATTAAAAATTAAATACACTAAAATATTGGAATAATTAAATAAATTTATTAAATAAATTTGTAAAAAGAGAGAGAAAAAAGACAATAAGATTTAATACAATTATTATTTTAAATTTTATAATATCAAATTTAATATTTCTAATTACTGTATTTCCTTATCCTTCCTCTTTTGGATCTAAATTTAGTTTATTACCTTATCTTACTTTGTTCTTGGGAGTAAGACTTATTTATTAAATTTAATTTAAGAGAAGGAAGAAAAGAATATAAATTAATTACTCTATGGATTATTAAGAATAAAAATAAATAAATAAATAAATAAATAAATAAATAAATAAATAAATAAACGATTATAACTATATTCAACTATTGGACTATTGGATTATTGGACTATTGGACTATTGGACTATTGGACTATTGGACTATTGGAAGAAACAAAAATAGCAAGTTTTAATATAAATTTTACTTAAAATTAAAATAATTTAATTTATTTAAATAATAAGCTTTTTTTTTTAATTTATCTTAGAATATTCAATTGAGTAATTAAATTTAAAATAGGGCATCGGTAAGGAGGGAAGGATACTAAACTAAGAATTAACTTTTCAGTTAATTTCAATACTCATTTAAGGACATGTCAATTTGTCATTAACGTACAACTTTTATATAAGATTTAAATAAAATTATAAGTTAATAAATAACATAAATTAATAAATTAAATTTTATTATTTTAATTTTTAAATCTAAGATTCAATTGAATTTATAATTATTATTTTATTAATCTTTATCTAATTTATTATTTGACTTATTGCCTAGTTATAGGCGATAAAAAGATATTGTTTAATTTAAAAAAATCTAATTTATTAGTAATTTTATTAAAAGAGATACACACATATCCTTATTTTTATAATTTTAGGTGGCTATATGGACCATCTACTGATTTATTAATTTTATTTAAAATAAAATAAAATAAAAAAAAAAATAAAATAACAGAAACAGAAAAAAACAGAAATAGAAACAGTAATTGTTCATTTTATAGAAGAAAAATTAAAATAAAATAACAATAAATTTATTTTATGTTAATTTAAATTAGCCTCCTTACTTATTAGATTCAATATAATATTATTTTTTATAAATAAAAAAAAATAAATATTTTTTAAATTTAAGTAAAGTCTCTTTACTTATTAGAATCAATACAATATTTAAATAATTAAAAGATACAAATAAGTTAAATAAGCACGTATAAAAGTATTATATAAAAGAGAAACATACATTATCTTGCAATATTATTTAAAAAAAATCATAATTTACTCAGGTCGTTTTTTTTATAAAAATTTTAAGTTTTTAAAACAAAAATTTAAGTTGTTTTTTTTAATATTAATAAAAATTATTAGTATAATAAAAAAAGTATTAGTTTAATTAAAAAAAAAGAATTAGTTTAATTAAAAAAAAAAGTATTAGCTTAATAGGTAAGCAGGTAAAATAAAAAAATTATTTTGATTAAAGGTTCAAATCCTTTATACTTTATTTTAAAATTATAATGAAAAAAATACCCTTTCTCAAATATCATATATTATATATTATATATTTTATATTATATCTTATATCTAATATTATATAAATTTTTGTTTGTTTAAGTTTACTATTCATCTTTTTTAGTTTCAATTTTAATTTAAAATGACTTATTTTTAATTATAATTTTTGTTATACCTTTAATTCATTTTTGGTTTTATATTTATTTTTTATAATAATTTATAATAGAAAATAAAATTTATTACGTATAAAAAATAAATAATACAAAATACAAAATACAAAATACAAATTAGAAAATACAAAATAGAAGTAAAAGACAAAAATAGGAGAGAAAAAAAGATACACTAGTTAAAAAAATTAAAATATAAAAAATAAAATAAAAAACTAAAAAATAAATAAATTCTTGCTTTTTTTTTAATAATAATAGTAATGTTAAATAAAAAGTTATTTCTAAATAAATAAAAATGAGAATAATTATTGAGGAATAATAAATATTAAATAAATTATTTTTAAAGATAAGATATTCTTTGTCTTTAATAAGACTTAGATATTGGATAGTTTATTTTTATTTTTATTATTATTTTGATTATAAATATTAAAAAAAAAATATAAGATAGAAATAGAGTATAAAAATAAAGGTAAAATTGTGGTAATCAAAATATATGTTATTGTCATTTTGTTTTAATTGTTTTGGTCTCAATTAGAGACATAATAGTTAAATAATTCTAAATATTTTAAACTTAATACTAATAAATAATAAAAAGTTAATACAAAACTAAGTTATAATAATATTTTAAGACTATTATTAAGGGGAATATACACTATCATTACATATTTATTAAATAAAATAAATAAAATAAAATAATGTATAGATTATTGAGATAAAATAAATAAATTAACTAAATAAATTATAAAATTATTATGATATTGAAATACTGAAAGATTTAAATAAATTTATGTTAATAAATTTAAAAAGAAAAAATAAATAACAAGATTTAATACAATTATTAATTTGTAATAAATAATATAAAAATTATGGGTTAAATTAACCCCTTTTTAAAATAAAAACTATGAAGATTCAATTAAGGTTATTAGTTTATTAAAATGGGCAGCGGTAGGTGGAAAGGTATTAAACTAAGAGTTAATAATAATTTAAATAAATAAATAAATAAATAAATATTAACTTAACAAAGAAAATGGACAAGAAATTTTAAGTTTGTTCTGCTTTATAAAAAAAAAATAAAAAAAAAATAGAAATAAAATATAATTAAATAATAAAAAGAAAATTAAAAAAAAATAAAATAAAGCGAACATGTTGTAATTGGTAGCCAAACTATTCTTAAGCAATAGTGGAAATTTATTCCGTAAGAGTTCGAGTCTCTTTGTTCGTATATGCTTAAAAGATAGTGTAAATACAGTACTAAATACCTAAACTTTTTTTTTAACTAATATTTTTACTAATCTAAAATAAATATTATAATAAAATATGGTTTAGTTTTATATAAAAATTTAAGTAAACCTTTTTTCTTCAATTTTATTTTAAATTTTTTATTATTGCCTTATCTTATTATAATTCTTGTTATAATTCTATTATAATTTCTGTTATAAATTTGTTATAATTCTATTACAATTCTATTATAAAAAAATATATAAAAGGACAGGCTTTTATAGAACCCCCAAAAATCAAGTACAATAGAATCTCTAATCTCTAAATTTATTTAATAAAATAATAAAATAATCAAATAATAAAATAATCAAATAATCAAATAATCAAATAATAAAATAATAAAATAATCAAATAATAAAATAATAAAATAATCAAATATAAACTAAATAATAAAAAAAAATAATTTAAAAACTAAAAATTTTCTTTTTCTATGCTT